>JADEYI010000011.1_pt1 | contig 407562 bp, 624 predicted proteins | sample 8542331 | NCBI WGS metagenome assembly JADEYI01 (sample SAMN16510988, study PRJNA670497) | mine drainage metagenome | isolation source: biofilm near Copperflume 1 | place: Germany: Marsberg coppermine Kilianstollen | collected 2018-02
TGACTCCTGTGTGTGTTCCTCTGATGGACCGAGCCAGTTGTCACGTAGATTTTGTCTGAGTTTTGGTTTGGCAGTCCCTGTCTGATGTAATAGGGTTCCACCATCTTTCCCTCTAGGCCTTCCTCTACATATATATAAGGTCCTGGACCTATTTACCCCTGTTCCCACCCCTCTGTTTCTAGGCTTTTGAGGGTTTAAGGCCAATTACATTAACTCTCCGTCCATCATTGCAACCAGGGCTTCGCATGAGTGGGTGGTACGGGTACCACATACCGGCAAGGAGAGCTCAGTACCGGCTGATTTTGGCCCAGCCGGTACTTCGTACCGGCTAGTTTTGCTCGCAGACCAATGCATTAGGTTGAATGCCGCGGCGCAGTCGCGGCCGGCCGCAGGCCGATTGCGCCGAAGGCGCATTGCGGCGCAGCCGCCGCGCGGCGAAGCCGCTCCCGGCCGTAGGCCGGATGCGCCGAAGGCGCATTTTGTACGGCGCAGCCGCCGGTTATTACAGCTTGAGATGCATGCTTCACAATGCTACGAGCCTTTCAGACTGCTTGATGGACAGGGCACACTGACTGAAAGAATCAGCTCCCTCTGCAGCGCTGTCCTGTCTAATGCTCACAAAGAACCTGTTGTTGGCGGGCTGGGATGTGGTGGGTGTCGTTTTTTGGAATTGGTGGGCTGGATCATTGCTGGTATCAAGATCAAGATGAAAGATAAGACAGTAGCTTTTTCATACCCGACATTTTGACTTTTGTACATTGTGGACATCAACAGTCGCCGAGCCGAAGGTGAGGCCAAAAAAATTTTCGCCGCAGGCAAAAATTTTTTGGGGGGGTACCACCGGCATTCGGCGGTACCGGCCAGATTTGGCCCAGCCAGTGCCTGACACCGCTTAGTGTGAAAGGCTTGCGAAGCCCTGATTGCAACCACATCAAACTATTCTATGCAAAATTTGCTAGTTGACACCAGCTGTGTTGTCGTGAGTGGGTATATCAGAGATTGAAGCTGTTCACACAAAATGGATGTGATGTTCTTTTCAGGTAGACCGCATGAGTTTTCTTAGCAGGGTTATCAAAAGCAATCGAGTAGGTGTTTTGTAAAATGTCTGCTCCCACACCAGTGCTCGCGCAAGTTCCAAGTGGGAAAGGGCGCAGGCTACATATATCGTGGGGCACTGGTGACCAGCTTCAGCTGAGCCCAATAGCAGGTGCTCAGGGAGCAGCGAAGGGAGATCTTGACAATGTCCAAACTACATATGCGGTGAAATGGTACGATGTCAGCAACTTAAGACTCGCAATCGGTTCAGATTGAATTGGATGGGCATTGGGAAACTTTCTTAGACATTGAAATCTTCTTGTTCTTGGTCGAAGGAGTGCACTTGCAGCATCAGAGAGGAGAGTTGCCTACGATAGCCTCCCAGCCTTCCAGGCTTTGCACACAAAACGCAACGCTGGTGAGACACTTGCATGCTTTGGTCCTCAATTTCAAGCGCTTGGCCTTGCAGCAATAACGGAATTCACCATTGCGTGACCTGATGCTCCTTTGAAAGCAGGCAGTGGTGCAGCGGACCCGTCAGACTTGCAGGAGTATGCGGAGAGCATCAGCAGGACCCTTGCACCAAGCATTGAAAGGTCTGGCAGCCATTTGCGCCACACAGCACTCTAAATACCTGCCACAAGCGCCGTTCTTCTTAAGCTCTCGTTATAGCTGTATGTACTGAGAGCGGCGTCGAAACTCATGCTATGGGGCTATCTTTTATGCAGGGTGGGGGAGGAGGATGTGTGTGGCCAGCCACAGGAGGCAGCGATGTGGGACCTGCTGAGGATATTTTACCTGGGCCCATTCACAGACGGAAGCTTTGTGGAGGTAGTCACCTGATCTCTTGCACATCGCTCATGCCGCCAAGGATTCTGTCAGCATGCTTGGTAGCAGATGCATTGGCGGGCATGAGGGTCCTAACCGTTCCTCTCGTGGAGGCTCATGACTATTTCCACATGCAGGCCTTGGCGGCATGGGTGCAGCGCCATGCAAGGGTGCTGACAACTGCATCCGCGCCCAGCGGCGAGGCTGCAGGCCCCTCTCTGCCGGAGCAGATAGAGGCGCTGCACAGCTCTGAGTCTGCACCAGAGCAGCAGCCCCAGTACTGGCCGCTCCTGCAGCGCCTGGTTGCCCTGGGAATGACTGAGGACGCCGTCGGGCTGCTAGGGCTGCACTCTGCCTGGCAGCTCGCATATGCAGGCGGCAGGAACCAACAGATGCTGTCACTGGTGCGTCACTCTCCTTGACATTCTAGCACCATTTGCAACAGGTCAAGGAGGATGTTATCAGCCCATAGCCAGCTGAGCGTTGAGAGCCGAGCTTGATGACCGCATCTGCCATGCATTGACTGCATCCAGGTGCAAGGCTTTAGATGAGAAGAAGATGTCATGGCACATTGTGTTTCTTCAGGACTGACTGATAGTGCTGTGCGTTCGCACAGATATCAATCCTGGAGCCGGCAATCCTGCTGCTGCGACGCATGCCTCGCCTGCACCCGCCTGCCCCAGTCGACGCGTCTGTGCAGGCCTTTGACGATCTCCCAGTCTTCCTGGAGCACAGGCGCGCCGCAGCTCCCTCCCTCCTTTATCCTGCAACTTTCTACGCGCACATTTAAAGGACAAGTCTGCCTGTCTCCATTTTGTCGTCTGATCTGACCGTGACCATCTGCTGCTGAGGTAGCCGGCAGAGTTGCAGACAAAAATTATCCAGTGAAACAAAGGGAGGACATTATTCTCCATTGACTGCCTTTTCATAGATTTTGGTTGGTTTGTAACACAGTGGACCCTAAGGTGCCAGCTTGACCTGCTAAACATGAGAGCATCTGGCAGGAAAGGCAGGGTGCGAAGGAAGGCCTGGCTTCAGGGGGTAATATATAGTACCCCCCTGCTGGCTTGGTCATGGGGGCACTCACTCATTTAAGGCCCGGTTTGCGCAGGCATGCATGGCAATTGCAGGTGAGGCAGCTGCTGCAGGACGCCACACTGTGGAGCAAGGCTGTGGCGGCCAACAAGCAGACAGCCGAGGGGGTCCGCGAGCTACTCGACATCCTGCTGGGCGCTGACGCCAGCTTAGTCAGCGGCAGCGCCACCTGGCTGGAGCACCTGCTGGCCATGTGCCTGCATGTGTACCCTGGCATGCGCCCCAACGCTGACCTGGAACCTCTGCTGCTCAAGAGCCTCGCTTCCAAGGACGGCGGCGGCGTGGAGCTGCTCATCGTCTTGGAGGACTTCTTTCAGGTGCGCAATGCTTTTATATGACACTGAAACTGCGCCTTATCAAGGCCGCTGATCTGCTCTTCATCCTTTGCATGACTTTTCTCCGGAAGTCTTCATGGCACCCCATGGCAACTTGTCTATTGTTAATTGTCATCCCACATACCATTTCATTGGCCTGCAATAGATAGGATTGTGAGGTCAAATGCTTCTCAATGCCTCGTTTCAAATCAGAAAATTGCTAAGGTCAGGCTGCTCTTAGCAATTCTCTCCCTGCATGTGAACAATGCTGCAGGACAAGGACTTTATATCCTTACTTGACTACTCATACGACCCTATGGCTGCGATGTGCTGTATGCCTTGCTCTTTATAACTAATTGCTGCCGCAGGCTGAATTTTGCAAAATACTACCGTATGACCATACATGTTCAATCGCCTGGACGCTCAGGTCAAATAATTTGCAACGGCTTCTTTTCTGACAGAAAAAAATACTTTGGTATAGGCTGCGGCGAAGCAGGAGCTGCAGGGTGTGCTGGAGGTGTGCAGCCGCTCCTTCAGCGCCTGGTTCATGGCCCACGTCCCCGACCTGCTCGCGCGGCACCCCTCCGCCCCCGCCACCCTCGGCCGCTTCCTCCCCCACTTTGGCGCAGACCAGGTGCACATCTGCATCAAACTTCCTTATTAATAGCGCGCACTGACACGTCCGTAGCTGTACATTCGTTCTCTTGGTTCATGCTTGCTGAGCACGCTTGTCTCCCAATCCCTGTCAATCATGTCATGGCGCTGTCAGATCCAGGGCCCGGAGCTATCAATGTTTATCAGAGGATGACTTACGAGCTGCAACCACACTAGTGAATGAATATCACTATCAAAGTCAGACAGTCACAACTGAGTGTGCTAATGGGGCTTTGTCTATCATGCACACAGACGGAGTTCTACATGCTGGAGGATGCGTCTGCGCTGATGACGGCGCCTCAGACGTGGGAGCTGGCGGTCGAGTACCTGGCGTGGTGCCCGGTGCACGGAGAGGCTGTGCTGCAGCGATTCCTGGAGCAGCTGGCGCTCGTGCAGGAGTCAGATGATTTGGCGCTCAAGGCCCTGCAGGCGAGCACCCGACCAAATTGCCTCTCCCAGCCACAAACGGGCAAATCTGAAGCACCCCAAGCACCGAATTAGTCACCTTTGCGTGTGCAAAGACCTCCTCACCTTTTCTACATGCGGCGCTGTCTCACTTGCACTGTCCCTAGTGCAGTCCCAGGAAGCTGTAACCTGCATGGGCGCCTGAAATAAGTAAACCCATAAGCGAAGATTACTATTCTAGCATCTTGGCGTCTAGCGCGTGGCAGCAGCGAGTTCCTGGGCCTGGATGGGGTTAGTAATGAAGGGGGTGGGTGTGTGCAGGTGTGTCGGCGATACGGCATGAGGGCGCAGGAGAGGGGCATCTGCCTGACAGTGGGCATGCAGCGGCTGCAGCAGGGCCGACTGGCAGCGGCGCTGCAGTGGCTGGGCAGAGCCGGCGACGAGGGCGCTCTGGCCGCCGCTGCACGGCCCCTTGTGCAGTCGATAGCCGAGCATGCCGCAGCTCCAAGCTCTCACTCAGGTGCGCCTTGCCAGATAGTAAGAGATCACGCATGTATCGATTCGAAAATAAGCTGCTTTTTAATTTCCTTTCCCCTTGCACAACTGCGCAGGTTCCCTTGTCGGTGCAGAGCCTTTGCCTTGTCGTGACCGTTCATGCATTCAAGGGGCAGAAGGGAGTATACTGATGTTGTATCAACATGTGCAGGGGACCTGGAGAGGACATTGGGGGATCTGGAGGCGATGTCAAATGCTGCTGCAAGCACGTCTGGCAGCGAGAGCGGGCAGGGCACATTTGGGCTCATTCGCTCCTACATTGCCTTTGTGAGAGGCCTGGGACAGGGCTCCAATTTGCACGTAGAGGTAAAGTCCCCCTTCAGAACTGTACTGGATATGCCCAATGCATGGTACACTTGCGGGTTGATAACATGAATGTTACGGGGCAGATCAACCAGATCTGACACTCGATAGCCCAAACAACTTGCTTGAAACAAAGAAGTTCACACCCTCCTTTGTGCCCATGAGCAGGCTCTTGAGGACAGCAGAGCGGCCAGCGCTGCACTGCTGCAGCTTCTGAAACACCCCAGCTTGCCAGCTGCAACACATGCAAACCTGCTGTTCAACTCCATTGAATTGCTGGAAGCGCCAATATCACCGCCCCTGTTCTCAGTGGCAGACACACAGCAGCTGATTGGCCATTTGCTGGTGCGCCCATAAGCCTCTTACCTGCATTGTGGCGCCAATATGTTAATGATGCTGAAGCAGCCTTTTGGCAGGAAAAACGTGTATTTTTATTATTTAATTGTGTCAGCCTGAAGCGACTGGTGCACTGACACCTGGTGCATGGGTGTGGGTGTAACAGGAAGCAGCATCAGCTTTGAGGAAAGGCCATGGCAGTGTGGCGGATGTGGACACCTCTGGACAGGAGCAGCAGCACTTCTTGGAAGCCAAGATAGATGCTGTGCAGTTGACTCTGTCTAGAAACCTTGCCAGAGCGCACATTGCAGCTCCGCTGGCATGAGACTGGGACTTTTGAGACACTTGCGCAAACCTATAACAATTCTTGAGCCGCACCTTCCACAGAATATGAGCAGAGATTCAGTAGAATACTACGTGTCACCGAAAAACACTTGCAACTGAACAAGTACAGTAATAGATCTGCTTTCCCTCATCAGTCCAGGTGAGCAGCCAGCTTCCTGGCTGTGAGAAGCTTCTGCCCACCCGGAATCTGCCAATCCCGTTCAGGATGCGGTTGCTTATCTTATGCTTGTACGCACGCCTGCTTCCAACATCAAGAAATTGTCATGCTCTCATTGATCTATAGTACAAAATTATTCAATTTGATGAGAGCTCTGTCATACCAGTAAATATGAACTGTCATGGCCACATCAACTTTGGATGTTGGCAGAATTCGAGGTATCAGAGCGATCGCTTTCACATGCAGAATACATCCGTGCGCGACATTTCATTCGAATTCTCTCCTTGCTCATCGACAGCGTAGGCGAGACACTGGAATATGGCAGGTGCCAGTCCTCTCTAGTGCTCTCTTCAGTCGCTCAGCACCCAACAAATGTGATCGTGACAGCAATCGTGACAGACAGAATGGATTTCGTGCACACTTGATCGTTAAAAGGTGTCCTGGTCTGAAGGTAGGTCGTATTCCACAGGTGCAGAAGAGATTCCAACAGCGTCCTTCCATATCGTCTGGGAACAGAAGACAGGCTGTCCTGGCAGAGAAAGACGAAGAAAACCTCACAGAAAAAGACTCAGGCCACAACTTTGATGTTGCCACAGCAATTGCACTAGCAGGCTGTGCTTTTGAGAGCTATAATGAGCCGGTGGGAGTGGTGGAAGGATACCAAGAATGGAGCATCTTTGGCACCTACACCACATATGTAGACAGGTGCGCTGTGCCTCTGTATTGGACAAATGCACAGGCGTGCAAAATTAGCTGCAGAACTATAATGGCAATCGATGTGGAGTTGCAGGGACTTCATGAAAGAGACTCTGGCGGGCATGCTTGAAGTCCACTTGAGGAGTGCGACCGGCCTGCCAGCTCGAGATGTGCGGCAACTTCCTCCTTGCAGGCCAGGGGCATGTCTTGGTTTCTTGCCGCTAATGTATCAGCACTTTACTGCCATGCCAGTTAATCGCAGCAGCCCTAGCGCGCAATGTCATTGATCCAATAAAAGGCAAGTAATGTGCATGCGTGCAGCTCTGGGGAAGCAGTGATCCGTATGCTGTGGTGACTATCGGGGAGAGCGCGCGGCGCAGCAGAGTGATTGACAGGACCCTGGATCCTGTGTGGGACGAGCGGTTTCAGCTCTATGTTCGGTTTGACTCCCAGCCTGCATTGTGAAGCTCATGTTATGCCAATCTTGTACACATTAGCCCTCTCTTAGCTGCACCATTGAAGCCACATGTACGGCTCTGTATCTGGGAGTGTCACAACTTACGATTGAATCTCCTGATTAGGATATATATTTACATGCCACTCCTGCCATGAAGTGGCAGTTTCATGTGTGTGTTGTCCCCGGCACGCGCCATATTGCAGTGATTTCCTTGCATGCAGCATGCATCCTGACGCATCCCTCATACTGGCAGAGGAAATTTTATAAGTGCAGGAGCATCTTTTGAGAGAGGGGATGGTTTTGCAGGGACCCGGAGAAGCAGAGGCTGACCATCAAGGTGTTTGACAAGGACACCTTCACAGCGGACGACTCCCTGGGCTTCACACTCCTGCCCATGTCCAGGCTGACAGACGGCTCCACGCATGACCTGGATCTTCAGCTTGATGGGGAGGGTGGGGGCGGCCGCATCCAGCTCAGCGTCACATTCTCTCCATTCTCTGGTGCGTCTGCTTAGATTGAATATTGCAAGTTTTGAATTTAGCGCTGGGAGTTGGACTGTTGATAAGCATTATATATTAAGTCGTTTGTTGTGCAAGCTAGAGTACACATAATGATTGGCAGCCCTTGCACCAATCGATATTCCTTGCTGGTCTTCATCTTGTCAGTACACTCTTTAAAAATTGCGTAAAACACTAGCACCCTCGAGTGACAGCATGATTTAACGTGACTCCTCAACATGTCACTGGACGGGAGGAGGGACAATTTCTGCATGCATATTGTGCCAGACAAGGTGGCAGATGCTGTGAAGACAACACTGTTAACAGGGACTGGTTGTATTAACAGAAGGGATGAAGAAAAGCTCTTCGCGTGTTTCATGGCAGATGAGGTGGCGGATGCTGCTGAGGCTGACATGGGGGAGCCAGCCAAGGGGTCAGTCGTGGAGGGGCTCACATCTGGCGCATGGAGGGCCCTGGCAGAGATCAGCGGCAAGACAGCCGAGGAACTCTATGATCCGCTCTGCTACATTGAGAACGCCGTCACCGACACACAGGTGCCATGCGCGCTGCTGCATGCATGCGCCACTTCTCTATTGCCTCATGCATTAACAGGATTACATTTATAGCAAACCAACGGTGTGTTTTGCGAAGGTCGAGCACCAAATGGTAGCTCCTTACAGCATGCAATGACATGCAGGTTCCTTGGGATCTTTAAGAGGTCCAAATGGCATCCTAGATATGTGCTTTGACCTGTGTTTCATTGGCGCAGGTGTGGGTGTTCAGGAATGTGTCGATGAAGTGTCTCTGCATCGCCTTCCGCGGCACAGAGCAGGTCAAGTGGAAGGACCTGATTACGGACCTCAGCTTCCAGCCAGCTGCCTTCAACCCGGAGAGGGTACTTGAGAGCGGCAGCTCCCACTCCCTGCTTGCATCCTCTGACGAGGTATATTTTCCCAACCCTTATCTGCCGTGCTGTTACAAAAGAAAAAGCTCGCACAGTGCCAGCACCAGATTCTCAACCAGATATTTGGCAGCCACCCCTACACCCCTTGTTCTGTATAGTTAGTGCCCCTTTTGGACCTTGGAAACAGCAAAATCTAAGCTAAGTAGTCGATACAAAGTCCCCTGTTGGACTGAAAGGACCTGAAAGCTTCAGCATGCTTTAGAGACAGGGATGCAAATACAAGCCTGGCTTGGTCCATGTGGCTGTATTTGACAAGTTTACGGATGCATCCCTGCCTGGAAGCAATGCCTGGAAGCAAGACCTGAGACATCGGTGTAGATTCTCAAGATAATTTCTCAAAATAGACTTTGACTTTTTTTGTGCTGGCGCTCCAGGGCGGCAAGGAGGAAGACTGGGCCAAGCTGGCCCAGAGGACGTTCCAGGTCTTCATGGGCGCTCAGGAGGAGCTGTCACCATGTGAAGAGGAGGAGATACAGAAGGCTGCCAATGCAGAGCCCTGGGTCCATGAAGTGCGCTTCGTCCCCATTCCTCGCCTATACTGCCGATTTGCATGCATGCATCCGATCTGCTATTGTTTTCATTGCCAATAGCACCGGTGGAAAGGAGCTGCAGCACGCATGCTGGCAACTGTGCCTTGAGTAGCCAATGTGCCGCGTGCAATGGACAACCCAAATGCCTGTGGCAGCAGAATGGGGCTGCAATATGCCGACTATACTCAAGCGCCAATTTCATCGCAGGGCTTCTTGCGAGCATATGACTCAGTGCGGACGAGGGTGCTGGGTGTGGTGGACGAGGTGCTGACAGACTCTGAGGACTCCTGGCAAATATACGTGACCGGCCACTCTCTGGGCGGCGCTCTCGCCACACTGTGCAGCTTTGAGCTGGCCAACAGAAGGTGCGCAGGAAAGTCTGAAGCATGCATGCCCCTTTGGATCCCCTGCACTAGCACCTCTGCATTGGCAATCTGCGCAGTCCAAGTTCTTCACGGCACCCCCAATACTTGAATGCATGCAGGCTTCTGAGAATACAGTTATTCTTGTGCCCCCTTTTAGACACAGGAGTCCACACTGCATGGAGCTGACTGCACGATTTCTGACTGTATGTATGGCCTGCATGCAGATACAGGCACGGAGGGCAGCCGAAAGTCACGATGTACAACTATGGGTCGCCGAGGGTGGGCAATGCAGCGTTCGCATGCGCATACGACGAGTGCGTGCCGGACAGCTGGCGGGTGACTAATCGGCTTGATGTCATCCCCCGCGTGCCACGCCTGATGGGCTACTGCCACGTGGGCAACTCTGTCAGCGTCACTCCCGACGGCCAGTTCCAAGTCAATGGTGCGCAGCATGATCAATGGCTCACAATGTTAGTGCCAGCACTCTTTCAATTATCATCAACGGCCGCAATGGTGAGTGCTGTTCAGTGGACTTGTAGCTGCGATGCTCTTTGTGCTTCTCTCGTGCATCCCTGTGAAAGTGTTGGGGTGGCAGAGCAGCAAATGCTGTCATGCATCATGGTGAATAATGGTGAATGTGCTGCAAAGTCTGCATATGCTAAACGAGGTGGCAGACAGTAGCATGCCAATGAAGTGACCTCTTAATTGGCCATACAGTTAAATCTGCGATAGCCATTGGGCCAGTGGTCGTGGATACTGCTTACAGCGCATGTGTGATTGCTGCAGACAAGAAGGTGGACGTATTCAAGGAGGGCCACAATGCAGAGGATGTTCTGCCCAAGCTGGCACAGCGGGCGATCCGCGCTGCACAGGAGCGCAGCGAGGACGACACTGCAGAAATCGCAGCGCTCATTCAGCATGAGATCAACTTCATGCAGACCCTGGTCACTGGGAGCGCGCTGTCAGAGCACATGGAAGACTTTTATCTGGACACTCTCAGAGCACTGGCCACCACTGAAGCATCTGTTGCAGGGATTGTGGCCAAGGTCACAAAGTCAGCCGAAGAACTGACCTGACAGCCACATGCAGAGCCTGGCAGGCAGACGGTGCGCAGGACATAGGATTCAATCAGGACGTAGGATTCAATATAGGAAACGCTGAGAGCGCGCATGCATCAATACGGGGGGATATGTACATGTTTCTGGTGAGTCAGCGTTTCAATGAGGCAGATCTGCACAGTTGTTGAAAGTAATGGCACGCGTCTGTGATTAAAGGGCTCAGCATTTCAGCTGACTGGTGTCTTCATCCAGCATGTTAAAAGAGCGGTGAAAAAATGACGTCACCCTCAATAAATGTCGACAAAGTAATTAGAAGCATCCTCGGCCATCGCAATTGATTACATCCTCCTCCTTTGCTGTTCCAGTAGATGGAAATAGCTATCTGACACTTATTGAACAGTGAATTGCACATGCCGCACATGCATGCAGCAACTCTAGATTGACTTATTCAATACTTCACTGATGCGAACTTGATTGCAATTGCTTGCCCGGGATTCAGCTGCAACAAACTGACATGGCTGCTTCAAGGATTTCTTTGGAGCAAATTGGACATAAAGACTATAAGAGATTGACCAGCACCACAACAGTGACTATCATAGGCAAGTAGAAAGATTTTCCAAATATCTTCTCCACCAATTCGTTCCAGTCCACACTTCTAACACAAAACTCACATCTCTGTCAATTTTCTGACTGATGGGAACGGTAATGAAAGGTATCGCAGTTGTCCGTTAGACAGCTTCATTTGTGGACCCTCCAGCTGGCTGACAACAGCATCAAGTGCTACTGCGTAGAGCACTATGCTCAGTCAAGCTCAACACATGGCATACAAATGCCAATTGCCTCTCCATTTCACGTAGATGCAGACACTCTCACAGAAGAGGTCCTTCAGTGTGCAACCCTGAGTGCCTTGAACACCTCTCTAGGCAAATACGGCAATAAAGTGTCCTGCACTTCTTCGCTCTCGCTCTCCTTTCAGTCCCATGGCTTCCACAGGAGGCCACATCATGAATGATTCTGTCAGGTAGGAGGGCCTTCCTGCAAGTCTTTGTAATCTGCTCTAAGGCCCCGCCCTGCAGAGTCCCGCACATCTTAGACAACATTTCACCGATGAACAAGGGAAATGCAAGCAGTTTACTGAGGGGAGAGTGCAATACAACATCAAGAACGGGAAAGAGGGGATACTCACTTTTTGAGTCGGCTCTCTGCAGGTGAGGTGTGCCCACGTCAATTTCTTCCAGGGCATCACTGACAGATGGTGCAGTGCTGAGGGGCTGCTCTACGACCTGGTCTGGTTGCTGTGAGCCAGAGAGTGTAGTGGGACTCCGATCTGCTGCATTTGTGAGTGCCGGTGTCTGTTGGGAAGCCACAGCACTGTCCACCTTTGCCTCCAACAGGCTCATATTAATACTTATTCTCCGCAGCCTGCGCAGAGGCACTCTTTTGTTGTCAAAATTGTCTCTACTGATCGTAGCTCAAAGTAGTGATCGCAAGTATGGAAGCAGCCCCTGTGTCCCTGCTGACACGACAATGCTAAAGGGCACAAGACCTCGGCGCAGAAGCAGGCCCTGGTCGAACCTTAGACTTCAATTTCATTTAGACTAGAAAGACTGCACGCACCTGCGATCGACGTCGTGCACCCTACGCTCACACAAGCTGGCCACCTCGTTCACAGTCTGTGTTGTATTTGCAACGTATATGTTCATCAGCGCCAACGTTCTCTGATCTGGAACTCCTGTTGTTGGATGACTGGTGGTGACTGCACCGTTGGCCTCCATTCTACTGCTGTTTGGGACTGTCCAGTGTCTGCGGGCCGTAGAATTGGGGGCCAAACCTTCAGGACTCCGGGGAACTTCTTCCACTTGCTGATAGATTCTGCAATTGAGAGAAGATGTACATTACGAAATTGTGAGACGAGATTGGTTCTTGAGGCAAAGCTTACGCGTTTCAACTGTCTGCGATCACATGGTGTCACGTGCACGTGAGTTGCTTGCTGATGTATGAATTGTGCAGCAGCAGAAATCGCACCCGCCGAAAATATGCTTGGGAAGTTTTTGACTAATTTTCTTTATTTTTTCAACTGGCCAAGGAGCTCTGTCGAAGTTTCGCAGGCATCGAGGGCCGATATGCTCTGACCGATGGGCATACAAGGGCTCCTTCCTCTGCTAAAAAGCATCACAAAGTCTCCAGTCCACGTCCGCAGGTGCGTCTTGCTGGCTTAATCGAATCTGAGCCATTCTGACATCTTATCCCAGGGTAGAAATGAGCGCTGTGTTGCCGCAAGGTCGACTGATCAAAGACATTAATTAGTGAAACACTGCCAGTTAGTGCATCAATGTTCCAGATTGATAGCTTTATTTTGCGTATGTTTCCTTACACAGATATAGTGGCCAAAAGGCAGCTGTGGATGCTTATGGCTGGCTTCACAAAGCAGCTTATTGTTGTTCCTATGAGCTTTGCGAGGGCATCTACACTGACAGGTGCATCATTCATCCACCTTTTATTCAATGCCTTGTCAACAACGCTATTTGATTTGGAAGCGGCAAGGCGCACCTGTGAATTTGAGCAGAGAAGACTTTCATGTGGCCATCTTGTTATGCTGTGGCTGCCGTTAAATGAGACAGCTGTGAGCTCTGAACATTTGATAGCTGTGCAGGGTCTTTGAGCATCATCTTGCTTCGAATGTCATTAATTATTTCTTCTTATGCGCTCTGAGCTCCCTACTTCTGTGTCAGGTTTGTTGCGTATTGCATGCAAAGGGTGGAGACCCTGCAACAGGCCGGTGTATCACCGATCATAATCTTTGACGGAGGCAGGCTCCCAATGAAGTCTGCTGAGGAAGGCACCAGGGCCAGGTGTGCATCTTGTTCTGTACTCACCAATGGAGGAGGATACGAACCGCAAAAGGGTGTCTGATGCGCTCTGGCTTACCAACCAAAATTGGGGAGGCATTGACAGAATAATCTAATATTCCAGGAGCCGCAGCGAGAATCTGGAGAAGGCACGAGCGTACTGGCAGGCAGGGAATACAACAGCTGCATATGAGTCGTACCAGAGGGCCGTGGACATCAGCCCTGCCACTGCCAAACAGCTCATAGAGGTAACACTTCAGATCTGACCACTTACAGCGCAAGTCTACTGTTTTAGAAGTACTGCTGATGATTGACAAAAAGTGTTGGTGATGACAGGCGCTGAAGGCAGCAAATGTGGAATACATAGTGGCTCCCTATGAGGCAGATGCTCAGATGGCCTACTTGGCAATCAACGGCATTGTGCAAGTGGTGAGCTCACCAGCAAAATGCTCTGGCTTCTGTCCATGCATGTTGACTTGAAATTTTTGGTGCATTCCGTTGAATTACCGTCCTGAATTACCGTTCCCCTCCAGAAATTCCTTGGCGAGTTGGGGGGTAGAGCACTCCAAAAGCTTGACATAGCATACTATTGGTGTATTTCAGGTCATCTCTGAAGATTCTGACATGCTGGCGTATGGCTGTCCGCGAGTGTTCTTCAAGATGGACAAGAACGGGGACGGCCAGGAAATCTGCATGGCAGATCTCCCAGAGTGCCGCAGTCCCAGCTTGATCGGCTTCACACCTGACATGTTCTTGGAGGTGAGTGCTGATCTAGCTAATCACCTGACTTTTTCTATCGCTTTTTTTTAGCCAATCCATGCTCATGCATCAGGACAACTCAGCACATGTGTGACTGCAGATGTGCATCCTTGCTGGCTGCGACTTCCTGAAGGCGCTGAGCTCCATTGGCATCAAGAAGGCGCATGGCCACATCAGGAAGTACAAGACGTTCATCCGGGTGTGTTCCTCGTCTCCTCAATCGCAATATCCTGACACAGTCAGCCCTTGCCCCATCCCAGTGCTTCCATTCCAGTCATTACCATTTTGAAGGGGTTACTTCTTTGCATTGATGGGGACCAAGCATGTCTCTATAGGTCTTTTCACCTGAGGAGAGATATGAAAAATTTCTTTGGTACAGTTTGCTTCAGTGTTCACACATGCATGCATGCAATTGTGCTAGAAATGTGAACTGTGAAAACAAGTTACCATGCATGCATGCATGCAGGTGTGCAAGAGCCTGCGCTTCTCGGGGGTCAAGGTGCCCCGCGAGTACGAGGCAGACTTCCAGAGGGCACTGTGGACCTTCCGGCACCAGCGCGTGTACTGCCCGGCCGCCCGCGCCGTGGTGCACCTGCGCCCTCTGCCACCCGGGGGCCTGGCAGATGGCGTGCTTGTGCTGGCTGCCCTGCCCAGCAAGGAGGAGGCTGACCTGCCCTTCCTGGGGCCCATGCTGCCTGACTCTGTGGCGCAGGGCATTGCCACAGGTGGACCCTTGCTCCTCGAAGTCTGGTAGCACATACTTGCATATTGCGCTCCTCAGCGCTGAATAGCATTAGCCAGGAACAGAGTTGAAGACAGTGCTCAAGGAGAACATGAAACACTGTAGAGAGAGCACCTTGGTCTCCGATGCTTGCCCTCTGGCAGAGCACTCAGCAGAGCATCTGCTAGATTCACACTGCCATTTGTTGGGCGAGAGAAGTGTTTCAGCCTGTAAGATAGAACAAAGGGGTGCTCGGATGTCACCTGCATGCGTGCTCATGTGGGGTGAGTGACTGGCGCAGGCAGCTTGGATCCAATCACAAAGCAGCCATTTCCAGAAATCCAGTATGTGCGAAGTTCTCTCCCACAAAATGGCACTGCTGATGATGGTCTCTTCAGGACGAACGCCCGAAGAAAGCAGCACAGACGGAGATCAGCTGGTAAGATGAGCTTTCACATATGCCGTTGCAGTTGTGAGCAGCCATTTGACACCAAGCTTTGTGGGCCGTGCCAAAAATTTGTTTTTTGTAGGAACAAGGAACTCGCTGCCGGTGCATGCAAATGGCATAGCCAACTACTTCAAGGTGCTGCCTGTTAGCAGAGAAACCCAGCGCGAGTTTGCGGCGCCAAGGATGTTTGCAGGTGACTTTCAGCCTGTTTCAATCAAGAGAAATGGCCGTTGCAGATTCCTGCAGGTTGCAGTTGTGCTGTGATGAAATACTGGTCATGAGTCAGTGAACCTGCAGCTGCAGACAAGGCTGGATTGGAGCGAACAGACTCCAGGGAGCTCCTCGACCAGTGTACATCCGAGCCGGAGTATGCTACACCAGCAGATAAGGTGTGATAGTTTTGCACCACCTTGCCTTCACGATGCCCACAATCTCACGATGTCCATTCAGGTCAAATTCACTGACTAGCAGTTGCAGTATGATTTGGGGGCGCATGATTTCATCAATAACAGTCAGGACAGAATTTAATAAAAGGCTTAAAGGGTCTTTTCGGGTGTGCAGGCTTCACAGGGGTCTGTGGCTGATGAGACACCTGCCGAGCGCGCGGCCAGCCACGGCGTGGCATGCAGCTCACAGCCTGAGCTGGCCACAACCAGCCGCCGCACAGTCAACCTTAGCCGCTTCTCCTGCGGCCCATCCGCCCCAGCAGCACAGCACACAGGCATGTTCCATACTCTAACAGCCATGCTCGCTCTGCCAAAATGCCAGGTCCCTGCCTGAAAGGAACTCCTTGCATGCACCAACAATTGGAGCAATGCGTATGTGTCGGAATCTGTGAAGTGCTTCATCGCTTGGTGTAGGGTAAGCATTCATCGTGAGCCAGCTTCAACCTCTCAATGTAAATTTTGTTGCTAGAGAAGGCTCAACTCATGGATTCATCGTTCCCTTTGTCCAGGTTACCAGCCTATCAGTGTCCCGGCCAGGATCGGCCGCAGGAGGCCCGAGACACCAATCGGTGACCCATGCCAGCCAGCAAGCATGCCAGCAAAGCGCACACGTGGCATTGGCAGCCGCAGCCCCGTCCTGCCGGCCTCATCCGACGCCACGCTGGACTTCACCACTCCGCAGGACACATCCGCCACAGGGCAGCAGACGGCCATTGAGCCGCACCCGGTCATGTACATCACAGAGGAGCACATCATGTTCACGGAGCTCCCACACAGCAGAGCGCAGGAGGACTGCGCAGCAGCAGACCACCTCGATGCAGGCAGTTGGCAGCCCTCAGGATCGGGCAGGCAGGCGGCAAGTGCAGGCGGATATGGGATGGATAGCTCAGAGTGGTCCGCTGGCGCAAGCAAGCGGGCAGAGGGGAGGCACGGATGCGGCAGGGTGGCTTCTGTGCTCAGCGGCTTGCAGCAGGACTCCCAGGCAGAGCTGGAGGGAGCTCTGGCAAATGCATGGGACGGTGACATGGATGGGCCTTGCCGAGAAGCAGAGGTGGAATTTGTGCCAGAGACAGCCGCCAAATGCAGCCCGGACAGGTCTGCCGCCAGCGCGCACAGGGGCATCAGTCCAGCCGGCAGGCTTGGCTTCCAGGAGAGGGATAATGCGCAGGCCAGCCCCGCTGCAGAGGCAGCCCTTCGGACAGAGCTGGGCTGCGCCGAGAGCCTCTCAGGGGCTGGTGCGCAAGATGCATTCTTGGAGGGACTGCGATCGCCGCAGCTATACGCTGAGGTCAGCAATGACTCTGCAGCGGGGCCTTGCCGGCTTGCGGCCGAGCCGGGATGCAGCACGGGTGCGCTAGGACTGGCATGCAGCCCGAAGGTGCCGGCATGGGGCGGCGCGCAACAGCCGGTGTCTCTGTGGGCCGCTTACTACGAGGGGCCGGACATCCTATTGGAGGCGGAGGGAGCATTCCTGCAGCCTGCGGCCCTTGGCGAAGCAGCCGGTAGCGAGGACATGCATGCAGAGGAAGATCTGCTCAGCCCCATCCACCGGCACCCTCTTGCGCTGGACTGCGCACACGGCGGCGGCCCGGCCCACAAGCGCGGCCTCTCCCGGCGAGCCGCCCCGGCCAAGCGCGCACAGCCCGAGCTCTGCAGCCCGCGCCGAAAGCAGCGGTGCAGCTTCCCGGAGAACAGCTTCTCTGCGGGTGCCCTGCAGCTTCACGCATCGCCCACCGTCGAGGAGGCCGTGCTCCTGAGCGGGGCTGCCGCGGGGTCACCAAACGCCAGACATGCCGGCAGCGCCCTGAAGGGCTGCCCGACCGGGCAGCGCTCTAAGCAGCTGAGCAGCCCAAGTGGGCGGCACTCGGCAGGGGACGGCGGCTGCAGCGTGCTCCAGGAGCTCAGCAATGGGGCCTATCAGCACGACGCTGACTTGGAGCGCCTGCTCACCCCGCTGCGCGGTGCGCCAGAGGCTCTCATGCGTGTAGTCTGATACTTATGATGTGGTGTTATCTGTCATTCCAGCACGTCACATGTGATGACACAATGGCAACTGTTCATGAGGTCCTGGCTGTGCAGGTGCCAAGCCACGTGTGGATGTTGCAGCGAATGATGCTGATGCCGACATGCTGCAAGGTGGCTTTGAGGATGAGGCTGTGCCAGCTGCTTCCAACCTCCAAAGCCGAGCTGGACAACGGTCATCTCCTTTCAGGTGGCTTTCATTTCAGGATCCATATTTTACCTTGCTCACCTCACACAACGTGGTATCTTCAGCAAGCCGAATGTCAGCATTCTTCATCATTTCATGTTGTGACTGCTCTTACAGGGGAGCCCAAAGCTTCAGAGCTGTTGAGGTTGAGGACAGGGCAGAGCCGTCATCCCAAGGCAGTGAGGAAGAGCAGGAGGAAGAGAAGGACACAGGAAATGGGGATGCCTTCAATGGCTTGGGCCATGTGAAGAAGTATAGCAGGATAGCAACCAAGGCACTTGACAAGGTCGAGGCTGCAGCGCGCAAGGGGGCTCACAGAAGACGAGGCTCATCTGGTGCCCTCAACAGGTGTGCACCATTGTAACTTTCCTGTTACGTAGATTTATTTATGGCATGATGTAAGGTATGCATGTATCATGCAACATGGTGCAATATATTTCCGTGACTGGGAAGCTGGTGACTGATCAGTAATGACTAATCTTATGATCTTTTCTGCAGCGAGAGCGTCCTCAGTCAGCCCTTTGCCCCTCCTCGAGCACAGGAGTTTTGCCACGACAGGAAACAGAAACAAGCTGTCAAGCCTGGCCAGAACGCACTCTTTGACAACTTCAAGTGTGCCCCAAAGATCCGTGGCAAGTAAAGAAATACATCCTGGAGAACCAGTTGCAAATTTTGCAGTTGCAACATAGTTCGATTCCCAATTCCAGAGATTTATCTGTGGATACATATTTTGAGACAATCTTATCAGTATTGTAAGCGCTTTAACAAGCAAAGATATCATCTGCAATGCCCTGGAAAGATGCATGACATGCACTGCGGTCTATTGACAACTTTTCCGATGCCTACTCTTGCTTGCACTGCTTCTTGTTACAGATTTCAACGGTGAAGTTCAACAGGGACCACATGTACATGCGCGCATGGCCAACAAATTGAGGTCTGATCGAAGGCACCGTTCATTCTGACAACATGAGCAAGTGGCAGCGCCGGCACACGCATGCCAGCAACTGGTCAGCTGCATGCAAGCCTTAGCTTGCAAGATGATCAAGGTGTGCGGCAGAAGAGCAGCACATCAGCAATATTGCAATGCACCCGGCCGACACGCATCCTGCTGAAAAATCTCAATCCTCATCGGATTCATCGTCAAAGTAACGGCTCTTCTTCTTGTCCACAACTGCGTAGATGTGTTTTTTCTCGATGCCCTTGTCCTTGTATGTTTTGGCTATGAGCTCAGCTGCCTTGTCCACAAAGTCCCCTTGCACCTGTGGGTAATTTTGGTGTGATCAGTCCAGGATATCCAAGCGCGTATTTGTTTTGTTACCACATGCTGATCCAGATTGGACATTACCTCAATTTGGTCTTTCTCCATGGGGTTCTTTGTGATGCTTGCTCCGCTGGCAAACTTCTTCCCAAAAAGCTTGGCCGCCTCAGGGAGTTTGACTCCAAAAGTTTCCAGCCCTGTAACACCACATCATGAGTCAGGGAGTGAGGGCCAAGCACTGAAGTGTACTTACCAGGTCAGTCTACTAGAAAGCACAGGGTAATCTGATGGTGTCTCAAAGGAACATTTCTGGCAGTCGGGAGGGCCCTGTCACTGCACCTAGGATGGTGGTGACACATTTTTTCTTGCTCCTGGTGTTTGTCTCCAGCACCACCTCATTCTTGGCTTTCTTCTTGACCTTGCCGCCTGGAAGCTGCTTTTCAATGACATCTCCATGCCTGTCTTTCAAGGTGAGGTCTGCCACTGCACCAGCTGCTCCACCTTCCTGTGCTGCTTTCCACCTGCTCCCAATCGCGCCGTATTTGGCTTTGCAAGATACATTGATTTGCTAAATCAACATCATATATGAGGCTGTGAGCTGATCATGCCTGGTTTCTAAGCCCCTCTGAGGTGATAGTTGCCATTTTACCGTTTGTACTCCTCGCAATCCTTCGGCAGGTATTGGTTGTACTCAGAGGGCACTCCCGTTATTGGATCGTATACAAGCTTCACAGGTTCTGCGGAAGGCGCCTCATCAGCTTGTAGATCAGCCATCACTTCGGCATCAAAACTAGATATCAAAGCCCTTGTTAGGTGTATCTGCAGGGCGCAGAACTTGTGTTTGTTTTAAATCACTTGTTCCGTCTGTATTGATATGTGGATCCTGCTGAACCTGTTCTGAAGTTAGCCTGAAGCCAAAATTTTGGCTTGGCTGTTGGGGGTCGTCACAGTGTCGAACAGCTCAAACAAGGGATTACAACCTAGGCGTGGGCTCCATGTGATTCAGGTCTAGACACACTCGACGCATATTGCTCCCAGTATACAGCAGAAAACAAAACAGTTTGTTGCCGTTGAGTGCCCATTGCGGCGCGATGACATCAGCTCTGTCTGCTGCACTAAAAAAGCCCACACTTGATCAAGCAGCATCCTCAGCTCTTGCAGATAGCTTGAAGGCTCCTCCCAAAGCGGCCACTGCTTCGGGTTTTGATCTTTCATCTATTCCCTTACCTCCCAGTGCCTTCCCGGGCCTGTACCAGTCTTCCGCAGCTGAAGATGACTTTGTTGCTGAGCTCGAGAGCTTGGCACTGGGCACTAGTATAGGGACGCAGGCGATTGGATCCCTGAAGTCCCGGTCTGGTACACCTGTGGTGCGTAACTACCTTGCTCATGAGCTGGATTCTGCAATTGGCATCTTCAAGCAGGACCTTGCCTTCCCAACTGCATTGCCATTTCTAGGGTTGTCCTTTCCCTGCTTTCTCTGGCTTATGCGTATCACGGGTGCATGGCCATTTGTAGCTTTGCATCTGATCAGCGGAATCTTAATTGCCTCAGTCCAGACAACATCTGGAAAGATTCTACCGGTGTCTGGCCAGTGGTATTGGAAGTGCTCGATCCGTGAAACTACAGTAAGCAACGATTGGATGCTCGATTAAGATAACATTTATTGATCTTCAATAGGTATAAAAAGGTCTGCATGCCTCGTTTGTATGTGTCTCTTTGCCTCAATGCGCAGGCCGACTTTGAGCCAAACAGCAGGAAGCTGAGTGGCCATGAACGCATCCCAGCCATCTATGAATCAGAGGCAGGCTTCTTTTCCGATTCAGTCAACTCAACATGCACTCCTGCTTTGGACCAAATCTTGTTGTATTGAGATGTCAGTATGAATCCCTCTTTCAAGAGCTGGAGTACAGAGGTAGCATTTGACGTTTGCAGGAGGATCGCTTGCACTGGGAGCAGATGGGCCGTCCAAACATTGCTGCCAACTTCATGTCCCCCACAATGTATGGATCCCTGCCCAAGGCCCTCAGCAGTGAGGAGCGGCTGTCCATCTCGCGCAACACCCCAATGTCAGCGTCACTGAGGGAAGTTCAAAATCGGACCCCGGTGAGTCACCTTATTATCTCTGTTGTGCAAATGTCATCTTGGCCATGGTCATGTCCCGCCGTGCACCTGCCCACCGTGTATGCTATTTTATGTACTCACCTTCGCCTGCTGTGCAAGATATGGCATCAAATCTCCTCTGCTGGCGCGCAGGCAAAGGTGTCGGCACCAACAAGGGCCGGCAGAGCTTTGAGGAGATCCCTGCTGAAGGGCTGCGTGATTGTGATTGTGGTGGCGGGATACTCAGGCAAGCGGTTCATTTATGAGCGAGCCCATGAGCTTGGCGTCAGGTGAGCCCCAGACCCTGCACATACCTTTCAGGGCTGCCAGTGCCCGTCGTGACAGTGACACTATGTATCAGCAACTGCATGGGTAGGAAGGGGTCATGTCACAGAGGAAACCGCTGCTGCAGGGTGGTCATCATTGATGGGCCAGACAGCTGGGCAAAGACTCTGGTGGGGGAGAAGGTGATCGAGAAGTTCTACCCTGTAGACTTCACAGACGAGGCAGCCATCTTCGACAAGTGCCTGGTCAGGATCAAGCAGGCAGAGGCGGTGAGTCTGCTTGACTATTGGAACTGCTACTGTGCTGCCATCTTCGTGATCAAGCCCGAGCATACAAATTGAGAATGCTGGTCTTAATTAGGTATCAATTGCAGTGCTCTGATGAGACATTTGCCGCTTGCAGGAGCTTGGACAGGTGGATGGGATCTGCAGCTTCTGGGAAGCTGCGCAGGCGCTGGTGGCATCTCTGGCAGAGCGCCAGGGCCTCCTCGCGCACCCACCTGCTGCTGTGGAGAATGCCAGGGAGAAGCAGGTAAGAGTGTTGTCATTTTCTGACAATACGGACAAGCTCAAGATTGACTCAGGCATGATGGGGAAACCACAGGCAATTCTCATCATAGCATTGTGCAACATTGTCATGCAACAGTACTGCTTGCTACATGGCATTGTACTGGTTTTGAGTCCTTGAGGGCATCAGCTGTGCCTGTGCAGAACACGAGGTCTTGCATGAAGGCCGCCGGGCTGCCGACGCCTGCGAATCACCTGATCAAGAGCGGCGCTGATGTGAAGAGGGCGGCTGAAGTTGTGGGCTTCCCAGCCGTCATCAAACCCATCTCTGGCGCTGCCTCCGAGGGTGTCGTGCGCGTGGACTCCCTGGAGCAGCTTGTAAAGTGAGTGTGGGCTTCCTTCATTACTATTTTTGAGAGAGAGAGGCATGTGTTTGTCTGCAGCAGATCAGAGAAGGAAGAAAGACAGTAGTCTGACTGTCTCTGGCATGGCAAGAGAGGTAGCACGGCTTGCGTCAATGTTGCCACACAGCACATAAAGTATTGTTGCATCAACCTTTGCTGAAATGTTGTGGTCTCATGAAACACAGGGTGTATGAGAGGGAGAGCAAGAAGATCAAGGCCAAGGCCATCGACTCCAACACCACCACCCTGGACGACAAGACTGCCGAGCAGGAGGTGCGCTCAATGTCTCTGCCACATGCTCAGATCCAAGTACAGCCACTGCAGCTTCCTGCTTGCCTTTCTGAGGACTCCTGTCACTTGGATACTGTAGTACAGATCTTCTTCCATGGCAGAGGTGCAAGTGCTTGTACACCGTGATGGCAGTGTCACAACAATGCATGACACTGGCGAGCGTGAAGGATGCTGTAGGGCACTCCCCTCACTCCCCAGATTAGTATGTTACGTGATTGAATGCATGGGTGCAAAAGGTCAGGAGGCAAAGTGATCAGATCTGAGCAGGATAGACAATGTGCAGTGCAAAATTAATGCATGACGCTGGCATGCATGTTGCTGTGCGCAGAGGGCGCGCGGCCGCGCAGAGCTGACATTCATGATGGAGCAGTACCTAGACGGGCCAGAGGTGGATGTGGATGTGCTGCTGAACTCAGACGGGGACGTTGTCTATGGTAATGTGACCGACAACTGGCCCACGATCGAGCCCTACTTCAACGAGACTGGCTCCAACTGCCCCTCCATCCTCAGCCTGCAGCAGCAGCGCGAGCTGTGCCAGCTGTCCGTCGCCGCCGTCAAGTGCATGGGCTTTGTCGTCGGCAACTTCCACGTCGAGTGCAAGTACACCTCCAGTAACGGGCCCCAGCTCATCGAGGTCCGCCCAGCTCCCTGCCCATTTCAAAATTTCAATTTTGATTTTGTAGATCTATAGCTTCAAAACTGTCTGAGGTCCTGGCGGTGTTCTGCTCAGGGTCTCAGTACTTCGCAAAGGTGTTGTTGACTGACATGCACTTGCGAGGCAGCCTGTTCTCCAATCTTCTGCCGCTCGCTCTCCCTAGATATCTGCGTTCCTCTTCTCTCAATGCAGGAGTCATGATGCAGACCAGCGTTGCATGGTGGTGTGATAGCGCACATGGGTGCATGCAGGTGAACGCTCGCATGGGTGGTGGGCCGGTGTACGCGATGAACCAGTTTGTGTGGGGAGTTGACCTGGTGGAGGAGCAGTTTCTGGGCTGCTGCGGCATCCCCTCGCGCCCCTACCTGTCCAAGACCCCCCAGAAGTGCATCGCCGAGTTCTCCATCAACGCCCAGAAGACCGGAACGCTGCAGAATGTGGACTGGGTCGATGTGAGTCACTGTGCTCTCCCAACATGCATCCACACTTAGTTCTTGCAGTCCAATTTAAGCTATCTTCGTTGCGAATTTTGAAATAAAATTGTCCCTTGCTGTCCCGTTCTCAGCTAGCTGCATATAAACTATGCCACATATTTCTTAGATACTATCGCAACCTTGCAGACCACAGTGATTCAGTGATGGAATGTGAAGGTTTTAGCCATGTGCATGAATGAAGGATGCGTGTAGTTGGTCAATGATGGCTGATGGGGTGTTGTGTGCGTCTGGGACACAGAAGTTCCAGGACGACCCGCATGTGGTCTACGCGCGGTCAATTGTGGAGGAAGGCGCCAAAGTTGTCTGCGTCGAAGATGGCCTGCCAACATGGGTCGCCGAGGTGTGCCCACAAGCGATCTCCTGACCAGTCTCAGCCCTTCATCTGATCCCAATAATATCATTCTTGCCAGCAGAGCTAGCTACTTAGCCTCAGGCAGGGTCCATCTGCTTTTGTTGAGCTGCCTAATAGTCTGGGTGGCTGTAAACGAGATGTTGAGTGTAATTCCTGTGCCTCCTGCAGCTCATGGTCTGGGATGCGGATGTGAACAAGGCCATTGCGCATGTGCTGGACATTGAGAAGGACATCCAGGAGAACATTGTCATCACTTGAACCGCAGCCTCCTAGCTTTCTTGATTACCAGGATAATAACTTCAGCTGTCTGTGCGGGTGTGCCACGGATTGGGAGGGGCATTTTTGCGACCTTTGTCACTGCGGGTTGTGCAAGGATGGCCGTCCAAGTACATCTGTACCAGTATTCTCTGTCCATTAGCTAGTGGTCAGTCATCTCCAATTGTGAAAGGGTCTCTGTTTTGGGACAAGATGTCTGTTACATTTGTCCTGAAGTGATATTCTGAAACATACCCAGCATTGAGGGAGCGATATGACTGCTGGATGGGCTTGATTCTTATCGCCACAGTTTCCTTCTGGCACTAGGTTTAATAATATGTGGTGCGTCTGAGAGACAGCAAAAGGCTCCCCAAGATCTTAAGATAAGGTTGCTGATACTGCTGTATTATGGAGGGATGTAACAGTCTAGATGAGTGCTTCCTAAGACACTGGCTTATTTATTACCGCACCGCACAGCCTGCCTGCATGTATGCTGAAAACATTGTGCAACAGGGACAACTATTCTACGTCACGCTGCACAGGGCACCCTCCAGTTTGGAGAAAGAGAGAGAGAGAGAGGCAGCCAGCACTGCCACTGCTCTAACCCCAAGGATAGAAATTGTAGGTGAGCAGAAAAAAGGACAGTCAAAAAGGAAATCGGACCAAGAAAAGAGGGGGAACAGGGGGACTCGAACCCCCGACCTCTTGCACCCAAAGCAAGAATCATACCCCTAGACCATGTTCCCTGGCGATCAGTTACGGTACATTTCTGTATTTTCCATTGGATATATTCTTGCGGCGTGTGCATCTACCTCGTTCGGACGATGATTCATGTGCTAGGTGCTTGTGGAGTACAAGAACACCAGGAGTAGAAGACTAGTGTGAAAGATATCGCCACAGCTGTTCATTTTGGCGGACGTATTCTTGCCAGTTGTTTTTGTCATTTTGCTAGGCAAGACGGAGGCGCACTTTTGACACATGTCTTTGCAGAGTGTCAAGTTGCGTTTTGACATGCAAAACCTTTGATCGTCAACTTAGCAGCACATCCACATGGTAATCTGCGGATTTGGCTGCCCATGTGGGACTTCTCGCTTCGTGCCCAGGTACAGCAAAGGAGGCTTTCGCTTTGCAACCTTGTCTTCGAGGTCGGGATCATAGAAGAACGCTCTTGATCCCGAAACTCTTCTTTGTTCCAATTTGCATGAAGCAAATACAATCTATCTGGTTGCGCAAGAACACAGTTATAAAGGGGGCTTGGCAAGTATTATATCGATGTGGCTTGTCTTGTCTTGCTGCTTCTAAAGGCTGATAGGAACGTTACTCCGTGTGGTTCCCTGAGGATTAACGCAATAACGCAATTCCCTGGGTGCTGCTGCCAGCTCGTTGTCCTTTCTGTCCACTTTCAGGCACACTCCAGGAGGACACTGGCTGGGTCGTCGGCCCCTGCAGCTGTTGGCTGCTGGCCGCGTCAGGCCAGAGCCCAGGAGCAGAAAAGCCGCCGGTGACACCAAGGTGCCTGAAATCTTCATCCCACTGGGGCCTGCGCGTCCGTCTGAGTCGACCCCTGCGCCCAGCACTGAAAGCAGTCCTGCAGCTGGCAAAGCGAGACAGGAAGCTCCACAGCGCCAGCAAGATGCCAGCAGACAGGAGCGTGTTGGTGAAACAGGTCAAATTACACCCGAGAGGAGCTCTCTTTCTGCCAGCACAAGTGGGCGCAGCAGAGTGGCCGAGGGACTGCCATCTTTCAGTGGGAGGTTTGGCAGGGGCGCCGGGGGAGGGCCATCCCAGGAGAGGGTTGTAGCCCAGGATGAGAACAGCTCGCCCTACCAGCAGCGGCGAGGCAGCAGGAGGCCTCCTGACACCCTGAGAATACAGGACAGGAGACCCGCCAGGCCGCACCTGTCTTCGCCTGAATATGCCCAGGTACAGCTTTCATGACAAGGACTCTCCACAGCACAAAGTTTAGCGCAACACCCATTGGCAGATCTACCTCAGCTCTTTACTTCAATATAAATGAACGTGCTGCAGAAATTTAGGGAGCCACATGAAGGGGCTATTTTTGGTGCAGGCGACGCTGCAGCATCGCAGCTCCAGGAAGGGGCCTGGCGAGCGGGCAGCATCCCACGACAACCGCTACGGCGTGTCCCTCATGCGCAGGGGGGCCGGCAGCACAGCCACCTTCTTCACGAAGGTGCCTGCTGCTTCACACCATGCGTGCTGTTTCTCACTTTGGCACCCATGCTCAAAAATTGATTTGTGTGGGGTGTGCGGAACAACAGTCTCCAAAAGGCATGCCTTGGTCTGATCGGGGCTTAGAGCAGGGGGTGCTATTGCGAACCCCTAAGTCAGGATATATCACCCTCTGCTTAGAGCCACAGGGGGTTCTATGGCGCAAAGACAATGATTGGGGGTCATTTGGTTGCAGTCGAGTTTCAAGGATGTGGGTGCGAGCGATGAGATGGTTAAGGCGCTGAGAGGGATCGGCATCGAGCGGCCGTCGTACATTCAGGCGGCCGCGTACCAGGTGCTCACGTCAGGCGCCCGCCACATCGTGCTGGCCGACCACGCAGGTGCCGCCCCAATTTCCGTCTTCACCATCGTCTACTGCACCTGTTCACTTGTCAACCCAGCGCATAGAAGCTCGCACCCTTCCTGCCATGCAGAGAGCGCACATCCATCCTGGAATACTGAGAAACACTGGGAAGGCTCTCCGGGTCTTCATTGCCTCATGGCATTTGGCAATTAGCAAGCAACACTTTTCATTGTTGATGGGGACCCTGCTGGTGTGATGTGTGTGACTAACAGCACCATGGTAGCCATGCCGGGTACTCATCATGGCATAGACAGCACGCTCGGCATGATGATTGATGTCTGTAAATGTGATCTGCCCCCCGGCTTTATCATGAAACCGGGGGCCAATGCATCTCTTGTTGAAGAACTCGCCGGCTCGGCGCAGGGAGCGGCAAGACGCTGGCGTACCTGCTGCCGCTGGTGCAGGCGCTGCGGGAGGAGGAGCAGAGCCTGTGCGATAGCCTCACCATGCGCAACGCGCCCCGCGTCATCATCCTCGCCCCCACCACCGAACTCTGCGCCCAGGCACGCTCGTGCACCCCCTCACGCCCCGCAAACCCCTTCTCACTCCCTGATGGAGACCCTCTCCGCTGCTCAGCATTTGTAGGGACGACATTACCATGAAAAAGGCTGAGAGGCTGTGAGCGTCGCCATTCATTGAGTGAGTTCCCCACGGGTTTCTGAACCTTGACATGTGTTCAGAGCAATTCCTTCTGATTGCAGGTTCTGATGGTGGCCCGTGGACTTGCAAAGGGAGCACCCTTTCGTTCCATCGCCCTCACAGGTGGGCCAATTCGTGACCAGCCTGGTTCACGAGTATAGAGTAATCTCCGCGCTACAAGGGAATCAGCAACTTGTTTGAAACCGCTGGGAGCCCTTTTCCTTCCTGAATTGCTGAGTGCATCCGAATGCTTGCCAAGACACGTGTCCTGCTGCCCACACTGTGTCCTGCATGCATGCTGTGTACAGAGCAGCCCTGCCACTGTGGTGCTGGCGTGAATCGGCCTGCACCAATTTCTGCACAGAATCACTAAGCTGATGCCTTCAAGATGCCTTTCAAAACACCGTCAAGCAAGGCAGGTCTATTCTGTTCACTCAACAATTTCTGTGGCGTGTGCAGGCGGGTTCAAGTGGCGGACGCAGAAGGAGGCGCTGGATGAGGGGGTGGATGTGGTGGTGGCCACTCCCGGGCGGCTGGGCGAGCACATAAAGGCAGGCAACCTGCGCCTGGACCAGTGCCGCGCCGTCGTCCTGGACGAGGTCGACGTGCTCCTGGGAGACACCTTCGCGTTCGCGCAGCAGGTGCGCGCTGAGAAGCCCAGTGGCAGTTCTTAGAGGATGTGGGGCACGCAATAGTGTTGGAAAACGCACCATTGTTGGCCGCCCAGCATGCCAGCCCCAGACCAGTGACAAATCTGAAGCATGCCTTTGCGAGAGAAGGTCAAGAGGTGCCAGAAATAATTCAACAGTGCATGAGAGATTGCAGTCTGTCTAGTGCTCTCGGCCGGCTTCTCTGAAAGCAATGAGCCTGGACCTTCTCTTTGAGAGGTCTGAGCGTCTCAGGGGCTGACCTCAGTCATGGGATATTCTGCCGGCTGAACAATGAGCGCTCCACACGCAGGTGGCGCCACTGAGGGCGGCGGCCCCCGAGCCGACGCGGTTTGTGCTGGTGACGGCGACGCTGGCAGAGAACGTGTACCTGCAGCTGCAGCAGGACTTCCCCGGCATCACCCCCGCGTTCGGGCCTGGTGACTCCCTCCACATGCAACCATGCAGTCATGACATTTTAAACAGTGCTGCTTCTGTCGCACACCTCAATCTTCACAGTGCTGCTGAAGCCTGCTTGGACGACACACTGTGCACTGGCCTCCGCCGAGCTGCTGATGTCTTCAGAGAGCGAGACTGAAGCATTAAAGATAGTCGACTTGTCAACAGAGGCCTGCGATGTCTCTCACAGGGGTAGAAGAGGGGCGATAGGGTAGATAATGCTTTGCCAATGTAGAATTGGTGAGAATGACGATACTGCGCAGGGCTGCACCGGACGGCGCCGGGTGTTCTGGAGCAGCTGGTGGACTGCAGCGGCGGCGACGTCATCAACGAGGACACCGGCTTTGAGCGCAAGTCGGCCGCCCTCCTGCGCGTGCTCAGGGAGCAGGTGGGGGGCTCTTCCTGCTTCTGTTGGAGACAGAACAGCTGCCATGAACCTGACATGAGCATCTCCCTTGCTTGAAAGGAGTTGCTTGCAGGGTCCTGAAGCAACTGCTGTAATGCTTCTCTACTTGCAAGACAAAAATGCTACATTGTTTATGTGAGGTGTATTGTCAGAATGGGCAATGGTTGGGGTGAAGTAGACGTTTGTGTGGTTTGCTGGGCTGAGTGGCAGATTGCGTGTGGGCCAACAGGATTGCACGCGGACGATAGTGTTCTGCAACAAGATCGAGACGTGCCGCAAGGTAGAGAACCTGCTCAACAGGAATGGGGAGGATCCCAGTGAGGAGGGCCTGCTGGTGCTGCCATACCACGCCGCCATAGAGGAGGTTGCTCGCAGCAAGGCTCTCAAGGTGAGCCATGCCTTTGCTGCCGTTGTCCTTGAACCCACGCCATTGCCCTTGTTCTTAGGCGGCACAGGGACTGGGTCAATTTACTGAGGACTTCTGAGCACACTGAGATACGATCCTTTCTTCGCTCATGCCATGGCACCACCGCATGCAGCAGGTGCAGGCAAGTTGGCTATTCATAACTGCCCTGGCGCATATACTGGCTGCAGTAGCTGGACAGGACTCCCTTAGGTCTCACGCATGCGCTGCAGCACCTGGCAACTGAAGGATCACAGGCCTTGCTGACGTGTCTTTTGTGCTGCCGCAGAAATTCCTGGCGCCGCCCATGGACGGCGCAAAGATGGTGCTGGTGTGCACGGACCGGGCATCGCGCGGCATCGACTCGGCGCATGTGGAGCATGTGGTGCTGTTCGATTTCCCTCGCGACCCCTCCGAGTATGTGCGCCGCGCCGGCCGCGTTTCCCGCGGCGCCGGTGCCTCCGGCGTTGTCTCCATCCTCGTCCTCGGCCGCCAGGCGCGTTATTTTCACTGATACTCCTTATTAGTTACCCTCGCTCGAATACATATGTCTGCAATCCTCTGTTTCTAATTTGTGAAGGAGTGCTTTTGTCGTGGTTGATTGAAGGGCATGATCGGAAGGCACCAAGAAATAAATGTGTGTGTTCTGCAAATGTACCTCAAGTTGAGCTTTTGTAGGCGCATGCTGCATGGTAGTATAATGAGCTTGTCGGAGAAGCCCTCGGCTTCCTGGTGCACGTGTGGGCAAGTTCCCATGCGCATCGGGTGTCATGAAGGAAGCATTGTGCTAGATTGAATCCCACATGCTGCACGCAATGATGCATGCAATTCCCGAAATATGTATTGTGCGTGTGTGATGAGGCAAAGCACGCAAAGGAGTCCATGCTGGGACGGAGGCACGGTTGTTTTGTTAAGCAGGGCTGTCAGAAGAAGGTGTGTGGTCTGCAGGTGAGCTTGGCCAGGCAGCTGCTGGAGCGCAACCAGAAGGGGCTGCCCATCCACAAGGTTCCATCCGGCTGAGTCCGTTTCGTGTTTCTGGGTTCTGCTGGCATTGCTTTGTTTGTTGTGCTCTCCAGTACTAGTGGGTTAGGCATGCACGAAATTTGTGAATTTTCGGAAGTGATTGTCTTGGGGGGCAGGCAGGGAATGCATTTGGCTGCAAGTCTATATCAGTACTCGTGAGCTGAGCGCTGCATGATGCTAGTAGTGGACCGAAGGTGTACGGCTCAGGTGCCCTGGTGTTTGAAGCTGACATGGCTGTAAATTTTTTAAATTTGGCTGGACAGTAATACTGTCAAAGAGAATACGGTATTTTCTGATCTTACCAGCATTCTGCAATCCTACGTCATACTGTTAGTCACATGCATATGCGCGAATCTATGCAATCTCTTGTGAGCTCAGCTCATCAGCTCTTCCATAATCAATCGCACTCTATCGTTAGTCCCACAAAGTATGGCGACCCCAAGGTAGCTCTGTCAAATTTCACACAGGAAGCCACCATGAAACCAGCATCGCAATCACCATATTCTTACCTATATTCAGGCATCACAAGAAGAAGTGCCAAGGCAGGGCTATCTCCAGGGTCCAGCAGCTGCTGTGGAGGTGTTTGAGATAAATGGAGCTACGTTCTCCCGCTCTAGAGGGGCGGAAGGCGCCGCACTATAAGAGCTCCTGCGGCTGCTGCTCGGGGGCGCGAATGACAGGGAAGTGGCTGCCGTGCTGGGCCGCAGAGACTGCCTATGGGCCAGTGACAGGGATCTCCTGAATGTCCCTGCACTGCTGGTGAATGAGGCTGTCATGAAGGCTTCAGAGGGCGCTCGGCTCGTCCTCACAGGCTGTGGCCTGCAGCCCTCCACTACCTCAGGGCACTTGGCAAGAACCTCCCGCAAACCTGTGGCAATGCACGGAAGCACTTTCACGCCCGGTATCAATATTTTGCACAGTGCACAAAGCCATCAATGTCATATGGTGGTGTGGCAGTGACGAGCAAGTACAGGCATCTACATGCAACAACTTGTATTGAATACACTGGCACTGTCATGATTGGTGTGCCTGTTCTGGAAGGGGATGACCATGTGTCCACGTTAAGAGATGACTTGACACCTACCCCCACTGAGAAGCACAACGTTGTCAGCTCCCTTTTCAAAGAGCAGATTGGCAGCAGGCGCTGCGACTCGCTCATCCCAATCGCACACAAGGATGATCCTCTGCTCCGCATTCAAAAAATCCAGGATCTCAGGTGACAGGGGGTTTATCGCCCTTGACAGCATGCGCGCCGGGTAGCTCACAGCTGCAACCGAAGTCAGAGTCATAGTGAGTGACTGGACCAAGGTTGCCTCACAGTAGTGGCATCAGAGTCAATGTATGAAATGCCATGAGACTTTCACCGGAGCTTGAAGCCACACAACAGGAACGGGAGTGGGGCAATCTCACCAGTCCTGACATGGAATTGAGCGAAGTCATCCTCATCTCTCAGGTCCAGGATGAGGCACTCCATTTCACTGGCACCGCTGTCCAGTAATGCTGTCAAGCGAGAAGCCTGCAGTCAGCAACAGATTACTTGTCTTGAATCAAACCTACATCGAGTGTGCATATGATCTCCGATCCAGTAAGTTCCGAGGTTTATATACCTTGATGCGGCAGAAGTTCTCTCCACGCTGGAATCGAGCATGCAGCCTCTGTTCTGCAAGGTACTGCTTCAGCTTGATCTCATTGAAACCGCTGTCGACCACAGACTTGACACTCTGGTACCTCTCATTGGGCGGAGGTACCCTCTTCTCCCTGACGTTGGCGGCCAAGGGCTTTGTCCACGAAGGCATTGTATGAAGCTAGATGGGCTTAATTTTCATGAATGACTCTACCAGCCGTGCAGCGTCACAGATGCATTGAAAGGATCCTATGAAAGTTATTTGGCCGCAGTTTGTTGCATCGACATCCGTACTGCCCCACTGGGAGATGGTCAAAGGCCCCCGGTTGACCTTCCCGATAAATGTATAGATGTGCACTGCAGGTTGTAGACGCCGGATCCTTGAAATTCTATTATATTCCTAGATCAGAAAAGTATCTAGGATCGTTTAATATCCATGCGATCCTCAAATAGCTGAGAGAAAAAAGAGTGAGTGTGAAAAAGGAGCAGTGTGTATAGATCTCAGATGCCCCTTCCAGCACGCTGAAGAACACGAGAGAATCGGTGATAGTCTCCGATCGATTGTAGTATAGGATCGCAAGAAAGGACAGCAAACAGAGGACAAAAATCCCGTGACTGTCACGTGCACTCAAGAGCACGTCAGCGGACAGCAATCCTGACTCACAGATCCGACTCAATCTCAGCACGGGACATCATTTCAAACTAAGAAAGTGGCAATTGTCACAAAAGCTTCATATTTGCGGCTGCAAGGGGGGCAAGCAGCTTGTGCAAGCAGCTGGTCTGCTTTTCCGCCAACCTGACGCGGCAGAACGGGTCTAAAGCGTGATGGCGACCTCCAAAGGCGGCGAGATGGCTCTCGATATGCCCGATCAGCAGGTGTGAATGATAAACTGAATATGAGCGTAGCATCTCGGTTCTCAGGTTGCTGTTGGTAGGTTTTTCCGAGGTCTCCCACCACCTGCTCCTCGACAAGCTGTATCCCGTGTTTGTGTAGCATCACTAAATGGAGGACATTTTTTAATGTGGTGCACATCGGCTCACATTGTGGGAATGTCAAACTCCTTTATGGATGCGAGTGTTTGCCTGACCTGAGATAGACAGAAACCCCACATCAGAGAAGGTTTTGCTACGATCAGTTGCGGTCTCGTAATGTTGTTCTATAGTGCATTTCGCTTGAGCGATGTTTCTCTAAGGGCAGGACGCCGTGTTGTCTGACCTTCAATCCGATCAGGGTTCCCTCGGCACTGCCCTTGCAGTCGTGTGATCTTACGTCCGATGTGACGAATTGCGCTGTCCCGTGCAGATGGATACTCATCGGATCATCAGGAAAGCGTACGTCGGCATCATTCCCTTCCTATTTCTCACCACGGTGCGCACATAACGATTTCGTATCTCGTGCTATTGTACGGCAGATGCATGTGCAGAGGGCCCACAGCTTTCTGCTGCAGTCAGATCAGCATCATATGGCGTCCTAGTAGACCAAAATATCTGCCTTTTTAGAGCAGATAATATCGCGATACAGCTTGAGAGCCCCCAACGCTCTGATCTTCTTGGGGTCACACTGAGAGCTTGTCTTGGTGCAGACCCTGACATACATCGACCGATCCAACGTTTCCTTCGCCAGTCTCCAGTTCAAGTCCGACTTGGGGCTGTCTGCCGAGCAGTATGGTCTGGGTGCAGGTAACTCCCTACCCAGCCACTATCTTTTGGTATGCCTTATCCAACCCGCAAGTCAGTCGTCCCAGATCGGCAGGAAGCAACTCACCTGGGATCTTGCTTTCACCTCCTGTCCCCACGACGCAGGTATCTTCTACATTGGGTACGCGGTGTTCCAGATCCCCAGCAACCTGGTCATCACTCGTGTGGGGGCTCCCCTGTGGCTCGGCATGCTCATCTTTGCATGGGGGATCGTGTCAGCCTGCACCTCCACCATGAAGACCAAGGAGCAGTACTACGCTGTCCGCTTCCTCCTCGGTGGGTGTCCCCTTCCCTGAAGCGCCCTTGGGTTTTTGGGAGAATTTGATGCCTCTACAATCCTGTCAAAGCCTGTGCTTGCACCAAATGCAACACTGTGAGCTGTTCAGGTAGGCAAGTATCAAGGCCTGCATCATTATGGAGTTGAGGAAGGGTGTAATGCAGACCATGTCTGTAGCATTAAATTGGCTGCGCGCTGATGCAGGTGTCTTTGAGGCCGGTTGCTTCCCAGGCTCCTGGTGGCACCTGCAGCTCTTCTTCACAAGCCTGGAGGTTGGCTTTGCCTACGCCGCCGTCGCCTCTTCGACAGCCCTGAGCAACGTGCGGCCCCACCCCCCACACCTGCATCCACACCTCCCTGCAAACTGCACCAGTTCTTTGCATGCCCTCAACAGCGCCCATTTGCTCGGGAGTGGGGATCCCTTAAAATTCCATAATGGTGGCTGGTCTTCCAGCTAAATGAGCATCATGTGCTGGTGGGTTCAGGTCATTGGAGCTCCCATAGCGGCGGGTATCCTGTTCATGGATGGAGTGGGCGGCTTGCGGGGATGGCAGTGGCTGTTCATCCTGGAAGGCTGCATCACCGCCATCTATGGCATCATCCTCAAGGTACGGACCAATTCCTCACCTGGCATTTGCATAATTGGATCATTAACTTGCCTACTTGCTCACCATGCCTGTCATGCGTTGACATTAACCTTCAGAGCATACTTTCTGAACCGTTGAGGTCCGATATCGTACGGTCAGTCCTTGTTGAAGCATGCAAAAACATATCAGATTCTTCAAATGATATATTGTGCCGGGCGCGCAGTTTGTGCTGGCACCCAAGCCGTCGAGCGCGTACTTCCTGAAGCCTGCGGAGCGGACGTGGCTGGCAGCGCGCCAGGACAGGCTGCAGGCCGCCTTCAACAGCAAGCACAGCCGCCAGGGCAACTGGTGGGCCGCCATTCCAGACTGGTGCGCGCCCCCTCAGCCCCCTTTAATGCCCCCTGCACCACAGCGCAGCGTAACCACGCACAAATGTGTCTGCGCGCAGTTTATGGAGTAAATGACCTGAAAGGCGGCGTGTGCGCATCCTGCATGTGCTGAAAGACTTGGGTCATGCATGTGCTGAAAGACTTGGGTCAAGCATGCTTGTTAGCAGGAGCATGTGGTATTATTGTGAGTCAGGATGCGTTGGTAGAGATGACCTGTGTCAGCTAAATAAGAGATTTTTGGTGACTTCTGCTGCAGGAAAATCTGGTACCTGTCTGTCTGCTATGCCATTCTGCAATTTGGCATCACCGCCGTCGTCTACTTCAACCCCTTCATTGTCGGTGAGCGTCTTCCTTCATTCATCCGCACATCACCCCTCCCACCCCGCCAGAATCCTTGCTGTCAGTCATGTAAATGTCAATAATTCAATCACATTTGCCCAGCACTTCCACACCCAAATTTTATGACTTCCAGTGCTTGAGAAGGGTCGCCTATTTTTGGTTGTGACATGCGCAGAGGCCCTCTTCTTTGGAGGCAACTTCAGCGGTAAGGCACCCAAGCTGCACTTTGCCGACACGCATGACCAGGCTTGGCACACGGCCAAGATCGCGCTCTTCTCCACCGTCCTGTGGGTGCCTGTCGGCGCTGGCATGATATTTGTGAGTCCTCCGTCCTCCTTTGCAGGCCTCAGTCACACAATACACGACCAAACGTCCATAAAATTGCGAGGCAATTCTTTTTTCCTGCTCATGGGGCTCGCTCTGCCTTTTATGTCTTGTAGTGACTTTTGCCTGAATATGTTGGAACAGCTGGGAGTTGCTACTTCCTTCCCTGTATTCCTATTGGACTTGTGTGGGACATATGTGGGTGGCACAGCCGAAAGACAGCATTTTGCATTGCCTTAGCGGCAAGGTGTGTACCGTGATATAATGATGGTGACGGGGCGCAGGTCTCCTGGTCTGCCAAGCACTTTGGCGAGCGCAACTGGCACTCCTCAATCCCCTCCCTCATTGCTGGCATCTGCTTCCTGTGAGTACCACCCCTGTATCATAGTATTATTAGTCCATCAAACTTGCCAGTATGCTTTTACAGATAAGCCAGGCAGGCAAGTTGATACAGTACATGAGATGTTCTCGCATTGTGCCAGGGTTGTATGCGCCTTAGCATGTTTGGGGGAGAATCACCCAAGTGGCACCCATATATTTATCTGCAACCTGTTGATGCAGGGTGGTGCCAACGACCATCAAGCACAGCCCTGCTGGAGGCTACGTTCTGATCATCATTGCTGCCACCGGCGTCTGGGCACCCCACGGGCCCATGTGGTCGTGGTAAGGAGACTGCTCCTTGCGCACATGAGCCTGTGCAAGCCCTGACTTATTTCCTTCTGACTGCATCACTTCATGTCATGAAGGGATTGCACTGAGGTTTAACTCGTTGTTCCCTGAAGGAAAGTCTTGTAGGGCAGCGCTTGTGCTGACACGCAGACCCCTTGAGACAGAGCAAACGCAGCTTCGCATTGTGGTCTCTGCTACTGAGTTGATTTTGTTTGCTGACAGGCCCAAGACCTTCCTGCACGGCCAAGGTGCAGCTGTGGGCATTGCCATTTTCAACAGCATCGGCGCCATCGGTGAGTCATACAATGTTCTCTTACTGCACAAACACAGCATCAACATCTTATTAACCCCAGCTGAAACTGCAGATAGACTGCACTGGTGCATGCCAGAAGCAGTCAATTGTGATCGCCACTGATCCAGCAACTGATACCAGTTTGCATCGCCAGATCGGACCAATTTCCCTGTGCATGTGTGCTGCCGCGCTTTGACCTGCTGGTGCGTGTGGGGCAGGCGGCTTCTGCGGCCCCTATGTGGTGGGAGCTCTGGTGGACCGCGGCGGCTATGTGAAATGCATGCAGACCCTCGGCGGCCTCTTCCTCATTCTGGGCGTCGCCATCGCACGTGCGTTCCCTCTCTCCCCTGCTTCCCACCATTATCATCACATTTCCCCTTTGCCCTACAGGGTGTTCGCGCCCTAAAGCATCCTGTACGCTGTGCTTCCCACCATTGCAGTCATTGTCTCCCTTGTTGCGCTCACTCTCTATCTCAGCCTTGGAATGCGTTGTGGTGCATATGAACAGCGGGGGGAAGTGCTGCTCGATGGGTGTGCAAGGAAGCATGCAAGGCCATGCGCCTGTTTGACAAGGCACAATCAAGTTATTGTAGTGGACGGTGCACTCGTGTTCAAGTTGGTTTGTTGTGCTGCAGTGTACCGGCCAAAGGATCTGGAGTCTGAGAACGTGGCTGGAGACGGCGTCAGCCGTGAGCCCGATGCTCCGCGGCCGGACAGCGTCGAGCTGGCCAAGGCAGACAACAAGTCCCAGGCCAAGACTGTCTAAGGTGCCGCCACTCCAGGGACAAACCACCCCACAGCTACAAATTCCATAGACTGCTCTGTCAGCTAGTCTGGTGCCAGTCAATGGCTTTCCTTGGCAATCTGGAGATGTTGTGGCATGGAGCGTGGCAGCACCAAAATCAGGACGCAACAAGATAAGGTGCAAGTTATTTTGGCAAGAGGGAGGGGTTTCAGAGAGGTTCTCCTACATGCTTGGTGTGCTGTTGGTGTGCTGAGATGGCAAGGGGCTGTATTGAGCCTCTTCTCTGGCCATCGTTGAGTTTGCTCGCCTTGGGGCCGTCCAATGTGACATGTTGCCTACTGCTGGACATTGACAAAGTTGGCGACATCGTTTGATAGCACAGGATGCGGAATTACTGCGTCCTGTCATTCAAGGCTCTTCTTTTCTCCCATTGCTGGGTATTGACACAGTGGGACACAAATTTTGAAGGACACAAGACGCGGACTTTCTGTATGCCGTGGATTTGCATGACAGAGTGATTGCTGCATTACACCGGTGGTACCATTTTGTCCCATGGTACTTTCTGCCACTGCTGAGTATTGACAGAGTGCATTTGTTTGGTTTGTTGAGCGCGCATCAAATTGGGGATCTGATTTGGCTCCCCTGTCCGTTCCTTTCGCCGCTTTGAATTGAAAAAATATAGAAAACAAGCAGTCTTTTGTTGGCAGCTCTCTACGTGCCAAATTTGGTGTTACTGGCACAGGGGTGCTGAAACAAGTTGATGCCCATGGGCAATTTTGATTGTGGATCTGCAGCAGGATTTTGACAGAGTGAAGCATGAAGAAGGTCCTGTTGTTGGGACTGGGAAGTGCCTTTAAAAGTACTGGAAGTACTGGATCAGCCAGGCATGCTTGGCTTTCATCGTGTTTGTTTAGTGCAACATCAAGGTCAAGGGAGGTGTACTAGGTCTGTAAGCTGCGGGACTTGTCACATGCACTATCATCACTGACGGGCAACTTGCTCAGTTGTGCACAATGCCTCTGCAGCAGATGCGCTCAATGTTTCCCAAGAAATTTATCATGCTAATCAGTGCCTCCAGAGGTCCACTATCATAACGATATCAGCACATCTTCATGCAACTGCACGCCTTGCTTTTAGTCTCGAACCGAAATTGATGCCTTTGCGCAAAGAGCAATGCTCTTAGAGCATGCATGCATGCAAGAGAACATCTTTGCACGCCTTTGCTGTACCGCGCTGTATGCTCGGAGACAAGACAAAGCTGTTGAGGACAAGTGCAGAGTATGGGACAGAACAGGTTTCAGTCATGCCCTCGACATGCATGTGAAGCTGACATGCATGTGAAGCTTCCACCTTGAGTCCGATGGGGATTTGTAAGCACGTCATCGAAGCCGACACCAGATCAGGTAGATCTGGATCGGCTCCCATTGCAGTGTGATGAACTGAAGGCTGGCAGTCGTAGCTCCTTTCAAACACTTGCTGCACATCCGGTGCCACACGATTATAGATGAAAGTTCGCAGGTGCAGCGAATAACACCTCCCCGCCATCGCACCCCGGCACAAGCTAAGAATTGACCGATGGGCGAAAACGTATGCGGCGATGTGGCTGTTGATATGCCTGATCAGGTAAAAATTATCGTGCACTGCAGAGTGTGGCACACCCTGGATGATTCTGCGAGCGCTGACCGTGAGAGCTTTGCAAATTGCTGTTGGTCTGAACAGCGAAGAACGTGTGTGGAGGCATTTTGTGTCTCTCCATGCATAGATTGGACACCATTGCTATAACTTCACGTTGTACAGTGACTATCAATTCTGAAGAGCCGAAAAACACGGAACGGTGTCGTTCTAGGTTTTGCGCCACAGATTGTACCTTGTACTCTGTCTGAAGCGAAGTTTTCATTTCGAGAAACTATTCATTCGAATATTCGAAGGTCTGCCGATGTATCAGGGGTCACAGGTACCGTTTGTGCAGGTGCCTGCCGATGTGGATGGCAACCGTGTAATCAGGAAAGCTTACTGGGGAATTGTACCTTTCCTGTTCCTCACAACGGTGCGATGTTGTCTCATTGAATAATTTTGGAGAGGCCGCTGTAGGAAAAGAGTGCTGCATTTCAGATCGTACTGTACTATTGTGCTGGCATAAAAAGTTCTGCTTCTGCCCTGTCTGTTATAGCGCATTGCTTGCCTTGAAGAAAAGCGGAGACGTAAGTGCCCACTGTCAAAGAGGAAGCATACTGAAGGAGCTCTTCTGGCGCAGACTCTGACTTACATTGACCGCTCCAATGTCTCCTTTGCCAGTCTGCAATTCATACCGGATCTTGGGCTGTCTGCCGAGCAGTATGGATTGGGCGCAGGTGCAAATCTCACCACTCTTCAGATGGTTCTCTGATCCCTTGATTCTCGACTCTGATCATGCACTTGCTCGACCCAATAGCCAATATCGGCGCTTGCAACTCCTTTGAAGCGCATGATCCAGGGCTCCAAATTGGGTCCAGATCTGAAATTATGTGACCTGTTCCTCATGGCTCAGGTATCTTCTACATTGGGTACGCGGTGTTCCAGATCCCCAGCAACTTGGTCATCACTCGCGTGGGGGCTCCTCTGTGGCTGGGCATCCTGATATTTGGATGGGGGGTTGTGTCAGCCTGCACCTCTGCCATGAGGACTGCAACCCATTACTATGCTGTCCGCTTCCTCCTTGGTGGGTCCCTTTGTGTATAGCCACTTTCAAAAGACAGCTGCTTTTCCAAGAACCTCTCCATATCTACCTTGCTAATTGCAGATGCATGCTCTGCTGGCGCCGAGAATTTGTGCACATCTTGAGACATGCAGAGCTCTGCACTGCTGACACCTTCCCAGGACCTGTCTAGAAAACTCAGGAGGGTGGCAAATTATCGCCTTCTTGTCCATGGCTAACTGTGCAAGGCTTGCAGGTGTGTTTGAGTCCGGAGTCTTCCCGGGCTCCTGGTGGCACCTGCAGCTGTACTTCACCAGTCTGGAGGTCGGCTTTGCCTACGCCGCTGTGTCATCTTCCACCGCGCTCAGTAATGTGCGCCTGAAATAACAATTCCCCCTCTCTGTGTCAGACCTTTTCAGCACTTTGCCACTGAGCTGCAGGGAACCACATGCGGTGTAGTAGTGTTGGCCCTCTTGTGTGCCCAGTCATCTGCGAGGTGGGGTGCATGCAAGCTCCCTGGCTGCTTTTACAGGTCATTGGTGCTCCCTTAGCGGCGGGCATTCTGTACATGGATGGAGTGGGCGGCTTGCGGGGATGGCAGTGGCTGTTCATCCTGGAAGGCTGCATCACCGCCATCTATGGCATCATCCTCAAGGTACGGCCCTTGACTCCATTTTCTGACACCCTCCCAGCTGTGCAAGGCTGCCCTCTTGCTTGTTATCATTATGTTGCCCTGGGAGGGATCCATTATTTGATGGTGCTTCTCAAGAAGGTGATGTGCAGGCGCTGTATCTTCACTTCATCCCCATTTCGCGCAAGCCTGGGCGTTCATCAGGCTCTGCATGATAAACTCCGCAGATGCAGGGGTTCCACTCTCTCTGCAGGATTACTACTATTGTTACACGCTGTTCCTGCCGGGGCTAAGTGCATCTGCAGACAAGCTGCATGTGGTGGGGTGATGGTTAGTATCTACATTAGTGAAGTCACAGATGGTGCGTGCAGTTTGTGCTGGCACCCAAGCCGTCGAGCGCGTACTTCCTGAAGCCTGCGGAGCGGACGTGGCTGGCAGCGCGCCAGGACAGGCTGCAGGCCGCCTTCAACAGCAAGCACAGCCGCCAGGGCAACTGGTGGGCCGCCATCCCAGACTGGTGCGCGGCCCTTATTGTTTTGAATTATTACATGTTTTTCAGTCCTTGAGGACTAGGTACGTCAAGCAACACCTGAATAAATGCTCTCCAGTCTTCTCGATTCTTGCACTTTCTTCACCAGTCGTATACATGCCCGAGAGCATCACCCTTCTAGCCCTCCTGTAAAGCCCCGCACCGCAAGCAGCACACATCTTCACGCTTAAAGGTATTGCTGCTGAGAGTGTCTCTCAAGTTTTGGGCCGCTGTCCCCAAATGATGCCCCTTCGCCCTCACTTCATCCGCTGCATGCAGTGCAGTTGCCTTGCAGATTTTGCTGCCCTGCGCATGCCACAGGCTTGTAATTGTCAGGAGGTGTGTTCTGTGAGTGCATAAATAGGATAAGGAGAATGGCCTGCATACGAGGAGTGGTTCTGCTATATCTATGGGAAATCTCGGTGCGGGATAGAGGTGGGTTCTGTATAACCTGGCGGTTGCCTGTGGTGCAGGAAGATCTGGTACCTGTCAGTCTGCTATGCCATTGTTCAGTTTGGCATCACCGCTGTCGTCTACTTCAACCCTTTCATTGTCGGTGAGGCTCCTGCTCCTGTTCACTGATCTGGCATTCCATGCAGACCTGCACTTGAAGGCTCTCCTGCTATTGCCCTTCTGCTGTTGCTCTCTTCTGCCCAAAATTGTGGTCTTACCCTAAATGGCTGGGAACAACAAATCCCAGCTTGATGCGCGAGGATCAAATTTTCATTATATGTATGTAACATGCGCAGAGGCCCTCTTCTTTGGAGGCAATTTCAGCGGCAAGGCAATAAAGATCCAGTTTGCAGACCAGCACGATAGGGCTTGGCACACGGCCAAGATCGCGCTCTTCTCCACCGTTCTGTGGGTGCCTGTTGGCCTCGGCATGATTGCTGTGAGTCCACCCTTCTTTCCCCATCAATTTGTCATGCAAGTGGATACTATCCTGCACCGGATTGCTGTATAATCTGAGGTCAGAATTGGTGCCTTTTGTTGCACCTTTGCATCTGCACAGATGCACAACACAGTCCAGTAGCTGAAGGGCTGAGAGTTCTGAAGTATTACCCGTGATGTGTCAAGGCCTTTGCAAGGCAAGATGGCTCTCACATCATGCTGAGTATATGTGTTTGATGGGTAACTGCAGGTCTCCTGGTCTGCCAAGCACTACAAAGAGCGCAATTGGCACTCTTCCATTCCGGCCCTTATTGCGGGTGTCTGTTTTCTGTGAGTGTTCCCGCCGCCTCTTGCCAACTCGGACAAACAAAACATACTGCATTTCCATGTTCTGCATACACACGGAATTGGCTTTCTGGTGCATGCGGCTGTCTCTTCCCAATCCCAGTGTAGCAGCCTGCAGCAGTTCTGCTGACGTTCTGTTGCTGCTTTGAACACCCGTCATGCATGCTGCGCAAGGTAAAAAAGCGGAGGTGAAATAGATTTTAGGGTAAACCCTAAATTATATACCGTTAATCGGCCTCAGATGTGTGCATGTAGGGTGGTGCCTCCCACAATCAAGGCCAGCCCGGCGGCAGGCTACGTTCTGATCATCATTGCTGCCACCGGTGTCTGGGCGCCCCACGGGCCCATGTGGTCGTGGTGAGTGCATTTCCCTTTAAACTGCACGCAAGTGTGGTCCCAGCACAAACAAGTATTCCTTGTATAGATTGCAGGCATATCATTCATAAGTGGCTGTAACAGATCACTGAGCCTCAGGCGGAGCCCCAGTGCATGTGCCTTTTGAGGTGGCAAAGGTCCGTACCATGCGTTGATCTGACTAGCTCAATTCTGCCTAGTAACTTGGAGGTTGCATGCTCTTTACTCAGGCTTGATGCTATCGCATGCTCTTTCCTGCAGGCCCAAGACGTTCCTGCACGGCCAAGGCGCAGCCGTGGGCATTGCCATCTTCAACGGCATCGGCGCCATCGGTGAGTCAGCAACCCAGCAATCATCAAATCACACACCGACTGAGGTTATTCCGCATTTGTACAGGTGTATTGCTGCCTTGAACCACAGCAAAAGCAGAGCTTAGGCCTTTCTCTTCAGCACTAGATGCCACTTGCAGTGTTCCTCAGTAGGGCAAGTTTTTCAAAGCAAGCAGAATGGTCTATTGATCTGTGTTCCTGAGCGGCACCGCTTCTGTGCTGCAGGCGGTTTCTGCGGCCCCTATGTTGTGGGTGCTCTGGTCGACCGCGGAGGATACGTCAAGTGCATGCAAGTCCTTGGATGTCTGTTCCTAGTTCTGGGCATCGCCATCGCGCGTGAGTTCCCTCTCTGCCCTCTCACCAATCTTACACTCCTCACCGGTATATCAGGCAGCTGCATCCTGTGACCAGGGACTTCTGAATGCCACTAATACGTGATATTTAGAGGGCTCTGCCGTGCCAAAAAATGGCATGAGAATGCATGGGTCACAGGCAGAGAAGCTGGTACAGTTATTGTGCATGTGTCTTCCAGCAATGTGACCTCAGTTTGAGATTTGTTTGGTGTTGCAGTGTACCGGCCAAAGGATTTGGAGTCTGAACATGTGGTGGAGGAGGGCAGCCAGCAAGAGGTTGGTTGCGATGCTGCAAGCCCTCGCAGCATCGAGCTGACCAATTCCAGCGAGTCCCAGGTCAAAACTGTGTGACTGTGTTTTGCCTAGCTATAGCATCCCCACCACCGCTAAGTGCAGCCCTGTTGTTTGGCAGGCAAAGTGAAGTATTTTCGACAAAACCAAGTCCAAGAGAAGAAATTTTGACAGGCCCCAAAAAGATGCAGATGATAGATGTACAGTGGGCTTGGAATGAGTTTTAGAACTTTGGTCTACGTGTATACAATGAGCCACGTCGTGGACCCAGACCGCATCAATGTAATGACTGCTCTTTCTCGCCAAGTTGCAAGAGTTTTAGTGTGCACGAATAATGCTTGCATTGGCACATGTATCAGTGGATAGCGTTAGTTTCTCAGAGATCTCTAGAGCCACAGTACACAGTCAAACGTGATAAGAGTAGATCAGCACAGTACAATACCATCTGGATGAAAATTCTAATATATACCTCACTTGTTCTACATGTACATCCTTATGGTCCTCGGATAAAGCCTCCATGTCGCACTGCAGTCCATCAGTACAAACTCCATACATACTGCACATACTGCCGAGTCACCTCTCAGTTCCCACGCCTTTGCATGGTTGCATACAAAATCTCATGCTTGACACACCAGCCTTATGTTGAGACCCCAGATGACATCAGCATCCATTCAGACGACCCAGACAATGTCTGCCAGAAAGTTGGCGGCTATGTCATGCCCAGCACTTATTCTCTGCAGCATCAAACACACACAAGATAACAGGGAATTTTAAACCAGAGTACTGTATTCAATTTGGACCCCTTTAATGCGGACAATGACAGTAGAAACACTTTATTATACTGTACAGTGCAGCCGCGCTATGCAGCCAAGCCGTGCAGAGACACGACATCGTCGAGGGCGAGTTGCGCAGCCTGCAGCGGCTCTGAGGGGACGTCTGCGTCGTGCGGGTGCAGCGGCGGTCGCTTGAGCAGCGCCTGGAACGTCTCGCAGACGCCCTCCGACAGGCCCTGCATGCTGTAGCCGCCCTCCAGCAACACCACCAGTCTCCCACCTGCACAAAGTGTAAAAAATGCAATCATGTGACTCACGCATGCCACCAGCAATCTTGCTGAGGCGTTTGTAGCATGAGAGAATTGCAGCATGTCATGGGGAAGCCAGGAAAGATGGTAAGTTGCTTGTTTCACAGGGCAGACAGTGAGATGAGGTAGAGTTGCAGGTGGTGGCCTCGCAGCAATCTGGCCAAGCTGCTTGCAGGAACGTATTGACAAACAATTTGTCCCAGTGGGATTGCTGCACGCACCACAGAGCTCGTCGGCCAAGTCTCGGATACCAGACACCAGCTTGTGATAGGTGGCTGACTGGAAGTTCAGCTGCTCCAGTGGATCTCTCCAGTGAGCATCGAAGCCTGCACTGATCTGCATGTGCAAACAAAGCCGTTGGCTAAAGGCACCAAATGTCTGACCCATACCCATACATTGTTAGAATGAGGTGTGAATCTTCGCTCACACGATCTGACAAGCTTTGCCAGACGTGATGTGTGCCTGTTTACACAAAGCCATGTCTTCGCAATACGCAGTACACACCAACTGCGCATACTGAGGAGTGTACCAGAATGATGTCGGGAGCAAAGCGGCGAGCGGCAGGGGCAATGATACGTTTGAGGCAGTTGCCAGCCACCTCGTCACCAGATGCAACTGTGCACACAACTATTTCAGCCTCCAAATAGCCTCAGTAGATGGTGCAGGTGTGTGACAGGCTTGAATTTGTCGGGGTTGATCAACTTCCTTCATGCGTTGGAACTCTGAACTTACTTGGGAGGGGCACGTTGATGGTACCTTTCTGGCCCGCGCCCTTGCCTGTCTCATCAACCTGAGGGCACATCATAGTCAACAACCTGCCTTATTTTTACACAGGCAATATGTTTAGCTGGCAGCACATCACCTTTGAGCGTGTCCAGACAAACGGAGGTCATGTATCTGACAAGGGAGAAGAGCCGTTGCTTACCTGGCCGCTGCCAGGCCAGACATCCAGCTGGTGGACATCAATGAAGAGCACAGATGGGTCCTCATAGAAGATGTCTTGAGTGCCATTCCCGTGATGCACGTCAAAGTCCACAATCAATACCTGCAAATAATCAGCAGAAACAGAATGTCCACTAATTACAGTGTTTTCACAACGCACGCAGGCACCACAGAGGGTTGCATGCCGGCATGACTGCTCTTACTCAGTAGTACTGTGAGACCAACCGTCGCACCTTCTTCAACCCACACCGCTCCTGCGCGTGGCGAGCCGCTATGGCCACGTTATTGAAGAGGCAGAAGCCCATGGGCGCATCAGTGGTTGCATGGTGCCCAGGCGGCCTGATCAGGCCGAAGCCCTTCGTCCCCTTGCCATCTTTGCCTGCAGCTGCCACTTGATCCACCAATGCCACAACAATCCCAATGCCCTGCAGACATCAGAAAAACCTCCTCATGATGCTTTCCAGCTGACCGCACAGTTCATGACCCGCTGATCAAGTCCAGGACCATTACCTTGAGGGCATCCTCATAAGATGTCTTGGTCATGTATGTGACGTTATCTGCTGGCTCCTCAAAGTCAGCCACAACGCAGGGAGCCTCTTCAAGCGCCTTCTGCCGCATTTTGGTGATGTGCTCGGTTGTATGGACCAATTCCAGATCTGTCTCACTCGCTGGACTGATGCCCTGCAGCTCCACGATCTGCAGCAAGAGCTTTCACGGAATTGTTGCACTACAGCGATCATGACAAGCTTCAATGATGAAAGCGTTCAAAATGACACCAGATCCAAGGTATTTTACTTGACAAAAGCAGCAGAAAACTTTTCAGACCTCATGAGAATGCTTGGCTGGTGTGAGACCGTGTGATGCAAGAGCATCCAGGATGGACGTCATTCTTTTCCCACATTCATAGTGGCCCTCGCTGTCATGTCCCCTTGACGCAGAAACGGCGTATACAAGTAAGGGATCACCATTGTGATGGACGCCAGTCCCATTGGCAGGGCTTTGATCAATGACGCCGGTCATGAGGTCAATTTACAATGTTGGACGTCTGAAAGTTGCAGAGAGTGTGTATATTTCAATCTGGAATAGTGCCCAAGACCACGTTTCAAGGCTTTCGTTGTGTTTATCAGGTAATGCTTATTTCAACAGATCAAGGATCGCAGCGTTGTCTGTGCCCCTTTCATCTCCAAGGTAATTGGTATTGTACTGATTCCAATCAAGTACCGTGTGTCTGATCTATACTCACAATTGCTGATCTATACTCACAATTGCTAAGTTCCAATCCGAAGTGTGAAGAGATCTGCCGAGAAACCCTTATGGAGACTTTAATGCATTACCTCAACCCATAATACGTGCATGCAACTCACGTGATTTCTCTAAAAAAATCCGTACGTAAACTTCAAGCACAAAGCTCTTACATGGACACTTCATTTCACAGGCTGCAGTCCACAAACATGATGTCACGACACGCCCGGGCCAGCATGGCCACCGGCATACGGCCACTGACACTGTGGCACATGGCATATCACACTGTGGCATCATGCCACATGATGTGCCACACAGACGATCCAAATGATTCCTGTTTTATAACAGATGTGTCAATAAGCAAGCACCAAACCAGGGCAAGTGACAGCCAACATGCGCAAGCTGATAGTGTGCTATGTTGACGAGCTGATCTCCCGCCTGCGCTCAATATTGCGCAGCAGCAGAGGGCTGCCGCCCTCGCACGCAAAGCTCTGCGTGACCGGGGCGATGACTTCCACCTCAGGCTCGGGGAACACCGGCTTGTTGTCCTCGTCAGCAAATACCTGGTTTGGGTTCTCAGGGTCCCAGCCCAGCCTGCAACCGAAGGCACACGACACATAAAAACACAGTCTCAAATCACTGGATTGATCACTTCTGCCAAGCATAAAGCCTGAGCTCGGTTTTGCAGGATCCACAAACTAGCATCATTGACCTGCATGGTGTGAAGGCAACAATAGCTGCACAGCTGATGGCGAAAGTGCAGAGAAAGAGAAATGCAGGCATCAAGGCAGAGAGAGAGAGCGCTACAGGTGAAAGAGAGAGCGCACTTGAAGCCGTTGATGACATATACGGCGGCCTGGCCGGCCTGCGCCTTGGCCTGGGAGTCAAAGGAGAATGGGCCCAGCAGTGTGGAGAAGGCGGCGCGTGTCAGCCGTCTGCTCTTGAACGGGCCCGCCATGAAGGACTTCCGGTCCTTCAGCCTCCCAGGCGTTATCACTGCGTACAAAGCATGCCCAGTCAGATAAACCTGCCAATATGGCTCGCTTGCATGCGAGTTGAACGGATGCACACACCGCTCAATATAAATCACTCCATCCTGGCCGTGCCATGCCGAGTCAGAACCCATCTGGCCAGCCACATGGAGGCTGACAGCGCTCGCTCTACTCCAGCAAACGGATGAACAGAACTTTCAATCCAAAAGGTTTGCAGTCCCTCCTTCCAGGCAATTGCATCTGCAATGTACAGGTGTTCAGGCAAGAGGCGACAGGGCTGAGGCTTACTCTCAGCCATGAAGGTTGCATTTGGCAGCGCCGTGAAGATGAAGTGGGAGTCCGGCACAAGGTTGCCCTTTTTGTCGACCAACCCAGTGTGACTCAGCTCCTCCTCTGCACCAAGCACTCTGCTTTCAACAACTGTTAACATGCCAAGCTTTGACATTGGCAAGTGTCACAAATCCCACAACAGGTTTACTCCGGCCCGCCAAGAATTATTTGGGTCTAGCAGCACAGCGATACCTGTGAAGGAGTTTCTGAGACTCTGTAGCTGCCCTAGGTCCTCCTCTGGGGGCGGCTCCTGCGTTATGAGGAGCGGCTTTCCAGGCACCTGCACAGAACAGCCCATAGCTTGAAACTTCTTCAAATCCATAGCAGTGTGTGCCTTAGCAGCTGCAGAAGAACAGCGGGCATCCTGTCGTGACGCCCTGCCAGAGGCCAGTTTGCAGGTATGAAGGTCTGCACAGCGCAAAGTACTACGTTCTCACCTGCCGCATGCCGAGGGAGATGCGGTCGATGAAGTCGTCTCGCAGCGCTCGCAGCGGCAGCGGCCGCACCGGCTGCGCCATGAACGTCAGCTCCAGCTTGTGCGCATTGTCCAGCAGGTCTTCGTAGAAGTCCTGCCTGAAGATGACGTCATCCCTCGGCAGCCCTGCATGCGCGTCAAGCACACCATGAGAAGCACTTCATAAATTGCTTTCACGCCAGAAATGGCATGCGGCTTTTGGTTGGTCCTGGGATCAAGGCACCTGCAGAAGAGAATGTGCACATGGAAGCCACATGCCCGGCTCAGCCAGCTGAAATGCAACCGAGTCAGATCCGAGCATATGGACGGAAAAACAATGGGAGGAACAAGCGTGATGCCACGGTGCTTGAGCTGGCTGATACCCGGGCAAATGCGCTGGCAAATGCAGGAGAGTGTGTGCACATGCAAGCCACATCGGTGAGCTCAGCCTTTGTGGTCAGTTCATGCCATTTTGACGGCATCTGAGTCAGGTCAAACAAGTTGGAAGGGTTGAGAGCTGTGAGAAAGGATAAGAGGCAGCTCTCACCGCCCCACTTGCCCTTAAGCAGCTTGCAGGCCTCGTCTGCCCGCGCATACATCCCGAAGGCAAAGTCACGGCGGCCGCCGAACAGGTAGCCAACGATGGGGTGTGGGCTGAAGTGGCTCCCCCTTGCTAAAAGATCCTGGAGAGCCACCACAGATTGTGTTAGGTGCACCGAAATCTGTAACTGCAAACATTAAATAGGCCTGCGGTATGGAAAGCATGACGTGGGTTATCCTACACTCCAGCGAATGCACGTAACGGTTCAAATATCGCCTTCGACAACTCTGGAGTGATAAATATGACGTAAAAGGTAGATCATTGGGTGCTGCCACAGGCATTTTGTCGAGCAAAGGGCACAGCTGCGCTGCGCAGCCTACCAGGGGAAGCGCAGCTTGTTCCTCAGGGCGCAGCTGCATTTTGTAGGCTCCCGGCCGCAGCTTCTCGCCAGGAATGCTGTCATTCACCTCTCCCCTTGGCCGGTCGCGGATCTGCGGCTCCCGCACTCCCACCTCCTCTATCTGCTGCTCCCTCACAATGTCCTTTCCCAGCTTGTAAAGATTTGTCTGCAGAAGCAAAGGACCTGGTGTTTAATGTTGTAAAGATAATGCATGGCTGCGAGTACCTATGGAAACATTGACGAGGCTGCATGCTTTGCATGCATTGCTGATTGTCAAGTTGCCAATAGGATTTTGGGTGGAAGGCTTACCCGTTTCCCATCAACCCTGACACGCTTCTTCTTCAGTTTTTCCAAGAGGAGCACAGCTGTGAGCTTCTTCTTCTCTTCTGGACTCATCTTTGCTAGCCGCTCTGCTGCCTCGTCCCTACAGCAGGCACAACATCTTCAGAGCAAAGTACCAAAAGTTGAGCCTCATGAACATCCTAGCAGGGTTCATGCTTTGCTCTACAGTTGCCCTCGTGAGAACCTGAGCTGACCTTGGTGCCTCAGGTGTTTCACTTGCTATAGCCTTCGGCCTGCGCTTCTTTTTTGGGGCATCCGAGGTGGCAGCAGCGGCTGCAAATGGTGCCGTGGGCCTAGACGCAGCAAACAAGATGTCACAAGCAAATTGACAAGGTGAAGACATCCCACATGGACTCACCAACAGCTCCACAGGTGTCAAGAAACGGACACTCATCCAAGACAGCTCAGGACATGATCGAGGCGCTCACCTTAGCAAAAATTGGGCCCTTTCTGCAATCTTATTTGATCCCAAAGATGCTGATATCGATGCTCTATGCAGAATCTGCTGGAAAAACAGCTGCAAATGATTGGTTTCCGCTTGCTGTCGACCAGCCATCTGACAACAGAAATGTCAAAAAAATGGGTAAATAAGTTCCTGGTTGTACTCGATCGGCCCAGAATGCTGTTGATGCCCAATACAAATTGAGTCTTTGCTGAATCAATTAGGCTGCTCGTCAGCTGTCCCTCAAGGGTGTGCACAATCGTTCAGAGGTATGCTGACTCGAATAAAGTTTTTACCAAATCTTCAAGTTTTTACAATCTCTCTCAGGGTTATCAGTCTTCCCAAACGATAGGCTATAGCGATAAACACAGCGGGCCCCCCGATTGGGGGCGCCGATAGGTTCCCCCGTTTCTTATGAAGCGCCGCAATCGCCCGTGGAGGACTGGGCTTGGCGGCTGCTTACTGCTGTTCTCTTTTATTCCAATCTCGGCTCCCTTCCGAAAGCTCGTCAAGATGCGCGCCAAGGTAGGATGAACCACTGCTCTCTCCATACCACAGGATCACCAAGGCTGTATTCTCTAGTTGTGCTCTGTCTAGGCTCCAGATTGTGATGACAGAAACAGGGCTCTATCCCTCTGCATGAAGCATGTCTTCCTCGGATCAACTCGGATAGTGTATTGTCACAAATGCGCTCATGTAGTATTGCCAGGAGGAGAGCTGTACAGCTGTGAGTGCAACTTGTCTTGTGCCCTGCATCAGAGCACTTGTCTTGGGGATTTGCCCATGCTAAGTTTCTGCCGTAGCCTGTGGTGATTGACGATCGGAATTGATGTGCTCTGTCTGTGGAGAACCGCGGGGTCGGGGGCCCTCGATTTGGTGTTTTAGCTAGGTGCGAACACTGGTCTGACTCTCACTTATTTGTGTCTTGCAGTGGAAGAAAAAGCGTATGCGCCGGCTAAAGAGGAAACGTCGACGCCAGCGCTCAAAGTAGACTCTCGGCCCAAGGTGCTGATGGGTGGGCGGATTGGTGGAGGAGGAGCAATGAACAGGATGGGAGGTTGATGTGTCCTGTGAGTGGGAGAGTGAAGAGAGGATGATGCACAATAATGTGTACACTATGTGACTCCTGGATCTCAGATGCTGTAAACCAGATAGACATCAGGCCAAATGTAGTCCTCGACTGACTTGCACCTGCCCCTGAGGCACTGTACATCCACAAGCGCCGCTAGCGCCAATGCATATGGCTGCTGTACCAATTTGGGCCATAACACGACAAGTCCACAGTATTGAACGACCATCAGAATATACTGTGCTCACCCATGCAACAGTGTCAGCAGCAGGAGATGTCAAATTGCACCATGGTGGCGGCCTTACAAAGCTCCAACATCATGTTAGGTTAACATTGAATGATAGTGTCAGTACAGAGTTAATCCTTCAATATTAGTCTTTCCAGCATATGCAGGGCAGCCTGGCACAGACATGCTCTTTCCAGTCTCCAATATCAGTCATCAAGCCGTACCAGCGGGCAAATTTTGCACCTCCTGAACGCTGAATGCACTTCACAAGTACCGAGTGACACACCAAAGGTTTCATCATGTCAAACCTTGATGGGATGTAAGATTGACCAGACGATTCTAGGGAAGTCAAAGTCTCCATAAGCATATCAAGGGAATAATTTCATGCACATCTCGGCCCCACAGGTTGTTCCATAGGCTGCCAACTGTGGGCTAACCCAGGTGAAGCACTTCCACAGACTCACCATGGTGTCCTGCCCTTTTCCACTGAATCCAAAAAGCAGTTCTCTCGCTCTCGATTCTTGCAAAACAGAAACATATAAATCCACCCCAGGGGGCGGCCTGACAAATGTACTCCTGAGCGCTCTGCTACAGCCTTCATTGATTCTTCCTCAGGTGTGCAACAGGCCGCCACCCAGAGCTGGTCAGCTATCAATCGCAGCCAACATCGAGCTTGATGTTGTCGGCAATGCGCTTCACATCTGAGATGATCTTGTCCTGCAGGTCGTCTCCATGGCCCGACGCAATGGTGAGGATGTCTTCCAGGACATCCATGTGGCCCAGGATGTCCACATGATCTGCAGATCGAGGCCCTCCCCTGCACACATTGAGCACAGCCCATTGGATTTCAGCGATACTGTACATTTAAGCAGCTGGGGAATCTGTCCCCACATATCCGTGTCGTGAGCATATTCTTCCATCGACCGATGGAGACGCCAGCAGCGAAATCATCGCTGGTAAGGGCCGCAGAAAGGCAAATACAACAACCAGACATGGAGCATCATGGTGTCAAAAACGGTGTATTCATTGCTGGGAGCATGGCAAAGGGGCTGAAGGGCGCTTGCTCATGCCATGCAACAGGTCAATGGGGTCGCACCGGAGGTCCCTGTAGGCGGCGACGGGTTCGTGGAGGTACTCGCGCGAAACGACGCGGATGCCGGCCGGGTTGAGCTGCTTTTCACGCCAGTGCTTGTGGCACATGACGCCGGTGCTGATGAGTGGCACAGTGCCGTCGCCGTCGCTCGTGCGCACTCCGTAGCTTATTGTCCCGCCATGGCGCTCCCCGCTGGCGTCCTTATCCATCTTCCAGCGCACCTCGTACTGCTGGTGCGTCTCGCTCTCCTCCTCTGACTTCCTCATCGCCTGCGCGGGGAGGGTAAAATTTTTTCATGATGGCTGCAGGTGCTGTGATGTCACAGGGACAGGTCCACGAGAAAGGTGGGAGTTGCGAGACAATGGGAAAATTATGACACAGGCTGATAAAAATGCCCCCACAAGATCAACCCTGAGAGTCTTTGTGCATCATGCAGCCACAAGCTCCCTGTTCAACAAGTACAATCGCGTGCTGCAGGAGCGCCTGTGGCTTGCAGATGACAGCAAGCACTGGAAACGACAAGGCACAAAGGTTTAGATGGCAAGGACAACTACATGCCACAGGAGCACCCGTGGCTGGCAGCAACAAGTTGGCAAGAGTGCAAGGGGCTGGATTGCAGGAACGAAGGAGTTGCTTTGAATGGGAAGCGGGGTGTTGCTGACCTTGTCAGACTCGAGGTTGAGGTAGTAGTAGGAGCGTTCTGTGGGCAGGCCGACACCGTACAGGCAGTAGATCTGCATGGAGGGCGCCTTGGGCAGTGGGCACTTGAGTGGGTTGTAGTAGTACTCCTCTGGGGATCCCTTTGATGCCTTGCAGCTGCGAGCGGATATCATTCCTTTCATAAAGTATTCAGTTACGCAGGAATGGTCATACCCCAGAAAAAAACAAAAGTGTTGAGCAAAAAGAATCGGAATTTTAGGCATGTTGACCACGCTGAGGTGTCATGAAAGGTATGGTCAAGCATGCATGCTGGAGTCCCACCTGCGTTCATCCGCATGCACAGCTCCCCACTTGACAACATGGTCGTGGAAGAGCGGGCCCCCGTTTTTAAGCAGAATCTTGACTGCCGAATCCACGTCGTGCTTCTTGACCACCTGCAGGACACCAGAAGTCACCACCTTTTTTGTCAGTACAGGTCACAGCACATGGGCAGGACACGTGGTACTGGGCCAAGGTGAAAATGCACAAGCCATAAGAACCACATCAGGCGACAATACACAGGGGAAGAGCGAGGTGTGAGAGAAAAGCACCATCTCGATCTCTGTCTTGTTGCCCCGGTCAAAGATGCTGGAGACCCAGCCGTGCACAGTCTCTGCAAAGGACTTGTGCTCGTCCAACTTGTCATCTTCCTCGTCCGCCTGTTCAGGAATGAGAGTCTCTGTGATGAGCGGCCTGCACCACACCACACCACCAATCTGATAACCTCTGACGACATGGCACACATCTTGCTCTACAGCAATGTGCACAGAGGTCCATGCTTCAACGCCGTACAAAAAACACTGACATAGATATCAGCACTTCCCTCTGGCTGCCACCCTTCCAGCATGCAACAAAACTTTTGACTTCGGTACTGTTTGCAAATTGTGTCTCCATATTAGTCATGGGAATGGAAGAAAAATGCCCACCCGAAGGAGACATTTTGCTTAGTCATCTCGAGTGTGTCATCTGGGGCCCAGGTGGTGTTGCCCCAGATGTCTGGGCCACCGACAGGGAGCATGCCCATGGCAGACCCCCACGTCCTGAACAGCTTCACACGCTCGTTCCGCGGAACCAGATTGTCTGACAGGAATGCGCCGATCAAGCCAAGCTCCGCTGTGTCCCTTGTCTCACCTGCACAGCAGTGCCAATCACATTCATCATCCTTTTCACCTCAGCTTGCCATGCATGCTAATCCACAACTTCACGCCCAGGATCACATGAAGGGTCGGCTGATCACAGCATGCAGCCACCCTGCATGAGTGTGCACTCTGGTCCTGGCAGGGCCATGCCACAAGGGTCCCTGTTGTCACAAGGGCTTCCTTAGGAGGAAAGGGAAGCCTGTGATCACCTGAGAGGAGGGATGTCATGGACTTTGCGACGCCCAGGACGGGCCCGGCAATGTTGACGTACGCGGCCACATGCTTCTCAACCCAGTCCGGGTCATCCTCGCCGATCCACACCATGAAGTTGCGGAAAACATTGTCCCCCCAAGAATGGCTGGCCACCACTGCCTGCACCATGAATACATGATCATGACATGGCACGTTCCCTGTAAATTCAACAAGCAAAGCCTACGTGAGCATGACATGACACGTTTCCTGTGATTCAGCAAGGAAGCAAAGCCTGCACCATGCATACTTGATCATGACAGGACGCATTGCCGGTGATTCAGCAAGAAAGAAATGCTGCTTGGAACAAGTCTTTCCAAATGAGGCAATGGATCCATGAGAGCAAACTGTAGGTTTCTAGGCATCCAGACAAAGCTGCGGCTAGAAGCATAGGGGTAAGGGGCCTAAAGGGCAAGTGGTCGCACCTTCTCGCCCTCAGTCTTGAGGGAAAGCTCGAGGCGCCACTTCAGGCGGGTGAAGTAGTTGTCTCGCGCTTCCATGTTGGGCACTGACAGCCTCCAGTCATATGTCTCCCCGATCTGAGACACCAGAGAATACCTGTTTGAGCCCCAAATATCTACTATATACCAGAGAAGGCCCTGCGGTAACAGTGATATTGCGATGCAGCATTGGCTGCAAACAAATGTCAATGAAAGTGCAGCATGTAGCATGCACCCTACTGTCCTGACACTTGCCAATTGCCCTTTCAGAGGCCAAAATTTGCAGCATTGACGGGCACACACCAGGTTGTTTGTGTCATAGCCCATATCAGCGGCCGCCTCGATGAGCTTTGCCCACACGGCGTAGCCTGGGAAGAAGTAGTCCACACCCAGAAGGCCCTGCGCATCAATACCTTGTCTACCAGCCTGCCAGATGTTGAATCACATTACATCTTATAATCCAGTAAACAGACAAGCACAAAGGTTAAGGCAAGAACATTCCAATGACAGCCAGAAGAGGTGCAAGCAGTGCAGCACAAACAGCCTAACAGTGGCCCCACCTCTGAAGCGCGCAGGCGGACACCCTCGGGATCCAGCCCTGTTGTGTTGTCAAGGGCCATGTGCTCCAGCCAGCACGCCTTGTCACCCATGAAACTCTGCGTCATGGACAAGCTGCCCCAGATGCGCTGCCTGCACCCCAACCTCTTGATTGAACAAGAACGACTGGCCACGACATCATGTAACGTCTACCTTTCAGATCAGATCAGATCATCTACCTTTCCTTCTCCCTCACCAATCATATCAGATCAGATCAGATCAGATCATCTAAGTCTACCTCTCAGATTCGCTTGCATGCTTCTGGGCAGCGAAGCATGGACATTACGTGGAACAAATTCCTCTCTGAACTTCTGGAGGAATCATGACAAGAGTGTAGGAGGGGGTGAATGTGCACCTGAAATAGCGTGCTGCGCAGGGCTTGCCAGTCCAGAGCTCCAGGCCGCTGGTGACGAAGCCTGGCACGATGATGATGGGGTGCTTCGGCTTCCAGCCCTTCTTGGCCAGCTCACGGCCCGGCCGAGGGGCCTCCTCTGACTGGAACATGTCCGGCAACTCGATGCCGTGGCGCGCTGCAAACTCAGTCAGGTTAAACTCGGGCATCTTCTGTATGAGGGGATCCAGAATTGGCTCCACTGCTACCCTGACCTGCTGCCGCCTCTGCGCGCTCACACAAGCCAGCGTCAGGCCATGCCAACAATCTCCCTGTTGTAGAACGTCCGCTGCAAGACATGGCTGGAACAGAGAATGTGTTGCTGAGTGGACGAGAGATGCAGCACAGGGTGGTGTCTCACGTGGTACAGCGCCCATGCGACGGCTATAGCGCCCATAACGATCGCCCAGCGGCCTTTGGTGCCTCCCTTCTTCGCATGCTTGCCTTTGCCTGGCAGGCGAACAAGGCGAACAAGAAGTCCGTGCTCAGTGTTGGGCGCAGAAGAAACCTCCTATGCGTCTTTACCAAATGCAATCTGGATACCAAGAATGCTGCACTGATGTACAATCAGGGCAAAGTGACTGTCTGTACTAGGCCCAGGCTCCTTCCGACCAAAAATGTGACAAAAAATAATCGTGGGAAGGGCGCCAAATCATCGATGTGCTGTTGACAAGAAATTGCACTGATCCTTACATTTGCAAGGGGATCTCACCTTTCGCATGCGCCTTGGTGTCTGTGCTGCCCTGCACATTGCCCAAGAAATGACTCTGTTTATCAAGAAGTAGATGCAGCAGTATCAATCTGATTGAGTATCCTCACATTGGAATTGACAGGGGGGTTTGGTTGGTCAAGGCTATTCAAATAGACACTCCTAACTCCTGGTGTACTGCGAGGGCATTGCGTCTTGACATACGGGAGGTTTCGAGCGCTTGGGCCTGACCTTTTTCTGGCTGGCATCATCTGTGCTCTTGCCATCTGATTCCTTCTCACCCCCTTTCCTTCTGTTCATCAGTGTGAGTTTGGGCTCCAATCCCCGGCCGTTCAGCTACCTAGAAGGTGGTGCGCTTTCTTGGTGGTGAGCCGCAGAGAGAGAGCGCTTTTGCCCAGAAGCAGAAACTATGATACTCGCTGTACCAGCACGAAATGTTGCAGCCTTCCAATCCCTCTATGTTTGCAAGCACGCCCACTGTCCAGGACAGCCATTCACTGCAGATCGAAACAGAGCAGAAGGTCAAACCCCTTTCAAATATCTAGAACCCTTTATATTATTAGGTAATGAAGCAGGGCGTGTCAATTTCAGCGCGGGCCTGCTCAACGCAGAAAGCGCTGCTCTCGATTCAGTTCTTCGTGCAATTTGTGATCGGAGTCAGATCAAAGATGTTGCAAAGGGCCAAAGTCATCGCCCAAGTGGCGCAGCATGCGGGTATCAAGCCCGACATCCTGCAGGAAGCCTTGAAACCGACCATGACGGCGATTCAGAGAAGTGTACCAAGCTGGGTGTTCCTCGGCCCGCCCGGCGTTGGGAAGGGGACATACGCCAGCCGTGTCGCAGACGCTCTCGGCATTGCACACATCTCAGCCGGAGACCTAGTCCGGACAGTAATGAAGGAGCAGACAGAGCTTGGTCGGAAGGTGCGCTGGGAATATACACCTATTTGAGAACCACCTGCCAGGTTGTGGGCTGGACTGTGTGGCCTGTGGCGGCAGGGTTCCATCGCATTAAGGCTGCATTGCAAGATGGAAGTGTGCGAGATGTGCTGTGTTTGGCAAAGGCTGTCACGCAGTCCTTTTGTAACGTTGGCGAGTGACAATCTTCTGAGTATCACCTGGAATTCTTCTTGGGAGCATTCAGCCCCCTTTTGCAGGCTATTTAAGTTTATATTGGGAATTTCTTCTGTTGATTATTTGTGTTAGTGGTGCACTTGAGTCGCCATAGCTGTCAGAATCCCTCAGAGTGGTAATCTTGTTCGTAATCTTGGTTTTGTGGGGGGGTGGTCTTCGTGAGTGCGTTAGTAGCTGCCGACACTGCCTACATTTCAAGATTTCTTTTGGATGGCGCCACTGATTCTTTCTGGCGTGCTATGTTAAGAAGGCTGTGGTGCTGGTGGGGCTGTTGGTCTGAGCCAGAGCTAGTGGCCTGAACATAGTTCGTGTTTGGCACAGGTGGCAACAGTGGTAAATGAAGGGAATTTGCTTCCTGACTCGTATGTTCTCCAGGTGCGCCCTTCTACCTGTCTCACAGTTGTGATGCGAAGGGGTTCAAACTTCCCAAATTTCAACACTTCACAGTGTGCATGATTGCATAAACCCCAATACTATAATGCTGAAGGATTTGTCTGTGTTTGTGCAGTTGTTGCAAAAGCGATTGCAAGAGGGCGCAAGGAGAGGGGAGGAGGGCGTCTTGTTAGATGGCTTCCCTCGCACCCGGGCCCAGGCAGAGTCGCTGCTGACCTTCTCAGATGTGCAGCTGGCGCTCAATCTGTCCCTTAGAGAAGATGTGAGCGCCCTTCTACTGCTGTGTGCAACAACCTTGTCTGTGCATGCGAGTGTCTGCCTGTTCTTGGGCATGCATCATGACTGCCTTGCTATGAGAGGCTTGTCTGCAAGCACATCCCACAGGAACGCAGTCGTTGAGGAAGCGCACATGCACTGCAGGTGCTTATAGCCAAGTGTTTGGCGCGGCGGAATTGCAAAGAGTGCGGCAAGAACTTCAATGTTGCAGACATTGATTTGCCGGCCTCCCCGACCGCCCCAGCCATAAAGATGCCACCCCTCATGCCCCCATCCGGCTGCATGGCCTACTTGGAACGCCGCTCTGACGACAACTTCACCACAGTGAAGCGACGGTTAGAGGTGATTACCGGATGTCCACCTGAGCGTGCGCATAACATGTAGAAACCGACTTTGTTGGGAGAGTGTCGTGGCGTCAAAATTATAATAAATACACAATTCATGAGCTACTGACATGAGCCATGCCGGGACAAGAAACTCTGCGATTGTGCTAGTTGTGTGTCATTGCCGCATCATAGTGCATGGCATGGGGCAGAATGTGGGGTTGACATGTGTTTACGATTGCTTTGCAGGTGTATCATTCAGAGGCAAAGCCAGTGGAGGAGGTATTCAGGCAAGCGGGTGTGCTCAAGGATTTCCACATCACTGGCGGCATCTCTGAGACCTTCCCCAGGCTGCTGGCAGCCCTCCAAGCACGCGGCTCCATCACAGAAGAGAAGCAGGCTGCATAGGGTGGCAGCACAGCGAGCCTAGTGGCTTTGAGGAGACTGTGTTTCCCAGCCAGTAGAGGTAGAGGCACGGATTGGGCTGAAAGGGGATTTGAGCAATTGTTAGGAGGTGAGAGTTGCTGTGGATGCTGCCTCCAGGGCAGATGTGGCCACCTCGCAATCTAGGAAGTAAGGCAGTCAGGCTCAGGTCATCTGTCGGCAATTTTCCTCCATCTTCTTTGCATCACCCAGCAGCGCCAATCAGTGGTGGGGTGTGCTTGCGAGCAATTGCCGCAGCAGGATTTCTAAATGGAACCTTTCTGGCCAGAACTCCTTGGAACACAACTTGCATGGTTTTCTGTCTGCTCTTGCTGTTTCATCAGATAATTCTGTGGTGGCCAGAAGTAAGACACTGAGCCTGCAGCGGATTGTATTGCATTAGATAGGAATGCGTTTTGTGTCACAGAGGTGCCCCCCTCGAGTCAGGGTGCATTGGGAAGTGCCTGAAGATTAGCAGCACACCGCAACTTATTAGAAACTATTCTTTCGCAGCGCAGATTTGCTGCTTTGGCACCCAGGTGTGTCCAGAAGCCGAATTGCTGTCTACCGACCATAGGTGGAGCGTAGACAGATGCTGTAGCTCATATCAGTTTTCTCCAGATTGCTGTGCAAGTGTTTAGGTTTTGCACCATCATGGCAGCAATGATTGCCGCAGCAGATCAACGCCTCCTCTGCGATGAATACATGGAGCAATAAGGAGGTCTGCAGGTGCCTGCTTGATATCCTATGAGATGATCATCAGTCTTGATTGGAGGCAGCTGTCAAAGACTTCTTCATTGCGATGCGTCTTGTGTAACTTACATTACATGTTTATGTAAACATCATGATCATGATGAGGAGTACTACTTTAATGCTCAAACTCTCCGCCCTACCCAGTTCAAGGGTGGATCCACATCAATCATGATGGCAATGGCATTGGTGGCATGCATGATAACAAGATCATCAATGCGCATGCTGCAGCTGTTGCTGCAGCGGCTGATGTCCAGCTGGCACTTGATGACTCAGTCATGACTTCGGAAGTCATGACTGCCGGTGTCGGTGACTGCTGTGGCACAAGTGCATGTCCACAGGCAGGCCGGGCCTCGCAGAGCTGTGTAAAAGTCAGTACCAACAGGTCTTACAAGATTGCATCCATTTCTTTCGTTGCACCAAACGCTACATGTTCTTGCTGCTGGAGATGTGGGGATTTGCGGGCTGCCCGATTTGGGCAGCTCCAGGTTTGAGCTGTAAGTTCCATGGTGCTGCTATTCTCGATCAGAAAATTGAGCTGCCGCATGATAAGGTGTTACAGAGGCCTTCGCCACTCTTAGTGGTGCCTTCTGAGTGGCAAGGCTGCTGGCGATGGCCATGGTGATGCTGGAAAAGGCAAGGGACTGGAACACTTTGGGCGGCTCTTCGACTTATTCTTGGCAGGACTTGCCGTGCTTCAAGCAGGTGAAGGCCGAGGTATACGGGCAGGTTTCTAAGGAGGTTTCGCCGATTGGCGACTTCAGTTTGAAGTCCGCAGTGGCATCCTCGAATCCTCCTGAACTGACACCGTCGGTAGCTTCCTTCCGTTGGTCCCCAAAGGATTCCAGGAAGTTGTATGCCGTGGACGGCTGGGGAGCTCCATACTTTGCCGTCAGCGATCAGGGCCATCTCTGCGTGAAACCCGAAGGAGGTAGGCCTCGCCTCCCTTCAGTGTGTTGCTGGTGTTGGCCTTGGGTTCCCAAAATAGCGGCAGTGACTAAATCTATTCTGTGCATCTTGCAAAGGTGTTCAAAAGCGTGCATACGAGTAAATCTCCCAAGATCGTCCTGGTGTTCGCCTGTGGGCCACTAAAACGCAAGTAGGCAGCTTCCTGGATGGCAAGCACCCACACGTTAATGGGAGTGTGAATGCGCAGATGGCGGCCCCGTGATCGACCTATTCACTCTGGCCTCCACGCTGAAGGATGAGGGCTTGGAGATGCCGCTGCTCTTCAGATTCCCTGACATTGTAAACCACCGGCTTCACCTTCTCCAGGTCAGCATTTATCACCAGCTTTCTGAAGCTGTCTATCCTACAGTAGCAGCAGGGTAGGAGCTGTCTTTGATGTGTGCGTTGATTGTATTCGAAGTTGTCTGTCTAGTGGTTTCCTTGCCTCCGGCTTATCTTCTGCCACTGCACCAAATCTGTACCCTTCACACTGAAAAAATATCTTGCCATGCAGGGTTGCTTTGACAAGGCCGTGGCGCGCTACGAGTATCAGGTAGGCAATTGTTGCTCTGGCATTTGCACCTCCTCCCCCCTTCACAAGCAAATTGTCACTGGGAACTTCTGCATACCAAGGCTGCATGACAGGTGGACAATTACTGGGAGGTTGAAGGCTCCACCACAATTTCACATTGTGGCAAATTTCCTGAGCAGGATGCTGTGGCTGTCTGCAGGGCTCTTACAGGGGCGTGTTTCCAGTGAAGTGCAACCATGACCGCGAGCTGATCAGCACCATCCTGGACTGCGGCGCCAAGTTTGGCTGGGGCCTGGAGGTCGGCTCCAAGCCGGAGCTGCTCATGGCCATGTCTCTGCTGGGGCAGGCCCCCGGCTCGCTGCTCATCTGCAATGGCTACAAGGACCAAGACTATATCGAGCTGGTGAGAGCAATTCCCTCTCACCTGCTCTACCCCACTGGCCGAGATTGACTGAAAAAAATTCATTGGCTGAGCCGCAGTAAATCCATGTGCAGCAGAAGGCTTTCTGAAATATCCAAAATGGCCTTGCAGGGCTTGGGTGTGCAGAGATTGATGTCCGGGGTGCATGTGACAGGTGGTGCAATGCTGGCGGCTGGGTATTGAGGCCGTTGTCGTCCTGGAACAGTTCAAGGTGCTTCTCCCATCCGCCTGCCATCACAGCGTGTTTCCATGGCTCAAAGCATCTGCAGTTTACACTGGCCGGGATACCCTGTGTGCAAGCAATACGCAGCAAGCTCCTGGGGAGTATGGTCCAGTGCATTTGCAGCATGCCTTGGACGCTTCTGGGTAAGTAGCCAATATTAAGTTGATCGATTCGCCATGCACGCGAATTGCCGTTCGTGAGGCATATCAGTGAAACATATGGAATTACAAAGGGGATTACTGAGGGATGTCTGATGCGGCAGGAGCTGGGGGTGTTGCTGCGAGTGGCGCAACGGATGGGGGTGCGTCCGGTGCTGGGCGTGCGCGCAAAGCTGTCCACGCGCCACGAGGGCCACTGGGGGTCCACCTCGGGCGAGAAGGCCAAATTCGGGCTGCGGCCGCGCGAGATCGTGGCCGTCGTGCGCCAGCTCGCCGCCCTCGGCATGACCGACTGCCTGCAGCTCCTGCACTTCCACATCGGCTCCCAGGTGTGCTGCATTTCTTGCGTCCTCACAAACTCCAATCGCATTTCTTCAAGCTGGCAATCTTCACTGCTGCCCTGCCGAGCGTAGTCTAACCCCCCAATCCTGTGATTTTAGCTGCAGATCACAATCAATGGTGATTTCTTTTTCTCTTGGCCCAGCTGCCATGTCTTGCAATTCCGTCTTGCAATTCAAAAAGCCCTGGGCAAGACATAGTCCTCCATTGCGTGATTTATACGAGGCTCGGTGATTCTGCATCTGCCAAGAGCAAATTTTGTATGGAGTCATGAGGGATGAGTGACTGCTGGAATCTTTTGCCCAAGGCTAAGGCAAGATCCTTTTCAAAAGGGGAGTTTAGGCCAAGGCCAATGGTTATTTTGTCACAAGAGGGGAATTGGCGTTTGACGGGTGGGCTTGGGTGTTCTGCAGATCACGAACATCCGGGTGGTGAAGGAGGCGATGAGTGAAGCGGCGTACCTGTACGCGGAGCTGGTGGACATGGGCGCTGGCATGCGCGTCATCGACTGCGGCGGCGGCCTCGGCATCGACTACGACGGCTCCAACACCGACGCCCCCGCCTCCCTCTCCTACACCATGCAGGTCCGCCCTTGGATTCAGCATCCAGCTGCACTTAATGCACCTAGTGAGCTTAATCTGATATGGTTGAGTACAACTTTGGCAGGAAATTATTGTGCCACAGCCGCAATCTGCAGCAGCCGTCGCCTGAATTTCCCGCTTGCTGGGGTGATGGGCAAATATTGGTGCCCGTCGAGACGGGGTAGTCTTTTGCCGTCGATCCTTTAGAGGGTCAAACACCCTCGCACTCGCCATTCCAGGCGTGTCTGTTTATGTGAGGACACACAGGAAATTGAGCACGCTGTGTGGTAGGAAGCACTGTCGCTGATGCTGTGCATGTTGCCGCGCGCAGAACTATGCGAATGACGTGGTGTGCTCTCTGCGGGACGTGTGCTTGGAGCGGGGCATCCCCATGCCCACCATCGTGTCCGAGTCCGGCCGCGCGCTCGCCAGCCACCACGCCGTCATGGTCTTTGATGTTGTTGCACGGTGAGCCCCTCCCTAAAAGATCCATACTGAGTGCCCGTTAGACCGAGTCAGGCCTGTTTTCGCATGCCTGATGTGTGTTACGCAACAGGATGCCCCACCTCGCGGTCAAAGTGGCCTTAGGGTCCAGTGGATCTAATCCTTGTGTCACATATGTTCATCCGCACCTCCCTGACGCAAGCCTGTATCAAGAGAGAATGTTGTAAAGCTCAGCTGTGCTCGTGGGTAACGTTAGCTTGCTCTGGGGTACATGCAATGGCCAGCGCTCCACAGCTCGAAAATTTCCACATCTACAAACAAGGGACATCTCGTTCAAACTGGGACAGCTTGAAATCAAAATTCACGTTAACTTTTGTGTGTCGGACAGGCCGCCGACGGCTGCGGAGATGGAGCCGCACAGCCCTGAGGAGGTGGTGGCCGCGGCGCTCAAGTCGGAGGCGGCAGCGGCCGGCGCGCAGCCGGGGCGGCCGGCGCGCGCTGTCGGCAAAGGGCGCTTCCTGCTGTGCTCCTTCCGCGAGGTGCTGGACGGCCTGGAGGCCACCGCCTGCTCCCTGCGCGAGGCCTACTCCGACGCCGTCTACTTCAAGTGCGCAGCCTCCGCTGCATTTCCTGCCCTGTCCTGTACCTCAAATGACGCATGGAGGTGGAGACCTGTACAGTGGCATTATCAGCATACCTGTAGTCAGTATGCCAGAAATCCAACCGCCATACTTTCTGTTGGTGTCCTGCCACCGTGTGTCCTCTTTTTCCATGTCCACACACGGAGGCCACTTGGCTGGGCATGTGAGGATTGCTGGAGTTTTGCTAAATTGATTATTACACCACTTGAAAATATTAGTGAAGGAAGGGTTGCGACAGTCATGGTTCTCAGTCAACTGCAAACAATAATACGAAAACAAATTTGAGAGAAAAATTTTTACAACAGGGAGGAGGCACTGCGCGCGTTCAAGCTGGGAGTGCTGAGCTTGGAGGAGCGTGCAGCGGTGGACCTGCTGTTTGACGCCACCTGCAATCGCATCCTGCACCTGGCAGCTGCCGCAAAGCTGCCCCTTCCGGAGGCCCTGCAGCCCTCTACCCGGCCTCATTCGGCCACCTACCATGTCAATCTTTCAAGTAAGTTCCCCATTTCAACCTCCCCCTTCTTGCCTCCTCCCGGAGTGTCCTTGGTGCCTCCTGCCTGTCGTCGATGGGTTTGGAGTCAGAAATCAATCTTCAATCCTGACATTAATGTGAAGGAGAGGCAAGGATTTATTGTAAATGGTGTGCCTGTGCAGTTTTTCGCTCGGCCCCGGACACATGGGCCATAGAGCAGGTGTTCCCAATTCTTCCCATCCATCGTCTGGATGAAGAGCCCACCGTGGCTGCCACCCTCGCTGACTTGACCTGTGGTGAGTCCCTCCTACATTTGTGCCAATTAAAATTTATATTGGAATCTTTCCACATGAGCATTGGTGCCGGGCATGCCATTTCGGGGCGTGGGGTCCCATAGATCGGGAGGATACATGACAGCACACGCAGGTTGCAAGAGATGGGTCTGTGACATGTGGGGTGTGTGTTATGTGCCAGATTCGGACGGCAAGATAGACCGCTTCATCTCCCCTGTGGGGGGGAGTGAGGCCGCGCCCGTGCTGCCTCTGCATGAGCTGCGCAGTGGCGAATCCTACCTGCTTGCTATGTTCCTGACCGGCGTCTACCAAGAGGTGCGCACTTTTGCAAGCACCCAGATCTGATTTGGGGCCTCTGCGGACATCAGCACACCACCTGTGCCACCTTGCTTGTGCTCCTGTAGTTTGACAGCTGAGAACGGTACTGCTTTTGGTGCAGTGATACTGCCATGTTGAGCACAAGCAGGTTCCAGGTCCATGAGAGCCACAATCTGGGCATGCTGTGCGACTGGGGGAGACTAATGGGTTTTGATGCATTGCAGGTGATGGGATCGGCTCACAACATGTTTGGCAGCACCCACTGCGTTGTTGTGCGCGCCGCAGAATGCTGCGTGCCCCCTATGCCTGGTGAGAAGCCTTCTCTTCCTCATTGCTATGCTGATATCTCCTGCACTGATTGTGGGGGTTTGTCCTGTGCAACCGCAAAGCAATGCAGCCCCCCATTGGCGTTACTCTGATCCAATACATCTCGTATTGCCGCAGATGACACCCTGATACATGATGGCGAGGGGAAGATACTGGGCAACGGTTTTGTCGTGGACCACGTTCTGCGCGGAGAGACAATGGCAGACGTCCTCACACGTTGTCAGCACTCGGTCAGTCTCCCCTTTTCCCTCTCCAATGGTCCCACTGCTCTGGCTACATGGTTCCCTGTGAGGTGCTTGTTGCAGTGCTGTGGCTCTTGGGTGCTTGTGCTTGCGGTAGTGCACAGTGTAGGAACTTCTAGAAGGAGCAATAAGAAGGAACTTGCATGATGCGTGATAGCATCGCAATATGATTTCATATAGTGTTGAAAATTTTGCAGGAAACTGATGCTTTCGGTGTATATTGTGCAGGGTTCCGATATGCTGCTGGCGATGCGCGCTGCAGCGAGTGCGGCGGTTCTGGAGGGGCGCATGTCTTCAGAGGCTGCAGAGGCTCTGGTGCAGACCTTCACGCGCCAGATGCACTCCTACACCTACCTCAGCCTCTGAGCAGCAGCTGCTGGAGTTTCATCTCCCAGAAGTGCTGCAAATGGATTAATCAGTGTTCTGTGTTGAGCATTTATTATTTAGATAGAGTAGGTAGCTGTGGATTATATGCACTGCAGTTGAATTGTTCTGATCTCGTTTGCTAACAGCAATAAGCGAGTGAGAAGTCAGCATTTATTACGGTATAATTCCTCATGAACTAGTTGTCAGGTAGGGGCTTCCTTGGTGCTAGAATTCTGAGATGGAACTGTGCGCTTTTGTCAACAGAAGATGATCATTGCTATGCCATCATTGGCAATTAAAAAAAAACAAATCAAGTCACTTTCATAAATGTTTTCGAAGAGAGAAATGTGTCTGGTGAATGTTATAATCTCCCAAGGATACGAAATTTGGGATTGTATACAATCTCGCATTACCAGCACTTGCTCTCAAACCCGCAATTGGTGATGTTAACATCATGTGATGCATGTATTTATTCATCCATCATGCTTTCTGCTCTCTACCACACACCAGTCTGCTCCTGCTGAGTGTCATTCGTGATGATTATACTGTCAATCATTGCTGGCTGCAGCAGCTGTGCTGGCAGCCTTTATGTCCCGCCGGTTGCGTTTGCGGAAGTCTGTCTCTGCCTCTGTGTACACGCGCTTCCTCAGCTGCGGATTCACTTGCCCCAGGGCTCCCGTCTGAGCTGCCTGCCCGCCATTCGCTACCGTCCTGAGCGCAGCACGCAGCGCATCTGGCACAACGTCCTCTGCTGCGCTCTCAAACTCCTGCCAGCATCCATACTTGGCATCCATTCTAGTCTTATGACTCATCTTCAAGCTTACGGCACTGCTGCACTTTCAATGGGCTGGTGCTTAGCGAATAGAAGCTGCCCTTTAAAGTTGCATTTGTATATCTTCAAGAGCGCCCTGCGCGCCTTCTGTGGGCTCAAGTGTGGATAGAAAAGGTGCACCACAACAAGTGCAACGCAGTCTAGCAGCAGCATGCACGTGTCATGGGTGTTTTGCTAGGGGCTCTCACCGTTCCTGCGTCGTTTAGCGCAGCCACGCCCACTTTCAGCGCGCCACTTCCTTCCGAGCGAGGTCTCCCGACCGCCCAGATCCGCCCCCCCCGATCAAACTGCGCACAGCCAGCAATCATGACACTTGTAATTGTACACCTGAACATCCCAAACATAGAAAACATGCTGGCCCAAGAGGGGCTTGCATGGAACTGAATGGGTAATTGTCAAGGGCGAGCACGGAAAATTCACCTGCACGGAATTGGGAAGGGCCAAGTCGTGCATGGCTAGGCGTTGACAGATGGACAGCTTCCGGGCGGCTGCGTCAACCTCCAGTATGGTCACCTCATCCTGACCCTCCACGAGCGTTGCCAGGTGGCGCCTGCATGCCCAGGATATTTTAGCCATACCGACAGAAAACTTCATTTCCCAGCGTGTGAGTGCCAGATGCTGTGCCGAGCAAACCAAAAATAACACAGAAGAAACAATGGCCAGATTTGTGCAACCATGAGTGAATTGTCTGGTGAGAACTCTCTTCAAAATGATACCTTGTCTTTCAATCTGTTAAGCCCTCGTGCCATTTTGACAGTGGACTTTAATGCGCTACATTTAAATCCAGCGATGGTTCAGGATCATAACAAGGGCCAGTGACATGCTTACCCGCTGGGAGAGGCAGCCAGGGCAAGCGTGGCAGCTGTGGCTGGCTCAGCAGCATGCTCTCGGAGTGCAGCGTTCTCTTCGCCGTTGTCCTCATTGTCGCTCTCATAGCCGCTGCCGCTGGCCGGCACATCACCCAGCTCCATCTGCACGCGCATTGAGGGAAACTCAAACAACTGCCACCTGCACAGACTTTCTGCGCAGACCTTCTGCATTGACCTTCTGTGTGGGTGAGTCCCAACGAATCTCTGGCCTACATATTCCCTGCAAGCAGTTGCAAGATTGGAAGCCTAAGGCCATCGTCAATAGGTGCAGAGGCAGATGCTGGGTTCCTTGGCAGCTGCCTAATTGCTGTACAGCAAGCTGCCTCAAGAGTTTGCACGCCTTACACAAAACAGCTAGACTAAGGATGTAATGTAACAGGTCATATTTGGCACCTCGGCCGCGCTGGAAGGTGCGCTGTCCAGGTTCAGTGCGCCAGCTTCCTCTGCAGCCACTTCTGGTGTGCCTGCTTCTTCAGCAGTAGCTGCTTGCTCTGTACTGGCGGCCACAACATTTCCAAGGGGCACTGGCACGTGGCAGGTGTCCAGCAGCTGCCCTGACACATGGTCCCACAGCCTGAAGCAGCACAGTAGGCGATGACAGGCGGCACCAGGGTCTGCCACGTTTGTACCACCAGTGCAGGTGCAAAATTCACCAAATCTATGCATCCTCAAAGAGCAACTTGACCCATGTACAACAGGTAAGCGCTGGACGTCTACAGTGATATCATGAGCAACTGCACTGGTAAGCTAAAAAAAACAATGCAGGAGCTCGGAAAAACGCTGCAGAAGTTTGCCGCAGACTTGTCACCAGTTTGAGAAGGTTTGTGGGGATGCAAACGCTTTGGCACTCACCATTATTCAAATATAACGATCAGGAATTTGGGCTTACTGATGGTGTTCAGCAGGTAATGCACAAAGCAAACTTTCCTCCACACTGATGACAAGGGCTACAGGCCAAACACCGTCAAGTCACTGGACACCAGGTTGCTATATACTGCAAGTGAGCATCTAAAGGGTTTATGGGTGGTACATCTGCAGAGGTCGTCTTGCAGGGATGACCTTGCCCCACACTGCTGAAGGTTCAGTAAAGCTCAAGTCTGCCAAATTTAGTCTAAGGTGACAAACAGACAAAGCTCAGATACCTTACTGTGCCATCTCCACTGGCAGAGGCAAGAAGTGTCGCTTCTGGTGTCGCCACAAATGCGCAGGCCGTGACAAATGAAGTGTGGCCCAGGCAGTAGCTCTGGATCTCATGCGCCCCCTGCCATTGACATGCATCCTTATCATTACGATCGACGCTTATAACCCACAAAATCACTTATTCTCACCGAATGGGGCCTAGTAAATTTACGAAGGATGTCGCAGGCCTCATCGAAATATCCCCCAAGAAATTCATGGAGATCACACCTGGAGGGGTTGCCTAGGCAGTAAGCTGACCCTGGTCTTGCTGTCCCTGTCCGTGCTGACCACAAACTTGCCGTCCGGCGAGGCTGCCAGGTCTGTGATGATGCTGCAGAAATGACCCAGCAAAGGCTTTGGCCCTGCTGTTGCATCAGCACCCGTCGCTGCAACATGGACATCCCCAAACTTGTCCGCAAAGAATGCAAAGCTGCCATCTGCTGAGAAGGCTGCCGCACTGACTTTCTTGGGTACAACCCTGTCCAACACAAAGGCAGTTCTCAGTCCTCTGATGAGCTCGACAGATTATAGATCCAATGACATCAAAGATCTTATTGAAATAGGGGCAACCAGCGTCTGCAGAGTATGTAACGAACTGATTACAAAGGCACAACAGAGTACTGGCTTTGCTGGACATACCATTTATGCAATAATTGCCTGCTGTCCAGCTGCCACACGCGTACGGTCTTGTCATCCCCTCCAGTCAGGAGCAACTTGCCGGTGGGATCGAAAGCAACGGCTCTGATGGGTGCACCAATTGTGGAGTCCTCCAGCTCGATCAGAGAAGCATTGCTGCAAGCAGCAATACACAGGGTCACGGTAAAGTAATTTTGGAAGAGGAATCGGTCGGTTGGTATGCGTCATCGGGCCTTCAAATTGAGGAGGGCAGCCACCTGCAGTCAAGCAGCCACAGCTCTGTGTCGTGCGCAACAGCCACGCAAGGACCATTTGGCTGCGTAGCAAGCACTACAACTGGTGCATCTGCGTGAGCAGCATCGTTTGCCTCCTTTCCAGCTGCAGAATCACCACCTGTGATCACGAGATCTGAGCTTGCTAAAATTGGAATTCTGGATGGCTGCTACAGTTCACACGTTAAACATGGTAGAATTTGAATTTCTGTTGATCAAGATTACCTTTTTGACGTTGTTTATTCCTTTTCTTTCCCATTCTGACACACCTTCACTTCAATTTTTGCAAGACAGTGAGCGATCCTTTCACCAGAATAAGCAGTCAAATCAGATGCTTAGACGGCGTGCACTGTATCAATCCGACGTTAAATACATCGATGTCAACATTGCAGTGATTGCGAAAAGCAAACTTCAACTGCAGGCTGTCCTAATCTGGCTTTCGAGCAGGTCGTCAGCATGCATGCCTGGACTCAGCGAAGGAGTTTCAAGCATGCCTGTATGCATTAGCGCCACATTTGCTTGCCCTGCATTCATGCAACTATTTTTTCTGAAGTTTCCGGGCAGGGCTCCAAGACTAGCGTGGATTACAATTCCGGGCCCCCCCGCAGCAGCCGCGGCGTCGCCTGCCAGTGGCGGCCGCTGCCTCGAGCAACCCGGATGATTGATCAATATGAGTATTAAAGCTCATGCAGATCTTATAGATCTAGCAGTGCAGAAGCTGAAAGACCATTTTTAGGCGTACCAAAATTCATATCGATGGTGACTTCCCAAAGAGCAGAGGTTCAGGCTGAATCCAACAATCACAATCATCTCCACAGGGTCAAAGCATGCGCTAGCAAAGTGTCCGCACCATGTTATATCCGTGAATAGCAAGACGTAGTTGCTCTCTGACCATTGGTCAGTGACCAAGCCAATTGCCCTGTCCCGAATGCTCCTCGATATTTGGCCATGTAGAATTATCTGCTCAAAGATCTTGCTCACGAACTCCGCCATTTCGTCTGCAAGTGTGCACTGTCATGAATACATGGAGAAGTTGGACAGCTGCAAGTGTTGCTCAATTGAGCCATCATTCAAATTTAAGCACCAGTATGCCTCATCTTGTACCTCAAATGTATCAACACCCAGCCCGACGGTTAAAGATATGAGAGGAACTCAGGGCTTACCTGCTCTATGCTGCTTGCTTGAAGATTGAGCTGAATGGATTCTAGAAAATTCTTCTTGGTCTCGAGAAACTCTTAAAAATGACTATCACCAGCATAATCCCACAAGGTGTTGTCACACCCTTGCAGGTAATCTTCCTGCCACCACTGGTTGTACGGGTTGTCGTAAGCATATCTGGGGTGCAGGAGAGCGGGTGCGTAGCGTTCATCTGCATCTGCAAACGTGACGCTCAGATGATTGCAAATTACCCTGATGCCATGTATATGCATCACCGGGGCTGTAAAGAGGCTCAACAGAAGCACAGGGGCAATCTGGGGAAGGTGACGTTCACGGTACTTGGGTAATTCTTCAGGCTTTTGTTATCATCGTTACAAGCATTGTGCCGCTTCATGAAGGGCTTCTAGCGCAAGCAAATTGTGCTCTGGTTGTTGAAGATATTGCTATTCCCAATTTTTGTGACAGATCACTTCTTTCGAGGCACAAGCAAAGAAATAGATAGGATTATATGGATCCTCGGGATGCGTCCTGATCCAAAATTTGGTCGGGGAGACCTCTTAGGGGCCATGGCAAGGGACTGTTGGACGTGCCGGAGTGAAACGATCGACAAGGTTGATCCTGCTGCGGAGCCTATTGTGGCTCCAGGATACGCACGTGCACATTTTTGGACGCAAGCGCGAAAAGTCCCTCCATGTGCGAAATGAAGGATAGGGTGTGCTGCAGGAGAGAGAATTCTGCGCAAGAAGACTCATTCTTTTGTTTAATTAAGTACAGATTTAACCATTGTTAAAAACAAAGGAGTTTATCATTTGACCACCTGGAATGGCGGATATCGACTTCGCCTCTTTGGCCCAAGAGCAGCCTTATCTGTTGGCTGCTGCGCTGGGAGCAATCGGTGTCCTGTTGTTCCTGATATTCGGACGCAAGTCGTACGGCCCGGTGCCCAGTAAGTGCCCTCTGATGTCCTGATGGCATCAATTTTTGGCTTGTTTGCTTTGTAGATATCGGGAGTTACGGGGTTGAAAGGTAGCTGTTTTCTTCAAAAGCGATAGGCTGTTTCCAGTTTCCCTGAGGCTATCCGCTACACGGCCTGTATTTTTTTTGGATGGCAGAGATGCATGCAAGGACAATCAAAGCACCCTACTTTAACGCGGCATGTGTATTGTGTACATACCTAGGGATGACACAAATCTAGAAGTATCATTCTTTATATTTGAGCAGTCAATTGGGGAATGCTGCAGCCGTCAAGTAATGCAGCCTATATTATGTACAAAGCAGGTTTCTTAAAGTGAAGCACAGAATAACACGGCTTTGCTCGGTTGGCAGAGTCGCTACTACCCTCAATTGCTTCTGCTGCCTTGCAGAACACCTGAAGAGCTTTGATAAGATCCCAGGACCAATTGGGCTGCCAGTGGTAGGCAATTTGTTCAGTATTGGGTCCGGCAAGGCCTTTGTCACATGGACTGAGTGGGCAAAAGCCTACGGCAAGATTTACCAGTGCGCGCATTCTCTCTCACTCTTGCCTCTGCTCTCTATCTCCCTGACAACTGTCAGACTCCCCAATATCTTTGCAGGCAAATGCTGTGAGCGTAAAGGCTGTCTGTGTGCCACAGGTACTCTGTATTTGGCAAGAATTTTGTGGTTGTGACAGACCCTGCCGCCCTCCCCACAGTGCTGGGCTCTGACAGCTTTGTCAAGAGCCCCTTGGCAGTCGCCGGAGAGGGTGCCCTGTCCAAGGAAGCCCATGCAGGCCTCGCTCCTGCATTTGGTCCAGAAGGAGCCAAGTGAGCTGCCCTTGACTGTATTATGCTTGTCTTGGTGGCTTGGTAACGTGATGATTTAGCTTGGTGAACTGTCTGGACTGTAATTAATGGAATTTGTGCCTCCATCATGTGAGCATTTGGGGAATTTGTGCAGGGCACAGTTCAGCACTGCATTGAGGAGAGCCGTGGACCTGGCAGCCAAGATTGACAAGGATGGCCCCGACAGAGCCACCGACATGCAGGTGCTCAGAATCCTCCTTTGAACCATGGACTTGCTTGTCTATTTGTATCGGCGCGAGACCACATTGCCTTGATTGGTGTGATATTGAAGGCTCAATGTGCAATTGCAGGCGGCTCTGGAGGATGCTGTGCTCGATACCGTCCTGACAAACGCCTTTGACGCAACTTCTGACAAGCTGGATGCCGTGAGGAAGCCTCTGCAGGCCTCCCTGCGCTCCACCAGCATCCAGGCCGCCGGGTTAGACTCTACCTCCCCCATTCATCATTCACCCTCAATCTTCCCACGCCCATACCGATGAAACTTTGCGCAGCACACTTAGACCAAGCCATGTGTCATCCTTCAGCCACACGAAAGTATCCTTGTAAAAGCTCACTGTACGTGCATGCACATCACTTGGATGAAGTGCAGGGCATCTTCCTCTGAGTGCATGGGCTTACAGACCCACTACATCTATGCACATCCAGGTACAGAGCATATAATTCTTATGTATAGGAATGTGTTGAGCCCAATCGTGGGCCCCAGCTGGCGGGGGGGCGTTTTAATACTGACAACCATGCCCACGGCTGATTGGGTCTTGCTTGGATCTGGCGAGTCCAACAAGGGGTAGGAATGTGGTAGCCTTTACCTGCAGCATGTTGTACCTTGCCTTTTGGCAGGAAAAGCGTGTAAAAAGAAAAGGAAATGGAAAATTGACCCCAACAATGACAGTCCTTCTTGGCGTTGCGCAGGCCCATCAGCAGCCCGCTGGGCGCGCTGTTCAGCGGCGGGGTCAAGGCCAGCCCCAAGGCCGAGGCTGCCTGGGTGGAGCTCGTGCGCGGCTTGCGCCGCCGCGGCCCGGCCGCCAAGTCCGACACATCCCTCGCCGCCGCCCTCAACCGCCTCACCGACGCCAGCGGTGCGCGCATCTTCCCTTCCTTTTGCCTTGTGCTGACTCACTGTGTGCTCTCTGAAGACTGAGCGGTGCGCTCACCTTCTCTGTCTTCTCCCTTGCACTGTCTGTGTGTGCTTCTCTGAAGACTGAGCCAGGAAGAATCATCTGTCATCGCCCTGGTGTTTCTTGTCTATAGTGTACTGTATGCTTTGCAGCTGCCCTGAAGTGTAATACGATAGCGTGACTGCGAAATGCATAGGCAGTGTCCACTATTATGTACATCTCTTCCACATCCCCTGCTTGCACCTATGACGTGGCCGTTCTCTGCAGTGCCTTACTGGCCATTGTCGCATGCGTTTTGGATCTGGTTGCATCTGCAAGGTGTGCTTCCTGCTGTGAAAGGAATGGATAACTTTAACGTAAGCATGAGTGATGCACAACTGGTGAAAAGCTGGGTTGTTGATGCAAGCAGGCGCTCCGCTATCTGACGAGGCCGTGGCCGCCCAAGCCGCCGCACTGACCGCTGCCGCCCTGGAGCCGACCGCGCAAAGCGTTGCATGGGCCCTGTGAGTATCTCCACTGGTTGCCATCTGCACTAATTCACGCATGGGCAATGCCTAAAAGCTGCAAATGTGTATCAATGCATGACGGCCGTTAATTTAACATGGATAATGACAATCCTGGCCCTGGAAGCTGCAGAATAGGAGGCATGCCTGCATTCCCATGTATGCTCTTCTTCCCTTTGGATAACCACAACTGTGCTTGTGTATCTGTAAGACCCAAGGCTCTGGCAACAGCCCAAACCTTGGGGTTTATCTTCCACTGGATGAGCAAAAAGGTGCTGGTATGTTTTAGGGAGAGCCCTACGATCGGTCATCAGCCTTAGGTGCCTGCAAATGTCTGATTTGTGTGTGCGCTCTTGCAGGTTCTCCATCGCGACCACGCCGAGCCTGCAGGACGGCATCGCCAAAGAGCTGAGCGACAACGGCCTCCTGGCGCACGGCGAAGACCGCGAGCCGCGCCTGCCCGAGTTTGACGACCTGCCCAAGCTGCCCTACCTCACCGCTGTGCGCCCCCTGCTGCAATTCCTTCCTCACCCTTGCATTGACAATCCTTGCTCCACAACCCACAAGGTTGACAGGCGCTGTTGAGTGGACTATGCCTTCCCTAGGGCCCAGACAGAAGATCAAATCCAAGAAACAGAAAGCAGTCAATTGACAAGCCCCAGACCGCCTTCAGCAGAGCCTCAAGAACCTCAGGTGTCGAGGGACCACGGGGAGGTGTTGTGTGTGTAAGTACCAGGAAGGGACATATATGACTGTCACAGCAGAAATGCTGAGTTTTATAAGGATGTTTGCGCTGGCGGCAGGTGATCAAGGAGAGCCAGCGGCTGTTCCCTGCCGCCGCCATTGGGCCGCTGCGCTATGCTGCCAAGAACACCGAGCTGGCCGGCTACTTCATCCCCAAGGGCACCCACGTCCAGGTGCTCACCCTTTACAAATCACTCTCTTTTGTATTCCACTTTTAATTCTTGGCATCACGCTCTTGATATGATGGATCAGCCCCTGTTGCCCTCAGATAGTTGCATCCCATCACAATATGTGCAGGCTGATAGAAGGCCACAGGCAAGCCCATACCATGCTTCAAGATATTTATAGTACCATTCGTACTATGCTACTTTACTGCCTTGACCATGATTGGTGCGTCCCATCAGGATGACAGCTGCTTTGTCATTATTGCCAGTGTCAGACAAGGGTTGTGGGTGCGCAGGTGCCGCTGCTGGCGCTGCACACGGCGCCGTGGAACTGGCCGCAGCCGGAGCGCTTCTGGCCGGAGCGCTGGACCACTCCCGAGCTGCGCGGAGGGCCCAAGGCCGCCTCCGAGGGCCTCGCCTCCGCCTTCCTGCCCTGCGGCGCCTCCTGCATCAGCAGCCACGTCGCCGAGGCCCAGGTATCTCAGCCTGTGCTTGTTTCCAATTCTCTGGGGCAGCCAACCCCAATTCTATTCATAAGCTGCCTCCGGGCTGTACCTGTCAAGAATGCCATGCAATTCACAACTTGCAATGCAATCCAGCAGCGCAGTGTCCTGAGGACTGCATTTTCATTGAATATTTGCTGAGCAGGGGAGTCGACCAGCTTGTGACTGTGGAAGAGCGAAAGACCGTCACACTGCACAGCTTCCTTGTACAACCCTGCTGACTGCAGCGACTGTCTGTGTGCAGGTGGCGGCGTTTGTGGCGGTGCTGGCGTCGCGCTTCAAGATGAGCCTGGCGGGCGGCGGGCGCAAGGCAGCCCTGAAGCGCCAGACTCTGGACAGCTCCCTGCGCCTGACCGGCGGCATGAAGATGGTCTTCGTGCCCCGCGCCTCCATCGGCTTCTCCAGCCGCCTCTGAGCGCCATGCTGGACCCTTCCTGACTCCCTCTGGGATGCGCCAAGCTTGACGCTAAGTGGGATGCTCACGGGTCCCTTTGCAAGTCCCTCTGGGTCTGGGGGTTGCTCAAAGCTGGATGATCACAGGGGAAGCCCTAATTTGTGGTCCATGCTGGACCCTTGGCAGACTCCACAAGAGTCTCGGGGTGTTTCTCAAAGCTGGATGCTCACTGGGAATGGTAACTGGGCTCCATCGCAACTCCCTCTGGGGTTTGGGGCATTTCTTGAAGCTGCAGCTGGATGCAGCCCCGTGTGCAGAAGCTGCAAGTGAATGATCTCTGCGACAGACCTACATGATCTAGGGCGGTACTGATGTCTCTGGACCCTGATCAATATGCTCAGTGAATAAGGGCGTTGTTCAGCAGCCAAACACCAGTTGTCTTCTCGAGTGCCGGCAAAGTAGGGGTGTCCTTGCCGGAGGGTGGCCAGCAAAAGCTGGCTGGGTGCAGACTGCACTGGTGAAGACTGGATGCCAAGGAGATGCATCTATCACACTCTGGACTGTCACTGTCAGGCACTGGATTCCTGAGGTTCAGTAGCTCGTGATGAGTCTGTCCATACGATGCAGCTGCACTGCTGTCTATACTGTGTGCATACCTTTCAGGTGCCGCTGCAGAAAGACACTGGCACACTGCACTCAGCTGTACAGATGCTCAAGTGCTCAGCACTCAGGCTGATCGAATTCTCCGAGACAGTATCCTAACTTTGGCAATTCGGTCACCTTGCTGGCTCAAGAGCTGAACAGATGCTAGGGCAGGCCCGTGGATGGGAGCCGGTGCAAAGAAGTGTTTAATGTATGGTACACATTTGGCTGAATGCTAGCATCATTGATCTCAACTTGAATGAACATTTCTGCCGAGGAGCCTGGTTAGGTCCATGGTGGACGTCAAGATCCAAGAGATACCGTATGGCTAGGGATGGCCCCTCAGCATTCATGCAAGAAGGGGGTATAGACCTGTAGGCTGCAAGGGTGCATTTGCGAGTTGACAAGGCTGCAAGCCTGTGCATAGCGGCCCCGGGTTCCGGCTGCAGACGGACATGTGTATGCCCTAAGGCCCTCTGGGCTCTGGGTTCGCCACTCATAAAGGTTATTATTATGATTATTATGGCGTGACGCAGGCCTGGTAGGATGTGGCCCTTAAAATATATGGGTGCACTGCATGCGCATGTTGAGAATGAGATTGCATACATCAATGAGGTTTGTAATGTTTATGTTGTCGTACCAAGCATAGCCCTGCAACTGCTGCTGTCATCAACAAGAGACTCATGCTCTCATGCACTGCTCTCGTGCAATGGGAGACCTGGCTTCCAATTGGCAGTTGCAACTTCAGGGAAGCTGCCTGATGTCAGCAACGAAATGCAGAAGGATCACGCCTGTGTTCTTTCTCATCCCTGCATGCTCCTACACCCCTTTCAGACAATTGCATTCTGTATCTCTAGGGACTTCCTATCAAAAGATTCGTGATCGATGAAGATTATATTTTTCTAGCTCTCTCCGAGCGCCCATCGACAATGTCTGGTCTGACCCTCGAAAGTTTTGGTGTTTCTGTTGCTGTCAATGTCATCATCTGTCTCGCGGTTTTCTTTTTCTTTGGATGGCTTCGAAAGATGGCGTCCCTGGAGAAATTTTACGCGCCAAAGCGGTATGCCCTTGAACACCTAGATTTGTTCCTTGTACATCCTTGGCATCCTCAGGATGCTGGCAAGAGTCAGATGAAACGGAAGAGTTTGTACTGTCATGTTAATCCTGCTATGTATCTGCCTCGATCAATCCAATTGAGGTCGTGAGCCTACATGAGAAGGTGCTTACTAGGGGGCTGGGATGGAACAGGTTTGCACGCACTCGGAGAGTCAGGCCTGAGCCATTGCCACGCAGCGTGTGGGGGTGGATCCCAAAAGTGCTGCAATATACGCAGGACGATGTTGTAGAGCTGGCTGGCTATGATGCAGCCATGTACCTGCGCATCCTAGCCTTTGGTGTGGCACCCTCTGCATGGAACCAATTAACCACTGTGCTGTTTGGCAGCTTTTAACTTTTAGCACGTGTGCGATGACATCATCTTTTATGACTGTGCTTGGCTGACCGAATGGCTAACATGCAGGTATCGAATTGTTCACTTTCGTCAGCCTGTGGGTCATCATAGTGGTTCTGCCGACGAATCTCTCGGTGAGCCCTTCTTTTCAATGCATGGACTATGGACTAGCAGTAATCTAATCGGTTGTGCTGTGATGCATAAGCACATACGGCCCTCAGGATCAGGGTACTTACACACAGGGGCGCCAAGTAGAGCACTTGATAGGCAGGAGTGCTGTGGAGCCCAGCAACTTTACTTACTGGATCCCGCCTCCACCGCCGCTGCCGCCTCCCGGGGTCAACCCCCCTGCAGGAAACGCACCACCCAGACCCATTAAGGTTTGCGTCACATCATCGCTCTTCAGCAGCGTCTCTACTGAAACTTGTTGTTCATGCATTCTGCTGCCTCCCTTCGCGGACTGTTTGTTCGTAATCTATAGTGCATTCTCTCTTCATTACGGCAGACAGCTGGTGCCACAAATAGAGTGCCAAATCATGCATTCTTTTTGTGTTTGCCAAAACAGGCACCAGATTTCTATGCTCCAGTGCCGCCCGCCCCTCCCGGCCTGGAATGGTGGCACTACCGGCCGGGTGTTCCACCCTTGCCACACCCCTCCCAGTACTTCCAAAATGAGTCCTACAAGAGCTGGGGTGAGCAGCCTGCCCCTTCCACCTATACCTTTATAGGTTGTCTGAAACAGGACCTTACAGGTGCATACCTTGACTTCTTATCACACTGCTGCCAGTCCTCAGAATTGGGTACGTCGTGGGTACATGCTGGACTGAGGTGAGTGGGCAGATTTGACTGGGTACTGAGCGGGCGTGTGGCACAGGTTGGAGGTATGATGAGAACTTCCAGGTGGTGGACTACACGTTCTCAAAATTGGACCTGACGACCATGGCCAACATCAGTGGCGGGGATCAGCGCCTGTGGGTGCACCTGCTCTCCGCATGGGTCATCAGCTGGTTTGTATGGAGGGTGAGGTCCTCGTCCGGCATTCTTCCCAAGCTCTGGTGTCCTTGCAAGTCCTGTATGATGCTGCATACGGCCAGATTCAGCTGTACTCTTTGGGTGCCATTGGTGCACAGGCCTGCCATACACAAATTAGGCAACATCACCGCTAATTGGCAACGCACAGATCGTGAGGGTCAGAATATATTGTGCACCCACACTCCTCACTGCTGGTAGTCCTCCTTTTCATGCAATGTGGGAAGACTCATTACTGGCGCGGACTTGCATGTTGACATGAGAGTGACTACTGCCCCTGGCGCAGCTGCTGTGGCGGTACAACCGGGAGGCGGTGGCGCTGCGAATCGCGTTCTTCATGTCAGCCGAGGCCGGCGGCGTGGCGCACACGGTGCTGGTGCGCGACGTGCCCGGGCTGCCCTACGGGACGGTGGCCGCGCGGATCGAGGACACCGCCCTGCGCTTCCTGCCGCGCTTCGTCAAGAAGCGCCTGGTGGTGCGCCAAATTATTTCTTGTCTATGGAGTGTCTTCCATGTACTCATTACATTGTCTTGGGTCTCTTTTTGGTACAGCTCCTGCCGGTTTGCTGCATGTTCTCATGCACCACAACTGCTATGTTAACCAATTGGTGGTTAAATTGCTTTGCTTGGCATGCTGAGTTGCAAACAAGGGCCGCTAAAAGCTGCAGCTCATTTCATTGATCATATACCTTATCACGAGCAGCCTGCAGATTGCGCAAGAACGCCATTCTCACGTACATCCTGCCCCAAGTCTTCTCTCATGGCCCTGAAACTGCGCGGGCATGCATGTGCAGCGGGGAGCGACCGTGGCGCACCGCAACGTGCTGAACGCGGTTGACACAGTTCTGGACCTGCCCTCGCGCGCGACCAACGTCGATGCCAGCGTGCACGGGCCCCCGGTGCAAGGCATCGTCTCTGCAGCCTCCGGTAACGACGCGCAGCTCGTGCGCAGGACGTCCTTTTTTGCAAAGGTCCGCTCTTTCGGCCTCATGGGAATGCCCCATGCACACCAGCCAACTACTCTGTGGGGAGTTTCTATTGCATGCCTTGGGTCAATTTTGATAGAGCATGACTGCTAATTTATCCAAGAGTGCAGCACATGGCCTCTGTCAATCTTAATTATTCAAATGAAAGGTGTCCTCGATTGGAGTTTCTTGGTGCCGTTCTCTACTCCAATCCAAGCAATAGAAGGTGTTGGAAAGGTCCCGCTAAAAACGGAAACAGATCATATCATCCGCGTTGAGCGGGACTTTTACATTGCCTACATTCCAAAATCTAGATCGCATGCCACCACGGAATACGAGTCCAGGACACCTTAGATATGGACTGGGAGTTACGGTACTATGCAACTCAGTAAATTTTTTTAAAGCAGCGCAGTGCCAATACCGTAAGTACCCTTGATATGCCACCCTCTGCTGTCCCTAAATGCACTGCTTTGTGTTGCAGAGGCACAGCAGCGGGCACCGCTCTGCAACGGCACCGCTGGACCCGAGCGAGGTGGTGACAGAGGTGGACGCATGGGGACCGGCCGAGCGCGCCCTTGAGTCCGGCCTCACCCCCAAAGAGGTGCGCTATACTTGGCCACATGCCTGACTCCCCCCCATATATGTTTTGCAATCTTCTTCTATTGTGAGCAGCAATCAGCACGCCAGTATGTTGCCTTGCCATGCTGATTGCAGTGCATGACTCAGAGGAGATCAGTAGCAAGTACATTCAGACAGTTTGTAAGCAAACAAGGTGCATTGTCACGCGTGCTGGCAAATTTCATGTGGCGCACAAATGGTAAATTTTGGACATGTGGCGCAGATGGTGCAGCAGCACTTCCAGAGGCTGTTTGGAGGGGAGGTGGTGCGGGTGCACATGGCGGTCGACACGCGCAGAGTGGACGGCCTTGTGCGCGAATATCTCCACACGCGACAGAAGCTGCTCGACCTTCTTGACCCCACCAGCAGCCACAAGAACCAGAAGAAGGTGCTCCCATGAACCCGCTTGTAAAGCATTTATGAGTGTATATGAATGGTGCTCCAATTAATGATGCATGCAGTTGGGCCAGTCTCCAGTACAAGAAAGTGGCTGCATGAAGAATGCCAGGGCCTTTATCCTAATCACCATGCAGGAAACCTAGTACGTCCTGAGAATGATGCATGGCAAATTAGAGAAACAATCTACACCCCTGCAGTGTCCAAGGGGTGCATTTGGGGTGCGTGCAGGAGGTTAAGGCGGAGCTGTGCAGGGCGAGGTTGGAAGAGCTGGTGAGCGCCATCCGCACTGCTTCGGAGGAGCTTCGCAGGGACCCGGAGGCCGCCCTGCCTGCCGCCTTTGTCACCTTCAAGACACGCTCTGCTCAGGTGCGTGGCCCGGACTTGCATACCAGCCCTTCCTTTCACACGGGCTGGTATCAGTCATACTCTCTGGCATCAAAGTCTGTCTTCTTCTAAATTATACTCTACGTTGTGAGATGTTGCAGCATACGAGGCTTGCATGCATGTGACTTCATGGCAGGCGCCGGCATGCAGCCAATGTTCACAACAAAAAAGTGTATCCTTCAAAGACAGCAGTGCATATACTGCGCAGGCGGTGGCGTCTACATCCATGGTGCACCATGACAGGACGGCTTGGATCGCCACTGCTGCCCCCGAGCCCAGGGATGTCATCTGGGGCAACCTGGGGTGCGTTCCGCTCATCATGGCGATTATGGTTTGGAACAGAATCGTCCTTCTCCATTGCCTTTCGGCTCCAAGAGTGCTGCACTACCTTAACTCCTAATACAATTAGGATTCAGATATGTGAGGCATCAGGACTTATATGTTTTGCAGGTGGCGGCTGTGGGAGCGGCAGTTGAGGTCGGTGGTGTGCTGGGTGGTCTTCTTCTGCATGATCGCGTTCTACCTGCCAGTCGTTACCGCCATCCAAGCCCTGCTGCAGGTGGGGCATGCTTTGCTCACCACTGCTCTTGGCCTCCTAGGCAAGCCTGAGGTCCCAACGATGGATGCACGTGCAGCTGCTTGAAGGTTTCCCCTGTGAATTAACTAAGTCTCTTCACTGTCATCAAGCAGCTGGCCATGCATACGTCCTCTGGACAGCAGGAATCAAGTGGTAGTAGAACGCATTGCATGCAGTCTTGCAGTCTTCCAGCCTCCGTCTGGTCATATGATAGATCACTTCTTACTGCCTCTTCAGCCTGTCTTGCACCATACCAAGTTGTTCCAGGCCCACCATCCTTGCTTCTGCGCTGGCACTCGCTCTAAGTTGCTCGGAAGCAGGAAGCATTAGATGCAGTCCTGCAATCTTCGAGCCTTTCTCAGTCATCTGTAAGTCATTCATGCCACTTTTCCAGCCATACTTGTACCAGCCAATGTGGCTCCAGGCATACCCCTCAGTGTTTTTGATTGCGCTGACGCTCCGTCTTCCGCGCACGTTGCGCAGATAGACAAGCTGGTGGATCTGCCGGGCATCCGCGAGGTGGCAGAGCTGCCGCTGGTGAGCGGGCTGCTGGCCGGCTTCCTGCCGCAGCTGGTGCTGCGCCTCTTCTTCTCCCTCATGCCCACCATCCTGGCGCTGCTGGAGCGGCTCGAGGGGCTGCCAGCAGAATCCGAAGTCGAGTGGGGCGTCGTGCAAAAGTACTTCTCCTTCCAGGCGCGCACACTGCTTTTGTACCGCCTCCCATGCTGTGCCTGTGCTCTTGCAGCACCCCTGCACCTGTAGTTGTCTGAAGTGCCCATAAGAATTGCTGATATTGGAAGAAGTTAGGCTCCTCACTTGGGCTCCAAGACTGAATGCAAAGAGCGTGAGCTACACAGCGCCAGTGCCTTGCACACTCCTTGTGCAGCGCAAGGATGAATGCCACATTAAGCAACTCACATTCAATGTCGTGAGGAAGAGAATGTCGAAGGCACATTTTGCTGACTGTGGTGACTGCTGAAACTTGTGACAACAAAGATGGTGACATGTATAGTGCATGGCGCAGGTGGTGACAATATTCCTGGCGACGTTTGTGGCGGGGTCGTTCCTGAACCAGGTGCAGCTGCTGATCAGCGCGCCCAAGAGCATCCTGCGCATCCTGGGGGCGGCCGCGCCGCAGACCGCCTCATTCTTCATGTCCTACCTCCTCCTGCTCGGCCTCACCACCAAACCCATCCTCTTCCTGCGCATCCCCCGTGAGCGCCCCCTTCACTCCTTGCCTACTGCCTATGGGCCTTTTGCTTTTCTGAATGATGGATGAATAAAATCTCACTGGTGCTCGTCTGCAAGGACACTTGGCACCTTGATGCCCCCACTCTAACAGCTACTTTGCTTGTCTTGCGCAGTCTTTGTGATATAGATGGCATGTGTTTTTGGATATACGGTGCATGCCCTAGACCTCCCCTGCCACCTGCGCTCATCGCATCGTTTGCCAGCAGCGCACGAACCTAGCCCTATGGCAGCACAACCCACCAGTGCTTTTTGAGTTGAATTTCAAAGTGGATTATTCTCTGCACACATGCGCAGAGCTGGCGATGTACTGGGTGGGGGCGCTGTTCAGCAAGGGTGAGCGGGCGCGCGCGCGGCTGTGGATGGGGCAGTACATAGACTACGGCTACGAGATCCCCGACAACCTCATGGCGGTCCTGCTGGGCCTCACCTTCTGCGTCATCTCCCCCCTCATCGCCCCCGTGGCGCTCCTCTTCTTCATCGTCAACAACATCGTCGGCCGGTGCCAGCTCGTCTACGTCTACGCCGAGCGCTTCCAATCCGGCGGCAAGGTGCGCTGCTGTCCCAGCTGCTGTGTCCCAAGCAATTTAGCCTGGGCGCACTCCCCAATTTGTATCAAGCAGGCCCTGGGTCTTGAAAAGATGTCCAAAGACTGCTTGTGTAGCACTATCGGCGCTGTGTGTTTTTGGTAGTGTGCCTGTTGCAAGTGAACTTGCAAATTTTGAAATTTGAATCTGAGCCGGCAGCTGTGATGCCAGGCCTTGCATGACATGGATGGGTGGATTCTTGGGAAGCTTTGCTTGCACCTGCCCATGAGATGAGCCTTGCGCATGTGGTGTCCAGGACAGCCTTTAGGGAATGGAAAGGACAACCTCTCTATACAGCTCCAGATTCCTTAGGATTGAGTTTTCTGTGATGTGCCAGTCAATACTGAGGCATGCTGTATGTATTGGCAGTGCCTTACATAAGCCTGGCATGTTCATGGCAGCATGCACATGATTTGGCAGATGAACCTCGTGCTGCGCAGGTGTGGCGGGAGGTGTCGGGGCAGGTGTTCTTTGCGGTGCTGACCTTCCAGCTGGTGATGGTGGCGCTCCTGGCGCTAAAGCAGGCGCCCATCGTGGCTCTGCTGGCCGCCCCGCTGCCCATTCTCACCGTAGCTCTCTGGCGCTCGGCCGAAGTCCTCTTTGGGCCGCCCCAAGAGGTTCTGTCCTTAGAAGCAGCCGCCGACCTGGACCGCCGAGACCAGGTGCGGCAACACTTCTTGCCCAGGTGCACATAAGCTCTGGAAGACCCAGAAGTGCACGGAAGCCCCACCAAAGATGATCTCACTGGCAGCATGGCCAGGGTCAGTGTGACCAGTCCTTGCAGGATACTGTGTGAGCGTGCACATCTCAGGCTTAGCAAGCATTCTCACAAGTGCTTTCAAGAATCCCAGGATGTGCAAAGAGCGCACTGAATTCCTGTAAAGTCAGTCGAGTCCGATGGTCATCAAGAAGAAACTGTAGCGCCCATTTGGGAAGGTTTTTTTCTATGCACACAGTGAGTTGCTGGGAGGCTTTTGAAAACCAGTTTGACTTGTGTGGTGTCAGGAGAATGCGGATGAGAGGAGGCAGCTGATGGAGCGCAGCCAGTTCCTGGATACCATGTATGAGCCGCCGGCATTCAGGATCGCCAGATGGGACGCCGCCTCCCTGCGCACAGAAGCTGCTGCGACCGCTTCAGGCGCCGACAGGATGAGCGCTGCGGAGGTGAATCACCCCGAGGAATGCAACATGTTGCGAAGTTCCCCCTCCTCTGAACACTTGAAAGGCTCCTAGTGCATCAGAAAGGTGTATGTTGTGCTTTCCCTGGGTTTTGGAGAGCACGATTGGTGTTATCGCTGATGGCATTGGACACACTGGCAGATGAGGGTATGATTATATAAGGGTGTGTCGGTGCAGGATTTGGAGGCACAGGCAGATGAGGAATTGCCAATGATGGATGACGATGACCTGTACCAGGATCTGTACACAGAGCAGTTTGTAGAGCGGAAGGACACAGTCGTGCAAGGCTCAAGTCATGACAAGGACGAGGAGCTGCCCTTGTCAACTCCCTTGCTGAAAAGTAATTCGCATCGATCATAAGATCCATGCATGGTTTCATTCATGGTTATAATAGTTAAGTATTACACAGATGCATCAATGACCTTGATAGCATATTTTAGTGCTTCGTTGTAGTGGAACAAATGCCCAAGCTGCAGCATTACTGACATCAAGATACAGGACATGTACATGTAATTCCAGCTCATTCCAGTTGGGTACTATTTCTATTGATCTCCCAATTCAGATCAAGAAATTGTAAATGGGCAAATTCAATATTAAGGAGACTTTGCGACCTCAGAGTACAGCAATGGTACATCCACCAGTAATAATCTTCGTTCATTACCACATCTCAGCAGCATCAGCACATGCACATTTGCAAATACACATACAACTCCTGCCTGACACGCATTTGCACAAGGGCAATTTGCTTCGTCAAGATTGCATACATGTGCTTCTTATATAATATATTGTACACAGGCAGACAGAGGCCACAGGGTCACTTGCTGCTCGATACTGCTGACCTCCTTGCTGCGCTGGCCGTGAAGGGGCACCACTTGCCTTGCACCGCCTTGTCTTCTTGCAAGGTTTCTTCTGCGCTCCTCTTGATCTGATCTGCTTGTCGCTTGCGCGGTTTCAGCCAGTCCACAGAGTCGGCAAAGTCACACTTGAGCACATTGCCCTCTGGTGACAGCTCCCTTGGTGTTCCCTCGCTGCCCCAGGCCGGCGTGCCATTCTCATATGGGTCTGGCATGTGCCACTCAAGACTTAGTACACTCGAAAGCAATTCACCCTCTCAAAACAGCGCCAAGCCAAGAAACAGAAGCTGCATGATTGGCTGGCTGCATATGTGTCACAGAGGCAGCATGCAAGCATGGCTTATGGATGCAGGAAGAAATATTTTACCGTGGGTCAAGCGGCGCAGGTTTGTGCCATCCGTGTCAATGGCAAACAGGTCGCCGTAAGGCTGAAACTGGTGTGGTGTAGAAATCTCCTCTGCGGAATATCCTGCAACAGTCATATTCCCATCGATGTGCGCCTTCCTGCAATCTTGCAACATCCATCTTGCCAGCCGATGCCGAATCTGCTCACTCAATGAAGAAGTTCTCATGCCGCCCCATGCGCACAACTCCATCAAGCACACCTAGGCAGTCAGGTCCTGATTCCCTGAGGCTACATACTTATCGGTGGGCAGGTCTGAGGCGTGCCTGCAAAGTCACTGGTGAACACGACAGATGTTTGTGATGGGCTGAAGTGGGGGTGGTTGGCCAGACCGCCGTGCGAGTCAAACACCTTCTGCAAGCCGCTCCCATCCGTCCGGATCTGAAACCCAACACACAAATTCTTGCACACCCTCTCGTCCAGACAAGTCTAGTGCAATGAACTCACTTGTTGGTGGAAAAGCATCCATTATAACTCATTGCACGATGCAAGTCTGTGGTGCTTCAATAACAGGTGGGGCGGACAGATCAGCCCCAGAAGGTGTCAGCAGTGCGCACCATGAAAATATCAAAGGCGCCGGCGGGGCGGTTGCTCTCAACATATTCTCTGCTGGAGGCAAACACAATCCAGCCAGAGGATGGGGTCCACCCAGGCATGGTGTCATCCCAGGGCCCCTCTGTCAGCCTGATCAGGCCCGCGGCCTCCCCCTCTGTTGGCATTATGTACAGGTTCTTGTAGCCGCTGCGCCCGCTCCTGAACACTATCTGCGCACAGGCATGCACACCATTGCTGCTGCTTTATCCGCTGTGGCTTTTCTGACATCCTTTGAACCATCAGAATTTCATCTACCGTAGTCATTGAAGGGGGAACGCTGCCAGGTGCAAAAGGTCAATAGAATTCCTCCAGTTTATCGCTGTACATGGAGGAGATGAAAGGGTGCAAGAGCTGGATGTAAAGGGGCTGTCTTACCTCGCTGCCATCGGAGGAGAAAGAGGGGAATGCGTTGTTGCCGGTGCCGTTGGCGGTCAGGGTGAGCACATCTGTATTGTGCCAGTCCCCAGACTGCCCATCTGCAACAAGTCATGCCACCAGAGGGTCAGTCCAAGAGATGCATGCAGTCAGCCCCGGAACTCAGCAAGCCCTGCAGAGACTTGAGGGAATAGAGATGCAAGACATACACAAGGCAGATATACTTGCATCAGGCAAACATCAAGCAGCAGCCTTGATGCAGGCTGCTTGTTGTAGCTGCATTCTCACGGAACAAACGATGCACAGCCGCCACACCTGCTAGCAGCAGAATGTCAACGACATCCTTTTCAGTGGCAAACGTCGGCCCCTGGGCGGTTGCCACGACGTGCCTGCCTTCATGGTAGCTGGCTGTTGTCCCAAATGCAGGGCCCTGCAGCACATTACATGCTCTGGCAGTTGCAGCAACGTGACACTCCTCCCCCACACATCCCACAGGATCCTCTAAAGACGCTTCCTAACAGGCCACAGTTTTGTCTGACCCACAGTCTCCTCTGACTGCGGCACATGGGTTCAAGTACTGCATTCTGATGAGTGACTTTTCCTAATGGTGGAAGGCAGCAGGTGCCCACCTTGTAGATGACCTTCTTGTTGCTGCCATCCCGCTCCGCCACAGAGACGCCTGTGAAGCCCTCGTTGTACACGATGTAGCTGTCATCATCGGAGAACGAAGGAAAGGCTCCATCAATGCGCACCAGGTCAACATCTGCACACAAAAGTCAATTTTATCTTATTCCCTCAATTTTCAAGCTCTTCAACTGCATGCAGCCAAATGTTCATTGTGCTGAGGTAGCACAATGACCAACCTTTGACAATGCTCCTGCTGCTGGAAATCTCACAGCTGCAGAAGTGTGCACCATGACTCCCCTACATTCATGTAATCTGGGGGGAAAAAATGGAATGTTGAGGGTCCTTACTGGGGAGTGGGAAGGAGTGGCGCTCGAGCACAGGGATGTGCTCCCGAGTGTTTGAGTCAGCACATCGGCAGCGGTGGTATCCCAATCGCTCCCCATCCGCTGACAGGAAGGGGTTGTAGTGATGGGTGGTCTTGTTGGTGATCTGACTCAGAGCCCACTCTCCCCCCTTATCCATGCGGAGGGCCCCAATTTGCCTGCACACATATTCCCGTACATCACACTGCTATCTTTGAAATTGGGTTCGGAATAATTCTTCTGAGCGCCTCCCTTGCTTTGGAAGTGAAATCATGATCCGAACTTTCAGCAAATTTTGCTGCTTAGAAGCGCACAGCAGCCACAATGCATGCATGCACAAGTGCGACTGAAAAGTATTAGCGGCTGAGGGGGAGTGGCAGTACCTATAACCATCTTGATCAGGCGTGGCCACAGCTACCCAGTCCTTCCCCTTGGAGGTCGCCGGGGTGAACACATCGACCCCAGGGGGCGTGATGCGCGTAATGTTCCCACTCTCCAGCTCCACATTAAATATGCTCCACCTGCGCATTGCACAACCAAAAAATCTAGAGGCTGTAACATGAGAGAACATGCCATTGTGACACCTGCCATGCCAACAATGAAGGGGCACCAATTATGACCCTAATTTGCAACATTGCACGGGAGAAGATAGATGCTGGTGGCAAAGTGAATGTGAGCATTCGCAACGATGTATGCATGCAAGGCAGCCGGTATGGCCTGAGAGACATGCTCACCAGCCTTCTGAGGTCTGGCGGTGGAAAAAGATGCTGCGGCCGTCCCGGGAGAATGCCGGCCAGCCGCCGTTCTTGGCCACAATGCGGCGCTGCAGGCCGTCGGCCGAGCGCATGACCACGACGTCCGATTCGCCGGTCTTGCCGCTCCCGGTAGCCGCCGCCAGCCAATGTCCGTCCGCGGAGATGGCCGGGGAGTAGTCAGTCTCATTTTCTGGTGTCAGCCGCCGCACTGTGTGCCCCTTTACTGCATTTGCACCGGCCCACCCGCTCTTTACTGGTTGCTGAGGCAGGCAATGCAACTGGCAAAAGCTCCTGCAACATGGTGTGGTGATTGAGGGAAAAGCTAATCGGAGAAAGGGTCAGGGTGGCACCTCCGCTGACAGAGTAGATGGCAGTCCAGCCCTGGCGCGGCTTCTTGGCGGGCTGGTGCGTGGACACAAAGATGATGCGCCCATCAGGGCTGTAGATCGGCCGGTCCTGCAAGGCAGCATGCAGATCCCGTCAGCGCCTGCAGGGCTACAGATCTGGGCTACTCCCATACGGCCACTCAAGACTTGAATATGTAGAGCTTCACCTGAAGTGTTGGCGAGTATGTGAGCCGTTTGAAACTGGGCCTGTGGCCTCCAGTAACACCCTCTGCATGGCCCTTGTAGAGCTCCATGTTGCCATCACGCTCTGACACAAAGAGCAGTGCTCCGCCATCCCTGCGCAGGTATAGGGACTATTGGTGACTGCATTATGCATCTTTTACCATGCAGGATCAACTGACAGCACAGCAGCTCCTGGAGAATGAGTTCCCTTATGGATATGCAGGAGCGCGAGATAGATTACCCTGCAAAGGCGCCGTTGTAGTTCACAGAGACTCCATCAGTCAGCTGCATCTCAGCTGCATTGGCAAGCTCTGGATCCCGCTCATTGCCCATCGACTTGGTGTAAATGTCAAAGGCATACTGCGCCCGGCCGACTGTGGCATACACAACGGTAGTCCTGGCCTGCTGGTCCAAGGTAGTTGTGTCTTTCAGAGACTCCGCGCTGAAGATGTCAGCTTCGTCCACGTCCATGCTGGCCTGCTTATAGATTAAAAATTGTATTGCTTTCGGCCGCAGTGGACTAAGTGCCTGTTTGTAGACAGTATTTGTCTAGCTAGCTAGCTACCTAGCTTGTAAAGTCCTGAACACAATACTTTTGAAGCAATCGCCACGATGTTCCCAGTAAATATCTTCCAAAAAAGAATCTGCAAAGCTTCCAAAGCGGATGAAAGGTCCCACCTTTCGGAGATCGCTGGTTCCCTTGCCTTTCACTTCGAGGTCGTCGCAATGATGGACTGGAGTGCACAATGCTAATATTAATAAGAGCACAGCATGGAAATGTTTGATGCCCCATATCATGCGCGTTCTCGATGCCCTCATCAGCAAAGAGGGTTATTTGATTGCTGGGATGGATGATCGGAGTCGTCCTTTTGAGCCTTCGTCTTTGGAATCTATGCACGTCTAAAATCTTAATCTAGGATGCGCCCACTTATCATTGAAAGAGAAAAGATCACAGGATCTGGCAATGCCATTACCTTACATAAGCATGCAGGTCCAGGGGTGCATAAAAGCCAACACTGCTCCTAGTGGAGCCCGAAGATTGGGTCAGAGGAGAAGGACAGGAGGATGGGGACATGCTCGGGACATGGTCATGATTGTTGGTGATGCACTAATGATGATGCTCTTGACCCATCTTACTCACTGCTGTGACTGGACACCAACACAGCGGTCAGGGCATCACATGGACTCGCAGTGGCCGCAAGACATCTGAGTCAGCTGGTCAAGTAAATATTGATCATGTGATTGCTTTACCGGCTCATCAGCAGGCATGCTGTGACACAGTATCGCCAGTTCACACAAAGCACATCAAGGATCCAACACTGTAGAAAGTACATGTCCTGCACAGTGCAACTGCTAACTGCCAGCTCAGGGGCTGCTGAACTTTGCACCCCGCATTGATGTTGGACATCGGCACACAATCTACATGGTGAGCTCCATAATGGCTGACACAATGTCCCCATCGGCGCTTTTGAGTGCCTTGACGGCCTTCTTGCGCGACACATTGGCCTGTGTCATGACCAGCTCGATGTCATTGGCCTCCACGCCAGACTCGTCAACCTCACCATCATCCTCCTCATCGTCAGCCGCAGCAATTGCCTCAGCCTGCAAAAGAATTAAAATTCAAGTTTGAATCAATCCAATCGCATATACACTGCCTCGAATGCATCGATGCTCGAAGGCATAGAATGCAATCTTATTTGAACCAATTGAATCTCATAAGTACTTGCTCGCTGTCAAGAATGCAACCTTACTCTGCCGCTCAGTCGTAGATGTCTGCATCTCTCTCTCAACTGGGAAACGTGCTTCAGTGTTCCAAAAATGCAGAGATGGAAGGCCTGAGGCATGCTGGCAGTTGAGAGCACCGACGATGATGAACAAGTTCTGCGTCACTGGCGTCAGATAGTCAGAAGTCAGCCTGGCTGGAGAGGTGTACCTTGTTGTCAGCCATAGAGGGCTGCTCCTTGGGCACAAACTGCTCGGCAGCCTGCGCGCTGGCCTGCGCGCTCAGATCCTCGATCTTGGCCTCGCCGAAGATGACATAGGTGTCCGAGTTGGGGCTCTTCAGCACGTCCGGCTTCTGGATCACGAACAAGATCTGTGCAGCACAGGAAAGCGATCAGTCTCAACTTAGGTTTCCTGACGTGCTCCATGCCAGAGTATTCTTGACAGAATTGGATGACGAGTGCGTGCAGCCTTCAAGGACTCACGTTCTTGCTCTTCTTGATGGTGACACGGGTGATGCCCGGCACAGGCTTCATGCCGAGCTTCTGCATTGCCTTCCTGCTCTTCTTCTCAGAGCGGCTCTGCTTGCTCCTGGAAGGGGTGCCGTCATCTGCACATACAAAGGGTTTTCAAGTGTCACATAAATTGCCTGAAAGGATGATTTCTGCTCAGCTGGGATCACGAACAAGGCATTGCCACCTGCATCAACTGTGATAGAGAGAGCTGTGGAACACACCGGCCTCAGCGTCAGGACCATCATCCTCCACGCTGCTGAGCTCCGAATCGTCGTTGTCAACATCCTGAGGAACCAAAATATACATGTCGATCCAGGACAGCAATATCAGGGTCATGGCCAGGTGTGTCTGTACTATACAGAGTTCGAGAGACGCAGACCGTTGCATTGGTTCAAAAAATGGTTTAAATGTAACAATAGAATACATAAATCAATCGTGCTGTGCATAAAGACCATTTTATGCTGTCCTCCAGGCGGCGGCCTGAGCGATCAAAAGCAGCAGTCCTTGGCCTGAGGCTTACCTCCACATTGTCCTGCTCGGCCTCAACCTCCGCCCTTGTCATCTTGGATATTTCGATCAAGCTCAGTGAGGCTTGCGGGACAGTCAACCTTTAGAGACCTTCCTTTCCTGCGAAAACCTTAGCCCATCATCAGGCCCTGACATAATATAGTAAGGCGCATGCACCAAATTGTGTTTAGGATTTGAGAATTTCTTGAAAGATCCTAGAGATTCTCTAGTAGAGAACTTTCCAAAGTTTTCAATTTTAGATGCAACATCGGGAGTAGGAGAAGAGAATCGTAATATTTGACGCGGGTTTTGGTGGACATCCTTCTATCACATTAAAAGAGAAAGTGCCCATTTGACTGACAGCACATCTGACGTCCTTCTTCACTTCCAACATAGGCTGCTTATTCGAGTACGTCTAGTTCTGGCAGCAGAGCACCAGCCGGTAACACGTTGCTGCAATGAACGAGCAACAACAAGCAGCATATTATGACGATCTGAAGACGCGTGGGAGCGGTGCAGCCTATGCAAAGCAGGGTTTGGGCTTTTCTGGTGGAGGGTGAGTCTTACAGTATGAGATTAAGAATCCGTGCAGATTTACATGTTTGGGAAGAGACCCCATCATGGCACAGGACCTATAGATCGGAAATGGAGGACTGCATTCAGCTCAAGAATTGTGACTCACTGGATCAATTCCTATCTCAAGCCATTGTTCCTTTCATAGGCACCAGCGCATAGGCTGAAGTTCTGTTTGGACAACGCAGGAGAGGCATCCCGGCGGGTCGTGGCATGCCAGCAGCACAACACATGCCCGGTAGCCTGACTGGCGCAACTGGGCCAGGACCTCCTGGTGCTGTGCATCCGCGGCCCCCTCCGCATCAGATGCCCGGCCCATATTTCATGCCCGGGCCCCCACAGAGACCACCGCATGGGTGCCCTCCGCCACCTGGCAGACCCCCACCACAACAAGGAGGCCCGCCGCAGAGCCTCCCACAGTTTGGCAGGCCTCAAGGCGGGCCCATGGGCATGCCGCCGCCTCCTTATGGCGTATCGCCCCCTTTCAGCAGGCCCCCCATGGGCATGCCACCCCCAGGAATGCGCCCACCAGGGGTGAGCCCAGCGGCCCCCTCTCTTGAGCTCTGCTGGTGTCCCCCTGCCAACAAAGATGCTGGGAGTATGTTTTCTGCCATCGCGTGGGCGTAAGGCAGTAGGGAGGTTTGTGACAATGCCCGAGTATGTGAAAAAGTTTGTGAAAAACGCTGTGAATTCAATGCAGATGCCGCCAATGATGGGATTTCCACAGCCGGGGCCGCCTGGACAGTTCATGGGGGGCAGGCCACCGCCTCCAAGGCCGCCTGCCTCCAGGACACCCTCTGACGGCCCTGCCTCCTCAGGCCCCTCTCCTGGACCGCCACCATATTTCCCAGGTACAAACCCTGCACGTGCCTTGCGCAACCTGCAGTATGCTGCGCAATGTCTTAGATTCTTTTGTTGACTTGCACAGCTCCCTCGCTTCAGAGTGTGGCCATTGTCCTGCATTGTTGAGGGCTGTGAGACTTCTCAATTGAGCCACACATGCTCTAAGGTGATCCGAGAAGTGGCTGTCTATGCATTTGTTTCTGTGCCATATTCTCCTCCCAGGCCATTGAGCGCCTTCTTTGGGCTTTTGCAGGTCCTCACCCCCAGTTTCCACCGTTCCCAATGGGGGGGCCGCCCTCAGCTCCTGGGCAGGGCCCATTGGCGCCACCTGGCCGCCCGCCACCAGCCTGGCACATGCACCCGGGTGGGCGCCTGCAGCCAATTTCTTTCACCAGTCAGTCAGACACATGCCTGATGTTCCTTCAGCGCCTGTCAGTCTGTCACCTGGGTTCCAGGAGCCAGATATTTTTGGTGTTTTCAGTTGGTAAGGATACCGCCGGTATTCTTTAGTAAGAATGCAAAATAAAAGCATGCCAGAAGAGGTGACCTGATATGAGATACTGTATTGACACCATGCTGCAGGTCAGCAGCAGCAGCAGCACCCTGGTGCAACACCTCTCAGCCAGTCCTACAGTGCAGCCGCTCCAAGCTCTGGCCAAGATTCCGATGCAGAGGCGCTGCGGCAGAAGGAAGCCAGCGGATGGATTGCTCACAAGGCTGAGGATGGCCAGGTGTGCTCCAGCAGGTTTATGACAATATGCAAATCACGCATCTCCACACTAGCTGACTAGCTCAAAGCGGAAGATTGCACGCCTCCTTCCAGTCGTCCCAGTTTGGATCAGCTCCTTGGGAGCTGCAGAATTTGCACGTTATCAGCTGCGTGTTGAGTAGATTCTCTTAGTTGTGGTGAAGGGAGCTCCTGAGGTGTCTACACAGGTGTATTACTACAACACCCTGACCAATGAGTCCACCTGGGAGAAGCCGGTGGGCTACAAAGGGGACTCCAGCAAGGCATCTGCCCAGCCCAAGCCCCTAGCAACGCAGATCATCAAGGGCACCACTTGGTCAGAGGTGGTGTGCGAGGATGGCAAGAAGTACTTCTACAACACCTCCACTCTGGTGAGCATGCTGACTTTAGAGGCTGCATTGCCTTTAGCACCTTGTTCTTATGCGTGTTGCTTGGAGCAAATTTGACGCAGTGAATCTTGCATGTGATCGCAGGAGACATCTTGGACTATGCCTCCTGAAGTGGAAGCTGTCCGCAGCAAACAACCCCAGGTACAGTCCTTTGAAAGCCAGTAATGCTGTGGCAGCGCTATTGTGGCAGCGCCCACTTTGGTGCATCTATTGAGCGACATGTTTTGCTTTGCAGGTGTCTGGGCCGGCCTCCTCGATCTCTACAGCAGCTGCCGCCCACCTCGCCCGCGCTCAAGCCAACCTTGGAGCTTCCCACATTGGCGGTGCCTCACCCTACCTGCCTCGTAACCCCCCTCTCCATCTGCTTCATCGTCATAACGACTGCCTCTGCAGCTTAGCCTACCGAGCCACTCACGTTGCTTGCACTGCACTGTCAAAAGGTCACCGTGTCTGTCTGATACGTTCACTGCTAATAAAGATGTAGTGAGTTACCATGAATAGATCATAATTTTGAAGTCCCATGTGTTCCATGGAAACCCCTCAAGCTTCTAGGGGACAAGCAGGTGTGTATCTGCCGGCGCAGGCGTGGACGAGGACATGACGTTCACAGAGGACGACATTGCGCCATCGGCCGGTGCGGCTGCGCAGCCGCCACCGCCCGAGGAGGAGCCGCCGCCGCTGCCGAAGAAGAAGAGTGCGGCAGAAGCTGCGCAGGACTTCCGGGAGCTGCTGGCGGAAAAGGTACTGCAACCAGCAGCCTGTCGGTCCCCCCTGCCGATCCGGTGTGTCTCACGACCCCCCACAATCAACCCTCGCCACCCCCGCAATAGAGGATGGCCCACACGCGCTGCGATCCACCCAGCTCCCCCTGTACCAACACGAGTTCTAGTATCCGAATGACTTGATATGTCGTTGCTCATCATACGCCTGTCTTCACTTATCTGACGCAATGCAATGCACTTTATTGCTCAATCACTTGTGGCTCTTTGCACGTCTGTTCAGCATTGCCGCGCTTGTGTGCATTTGTCTGGTCCATCGTGAAGCGACCTTGTGATTCAATGCCTTGTCTTGTGTGTTTTGTCAAGCCCTTGTGCCTTGAGAAGGTGCTGAAAGCTGGCTGGGTGGGGTGGCGCTGTAGGGTGTGACGCCATTCTCGCGGTGGGAGCGGGAGATGCCCAAGCTGATCACCGACGGCCGCTGGAGCGTGGTGGGATCGCTGAAGGAGCGCCGCCTCATCTTCGACGATTTTTGCAAGTCGACCGCGGCCGATCACATGCGCCAAAAGAGCGGCAAGGCCGACGGCGCCCGCGCCGCGCGCGACGGCTTCCACGCCCTCCTAGACGAGGCCTCTGTCCAGGGTGTGCGCATGTCTGGCACCGAGCGTTCCGTTTTGCCAGGCCACAGAAGTACCTTCACATCTCCCCTTTGCCTTACAGGCTGTGAGAGGCATGCCTTACAGTATCAATCTATGTATCCTTGGGCTGTCACAGGATCACAGATGTGCCCTGGCAAGACAGAATGTTGTGATGAAAGCAGCTCGTATTTGTCAGGAGGATCTGAGCGCCATGTAATGTACTGCTCCTTGACAGTAGCTGCGGCGCTGATGGCCGCACTGTTTTTTTAAATCTGTGTTGCACTATCGTTCACTCACAGGTGGAGTATATGGGCTGGACGTGCTTAGGCACTGATGTGCTGCAAATGCAGGCAAGGGTGATGAGGAAGGGGAGACGGTCCCGGGCATTGGCGCTGACACAACTTTAGAAGAGCTGGCTTTACAGTGGGGCAACGATCCCCGATGGAAGGTGTGGCGCTGTGTGCAGACATGTGCAGCCCCAGAATCCAGAATCACTTAGCAACAGGTGTTTGCTGCAACTACACTTCCCAAGTGTCCCTCTTTACAATCCTGCCCTGGGCGCATGCAGGCATGCGATGGGAAGCTGCGGGCGGAGCTGGTAGAAGCCAGGGTGGCTCCCCTGAGGGCCCAGGCGACACAGAAGGTGCAGGTGTCAAAACAGGCGCACGAGACAGCCTACAGGCAAGCGCCACGTCTCTTTGCCTTGTATATTATATGCCTTGCTGCAACTTGCTGAGGGGTGCATCTACAATTCCCTTGCTAGAAGGCCTACCTGTAGATACTTTCTGGCGGAAGGGTGGTTCAGGCAACAGAAGCTGTGCCATCTGTATGTGAATGGCCTGAAGTGCCTCCAAGCATGACAGTGTGGAGCAAGGTGTGAAGGCAGATCCAGTAAGATGCCAAAGCTTGCTTCTTTGCTGGCCACCCCTGAAGTAACAGTTGCTAGATGATGCCTGTTGGGTGCATCAGGGAGCTTCTGCGGCAGCACAAGGTGGGCCCGGACGCACGCTGGTCCAAGACAAAGGAGGCGCTGGCGGCGGATGACCGGTACAAGGCGCTGCCCAGGGACGACCGAGAGCGCCTCTTTCGCGCCTATGTGGCCGAGCAGGAGGTGTGCTCCTTCGCTCATTCTCCTTCCTTCCCTCCTCTACCGTTGTGGAGTTGAAGATGCTGTCTTTGCAATTAATTTCTCCAGCAGACTACGATTCTTGAAAAAAGAGTGCCATGAAGTGCACAACCGCTTTCGAGAAAATGGGTGCGCCTTGTGGTATTAAACACTGGCGTGCGAGACTCGCCCTCGGAGGAGTAGAAGGACCTTCTGCCTTGAAATGCTGGCATGCAAAGCAGGTGTTCGGTTCGCTCTATTGCTCCAGTCAGTGCGGTGTGTGAGGTTGCCAATCTGCGCGGCAGGCGCGGGAAGTGAGGATGCCATCGTGCATTTCCCATCCTCCCTGATCATCACTTCAAAAGAGAATGCGCACATTAAGCATCAAATGCGCGCATCAGGCGCGGGAGAGGGCGGAGCGGAAGGATCGGGCGGCGAGGGAGGAGAAGGAGAGGGAGGCGCGCGCAAAGCTGGCACGCGATGCCGAGGAGAGCGACCGCCGGAGGCGCAAGGCCGGCGCGGCCGACGCCGCCGCCAACTTCCAGACGCTGCTCAGCGAATCCGTCAAGGACCCCGACGCCCCCTGGCACGACTGGAAGCTGCGCCTCGCGCGCGACCCCCAGGCGCGTCCCTTTACAAAGCCTTGTATAAACGATTGATAGCCTGCCTAGGATACGGCAAAGGACAACCTGCAGGACACAAACCCACTGGAATTTGTGAGACAGACCCGTAAGCAATGGTGCTGCCCTCAACGGCATACTGGTGGGTATGGAGGAAGCTGTAAACAGGGAGGTGGAAAAGCTTTGACAGAGAGGCCAAAGGTGAAAGATTGGAGGAGTGCATGGCATCAGGATTGCTGAACAGGTGGGGTTGGAATTGGTGCAGGGGCGGTTCAGCAACCCCAATTTAGACCCCAAGGTGGCGGAGGGCCTGTTCCGGGAGCACCTTGTGCAGCTGCAGAAGCGCGCAGTGGACGGCTATATTGAGCTGCTGGAAGAGGTAATAGCACACCGCTGCATGGTACCTACTGCATGGCTGCACATCCCTATTGCCAGCTTCAACTTGAATCCTAACTGGAAATGTTGGACTCTGCAAGAATATGTCACGATTCCACGGCAGCCCACCGGCAGATGAGCAGTAAGATGAGCAAGCTGTGGCTTTATTGTGAGAGAGGCAAAGATCACGGCTGGCGCTGCAGGTGATAAAGCCGATGCTGCCAAAGAGCAAGGCGAAGGACGAGCCGAGGGCGCTGCGCAGCTTCTCGGAGGCAGAGAGGCTGATGGGCGAGGACCCGCGCTTCCTGCGCGCCCCTGCCAGAGACAGGTGCTCTCTCCTGTCGCCGCAAAGCTTCAGTCTGGAAATTGGAAAGACTGATCCCAGGGACTGCATTTCTTGAACGTACTTGTGACGTGAAATCGCCCTCATATGGGCTATGCAGGCTCTAACATACATCGCTCTTGCGCCAGCCCTTTTATGGCTGAGGGGGACAACCTGGTTCGCATGCTAAATGACTGCTATCAGAGTCATGCAAACAACCAGTTCATGACCGAGGCAGGCCTGTCTTTGCATCCTGCCCTTCCTACCAGGTGCTTTCGTTTATAGCAGTCAAGCTGGTGCCTTAGGGTCCAGTGGATTATAGTTCTACTGACTGTAGTAATGTTGACATTCACTGTTGGGACGTCGCGACAAGCAGGGAGAAGCTGTGGCGGCGATTTGTGGAGGACATCATTTTGGAGCGGGACGATCCGGCAGCGGCCGCGCGACGCGGGCGGCTGACGAGCTCGAGCCGCAGCGCCCGGGGGCCGCACCTGAACGACGCGTCTGGCACCGTCACTGACAAGGCCTACGAGCGCGAGTACCTTGCCCACGATCGCAAACGCATCAGGAGGGACTGAGCTTTTGGATTTTTGATCGAGGGAGCATGTTGCGGCGTGTTCGCTTATGATTTGTTCAGGGAGGAGAGGATTGATGCCAACACCCAAATCACAAGAGCATTTCAAACCTGCTCGAGCTGGTGCCAGTTGAATTGATGGTGTTTCAGTGCATTACACTGTAATAATTACAGATTCATTTCTTCATTGTTGGGGACAAATTGGTTTGCATTGCCCGATTACAGACAAAATCCTACAGCTGCCTAGTTCCCGTCGGTCACTAATGTGACGGCGCTGGTGAATGCCAAGATGCTTCACGTCGTGTCACTTTTAAAGCAAGCATCAATATGAGCCAGTCATATAACATTTGAATGACTGTACAAAAGCACACTACAACTTTTCACTCCTCCACTGCCGCTCCGGATCCTGCGGTTGCAGCGGCTGCAGATGGGTCACTGGGGATGGGTTCAATGACTCCTCCCTGTATCCTCAGCTCGGGGATGGGCACTCCCAGCCTCCGCGCCAGCTTCTTCATCACAAATGTCTCCGAAGGCTCCGCCAAAGACACCACGACACCATCCCTGCACCAAAAGCATAAATCTCAAAGTCATGCAAAGCACGTAGATCCCTCGCAACGGCAGGCAGGAGTAACAGCCATGCCTAATAGGATGGAGTGATGATTGAAAGCATCCTCTGACAAACGGTCTCTACCGTTCAGCATCAAAGCTTCGGGTCAGAAGCAGGCAAGGAAAAGAGAATTAAAAACTGGGGCAGAGGGGCAGCACCTGCCGGCGCGGCCGGTGCGGCCGGCGCGGTGGGCGTAGTGGGCAGCATCGCTGGGCAGCTCCAGGTTGATGACGGCATCGCAGTCCGGCAGGTCCAGTCCACGCGCAGCCACGTCGCTCACAATCAATGCCCGAAAGTCGCCGCGCGCGAATCTTCGCAGCATGTTGGCGCGCTCGGTCTTGCCCATGTCCCCGCTCAGTGTCCCCACCGCCATCTTGTGCACCTCCAGCTTGTACTTGGTGTCCTGCAGCACAGCCCACTGACACTCAAACAAAAAAGCCTGGGCCGGAGGTGTCTTATTTTGCACACGTTGCATAACATTGCGAGGTAGCCTTCCTCCCTTCATGTTGGTCGCACTACATTGTAAGTCTTCACTGACATTTGCTTACAGCAGCTCTTCCCGCCCCTAGCCTCCGATTGGCATGGCTTCTGCAGGAAACACCGCCCTTCCACCGTCTGTTTGCTTGCAGTGAAGGAAAGCCAATGAAGGCTCCTGTAGAGCACATAGACTCATCCTAGAAGAAGGCAGACTTGCACACAGAGAGAATCGCAACACAAAGATGAAAAGAGGGGGAAGCAGGGCGCGCACATTGAGGCGCTGCTGGAAGTTCATGAAGACGAGGGCGCGGTGCGAGTTGAGGGCGTGGATCACGCGGCGAACGGCGTCCACTCTGTGCCGCCGGTCCACCAGTAGCCAGCCGTGCTCCAGCTTTGGCGGCATCAGCGGCATCGCGTCTGCCGTGCCCACTCCACCCGCGCTGCTCCGCGTGGCTGCGCACATCCCAACACAAAGTCAATTTTACACAGAGCATTTCAAGGTTTCCCAATTGGCAACCCGGCCCGACGCCACCGGCGCTGCCCACAGTCGCTGCGCGCACCCCAACACAGGTTGAAACATGCGCATGGAAACATGCAAAGTGCCATGCATTCACCCGCATGCTCGCTAGGCGTCTCCGCACTGTCTGAAATGCTCTGTGCAAGACAAGGGACGGCTCAACATGACCAGTGACACGGCGGTGGGGGAGGATATACCATTACAGTAGCATGGGTTTTTACTTCTCTCACACTGCAGACTTCTTGCAGCTTTTAGAAGATTGGAGGCTTTCTGCGTGAGGGGTGCACCTGGGTTGAGGGTGTCGCCTGCGCTGAATTTGAGGTCATCCCAGCCCCACTGCGGCGCAGATGGAGATGCGGACTGCTGCTTCGGCTGGCTCGGCTGTGCCGCCTGCACCGACGAGAAGACCGCCTCTGGCTGGGGGCACCACTTCGCACACTGCACCAGCACCTGCACAACGAAGAAATATATTTTGTCAGACCTGTTGGAGGGCCAACCATACCCAGTCACAATTTATGCAGATGCTGGCATCCCCAGACAGCGCATTAAAGGTCCACTGAAATGCCCTGTATGTATGCACGCACACCACTACAAAGAGAGAAATGGTAGACTGCCCCTCTCCCACTCAAGAGTCAGCACTGTGCAATGGGTGTGCCCTTGCTTCGTGTGCGGAGGTCTCTGAGAGCGCGCACGTTTTGGGTGAGGGTGGCTGAGACGAGGATGGTCTGGCGGCCGGCGGGGCATTTGCGGCCGACGTGCTCAGTCAGGCGCGTCATGTCCTCCCGGAACTGCACCGCCAGCAGCTGGTCCACCTGTCAACCCACACACAGCCGTCCTCAGCGCCGCATTATTGCATGCGCGCTCTGCTCGGCGCAAGCTGACAGAGGACGGTTGTTCAGAACGGCATGCACATCAACAATTATGGTCCCTAACGATGCCGATTGGAGACAGTAAGACACTCACGGAAGCAGAATTTTGTATTACCATCCTCTGACATCAAACCTGTCAACACCCGCCGGCTTCTCCTTGTGATGTCCTGCAGCCACCTTGGCAATGTGCCGCGCCAGGTGCTTAAACACGGAATGATCAGATGCAACAGAAGCTGGCCAGAAACGTGGTGCATCTTCCAATGCCTTCCTGTCATAGGACAGCAGGAGCCAGCAAAGACCCAGAGGCTGCCCAGGAGAAGATTAGCGTGTAGACGAGGAGGCTGGGAGTGCAGACCTCGTCGAGGACGAGGATGCCGGCCGGGTGCGTCTGCAGCGCTCCAGAGCGGCTCAGCTCTGCCAGCCTGCCCGGCGTGCCCACCACCATCAGCGGCTTGTTCTGCTTAATTGCCTCCATCTGCACGGTTTGAAACACACGCTCAACTCCCAGTCATGCCTGCGCCTGCTGCCTCTCAGCATGAAACTTACAAAATCAAACATCTTAATAGCCTTGAGCACATTCTCCCCCAGTCTAACTTTGCGGAGCAGTGTGCTGGATCTATCACGCAGGGCTTGCATGCTGCAGAGGAGGCAATCAGCATTTGTATTTCCTGTGGTGAGAGGTTGCATAGCTGTTCTCCTTGGTGAGGGCATGTGGCTGACTCCCACTTCTTTTAGTGGCTCCTTCAGGATGCATAGCAAAGCCAAGCAAATTCGTAGGTGCACACACTGCCATACTTGAGCCGCATGCGCCATGCGCAATGGAGGGAGACAGCAAAAGGGTCACCTGGCGGTTGATGTTGGCGCCGCCGATGGCCTGCTGCACGCAGCCGCGCGCCTGGGGGGGCAGCAGCGCCTGACCCACGCGCGCGATCTGCATCGCCAGCTCGCGGCTGGGCACCACCACCACCGCCTGCAGGCTGCCAGCCAGCGCTGCCTTCTTCCGCGATGACAGCGCCTCAAACTCCTGCTCCGCCCTCTGCAGTGCCAGGCTCAGCACTGGCAGGAGGTACGCCAGCGTCTGCGCGCACACGCCCCACACATCACAGATCGGCATCGATGGCTGGCTTTTCGGTCCAAAAGCATGGTTACCGAAATGTGGCCCTCTAGCCTGTATATCAGGTCACTTGTCACACCACAGCTCTCCTCAGTCAGATGGACAGCATCTTGAGTGGATGTGCAAGCCCCATCCTGTGGGCTCGTGAAGCGCTTGCCAGGGTGAACAGTGCTGTCTCGGATGCCACAGAACAGCACGCTGCAATTGCAGATGCTGTTCCTGCCTGCGGCAGGGTGTTCTGCAGGCACCGCATTGAGGTGCAAAGCAGCATGATTTGGACTATGCATGATGATAGAAGTGGGAGCTGCTTGCCTTGCCGGAGCCCGTGTAGCACTGGATGGCCACGTTGCCGCCCTTGAGCACCTTGGGGATGGAAGCGTCCTGCACCTGCGTCGGCTCACTTATCCCCATCTCGTGCAAGCGCGCCTGCAAGGCAATCCCATGAACTCTTTACAAAACACTTCAAGTGGCATTACTTTGCAAGGGTACGGCAATCCAGACAGATTTGGATGTCCCAGGAGTCTCACCAGCAGCCTGTCATCAACGCCCAGGGTGAGGAATGCTTGCTCTGGTGTGCGCCCAGAGGTGCTGGCTTGGCTGGAGTCAACACGCCTTTCTTCAAGCTGCGCCTCTGCTTCTGAGGGAGCATCTGTCAGTACAGCCGGCCCTGCTGCCCCTGATTCTGCAAAAGAACAGCCCCACTCGTCACGCCTCTCTTGGAACTCTCATCTGCCACTCTCAAATTGATAATACTCAGGAGGTCCTTGCGCTAGGTGCCCACCTTCCCTGTGTCTTCTTGTCCCACCGGGAGCCTTCCTTGCATTAGTTCGCACTGCTCCACGCTCTGTGGCAGCCTTGAAGAGCATGGTGGACCACTTGACGGCAGCCTGTTTTGCTGGGGCAGCATACTGTCGATGACCGAGCATCGCTGCATCTCTAAGCAGCATCTGCAATGGAACAACACTGCGCATCAGTCTGGTGTTGACATGCCAGTTTGATTGTATTTAGAAGGAGAAAAGAGATGCCTTCACCTGCTGGACCGTCTTTGCTGTAAATCGCGTTAGCATTGCTGTGATATTTCAAGCCTTCGGTCGTAAAGGGTCCTTCCAGAAGCCACTGGATCGTCAGTGTTCAAGACACTGTTGCTCCGAACTTGCTCCGAGACTTGCATGTCGGAGAAGACCACCCTCCCAAAGTAGGCAACTGTTGGTCATGATCACCAGCAGGAGAACCTCAAATTCACGACATAAAATCTCATAAAAATTGTTTCGCCACTCTTCTTCAGTAAGGCAGCGAGCTTGATACCCAGAACCAGTGTACAGGCAGTTCACTCACGATTGGTGATCTGACATCTTGCGATCTGCCGATCTGAACTTGTGCAGCCCATTCTGTAAATACACTTCAGAGATATAGTTTTCTAGGCGGTAAAATGAATTTTCAGGCTCTGAACGCTCGTCCCTTTACCGGTGTAAGGCACACATGCCATGCTGTGAGACTACCCTCTCTTAGCAAGGGCCCATTTAATGGTTCGTGTACAGCGATTCCCTTGTCAAGAAGACAAATTCTTAGCCTGACTCCAAGCCGTTCAACTTCCACGAGGTTTGGTCACGATTTTGTGGGTGAGGTTTGCACTTTATCATTGACCCATTCTCACCAAACAGTCAGCTCTCACAGGCCTTGCAGGGTAGGTGCTGGGAGAGATGAGGCGGAGACAGAAGTTCAGGAGGGCAAGGCTGCAGATCCACACAAGGCACCAGAGCAGAGCTATGATTTGATCAGCGCTGCAGGGGGCCTCCTCTTCTGGGCTGCCTTTGTAGGTAGCCAATTCCTTTGTCTCCTTGTCACAATAGTATGCTGTCGTGTGTGCAGCGCAGAACAGTGTTCAGACCGTCACCCAGACTGCCTGTGATGTGCAGGCTACGCGCTGCTGCTGAGCCCCAACCAGACACCATACAGGGACATGTACTTCCTGGAGAAGTTGAGCGGGCTCGGTGTCGACGATGGCGTGCAAGTGAATGCAGTCTTCACGCAGCTCTTCTTTATGATGGGACTCTGGCCTGCCATCTATGCAGCCCTGCTCATTCCCTCAGCTCGCAGCGGCAACAAGGTGTGCGCTCTGCATGCATGCGGGCAAAGCTGTCCTTCTGAAGAAGCATGCAGCTGACAGGTCTCACGAGCATGCTACTTTAAAGGACAGCATTATGGGCTGCTTTCTTTGCTCAATATGAGCAGGAATCTGATCGATTTTATTTCCTGCTGGTCAGATCCCGGCATGGCCATTTGTGACACTGTCCTTTGGAGTGGGAGTCTTTGCTCTGGGGCCCTACTTTGCCCTGTGGACGCCTTCAAAGGAGGCAGTGGCGCCGCCCAAGGCAGAGGAGCTTGAGGGCTGGAACAAGCTGGGGCTGAAGGGGACTGAGTCCAGGATTGGCGCCTGGCTCATCCTGGCTGGTGCTGTTGCCACTGTTGCCCAAGTACGCTTCCCACCCCACTCCCGGCTTGCCTCACCTGTTTGCTGACCCATTCAGACCAGAGCTATTGCATATGCATGCCGTCAGATTAATGGATGCTAGAGCCTGGACGCTGGAGGGAAGTTGCATGTGCATGTTAGAGGAAGGTCAGGGGTAAGTGTGCATTCTGCACGCAGGCGGCCTTGGCAGGAGGAGACGCATGGAGTGCATATGGAAAGCTCTTCCTAGAGAGCCGATTTGTGCACGTTACAACCTCTGACTTTGCGGCGCTATGTCTGTTCGCGCCCTTCTGGATGTGGAACGATGCGGAGAAGCGCCAATGGCAGGGCAGGTACATTCTTGCACAGCCCCTGACAGGTCATGATCCTAAATGGAAGTGTATAGGTGAGATAATTGGGGTTTGGTTGAAAGGAGGATCCTTGGGCTGAATCTGCTGTGATCGGGTGGCGGCAGGGAACGATGGCTTCCATTGCTTTCGCTCTTGCCCTTCCTAGGACCGGCAATCTACCTGACTCAGCGGCCCAGGGCAGAGAATTGAGTGTGGAGCTTGGAAGTAGGAAATGGGCCAGAAATTGTTGGATCTTTTGTGGGATGTCGCTGGAACAACAGGGGCGCCCAGGATTAGTGATGCCATTTAAAGCAACGATTTGATATGAAATGTCATGACTATGGTTTGAAGCCTGAAATTCGTGTCTGTAAGGACAGATACATGCAGAGGCCACCTGCTAATGCAATGATCAATGGCCTTCTTGAGGATGACTCTGAATCCAATAGGTAACACAGTGTTTTTGAAGAAGCCTAAGCAGCTTCAAGCTCATAATCACTATGGAACATAACGTGGTTATTAAAATGCCGAAGTGTACATGAGACCAGCCAGAATGAGAGGTGCAGTCACGATGCACAAAGCACGCTGTGCCGCAAGCTCGCTGTCAATTCTAGTCCAACTGACATTATGCTGCCAGCACGCCAAGCAACCATACAAAACAGCTGCAGGCCACAGCAATTGCTTTCTGTGCTTCATCGTGAGCCGCCCATAGACAGCGGCCACCCTGCCCTCCTCACTTCTTTCCAACAACTGCAGAACACAGAAGAACGTTAGCCATCAATACAGAACCCACATTGTGAATTATATAGAATATTTCAGAACAAAGACACGCTGGAAATATGCACACTGTGCTACAGCAACCCAGATCCTCACCTGCGTTCTTCTTGACACCACGGATCTTCTTGGTGCGGTTTTTCCTCTCCTTGATCTGCTTCCTGGACTTGTTCTGTGGGGCCTCTGCCAGTCCATTCTGCAGTCAACGACACACTCTCGTCAAGCCTCAACAAACAGCACCTCTTCGCAGCAGCTGTATGAGCATGGAAGGGACTTGCATGACGTCACAGTGGCAGACAGGCTGCTCGTCAACTTTTCATTTCCACATTGAAGGAATTTCAAGAGCATTCTGCGCCCCTTATGTCAGCAGCATTGAAGACGCACCCTGATGAGCCTGTACTTTGGCTCGAACTTCTTAGCCGCGTCGACGGTGTCATAGATCAGCCCAAAGCCTGTGGACTTGCCGCCACCAAACTACAACAGCAAGAAGCAGTCGGTCAGCCAAAGTGCCTCTGGTATCTGCTTTTCCAACAACTGCCAAGCACCTTGATTATGCAACAATCAATGTCTGAGGTATCATCAAACAGTATGATGTGGCTGCAGGCACCGCATACCTGGGTCCTGAAGCCAAAGACAAAGACGCCGTTGCTGTCGCGGACATCGTACATCTTTGTCAGCTTCTCCTTCAGCTCGGCCTGCAGACAAAGACTTGCATCAGATATCCGTTCTACAGACAGAAGTGAAAGCGAAGAACTCCAAAGCTGCCTCATTACATCGAGGCCTCCAAGCTCACCTTGGGCACATTAGGCCTGCCTGGGTGCAGAACATCGATCACCTGCATTGCAAATCATTGATAAGACTCTCGTAACGTATTTTGATGAAGGACAAGGAGACCCTCAATATAGCAAGGATGTCTGGCAGCCAAATCAAGGTGTCGAAGGCTCCAGGACAAGATGCCAAGAAACGAAAGTGCTTGATCGTCATATAGCCAATAAGCATCCCAATACTACCAGCATGCTGTAGACTCAGCTGGCCCGAGAAACTTACAAATTGCCGTCTGGCCAACAGCTTGTTGGTCATAAACTTCCTGGTCCGGATCGTGCACGACTTCTCCGCCATCTTTGCAGCGGCAGAAGAGTGTGCTTTAAAGAGCAAAGTACTGCCGCTGCCTCGCACTGTCTGTGGCCTTGTTGCTTTCGCTCTCCAGTGAGGCGGCTCTGGGTCCTTCTAATCGGTTAGTAATCTGAGATCAGTAAGGCATGAGAAATTTAGGGTCTTGCCCAACACTCCTGCTTTCCCCTGCTCATTCTTAGATTTCAATCTAACGATCACAGAGAGACAGGGACACCAGATTCAATAACCCCTTGATCAACCCAGTAGGCTCAGCCGTGCGCCTTGGTTGATAATCTGACGGGCACCAAGCTCTACTTTACGTCCCCAGGAAAAATTGAATGCGATTGTGATCTGATTTACTGAATTGCGACTGGGGTGAGCTGTGTCGCTGACTTCAGAGATGGCATCAGAGGATGAGACACCCCCACCGACATCAGCAGTCCTCATGTCTATCTCGAAGCACTTGGCTACTCGATGCTCGAAGCAAAGCAAAGCATTCATAGAGTGCAAAAGGAATGACAAAAATCCCGAAGCATGCCTCAAGGAAGGGGACGCTGTGACCTCGTGTGCTATTGAAACGTGCGCCTTTCCACCCTCGTTGTGGAGGGCCCATTTTGTGTTGGATCATCTTCTAATTGCCGTTCAATGTCTATCCAGGAATCTCTTGCTAATAGTTGATGTTGGCGATCCAAGCAGAAGGAAAGAGGTCTGCTAATGCAGTTGAGTACTTAGCCCATATTTGCCCCGTAGGTTGAAACTAGCTCAGGAGAAGGCGCCAGAGGAGTTCAAGGCCTTCTATGAGTGCATGGACTATTACAGGTGCGCGCTGATGCAATGATGTCAGTTGATCAAGAATGTGCTGCAGACTGAGGGCCGCCGAGCCACTCACAGACCATGCAAGACTTGACTGAGTGGTGTGCTGTACATGCAGCAACAAATTTGAGAAGTGCCGCAAGGAGCAGAAGGCATTCGAGGCAGCCTTTCCAGTTTCATGATGCTTTGCAATCCCGACAGGCCAGGTTACAGGCGCATTTTGTCCTTCTAGAATTTTGCACTGCTAGTACTGCCGAAGTGCAGCTCAGAGATTCTGAGATCCAGATGCCAGCTTAGACAGTAGCGAGTGTAGAGCTGTTGACCAAGCACTTGAAAAGCTAGAGACATCTGTAATTGCAATTCTCCGTAATTAGCAATTGAGACACCTTGAAGCGATGGGTCAGTGAAATGGGAGTCCATGTGGAGTCATACTGCAGACTCTCAGACCGGCACGGTGGAGCTATCATGATGCTGATCAGCATCAGCGATACTTCCTGCCACCTGACTCACTGGCCTGCTTACCACAGACAAAAAATACATCCTTTCTTATGTATTGCCGCATAAATTAATTTATGTTCAATTCAATGCCTGGGGGATTGTTTTATTGTTGTCACATCATGATGACGTGCATTCGCGAGGCAGCCCTTCCTCCTACCTCCTGGCGCTCGCTCTGCCTTGATGTCTGCATACCTCTTTCTCTAATTCAATGCCTGCGGCTTCAAAGACACCACTGCATTGCTCCTGCTCTGTTCCCCTGAGCTTAACTTGAGCTACAGCTTTGAGTAATAGCTATAGCAAGATTCAATTCAACCTGAATGTTGCACACTGGCAGTTAAAACTGTAAACATGTGCCAGACAGTTGTCAGTAACAGTCACTCATTGCTTACATCTAAACTATCGCTTCCGAGTCCTCAACATTTCAGCGTATTATTACGGTACACGCTTTTCCAGGAAAGTTTTCCTAGCTGCGTCTACAGACAAGCTGCAGGGAAAGGCTGCCATATATCCTACCCTTGATGGACTCGCCAGATCCAAGCTTGCTTAAGTAAGACCCTATCAACCGTGGGCACGGTGCTCATTACCGCCACCCGCCAGCCGAGGCATTTTTAAAAGTTCTATGAATCATAAATGCACAAACAGGGTCTAGTCAAAGCCAGAATAAACGCCAAACTGCCGGGCAATCCGCTTCTCCTCTTCGACATAATTGCCCTTGCCGCCCTTGGCCTGCCCAAGCTCCCTCTTGCGCTTCTCCTTCTGCTTGAAGCTCAGCCGCTGCTCAGCTGCTAACCTCTCCTTCTCCTGCCGAGCTTCAGCCTTTGCAATGCGCGCCTGTACATGACAAGCCGAGGCTTCCCTGAAATACTGCTAACATCTGCGTCTCCCACCACAGCTTCAGGAATCCCTTGTCCATTGCATGCAGGGCACATTGCATTTGTGCCTGTGCCTAGCTAAAGGCATCAGGAGAAGACAAATGGAAGACACTGTGGGCGCCAAGAAGGAAGAAGGGGCTGCCTCGCATTGTATATACACAGCATCCAGTATCCAGATCTGCGCCATGTGGTTGTCTGACCTCCCCGAGCATTGTGCGAGAATGCAAACCTGCTCTTGAGCGAGGCGCTGCCGGCGCGCAATTTCTTCCAGCTTGTTTCCGGTGGCATGCCTGGTGTGCTCCCTGTCCTGAAAACTCTCCTGTTCCTCGTCCTCTGCATCATTTTTGGACCCTCTTCCCCTGAACCGATCATAAAGCAGCAGTCAGCGGGAGAGGGCCTCTGGGGTTGAACTGCTCTGTGCAGGACATGATGGTGCCTTCAACAGACGTCTGTGATCATCAACAAATTCTTTCGGATCAAGGTACAGCATGCCTCACCAATCCCAGTTTGGCTCAGAGCTATCCTTTGGTTCAGGCACATAAAGAATGGAGGGGCCGCGTTTGTAGCCTAGGCGTTCCAGATCCTCTGGAGCAGGTTCTGAGGCAGCTGTCTTTTTCTTCTTCTTCATAGCCGGCTCTACTTCCCCTTCTGGAGCATCACTGGCATCCTCTGAGTCTGACCCTGAGAGATCTCCCAATGTATCCATGAATCTGCGAAGAACCAATATTAAGTTTCACGTGCAAGTCATATGCTGAAATTTTTGATCGCAAGGGGTGGTCCTCTCTGTCCAGATCAATTGATGTTCCCAAGGGGAAGCAGGCGTTATGCTTACTTCGACATTTCAGATGATTTATCTACTCTCTCAAGATGTTGTAAGCACCACTTTTCTGCGAACAAGCGGTGCTTGTGGCCTGCTTTCACAATATCAGAAGCAAGTTGATCGTTGAAATCAGTATAGACAGTTAAGATCGTAAGCTACTTTCACTTCAATGGAAGCTTTGATCCAATACCAACACAGGTGAGATGCAAATGTCCAATGGAACTCTGTACAGTGAGTCACCCGGGCCCCCACGTGGAACAGATGGAACTTTATCCGTTTGGTGGACAGCTCATACGTAGAAGGCCTCTTCATGTGTTGATCCTTGCTCAAATATGATGGATGTTTGATATCACCGCAACGTACAATATGCAGATGCATCCCTTCAAACCCCCGCGAACCTCTCCTACGTTAATCAATTGCTTCCTTAGGGTACCAGCTTTCTCAGCACCAGCCTTAACACCAAGATGTCGATGCAGATTCGAGGACTTGGTTTCACATAGACATACCGCGAGGAAGGGGCATTCGTTTCGAGCAGGATTACAACGTGATAGAAGGCAAGTAGATACTGTGATTTCTTACGCTGACGATCAGGCACCTGAATATCGCCTACCAACGCAAGGAGAGTCTATAGTCAGAGGCTCGGCGGACGATGACCAGTACGGGGTGCAAGTCATGGAGAGGTCAAAACCCCCAGCAGACATTGACTACCTAGCGGTATGTCCAATTCATAAAATGAGTATTAGTGAACAGCAGCTTTGGCGGTCTGATAAGACTATCTGCCAAGAGCATACGCCATGGCCAGTCTTCATCTCAGCGGACCAAGGCAGAGCAGAAGTCCCTCTCAGTCTATTTATCTGGCTGCGCACAGGAGCTCATAGCTATGCAGCAGAATGGCCCCAAGCAGCTGGGCTTCTTTGGGACGAGGAACATGGGCTTTCTCCATCAGAACCTCATCGAAGTGTTGAGCTACGCTATGGTCCTCACGGTGAGTCACGCTATTTGTAATCTGAATGCCTGTGTGGTTCAGTTGCCATGCGTTCGTCACTGTCTCTCTCGATCATTTCGGCAGCCAGAGAGTGCTTGCATTCTTGGTTTCTGAGGCTGCAACTATTGCTCAGGACAATCACATCTACACATCTGGGGCGACCGGGACAAACGCAGCTGTGATCAGAGGCGCCTTGCGCGCAGAGAAGCCTCATCTTTTGACGGTGGTGCTTCCCCAGAGCCGCAGCAAGCAGCCGCCTGAAAGCCAGGAGCTGCTGGAGCAGGTGAGCCCACCAAGAAATAATGCTGGGCGGCAGGTTTTCTTGTCACGTAGCATCCTGATCAATGGCGCTGTGCGCACCCGTCTATAGTCTTGTGTGAACAGAAGTGCATCATCGCCTGCTGAAAATTCATGGCCACTGTGCGGTGTTGAGATAAATACAACGGTGCATGCAGGTGCAGAATGTCATTGACATGCCTGCCAATGACAAACTCTCTCTCCTGGAAGCAAGCAGGTCAGCTGTCTTGCACCTTATGTCCCAAGCCACACCAGCTCGCGCGCACTGTGCTTTGCTGAGTTCCCAAGTGTCTTCACAGAGCCAGGAAATGATGGATTGGATGTTACAATGAGCTTTGTTGGGGTGCAGGTTATGACCAGCTCGCGCGCACTGTGCTTTGCTGAGTTCCCAAGTGTCTTTTCAGAGCCAGGAAATGATGGTATTGGGATGTTAAAATGAGCTTTGTTGGGGTGCAGGTTATGCAACCAGGACATTGTGGGGCGGGTGCAGCAGGTCATCTGCTTTGCCTTCCACGACAGCCGCCTGCTGCTGGAGACATGCAGCGAGGCAAAGGAGCAGCGAAAGATTGTGACCCTCTTCTATCTAGACTAAGCTGCTTGGCGATCACCGTCATGAATGGGGACAAGGTCGATGATTGGTACTGGGGCATCCCATAGCATAGATTGGTGGCCCTTCAGATGCTCCGGCTACCTGCCCCAAGCATGCACAGCTGCCGCCTGTCTTACACTTAGATAGTGCAGGTATCTTTTGGGTGGGTCGCTGCGAGGTTGGGTGAAGAGGCATGCTCCTATATTAGCCGTTGAATAATATCCAGTCCCCTTGTGTGTGTCTTTGGGATGGCGTGTTGTACACTACGGTTGCTGAGCCAGGAATGAATCCGCAAGAGCTGAGAAGAGCTCAATTTGCTAGAACTGAGTTTACTTGAACTGAGAAGGACTACTATTGTGCATGCCTGGTACCGCAGCAGCACTAGAACGCATATAGGTTTGTGGAGGTCCATCACTGCGTTCAGAGTTGGGTGCAGGATCAATTCGCTTACATGAGGTTACTGATTAGAAATAAGTGTTCTTGGCGCTGAATTTCTGCGAGGAAAATATTCTGGAATCTGGGCCACCCCACGTTGGGCAATAGCGGAGTTACAAAGTCTCAGAAGCCATGTGTGCCAGTACATTCCATGGGGCAAATATGTTACATGTACTATGGCATTTGGAAAGTGGCTATTCATGCATGGCACTTATCATGGTATCGGTGGATTCTGTTCCTGTGCACTGCTGTCCATCTAAGCGCTGTGCCGGAGAGAATATGCAGTGGGGACACTATCGCTTGCCGCACAAATCTCCTTGATATATTCTTGCGTATTTGTCAACATATAATATACAACTGTGGCACAGCCTACTCTTTCACTGGGTGCACCTACAACTGACCAGCTGGATATCCTGCAGTACTCTTAGAATCAAGCTTGGCACTGTCATACTTATTGCGTAGCCCTTGGCAAAGTGTCTCTCCATACCTGCACAGAGTAAGTTGGCAGAGATGCACTACACAGTAGCACGTCCAACTTTCTCGTGCATGCAACCCCATAGATACAAGGCCATCCTTAGCCGCGCGAGACCTTCTTTGGTACCGTAGCACTCCTTTCTTATTTATATACCCATGACCATTCGTTGCCCACAACAAGACGGCTTGCAGCGCAGCAGCAGAAGCGGTGCTCAAAGGCGGTATGTGCAGTCTCTATGGTGTGTGCATGTTTATTCAGGCCTCCTCCGCAAGCCAGTCCAACCTGTCTCGAAAGAGCTGTGCTGCAAATCTCAGGCTCGCATCTGTGGAGCCAGGGGCTTTGCAGGGCTGGGTGTTGGCGACGCCAAGGGGGTGGTCGAAGCTGCCTCCCCCTTCACCCTCTGCGCAATCCACTCCATGCCCTCCATAAGCCCCTCCCCAGTCTTTGCGCACGCGGCCTATTCCCAGCACAGCACAGCACACCCCATATCAGCCTGAGGTAACACACATCTATATGTGCTGTCACTCCGTGCAATGCAAATACACAGTCCGTCCGGTTGCCAGGCGCATGTTGTTCTGGCAGCATGCGGGCCAGGAGGCAGCACCTGTATGTGCCAGTCATGGCGCTTGATGCTGTGCAGCGCCAGGACATCGCTCATCTCCTTGACGGTCATGGCATCCTTCAAGTCCTGCTTGTTGGCCATTATGAGGATGGCCGCCTCTGCCAAGTGTTCGTGGTCCAGAAGGTTGAACAGCTCATTCTGCACAGATCGTTCAGACACCCGTTCAGATTTTCTGCTTCTGAGGTCAGGGACAAATGCAGACCCAGTACATGACGAACTTGCAGATGGCCCAATTTGGATGTGTTGAGACGCATGCAGACTGACCTTTGCTATGGAGGCTCGTGCCCTGTCAGTGCTGTCTATCACAACAATGACTGCATCTGTTGATCTGTAGTACGTGGCCCATGAGGGCCTCAAGTTTGCCTGCCCGCCTAAGTCCCACACCTGAAAGGCACCTTGATCGCTTCAGCCTGGCTCCCAACTTCAGTTGTGCAACGATAAGGTAGCAATGCTGTTGTAAACGTACCTCAAATTTCAGATTTTTGTATTGCACACACTCCACATTGCTTCCCACGGTGGGCTGTGTGACTACTGCTTCCCCTAAGTGGAGCCTGTATAACGTGGTTGTCTTGCCGGCATTGTCCAGACCAACCTGCATAATGCCCTCACAATGTCACGGATACGGCCTGAAAGGGCTTTCAGATGAAATTCTACACAGGTAAGCCAGGATCCTGTATTCCGGCAAGAATGCACAGAGGAAGCACGCCCAACAATCTTTCGGCTGCTCTCTTTGTACTCCATATTTCGAGCACACAGTGATCATACAGGCGTGCTTAGAGATGCGCACCATCACTATCTTGTACTCCTTATTTGGGAAGAGGTACTGAGCTATGAGGCTAAAAAGTTGCCCCATCGGGCTGGAAGGGGGTCAAGAATGAACGCCAAAATCTCTAAAACGACAGTCTTCTTCCAAAACTATGCTTTATTAAGATATGGTGCTCTGATTAAGGCCAGATCTGGATACATCGCCTTCAGCACGGAGGACGAGGAGCAACATATTTGATGACGAGAGTCATGCAAGACGTTCACAATACTCCTCTTTGAATTGAAGACCACAGGAAAGCATCTGGATTGACACTTTGCTGACAGTGCTTCTGAAGAACTCGCTTAAAGACCTCTCGTCCCATCGAAATGGCAGATACGCTTCATGCAGTACTAGGCGCAGCCGACGTCAATTTCTCGACATCAAAGTCTTCTTCTATTGTCCCAAAAGCCAAATCAAAGCGGCACTGCGCAAAGAATGCTTTCTTGTTCTCCAGAGTGTTAGGAGATAGTTCTGTGGAGCTGCTGAAGTATGGAAGCTCTCAGATCGGATCTAATATCACCTATGTAGTTTTCGGAAGCAATCTATTCTTCCATAACGGCTTCAATCAATAGCTTATATCAAACCAATGATTTTCCACAATCCTTTGCTGTGCAAATTGCAAAACCACGCGCCTTTTAGGATTGCACCTTTGGGTGCGAGCCACAGAAAGCAGTCGATTGATGTCACAATCAGAGCCAAAACAGAGAGCCCTGTACCAATACGCAGACGTCAAGCGCTCTCGATATTATTTATGACAGCATCCACCCTGCAAACTGCTGCATCCGATGCAGGTGTGTATCCCGTAGCACTCACTCTGTGCTCGTGGCCTTTCAGCAGGAGCGTATTGTTGCTGATGATGCCTTACATGCTATACAGAGACAGAGACATCGCAGTCCCAGACGTATTCCAGCCCAAAACAGGGATACAAATTTCAGATACCGTCTGATTGGCAAAAGACAGAGAAATCAGGTGGAGCCCATCTTGAACTCTGTGTCCTTTCCCTGTCGCGTTAAGAAGAGGATTGCTGCATTGTTGCTGCCCTGTCTTCTCTCATCAATCCAGGTGATGTGATGGCAGGGGCAGATGTCCTTTTTGTGGAGCCAGCTGACAAAGCAGGAGACATCGGGGTCACGGTTTCACCCGTCCGCATCAAAAGCCTGGAGCAGTTTGGCGATTTGACGGCTGTGGGTGATAGACTTTTAGCAGCCGAACGCAGCAAGGTGATCATGTCTCTGCTGCCATGTCCTTGTCACTGCAAGCTGCAAGTTTTGCGATACCCATTTTATGCAGCGATGTTGTACAAGCTCCTGTGACAAACAAGCATGCAAAGATTATTTCCTCACCTTAGTTTGGCAATAGGTGATGGTATATCGAGAATGGACCATTGAACAACGGGCGTTGCTAAGCGTCATCACTCATTGCGCAGGAGAGCACGGAATATGTGAACTTGCTGAGTAGCGCTTCACGGAGAGGAGAAAATGGTACTCTAATATACACGTACGATTACAAGCTTGACACGTCCCGTGGCAAGAAGCGGGTCATATCAACAGTTGCTGTAGCAGGACAGAAGCTTTACATTCTGAATGGCACTGTTAAATGCTCGAAACCTGGACCAGACTGCAGCCCACTAGGAGGGCCCGGGGTTGTGGAAAGTGTGCAGGCTGCATCAAGTTCTTTTGACATCTTGGCTGTTCAATAATGATTGGCTGTTCCGCATTCTGCGGAAAACCATTTGTGTGAGTGGGTGTACCAGAAGTGCTGTTGAAGCTGGGCAGGCGTTCATCCAGTAAAATCCAGTCGTGCATGTGTACTACAGTGTAAGAGCAAGCCAACCCTCGCAAAAGGGATTTACATTGTGATTCATTATCTGAAAGCGAGAAGAGTTTAACATTGAGCATGATTCTCATATAGTCGGCCTGCAGTTCTACAGTTACATGCTGTTCATGTAGGGCCCTCGCATTCAGGCATTTCAGAAAGCAACAGGCCTTCAAAGATATATGGTAATTAGCATACAAAACAACGTTAACTGAAGCCGACTGAAAGACTTAAATAGCAATTGGCAAGCTCATCTATCCTACAACCATCAGCTAGTGGCTCAGCTGCCAGCTACTACTCAGTCCTCTCACACATCCTGCTAGCCGTGTCACTGCTGACCCTCCGTTTCATGCATGCTTGTCTGCCGGGGCGCGCCATGCTTCTGGCTGACGCGAGTAATCAAGCCCAGGAGCTCGGCGTAGGCTGGATCCTGGCGCGAGGGGGGCTTGCAGGCATCGATGTGATCGGCGCTCGGCAGCAGGACGGTATCTCCATAGCCGGGGGAGGCCGTCTCGGCGGGAACCACCACGAGGCGCGGCAGCATGGGCACCAGAGACAGTGGCATCCCCTCGCAGAAGGACAGCACCGCCAGCCGCCCCGACTCGTGCAGGCCCCGGATCACGCTGTTCACGTCCTGCCCGCCACACCAGAATTTGCTCTTGCTCCCACCCTCAGTTTATAGAAAGAGAGATGCAGACATCAAGGAAGAGCTAGCACCAATGATAAGAGGAAGAGCTGCCTCGCATGCGAACATCATGCAGCAATATTACAATGATCCTCCAGCCCATGAGCAATAAATACCGCCCTCACTTGCGTTGCGGCGCGCATATTCAGTATGGTGGTGCTGTAGCTGAGATGTTGCAAGGCATTGTCAAATATTTCTCTGGATGGGATCAACGAATTCCTGGGGTTGGCAGCGTCCTTGGCACTTGAGCAGCAGATACCACGTGACTGAAGGCCCACGGAGTGCCTTTCTCACGCGCTTCTTTCAACGGGGCCATCATCAGAATCTTCGGCACGTAAGACATGAGCAGGGCATGGGTGGGTCAACAAAGGCCGCACCTCGAGGTGGGACCCTGGCTTGAGGTGGACAACAGAGGAGGCGGGGGAGGCGCCCAGGAAGCGCAGATTCCAGCCAATGTCGGCCAGCCAGGAGCCGTGGTGGGGCGTCGCGTAGAACACCAGGCCGGCCGTCGCGTCCAGCAGCCTGCGGTGGTGCGCGGGGGCGCCCTCATTCGCGCTCTTCGCCAACATCTCCTTTATGAGGATGCCGCCCATGCTGCACCAGGGTGAAGTTCTTTACGTTGGCAGCTTATAATGCTTTTTCGATCAGACGCTGCCAGAGGCAGGGTGCAAGGAGTAGCTTGCTTGATAAAGCTGTACTGTGGCCAGAGGAAAGCATGATGGACAGGCTGGCAGTGTGCTATTATTACTTGAGCAGGGTGTAGGGGTATCCTCATATCAGTTGAAGTACGACATATATGCCACCAGCTTCACTTTGTTCCTTCCAGAGAGCAGGTGAAGGCTAGCTTGTGAGATAGAGAAGGAAGGCGACTTCTTGCACATCCATTTGTTTTGCGGAGCATGTATGCTGACCTGTGGCAGACAAAGATGACTGGGCGCTGGCCCACCCCTGCCGCTGTCAGCTGGTCCATGAGCTGCCCCACAGTTCCCCACAGCGGCAGTGACTGCCCCTGCAGCGCAACACGCATGCAGAACTGAGAACTTCTAGCCAGACTGATACTGCATGGCACCAAGACGGCATTCACTTCCCACCTGGGATCCTTCCTCTCCCATTCCTCACAGTATCACTTCACTGGTCAGAGCAGCACTTGAAATCACTCGATCCACACATGGGAAGGGCCTCGCTGCCACAAACATGCATACAGGAGGCTTGTTGAGCTGTCATTGTCCGTCCTTTGCTTGCAATCATACTTGAGCATGGCGGTGTTCTTGCAGGCATTACAAGGCCCTGACGTGTGCGACACTGCAGCCGCTGACATCACCCAGCCAACAGGGCTGCCAGAAAGGGACAGGTGCCGGGCTCTGACCTCCCAGCCAGAGGCAGGCGCAGCGTACTCCATGGAGAGCAGCCGTGCGGTGGGCATGTCATCGGCGAGCCAGGTGGAGGGCCAGCACTGGTCGTGCTCCACAGCTGGCGGCGGCTGCGGCGGCAGCCCGGGCGTCCGCTCGCGCCGCCACGTCACAAAGGGGCCCCCGCGAATGCCGTGCACAAACACCACGTCGATGCTCGGCGCCTCTGCAGGGACAGTCACCCCATGTGAGCTCACAAGGTGCCAAAACTGCTGATGCAGAAGGTAGGGACATCTGTGACACCTGGATACACAGCAGTCACATACCACTATGAATAGTGAGGGACACGAGGGTACTGTGACTACTGTGATACACCTCCCTCAGAGTGCAAAAATGGGCTCCCTAGCATGCCGAGATCATTCTGTTCCCAATGCGTGCAAATTGCTCCGCCAAGAAGGCTGTTCAGCACATAAGAGGGCATGAGGAGGCATGGTGCTTACCTGGGGAGCTGGTGGCGGTGCCCTCAGTCGCAAGCACATGGTGGTGGCGGGCGCCTGGGTCGAACAGGTGCACAGCGTCGCGCATCACCAGGCGCGGCCCCTGCAGTGCGGTGCTGTTTACCTCTCCAATAACCGGCTGCCGCATGCCCACATCGTCCATCTGCACACAGCCCTCTCCATCTTTAGTCCATATGCAATTGCTCCCAGAGGAGCGCGGAACCAATGACTGCCGGTGACTGTTGCGGAAGGCAATGGCATGCTGTGGAGGGCATGGAGAGACAGTGGGGGCGCACCTCAGCGGATGCCACGGCTTGTGCGGATTCTAAATTGAGCGTGGCCCGCCGGGCATGGGAGGACATCTCGCAGTCCTCTGTGGACGCGCTCACGTCCAGCCAGCGCTGCCAACCACTGCCCTGGAAACTCCCCTACAAGGCACACCAGAGATGCCATAGATGCCCAACCTGCCCACATTCTGCATGCCCCAAGCAGGCTATCAGCGGGCAAGTGCCAACCTTGAATTGGGCACGCAGGACATGTAATTTCAAATGTATGTGCCCAACCTATCACCCTCTGCCCACAAGGGCATGCGCCCCCCACAAGGCTATCAGCAAGGGAATGCCATCCACGATAAAGTAAAGGAGCATCTGCTTGGTAACTGCTTGCTCTGTTTGTATGGTAAGAAACGAAAATGGCGTACCAAAGCGCGCTCGTCAGCGGAGAGGATGGCCAGCAGGCGTGCGATCTGCCGTTGCAGGGCATTGGAGATGTGTTGGCCCATAGCAGGGCTATTGTCTTCCTCCTGCTCGTCGCTGTCGTCGTCCTGTGGCTGCATGCCCAGGGTAAGCCTATACAGGACCTGCAGAATGCCTGCGCTTCGCAGCCACTGCTGCTTCGCTGGCTCGTTGGCCACCAAGGCGCACATCACCTGCAGCATGAGCAGCCGGTCTTGATGAACAACGGGACTGCATTGACTATGGTGCAGCCTCAGGATAGCCAGCCAGCACCGTTGCCAGATCGCAGCTGCCAGCTGCCATTCGGGTGCATCTGAATAATCATCCCATATGAGGATGAAGCCAACCGGCTTGCCTGACCTCTATTCCCTCATTGCTGCCTGGTGTTTTGTGTAAGTGCTCCTTGATACGCCTCTTGTTTCAAGCATTGGCCCAGTTAGCTTCATGTATCTCAGGCATGGCCCCGACTGGCGGGGGGGCGGACTGGGCACCGTGCTCACAGTTAATTGGGCTTTTCTTCGATCTGGCGAGTCCATCAAGGGGTAGGAATTTGGCAGCCTCTAATTGCAGCTTGTCCGCAGACGCACCTTGCCTCTTGGCAGGAAAGGCGTGTGATCTCAGGCCTGGTGCAATGCCGATAGGCAGGTTACCTTGAGGCATCTGCACAAGAGCGGGTCGGCCAGGCGGGCTTCCAGCTGCGCGGAGGCGGGCGGAGGGGAGGTCGGCTGCGCCACATCATCCATGTGCGGCGGCGGCTCGGCCCAGGATGCGGCGCGTTCGGAGATGCCGCGCAGCTCGGCCGCGCACCCGCGTGCGTATGCCGGCAGCACCGACACCGCGTTGCTGTACACCGCCTCTGTCACCTCTTGTGGGGCCGTCACCTGCGCATCGTGCGCACATGTTTGGTTGATAAACGCTGCGTCATCCCTTCTATCTTTGCCAAAAACATGCCCCCTATGGTTGCATTGCCTATCAATCCTGCACACCAATGTGCTGGCCCCCACCCAACTTCTTCACAGGTGTAACGCTCGACCCAGCAGACGATCTGCCTCTTCTTCACATGATCAACCGGCATGTGTTGTGGAGATCAAGCGCGCATGCGAAGGGAAAGGTTGTGACGGATGGCGAGCGTTGGATGAGCGCCTCTCTGATTGACTGGTATGTCTTCACGCCCCTTGTGAGGAAGACGAGGAGGTCTCCCAGCCAAGCGCATGCCACGTCCAACCCCCCCGGACCATTGTCAGATGCCAACGCTGCCAGCGCCTCGGCACATGCAAAGCGCAGCGGCTCCTCACAGCTGTCACTACAGATCCACTCCAGTATCTGCGGTTGCAGTTCCCAATTAATCAAAGCTCGCCTCAAAACACAAACTTCCGTCATTACTGCAGCACTTGTCACAGCACCTGCTGGGCAAACAACAGAACATGCCTAAAGGAAGGATGCAGTAAGCAATCAGAATGAGAAGTGTTGCTGGAGGACAGATCCTCACCCGTTCAGCCCAGCGGTCTCGCACAGCATCTGGCAGGTCCCCTCTGACTGTGCCAGGCTGAGCAAGTGCAGCGACGGCTGTCAGCAGGGAGCGGCGCAGCAGCAAGTCAGACTCCCCAGCCAGCCTCTCCAGCAGAGGGTACACATTTGCCGTCGCAACTTCAGCCTGCACAGCAACAGATGAGCTTCACCCTTGTGGGCTGAACAGCACTTGCTCTGCGTGAAGTCCTCTTCAAATGGGCATGGTCCACATAGCACCAATTAGCCACACCATTAGCCACACCAATTGGCCTGCATCCTGATCATGAAGTGCCCAGAACGTGTACAGTAAGCTGTTTGCATCATTCTGCAAATGGGATAAGAGGCGCACATCCAGCTGTGAGCCGTATTTGATGCAGGCAGAAAAGCTGTCCATGGCTCGGGCTGCCAGGGACCAGTTGCGCTCGGCCGAAGCATCCGCCACAAAGAAGAGCAGCGGGTCTAGCCACTGGCCCATGCCCAGAAGATGCCTGCCAATAGGCAGTGTGCAGCCTCAGCAGTTTTTCTAACAGGTGATCAGCTTGCTCAGAGCTGCAATTTACAGAGCGTGCAACTGACACCTCATGGCCGAAACTGACGGCGGTGTGAGGTTTAGGAAGTGAATGTGAGAGAAGGGACCTGATGGGGCAGTCTCGAGCCAGGATGCCCATCATTCGGGTGAGCTGCGTCTCCAGAGTGTATCTCCGCCCTTCCTGGATGGCTGATGACGCGATCTGTCCGAGCTCGGGGCCCCCGCCAATCATAGCAATCTTGCCGCAATTGACTACAGATGACTCAGCATAGTCACTCAGGCATGCTATCGCCAGCTCCTGTATCCTTGGCCCCGACTCACCCTTTGCCTGCTTGTGCGCAAGGTCATCTCATTGCATCAATATCAAAGAGCATGTGCATATTGGGTCGCAATGGTGCCATTTTGGCGGACAAGATGAGTGCACCAGAAAAAGTGCACATGTGTGAAATGTCAGGCTGAGAGTGGTCTTGCCTGAACCAGCATGCTGCGAATCTCATCGATGGAGGCAGCAGCAGGGAGAGTGATGCCTCCCAGAGCATTCAGTAGGGCATCCGCAAATTCATCGCTATCAGGGCTCTTTCCAGCAATATCTAGCATCTTCGGCAGAGCCCCTGGCAGATACAAAAGTGCAGAGGCTGTCCGTCCTGTGAAGCAATAATGTCCGGGGGTAAGGCTTCAGGTCCTTCAGCTTCAAAGTCCCCCCCAATGTTGCAGATTGCTGGGATTTTAGAATTTGGCATATACTTACGATGCTGCAAGAGGTTCAGCAGTGCGCGCTCTGCATTCAGCTGTTCAGCTGAGCTGTCTGACTTCGCTGCAGTTGTGAGGAGCCAACTCAAAAGCACGCGCCCTCCCACCATGACAAGCACCTCTGCATGCTCCTGACTCTCCGCCCAAGCCTCCGCTTGCTGTGCGATGGACATTGTGAGCTTCCCTGCTCACCCCATGAACTCCTCAGCCATATGAACACCCGGTACCTGTGCATGTCAGTGATCCCGTCTCCAGCCCACAGGACAGTACCTCTTGGAAGAAGAGAAGGCTTCCCAGATGCAATACTGGAGGCCAGCGACTGTAAGAGGCCTGCCATCGCCTGCCCTGCCTCAACCACTCTCCCTGCTGCGCCTTTCATGGTGTTCTGCACACAGGTAAACATGCCAGATGAAGCCCGTGGTCTTGAAGGTTTTATGATATTATTCTGCGTTGCCTCAGTGCTTGAATTGTGGTGTTACAAGCTCGACAGGGTCCACAATTGCACCATGCTCCCGCGCATGCGACATTCGCTAGATTGGACCTGCTGGATTCCTCCAACACCCTGGGCAAACCTGCCTTACCAAAGATTGGCATAAATGTGCTGAATCTTCTAACGAGGCAAATTTTGCTGTTGGGACTCCTTGCTTCATATGACAGCGGACATCACCTTGACTGCATCAGGTCCACGAATATCCTGGGAGAAGCTTATGATCGCTATGACTGATCCACCAGCAGCTGCACCGAGTACCGTGTATGTCGTCCGTCTAATCAGAGCTGGATGGCTTGTAACGAAACTTGGGATCCTTTGCATGGCTTGCCCACACTTGACAACACCCTCCCTTTTCGTGCATGAGAGGACTTGCTCAGATCACCTGTATCTTGACACCAGCGAAGACGCATCGTTCACATCGAATGATGCATTGCTTTGGAGCAGCACCAAAGAGATTGTGTGTAACTCCTGGAAGGAGAGTGCACATGCTGAGTCATCAGGTGGCACATGTGGGGATTGGGGAGTGGGGATGAACCTTCCTCTCCTCAAGGTTATTAGATGGATTTGCGGCCCTTAACGTCTTCGCATGGAAGCGTTCAATCTCACCGTTTCCTGTGTTCAGCATGCTGAGAATGAGCATGGAGCGGCACACCGGCAGTCCATTGGTCATACACCATGGCTGAGACCATCATGATGCATGCTTCAATGGCTGCCGCGATGCATTAGAACTCCTAGTTACACTGCTGTCACTAATAGCCACCCAGGGGTTGCTGTTGGTACTTCAGAGCGCTCACTGAGGGCTCATTGGCAATCATGTCATGCATTACATGTGTAGACAGCTTGCTGTGAGTGCGGCCGGGTTGCTGTACAGCAGCTGTAGCATGCACGATTGCACGAACCACTCACTTCCCCTTATTTGCAAGATAGTCGTCTAGGAAGTCGTCATCATCGTCTTCTTCTGACCGGACAGGCATAAGAGACTCAGAATGGAAAAAAATTATGCATTATTGATACAGAAACAATGAGAAATGTAACAAACAATTGCTGGGTGACAATCTTACCTTCCTCCTCATCTTCCTTGTCTTCGCCTCCAGGGAAGTACTCCTCATCTTCATCACTTTCAAGATCACTTTCAAGATCTTCTTCAACCTCCTGGGCACACACACATGATTCCCATGAGTTGATGAGAAAGCCCTCCTGGCTGTGATGGTGTGCAAAGTGTTGGCCACATGTTAGCATCTTGTTGAAGTCGATTAAGCAGGGTTCAATACATAGGTCACGGCCCTTGAGGCATTTCAAAGGCTGCACCTGCTCATTGTTGGCTTCTAGTTGCCTAAAGAACTGCTTCCCAGTCAGACCCTTGTCCTTTTTCTCACCGCCCTCTCCTGTCAGCTTGGTCTTGCTGAGGGCCATCTCTGCCTCAAACCGCGCCTTCCACTCTGCAAAGGTCTGTGGCGTGATCATGGTTCCATGGGACCTGATCTCCGCCAGTCGCCTCTCCTCCGCTTCTTCCTCTGCTTTCCTGGCTGCTTCTGGGTCAATGCTGGTCACCGCCTCTCCCTGTGATACCTGGTGACACAGCGTTCGATATCACGAGGAGGCAAGAAAATTCTCTTGCTGCTGCCATCGATGGGCAGATGATACAAACCCAGTTGTCATCAATACTTACAATGCTCGGGTCAGAGAGGCCTGATGTGCAAAAAAGCATTGCGGTAGAAAACTCGTGGCTTCTTGAGGTGCTGGGTATATTGCAAGAACTTGCCTTTTCTCGGAGCCACTCCTGAGAAGCAGAGACCAACACATAGATCATTGCCATGCCCATGTTCTCTTCTACTTGCTCTTTCAGGCTGCTGTTCAAATCCGCAATATCTGCATCGCTGAGCCCTCGCACACTGCATGAGAAGAAGGGCTTCATTCAACAAGCTTCCATCCATCCATCCACCAGCTGTGTAAATCGGGGCGCACAAGACAAGCAAGGAACACCGGGCCAACAGTAATCAAGGATCTGAAGAAGAGCATGTCGATTGGTTATTGTGCGCTGTCTCACCTCCTGGCTCTGTACAGAGGTGGCTCGTCTGGGTAGTGTGGTGTGTGCGCGAACACCAGTTCTAATTTGTCTGCATGTGAGCAAGGGAGCACGCAGACTTAGCAGGATTTAAATGGTGCATGCTGCACTGTCTTGAATTGCAAACAATTGAGAAACTGGTCCAGGGTGACTAGAACATACATTCGTTCCCATTTGCATCATCAAGCTCCTCTAGATCGATAGCTATCCTGTAAATTGAAGAAGAAGACGGCCACCCTTCTGGTCTGTCATCATGTAGCACTGCGCATTAAGCATACTAGATTACTTCACGTACATACAGGTGTAGACAGATGTTGTGTCTTTCAAGTTTCCGCCGACCACATGCGCACAGATCACTGCTCTGAAGATTGCCTTTTCATGAGGGGACAAGGAAAAGACCAAAATTAAGATCCCAATACCAACCTTCTAGATCGTCCATAAGGATGGCCTGCAGAGCTTCCAGCTCCATTTCCTGCTCAGATTGGTAATCCATGGTCTCCCTTTGTTAGGCAGACTAAAGGTAAGGTACGCGTGCTTCTGAAAACAAACGTGAGGCAAGTTCTGCAAGATTTGCCAATGCCCAGGCTCTATGCCCTCTCCTCTTCTTCTCCCAATGCAAAGGTCAAATGATGGTGTACTTTAGGTGAGGATGACTGATAGCTTCCTGTAGGTTCCCACTTTCCTCCTCGAAGATGGAAGATGGGAAAGGAAGAAGAGGAGACCGAATCATTAGAAAGGGTGTAAGCAAAAATGATTGTAATATTTTTGCTCACGTTACTGTTAAAGTAATCTCTCACATCGAGTACTGTCGACATTCTTGATTGACTCGTCAGAGTTATGAGTGTAAGCTCTCCTGGCAAAACTTCACTAAGAATCCAATTCAAATCAGCCAAAATTCATGCATTCGTTAGAAGTGGAAGCTGGACAACGAATACACGAGGATGACACTTGGGAACAGGTCCCACTCTTGACCGATCTTGACAAGAGAAGCCCGAGCAATCTGTTGATTGCGCAGTGAAAATACATTTATGAGAAGCTTGCTGAATATACAGCCCATTAGAATTCCTAATTCAGCCTGCATCTGTTCCAGGTCGAAGGGGCTTTGAGGGCTGGTGCGGCCTTGGAGGAGTTTCTACCTGCTGAGTGCCGCCCAACGTCTCACAAGAGAGCAAGAAGGTGTCCTGAAAATCGATCTGACAGTTGTACAGCTGATGCATCAGATCCTACCGAAGAAGCACAGGCGCAACAATCACAGCAGTGCAACGATGCCGCTGAACCCAAGCAAGCAGCGTTAGCAAGCGATCAGGTGAGTGACACTCCCTAGCGCATGCGCAGTAATACATCATTGATATGCATGTCCACTTAATCAGTCTTGAAGTCATCGGAGGTCATCTTGCAGGCACAGGTGAAAGAGGGGCCCATGCAGCGCTGGCTGGTGATCAGCCAGCTTCGCAGAGCTTTGAGCAGCAGTGATTGGGAGCCAAAAATCCTGGCAAGTCCTAGCTGTGCTGGGCTTACAACAGCAGACTGGTGTTGGGTGTTCACGCCTCCTTGCGGCACCACCTTAGAGGACAGCATGCTGCTGCACTCTCGTGCTCCTGTGCCTGGGCTTCTGGCACCTTGGCTGCACCTGCTGCAGATTATTGACAGCCCTGCCTTAGGCGTGTTTGTCCTCTGCATTGCTCTGCCCCATCACTGCAGGTAATGCGCTTCAAATCCTGCTGAGAGTGATTCTCTGATCACAGGATCCTGGTAAAAAGGCCTCTCTGATATGTAATGCTGGAAGTTTCACAAATTGTATCTACTGCTGTGTGCAGGGAAACAATCTGGCTTCTGACCGACCCCAACAAGGAGGAAAAAGAATGTCAGGATGCCAAGCAATTGGTGGGAACTTGCTTTGGTCGTCTCATGCTTGGAAAGCTGAAGGCATCAGATATGGTGATTCTGCTTGGTACCCTTGGGCTCAACAACCAGAAGGGGCCACTTGGGGTGCTCATTGACTCAGAGCTTCGACTGCGGTATTTTGCAGCCACAGGTATAGCATGCTGATGTCAATATCAGTTTCAGCATCTGCAAAATTTCGAAGTGCACCCTCAAAATGTTGCAATGTTGTAAATAAAGTGAAATGCCCAGTGATTTGAATAGTGGGAAGTGTCAAAGTTATGTCAGATTCAAATACTCTTCGGTCAGCAATGCAAGGAACCCCTTTCCCTCGGGGGTTTATATGATTTAAGACTCAATGAAACTTACACTCTATCCACACATAAACAGCTTGAACAGCTGGTCATTAGCCTATCCTGACGTGGACGTTCATGACCTTGACACACATCCAGCATTTCACAAACTCAATCCCTCGCCCGGAAGGGCACTGAGATAAAGAAGACCTTACTGGCTCCCTAGAAGGGCCCAACATCCCCCAGCACTCACTGGCTATCAACGTGACACACCTCCAAGGATGATACACTCTTCCAAGCCTCTGCAGGAGACATCACCTTGGGGACAACCTCACGCACGCTACTCAAATCAAACTAATTACCTGTGTAGTCTCTTATGACAAATTGGAGGACTCGTGTATCAAAGATCGTGACCAGAGTCACTGATCTTCAACACCAATATAAAGGAAAGTGAATACATGCTTGTCTCATGGATCCGTGTGCATATGCACAACAGATGCCTCCTTGATCCCAGTCACACCCCCAAGGTCCCGTCCCAAAACAGCAAGGCTGCACTTGCGACCTCAATTTCGACAATTGCCGGCTTGAAACGTGTCTCAATAGGCTCTGCATGTGCAACTATCGCTTTGACGCCTGACTTAGGGGTTATATTACCACAGATGATAAAATGCACCGCACATCTCATGCGTGATTGGTCTTTTGTTTGTGAGCTTTGTAGCGGGCAGGCATTTCACAACATTCCCAAGTCTGTATCGGACGGCCATTGGCTGTTGCTTGTGGAAGGCACTACATTCAGCTCCGCCCTACACCTCTTGATCACAAGGGACTGTTTGGCTCCGCTACACCCCTCTCCATCGCATGCCATCAGCCGCCTTCCTTTTTTTCTTTGGTGTTTGATTGGTAGCAGGGCCCCCAAACTGCGCAGAGTTACAGAAGGGCTGGCACTTGCCCTCCTTCCTACACGGCCTAAGGAGACAGTAGGCCTCCTTCCACTTCTGACAAATACACTTCACCTCCACCGCCCACCAACATGACCGTGGCTACACTGTCACTGGTGCGCCCAGAGGCAAGCTGCACTGCAGATTCCCAGCTGCTGCTGCCAATTTATGAAGCTGCTTTGGCTGTACATGCTCACTCGCTTACTCACCCTGCATTTTCCCTTTCCCCAAACCCTTTTTGAAAGGTCCACCCCTTGCACCTTCTAGAGATCTACGAATTCCATGGACGTCCAGTAAACAACGTGCGCGCCTCCTAATTGCCTTTGAGCCTGCTTGGCAGAGCCTTGACCATACGCTTCCACATTGGCGGCAGATGTCTTGATGGCAGCCGCCTGCAAAGAGCATACTGTCACTTCAGTGGAGCGCCCACACACTCTATTTCAGTCTTCGCTAGCTCGTTTCCCCCATGCTGGTGCGGCAATATGCCCCTGTCTTGTGGGCATGCCCACGATCAGATGTGCAAACATCAATCCGGGGTTGTCAATTTTTAAATGCTACAATCAACAGAATGCGAAACTGCAGATGAATGGCGCACCTGGCCCTCAGGAATTCAGAGCGTGAGCGGGCCTCAATCACAGCCGCAACCAGGATGGGCAGGGCCTTGCCAAGCACCAGAGCCACCGCCAGGTCTTTGAAGAAGTCTGGCAGCGTCCGCTTCGAGGACTGCAGCACAAGATCCAGCTCCTGGATGACAAAACACACCTGCATGTGCACAGGAGAGCTTGTTCCCTGTAGGTGCACAGGCACTCATCCCTCATTCTCACGTGTGATGAGGACAAGTGCAGCATATCTGAAACACCCCTGATGCTCACATAAAGGTAGAGTCACAGAGGATGTGGGCAGATCACTTGGCAACTGAAGCGCGCAGTTTAGAAAGTTTTCCTAGGGATTGTCGCGCACCATTTGGATGGCATGTAAGCGCAGGGCAATGGTCAGCCGATAGGTCTCCCCGAGCACGAGGAACCCCCGGATGCAGGTGATGCCAACGGGGGCCTTGAGGCCCAGCTCGTGGTGATGAGAGAGTATGCTGCCCATCATGCACGCAGTGGCGCCCACCAGGGAGTTGGCTGACTTCACGCTCTCGTGCCTCCACACCTGTGCATGCATGCGAGAATTTGATCGCCATCTTTTGGCGCCTTTTGGCACGGCCTTCAGATCATCAAGTCGGGGCAACCGTTCAAGCGGGTCGAGCAATAGGCAGCCGGATGTCCATCCTGCAGGAAGCAAAGAGAAGCTCACAAGGGGGAAGCTCGATGGGAGTGAGATGCAATGACCGGCAGTGGGGATCACCTGTGACGGCTGCACCACGGCGGCGAGGGTCCAGGCATGGCTGCACAGCAGCACCGAAGATATGGCGATCAGCAGCGCGAGCCGAGGTGTGAGGCCATCTGCCACCGCCAAGCTGATGCAGCGGCTGAGGCTCAGGGCAGCAAGGAGAGTGGTGACGACAGAGGCTGCGACGGCAGCCTTCCTGCCCTGGGAGGCATACTGCAAAGCAAAACCAACTTCGAGGTCTGAATTGCCGAACGCGAGAGGGCCGTCCATGCAGCACACACCCTCATGCCCTGCTGACCCCTGCGAGAGAGCAGTCATCTTCAGGCCAGCACCCCTGTGGCACCCACTCGTGCAATTGATGCATAATTTACAGATGACCTCGACCAAGGAGGTCCATCCAAGATGTGCTGCACATTGAGCAGATATCCACAAGTGTTCGTGAGTCATGCTAACCAGTCACCCCGAGAAATATCTGACCAGCATGTCAGCGCTTCTGCCTGGGAGAGGGACTATCGCTGCTTGAGGCAACTAATTTCAAAAATACCGAGAAAAATACTGCGGACAGCTTCGGGAATGTCTTATTGATCGCTCCCTCGTAAAATTAAGAGTCCGGTAGCATCGGCGGACCACGATGACAGATCTCTCAATATGGCGGCTCAGATGATCGTCATGCCCAGCTAAGACTTTATGAAACACGATCGCAAAAGTTTGTCCTAAATGTCTCAACGAAATAGACGTGAGGGCCCCTCCTGGTGTCTAACCTGAGCTCGATGCCCCGCCCATCACCAAGGCATGCACACCCGACCGCAGCTGGACGCCAGTGAAACGCTCATCCAGGTCATCTGTTCGGTCATAGATGCATATCCTTTGGAGGTTTCTATTGTCAGGCGCGTCTTTCTGACCAGTTCGGTCAGCTCAGCCCTACGTCTAAGTTTACGGAAGCCAAGGGCCAATTTCCGTGGCCTCCCAGGCTTGTCTGGCACAGTGTATTTACTTTTCTTCGGGAGACCTTCGTCTTCAAACATTCAAGATGGTATTTGCGCCTTGATTGCGGCGACAAGCCGCACACAAAATCTCGGGTGATGCTTGTACTGCCTGAACTGCTTGGGATGCCTAAACTAGTAACATGCAAAATATCTTTCGAATGTGCCAGAAAAATCCTCAAGCCCTGGCTGTGAGTTAGGGCCTGAGCTGCACGGAAGCAGCTCTTCTGCAAGTTTTGTCCCAGGATTCCTTGCCACTAAACCATGCCGCATGCTGATCATCAGCAGCTGATGCGCCGCATGCCGCTGGCTACCCCTCGGTGGTACCATGGAGTGTCTCCGAAAACTGTTCTTTGGAAGGTGATCATCACCAGGCTGGCATAATCATGATGATTCAATCGAACTTCAAGTTCGAGATCCGGGATAATCATCATGCATAGCCCGGCCCTCAGGGGGCTGGGGCGCGGGGTACCTCCACTGGCAGTCAGTGCGTGTGTTGGCTTAAATTCCCTCACAAAATAAACAGATTGCATGGATACCATCAGTGATCCCTCCGGCCGGCCGCGGCCCCCGGGCTGGGCCTCATCATCAAGCTGGCCTGTGGCGCGGTGGTCAGGGGTGGGGGTGCTGCCAGTCGGTGTGTATGTTTTGGCTCTTTCATTCAATCCAGAAAAATTGTCCAAATGGGAATCTCGATTTGCAGCAACCACGTCGTTATTCATATCATCTCTCATTTGTCATGCGCCCATGACTCACTCTCAGTGACTGTCCTTGGCTGTGAACGCCATCGTAGGACCTGTCCAGGTATGAACACAATTTCTGCAAGGGCCCATCCTCTCGCGCGCCGAGCTGGTGATCCAAAGCTTTCATGTGTCGCTGGACTTTTCCAACGTCTTCCATTTCAGTCTGCATTCGCAGCCCGTTTAGGTAGTATCCGTGCGAGGCAGCTTTTATACCGCTTCCATCTCAGATTGCCCAGACACGAATCTATTCGCCGGGCCGTCAGAAACGGGCATTGGCCGTTTGAAGCCTCGGCCGTCAGGTAGAATTAATATTGCGGGCTGCAGACAAGTTTCAAAGCTTGGTCTTGCGATAACGTGAGGGACCGGAGGAGTAAGGGGCTTCAGGCAATCTTTCCACGTGGTCACCGGTGACCTTCTGCCAAGGTGTGCTTGGAAGGCGTCAGCAACCCCATCTGAAGTAGAATCTTCCTGTTCTTGCTCGCTTGCGCTGGCATCGCTTGGTCCACCTGAGCACGATGTCGGCCAAGCACATGTTTCGCTGGTAAAAAGCCGCAATAATGCAATACGAGGACTGCGTCTCATGCAGAAGCACAGGAAACTTCAAAATTATTGGCCTTGTTGTAAATGCGGCTGAGGCAGGCAGCCCTGGCACCCCAATTTGAGACCAACGGTCAGGAGTAGGGAGTGTCTCAGCTTTCAGAAGGAGCTGCACAGCACTGCGTCAACAGCCCTCAACCCATGCGATGATGCAATATATATCTAGAGAACGTTTATGGGAGGACGGAGGAGCATTTGTACCGTTGGACAGCGTCCCACTGTCAGATGCCCTTGAAATCTCAAAAAGCATGGCCTGGATTCCTCTCAGCTCGCGTGCAGACTTCAGGACGTTGAACACATTACACCTTTTTCTGATAATTCAGCTTATATCGATACCTGGGGCCAATATGTCCGTACCTGCACTTTGCCTTTGGTAGGCAAGGCAGGTACAGTAGGAGATCAAGCAGCCAGTGGCTGGAAATGGGGACGGCTCCCAAATGCACTGAATTTGGCAAAATTACCACCTTCGAGCACTTGTACCTTTCAATCAGACACTCAGTGTGGTCATCGATGGACTTCAAAATGTTTCAGCCCAGGAAGAGCAGGGGCGCACCCCACAAGTGAGGCAGAACACAGGAAGAGGCGTATGGCGACAAATCCAAGCTGTGCAGCAGGATGGTGCAAGATTTCCACATGACACCAACAATTTACTTGACGCTGTACAGGGTGGGAAAGGAGCAGTCACAATGAGCATGCAGATCGGCCACAGCCCCACAAGGCTAGCGGCAGGGCACAACAAGCCAGCGCAGCTGCCCAACATTACGCACGTGGACAGCCATGCGGTGACTAAGCGGCTGCAGTCAGAGCTCATGTCACTCATGGCGTCAGCGGACCCGGGCGTGTCAGCCTTCCCGGATGGTGACTCGCTGTTTGCATGGCTGGGCACCATTCACGGCGCAAAGGGCACGGTCTACGAGGGCCTCAGCTACAAACTCTCGCTCAAGTTTCCCACAGGTGACTCACCTGCCTGCATCCTGCACACATCAAGCCACAAGAAGGCCTGCCACGTGCCTCTCTGTGACCGGTTAAGTGCCCCTGTGCAACCAAAGAAATGAGAAAGACGAGAGCCACATCAGGGGAGCCACCAGCGCCAGATTTATGTGGGATCATCCTTCTGCATGCTGTCCTCTCAACAATTTATCAAACTTTTGTTTTCAGGGTAAAAAAAAGTTTGAGAAAATGCTCCCAAGTGCTGTGGGCTGAATTTCATGCAGACTACCACCTTAAGGTGCCGCCTGCACAAGACATGACTGTCATTGGGTGGCCCCAAGTGCTCAGGGCTCACATATGTTAGATGCGTTTAGAGTACCCAACTAAGGCTCTTGTGTATGTGCGCGCAGATTACCCGTTCAAGGCGCCGTTGGTGAAGTTTGAGACGGCCTGCTTCCACCCCAACGTGGACCAGTACGGCAACATCTGCCTAGATATCCTCAAGGACAAGTGGAGCGCGGCCTACAGCGTGCGCACCGTGCTGCTCTCAATCCAGTCCCTGTTGGGCGAACCCAACAATGACTCACCCCTCAACGCTTATGCTGCCAAGGTGAGCCTTGCGCACGCTGCTGCTGCCCAAAGGATGCACAAAGAGAGGGATGCAGGCATTGAGAATGATTGATGGGGTTGGCTGGGCCCAGCAAGCAGCTGCAGATCTACCGGATATGGTGAATCAAGGCAGCAGCATCTCAACACAAGTTAAGGAAAGGCTGCATCTCGGCAGTTTGCCCCTTGCAGGAGTCCCATGTCATGGTGACTGAAGCACCACATGCTGATCCTCAATAAAAGGAAAAGCAGGGAATGGCTGATGAGGGTTGGTTGAATGTGTGGCGCAGCTGTGGGAGAACCAAGTGGAGTACAGGAGAGTACTGCACAAGAAGTACGCGGAGCTGCAGAAATAGGAGTCCAAGGGGAGAGCACAGCAGCATGCAAGGACTTCACCGTCATGGGACTCAGAAATGCATGCACCCAAACTTTGCTCAGCCACCAGCCGCAAGTTTGGAGCCTTACCAAGTTGCTCAGCAGTGCTTTGAGGAACCGGCGGGTCACAGGACAAACATGCGGGGCTGTTTGCATGGCTGCACAAAGCTTGTGCTCAGATGACCACAGGACGCTGGAGTGTGATTGGATGGTATGGATGTCTGGGAATTTTATGACAGTCAAAGGAAACATGCAGAATCTGCAAATTGCCTTTGGAAAACTGAGTTGAAACGCAATGTGCCCATACGCGCATGAACACTATGAATACTACGCGATGACAGATGCTACTTCAACAAGACTTGGACTATGTGGTGGTGAGGACTGCAGCCATGCTGCGCAGAGCCATAGAATGTCTGCTTGAGCTCATGTGCTTTCAATGGTCCTTGCGGCGGCCATCTGCAGGAGTGCAGCTGTTTGCTAGAAAGTAGCCCACAGAATCGCCTGCTTTAGATAGGTCTGCTTTGTGCCTCAATGCGGCTGTCGTCGTGCAAGCAGTTCCTATATTGTGGCATGAAGGCATGCAATCGTTTCATCCCTTTCATCTTACCGGAAGAGCTCGAGATATCTATGTTAAGGATCCGACCAAGGATAATGAAGGTGTAATGCTGCTGTGCTCGTGGCCCAAATCCCTGCTTTTTCAAATGTGCAGCTGCACAAAACTGGACCTATGCCCAAGCACTAGTGCCAGAGTTGGACAGACATCATTCTGACTCTGAACTCACACGCACTATGGCGAAATCTAGACTAGTCAGTACTGCCAAAACCTTGAGCACTCCAGGTGCACTCTCAGGACCCATTCGGACAGAAGGGCACCACAAAACTTGGCCATGTCTCTCAGATCCCGCCTATGGAGTGCAAAGCAGGTCTTGGGCTAGGAGACCTGATGATTCAAGAAGGACAGGACGGGATGGGCAGTCATTGCAGACATGCACTCTCACTTCTCATCCAGAGCAGCCACTCCGGGGAGGACCTGCACATTGCACATTTATCCCTCAGTGCCATTCCCACGATGCTTTCCACAGTTCTCGGGGTTTATAGCCGAACTTCTTCTCGGCCCAAAATGCTCTTGGTGAATCAGCTAGACTATGTTTGAGCAGCATATGATTCTGGTGCCACAAGACACCATCATGACGAACACAGGACACAGATCTTCGCTTACTTTGGTGGCCCCTTTTCAACATATCTTATCCGTGGGCATAGCAGACAAGATGTGTTGCCCATGCCTGCCATGATGGCGAGAGTGCCAGTCTTGCTAGCTACTGTTGCTTCAAAATTCCTCATGTCACCTGCTTTCTCACATATCAACAGTGTTCATCTATGCTATACATGTCTCACGACACTGCGATTGGCAATCGAACTTGCTCTTTGACCCTGTTTGTGAGACTAGCCGCTAGTGTGTGTGGCAGAGCCACTGGCAGTAACACATCTCATCATTGATCAAGCACCCATTGCATTGCCCTGAGAGGGGGAGATGCTCACCTTGCCCTCAAGCAGCTCCAGAGAGGCGCCACCTCCGGTTGAGATGTGGCTCATCTGGTCGGCGAGGCCGGCCTTCTCCACAGCTGCAACTGAGTCTCCTCCACCAATGATGGTGATGGTGCCCTGTGCAGCCACTCACACTTCTCACTCATTTGATAAGTGTAATGCGACCTCAGCCTCCTGCCAATCTTATGTCAGGTCCACTGATCCAAAGAGTCCAAGTCATGGCAGGCCAGGACAGTCCTCTGCACACGGGTCATGCAACTGTCAGCCCGCAACACACTTCACGTCGGCCTAGCTGAGTAGCAATGCTCACAACTGTCCTGAACGAGGCAGCAGAAAAAGCTGAAGTAACCAAGTCCTGACTTGTCCACTACGCGCTTAGCCTGACCAGCCTCATCAGCCGATGAGAGAGAATGTATTAATAGGATCAATAAATTGCAGTTTGAGTGGCGGGGGCGCACCTTGGGTGTGAGCTCTGCGAGGGTCTCGGCGACGCCGTAGGTGCCCCTGGCGAACTTTTCGAACTCGAAGACGCCCATGGGACCGTTCCAGATGACGGTCTTGGAGTCGCTGAGCGCGTCCTGGAACGTCTTCAGCGAGTCCGGACCAATGTCCAGTCCCTGCGCGCACATACAAGCCACCGCTCAGCACATGCACGTTCAAATCCAAGACTCCCAGACTTTTGGATCAAAGCGGTTATTGAGACAAGTTAGGACATCCACAGCCCGGCTGTTGCGTACTAAGTGCACACCCCTCAGAATGTTGGGGCAGAACCCCAAAAGTGTAATAGCTGACAGGTTGGGGCATTCAGAGGCCAGCCGTTGCCGAATGCCTTGCACAGCAGCATGCATGCAGCACTAGCAGGTGCAGAGGCAGAACAGCTGGATGCACTGTATGGGAGGCCCAATGGCTGCTCCTCACGCCGCTGCAGTCAGACCCCATCAACCTTGTCTGGACAGCTTAGCATGCTGTCATATGGCATATGGTCCACGGGATAAAGCTGATGAGAGTTGCCTGACTCGAGCAACACGAGCGACCCTCCAAAAGCCTCCTATGCAGAGATTTCAGCAACTCTGCCTCCCAGGTGGAAGGATTGCTGTTTGATGTTGCGAAGATGCAATCGTTTGCAGACAAACCTTACCAATTCCGGCAGTAACAGTGACTGAACCATTATTTGTTGGTGCGACGTGCTATTCCTGCAATGAAGGCAATATGGGTGTGCAGACGAGCTGCAGGTAGATAACAGCAACTAATGACCCGTTTTCTCCGAATTTAAAAAAAAGGCGGCAAGCGGCGCACCATCCAGCCGTCGGGGATGGCGTCGGCGGAGACGGTCTGGGTGTTGGCCTCGGCGTCAAACTTGTCGGCGATGATGACATCCGTGGGCAGGATGAACTCGACGCCCTTCTCCTTGGCGGCCGCCTCCAGGCTTTTGGCCAGCTCAAGCTTGTCCTCCTCTACCAGCGAGCTGCCCACAGACATCCCCCGCGCCTTGTAGAAGGTGAAGATCATGCCCCCTCTGCGCGCCAGCCAAAGAAATTGAGGTTTTGATAATTCTGCAGCCCGCCTCGGACGCGCAACAGTCCCCAGCCGCCATTCGATATGCTTTCGACAACTTCGCTCATGCAGTCACCCAGTCTAGAAGGAAACGGGGCACAGATACAAGCGTCAATCGCATACACATTAGGACACAGACCACATGGGACAGGCCGGTTCCTGTGTGATGTGCATGTGTCCGCGCTTGTACCCATGCCCTCCCGGGGGTAGCAGCCATCGTAGGAGTGGCCGTTGGGACCGAGCTATGCGTCATAAAACAGTCTGCAAACATGCACATCAGTCTGCACAGGTGGCAGCAACAGCGTTTGCTCGAGGGTGAGACAGCAGAATTGGCGCTGCATTCTGCCTGGGTCCCCACAGCAAGAAGGCACGTCTAGGTCAGAAGGGTGCAAGTGTGCTGGTGTGATGGTGGGTCAGGGCATCGCCCGCGCACCCGAGGATGATCTTGTCGACCTTGTTGATGAGGGACTCGATGACTCCAATCTTGGAGGACACCTTGGAGCCGCCCACGATGGCCACGAATGGGCGCTTGGGCTGCGTCACAGCGCCATCAAGGTAGTCCAGCTCCTTCTGCAGCAGGAAACCGGCCACCGACGGCCTCAGAAACTTGGTCACACCTGCACACACGCGCATGCTGCCTCAGCGCCTCTGCCTTGAAATTACCCTGAACATGCTTGCGCAAAATTTTGCTATGCTTTGCTGTGCCTATACGGTGTGCAAACACCGCTCGCTTGTGAGTTTCCTATGAACTTTAGAAGTGGGTGGCTTCAGCAAGACGCCTATAAGGACTCTTACATGTCCAGTTGACATGTTCCCCATGTACTCATTCATTGCACTGGACCCCACAAGACTTGAGCACTGCATGCGAGACCTGCAGGGTGCTAGCAGTACACAGCAGTGGGGCGTATGCAGCGTCACCCTCAGTGGATGCGTGGGCGCGGTGGGCAGTGCCGAAGGCGTCGTTGACGTAGATGTCAGCGTTGGCGGCCAGCTTCTCAGCGTAGCCGGGGTCGTTCTTGGTCTCCTCCTTGTAAAAGCGCACGTTCTCCAGCACCAGCACCTGCGCGCGCATGCCGCCGCTTCAATGGACTCACCCATGGACCCCCTTTGTCAGCGTTTCGGGTGACCCTCTGACCTTCCCCCTGCTCCTCTCTTCCCCCTGTTCCTCTCATCACACCATCTGACACAGTGCAAGCTGCGTTTTGCAATTTGCGGTTGATGGACGTTGGAGACATCGTTGTCTGCTTGCCTGACTGACACAACCCCCTTCATAAAGGAGACTACATCCTGCTTCACATGAGTCTCCAGACCACAGCTTGAGCGGCCTAGTGTCGTGATAGTGGGGCACAATGCAGCGTAGGCAAAAAAGGGTGGGTTTTGGACTTCCAGCAGATTATGGGTGATTTGGGGAAGGTGACCCACCTCGCCGTTGCCGAGGGCCTTGGCAGCGCCGGCGACCTCTGGGCCGATAGAGTCATCTGCCTTGGACACCTTGGCGCCGCCCAGCAGCTCTTGCAGGCGCGGCACCACCGGGTTCAGCCTGAACTTGTCCTCCGGGCCATCCTTCGGCCTCCCCTGCCGCATGTGCGAGGATACACATCAATGACCGAGCCGGGCCTGCCTTTGCATCCCTGCCTTTCCTCCCAGATGCTTTTATGCTTAGCAGGTCAAGCTGGCACCTTAATCCAGTGAATAACAATTACTATGCCCCTTTATGGGTCTTTTGAAGATGGAGGCAGCAGCAGTCTTCACTTTTATGTCTGTGGACTGGCTCCCTGCAGAAAGCGAGGCTGCTCACCAAGTGGCTGGTGAGCAGCACTTTGGCGCCGTTGTCTGTGAGGTACTTAAGGGTGGGGATGGCAGCGCGGATGCGGGTGTCATCGGTGATCTCCAGGTCCTTGTTGAGGGGAACGTTCAGGTCAGCCCTGACCTGTGGCACCAGCACCAGCACCAGTCAGTGGGGCAAGGAATGCACCATAGACAGGAAGAGCATTGTCTGCCAGGAGTACAAATATTGCCTGGGCAAAAACAAATTTAATACACTCAAAGGGGTCTTTTGTATTCGCTGGGGGGGATCGACCGACGTTGATGCAATATGATAAGGTGCATACAGACATATTGGTTCTAACCGATTCGGAGGCAGCGAACTACGCACTTTGATATATTGAAATGACATAAGATGCTGACAAGCCTCTGATAAGTGCATTGCATGGCCTGCAGATGCGCACCAGCACGGTCTTGCCTTCCAGATCGCTTTTTGTGAGGTCGCCGACAGACTTCTTCGCCATCTGCACAACCAGACGGCTCCTCCTGCCAGACACTCCATTCACGCGAGCTGCAACAAAAGCGTGCAGGCTCTGCGTGGAGGGGCGGCTGATCTGGTGCGTGGCCAGGCCGTTAAATGCCATCAACCGAGGCATGGGACGCGCGCTGCGCATCGCCTGCTTCACACCAGCTGCAGCTGGTGCCTGAGCACGCATGTTCATCATCATTGCCGACATCTTGACCCGCTGTGTAAAGTGCTCCGCGATGATCCAGCGTCGATCGAATCCACAAACCAGCGCCTGCTGAGGTGACCAGCGCCAGCGTGGCATGAGAGGATCAGAATTTATCTAGAGGCCAACGATGCTTCCTTGCAGCTCCTGCTCGAGATTTTTTTCTGGTACTGCAATATCGTCTGCCCATAATGATTAAAGACATACTTGGAGCGAAGGGGGGCACGGCACGCATTTCCCTTGACACAGATTGCCCACACGATCTGGCGCCGATCTGAAGCCAAAAGCTGTCTGCGTAGAGTCGTCGTTTGGAAATGTACCTGAGGAGGAATTTGCCAGGCGAAGAATGTCCGTTCACATTACCAGAGCATCACAGAAACGCTAGCTGCATCACAGCAGGACACCACTGCACATCTAACTGCAGACTTTTAAGTGAAGTCAACTCTAGTCAGAGACAATTCGCGACAACGCTTCTATGAGCTGCTTGAGATTGCTCTTGTTGCGCGCATCCCCAGTGAAGCCCCCCAAGTCGCCTGTGATGCCCTCGATGTGTTCCAGGGTCTTGGTCAGAGTCAGCACAGACTCTCGCAAGGCCTTCACGTTGTCCTCTGTCAAGACCTGTGCGTCACATCAGCAATTTGCATACATCAGACGTGGGTGCTGAGGAATATCACCCACATAGTAGGGAAGCAGGAAAGCAGACATCAAGGCAGAACAAGCGCTAGAAGATAGGAGGGAGGGCTGCCTTGCAAGTGCACGTCATGCAACAACAATACAATGACCCCCCAACCCAACATACATGCATACAAGTGTGGCTGGCCCAATCAAGTGCACGAGCACAGCCTGCACCTCATTCTGTAGCCTGTGGATGTCGGCAGCGGCGTCCGAGGCCGATCGCGTGAGCTCCTCCAGATTGTTCACCATGTTGCCTTCCCGCAGCTCTGACAGCAAGGGCGTGACCTGCACAACACCGCACCCATGCATCAGACACAGGCCTTCCCTGGATTCAAAGGCAATTGGGCCCACAAGGCACAACCACAACAAATTGTTTGATGACCACAGCAACTCCCAAGCTGCACTACACGAGGAGCATTCTGCAGCGCTTATCGTACAACTGAATAAGGTGCTTCATATCATACCTCATCAACAAGCTCCACGACGCGCTGCAGCAGCGGCCGCGCCTCCTCTATCGCTGAGGTGGCTGCCTCAGCCGCGTCAAAGATGCGATCCAAGCCCTGCGCATCCATCTGGCGCGCAATCTTTGTGCAGATGTACACCAGATCGTCCATCGCCACACCTGCACACCCACAGCACATGTCGGTCAATCTAGCTTTTGCAGGAATCCCACAGGGACGCCACTACTAGCATGGTGCTCCGCATTCGCAATATCTTTGCCTTGAAAAGCAAGTTGCAAGCTGTGGTACGTCAAACTGCTTGAAACTTGATGATCCCAGAGATCAACGCCAGGCTCAAAAAATAAGAGTGGACGGTGAGCGCACCTGGATGACCCTTAATGTGCCCCTGATGGCAGACAATCTTGCCCTCTGCTTCACACTCAGCATCCAAGGGGCTCGCCTGCACCAACCAGCCAAGCTCATTTGATAGTACGATGCAATGCCTTCTACTCTCTCCTGCAAGCGCAGAGCACCACCGTATTTCGATGAGAAAGCAAAGCTATGTGTGCATAGGAGAGAGGGAAGTGGAGACCTTGTAGTCTGGGATGGGCAGCTGCGGGGTGATGTCGATCAGAGGCTCTGCTATGAGACCGCTCTGGTTCGCCTCGATGTGGGAGTTGCGAGGAATCACTGTGGTGGACTTCTTGACCTGATCACAAGCAGTACAAGACCAGTGAGCACAGGACCTTCTCCCAATACAAATTTCGTTCCCAACTGCCCACCTTCCTTCCTCCAGGGTTTATTACTCAGCCGATCGCTGTCATGAATTGCTTGCTTGATCAGGGGCTCACCTCTGTCAGTACCTCCACCTTCTCAAGTGAGGCATTGAGGTTGAGGACGCTGCCGATGGGCACACCCCGGATCCGCACAGGCGTCCCCACTGTTATGCCGCAGGCCAGTGGAAACTCCAGCACACACTGTCATGCATGCACAATTCAGCAGCGGGCCAATACATTGCCTGTCCAGCTAAGGTCCAGGTACTTGAAAAATAAAAGAATGGGGGCATGACAAGAAGCAGAACAGTGCTGTACCTGGTATCCCTTGCCTCGCCTGCCAAGCTGACCCCCCCTGGCCCAGCTAATGAGCACAATGGCAAGACCTGCACAGCACCAGTGCTCAGGTGGTTTCCAGACTTTCACGTCAAATCGGAGTCAAGAAGATTTCGGCACGTTTTCGAAGTGCCAACAATCGATTTTCTTCGAGGGTGTCTTGAGACGCACCTACGCCAGCAAAGACAAAGAGACCGACACCGCCCTCCATGAAGGACATCTTGCCAAAGCCAAAGTCCTGCAGGGGCTTCATGACCCTGGTCACAAAATTCTCCCGACGCTCTTCCCCGGTTACAGGGGTTGCTGCTAGGCTTCCAGGCTGCTGTGGATCCCCAGACCCGCTTGCTGAAGCTGGAGAAGATGCGCTGGCGCATATCTGCGCTCCTGCATTCCTATCTTCCCTCCTGCTCTGGCTTTTCCTCCATTGTCTGTTGGAAACCAGAGGAGGTGTCAGAGGTCATCCAATCACGTGCCTTTCCTGGACTCAAAGGAGGCCAAGACATCACAAACTTGGAGCGTCTTCAAAGACAGCAATTGCATGTTGGCAAGATTCGTGGCGTGGACATGCATGGTAATATCTCAGAAGGGACGTCATGAAGATTTGTCTTGCACCTACAAAGCTATCGGTATTAATTGTTGCCGAAATCCACAACGAAAGGCCAGAACACCAAACTCTTACCTTTTCTGCAGACATATGTGAAGGGAGCTGACAGCTGGATATATTCTCTGAGGTGCTGGTCCTAGGATGGATATCGTTGGCAGGGGACTTCTGTATGAACACACGCCAGGCTGCCTGACCCACAGCGAATGGCCGGTGGGAACTCTAGTATTCATTCCACGGGTCTTTTCTGGCCTGACTACTCCAACTATTACTCTGCCAGCAGGATCCAATCCCAAAATCCTCTGAAGCAGTAGAACAAGACGGGCACACCAGCCTGTATAAGGACTAACCTAATTAATAGCCTCACTCCTAACGACTTCGAGATAATGCTGCATCCTTTGCTCCGTTTCCTGCATGCTTAGGAAGCATTGCTTCCTGCTTGATCTCGGAGTTGAAAGCCAGAAGCCTAACTTGGCCGGTGACTAAGCACCATCCTTTAGCTTCCGCCTGTGCCCGACACGATCTTGGCGTTCATTTTCCAGTGGTGGAACTCACAAGAGAATGGGTGTTTAGTTTCTATCTGTGCTTTTAGCACGATTCAATTACTATCCCGGTGGAACAGGCAAAGTTGATCTAAGCAGTTGCAAACATGCTGGATGTTCTCAGCGAAAGAGCTGGCACAATGTTTGCGATTCCAGTTGAAGCCGCTTTCAGAACGTTACTGTCGCTTTTGGTTGTGTACTGCTGTACAAGCCTTCCAATCGTTCTGTGGGGGCTGAGGAAGCTCTTCCACACTGCACAGGTAACGTATTGTTCCTCTGATTTGAGCACGCTTAGAAGACCGCATCTCCATAATCTGCAGATCTATTGCGACCCTCTGCAATGTAGCAGGGCGCTAACTGTGCGTTGCGTGTGTATCGCAGGGCAGCAAAATACCAGCTGAGAGCACTCCAGTCGTTGCACAAAAAGTAGCTTCTTCATCAGCAGCAACAAGACTGCCTGCTGTGCCTGATATCATCACTCTGATTGCAGCCAGACGATCCATATTTCCCAAGGACTTTAGTGGGGATCTAGTGGACAGGTGTTTATCTCAAGTCTGAACACATTAACCCGAATGCAGCAGCCATGAAAAGATTCAAAGTTTATCATGTTCAGGATGCTACTATTCATCCATGCCCTCTGCGCAGGTCAGTGGTGGAGACCATGCTTGAGGCAGCCAACTGGGCACCCACCCATGGGAAGACAGAGCCCTGGAGGTTTGTGGTCTTGGGTAGGGAAGCCCAAGAGGAATTGCTGGATCTCTCCCTCAAGGTAGACATCCATAATTACTCGACACAGCTGCACCGTTCCACCCTGTGCCAAGTGTTACATTCCTGTACTGGGTGCTTCGGTCTGAATAAGCTGTCAGTAATTTCCTGTCATTGTAGGTGCTTGAGCGGGACTGCAGCCCAGAGGACTTTGCCAAGAAGCGCGCCAAGATTGAGGGCAAGCGCAAGAGTGCCTTCAGCAAGGTGGCGTACATGATCCCCATCTGCATGAAACGGCGCGCCGTGGCTAGCAAGGAGATGCCGGAGTGGGAGGAGATGTGCGCAGTTGCCTGCGCTGTCCAGAACATGTGGCTGACCATGACTGCGCAGGGCGCCGCAGGTGTGAACATGCTCATTGTACTGATCTGATCGGCTTGTGGGGCCTGCTCATGATCCATTTTGATAACTCTGGAGCCTGGCATCCAGTTGCGCCCCATATTATGAGCACGTTGTCAAGACAGGGACGCAGGAGACAGGCCCGGCTTGGTATTGGAGATACTAGCACCATGTAGTCATAGGAAGGCATGGACTGGACAGCTTGTTGGGCCCGATTTAGCAATTTTGCAGCGATGGTTGATCTTCAAAATAGCTTGTAAACTGAGTGGGCATATGTTGACTCCTCACTGGTGCACAGGGTACTGGAGTTCCTGGTACGCAGAGGCAAGGGAGAGCTTGGAGATGAAGCAATTCCTGGGGCTTGAGGAGGAGGACAAGTGCATGGGGGTGTTCATGGTGGGCCACTGCCCGGATGCCAGCGGCTACCGGTGTAAGCGCCAGCCGCACGCAGAGAAGGTCACCTGGCGCGTTTGAGCACTCCAGTTTTGGCACAAAGCACAAAACTTTGGACACCGTGTAGATAGCCCTGCGTGATATGCAGTTGAGATCCAGGAATTTTTTCGCAGTCCTACGCGCAGGATATGTACCATGATATGTACCATGTTAGATATGTGCAAGCCTTACAACTGAACCCAAAGGGTCTCTCCTGGACAAGTATAGACTGTGTCGCTTAGCAGCGTGGAGCGACAAAGGCTCAAATTACGAGCCTTGGAAAGATCCAGTCGCAGCCATTGCTGGTATATAGATTCTTTGAGTGAATGTCATCCTCGACTAGCATCGACACACACTGCAATCGTGTCAGAGCTCTAGAAAGCTATGTACAATAGATTTTGAGAATTTTGAGACGGTGTTCAAAGCAAGAAAATAGAACACCATGCATGCAAGCACAGCTGCTGTGAAAGCAGTCTGTGATTCGACAAGGCCCAGGTTGGTGGTCGTTATGAGATAAAGGGCATCCAAGAAGGATATCCCATTCATATACTGGCCTTAGCCTCTCTACGTCAGTGCTTGAGCTCTGAGTGAAGAACACCCACACAACGAGCTCTTATCGTCGCCACTACATCACTTTTCCTGATAAGGACCACATCAATCGCGCAAAGATCTTAGACGCAACAACCACCACTTATGTTCAACGTGTCCCTCCTCGTAGACCTTGCGGCACAAGTGCTTCTTGTGGCTGCCACGAATGAGGGTGAGGTCCAAACTCTGAAGCTGTCTCGCGCATCAGTGCTTCTTGTAGACCTTGCGGAACGAGAATGCGCGCGCGTCGCTGCGGCCCTCCCCGGCTACGCAGCACTCCGCCAGGCTCTGCACCAGCCCCTCGAACATTGCGCCCGACACCTCGGCCGGGGCGGCCGCGCCGATGGGGATCTCCAAATAAATCCGCTCAGCGCTGCGGTCGGCGTGCATGACGTAGCCGCGCCGCATGAAGTCGTACTGGATGACTGAGAAGTAACGCTTGAGGAAGGCCGCCAGCTCAGCACCGCTGCAGTGCGCGCCGTACTCGCCCGCCCGGTCCAGCGGGTTTGAATCCTGCGCGCCAGCAATCTTTGTTTACAGTCATGCCAGTCAATTTGCAGGTACATGCAGGGCCTTCATACTGCTCCTTTCCTGTGTGAACGCCTAGTCACATCAAGTCCAGGGATGTGTGGACAGAATTAAGCTTATTCTGCGCCAGGGATCGAGAGGATCAAGGTCCCGCCATACTTTGCTGACCGCGTTTTGGGAATTCTGTCACAGTCTGGCTCGCAGATTTTTCCTTTCCAGGTCCAAAAGGAGCATATATCACCGGAAGTGCGTCCTGAGCAAGCAAGAAAGTCTATTGTGACAAAGGCAGCCTGGCAGCTGCTGACCTGAGAGGAGGACGAGGATGAGGAGTAGTGAGTGCGCAGGGAGAGGGAACAGCGTCCCAGCTGCACGATGCCACCGGCCCTCTCCGCGGAGGAGCGCCTGGCATCCGGCGCTGGGGAGCGCCCCGGCTTGGCATCCTGATTGAAGGGGGACGTCGGCTGCGCCAGGGTTGGGCCGTACATCAGTGCAAACAGTGCCGACTCTGCGCGCTCAATGTTGCCCGCGCCCGCCTCTGCAGCACTATGACCCCGTTACGTAAACGCTCCCAGATTTGCAAGACATTGGCTCACTTGGCGGCTGCCCAGCGAAAAAGGGGTTGGCCTCCAAAACAGCAAATTCCCTCCAACGCTTAAAACAGATGAAACTTTCATGGGAGTGAAGATGCTAACTATGAGAGGCATCATGCTGGCAGCAATGAAGTAAGGGGGCAGAGTTTGAGGGGAATGTAGGGAACTGACCCTTGCGGGCATTCTCAAGGATCCGGATATATGCTTCGGAAGCATGAGGGATGCCGGCTGCTGGCTGGGCGGCTTCTGTAACAAGGCCATGGCCCGAATTGAGGAGGTCCTCCAGGCCAGAGATCTGAACGCACCCCAGACACAGGCAATGGTCATGTCTCCCTCTTGGCATGGAAGATAGCATGGGGCACCTTCCAGACAGGTCATGTGACAGGTAGTGCTGCAGCAATTGTACCATTTAAAATCACTGGTGAATTGAGCATCATCCACAGTACGGTATCTAAGCGATCGTTCAAGATCGACGCACCTCAAAGTGTTCAGCCTCCCTAGCCAGCTCCCTCCGCTCTCTCGGATCAGCTGGCAGGTCGCACTCATCATCCCGCAGGTAGTTTAATATAGTTCCAAAATGCTGCAGAATACAAAATCAAGGACACAATCAGAACATGTATTCAGAGGGCCAGTTCAACCAACCAGTAGCATACACCGTTGAGCACTTTTAGAGGCCTTGCCTTCGGGTCTCTGTCCAGGAAGAACCTGCCATCTGGATCAACGGCGCAATTTGCCAGTCCAGCTCCACTGAACATGCCTGGGAAGTACATTGCTGATTTGAGAATTCACACTTGTGTGTTGTATTACATTTGCTGGTGTCAAGGCTTTCAAGCTTTCAAACAAGTGGCAGAAAACCAAACAAACGCACTGGATCAGAAAAACTCTGAAAGCACCTGCAAGTGTGGACTCTTCATCTTTCTGCAGGGTCTGCAGCGAGGTGGTGAAGAGCGTGCCACCAACATTCAGGGAGATTACTCTCTGGCTGCCCGTGAGACGGTCGGACACATTGGGATACATCGTGGCACCAATAGTGCTTTAAAACGCGCAAAATACGATTTATATCGCCTTGTGTTGACGGACGCTGTCAGGACGCTGAACGAGGTCTATAACCGAGGCACCTTCTGGTAGCTACCAGATAGTAGGCAACAATCAAGAGGGCTGCTCTATACTGCGCACGGAGACTATTGGATAGAAGGCAGCAATGCTATCAATGGAGAGTCTCTTACACATATAGGGAGTAGCTGTCGGAGCAGAAAAGGAGGACCTCTTTTGGGAAGGACTGGAATGGCACGTGTCTCAGAAAAATTGCGAAGTTGGAAACGAAGTGGACAAAAAATGTGTATTTCCTGATACTGTATTTGCACGGTTAAATTGCAATACGATTTCTTCGGACTTCCTCCAGATGCGAGAAGCACAACCCACTCCAAATTCCCTACCCCGTTTGAATTTAAGCGCAAGGATGACGTACACCTTCATGCAATCTAGAGACTCATCAGAACCGAAGGCCATAGATCGAAATCGTGCGAAAAGTGACTCGTGTATGGTGTTGTAAAGCCCTCTTGATTGCGCACACATTGTACAAAGCACCTCTTGATTCAGGTGTTTTTTCAGCAATGCACCTAGCAGTGGTGACTCCGGGTAGGTGAGGAGCACCCACCTTGGAATAATACTGTTGAGTTTAGTATCATTTTGTCGGATGGGTTCGACAATAACTGATGCGCGTTTGGCAATTCCAACTCAAAAGCACGGTCCATCCTGAAGAGCACATGTATAGGATGTGTCGGAAGCAGGCAGTGATGATGATCAAGCTGGATTGATTTGCATAATAAAGACGCGAACAAACGAGAGAGCGTGCTCAGACGGTGTCATCATCCCTAAGCAAAATCTCATGCATAGCTTGCGCGTTTCTTGAGGGCCCATGTCCACCAGAAACTCTGAGCAGCATGATTATGATCAGCCCTCATCATCAGCCGTACCTGAGCCTAGCCCCTCCCAAGCATGCTGCCAGGTGACACCCCATAGCCATCACTTGGCACACACCACAACTGAGCTGGTGACACATGCCACGCATGAAGCCCTGGGAAACGGTGTAAAGCTGGATGGGTGCTTGTGCACAGGGAATACTCTTGAATTTCAAGGATGCGGAGCTGGAGGCTGCGTTCAGGAGAGACTGGGCCAAAGTCAGCTATAGGGCGGACTGTGGTTTGTACTTGCTTGCACTGTCGCTGTGGTGCCTCGTGTGGCACACCCTTCAGGCCGCAGGCGAATCAGGACGAGCGAAATGGGCAGCCGGGAACGCCGTCATGTGCTGCTGCACCCTGGTCTTCATGCGGTGATTTGTGGTCTGGCCTCCCATAGGATGCAGTAGGAGGGCTACTTCTTGTGCAGGACTACAACCCCATGCAATGAGTGGAGGCAGGGAGTCGTGTCATGCTTGAATCAGGTGGTGACAAGTCTTGTACGCTTTGCAGGCTCAATGAAGCAGCGTTTATGCGGAGACGGACGCTCATAATTGCTTTGACAAAGATAGCAGCCACGGTCCTCGCCACAGAGATCATGCTGCTGCCCGGCTACCCAACTGCCAGCTGGCTGGTACTGCTCCACAAATCTTGGTGTTTGTTGACACCAAAGATACTAGGTGCTACTGTCTAAGGTTGGGCACGTAATCCACACAACACATACAAAGAGATCCTTTTCTTTTGGTGAGCAGGGTCTCTTTAGCGCGCTAGGCGTGCTAAGCAAGGTGTGCATGCTGCTCTTCACAGCATGCTTCATGCAGATCCCCTTCTCGGAGCACCTCCTTGTGCAAGGGCTGCAGGTGCCAACCCCCTTTTGCTGCATTTACCTTCCCTCATGTCAATTCTTGGCCATGTCTGCCGCTCCTTAGATGTTGTTGAGCGTATATCAGCTGCATTGTCTGTACTGCTGCAAGGGGCTCTCTGGTACACAGCCTTCAGCACAACGCACTATAGGTGCTCACAGGCTGATGGTCTGTGGCTACTCAAGAAAGTTAAAAATTAATATCACCTATTCCAAGGTCAGCAAAATTTTGATTTTATGTGGGCAGGTGGGCTACTGCATCGTGCACAACGGGCGCATGTGCAGCGCGCTGGAGACGCGGTACCTGGGGATCAGGGAACGATGCTTGACGATGGCGCGCACGCTGAGTGCGCTGAGCTACGAGGCGCAGGCGCCCCTCAAGATGCGCAGCCGCACCCTCAGCAGCGCCCACGCATGCGAGAGCGTCAACGCCTACCTACAGGTGATCCATACTTACACACATCTGCACATGTGGAAGAGCTGACAATAGTCACATTAACAAAGTCCATCCTGTATTTCTGTGCTGTGTCACACTGGGGTCCACTGATGTTTCTTGAACTTCTTCAAGTTTCTGCTCACCGCACACCATGGTGTCTGTGAATTCCTGGATGTCCAAGAACCTGCGCAATGGCACCAAGCGGGTGCTTGGAGGCTGCAAGCTGGCATGGCCTGACCTCTATATGGGTAATCGGCTAAGCTCGTCGTTTCGTGCGGTGCTCTGGTGCAGATAACGTTTGGGTACGTTTTGTCGATGCTGCTGCTGCACGAGCTGGAGGGCCGATCGCGCGCGGACTTTCTGCGCAGCCGCGGCCGGCTGCCGGCGCATTCGACCTCCGGCGGCCTCTTCATGGGCTGGCTGGCCGTGCCGGTATTCATGCTGCTGAGCGCGCTCATCACCTGGGAGCTCGTGGAGGGCGCCTGGGAGCTGGCAGACACCTGGACCCCATCTTGAAATGCCCTTAACGGACCTTGGCAGGCAGACAGCAGATTATCAGTGTGGCTAGTTCCGTGTCAGGAGCAATGCAGCAGCAGCAAGGGAAATTCCAATTAAGATTGCAGTATTTTTAGTCCTCCTACGAGGGAGAAGGAGGGCATCGGGCACTGCATGTGTCATGAAAGCTGTCAGAGCAGTCAAGCCAAGCGCTGAGAAAGGGCTCATGGGCTTCAGTTGAGTTCCCACGGCCAAGTTTGCCGGCTGAGCGGCGATCAGAAGGTTCTAGCTGCCATTTACAAGCAGAGGCCATGCGTTGTTGGCGGTCATTTCAGACGGCAGTGTTGATGTTGCTTTGCACACACTGAGTAGAAGGAACACATGAATACTGAGCTGTGTCCACAACAGCTTAGGTGTGGGCCACAAAATGTGGCCATTAATATGATATTTTGGCCAACGCATACTTTCCATTTTTTTTGCTGTGGCCGCAGGGTGCCTGCATGTCTTTTATCCCATATACACCAAGAGGGCACCTCTGCCTTGTGGTGTGTCTGCCAAGACTTTTGCTGTTACAAACATTTTCTTATCGTAACACTGTAGAGACCTGACCAAGATGGGGCACAATATTCGTGCAATCCAGCGATTTTGACATCCAAATCGAGGGCAAGCCACCAGCAGCTCTCAACAGAAAGCTTGAAAGCGCATGCATCACCATCAAGAAGGAGGTTGGGCGCGGTATCTGCCAAGTTGCCGAGTATGGGATCCAAGGCTATCCCAAAATATCCGTCAAAGTGTTGGCTTCACTCTTCTGCTTGTGCTTTTGAATTGTTCTACCTCCTGTGTACAAGTGTTGCAGCTCCACAGATTCTGCGGATTGATATTGTCCATAGCCTGGGAAAACTATTTCCAGATAAGAGAATAGGCAATTTTTTTGTTGATATCAGTTGTGTTGACTTATGGTCCATAAGTTATGGATATATATTGGAATATTTCTTTGCTTGGATGCATGCAGCCAAATGCAACATACACTGTTATGCCTAGTAGTATCAGGTCCTTTGGAAAAATGGAAAAATCTTGGAAAATTTTGAATTTTCCATTCCACAACAATGTGCTCAAAGTTGTAATCTGATAGCTGGCTGTTAATTGCAACCGCAATAGGACAGGCTGCACTGAAAAATTGTGGCAGATGCTTCACAAGTGCTCTAAATGCGCGATCATGAGCATTTGTGATCATGCTTTGGCCTGCTGCGCAGACAGTGGCACTCAAGAGGTCCTTCACAGCTTTGAATTTGCTGCATTCAGACGCTCAACTCCTTGCTGTTCCAAGTGCAACTCCTCCCCTGGCGGCAGGGGCTCAAAAAATCTGTCGACCATCTCTTTGGTCACCTGCGCTCGGCAAACAAGACCCCAAATCATGTTTCCCCTTATTCGGAGCCTTCTATGTATCTGGGTAACAATGAAACCGTGAAGCTGACCAACTCAAGACAAAGACACTGCAGCCTGTGACATCACTTAAAGACATGTTCCAGAATTGCACACCAAACAATTCAGTGCCATGCTCTGCCCCACCTGTTCTATGGACGAGGGGTCCCACTGCGGCTTGCCGGTCTTGTCGATCAGCAGCGCTCTGACCCCTTCAACAAAATCTGACTTGCCTGTGACACACTGGTGCACCATCCTGAACTCCATGGGCAGGCACTCTGCAAGGCTTCTGCCTGCACCCTCCCTCAACTCCCGCAGCACCACCACCTGGGACAGTTTCGATGACCTGCACCACAGCAAAGGCTCAGTAGTGTGCTCTGAGCCTGTCATCATGCAGAGCAGAAACCCCATTCCCTCTGCTGCGGCAGGGAAGCCTGGGATCTACTTTGGTGTCTAGAGGCCGTTGTGACATGATAGGTTGCTCCCCTCAAGGATGGACATAACTCCGAAATCAAGTGAAAACATGCCCCTGGAGGCCGGTGCTGGAGAGTAACGCATAGGCTGACCCAGCATTGAGACTAGTCCATGCATGCTGGCGTTGGCTGTCAAAGCACACATTTACAGTGTCTCTGATTGTTGGGAGACGATAGCTCACTTGTGAAGGGTGTCCAGTGTCTCCCTGCTCCAGGCATCCTTTCTTCGTTCGAGGGCAGCATAGATCTCCTGCAGGGAGTCGAAGTCGAAGCATTCGTTGATGGCTGGCATCTGGTCCAGCAGCCCACTCGGTTTTGGAGGTTCCCCCTCCTCCTGCATTCCCAATTTGCACACCGGAGCTTCATGATGTGATGTCCACCCCTGAAAGATCCAACCTCCAACTCCTTGCAATTTCAGGGGGTTGGCAATTCCTATCTCTGCTGAAGAAAGTGTATTCGGCTGGCACTGCAGCTTCATGCTGGCCTGCCGTCAGCACATGAATGGAAGCCCACCTCAAAGGTCTGCAGGCTGCGGAGTATCTGCTCGGGGCTCTGGGATTGCGGATCCATGGCGTGCAGCATTTCCTCCAGAGCAGGCAGGCGCTCAGATGCCACATAGTGAGTGGCCAGTTGAGCTTCCTTCACCTCTATTCCTGCAAGGAGGAATACCATGATTCATAAACAAAGCCTCTCATTGTGTGGGTACTTCCCATTTCTGGATGAAAGATTGCTTTCAAGAATGTAGGGATGAATTGCCAGATTAAAAAACAACAAGGCCCATGTAGCGGCCTGGTCTTGCTCGTGCATGGTGGCAGTAAGATTGAGAAAGTAAGGCAACATCCGCACCCTTCAGCCGGCGGCCAGTGAGGCCCAGGTATGTGCCAAGCTGGCCAGGCAGCCGCGGAAGAAAATATGACGCGCCCACATCTGGAAACAGGCCAATGCCGCACTCCGGCATTGCAAATACCGTCCTGTTCCACACCAGCACAAGAAACTCAATCGCTGCCACAGCAAAGTGGACTTTCCCTGTCCATGTCTTGGAGAATCTTTCAGTAAGCTCGATGGTCGTGCATTGGTGGACTCTAGGTGTATCTCCTATGCTGCAGTAGTGAAATGCACTCCAGCAGACATGGGACAAGGGACAAAGGCACAGACCTCTCAGTAGCGACCCGGTACGCTCCATGAACAGAGATGCCTGCGCCTCCGCCCATGACAATGCCGTCAATGAGCGCGATGTGAGGCGTCTGCAAAGTGCCCAACCGGTGGTTGAGCCTGTACTCCTCCCGGAAAAAGCTGCGCACCAATGCCATACTATGTAAGCATGCGGTATGGGGTCTTCATCAGCACATGCAAACGAAGCAGGGAGGCCTAGCATACTAGGGCTGCATTACCACCATGCACACACAGCGCAGGTACATGAAGATGCAGATCATATGCTAGTGGCAACCAACGAAAGCAGCAATAATCAGGACAATACATAAGCGGTGTGTGATGCCCAACCTGATGGCTTTGTCATGCTGGCCTGCCAGGATGTACTGCACCATGCCCTTCACATCTCCACCGGCGCAGAAGGCCTTGCCGCCCGCACCCTTGACAAGAATGGCATGCACGTCCGGGCTGGCGTCCCAGTCATCATAGAGCCGGTGAAGGGTCTTGCACATGGGCTCATTCAGGGCGTTCAGTGCCTTGGGCCTGCAAGCGCATGAACGCCATAAATAAAAGTCAAACTCAAGAAGTATGGGGGACTTGCACAGATCTAGGTGCATGACGAAAGGTTTTGAGGAGTTTGAGGTGTCTGCACCTGTTGAGGATGGCCACCCCCACTGAGCCAGGTAGAGTTTCGTCTTGTCTGCCCGTCCGAAAGAGAACCTGTGACACGATTTATATAGACTGTTATCACAACATAGCCATTCACAGTGGGCACCCCAAATGTGCAACCCAATGTCAGCAAATACAATAATGCGCTCGTTGCGTATCTTCGGCGAGCGATATTCACATGACTGTGATAATAAGGAGGCTCCTTTGCACCAGCCATTCAGGAATGGCATGCTCGCGTACCTCCTGCTCGCCAACCGGCATGGCGAGTGTACTGCTGCGCTTAGACCCGTATATGCATGTTCTGATACCGGCGATCGTGCCAAAAAAGATCTTGTGTTTTCGTAACGTCGCCACTCTATCCAATGAGCTCAGATTTAGTAGCTTGGGGGAGCAGGACAAGCCCAGTATGTCTCAGGGACTAGTACAGACATTCTCCAAAAGTTTGCAGAGCAGGAATTAATCTATGTCACAGAGCCTGTGAGCAGATCTCACTACCAATTCTGCCTTGCAAATAACTTCTTCAAATTTGCAGGCTCGTCAGTCCAAAGCAAAGTTTCAGCCCAGTCATGCCAAACTTGGCTCATGAGTACCTTCCTCGAGCTCCCTCCAACTTGGCAAGATCCCTTGCCTGCCTTCGTTTATTTGTGGCAGATCATCAGGTGTGTACATTGCATGACAGTCTTGTCAGGGAGGGTGACTTTCGACTGCTCTAGACTCTGCAGAAAGCTGGTGGTTGATCCAGCAACCTGGTTTGGCATCAAAGACAAGGTTGGTCTTCTACATCGCTTCTTCATTTACAGTGGCTTTTGTGAGCATGTTACTTGAAAACTGATTATTGAGATCAGTTGTCTGTGAAGCCGTGACTTGCCCCCAGAAAAAGTATAAATCTTGATCATCTACTGTTGCGTCTTGCATTGACCATAGCATCGTTTGACGACGCATCAGTACAAGCGATATTGAGTCGTCTTCTGTTATTGTGACGTCTGTATGACATGAAGGAGCTTTTGTAAGCGCTGAGGAAGCTTCATGACGCCCCATCTTTCTGCCGTATTCTGCTTTTCATTTCGCTCCTAAGGACATTTTCTGCATCCATGCAGAGATATGGCGGACTCTGCAAGCATAGCGCAATTCACGGACGTCACTGGAGCTTCACAGGAAGCTGCCAAATTCTTCCTCGACAGTTCTGAGGGCGTGGTTGATGCAGCGATCGACCAGTACTTCGCCACTGGCGGTGAAATGTTCGCTCCAGCCGCCCCTGAGGAAGCAATGGAAGAAGCTGAACCCATAGCTCAACCAGGTAAAACTGGTCCCTGCTCTTCTGCGTTCATCACTCTCGATGCCTGCCTAGACAATTAGGCCAACTGATACTGGCAGAAGATACAGTCAGTGCCTCTTGCATAGTATCCCAACATTGATGTGCCAGTCCGTTACCTGCTGAATTGGACTAGCCTTGGTGGCATGCGTGAAGTCTCACCTTCTGCTAAAATTCGCTGACCAGGCCATGTGGTGTTGCAGTGCTGCCACGCCAAGCTGCGCCGGTGCCGGCAGCAGCCGCACCGCCCCCGCGCGCGAGTGCCGCCAGCAGCAGAGGAGCGCGCCCTGCAGCGCAGCCCAGGGGCAACGTCCGCTCCCTGGCGGACATGGCCAAGAACCAGGACGACAGCGACGACGATGAGCAGAACGAGTACTATGCCGGCGGCGAGAAGAGCGGCCAGGTGCGTTGGCATTCAGTAGACGCTTGGGCTTGCTTTGGTGCATTGTTGAATGCTTTTATGTCCACATGACCAGCTTCCTTTTGTTGTCCTCCTCCTGATGGGGGGGATCCTCTCTGGAGAAGATCTGCCCTGTTCAAGAAGGGGGCCCATGGGACTCTGATGTGAGCTGAGATAGACAGCAACCATGATGTCTGCAATGTGCGAGTGAACCCTAAAGGGGATTGTGCGCAACAGGTGGTCAAGGGCAATCCAGCCCCAAAGGAGAAGGTGGGCGAGCTCTTTGACCGCGCGCGCATGGCCGGCGCAGAGGACGGACCCGCCGCGCCCCTGCCGGCGCAGCGCTCCGCAGGGGTGTTCACCGGCACAGCGCGGACGCTCGCCGGCGGTGACGTGGCCCCCGAGCCTGCACCGGCGCCAGCGGACGGCCAGCCGCCGCGCATCGTGCACAACATCTCCTTCTACGCAAATGGGGTCTTCACCATAGACGATGGTGCGTGTGCCTCCTCCATGCTGTTGCGTGCTGTAAGTGTTTTGCTCACAATGCGCTTTGATTGGGCATCACGGCAAATGTGAATACATGAGACCAGGGATCTGTTTTGCACTGTGACGGCACAAGATTCAAGAGCTCACTGCTCGCTGAGATATGGAGCTTATGCTGTACTGCAGTGGCAGTCCTACATTATGTAATATACTTTTTCCTTCTCGCGTCAATCCTGCAACAATGTCCCCACAGGTGAGCCACGCCGCCTGGACGACCCGGCAAACAAGCCGTTTCTGGACAGCATAGCGCGCGGGGACTGCCCCAAGGAGCTCGCGCCCTCCGACCGCCGCATCGTAGTCAATGTCAACCTGATCCGAGTCGAGCGCGAGTACGTGGCGCCCCCGAAGCCGAAATACAAGGCCTTTGGAGGGACCGGACGGCTGCTGTCAGGTGCGCTCCCGGCCCCCTCACTACACAACCCTGTGCTATAGCTATCACAAATGCCATACATAGGTAGCTTTGCACCTCGGCACCTGCACGGATTTTCGCCACTTCCAAACCCACTGGTAGTTCTGGGTGTGCCACCCTGAAGGATGTGTCTGAGGCTAATATTGTGAACTGCTGCGCAGCGGACGATGGGCCGTCTGCAAGCAGTGAGGCGACACCGGAGCAGCCGGCCGCAGCCCCGGCAGCAGGTTCCCAGATGCCCTGGGAGGGCCCTGACGAGTCAAAGGACACGACTTCCCTGCAGCTGCGCCTAGCAGACGGCTCTCGCATGGTCGGTCCTTGAGCCTGTAACTTCAAAATCAATCAGGGTGCACCAGACAAGAGCAAGGCGTGAACTGTGCATGTGACTTCCTGACGTTGGATATCTGTATCCTGTGCAACTGCCGGGTGTGAGTAGATCTGCTATGATTGTGTGCATGGGGGTTATTCCTTGAAACTGCAGTGAATATAATCTGTGCAGGTGGCACGCTTCAATCTGGACCACACAGTGGGGGACATCCGCCGATTCATCCGTGCAGCCCGACCCGAAGTCACAACTCCATTCCGCCTCATGACCGCCTTTCCGCAAGCACAGCTGGAGGATGACGCTGTCACCATCTCCGCTGCAGGGCTGGCCAACGCTGTCATCATACAGAAGCTTTGATTCTGCTTCACCCAGTACATGTGAAAGTCGTCAGCGAGATAGTAAATGTGGGCTCTACACAGATAGCAGGTCTAGGATTGCATGCCAAGTGTTTGTTCAAGATGGCAGTTGTGCCTTTATTGCCTCAACTCCAGGACTACTCACCCGATCAATATTCAGGTGGGTGAGAGTGCTGCAGAAATTTGGAGTTTATGTTTGCATGCTTTGCCGAAGTGATGTGTTCATTCATTAGCGTAGGATTGCAACCCCTACAATTCCTAGCCAGTAAAAGGCTACAATCTTGTTCTGCAAACTACTTTTAAGCACATTCTCTATCACAACACACAATCTCTGAAAACACATGCAACAGCCATAGTGATCTGACAACTGTTCACCCTGACGATACCATGTCATGTCAGGCTGGCATGTTGCAAATCGGATGCACTCTCATCTCTCAAGTCTGTCCCTCTAGCATGCTAATTTCTTGCAAAAGACCAGCCTCTGAGGCAATCTTCTGCAGCTGCTCTGGCTCCAGCGCAGCTCCTCCTGCCTGCTTCTCCTTCAGCTGCTGCACCTGCCTGAGCTTCTTCTGCAGATTGCGCAGCCGCTTTGCTGCGTCTGCGCCGGAATCCTCCTGCCCCTGAGGCTCAGCTGTGGTCAGAGCAGAAACACCTGCAGAATGTACACACAACTGACGTGAATTCATGGGTCATGAATATATCCGAGATACACTAGAATGAATTCAATCTCCCTGCTTATGCATGGTGCAGAAGGAAACATGCCGTGTCTGTGACACGACCTTTGATGCTCATGGGCCCAAGCAGCCACGAATGCCTTTGTACATTTAGAATGCACCTTCTGTGACAGACTTGACTTGGGCGGCGGGCTCTGCACCGTCCTCACTAGCCTGTCCATCTCCTCCTTTGGCCTGCACACATTTCCCAGAAGCTGCTTGAATTCCTTGTTATGGGCACCATCCACAACACATGGCTGCCAAGAATTCAGGCATATGCCACAGTGCTGCACCTTGGCGCGTTGCCGCCGCTTGGCATTCTTCGACGCAGTCTTGGTGTCGGGCGCTGGTGCGCCTGGCACAAGGGTCTTGTGGTGAGCGTTCACACCAATGCGGCCGCGAGAGTCGTTTGGATCATGCCCCAGGCTGAAGTTGCCGCTGGACGAAGCACCTGATGCATGCATAGCTTCACCTTGCTCCTAGAGCCAGCATCCTTTTGCGTTTGAATCATCAATTAGCCAAAGATATATGCAGACATGCAGCTTGTCTGCAGGACGTACCTTGCCTTTTGGCACAGAAAGCTTGCAATAATAATAATAATAATAATAATAATAATAATCTGCAGACATCAAAAGCAATGCGAGTGCCAGGGAGATACGAGACATCAATTGAAATGCTTGAAACACATGATGCATGAGAGCAAGCAGGTTGGTGTACAAAAGCACTTAAATGAAATGAACGTACCTGCTGCAGAGCCCCTCAAGTGAGGCAGAACATAGCCAGATGCTTTGGCTGCTGCAGGGGCCGCCGGTGCACTGCCGTTGGCCCGAGGCGACTGCGGCCGGTCGGGGAATGTGTCCCGCGGCGCCGGCTGCCAGCGAGCTTCCAGCAGCACTTCCACCTTCTGCTCAAGCAGCTTCTCCCCAGTGTACCTGACACACGCAAGTAATTTTGTTGTTGAAGTACCCGTGCCCAGAAAATGGGCATGACAACAATGCAAGCCATGCTTGCTGAGCCTGGCCAGAAGTCCCCAAGATCCGGACAAAATAGACACGCAGAAAGACTGGGAGATGGAGGGTATTGAGGGATTGAAGGGCGCATGCATGCGTGGATGTGCGCGTACTTGTATATCTGGAAGCCATTGTCCACCCTCAAGCGGGGTGCTGTGGTGGCTGTCAATACACTGCGCCCGTCTGGAGCCCACTCCAAACTCACAGCATTGTCAGCCCTGCATGCAAAAGGACGATCAGCACACCTATGCATGTCATGCAAACTAAGAACAGTGTCTCCAGACGGCTTCGTTTCGAACAAGGACAGTGAGGCTGAGTCACCTTGTGGCACCCATCTGCTTGAGCTTGCCGTCCGCCTTCTTGTCGAAGAACAAGATGTCGCCTGGCAAGTTCCCAAAGCCCGCCACCGCCACAAACCTCCCCTGCATTTGCAAAGTCCTTGCTCTGAACCACACCGGCAAAAATTGACCATGGCCGCAAATATCATGAAAATGAAACTGTACAGTGCAGCTCCCTGCATGCTATGGAGGGAAATGTGCAAGTCACACACCTGAGGACTCCACCTCACAAGGTTATGGCCGCCGCTGCCCAGATCAAAGAAGGGCTTGCAGGCCTCAGTGAACACAGTGCTCTTGGCAGGCATGAAGCCAGCCACTGTGATGAAGTGCTCGCCCGAGGGTGACCACTGCACATCATGCACCGGCCCCTCCTGCAAGACAAATACTTTCAAGCTACAGCTTCGCTTGCCTATTCCTTTCATAAAAGGCGGGCAAATGTGATCAATGTGAAGTGCAACAGGTCCACAGACCTTGAGCTGGACAATGCTGTCATTCTTTCCATCAGCTGAAAGGTAGTTAAGTTTCTGCTCGCCATAGTAGCTCTGGTTCGTGGCATCTGTGTCCGAGGACGTCAGCGCCAGCAGGGCAGTCCCCTTGGCATTCCACAGAAGCTGCGCTGCGTTGGCCTGTCATGAAACACCACGTGCATGAGTCAGGAACTTGGGCAATGCACAGGAAAAATCCAGCAGAGTTTAAATCTGATGCATGCGGCATGAGTGTGGAGTTGCGCACCCTGAAAAAGGACCGACGTGCAATGGGCGCAGGTGAGTCACCCTTGCTCAGCTGATTCAAGTCCCAGATGCCCACAAAGCCGGGGGCGCTCTTACCCTCTGGCACGTATGCAGCCAGGAGGGGCTTTGCTGTGTTTGGTGACACTGCAAACCCTGCCAAGCCCTTCACTGCCAGCTTCTTCGCCACCCCTGCAGCCAGGCACATTTGACCATCCAGCATTTGCATAGTGGATGACAAGTTATTAATATTGTCATGACTTACACCAGTTTGAGCAGAGTTTGGAAGTATCAGTGCATGCATGGATGCATGCAGACTTGCTGCAATGCCGCATTCATTGGGCAGCTGCAAAGCTGCAACTGCCTGTTGATGTAAAATGGTTGTGGATGGAAGCAAAAGGCTAATGCTGCTTGAAAAGCAAAGTCTCAGCCCCCTAGATCGCCAAGCACCTTGTGAGAAATTGTGTGGGTCGTAGACATTGACAGCATTTGTCACGAGGTGCAGTGCGGATGTTTCATCAGCCGTGAATGCCACTGCTGGCCAGTGATCCCTGCTGAAGCTCTTCTGAAAGAGCTGCATCACCACCGTGCCTTTCCTCCAATCCCATACCTGCACATTTGAGATCCTAAAACCTTGATTCCTTGATGCGCTTTGACTTTGGTGTCTGATGCCAGTCAAATGACAGACTCGCTATCTGCACAGGTTAGCATGGGTCAGCACCTTAAGATTCTTCTCTGCATTTCCAGAACCTGGGGCGGGCCGTTGGAAGGTGGTCAAGTAGGTGTTCTGTGGAGAGAAGGACACTGCCACAACTGTTGGCAAAGTCAAAGCCGCCACCTGTTCACAGTTGTTGCTTAGAAGGCCTTGACCAGCACATGTCCATGGCAACATCTGTAGGAAGGACAGCAACTGAACAACCACCCGGAAAAGGACATCCTGTTCAACAAGGTACCTGGTCTTGATTTCTGCCATCATAGATGGTGACTGCATTGGGGGACATGGCTGCTAGATACGCCCCATCCTCTGACCATAGCAGACTACCCGCTGGCACCCTGAAACACACTCGATTCAGTGCACAGGTGATAACTGAACAAATGAGATTCCACCCATAGTTGAGTCTACGCTCATCATGCCGCATGACATAGAAGCCTCCAGGGACAGCAGCCAGCACTTGTGGCTTGTTCCTGCTTGAATGTTCTTGCAATGGTGTCGTACACTTCGCTTTTTATGAGGATATATTCAAACACCAAATTCTATTACAAATCAGTGACATCGTTGGGTTGCTGGACTCACTTGGAGATCTTGGTGGTCGCCAGCGCAAGAGGCGTCTTCTTTGGTACCAAGCTCACAACCGAAGCTACATCCGGAATCCTCACTGTGAACATGAACGAAATAAAATTATTAAAAGATGTTAGAATCATCCACTCCTATCCTGCAAAGCAGAGGATCACTTCAGATCACAAAATGCAGTCAGTAGCTGACCTGTGATTTGCTGGGGTGGCAAGTCATGGTGCTGGCCTTCTGCAGACATTTGATTGTTCTTTCTCCTATGAGATCGATTTGGACTTTAGACGCTTGATAGAAAGTGCGGATGTGCTGCAATGCTCACTGCAATTATACGACTTTTATTTCTTGCCGTACTCCTCTCCTGTCATCACCGAATCATTTTGAAGGCTGCTCGTGGATTCGCTGAAGTTGCAAATCTCATTTAAAGCAAAAGGGAGAAACGTTGGAGTGGACCCCCAGTGGAATTGATGACGTCATCACAACTCCTCTTCTTTCTCCCAGATAAATTAAATTGATACATGATTAATCTTGTAAATGCACGCATGGCTGATGAGAATTGTTATACACAACTGCGATAGGACTCTCGAAATGTAGACGTCTCGGAACCAATTTCCATTGCTTGTGTACAAGCAACTAGGATCTAAGTCGTGCGCAATCGTAGGGATACACAAAATGAAATATTTTCAATTTTCCAGTATGTTCTAGAGGAGGTGTCATGACAAAGCATGGATTTTTACAGGATCTTAGGTGTGAAAAGGGATGCTTCACAGCAGGAGGTGAAGGATGCCTGGCGTCGAGAAGCCCTCAAGAACCATCCTGACAGGTGAATGTAGTGGCAGGATAGTATTATATTACTTTGTGTGTTGATGCCTGATCACTCCCAACAGCTTGTCAGCAAGGCCTCTGACTGTCGAGGAGAACCTGCGCAGACTACAGAACGCTTCAGACTTTGACAGAGCCGAGGCTGCACGGAGGTTCAAAGAAGCCAAAGAGGCTTACGAGGTGCTCAGCGATGGTACGCATCCTTTGCTCTCTACACAGCTTGCCCAAGAACTGCACCTTGGCCTTCTGCAACTCTGAATTTCCCGGCTTTTGACCCATCTGCAAATTCAGTGTCCCTCACATTTACTCCTGACACTCTCACGAGGGTGCCAATGTGTCATCTGCAGATGGCAAGCGAGCGCTATACAACACCTCTGGCCGCTCGGCAGTCTATGCAGCGCAGAGGGCAGGCAGGACATCCTCATACGGCAGCGATTTCACTCCCAGGGCGCGCAGCGGCTGGTCTAACTTCAGATACCAGCAGCAGCGCCACAACGTCCATGGTGAGGACTTGCATGCCCCACCATCTGCCCTCCGCCCCAGCTATGCAGTAGCCAACTTGATGTGACAGAAAGACCCTTGCACTCAATATTGCGAAATCCGCAAGTGTCCAGTTGCCTAGACTGCTGGCACAATAAGCAGCAGCCCTTGTGTGAGTGTCGACTGAGCAAATTTTCTGTTGGCCAGGGTCTGCATTTAGTTTCTTCAGGGGGTTCACGCGTGGCATGGGCCGAGCTGATGCCTACTTCCATGCCGGCTTTGCTGGCATCCTGGTTGTTGGAGTCGTGCTCGTCGCCCCGATGGCTGACTCACTCTGGGAGCGCATGAATAGTGGGGTGCGTGCATCGCTGCCCAACTGACTATCTGCGTGTCTTTCTGGCCAATCCATGGTGAAATATGGTGTTGCTGGGGACGACTGGTTGCTGATGCTAGAACCTGTTCTGACACTGTGCTGTGCCCGCACGCAGAAACTGTTCAAGCATATGAAGGCAGCGGAATCACACACGGTACCTTTTTTTCCGCTTCAAAATAGCCTGTGATAGCATAATATGCGAGTGCAGGAAACTCACCGATTGAGATGTGGTACGATGAGCTAAATGTTACTATCAAATGGAGTGTGTTGGCGCTGCAGGCTGTTTGGCCTGTGAGAGATCGGATACAGGATGAGGGTGAGAGGCTGCGGGCTCAGGGAGTGCCTCCAGAAGTCATTGCTGGCATGCGCAGCATCAATGCCCATAATTTTGCCAGGCAGCCAGCTGACGCCAATTCCAGAAGCACTCTCACAATGGTAGGGATTTGTCATGCTTCCCAGATGCCAGTGTCACTGGCCCATGGGTGCGCCAATATGTTAGACAGCAGCCCAATATGCTGCATTAAAGAAGCCTTCAGTCACGGCGCCAGGCAATGTTACTTCCTAAAAGTCAGCGGCTGCTTGTGCGCAGGGCACTGTTACCACTGGTGAGCGTGTGAATGCAAAGGAGGCTTCTGAAGGACCCTGCAAAGAGCAGGATACTGCCGGCCAGGTGCCACATGAACAGTACAAAAGGGCAGCCTCAGAACCTGCCGCAGGCACAGATGATCCTAGTGACTCTTTCAGTAAACGCAGTATTACCAATGGGGGACTTTCCACGCAGAGCGCTTCCTCACCCCAAAGCGCCAGTGATGATGCTGTGATTGAAAAGCCACAAGTGGATCCAAAAGGCGAAGCTGCAAATCCAGCAGGCAATCCTATACTAAGAGAACCGTTGCTGCCGGACAGTAATCAGAGTGTACAATAAAGAGAAGAGGAACACTGAAATCGTGGCGCATAGATTGTGGGCTCTCCTCAATGGATTTGAGGACAGATGTTTTTTTCGCAATGACAGTAGCTATGCTAGGCACGGGCAATATAAACGGGTTATGCATGCTGTTTTTGCGGACCCAGATCCATTAATCATTGGAGGGAGCGGGGCTGTACGTTAGGTGGCAGTGTACCAGCATTGAAAATCAATTTACACCCTTACCAATGATGATGAGTGCCATTCCAACATCATCGTGTCCAGACATGCACAGCATGTACATTAAGTTAGGTAAGCTTGCATAAGCTTACCCTAAAGCCTTGAATATTCATAAATTAAGACTAGTCTGACACATGTGCACATGACGTCACATCAATCGTCTAAGTTGCGACAATTGACTTGGTAAGGCCAAACTATCAATACTGCTGTCCATCCATCTTGACTGTGCTTGTTCTTGCAAGCGGCTGTCTCAGCTGCATAGCAATTGCGACTGACCATATAAGAAGACGATGAGGCCTGATGCCCTGATCATTTGCGAACATAAATAGAGAAGTGACACAAAGCACCAAAAACACAGTCCACAGCATCCATGACATGATCCGACCAGAAGTTTGAGCACGGTATATCAGACTAGCCTAGTAGGCAGAGCGAACATGTTCGCTATTGGGTGACATCAAATTTGCAGTCCCTTCATAGGACAATGCTCAGAGAATGAGAATGCTGACCATAAGAATACACAGCGTATTCTACGCCAGGATCAGATTGCAATGCATGTGTAAGTTGCTACAGTAGGGTCGAAGAAGAATACAAGTTTGAATGAGTCCATACCGGGCAGATCAAGAACCGCTTGCCACAAAATCCTGTAATTGGCCTCAGAGCGAAACCCCCACCATGTGCGAGAAAATGGGGCAGAGCCCTCAAGAATAGAGGCAAGAAAAGACATTTTGTGAAATCATTGGTGCCATACGGCCAAGAGAAAAAGCACCTGCTTGCCAATGAGGGACGCCCCCAAGATGTCAACATGCCGGTGCTACAAAGCAAGAAGAATGGGTGAGCCACTGCATGTCGTGCAACCTCTTGCGCAGAATGTGCAGACAAATGCAAACACAGGACCCTCAGCAGCTCCCAGCCGCTGCCTAAGAGTATATACTGCAACAACGTCAGCTCCTTCGCTGCTTGGTGACCACTATAAAGCCGATCAGATCCTGGAGCTGTTTCGCGCGCCCAGGCACCCGGCAGAAGATCATCTGGCGCTCTCTTTTGGGAAGTGCAGGCTGGGCACCTGGGTTCGCACTCGAATTCATCCAATCGTGCCCTTCACGTGCAGCCCTTCGCTGAGTCAAACCTCATCTGATCGTACCTATGAAAAGCAGCACACTGCCTCTTGGCTGAGTCGGAGCTCATCCAATGGTGCCCTTGACGTGCGGCGCGCTGTCTCTGTTGGCTGAGTCGGTGTGGAAGGGGTTTGGCGGCGCGAGATTGGCCGAGGGGCACAGGTCGCGCGGCGCCAGGCGCGACAGAGAACAGCCCGAGACGGAGTGCCAGCGCTGACTCAGCGGGGAGCAGCGCTCCTTGGACGGCGCAACTGGCGGCCGCGCCATGTCCTTGCGCTTGGGAGTTGACCCCGCCTGCGTCTGGGGCGGCCTCTGCCGACAGCATGCCTGCAATGCGTCCCCATTTTCAGACCCTTCTTTAGACAAGCCAAGCAGACACTCCTTGCCCGGTTGTTAGCTGGTGCTCAGTAAGCTGGAAATCAACGTGCGAAAGGGAAAAGCAGCGAACGTGCCTCGACAAAAGGGGTTTCAACGCCACCACAATTTGACACTGGAAAATTCTGAAGGGACCCTCTTTTGGTGAAAGAGCAGGAGATCATGAAGGGGAGAGAGCAGGTCTCACTGCGCGGCAAAGCTCTGGCGACATGCTGTTCTTGATGACCTCAAACGCCTCCTTGGCTGAGGGCCTGTCCTCTGGAGGCCGCTCCAGGCATTCGTCTATCAGCTCTGCTATGCTCTCAGGGCACTCCTCGGGCACCTGTGCAGATGCAGAACACACAGAGGTTTCTAGGTATGAACTCACAGACTGTTTATGCCATGAAGCAGCTACACCCACGAAGCAGCTACACATTCACATTAGCTATAAGTATGAGGGGACTGGCCATCACAAAGGCATTTGCGTGCCCTCCCAAGCTTGTGGTTCTGGAAGACCAGGAAAAGCTCAGACCTGCAGCCGTCGAAGATGGCCGCGCAGTGGGACCTCTTGAGTGCAGATGTTCCACAGGACCACCCCCAAAGAGAAGATGTCCGCCTGCAGCAGCAAATGAACAAATGCTCCATTGACTGCATTTCTGCCCCTTCCCAGATGCCCACATCCCACATTACTGCAACATAATTTCCAATCCTTGCCCTTCTTTGTTCAAGCCAAGGCACTGGCCACTGTGCATCGTTGTGCAGGAGATTTCCTTGGTGCTGCACACCAAAGGGACCGTTTCCCACGCACTCAAGGCAAAGCTGACCTTCTCGTTGCAGCGCATGTTGAGCAGCAGCTCAGGCGCGGCGAACGCGAGGGTGCCACCGGCATTGGCGTCTGTGATTGTGGCCTGCATCACTTTGGCCAGACCCAGGTCGCCAATCTTGGCGACTGTGTAGTCCGCGTTCAGCAGGATGTTCCGGCACGTCAGGTCCCCATGCAAGCACTGCAGCCATCGCACAAAAACGACCTTCAATCGAAATGATTGCACAGGGAACAGGTTATCCTGCCTGCCGCAGAGATGGAGGTGTCCCAATCCGAAAAGTCAGCACGGCGTGGGGGGATTTCAGCAGTGTCACTGCACTGCAAGACATACAAGGCGGAGCAAGGAGTTGTAGAGGAGAGGTGCGGGGGGCTGGATGCGCACTCTGCAGCTGTGCAGGAAGCACAGGCCCCTGCCCACATCCAGGGCAATCTTGTGGCCCTTGCTGTACCAGCCCAGGTCGCCGCTCCTGTCGTTGGATATGGCATTGGACAGATCGCCTCCCTGCAAGCCAGTGCCTCAATCAGCGTCTGATAAACCTGTCTGCCCAACGTCTGGATGGGTTGAACGTGCCACTGCAAGGCATGCGCATGGGACCCAGGAAGCATTGTTGTGCAGTACATTGGCACCACTGCCATTTTTGTGGTGCAGCAAATTTGAAGTGTGGAATAATGCAAAGCAGACAGGAATATTGCAGATGTAGGCTGGGGCCACACCTCCATGCACTCCAGCACCAGCACAGGGCAGCCCTCCATGATGGAGGCGCCGTAGAATTGCACAATGTTGCTGTCAAAGCTGAGCGTCCTGAGAAGGTCCAGCTCCTGCGCAAAACACCCAAGACCGGGGCTGCTTTCATACCCACACCCCCTTCAGACTCAACAGCAGTCTCAGCACTGCAACATCAGGTAGAGCCAGGCAATCTTGTACAACATGGCGTTAATGGTGGTGGACACTGGGCAGCATAACACTGAACCCCATTTTTGAAATCCGTAAAAATTTTCCAAAGGGATTTGAAAAGGACCTTAGTAAAACGGGCCAACTCCTTCTCAGGGTCCTCCACATCCAGCAGCATCTTAAGTGCCACCTCCCTCACACCTCCATGCAGCCCCTTTAACACCTGTTCATAGCATATGGTGATAACATCAGTTCCTTTCACACCGGGCTTAATTTTCGTTGCCGCATGATGCAGCATGGAAATAGGTCGCAAGCATCAGCATCAGGGATCGGGGATGGGAAGAAAGGGATGATCAGGGGTGAAAGAACGTTAGGACTCTGGCTCTGGCACCTTGCAGAAGCCACCCCTGCCAAGCTCATGTGGCGTGCCATCGCTCCTGAAGCATATCTCAATATCCTCTCCATCCAGGGAGTTGCGCAGACACCACTTCTTCATGTCAAGCTCCGAGCAGACAGAGCTGACCAGGGAACGCCTCGAGCTGGGTTCCATCATGCTCCCTGTCCAGTCAGAACATGTCAATATACGGAACTGCACCTCGGGCAGATCAAAATAAAGCCATCCAGAACCTCTTTACGGAATCTGGCTCCACAGTTGTCACCTGCAGATATCTTGACTCCTGTCAGGCCACACTCTGTGTCTTGACTCTTGTCATCGCCTGTAGCAGGGAAAGCATCCTTGGCACGCTTTTGCCGCAAGTAAAGGATGGCGCCTGCAGCCATCCAGCAATGCATACTGTCAATTCACCCAAAGCTGAATGCTGACATATTGGCTGCTGCCAGTGCGGACATTCTGAAGGGACATGAGCATGTGCCAGTGTCATTTGAAGGCCCATGATCTGCAGACGTACCAATGATTGCCGTGACCACAATGACCACAGCGACACAAGAGCCGAGGATTGCAGACATTGGGGCGTTGTAATCATCCTGAGGAAAGCCGGCTGAGGGCGGAAAGCCTATGGCGGTCGCCTGATCCACAAGAGTCAGACCTGGTGTGTGGGACACAAGAGAGCCTCAGTGCGGCTTTGGATGAAGTTGACAGACACTGCAAGGCATCCAAGATGCACCAACACAGACATGGTGTAAGCCGTTCATCATCAGAGCTGCAGTTAAGGCCACGCCTTTTACACGTGCACGCATCACTCTGCAAATTTTAGGACCTCACCTGGCTGGTGTTGTATGGAGAGCAGCATGGCATCCGTGAGATTCACACCCGCTTCAGCAAATTTTTGAAAGAAGGATGCTCTCGCGGCGCCATCTTTGCAGGACACGCATGCAAGCATGTCTGTGAAGGCCTGCCGATGCACCCAAAGCTGTCATGCACCTCACCAGGAGTGTTTCTCTTCTGACCAGAACAAATTTGTGCAAAGGCTATGCCATCCATGCAAAGACCAATTTCAGGCATTGGGAGACATCAAGGAAAGTCACAGGCCTCACCTCCATAACTTCCTCGATGCGATTGGCCGCCACAAGGTGGATTACCACGCTGATGACGTCCACATCACCCATCTGCTGTGTGATCTGCAAGCATCCCCAATGCCTGATCACCGCTGTGTACATTTCTGCTTGTAAACAACATACAGTGAAGCAGCATCACACAAAGCCGCCATCAAAAACACGAGCATCCATTGCTATAAAGACAGGCTGTGCTAGCTCCACTGGACACTTTTGGCCCATTTCCAAACGAGCCTCACATTTGTCACAAGCGCCCGATGGATCCACAGCCTCTCGTTCAGCGGATGGAACATTGCAGACATGAGCAGATTTTCCTTCTCTACCACAAAGGGAGCCAGGCGCACACCCGCGACCTGCACAAGGGTGAACAACATCTCATGCTGTACTCAGAGGTGCGCCTCCTTCAATGGCGCCCACTCAAGGCATGCCTTCAGGCCTCAACACTGGCACATAAAGATTGAAATTAAGGTTGAAATGCTGATGACTGAGCACTCATGTGTGTCAGTTAAGCAAGTCACCTGGATGTTCACGGTATAGCCCTGGCAGGAGCTAAGGGGGAGGCGTGCGACCACGGGGGCAGCTTGAGGGTATATACACTCGGTCAGATGCCAGTTCTGGTCAATCTGGGCACATAAAGGGGGCTTAGATTTTATACTCGCATGCGTGCGCCAATACTCATGTAAGCAGGAAATAACACGATTAACAGCAAGACCTGATGCTTTGCTCACCGTCGTGTTTAGTACAACATTCCGATTTTGAGTGGTTTGCATGAAAAGGGTGAAGTTGAAGCCCTCTGCCCTCTTAAAGTAGCTGTCAATCGTCCAGTATATCTTGAACGTGAGGTCCACGCTCGTAAAGTAACTCAGGCTGGCGCTGAGGCTCTCGGAACCGTTAGAATCAATGTCCCCTGGCGACCATGATCCAAATAAGCACACCATATGGTTCTTGTACGACAGCAACAAAAGTGCGCAAGCTTTGGGGAGAACCTAAATCAATGGCCTTCATAAACACTGGTGTTGGATGTCATGAACGTTGTATGTTCTCACCCCTGGACCCAGTAGTGATTGTCTTGGCTCCCTGGCTTGGACTGATGTCAAGGACCTGTAGTTAAGCATTCAGGGTACGAATTATTTGCGGGCTAATATTTCTAGTTCTGATGCTGCAAAAAGATATTCTTGACACCAAGCCCAGATGCAAAGGAGTCGAGGCTAACCTCACAAGAGACATTGAACCCCTGCCAGTCCTTTTGGGAAGGGTTGTTCACGTTTCTCAGGTACAGCTGGCGGAGGTTGCTCAGGTCGCCACCGTAAAGGCGCTCAACGAATTTAACAGCAGATATCACCTGATTAGGAGGTCCAAAGAGGTCTGCCGCGTAATCTGCGCAGTGGAACATGTCCAGTAGGGGGCAAGTGCCTGGCTACTTTCCACACAAATTTGGCAGCTGGCATTAGGGGGCATTCTAGTTATAACCCCAGCAATTTCAAAGCAAGAAACTAAGTATGTCGCACCTTTCATCCTCAGGGGAACAAAGCCCCGAGCAGGGACGCCATCTCCATATGCTGTGCTGCTCAGGAGGCAGCACAGCAAGCACACCACCGACAAGCGCATCGGCAAGCTTATGCATGATGTCACGAAGATTCTCCTATTGATCATCGATGCACAACCATCAACGGAATGGGCACCTGACGCATGGCTAGGTTGCCAGGGCGCAGCTCAGCGGCCATCGGGCGACCCCCAGCCATCGTGACTGCCTCTTTCAGCATTATACTATGCGCAAAGACTTCATCGGCTGCCACTGGTGTGCGCGAGAGGGCAGATCAGCCATGACCGCGTAGGGAACGCCAGCTGCTTTCACGTGCGAGCTTCACGTCCACACGTCAGCGCGCCAGCGTGGATTCAATTGAAGAGGGGGACTCTTTGACCTCATAGAGGACAATAATCGTTTGTGAGCGCGCACATTGACACAGCAGCACAGGCAGCTGCCAAAAAACATTCTTGCGTGTGGATGCAGAAAGTACTCTGAGCTATGGGGGTGCGTGTCCTTCTTTACAGGCTTGTTTTCTGCTGCTCATCACTTTCCCAGTGCCAAGGAGCTGACCCACTTTCGTTGTGCCATGCAGGGTGGATGCAGTCCAAGCAAGCGTCAGTGGGTCTACAATAAGAAGTATCCGCTGCGCTTTAGCACCTACTGAACCATTAGCTTCCAGCGTCCTTCTGTGTTCACGTAAGCAGTATGACTTCAGTCGCTCTGGCTCGCCAAGCACAGCCTGCTGGCTGTCACAACGCACACCAGCGTCAGAGAGCTGCCTCCCTTCGTGGAATTGGGCCCCAATGGCGTGGCCCACGCCTTTCGAGGGCCTCGGGCGGCGCGCGATCTCGTAGAGCGAACACGTGCACCCGCGCGTCGGTCAGTTTTTCCATCAGCCAGACAGCTGCAGGCGCGCCTGCCGTCCGCAACTTTGACTTTCTGGTACTGGGAAGCGGGATCGCCGGGCTGAGCTATGCTCTCAAGGTCGCCAAGCACGGAAGCGTGGCTGTGGTTACCAAAGCCCAGGCTGAGGAGGGCTGCACCCAGTACGCCCAGGGAGGCGTGTGCGCGGTCCTGGGCAAGCACGACAGCGTGGAAGCACATGTCGAGGATACCATGATCGCAGGAGACCACCTCAACAGCCGCAGGTGGGCACCACTGCTCTGTTGTATCTTGAAGACAAGTGCATACTCTTTGTGCCCGGTGAGCTTGCTTACGTTGCTGTTTCGATGTGGAGTGCTTATAGTTGACCATTTTGTGGTGGCTTAAATCGCTGCTGTAACTTTGGACACTCGTCGTACCGCGTTAAGCACTGTCAGGGTATCTTTTGTCTCTGCCCTAGTTATGCAGCCATGCTCTGCTGGTTCTGAGCCAATGCCACCGCTTTGCATGAGCGTCTCATCCATCCCATCCCTTTCCCACTTGCGTGCGCATGGCATTTGGCCACGTCCGCCGCATGCATCACATTTTACAACGGTAGCATGCCTCCTAGCTTGAGCCCAGGCGTGGTTTGCAGATTCCTGGTGTCATTTGAACGATTAGGATGTTCCACATTCTTTGATCAGGACGGCTCACACCATCTTCGTGGAATGTCGCTACATGCGGTGCAGCTGAAGTGGGCTGACATGGCGGCGCAGGGTGGTTGAGGTGGTGTGCAAGGAGGGCCCCATGCGAGTGATGGAGCTGGTGGAGCTGGGAGCGCAGTTCACGCGTAAGGAGAACGGCGCGCTGCACCTAACGCGCGAGGGCGGCCACAGCCACCGCCGCATCGTGCACGCAGCCGACGTCACCGGCCGCGAAATCGAACGGGCCCTGCTGGCCGCCGCCGCCGCCAAGGGCAACATCACCTTCTTTGAGCACCACGCCGCTGTGGACCTGGTCCACACCGAGGTGGGTGACGCCCCTCCTGGCTTGACAGATTGCCTGAAGAATACTGTAGTGGCATTTGCAGGTTTGGTGTAAGAGCTGTGTCATGCTTGAATGCCAAATATCCTGCTGTTTACTGTTTTCAATGCCATAGCAGAGACGGATTTGTGCAATGCTTCCCGCAAGTTAGTGCGTTGTGCAGCTTGCAGGAGGAATTTTCTAAGCCCTCAAGGTGTGTCCTGGATGACAGCGCTGATGTCTCTGGCTGATGCTGTCCAGGTGAATGGCCAGAAGGTGTGCATGGGAGCGGACGTGCTGGACCAGCAGGCCATGCGCATGATTCGATTCATGGCCCCGGTCACCATGCTTGCCACCGGCGGCGCTGGTCAGGTGGGCTCCCATGCAGCCCTCGTTACTGCAGCAGCGATTTTTTTATGGGATCTGCATTGAAAAGATTGTCCACAAACAGTGTGGATTTATGGATATGATTTGATGAGAATACCGTATTCATGAACAGTGTGCACTTGTGATCACTGACTTACCGGGGTTCAAGGCAAATTGTCATTTTCATCTGCTGCTGCTGCTGCTGCTGCTTACTGATGAGCCTTTGTACACAGGTGTACCCCAACACCACAAACCCGAGTGTGGCCACAGGCGACGGCATGGCAATGGCATATCGCGCGAAGGCGACGGTGGCCAACATGGAATTTGTGCAGTTCCACCCGACGGCATTCTGCGCGTCGGCCGTCACTGGCAAGCCCTCGCAGGGGCGGACCTTCCTCATCTCCGAGGCCCTGCGCGGCGAGGGAGGCCGCCTGTACAACCAGTCAGGCCACAGGCAATTGTCACCCTCCCTCTTGGTGATTCTGCTTGACTTGCTGTAGATGATTGTGTGTTGATGTGACTCTTCTTCTATGCTTACACATGCGTCTGCTTGGGATTTTGAAAGGCATTCCCAACGTGCTGCAGATTTATGGAGGACTATGATTCTCGGCTTGACCTGGCGCCGCGTGACATTGTGGCGCGCGCCATTCAGGATCAGATGCTGAGCCGCAATGACAGCCACGTGCTGCTGGACATCAGGTGCTTAATCCCAACTTTACTTTATAGGACACTGCCAGCTGGCTTTTACCTTTCTTCATGGTGAACGTTCCTGGGGAAGGAAGACTAATAATCTTGTTGTGGCACCTGCAGCTACAAGCCCGCTGATGAGATTCTGGCGCACTTCCCCAACATTGCAGCCCAGTGCAAGACTTTCGGCATTGACATCACCCGGGAGCCCATCCCTGTGGCCCCGGCTCAGCATTACATGTGCGGCGGTGTCCAGGTGAGCAGGCACCTCATCCCCGACCTTATTCTTCTATCACCTCATCCTCCTCCAGAAATGCAGATCGGTGTCTTCCTTTGCTGCCATACTGTGTGGAGCCAGGGTGCCTTGTCTGGTGGACTAAACATGTTCTCATCCTGCTCTACCTGGAGACTTTTACCTGGAGACTTTTTTGACGCGCTGCCATGCTCTTCGCAGACGGGCCTGTCTGGTGAGACCAATGTGGCAGGGCTGTTTGCCTGCGGCGAGGTATCCTGCACGGGCCTGCATGGGGCGAACCGCCTGGCCTCCAACTCGCTGCTGGAGGGGCTGGTATTTGCAGAGCGCGCTGTGCTGCCCAGCCTTGCACACGCAGAGGGAACACTGCGCGACGCCGGTCAAGCCATGACCCGTGCTTCCCAGTGCCCGGACTTCACAGGTAACTGCTTCGGCCCTTGCTTTGCTGGGTTTTGCTCCGAGAGACATGGCTTTCGCTGTGATCCACATGGTATGTCATGTCATGCTCGTAACAAGCCTCAACAAGGTGCATATTTGGCGCAGGCCTCTCGGCACCGAGGCGGCTTTCAGTGTCGAACAATGAGTGGGTGGCTGCAAAGCGCGCCGAGCTCACAGCGGTGATGTGGAGTGCGGCCGGAATAGTGCGCAGGCGCGCAGACATGAAGGAGGCACTCCAACAGCTGGCGGGCATGCATTTCGACGTTCAGGTGAGTTAATTTACCGTTTTCAATCCTGTCACCCACACCTCATTGTTCCTGCAATTCCTTGGCCAACTGCTGCCGTCTGTGACATCTTGCATGCGAGTCCTTGAATAGCTGTTGCTGGCGGTCACCTTGCAAGCGCTGAAGCACATTCCAATTTTCATCCTGACACGTAAAACGACCGTGCGCAGGCAATGTGGCAGAGCTATGGCACATCTACAGAGCTGGTGGAGCTGCGGAACTTGATGGCTGTGGGCGAGCTGATCCTCATGTCGGCCCTGCAGCGCCAGGAGTCGCGCGGCGGTCACCTGGTCCTGGACCACCCCGGCCCGGGGCTGAATCTGCCGCGCACCACGCGCATTGGCGGCAGCAACCTGTCCGCCAGCAAGCCCGCCCCGCCACAGCTGGTCGGCAATGGCGTGCCCCTGCGTAGCGGCAGCCTCGGCAAAAAGACCGGCGGCGGCCTGATCGAGCGGGCACGCTCGCGCGAGGTCGCTCTGAAATCTCAGAAGGAGGATGTGGAGTAAATATGCTTGCCTGGAGAGCCAGGCGTGCAGGCAGCGCTGCGCAGAAGCAACCATTGCAGCCTGAGAAGCCGTGCATGCAGACAATGCAGCCCAGAAGGACTTATCGCAATCTGTGTTATCATTACAAGGTCAGCATGATGTGGCTTCATGCCAGAGCCCAGAATGTGAGGAGAGAAAGGTTTCTTGCCCAGGCAGGCATGAAGCGTGTACAATAATTGTGGTCTGACAGAGCCACTTGCAGTAGAGATAGGCTTCGTTTTGGAAACAGTCTGCATCATTTGCATCTCATGCGTGAAGAGGTTTTGGTATGGCATATGTGTGGCATGAAGGCCTCTTGATATTTTCTGCATTCAGCTGAGTTCATATTCTGATTAAAGCATTGCTATGCAAGTGATGGCCCCAGGGTTCATAATGTTGCAATAAGTTTGAACATCAATTTTCAACGAATAAACATGCTGTTGTGCTAGGCTTATTTCAAGCATGAAGGAAACAAGCTAAACACTGCTATACTCCTGCGAAGCCTGAGGCAGGTTTGGAAAATGTGCACTGGCTGTAAGAATCAGTAAGTGTTAATGCTGCCACTCTTCACATCAGATCTCCCATCTGCGCACAGATGTTGCTGTACTCTGATCTGAAAGCTTCATCAGATGGAGAGCTGCCGGTTGATGTCAAAGGCTGAGTTGGAGGAGAGTACAGGCGTCTGATTGCTGTACTGCTGCCCACCCCCCACCATGCCCAGGCCCTGCCCAAGCAGAGACCCCAGCAGACCACCCATTTGAAAGGGGTCACTCAGAGGCTGCCCACTCCCCGCGCCCCCACCATGACCCATGTCCCCCAATGTGCGGTTCATCTCCTGTACAGCCACAGGCCAATCAAATTATCGATAATATAGTTATCGGAATCACAAGCTTTTCCTGCCAACACAAGGTGCGTCATCAGAACACATGTGAGCAGAATTCCAGCCCAGGCTCAGACCCATCATCTAGTCACGGTGCAAGCAGGTAGCAAACTAACTGAGGACTCTCAAGGCATGGAAGGTGGGTGCTCACATCCAGGAGACGGCCGTATGAGATGTGTGTGCCAACCCGCTCTATGGCCTGCGCACATGAGCCCACACATCAGAAGCAATTTTGATGGTGTTCTAATCTGGTTCCTTCCATAAACAGCACAGGGCTATCAAGACATACAACAATGTCCCAAATGATCACCTGGATGAAAGCAAAGGTGGCTGCGCCAGTTGAGACATTGCCAGACAGCTGCGAGGTGTCGGCGGCAGTCTGGCTGTCCCTTGCAGCCCCAAACTGGAAAGCCTCACCACCAGCTGTGCCCTGCAACCCGATCAAACAACTGTCAGCGCATCTGCATCAACCCTTCACCGGCGATGAAGATGCAGCCACGTTCAATTCCCTCCTGGTAACATGGCCCAAATGCCAGTCTCTGTGAGGCAGGTATCAGAGAAAGAGGAAGGGGTAAAACTAGCCATGAGTGCACCTTGTAGATTGAGGGCCGCTTTGAGAACTCATTGGTCCACACGGGCATGCCATTGTGGAACTCTGCCCTGTACTCCATGTCAAGCACCGAGCCGGAGTGGCAGGCGTCTATGATGGCGTGCAGCCGCACACCCGGACGCAGCGGGTTGACCAGCAGCTGATTCAACTCATCATCCACAATCTGGCCCCCCTGCAGGCAAACATGTTGCCGTATTAATGACACTTTTGCTGCTCATAAAGACATGTTGCTCCATGTACTGAAGTAAGGATTCCGGCGAGGAACACCACTGGTTTGGGCCGGAGCAGGCTGCATATCGTGCGGTAGTCTTTCATCACCGAGGTCCTGCAAATACAGCTGAGGGACTGAGTGACGCACTTGCTTGAAATCGCAGGGGCACAGAGTCTCGTTGTACCTGCGGCAACAACCGGACTCAGCAGCCTCAAGGACACTGCAGCATAAAGCTGTGATCTGAAATTTCTGCAGCAGGTGATCTTGCCAAGGAAATGATAAAAGTGAAAGCCCACCCGTCATCTTCGTCCCCTGACCAGTCAGCAGTCTGTGATCCATGCCCTGCACAGCACAACGCCACATAAACATCCACAACGCAAACGAGGTGCTTCAATTGAAGCCATGGTAGCTTCAAGACCTTTCACAGCAAATTCTAATGCAGCTGGAGTGAGAGTCACCTGAGAAGTGGAAGATGAGGGAGTCGCCGGTCTGCGCGTCGCCGACCAGCCGCCGCATATGCGCGCGCATGTTGTTGCCGGTGGGCCACTTGGCAGGGTCGTTCTGGTCGTCGGTCAGCATTGTGATGTCCTCCTCCTTGAAGCCGAAGCGGGTCTTCAGCAGGTACTGCATGCACTTGGCGTCGTTGATGCAGCCGTTGAGTGCGTTGTCAGTCCCCCTGCACCACCAATGATGCCTCTGAGCACACCATAAGATGAACTTGGGCGTCTTCCAGCAAGGATGCTGGTTGGACTGGCATGATGGATACCAGGTGTTCAGTGCCAGGATATGATTGGGCGGTGATGAGTCACGTACGCATAATTGCAGGCGCAGATGAGGGCTCTCTTGCGGCCCTGCTGGGCGGGCGGCTCTCCGTAGCCCGGCTGCTGTGGAGGCGGCGCTCCGTAGCCGTCCTGTAGGGTAGGCGGTCCCCCGTATCCTCCCTGCGGTGGGCCACCGTACGGGCCCGGTGGACCCTGCCCGTAGGCCCCATATTCCCCCTGCGGTGGTGGCCCGCCCCATTGCCCTGCCAGGCACAGCAGCAAACTCAATCCTATTATTTCAGAGCTGTAACTTGGTTCCCTTTTGCCCATGAAAGGAAATTGCACACTATTATTCTTGGGCAAAAAGCAGGACTAGTTGGCACACACATGTAGGAACTGACCTTGAGGAGGGCCACCGTACGGCCCCTGTGGAGGTCCCCCGTATGGTAAAGGGCCTCCATACGGCGGTGGGGCCCCGTAATCTGACCGGTATTCTCCACCGTACTGCGGTGGCGGTGGTCCCCCGTACGGTGGCGGTGCCCCACCGTATGGCGGCGGTGCTCCGCCATATGGGGATGGGGCTCCACCGTAGGGGGCCGGAGCACCATATTGAGGGTTGAAGGGGGGTGCGCTGGGTGCTCCTCCATATGATGGGGCCGGGTAGTTGCGGTCTGTGGGCAAGGCCGGCTTCTCTTTCTCCTTCTCCTTCTCTTTCTCCTTCTGAAAGCACAGGGTGGCTCGCTCATTCCTTGAACAAGCAGTGTGAGACAAGGATGAGAGATGTTGCAGCTAGCCTTTGGGATTGTTCACACACACCTCTCTCTTCTTGTCCCTCAGCTCGATGGCTCTGTCGATAAGGTCTTGTTTCTCATCGCAATCCTCATCATCGCCTCCGTTATCCTTGATATATTCCTGCATTAAATGGAAGACCACTTACATATCTAAGATTTTTCAGCTATCGAAAGGGAGGACTGTGGCATTGGCATGCAGCTACTTCCCAAACCTGAAGCTGCTTGATTTTCCAGCTCTTGAAGTCCACAACATCATCCTTGCCCATCTTTCTCTGTTGAGTAAGGTGTGTAACCAAAATAAACGAACCGCTTCTAGTCCATGCGCCCCATCCAAGGAAACCCCAATATGAAAGCAGCACCTATCGCATGTCTGACACAAAATGCCGAAAGAAAGGTATCTCAATAATTTCAAAATAACCCAAACACAGACAAGAAGCAATTGTGGAGCATGGACTTCCTCCAAACCTACACATGACCAACCTCAGTGCCACGTGTGACCGGTCTTCTGCATGCAGTTCTGTTCATCGAATTGTTCATGCTGTTTTCTGCACACATAGAATAGGTGATAAGGTTACCAGACCTTCAGTCAAAGATCCTCGTCCTCCAGAATTCTCACAACTGCGAAACATCTAAATTTTGATCTGTTTGATCTGCCTCAGATCAGGTTACCCAGGAACCCAACGCTGGCTCTGTATCTGTTGTACATCAATTAGCAGAAGCAGGATGGTTTGGAAGGGACTGGTGAAGCAGGCACAGCGCTACCTAGATAAAGGTAGCGCAATTTTCAAGTGTCTACTTGTATCCTGTCAGACATCCAGCAAAATGGTAACAAATAAAATTGTTAGCACAGCAACTGAAGTCAAACTTCTTTCTTTGTGAAGTGCAGAATCCATACCCTGCTGCAGAGCGCCTGCTGTACCAATTTGCAAGCGCAGAGGACCTTTGCCAATGGAAGGTGTTCACAGACAGAGAGTATGGTGGTCAATCGACTGCAGAGCTGTCCCTATCCAGCGAATCCAGGGATGGGACAGTGAGTTCTCAGTGCCCTCTCTCAGTCAGCTGTGACACTTGAAAGCCCTGGAACATGAAAATTATTCTGCTGTTGACTGGGAATTCACCGTGCCTGTGCCTGGTTCCTTTCAGCCACCGTCATCTAAACAGAAATGCCCTGCTTGCAGGCAACTGCTAGCTTCCATGGCAACATGTCAGTGGAGATCGATGAGGAGACAGAAGGCAAACGGATGCAACGGAGTGGCTTTGCTGGGCTAAGAACAGAGGTACTTAGCTGGAGTGGTGTCTACGGGCTGCAAGCATTGCTGCTGCAAATGTTCTCTTGTCCTTGCTGTCACCTGGGGAACACGGTGAGAGAAGGTGGAAAATATTGTGTCTGCAGGAGATGGAGGGGCAGTACATGGATGTGGAAGGCTATGATGCGTTGGCATTCCGCATGCGCAGTGATGGAAGGAAATACATCGCAAATCTGCGCACCGCTAACTGGATAGTTGGCGAGGAGAATTCTCATGATGTCTGGCAGGCATTCCTCCTTGGAAGGTGATTTCCACTACAATGTTGTTTTGCCACATAAAGTCCTCTAGAGCATGCAAGGAAGGCAACCTCAGAAGCCATTCATGTTTCTGGAAGGGGAATGTGGTTGGCAGACGCTGCTCTGCTTCAAGTAGTCACGACTGTCGTGCGTCCTGCTGCATAGGTTGACTTGCTGTGTGTGAGAGCTGCAGGAAGGGGGCATGGCAGGAGGTGGTACTGCCGATGGATCGATTTCTGCTGACGCACAAGGGGCGACTGGTGGAGACAAGGTCGGAGATGAATCCCCATCGCATTGTGAGCCTAGGAATCAGCCTGGCAGCAGGGGGCAGTGATGCGGAGAAGACAGGGCCGTTCTGTTTAGACCTGGAGTGGATAAAGGCAGTCCGGGCTCAAATATAACAGGTTTGAGTGATTGAGATGCTCAAGGAACAAGAAAGAATGCTCCACGCTGAATTACAACTAATACATGAAGACCTGGAAGCACATGTGACATCTACATCACAACAGCGCTGTATTGGCCTGTCCAAGCACTATAGCTACATGTCATGAACAACTATTCATGTGACTGAAAGGTGGCATCATAGATACAATGAGGGCAATGTGCATAAATAGGTGCACTGGCGAAATTGCCACACAAGCAAACATGTCTAGTGTACAGGCAACTGTATTCAGCATCACGGTCTCATCAGGGCACAAATACTGCACATGCGAAGAGGGAGAGCCTACCAGACCCACCACACAACAACATCACAGCGACACTGTGCATGCCATGCGGCCAGCCCTAAGGTCCCTCTCACCTTCACATGGCACCCCAGGAAGTTCCAATAGTCAACACCATGACGCCTCATGTGAGCACGTCTTCCTTACTGGCTTTTGCTAATTTCTTCTGTTGGTACAAGTTCAGCGTTCACCTATATTCACTACTCATGGTCCCTGCACCATTGCATGATGAAAGGCCACAATCAGGGCTGCCTGACTTGATGTGCCATCTTGAGTACTCATGGCCTCATCTCACCCCTCTGCATGCCTCAGCCCAAACCTTCTGATATACAATAGCTTCATCTGGCGGACGTGCTGAGGGGAGATATTGAAGATGCTGCTCAGGCGGCGGCGGCTGCCTGGGGAGGGGCGGGAGGCCGCGGGCGGAGCAGGCGTGAGAGGGCGTTGTCCTGGCGCAGGCGGCGCAGCAGCTCGGTGCGGATCATGGTGCGCTCCTTGCCGCAGCCGCCCAGCACGTCGCTGTTCTCCTGCGCTCGCCTGCGCACGCACAGATGACACATGTCCTTCATGACCTGACGCAAAATTGAACTTGTGGACACAAAATTCAGGTGAGGATTGCTAGGGCAGTTGGGACCATACACCCTACGCACTGGGGCAGGCTTTCCTATATCTAGGGTAGAAGGTAGTCGGGTAGACAAATATCCCCTCACTGCAACTTGGCCAGGGTGGCTGCACCGCGCCTCAGAGGAGAACCATGAATTCCTTAAGTCTGGGGAGCATTACTGCCTCTCATGGGATTGGCAGGCAAGAGAAGTTGTGGCTGGCTTTTCATGGGATTGGTGGGGGAAGAGAAGCCAACTGGGGGGCACCTGATGAGGTACTGCAGGGTCTCGTGGACGGGGCCGTAGGGGACGATCTTGTGGATGCGGTACCCGGCACGGCCCAGCGTGAAGCTCAGGTGGTCCGCCATGCCCAGCAGCTGCCCAAAGTACACCCCTGCAACCGCGCGCGCATCAGCTCAGAGACATCTTAACTGGGTGGAAGATAGGGTCTTCTTTATCAGCCTTTTGTACATCTCCTTCCCGCAGGATTTACGGTGACCAATACGGTAATAGGACCTTCCCCCAATCCTGCAGTCCAAATAGTGAGACGACAAGCAGTAGAGCGTCCTTACAGGATAATGCAGGTTGGAGACTACACTTGTCTGCAATTCTACGGCATGATCTTTGTCTGTAGCCCGCTGTCATTCAGCTAGATCCGTTCCTCCTCTCCAGCAGGCTAGCTCTGAACAGGAGCATATAAGAGCATACTGGAAGCGTGCAAATAAGAAGAGTGTGGCTCACCGCTGGTGGCGGGGTTGAGGCCGAGGCGGTGCATGCAGCGGGCAGCCTTCTGCACGGAGGCTTGATTGTGGCTGGCCACCATCAGCTCCGCGTCCCCCTGCGCCACCGCCCCCAGGATGCGCTCCACACACCTGCCACCCACACCACCACGTTACTGTCAGCCTCATTCGCACTGCCAATTCAAGCCATTTGCCCACTCGAGAAGTTTTGACAATCCAAATTGAGGAATGTCTGTTGGAAAGAAAACTAGTCATTCGAAAAAGAAGAAGGCAACTTTGGTGGCATAGAAAGTCTTGAGATCCTTGCTGATTGAACAGAGCAAGCCTGAACAGCCTTTTAAGAAATGTCTGGTCTTAAATTTTTCTCTCAAACAATCTGGCAAGGAGTGCCGCATTCTCATGCCCTCAAGCTTGATGTCAATAAGGATACTCTCAGCAATCAGGGGACTCTACAGATGAATCGTGATGAGTGATTGCAGCATGCGGGAGAAATCTCCTTCGTAGCCTGAGGCCTTCCGCCTAATGTTCATCCCTGTTAGTTTAAAGTCTCCTGCAGCGATACATGAAAGGGTACAGCGGGGGGCTCGCACCGGTCATAGTTGTCGTGGGTGGCCTGCAGCGTGTCCTGGATGGGGCTGGCGTAGCCGTGGGCCTCGGCGCGCGCACGTTCGACCACCATGTACGCGCCGCGCACCGTCTTGGCGCCGAATGCCCAGCCCTCCTCCGCCGCGCGCGCCATGTCCCTCTTTAGGCGCGCCGCCGCGTCCTTCAAGTAGCACTGCGCACACAAACATCCACCCGTCCATCTCAGGATACAGGACCCTGTTTAAATGACTCAAAGCAGATGGCTCACAGTACCTCTGTCTTGCTACACCTGGAACTGTGAATGAGGGAGTGGTGCATGAACCCCCACAAATAGACGACACACGTGCATGGAGTTGCGTGCTGCTCGTCGATGGTTCAAGGAGAAAGCGGACGGGATCGGGATTCTTTAACAGCCTTCCTGTACCTCCCCGAGACCTCCCCGGAGTCCTCCTTGATCTAAGCAATAAGCAAACACCATCCCATGCAGTGGGGTGAAGGGCGAGGAAGGCGCGTGCCTGGTAGGTGTTGATGACTACGGGCTGGGAGCGGTTGCAGCGCTGCTGTGCGCGGATGGCGAGAGCATCGATGGCGGGCTGCATGTAGGTGTGCTCCGCGTCCACCAGGATGCGCGAGTTGCCCTGTGCAGACACCCACACTCGCTTCAGCCATCGCCCCCGGCACAGCCTCAAAACAGGGCGAGCTTTACTTGCTTTAGGCTTCTGTCTACACAGAGCAGAGTGGGGCCCGCCTTAGACTAAATCACAATTGCCATGCGCGCCGCCAGCAAAAGTGGCATCTGCATGCACCTTCCCATTTTGCATGACCGCCGGGGAAGGCGTCCACTTACTGGAGGTCTACACCAGTAAACTCACAGGGGTTTCTCGGAGATAACAGGGGCTGTACCATGGCCAAGACCAGCATGTCAAGCGCCACAGAGCAGACACTGCTGGTGAGGAGCAGCCCATCATTCAGCCGCCATCCCACGTGAGCGTCCGGTTTCTGGGTTTACTAAAAAAGGGAATTGTAGGGGCTGCACCTTGGCCAGGACGGCGTCGCAGAGGGTGTCCATTCGCCGTAGCATGTTGTCCAGGGAGGCGGTCTCATGCGCGTCCAGGTGCGGCAGCAGCGCCTCTCGCAGCCGCGCGCTCGAGTGGCCGCGGTCGGCCGGGTCCCCAGCCGCCACCAGCACCTCCGACGTCTTCTCCAGCAGCTTCGGCGGTCCCAGCGGCGTCACCTGTCAGCGCCAGCGCCAGCCGATCGTCAAAATGTGATCTATTTGCCTTGCGCGGTCATGGCAAAACACGCCGCAGCCAAACTATTGCTCCAATGAGTGTGAGAAACAGCTGTCAATTATTGCGCCAATGAGCATGGAGATCAGCTGCATATCATAACAAGATGGCAGTGCAGTACTCGAAATAGCATGAGCTGCTGTGTTCTTAGGTTGCTTTTGCAACTTGGATAGGCTCGAGTCTTGGAACCTGGCTGTCAGAGGTAGCAAGAAGACACATTGCGGATTCAGGAGAGCGTACCTTGATGGCGACGAAGGCTCGGTTGCGGATGTTGTCGCTATCGCGGATGCTGCGCATGAAGATGTCCAGATTACGGTCCAGCTTCCTCTCGGCCGCCGCCACGGGGCAGCCCTCGCAGCCAAACTCGTTGTTCACATCGTCCTCTGCCGCGTAGTTCAGGATGGGCCTGATGCCGTGCCGCTCCAGGTACTGCACCAAAAAAAAGAGATTTGTCCTAAGTGCTGCATCCCTGTTGTCAAGTTGACTGGTGCATTTCGGTAGGTCATGCATGTTCATGCACAGCAGACATGCACAGCTTTGTAGGCCCAGGTTTAGGTGGGCAGCAACTTAATCCAAAACCCCGAGGTGAATGTGTTTTTTTTTCTTCATGCATGTGCAATTAGTAAATACTGCCTGAGCTGGCACATGCATGTAATTACTAATCGCACATGCAGTTTCCTACCCAACAATTCTGCCAGTTGGAAGAGCTCACCTGCAGGGTTGGTTGGATGCTATCCACACACTCGCCGCCGCAGAAGTGCCGGAAGAATGTGTGCTTCACCGCCTGGTCCACCACTGGAGCGGCAATGGACCGTGACACCGTCAGCAGCGTGTCGGCGTTGCGCACCAGCGGCTTGATCGTGCACGCCTTGAACACCGCCAGAGACTGCAGCAGCTGCGCTGTGCTCTTCGCCTGTGCAGCGCGCCAACTCGAGGCATGTGCTGAAGCTTATCGAGGATCGAGGGCAACATGTGAAGGGTCCGAGCTTGTTAAGGACGAAAGACTGGGGACTGCTGTACCTGGAAAGCTTGTTTGGGGTCGTCAAACTGGAGGTCCTGGAAGGCAGGGAGCGCTGAAGGCTGCTCGGAGCTCATCTCAACTGCCTCCTGACGCATGGGGTCGGTGCCCTGTGTTTGCACCAGTCAAAAGGATGAGTAGACTACTTGCAGTTTTGGGACCCCCTGCATGCTTGAATTAGATCAAGAGGGGCAGCCTGCTCAGGGCATGGAGGCAAGGAAGGCACCTGTACAGACGCTGTCTTGAAAACTGCTGACGGAGGTGCACTTGGGGCAGTGCGAACAAGCATGCTGTGTGGGTTGAATGCGCCCGAGCGCCTCATAGCTGCCCTCAGAGCCATCTGAAAGACACGTGAAACTTTTGAATCCAGTGGCAATTAAAGTCAACTGAGGTCTTGAATTTGCCTTGGTCCCTGCACACGAACGTAGCACAGACGTACCCTGACTTTCCGCGTACTTTAGGCTGTTGATTAATTCTTCCCGTTAGCGTGACACAGCCTTCCTCCAGCAATGACCTGGAGTCGTCTTTATCTCTTGTTGGGTACCTGGCTGAGGGATGCTATTGGGATATTATTGTATGCGTTGAAGGTGCTTTCAAGATGCAGACATCTCGGCACACTCCCTTTGAAACACAATAGATATAGACGATGAATTGCTTCGGAAATGTCGGAATACGGGGGTGAAGTGCGTAGAGGCGCTGACTTGACTGGTCCAAAGGCTTCACCTGCCTCCCCCTTTGAAGTTCCTGCTGAGGACTATACAATCGTGGTCTGGACACACCCCAAAAGACCTCGCAGTTGCGTGGTGTGATACGCTTTGTTCCTCTGAACTGTCGGAAAAGCTACAAAAGTCCACCTGTATCGAGTCACATGGATCCACGTGCACTGACGGAGCAAGCCGAGGCCCTTTTGTGGATCGCGATTGAGGATGATCGGGCAGTTTCGCCTCAAACATACGCTTTCTTGTCTTTGTTTGGGGATACTTGGTCTTGCACTTCCCCGAACTTGAGTCAGTTGTGGTTGTGTGTGTTATCCTCGGACATTGCCACAAGCACTCTTCTCAAAGCTTGTGACATTTTCTTTCATTCATGACCTTGATGGCCTTCACGATGTATTCCGCGTGATCACTACTTACGACAGCCAGGGCTGGACTGATATGACTGAAAAGTACCGTGTTTAGGTCAAGCATCTGGAAATCCAAGTCTGGACAATTCTACCGTCAGTTGTTTACAGGTTATAACTCTTTGGATCATTTGATCAGCTAAAATCATGGCTCCTTTGAGTTCTGAGGGCAGCGATGTCATAGAGCTCATATCTCTCTTACCCAAGGCAAGTGATCCTACAGGCATGAATGCCTGACATGATGTGTCTCACCGAGCAGTAATACCTGAGAACATAGCAGGCTTTGTTCAGAACATGTTCAAGACTTCTTGATAATTTGCTCCAGTGCAGGCGGAGCTGCACCTGCACATTGAGGGCACTCTGGAGCCAGAGCTCATGTTTGAGCTGGCAGCCCGTAACAAGGTGCTCGAGAAGATCCCCTATAAGTCCTTGGATGAAGTACGGGCCGCATACAACTTTCAAGACCTGCAGTCCTTCCTCGATCTTTACTATGCTGGCTGCGCGGTCCTCATCACAGAGCAGGTGGGTACCGCAGGACCCCCCTCTATTGCAAACGTTGCATTGCACAAAAAACATGTCTTGTCATGCCTTGGCAAAGAGTTCATGTGTTATTCTTTGTGGATGTGGTGCAGGACTTTTATGACATGACTTGGGCATACCTGGAGCGAGCAGCAGCGGACAAAGTTGTGCACACAGAGATATTCTTTGACCCTCAGACGCACACATCGCGCGGCGTGCCCTTTGCCACAGCGTTCCAGGGCATAACCAAGGCGCTGAAGGATGCAGAGGCGAAGCTGAGCATCTCTTCTCACATCATCATGTGCTTCCTGAGACACCTTGGGTCAGAGTCGGCCATGGCCACTCTCCAGGAGGTGAGTCACAGAGACCAATGCTCTGACACTTTTGCAAAAGTATCACTGATCAACTCTGTGCTCTGCTCCGCTATTTCATAGGATATGGTCTGCATCACTCTATAACATTGGTATTACCATAGGGAGCTCCTCATGTGTAGTTCGATGCAGAAAGTCAAGTGCTGGACTGCAGGCGTTGCCATACAAGGAGCAGATCAAGGGAGTGGGCCTGGATTCTAGCGAGCTTGGCTTCCCGCCATCCCTCTTCCAGGAGGTGTTCCAGCTTGCAGCCAAGGAGGGCTTCAAGCTTGTAGCCCATGCTGGTATGAAGCTTCCAGTGGACACTATAATTTTGCTGGACATTTCACAAGAATGGGCAGACCAAACCTGACGAACCCTCTCGAGGTCTGCTGCTCCATTTTCCAATTGATGGGGAGCAACGAACATGTGCAGGGTGCTTGAATATGACAGGGCCCATGATGTGTTGCTTTGTTGATGCAGGCGAGGAGGGGCCTGCAGAGTACGTGTGGGAGGCACTCAATCTGCTTAAAGTTGACCGAATTGATCATGGCGTGAAAAGCATCGAGGACGCCAGTCTCTGTGCTCATCTGAGCAAGGCACAGACGCCCCTCACCGTCTGCCCCCTGTCCAATGTGAAGGTAAGGATTTGTTTTCCCAGCGTCCTTCTGCACACAGAACATGCTCGACAGCTGTCATTTGTCATTGCCTTACCTGACGAACGTTCTTGCACCTGCTCTTACAGCTGAGGGTGTATGATGGAGAGCTTGTGGAGAAGCTACAAGTGCTCCTGAGACAGGGGATGTGCATCACAATCAATTCTGATGACCCCGCATACTTTGGCGGCTATGTCAATGCGAACTATGTCTTCCTTGCCCAGTCCCTTGGCCTGGATGCCGAGACGCTCTACCAGTTGCACAGGAATTCTTTTATAGCCTCATTCCTGAGTGATGATGTAAGGGACAAGTACCTTGGCAGCCTTGACCAGATTTTCAAGCAAGCCGTGGCTTGACAAATATATGGGCAGCACTGTTTTGTGGAAGCTTCTGGCACACATGATATGACCTTGGTATTGCAAAGGCATTGATTTGGAGTACTATTGTCTGCTCTTTGCGTCTGAGGGCCATTCCCCATGGACGGAAGAGTAGTGAGCAAGGCGCCAGGACGGTGTCTTGCTCTTTGACAACCTTCCTTGAAAGGTCAGTTAAAGCTGTGTGCTCTATTTGAAGGCGTTGGGGTGCCTGTGAAATTTTGTGTGGATATTGTGCGTCAATTTTCTGGCCATGTTGATGACTCAGGTGAAGGACACAGTAGGATGCTGCAAGTGCATAGCTCTTTGGTCAGTCACACCTGTGACTGACCAAAGAGCTAGTCAGGTGCCTTGCGTACAACAATGTCAGTCATCTTTGCCAAATTCGGCATATTCTAAATGCGCAGCAACTGCTGCAGTGAAGGGCCTGCACTGCGGTGACTCACCCCCGGTGAGACTCTTCAATAGTTTGGTCATAATATGCCATTTGCATGGCCTCATGTGCCGGATATAAGCGGACATGAGGCGTCTTTAAGTTGCTAGTTGCAAATTTAAGCGACTGCCACTCTTACAAGCAAGCCCTTTGTAATAATGCACTTGCAGATGCAATTGCACACAGGCTCTTATAGTTACGTCTCTTTAAGCATATTTGGTCTCCAACACAGCTGGACTGATACCAAGCCTGCTCTAGCTAGGGCAGTTGTGCCTTAAGTGGCCGCCCACATACATTGCTGCGCCATGAACGCTGGATTAAGAGACTTCCTTCCTCTTGCACATTAGACGTTGCAACAAAATTGATATAAATTAGCGAAGCATCCTCACAGCGCCTGCTCGAGTTAAACACCTACATGCCTACCTGTCCAAAATGCAGGATTGCTAAGACAGGAATCACCATACTCTGTCGGACTCCCTAGATCAATCTCATTGAAATCGGAGCTTCATCACAGAGCATGTATCCACTTGTGCCCTGACAGCACTTCGTCCCAAAAAAAGCAACATTAGAGCCGCCCTCCCACTCAGTGCTTCACGGTCACTATAATGTTGCCTCGCTACGTGCTGGTATGCACAAGACAAGGCAGAGCAGATGTGAACATGCCGCTGAGAAGACAGACACTCAACCAGCCATGTTGGTGGGACTTGAAAGCAGCACACAAACGGGAACAATGAGACAGGACAGAATATATGAAAGTGGTCTGTGGACATCCTGCTGCTATTGAGGCCCTGACACCTCAGCCAGATCTGCCAGCAAGGCGCCCACTTCACTGCTGCCATTCAGGAAGTACCTGTGGCACAGAAAATGATTGAAAGTGAGCTCCTGGGATTCCACAGCTGCCAGCAGATCACAATCTCAGAGACCACAGAACACATACATCAGCAGCATGAGCGCACACCAATGACAAGGGAATTGTAGCCATGGCAAACAAGTGAGGAGTTGTGCAGCGGTGTATTGAAGGGGGCACACCTTGCTTGAGAGCGGTTGCGGCCGACTGTGCAGGTGAAGAGATGCTCGGGGGGCAGGCGCAGGGGGACGGGGGGTGGCTTGTCCAGGGAGAGGCTGCCGCTGCTGTGGAGGCTGTCAAGGTCTGCAGAAGTTCTGAGCAGGTGCGAATGGCTGTGATGGAGCAGATGCTGACCGTGGTGATGGCCTGCACACAATGCCACCTGTCAACGATATTCTCATGGCACCCTTCTTCAAACACCCTCTTTCTACTGAGAACATCTGCTTGGACACCAGTATGGCTGAGAAGGAGCAGCACACTTGCATAAAGATCCTCTTTCCTACAGGAGGCGCATTGTAACTACTGTCACACGGGCACAAGAAGGTCGGCATGCACAGGACATTTGCCTGCCGCAATGTTGATAATCCAAGCAAATCACCATCCCTGACAGAGATATGCCAAATTTATTGAGCCGATTGATGCTGCAGAGCCACCAGCATTGGCACAGTACCATATTGCCAATTTTCAAAGGTTGACCTGTGAAGCCGCAGAGCACCAGCTACAGCCCACAAGTGCCAGTTATCAAGATGACACAAAGGAGGTGGTACGCACTCCATCGGGCAGATGCGTAGTGGGCGGCCGGATTGATGGAGGCGGAGGGCGAGGGCAGCTGCGTGGGCAGCCCGGGGCCGGGGCCGGCGCCACCGTTGCTGTCGGCCGAGCTGCGCGGCACGAAAGCCTGGCGAGCGCGCGGGATCGGCAGCGGGTCGGTGGACGTTGACGCGACGGCGTCGGCGCGGCCGGCCGCCGGCGGGAGGGCGTCTTCGGACTCGTCGTACTCGGGCACCACGTGCAGCGTCGCCGCCTTGTCCTTGTGGTGCTGCCCGAACCCCTCGTTCACCTGCAAGCATCATGGCTTTGCTTGCATTTGGCTTCACATGCAGCTGCAAGTCTTGCTAACGTGATAGTGTGATTTTTATTTGTCTGCAGCACTCATCATCATATTTGCATGGTCACTTGACTGCAACCGCACAGAGGAGCACAGGAGCGTGGCAGATAAGCGATGCCGATCAGCTATGACAACTTTGCAGTCTAAATGGCCTGGGGGGGTTGTTAATGATGTGGGATCCCTGTGGACACCATAATGCACACAGGCAAGCACAGCATAACGGGACGTGTCAGCTGCCCAAAATACGTTTGACAGGTGTCCCAGCATTAAAAATAGCAATACCAGGCTCACAAACACCCTGCATTGCGGCTGCATAAACGCCTGGCACTAATTCTTCCCGCAGTGTAGCTGAGTTGCATTGTGGGAGGGACGCAGCTGCCATCCTAGTAATACAGCTGGTTGTTGTGACAACAGGCAGCCACATGCACAGGGTTCAAAGGTGGGCCGCGCGCACCTTCAGGGACTGGCCCTCGAAGAAGGTGAAGATGTTTTCATCGCGCGCCAGGAAGTGCCCCGCCACGAGCACAAAGTCGTACTGCACGGCGTCCATGCCCACGCGCTCCGCTATGGCGTTGATGATGCGCGACATGGCCAGCCCCTTGCTTATGCCCACCGGCCGCACCTCCACGCTCTTCGCCCCCTGCCGCCATCACATAACCCCCTTTCGTCCCCTGATCCTTGGATGACCGGATTACTGACCGTTGCCTTTTGACACACCCTGCTCTCAAAAATATCTCCTCAACTTGCTCCCTCTCAGTGTGCATGCCTTCTCTAATCAAGAGTGCAATTTCTCCAGTGTAAAGCAAGTGCTCGGGGATCGGCCTTCACCCGCCGGCTTGCACCTCATACCAGGCTACCAGGCTATGGGGGATTAGGGGAGCACCTGCACGATGTCCACGGGGGCATTGGAGATGGGCCCTGTCCAGAGGTGCTGCAGCAGGTCGCGTGCCTGCAGCCGCCCAAACTCGACGTCCGCGTACTTGTAGTTCCACACCACGCTTGTCTCCCGCAGCTCCACGAACGATCGCGGCGTCCGCTCGCAGAAGTAGTCGAACACCAGCTTCACACTCTCCATCCACTCTGTCTTTGACACCTGTCGTGCAACCCCAGCCACGCCATGTAAGCATGCAGCCATGCAAATACCATCCCTTCGCCGACAAGGACTGCCATAGCCCCAGCAGTTGTAAACCAGCTTGCTGAGACATGAGTGATCCACCATGGAAAGTTTTGGATACGTGGGGATTCAGGAGTGCTGCGTGAGAGGTAAGGCAGTGAAAGGCAGGAATGTGGTGCATGTGTCATGGCTGAGTCACCTCGAGCAGGTTGCTCCAGGCGCTGTCGGGGGCGCGCATGAACATGCCGTTCTCCGCGGCCAGCCACACGTCCAGCTCGCCAAAGGTCTCCTCCAGCTTCCACTTGTCCGAGCCGCTGAACACCACAACCGTGGTGTCCGGGTCGTCGCACAGCGCCGCAACGCTGTCGTAGACCGTGGGATTCACGCGAGTCAGCGCCTACGTGGACGTATGCGGTGTCAGACCTGCCTTGTAAAGTGCATGTTGCATGAGAACATCATTCAGCACAGTCAGGTACAATGCCATCATGGAACCATAACGAGCGGCTATGCTCATGTACATGAATGCATGAAGCCCATAAAGGGGGGCAGGCTGCTTGCAAGCCTGACCTTGATCTGGTCAAAGTGCCGCTTGGGCTGCCGCGGAGCTTCCACAGCAGTGGTCAGTGTGGCATTGTAGCCCAGCACCAGCAGCCGCCGCTTGCACGAGTAGTATATCTCCACCACTTCATCGCTCAACAGCTGCAGCACCACAAACTTCATTATTATCATGACATGCCATTCCTGCCGAGATACAAAGGTGCATCCGCAGACAAGCTGCAGGTCAAGGCTGCAACCAATATGGGGTCTATCAACAGCTGGTTGCCATGCAAGCACAAGGCCCACATCTGAAACGATTGGGTGGCAATGCCGGGTGACCTCCATCTGGTCAGCTGGAGGAGGGCGCTCGTCAAGCATTGGGGCCACAGACCTGGGGAGGGATGTGCTTGGTGCGCAGCTCTGCCTCCACGTGCGTGTCATTCAGCTCGCTGATGAAGGTGTCTGCCCACGTCTGGCTGGTGTGGATGGTCACATGCATGTAGTTCTGCCGATGCCGCTCCCGCCTCTCCTATTTGTCATCACAAAGCCATTAGTGGAGCGACCATGGAAGAAACTCATTCAGACGCCCTCTGAGCATGCAGAGAGCAGCAGAAGCTGGGTTCATACCTGATCGCTCATGGTCAGGGCGTCTTCTATGGCGGCGGCCATGTCAGTGATGTTCCAGGGGTTGACAAGGATGGCACCCGCGCCGAGGGATTGCGCAGCGCCCGCAAATTCGCTCAGCACCAGCACACCTGCATTTACATCTGGTCATTTAGCTCCGCACAAGAAGATCCTCACATGACATCACAACTGCCAGAATAAGCGTGGAGCAAATTGTCTAGAAGAGAATGCAGGCATGAAAGACAGAGCAATCGCTAAAGTGGGGAGGAAGGGCTGCCTTGCAGGTGTGACAAGGATGTATCGACAATAAATGACCTCCCGGCCAAAAGCACCATCGATCACATGGCATACATGCTGTCAAGTGTGGCTCTTTGTTGCAGTTGTGGGGATCACCAGCGTTGTCAGACTGGCAGGCCACATACTCGTAGGACACCAGGTTCATGCCGTCGCGCAGGCTGGTGACCAGGGCTACATCTGTGACTGCGTACAACGCGCACAGCTCATGGAACGCCAGCTGGCGATCCAGGTGGTGGATGGGCACATGCGTCAGCGTGCCGTAATGCCCGTTAATGCGCCCCACGATCTCATGCACCATGCTCCTCAGCCTCTGCAGGCACCAAGCTCAGCTGTCATTTGAAGTGCTGGCCCTCACATCCTTTGTGAGTGCATCTCACGCAGGAGCCTTATCAATCTTGCAGATGCCTCAGGTGACATGCAGGTCCGACAGTTCAGGAGATTCTTCATGATCGAAATTCAGCGATCACTAACCCTTAATACTTGCTGCAACCAGCTGTCGTGCAAACTGCTAGACCCTGGGGCATCTATCAGGGGTGCATAATGAGGTCTAATGCTTGCTGCAACGCAGCATGATACATAGTGCGGGCGTGAGGGTGTTAAGGTGAGATGGGCAGACCTGGTACTCTGGCACGTCTGTGCGCGAGGGCACAGCGATCTGCACCAGCAGCACCTTGTCCCGCCACTCCGGGTGCTCCTCCAGGAACTTCTCAAACGCCAGCAGCTTCTGGGGGATGCCCTTGATCATGTCCAGCCGATCCACGCCCAGCATGACCTGCAGCAACAGCACAGCCTGCTCAAGCTTGCTCCTCCAAGGAACACTTGTTCGGTGGTCTCTTCGAACAGAGACCTCACTGTTTTTGCCAGCTTGACCTCTGTACACTGTAATGAGACAGACATGCATGGATTGACAAACGCCGTGCATGGGGTGCATGATTTGGACCAACCTTGCGGCCAGCATATCTGTTCAGGAGCTGCGCGATGTGGGCCTTCACTTCCATCTGCTCCAGGGCCCTGGCAAAGCGGTCCGGGTCGATGCCGATGGGGAATGCCGCCACACGCGTCAGCGAGCCGTTGTCTTCAACGCCTTCTGGTGTCCCCTGTAAGCACAGACGTCATGATGGGGAACGGCTCTCTTCTCATATCTTAGGGTGCAAAGCACCGGGGACGGCTGTCAGATGAAGCAGAGTGTCCACATTGCCCTCAAACTGAGTGACAAGGCGTATTGCAGGCCAAAGCTTTAACAAGAAGGGGTGGGCATGGGGAGATGCAACCTACCTCTAGCCCCAGAATGCGAGTGCAGGCGGAAACAAAATGACGGGCGTAGTCATAGGTGTGGAAGCCGATGAGGTCGGACTTGAGCACCGCCCTCAGCACCTCCTCACGCACTGGCAGCGTTCTGTAGATCTCCGAGGATGGGAATGGTGTGTGCAGAAACCACCCAACCTGTGTCAGTCAACCAATCAGGAGCTACCACTTATCTAGAGAAAGGAAGAGATGCATCTGCATGGAAAGGGCAGGACATGTTCAACATGACCTGCAGCTTGCACAGCACAGAAGAGGGATGGATTGATGCGTCTCTTGACAGTCAGAGAGCGAAATGACACCTTCATTTTGGGCGCTCGGCTCTTCAGGATGGCAGGCAGCAGCATGAGGTGGTAGTCCTGAACCCACACGACGTCTCCGGCCGAGTAATTCTGCAACACCACCTCTCCAAATTTCTGATTGGCCGCCTGGTGCGCTGCCCACTGGAACTGCGCACACATGGGGGTACATGGTTCAGTATTGGCAACAGCATGCACCAAATAACACATGCAGGCATGCAGCTAGTGATTGCTGGACGGACAAGAGCAGGCCTGCTCACCTGCAGGGTCCTCGTCTCACTCAGCTTGCTGTCCATGTTGAGCGGCACGTAGTGGAAGAGCTGCCAGAGGACGCTGTTGCAGAAGCCGTTGTAGTGCAGATCAAACACCTTTGGGTCCAGGTACACTGGCACATAGTACTCCTTGGCCAGCGCAGCTGTCAGCGCATCACGGTCTGGTCCCTCATCCACATACACCCCTGCGTCGCCGAAAGATTGCTTTTTGGCTTCAGGGCTGCATTTTACAGTAGCAGTGTGCAGGTAGACAGGCAGACAGATGTCTGGCACCATTGTGATTGAACTTCAAGGAGGACCAGTCACTGCACCTGGCCAGCCGACCCAGCAGGTCCTGAAGTTGGACACCCCCATGAGAGCACTCACCAGTCCACCAGCGCTGACCTGGCCAGACCAGGAAGAAATGTCAACAGATGCGTGGGGACCCATGTATTTGACTGCACACATGCAGGCATCGGCAATCTAAAGGATTGCTTTGTCAGCCCCACCTGTAAAGACCAGCTTCCATCCCGCTCCCTGACGGCAGACACAGGCAGCCGGTTTGCGACGACAATGAGCCTTTGGCTCGTGGTGCCCTCATAGGCTGAGTACACTGAAGGCTCTGTGAAGTCCTCAACAACTTGCTGAGCATCTCCGTACAAGGCTGTTCCGCTTTGGCTCTTTCGCAAGCGTTGTAGAAGCAGACGGTCTGCAGCAATGAAGACAGCTCATGCCAAGTTTGAATACTCGTGACCGACCTGTGAAGTGACCTGTCACTTATTGGAGAAGTTCTTGCCCGTGCAATCGTCCAAGCACGAGCAACTTGCTATGATACCAGCACCAAATAAGGAGCTCCATCACTGTACGACTGGACGGTAGGCAAAAATGTTGGATCTGAAATCTATAGTACCCATTGAAACAACAATCATGAAAAATAATGGGCACAGGAGCACATCGAAGCCGATCTTAACACATCAAACATGCCCACCTATGATGAAGAGAAGCTTGAGCTGACCGATGCAAAAACAGGAAACAAAAGCCAAGTGAAGGTGAGTCTCTCAGGTGGTCACGCACCCACACGGGAGCTGGGAACTGCATTGTTCGCAAGCGACTGAGAAGACTGTCTGTGAATTGGTGATGTAGGCGGATCAAGATTCTCTGTCTCGCCTCCAGATCCATCTGCTCCTCCCTTTCCCATAGTGCAATGTCTCACAGTCGAGGCACCAATTGGTCATCTCATGCCCACAACATTGTGGAGCGAGTCGAAGAAACACTCGAAGACATAGTTAAAACATGAAATCAACCCTCTGGCATCGGTGTTCTTGATCGCTGATGGAAATGGCCCGCGATGCCCAACAGACTTCTAGCAAGTTCTCGATGCCTGCATGCTGCCTTGCACCCAGACGCTCTATTACAACAGAGAGCAAACGCCTGTCATGAAGTAGTCGTCCTTCGAGCAATCAAATCAAGCGAGCACGGGATCATTTCTGTGACTCAACTTCTGCCTGGAGTGGAGTCTGATTTGGCAACGCAGGTGGGATTAATACGCCGCCGTAGATCATGGCCATTCTCCTCTTTGCTCTTCTCGGCGGCTGACACTGGTGCACTTTTGCCTGGGAGGAGGTGAGTGAGCATGTCCCGCGATCTCTAATGCACATTGTCGCAGTGATTTGATACACCGATCATCTCCTGTGCGTGATTCCGGGCTGACGCTTGTTGCCTTGACAGGGGTGAACCAGGCAAGATGGTGAAGCATAACAATGTCATCCCCAATCAGCACTTCAAGAAGCACTGGCACGGAGGAAAGAACGGCAAGGGGAGCTATGTGAGGACATGGTTCAACCAGCCAGCCAGGAAACACCGCCGGGCGACGGGTGAGACCAATTGATTGGTCTTCATCAGCAGTCAGAGTTGTTGTTCTTAGTGAATGGGAAGATCAACCTCAATGTCGAATATGTTTGGTTTAGATGATAGTTGGCTGGACGATGTGAAACGTACCGCCTTTAGCTTGTGCCTGTATAACACACTGAGTGTGGCTTGCTGAGCAAGTGTTTTTCTGCACTGTGCAGCTCGGATTGAGAAGGCAAAGAAGGTCTTCCCAAGGCCGGCAGCAGGTCCGCTGCGCCCGATCGTGCACGGACAGACCATCAAGTACAACTTGAAGAAGCGTCTGGGAAGGGGGTTCACCTTGGAGGAGCTGAAGGTGCTGCCCAGTCACCTGTCACAGGATGGCTTTCCCATCAGATTGTGTGCTCATCTCTGGAAGACATGTCCAGCTATGTGCAGGCATGTAGAACAGAGGTGATGAATTATATGGCATTGTGTGTTGTAGGAGGCTGGCATTGCTGTCAAGCTGGCGCCCACCATCGGCATCGCTGTGGACCACAGGCGGCACAACCGCTCCCTGGAGAGCCTGCAGGTATGCTGGAATTGTGCGCACCCATAATTTCTCTGGCACGTCTGGCACGTGCTGCATTGCTGGAAGTCACGAACCTCAGCAGAGATGAGCAAGGATTGCAGGAGGTGGGCAGAATACAGGGAGACAATCTGGAAGGGACAGGTTGTGGTTCTGACAGCCACGACTGTGCTGCGCAGGAAAACGCAGCGCGCTTGAAGGCCTACAAGGCCAAACTGGTGATCTTCCCCACCCGCAGCAACAAGCCCAAGTCTGGCGACAGCACGGCTGAGGAGCTGAAGGTTGCGCAGCAGCACAAGGGACCTTTGCTGCCTCTGGTGCACGCGGCCCACAAGCTGGAGTCCGTCAAGCTCACAGACGAGCTCAAGGTAAACCCTGCTGGCTGTAGCTGGTCAACGCAGTGCAGAGTACAAGCTCAATGCATGTGAGTTCTAAGCTGCAATACAACGTGCAGCATTAGGGAGGGTGAAGGCAGTGTACTGATTGTGCCCCACTTCGAGTGCAAGCTCAATGCAAATGACTTATTAGCTAATGTACAACCTGCAGCACTTGAGAGGTCGAAGCCTTTGCTTATCATGCCCCAATGGTTCTACAAGCTTGCTGCATGTGACTCTTTATCTCCAATGCAACGTGCAGCAGTTGAAAGGTGAAAACATAGGCTGACCGTGCCTTACTTGTGGTGATGCAGGCAGAGAAGGCATACTACAAGCTGCGGCTGGAGCGCACAAACGCCAAGCTGGTCGGTGTGCGTGCCAAGCGCGCTGCGGAGGCGGCTGCTGAGGAGAAGGACAGGGCAAAGTAGACATGTCTGCTTTGTCATCTTCGCTAGATACCTTTTATTCAATGTTGTGCTGTATTGTCTGAAGAAAGGTGTCCTTGGCAATCTCACAAAGGCCGCACAGCTCTTGGAAACTTTTCTGTATGCTCCTGTCAGTGCTGCTCAGCGTCAGCGGCTGTGATCTGTAGTGCCACAGGACAATCACGTCATGCGGCTGGAGTGATTATGTCGAGGAATGCTTGTAATTTTGTGATGGCCATCGCATGTTGCATAGCAATGAATGAGTAATCTTTGTCCTGCAATGCAGCTTACATGTACCTCCGGAAGAAACCTTCGACTCAAAGCCTTCGAGTCAAGGTGATACCAGCCAAACATGGGGATTGCGCATGACAACATCCAGCAATTTGTCTCCCTGACCATACAATCTTCTGATATGCCTAGTGACCACCCACTGACTCACAGCTGATTTCTAGTATGCGATATCGACATGGCTGAAGAAACTTTGGTAATCGCTGTTGTGGACACCACTCCGTTATGGTAGAAATCTAGGCCGATTGGAAGATTCTTTTCTCTGCCAGCTGCAGCTCTGGGGGAAATGCTTTGCGGTGCAGTAGGGCACAGGGCTTGCAGAATCTGCGGGTGTAGAACAAGGAACAAGAGCTGCACACCATCTTCTGGCAAAGGCTGCAATGAGCACCAAGGAATAAGGGTCTGCTTCTTGATGCAAAGGGATCCTGCCGCAGGTAGCTGTCCTCCAGAAGACTGCACGACAGGGGAAGTCATCACGCTTTGCTTGAGAGCAGGTGCACGGATCGCTGGGCCGAAAGAGACAATCTCTGTTCCCAGTCTGAAACTAACTTAGCAGAGCCCCCTTACATGATCTTTGATTTGTTGCTTGATCTGGAGTGGTCTCCCAGTGAGCGACCAAAAGACTCGAATGGGGCTGTCAAACCACACAAACAGCAGGAAAACGTCTTTATCCCATCAACTCTGTCGTCCTGTTTATCCCTCTCCATGCCATGCAGACTGAGGACGAGGAAACCAGGTCATCTTTGCGAGACAAGTGCGTTGCCTTGCAGCTGGAGGATAGCTCCAACAAGCCTCCATGAAAGCACGTCCATCATCATTTCTACGACCAGCTTTGATGATCGTCCAAAACAATCTCTCAATGCATGAAATCTGAAAGAAACATGGCAAATGCGGAGGGTGGTCCACCCGGGGTGGTGATGAGGTTTTCCCTGAAAAGTTTTTAGTTTGTGCACCGTTGAGGGCACTTGTGTTCGCTCCATGAGACCACTTGGCTCTCGCCATGGCTTCTGGTAGGCGGAAGAAAAGCAAGGAGGAGCCCGCTGTGAAGCAGGAGGCCAAAAAGGAGGACAAACCAGTGAAGCGAAGGCGCACTGCAGATGGAGACAGGCAGTTCCGGGATGATAAGCGGCAGAGGGTGAGAAAGGGCCCTGTACTGTCGGCATCGGCCTTGTTGATGGGCCGTGCACAATTGTATCGCTTACCTTGCTTTCTTTGCAGGTTTCGCCGGAGAATGACAGGAGAATTAGGCAGAAAGTTGTACGTCCTGGAGTCCCGGCCCCGACGAGGACTTCTGCCTTTGTGGTCCCAGACAGACCCTCTCCTCCCTTCAGGGAAGATGATAAGGTGACAATGGACAGATTCAGGCCCCCAAAATGCGCCCTAGGTCCACTGTCTCAATGCAATTCGCAAACATCCATCTTTACAGATGTGACCTTTTCTCCTGCAGGACGGGCACTTTGTCTACGAGCTGGGCGACAATCTTACCTCAAGATGTAAGTGAACCTCGCTGGGTCACCAGTACCTATTTATATACCACATGTTTTCTGTGCCAAGGTTTCAGATGCTGTTGTGGGCATCCTCCTTTGTCAAAAGAGCACCAATGAATGCGCTGTGCTTGTGGCTGCGCAGACAAAATACTCAGCAAGATGGGGGAAGGTAGCTACTTTCAAAAGCCTGCAGTGTCAGGATCAAAAACCATCGCTCAAGTTTCCCCAATTCTTGGACTTGTTTATTATTTGTCTGTTCGTTCAGTGAAAATTGACTTCAACCTTGTTTTCTGGCTGTCTAGGCACTTTTGGAAGAGTGCTCGAGTGTTGGGACAGGAAGAACAAGGAGTATGTTGCCATCAAGATTGTTCGAAATGTGCAGAAATACAGGGACGCTGCAATGATAGAGGTGCGCTGGCCTTCAATGCAGACCCCTTGAAGGAAGTTGAAGGTCCCCCTCATGCATACGAGCAAGTTTGCATACTTTGGAGCAGTGGCATCTGGGGAATGGAGCTGTTTCGGCACTGCTGTCACTGCTTGATGTCCTCATAATGTGCTGCGTTGCTGGATTCTGCTGCCTCTCATCCTTCCATGTGAAGCTGATCACGTCTGTTTTGTGCAGCTGGAGGTGCTGAACACTTTAGAAAAGAATGACCCGGAGGGCAAGCTGCACTGTGTCAGCCTGCTGGAGTGGTTCGACTACAGGAACCATGTCTGCATGGTGTTCGAGAAGCTGGGGCTCAGTCTCTACGACTTCCTCCGGCGAAACGGCTACACCCCTTTCCATGTGAACCTGGTCAGTGCCCTTCTTTGCAGGCGTCATATGCGTATTCCAAAAATAGCAAATCAGAGCCCAGTGTCATTAAACTGCAAATGATGAGGGACGTCGCTCCCCAGGTACGATCGTTTGGGAAGCAGCTGCTGGAGAGCGTGGCGTACCTGCATGAATTGCAGTGTATACACACCGACTTGAAGCCGGAGAACATCCTCCTAGCCTCTCTAGAGTACAGCAAGCACAGCGAGCTCCCGGGGACAAGGTGCATTGCTGTGCCTGCTCCCTGCCTGCTCTGTTTCACATGCATATTGCCTGTGACAGACGCATGCAGCAGAAAAGCCCCTATAGGGGGTGCGCACTATTGCCTATGACACGATGGGATCTGATCTCGGCTTTGTTGTGTGCAAAAGGGGCGCGAAGCGGATGCCGGAGAACAGCGACATAAAGGTGATAGACTTTGGCAGCGCCACGTTTGACGACCAGTACCACTCGTCCATAGTGTCAACGCGGCACTACCGGGCGCCCGAGGTCATCCTGGGCCTCGGATGGACCTTCCCCTGTGACATCTGGTCCGTGGGCTGCATCCTGGTGGAGCTCGCCACAGGTGACCTGCCCCCTCAGGCTGCGCTCGCCATCAGCAAGCGCTGCAGACGAGCGATCGCCTACCTTCAGCACATGCAGCAGGCAGGGATGCGCAGAAAGGAGTTTCCAGAAGGCCTAGCGTCAGTGTCGCAGCTGTGATGCACATGACAAGTAATCCATTGACCTGTTTGGTCTGTAAGACCACCCACATTTAGTGGGCCCCACATATGACTGAGGGAGCAGAGCTGCAGGGTTTTTAACCATTCTTGTGCTGGCGGGCAGGCGACGCGCTCTTCCAAACGCACGAGAACCTGGAGCACCTGGCCATGATGGAGGCCGTGCTGGAGAAGATCCCGGAGCACCTTGCCGCCGCTGCCAACGCCGCCGCCCGGAAGTATTTTGTCACCAGGTGACAAGCTGCGCTGCCGTTTATGCCACCTATTTTGGCATCCCTCATGCATGCGAGAACGTGTCACCGCTTTACTTGTCCATGCATGGTTGCCTTACTATGCATATCCATGCATGCAGTGCAAAGGACACTGGCCTTGAAATTCCAACAACCGGAATGCCCTCCGATGTCTACAAGGTTGAAGGCTTCCTCAAGATGCGTGAGGGTAGGCATCTATTTCTGACAGCAGGGGCTGTGGCTGCAGGCGGGACAGGTTGGAGCTGAACTGGCCCGGGGGTGCGGCCAGCAGGCGCAGCGTGCGTGCAGTCGCAAAGCTGTCGCCCCTCAAACAGCTCATGGCCTCGCTCGGCGACAAGTCCCTGAAGCCCCACCTAGACGCCCTCCAGGACCTCCTCTTGCAGGTGCTTCGCAGCCCATAGGACTTGTCCTTCGCGGATCTGACCATGCCATTCCCTGCGCTCAACCAAATGCCATGCAGCTGGGCAAGCTGAGCGTCGAGGGAACGTCCACCTCGTGAGACCACGAGCATGTGCTTTGGACCGACAAACGACGAAGCTGCCAGCAGTACCTGCATCCCTTTCAAGTTTATGAAGATGACGACTGGCTGTGTGCTGAGTGGATACGTGGCGCGCGCAGATGCTGCGGTACGATCCGAAGGAGAGACTAACGGCGCACGAGGCGCTGCAGCACGACTTCTTCAGGATGGGCGCCGCGGCGACGGCCACGCCGAACGGGCGGCTGCGGCCGGAAAAGAAGGAGATCAGCGCCACATACGCTGAGCCGGCCGAGGCCGCCGTGGTGGGCCTGGGAGGCAGCGGCTCGGGTGAGCACCGCTGCCCACAGCACTATTTGTGCGGCAGACCTTGAAATCAGTATTTGAGAGCTTCGTTCCAAGAAGCCAGCACACTGCCTGTGACATGAGGCCATCTTAGTCGTAAACGCACATGATGCGGCCCCATGATGTCCTGGGGTTGGCAAGGATGTGGAGATTATTGTTAATGCACCAGGGTTGGTAGGTGCAGAGATGATCTGCTTTCACGAGAGGTGCCATGTTTATAGGTGTGTTCGTGCGCAGGCAAGGGGTCCAGCCAGGCGACAGAGGGAACCTCGAAGCCGGGGGGCCCAAAGGAAGCCGCGCTCCCGACGGAGGATGCAGAGTGACGGGCGCGCAGCATCAGCTGTGTCTGCATCCTCTAGAGTCGCCCGCGGGCTAGAGTGGCGCGAAGTGTGGAGAGGGCTGCTTCAGGCTGGTCCGGGATGTGCAGGGACCACCATAATGATTATGGATCTAGACCGCACCTCAGCCACGCATGCCAGCTGCCAGCGGATCTCCTGTTGTTTTCTTTGGCACGCAGGCTTGGCTGTGTCTCAGGGCGCGCTGCTGTCAAAGAACTGTTTGTTGCACTGTATTATGGCCGATCATGGCCGGCAGCTTTAAGGTTGATGGCATGCATGGTTACTGACCGTTTTTCTCAACGCATGAGGTGTGGGTTGCAAAATCTGCAAATTGACCTGACTGCAGACAACGAATGAAGCCTTTTTAGGTCCAGACCAGACAAAGCTTGGGAGGGAGAGGTACTGACCAAAAGTTGCCATTATCGACAATGTCTGTACAGCATATATGCTGGCCTCTTTACATTTTTGGGAATTTTGCCTGCTGCCGGTTTATTGAGCGGACCTGTTCTGACTTGATTGGATCCTAGGGCAAGATCTCTGAGTGGGTCTCAGTGTTATGGCCCTACAAGTCATCCTAGTTGTCTTTTCAGAGGGTCCTATGATAAATTAGCAATGAATGTCCAGGGCTATAGCACATTGACAAATTTGTGATGCGGTTCAACCTATTGTAAATTATTTGGATTCATCGCCTCCAACGCTCGACTGGCTGACTTTCACCACGACTCTGGTCAATTCTGCACACCACTCGCAGTTGCACAAGCCTGCCTAGGCTGCCACATCTTCTGCCATGCAGTCCACAGAATTGATGGCTGCTGTCCAGGCCCTTGTAACGTACATGCCTCCCCACTGTTCTCTACCAGCTCCAATAAGTTCAAGCGTTCCAAGGTCCTACAAGGTCGCTCATCTGAGCATGTTACCACAGCAACAGCCCCAACTCCCACCACAACACACTCCACAGGCCAGGCTGCTGCCAATCCCACATAAAATAAAATGAGGTAATCTCACAGCAGAACGCTCTCAGAACCCTTATAGATATACAGTACAATCAGAACCCTGACGGACCCAGCTAGAGCATTTAGCTGTCCCAAGAAGCATCCACCTGCTTCTGCCGCTCGCGCTTGAGCTCCTTCTGATTGTGCTGCTGCTGTCGCAACTCCTGCTCTGCTACCTGCGGACAATATAAATGCTTTCATGGTCACTATCTTGAAAAATTCTTTCAACAAAATCCAAACAACCCAGGCAAGGCAACAGGGAACACTATACTGCAGACCATGCTGTGTCAATGCATCTCACGCAGTCACAAGTACCGGTATAGTGTGACTGCGCGAGCACTTTGCTGTATATTGATGACAGCAAAGTGCTGCGGATGGGTGTGCTACAGAACGTGCCTTGTCCCGGACTCTGGGAGCATTCAGGGCCATGCTGATCAAGCGGTTTGCAACGACGGTCGACGTTTTGGGACGCGGCCGCGGCGGCTGCAGCTCTGCCGCCGGCGTCGCCTTGGACGCATCGCATGCCTGCCACGCAGGCACCAACTGTCAGAGCAGAGTTTGTACAATTGCTATTACTGTATTGCACGCTTCTCCTGCTAGAAGGCAAGGCGCGTCTGCATGCAAGCTTTGCGCAGCAGCGATGTGCCTCCCTTGGAAGCACAGGCTATCAAGGCGGCTGGCAAGGGAATGGTGGCATTTAGTCAGACGGGGCGGTGTACCTCGCTGAAAGGCCGCATACTGTAGCGGCTGTTGCCAGCTTGCAGGGCAGCCTGGGCAGCAGCTGGGTTGCTGAACACAGCCAGCGCCGTCTTATCATTCACCCACCTGCAACATCAAGCCACGTTTGTTCACAGCAGGGCGCAAACAGTTTCCCAAAGCACCCCTGTCCTTGTGCACTAGTTGGGTGCTTCATACTGTATTGTAACACCCAGACATGTAGACAGGGCCATTTCATGAATTAGGAAGAGCGGATCCTGTCTCAAAGGCTCACATGTATTCTAAAGGCAGGAGCAGTAACATGGGTAGATGAGCACACCTGACAACAGGGTCAACAGGGCCGCTGCTGATGGATACCAAGAAGGCTTCCAGCTGATTGGCAGTGTCTGCAGAGCTAAGGCCATGGAGCTCCAGGATGTGGCGGCCATCAAAGGGCACCTCTACCTCTTCCTGCTCGCTGCTGCCGGGACCATTGTCTGCCCTCCGCCGAGAGGCAGCACCGTTCGAGCGCTGTGCCGCAGGCTCTGCCTTCGGCCTGGCTGTGGGCCGCTCTGCTGTGCTGTGAGGAAGGGGCTGCCTCTCGCTGGGTGGCGTTATCTGACCCAGGTTCTGCTCCCACTCCCCTGCAGATACACAAAAAAGGCCAAGATTAGAATATTTCCTGGATACTACATTCTTGATGGAAGGTCGTCTCCTCGTTTCCTTATTTTCTCAACTCCACAATCCTTCACTGAGGAGTGTCTATTGAAGGGCCCTGGCCTCCACCTGTCTCCCAATCGTCTTCAGCATCACTCCCACTTGGGGATTCGGGAGTTTTGCCGCCTCCATTCTCCCCACTCCGTGCTGCAACAGCTTTTCTGAAGCACTCTTCACCGTCCTGCACCCGTCCCTGCAAATCAGGAAGATTTAGTGCACTGCAACAGAAAGTTACCACCCATGCTTGTTTTGCCTGGTGAGGGCGTGGTTCGACAGCGAAAAAGATGAAAGCAACAATTCAGGATGCAAAGAGAGCAATCAGGAGATGAAGCTGTGCATGCCTCGGCAAGGTGTAAGTTTCCCAGATCACTCAATATTGCCGCCTGATCTACGCTGTCCTTCACATCCTTGAGCCTCTCGAGCAGCTCTCCCTCATCGAGAGAGATCATTTTGGGAATCCTCTTCGTTGCCCACAACAAACAGATCAATGTTTTGAAGTCTCCAGAATAGAGAAGGGTGGGAGCTGGAGGGAGCCCTAAAATGTAACCCTAGGGCTTGAACATGTGCACGACGTCGACAGGATGGAACCCTACTCACCGAGTCAGCATTTTTTCTTTCGGAGGAAAGTCTTCGTGAATGCTTCGTATCTGGGCATTTTCAACATCGGAATTTACGCAGACTGGGGCATTTGGTTGCGTGGGGCCTTTGGCTGATGTGGGGATGCTAGGATCTTTTCTACGCGCAGGCCGCCCTCCAAAAGGTCGCGTCAGCGTGCTTTCCAATTGGGCCAGTCACGTGGGTACAATTCTCTTGTAGCAGAATTTGCAAAGCTATTTTGGGATCGAAAGCACAACAAGACTCATGGAGACCCTCAAGGTCGTCTGATCTCGTAGAATAGGACAGCCGACCGACGTGCAGAGCGTTTCACTTGTCAAAGAAGGTTACAGTGCACCCAAGCAAGACACTTGCCCAGCTCAGATATAAAGATCAAGTATTCACTAGATATGCAGACCAGCAGCACTTGTGCAGCTTTGCTGTTTCTCGCAATTTTGTGCACAGCTGCCGGGAGAGATCTGCAGAGTCTGAAGCCTCTCCTACAAGGAGAAGTGATGGCCCGCTCTGCATCCCCCAACGTCAGAATAGAAGTGGATGTTGCTACGAGACACCCGGTGGCTCCAAATCTTTACGGCATCTTCTTCGAGGAGGTACAACCCCATACCCTGCGCATAACTTGTCTTCAGACATGCGGATATATATCATGCAATTACTGGGCTGTGTGTCTTACCTTTTCGTTTTTGCAATGTGATGTCACACTGCTACCTGCACCTCGCGTGGAGAAAAGAAGGAATGTGTAAGTTTAAGCTCAAGCTCGAGGCTCAGTGAGTCACGCCCCTGGTACAGATTCAGCATGCTGGAGAGGGCGGCATCTATGCAGAGCTCATCCAGGATCGCACATTCAGCGGCCTAGCCTACACGCAGGTGCTTCCTCAAGCTGGGAAGGCCCTGACGTCCTTTTGATGTTGCATTTCATGATGCGCACTGCAGCAGTTTCCCTTATCAATCTCTGTAAGCGGTGCAGGCATTTCTGGACAGCGATGCACAGGAGCTGGTCCTGGGGCCCAGCGCCTTTGAGGGGCCGGTCCTGTCGCTGCACTCCAGCTTGCATGCTGAGGCCAGCCACCTGTCTTTGAAGAATGCATCCCTCACAGGCTCAAGTTCTCTGGCTGAGCAGCTCTGGCAGCATTCCGAGAACAGGTATGCTCATGTCTGCTGCATGGATCTGCTGATCTGTTGCCTTTACCCACCTTGCTTTCTGCTGTGTGCAGCCTTGCAAGCTTGAGTGCACGCCAAGAAGGACTTCTCTGTACTCGGTGGTTGAGATATTGCTGGTGGGGGATAATTGCAGGGCTCTGGGAGCGACGAGTCAGCCGGTGAGCTGGAAGCCGCTGGGAGGCACGACGCTGACGCTGACTAAGCAGTACCCGATGCCGGACAACGGCGCGCGTGGATTGGCCATGCGGCTGGCCTCCGGGGCGGGGGAACTTGGGGGGATCATAAACACCGGGTTCTGGGGGATCCCAGTGCAGGCCGGCCATGACTACGAGCTCTCTGTCTACCTCAGAGACCCCAGCTCAGACAGGGTGCGTGCCTGCCTTTCTGCCCAGTCTCTGCCTTAAGTGCAGCAATAAAAGTACACTCTGTGTGAGTGTTGCTTTTTTAGCCTCCCCTTGCACCGCTCTGTGTGTGAGGATGTTTAGTTTTTAGCCTTTCCTTGCTGCACTGGCATTTTGCTTGGTGATTCATTATGTATTTGATACAGAGGCTGATGCTGTTCTGCCTGCAGGCAAGCCCACTGTCAGTCAGCATTGCGCTGGAGTCGAGCCATGGCTCCCACACATATGCAACGGCGGTGCTGGAGGGTGTGGACGCGTCCTGGCGCAATTTCAGGGCCACTCTGACAGCAGAAGCCACAGATTTCAACGCCCGCCTGGCTCTGCGCTTGGAGGTGCGCCTTGTGCTCTTTCTGCTTTATTCAAATCTCTACTGAGGACATTTCCAACATGCTCACATGGTAGATCAGATGACCGTAATGGTCACTTGTGTGTTGAGTGAAGTAGTGTGGAGTAAAGAAAATTTTCAAATTCTAAAGCTGTCATGCTCCAGGGTGGGGAGGTGCTGGTGAACATGGTGTCGCTGTTCCCAGCTGAGAATGGGGTAGAGGGCAGCATTTCGCCCTTCAGGAGCGACCTGCTCACCCTGTTGAAGGGACTGCAGCCGAGGTGCACAGTGCCCGCTTGCCCTGCCCTACATACAACCTACACCCAGAATGCCTTGAAAGCAAGAGCAGGTGTCATTATGCGCCTGCGCTCTTATTGCATCTCTTTGCCAACCTCCCTATTACACGCTTCACCGTTCCCAGAGGCGCATTTGGGAGGGGCAAGCAGGGGAGAGGGGAGTCTGAAAAGAGTTGCACTTAGCACAGTCATAGGCAACGCCATGTTTCAAATTTCCACATTTTTTAGCGTCTTGTGGCTTAGGCATTTTAGTACAGTAATGGGGTGTATCCAGGTTCCTCCGCTTCCCTGGCGGCTGCTATGTGGAGGGGGTGACGATGCGCAACGGCTTCTTCTGGAAGCCCAGCGTGGGCGCCGTCGCAGAGCGGCCCGGTCACTGGAACGGCATGTGGCAGTACTGGAGCACCGACGGTGCGCCCTCTCCCTGATGTGTTTCCCCTCAACCTGGTCTAAAACTCAAACCCGGTGTATTTACTTGCAGCCACTTTTCTGAACAGCCATCAGCATGACAATTTGTGGGGTGAAGCGAGTCATCATGGGATTGTGACACCGTAGCAGTGTAATGGCTCTGTGAAGGCCGCACTGACCTGCTGAATGTCATGTGGTGCCAGCTGAGCCAAGAAGCCAGCTGCACATCTTCCATTTGCTTGCGGATCCAAGAGCGTTCAACTCAAATCCCTGAGGTGCACAGGGTGTTGCGTTAGATGGTGCCTGGTCAGCTGCAGCTACTATCTCACATGCACGACGCCGCTGTGATATCACAGACGTAGCTCATTGGTCTCTCACACAAGCGCAGTGTGCTGACTCATGCCTAAATGGCTGCAGCTAGTATGTTACATGCAGGGCGCTGCTGTGATATGAGAGTAACACCTCTTATTCTTCCTTTCTGGTCTTTATTTGTTTCCCACAATAGATGTTAGAAGCGGTGGTCTCACACGTGTTGGTGTGTTCCACGAGCGCAGGGCTGGGCCTGTACGAGTACATGATGCTGACGGAGGAGCTGGGCGCGGAGCCCATCTGGGTGCTCAACAACGGGCTGAGCCACGAGGAGAGCGTGCCCACCGCGCGCATCGCACCCCTGCTCGCCGACGCGCTCGACTCCATCGAGTTCATCTCCGGCCCGGCCGACTCGCGCTGGGGCGCCGTGCGCGCGCAGATGGGCCACCCCGACCCCTGGAGCCTCACCTACATCGGCGTCGGCAACGAGGTGGGCATCCAATGGACAGCTTTACCCAAGCATCCACCTTGCATGCCTTCCCGCCCTTCCCATGTTTTGGATACCATATACCAACCCTGCATGATGTCTGGCTAATCTGCCATCTGCTATGAAAGAATACAAGCCTCAAAGCTGGAAACATGTGCGTTCGTTCTCTACCTTTCCTCTAGCATCGATCTTGCATTTCTTCCTGCACCTTATGCATTGGCCATCATAAGGGGTCCCTACTTGCTGCATAGATTCAGGAGCCTTATGGGTAGCTGGGAGGTGCGCTTGACAATCTAGGGAGGGCCTGACATTGAAGAGAGGGACATTCTGCATTGTTTGAGGGTAACGTGACACTGGAAGCTGAAGCGGGGTTGCACGTACTGTGGCAGGACTGCGGCAAGCCGTACTATGTGTCCAACTACCTGGCCTTCTTCCACGCCATAAAGCAGCGCTACCCGCACATGCAGCTCATCGCCAACTGCAACATGGGCAACGACGCACCCACCGAGATGTGGGACTGGTGCGCTACTTTGCCTCAGTAACCCTTGTCATGGGTCCTTGCTCCTGGCCTTTTGCATTCTGGGGATCCTCAGTTCTGCGTCAACATTGCAGCCTTGTCTGCGTTGACAGTGCTGCAGTATGGAGTATGGGGTCTGTCTTTGCATGCCTGGCAGAAGCTGACAGGACAAGGTAATTCTTGAGATGCACTTGGTTGTCTGCAGGCATTGGTACACGGACCCCCAGAGCATGTTCAACGGGAGGTACACCTTTGACACAATGACGGTGGCCAAGGACAGCTATGTCTTTGCATCAGAGTATGCCGTCTTCGACTGGGGCATTCAAACCATCCCCAGGGGCAACATCCAGGTGGGGTAGCTATCTGCAGAAACTATGATCTGTTTTGCTAGCATCGCAGCTGCTCACTTTCATGGCTGCTCCTCATTCACCACTGGCATCAAACATTGGACCAGGTCTGCAACCGCCACAAAGTGCAGAGACATGCGCTTTGCTCGTGAGCTGCTCACAATGGGGTGGCGCACGCATGTCAGCTGCCTCTGTCACACTGCTAACTGCTGTCCTGGTCTGAAGATTATTTACACGAGGAGCGAAGGGCTGCGTGGAGCCTACTGCAACGTCCAGATGCTGCACCTCGATGTAAGACTGCTTAGTGAATGTGCTCATCCCCTTGTGGTGTGCACAGGGTGCGGTGGCGGAGGCAGCGTTCATGACGGGGATGGAGCGCAACTCGGAGGTGGTCCAGCTGGCGGCCTACGCACCCCTTCTGGCCAACATTGCCCACCAGGGCGCCCTCTGCCCCACCAACCTCATCCTCTACGACAACCACAGGCACCGCCCCACCTCGCTCCAGAACGCTTTGCTGATTCTCCTCGACCACCTGCACTACTGCACACCCTCTGCATGTTTCCCCCCATGAAAACAGTCGCAGTCTCCCTTGGAGGCAGTCTTATATGAGAAGACAACTTGCCCATCCGTGCAAGATTATCCTCACTCCCTTTGGCATGCCTGTGGCCGCATCTTCTCGTAGATGAAGGCATGAACCAGTGATAAAACCCCAGGCAGAGATGCAGTAGTGCACCACACGACTGACAGCAAGGGGAATGCAGTGAGTGATTGTGGCTGGTGTGTGTGGTGCGCAGGGCGTTTGCCAACCCGTCGTACCACGTGCAGGCGCTGTTTGCGCAGCACCAGGGGGTCTCCTATGCACGCACCTCCGTCGCCAGCCGCTCGCCGCGCGACAACGGCGTCGCAGCAGCCACCACCTGCCAGGACGCAGCATGCGTTTCCCTGTCCATCAAGGTAGGTGGTGCCTTTTGTATTACCTGCAGTGTTCTGCGCAGGATACTCTAGCTCACCAGCTAATGGTGAGGGCTGCAGCGTTTCACTTACCATTCCACCGGATGGAAGACAATGTATCAGGAAATGAGCAACAGAAACTGGGGCACCCAGTAATCTCCTCATTGGCTTTAGAGTGCCCTGTTCTGAATATTTCCTAATGGCTGATAACCTGCTGGCTTGTCACTTCCAGCAATGAGCAGTCTTTATTAGCAGCAATTTGTGCGTTGCGATTTGCAGTGCTGCAGCGGGCCATGAGACACTCAAAAGAGGGCTGCTGTGTTTGTGCAGCTGGTCAACTACGCCTCGTTCCCCCAGACTGTGGCCCTGACCATCTCCAACACCACTGGACTCAGCAACGTCGCCATTTTGACCACGCTGGCCGGGACGGGCCCCTATGACACAAACTCCTTCGATGAGCCTCTCAAGGTGTGCTCAACTTGCCACATGATCACTAAAGGTTGTTTGAGACTGTCTAAGATTGTCTCTATGTTTTGTTGTCTTCTAGTGGCTCGTGCAGCAGTCGAGGGGCTGCCACTCTGAGCAAGAAAATGCTGATTGCTGGAGTGGGATCTTGATTGGTGCAGGTGGCTCCCAAGACTGCAGAGCTGCTGGGCATGACATCTGACATCGAGCTGGAGCTGCCTGCCTTCTCTGTGGTCATCATTGCCACATCAGCAGATGACACCAGCGCGGCGGCCGCAGCATAGAGATCTCACTGTGCTTGTGTCTGCGCCTTGAAATGTTTAGAAAGAGCATTGGCAGCTGTGCGCCGTGCCGCAGCACAAAAAATTCTGGCTGCCGGTGCTGATCAAAGCAGCGCTAACATTGTCTGCCACTTACGCAGCCAGTCACAGAATTCTTTATCTTATCACGTAGCAGCTGCACCCTGAGTCTCAGCGGCCGGGCGGCAGCTGCTTCTATGGCCAAAGTAGTGTGACTATGCACTGTATTCTTACTGCTGGCCGCTGAAGGGACGGATCTCCCAAGCGCTGCTCCTGAGGTGAACCAGGGACACTGGATACGCAGTAGGCTGGGCTGACAGTCCTGCAGTTTTGAAAAATGCGGTCGCTGTCAGAATCACTGCACTTGTGCTTTCGGGCATGTGTCTCAAGTACTATATTCCAGGAGCACTTATACTATAGTAGTACCCCTGCGGCACACAATTTTGGCAAGGTTTTTGGCTGTGTATCCGGTCGCCAGGCCCTCTCTGCCCGGCTGTGTCATGAATGTCTCATGTTGTAGCATTGAGCACTAATTTGCCCTTCTAGGTATCTTAAATTTTGCAGTGCTCTGACTCTGGCTCCGATGCCGTAAGTCTAGGTCTTGCCGCCATCAAGCTAAGGACATTCATAAATAGGCACTAGGTAAAGGATGGTGTATAAGGTGTATCTTTTCAGCTTTATGTTGTTTAGCAGTAAAGTCAGGGGATAATTATGTCATGGATTGTGTCAAGCTCGAGATGGCTTCTTCTGGAGAGACTCGATTGAGTTCATGCATGGAGCGTCAGGTCTCTTAAGATATTCAATGGTGTAATCTACTGCATTGAAAGCTGTGGTCATGTTACCAAGACAAACACAATAAACGAATAGCACATATTTGTGCAAATAGTAATCGCTAGACCGAAATATGATACGCGGAGAAGATTGGCAGGTGCACTGCGCATGAAAACAGTGAAGCTTGGTGTGACATACAAACTTCAGTACCATGCATATGCATAATTCTCATAACTCCCCAATATACAGTGACACTCTTGAGGAGAGTTCATAGATACCATGCGCAGACCCAGTAAAGGCAATTGCGCACAAGTAGTCAGCGCAGGAATAACCATTCACTCAAATTCTGATCCCATCAACACAAATGAGCACAGAGAACCGCAGGCCAAGCTTAGCATTAACATACCTGGCAAAAATGGCTTCTGATACAGCATTGATGGCGAACAGCATTTGGAGAAACAAAAGAACAGGCCAATGATCCAGACAATATCATCAAAACCCTTGAAAAGAGCATATGTGCACACAGAAAGCTCACAACCATACAGCGGATGGTGTTGCCAAGATCCCATCAGTGATTGCATGAACCCCAATCATAACATCTTCATTTGGACTTTGTCCACTTGAGAGCGTGGACATTAGCCGTGCTCGTAGACATTGTCTCTGTCATATGTGTCCCCACCAGGAGGCTCATCATCCTTTGGTAAAATGTCAACAAGAATGCTGCCGCCACCCTCGTGGACACAGTAATACATGTATTTTCGCTTCAGGTAATCTTCAACGGCTGGCAGCAGCCGCGCAATGTTGTTCTGGCTGTGCACCCCCCTGCCTGTTATCAATTGAAGCTTGCTCGCAGCTGCACCCCAGTCAGCACAGGCGATCTCAGTACACAGCTCCTGACCAACTTTGAAGCAGTAAGAAGAGAGGATGAAAGGGACAAATGAGGACTGTAAGGGAAGGTGACGCACTTGGGAGGCCCTGGAGTGCTCGCAGGTATACGTCCACTGTCCTGATGGCCTGGTCAACATGCTGGCCATGCAGATCCACGGTGTGTAGGTTCTTTATCCGCTTGTTCCTGCATGGACATATACACCTCTCAACATCATCAGATAGTATTACTGACAGCATGCTTGCCCCAATACTGAGGCCGAGCTGGTCACAGGGCAGGGAGATGAGGGCACAGGCACAGGGAAAGGGCAACAGTCCTGAAGCACGGCAAAGAAGAACGCATCAGCGAGTGAGACGCACGTTTCCTTCAAGATCTTTTTGGAAGCCACTTTGTCGGCCTGGAGGTACCTCATGCGCGCCTGGTGAGCCTGCAACCCAACACACACCAACTGCTTGCTAGCGGACCTTTTATGCCAGGAGCTGTAAATGCCAGCTACATGCAAGCAGCCCTGAGAACATGTCAGAAAGATCAACAGACACCCCCCACTCACCCTCTCCCTGAGCTCTGTGGCCAGCCTGTGGTCCCCACGGTCGTTTGCCCTCTGGGCCTCTGCATACTTGAAGCGCATCTCCTCTCTCAGAGCGTCCGCGTGGGCGCGGTGCTCCTGCAGCACACAAAGAAACCCAATTCTCACCCCCATTAAGCATTCAAGTTGCCCTGCAGCAGACTGACGCCATGCATCAACAATAGTTGCCCCCTGCTTGCACCTGGGCGCCTGCTCTCCAGGGATCAGAGCGCTCTATTTGAATTCCCACTTGAGCATGTGGCTTGTCAATGACCGAAAGCAGCAGCAGCAGCAGGAGGCAATCCCAGCTCTCAAATCATGGCAGGGGTGCCTGGCAGCATGCAGTCTGCAATGTGTGGAATCAGGAGAAGGGTAGTCACCTCGTAGATGCGCTGGTTCTGCGCGTCGGAGCGGCGGACCATGGCGTGGGGGCGGCCGTTGGCACGCAGCATGGGCTGCTGTGTCGGGGCGCTCACCTCTGCTGCAGTCGGCTGGCTGAACAGCGCTGACGTGGGCTTCTTGGGTGCCTCAAAGGGCACCAGGCCGCTCTCTTGCAGCATCTGCGGCAATGACACGCACACACCTCAGGAGAACTTCTTACCAGGCCCTGAATGTGGCAAGACATTGTCGAAGGCAGAAGGCATGACAGCACTTACTGAAGTTGGACCTGCACCACCTAAGAAAACATAGCATGAGGCCCTAGCTGTGGGCGGCATGTGAAAGAAAGAAGGGCGGCATTAACGTGTTAAAGTGCTGCCCATAGCATGCTGCGGTGGAAGGATGCATGGTCAGCATGAGAGTGCGGCGGCAAACCTTTTTGGTGACATCAACGTTCTGGCCAGCAGCGTTGTAGACGTTGTTCAGAGTGGAGTCGTCCACTTCGGGGTACAGCTCCTTCAGAACCAGCACATCGGCAGATGCGCCAGAGTGGGGTGTGCCAGGCTTCTTCCTGTCATATGCCTGAGCACCAATGCAACATGACATTGTCAGAGACCCTGTGTTGCAAATGGCCCTCAAATTTTGCAAGAAATGCCTCTTTCGCTGGTGAGCAGGTGCGATACTTTCCATTACCAATGCCTTTCTCACTACCAGCTCTGTCAACTATCAGGGCCAGCAATGTTGCAGCATAGAGCAGCGCACACAAAGGGGAAGAGGTTGAATGGCACCTGAGACATGACGGCGATTGCAGCGTCCACGTCACCGGTGCAGACCTCCAAAGCATTCATGGCCTCCTCTGGGCTGCACCCCGGTAGCTCGCGCCGAATCAGCGCCACCTTCTGCTCATCGGACAGGTCCTGCATCCCCACATGGTGTTCAAAACCCAGCTCTGTTTTGGATTCAAAAACAAACCCTGCCCTTCTCAGTGTTTCACATTCAACAATGAATTCTGCCCTTCCCAGTAGTTTGAATTCAAAAATTAATCCTACCCTTCTCAGTGTTCTGAATTCAAAAATGAATCCTGCCCTTCTCAGCCAACCCACATTCTCTGGGGTTCGTGTTTTTTGAGTTGGAGACATACCTTGAAGGAGTAGTCGACCGGCACTCCTGACACATCCCAGGGCTCGCCGCCATTGGCCGAGGCGCTGTCCAGCTTCGTTGCCAGCTGTGACTGCGAGATGCTGCCATCGTCTGATCCACTTGAGCTGTCCAGCGTCTTTATGTGGTCCACAACGTCCTGCATAATTGCACATTGATGTGGGGCAAAAAATTCCAGAAACCCTTTAGATATTATGATTAACATGAATTCCGGGCAGAGTTCAGGGGGAAACAACACAAAGCTCAATGAAAAAGCAAAGCAGAGTTTACTGCCCATCTCCACAACATTACAGCTCTGTCATAAGCCATTGACTGCATCAGCAACACTCCTTCTGGACAGATTTAGAAACAAGGCAAGCTGCCCACCTGGAGAGCCATCAGCTTTTCAATGGCTGCCTCAGCGTTGTCATCGACGCCCTGGAGCACGTCAGCCACCAGAGCAGCGTCCATGCCGGCAAACATGCCCTGCAGAAACTCCAGCTTGGACTCCTCATCGGACGCGCCGCCACTGGGCGCTGCACTTGGGCCAGCGGACAAGTCCTGCTGGACTGGCTGAGGCCCATGCTTCAGGGTCTCCTGCGCCCCTGTCTCCTCCCACCCACCAGGCTCAAACTTGGTGGGCGGTGGGGTACGGGTGGCTGTGGGGGGCGGAGGGCTCAGCAGGTGCTGCAAGTGCAGCGGCAGAGCTGCCGGTTTCTTTGCTGGGGCGGCCATCTGGGGCTCTGGCTCGTCTGGATCAAGGGGCAGCGGCTGCGGCAGGGGCTTCCTGAGTGCACGCTTGGGGGTGGGCAGGGGCGCTGCTGGCTGAGTGGGTGCAGGCGGCATGAGGCTTTGCAGGATTGAGGGCGTCAGGCTGGCGCTGGTTGGTGTCGGAGGTTTGGTGGGTGACCCCTTGAACTTCTGATCAGGTGTGACTATCCTAGTGGGCAACCGTGTGGGCGAACACTGCGCCACCCGGCTGGAAGGGGTCTTTGAAAAACTGCCATTCACACGAGTGCAATCCGCTGTATTCAAGGCACTGTCCAGTGATGCAAACCCAACTCTTGCGTCAATTGCATTGTTCACCAGCCTCTGCCCAGGCACAGGGCTCCAAGGAGTGCCACATTCTCGGGGGGGACTCTGAACAGGAGTCACAAGTGCACCAGAGCCTGAGCTTCCAAACACGGACTGGATGTGCGCCTGAGCGAGAGCGGTGTCGCCCCCACACTCCTTGAGCACATCATTGACAGTGTCCACATCCAGCTTGGGGAATGCAGCGTGCAGTTTCAGGATGTTGATCTCCTGCATGACGTTCATTCGAGCCTGCACCAACGAGCTGAACTTGAGTGCTGGCATGTGTTCATGCTGTCCTGTTGGCAGGACTTGGCTGTGCCCTGTGTATGGGCCTTTTTACACACAGAATTAAAGTTAGCTGGTATTGCCAAAGATCAGAACAAAGCAAACGTGCAAGCAGTTGTGGGCCTCCAGAAGCCTCCAACACACCAGGACAGGCTGTGCTTGAACTGCAACGGGCTGGTAACCTAGCAGACCCACTCGCGTCAGCTCAACATTTTCAAACAGAACATGTCGCTGTATGTTTCTGCTGTTTATGCGCGAGTTTCTCTAGCATATACACTGTGAGACCTCTTTTTCGCAAAACACAGATGGTGACTTTGACACACCCACATGTCGGTAATCTACGTTCGACGGACGGCTGGGGTCCCAACATCTGAATATATAGCCTTCAAGAAGGTGGAGACATGCCTTGGGAAGTTAACCACGAGAGTGAACTTGCGGGGCACGGGCTCGTCCACGCCCAAAAGGCTCCAACACGGGAGCGCAGCGCCTTACCGATAGCAGTCCAGGATCCAACGGCTGACGAGCGGCTGCACGTATGTCATTATGCTTCCCGTTTCGAATCGTGACGCACTTTCGGACTTTGCAAGTTTTGAGTGATCGAAGCAGCAGTCAAACGGCGTTCCTGGTGAAGAGAGCCTGCCGAGCCAGCTGCTGCAGGAGAAGAATCAAGACGCCCTGGGTACAAATTTGCTGGAGGTGAGCAAGACGCCGCCTCGTGAGGGACCAGTTACACAGTGCCGTATCCTAGAATAAGAGCATCGGCATTGGAAGGTGGATTTGACTGGCCGACTGAGACTGCGTTGGGCGGCAACGAGGCAGGATGGTCAGGTGCGCACAGCTGGCACGCACCTGGTTGTTTCACTGGGTAGTATCCCTTGGCAATATGGTGCACCATTGCTTTGTAATTTTGGATATGTGGTGTTTCGCCGTGCAGCCCTGATACAGCAGCACTGATGTCCAGTTGATTGATTTGGTGATGGTGGCACAGGCCTCTGGAGCTTGTTCGACCCTTCCTCACCGTGCTGCCGGATATTGAATTGCCTGAGAGGAGAGTTTCTTTTCGCGAGAAGGCAGCGTACACGGCGGTGGCCCTGTTCGTGTTTTTGGTGTGCTCTCAGCTGCCCCTTTATGGGATCAAAACCAACTCTGGGTCAGACCCTTTCTACTGGGCCCGCGTCATCATGGCGTCAAACAGGTATGGACAGGTTGCAACTATTGTCCTCTTGTGCTGTTTTGTTGGTTGTCGTCCTGTAGCTTCTAGAACCGCCATGATGGTGGCTGGTGATTGATTATATTTAAAGGTCTTGAGCAAGCGAATTGCTTGGCAAATTCATAAATGTCACCACCATACCTGGTTAATGCGACAAGTTATTTGGTTTGGGTTTCAAGTACCCTGATTACTATTTGAGACAGAAGGAATTAAGACAATCAAAGACAAACTCAGGGCCCTGACGTCCAGTGTGGCCATGCAGAACCTGAATTGGTGGGTAAACGCATGCAGGGGTACATGCATGGAGCTGGGTATCAGTCCGATCGTCACGTCAGGACTGGTGATGCAGCTCCTAGCAGGCTCCAAACTCATAGATGTGGACAACAGTGTGAAGGCGGATCGGGAACTGCTGTGAGTCATCCCAAGATCCATGCCTGTGCAACTGTGTATATGAATGGTTTCTGCTTGTTGATGCCCTGCATGTGTGATAGCAGCTGCTAAGCAAACAGACACAGAGCATTGACGTTCGAACGGGCTGTCTGTACAGAAATGGAGCGCAGAAGCTGCTGGGTGTCCTTATAACCATCGGTGAGGCTGTGGCCTACGTGGTGTCTGGCATGTATGGAGACGTCCGTGAGCTCGGCGCCGGCAATGCTATCCTGATCATCACCCAGGTACCGCCATCCTCTCAAATCCCACTATCCCCTGGCTTGCTACCCTCACATAGCACAGCAATATGTCCACCCAACCTGCTGTGACTCTGCCGGATTGCCTCCAGGCCTTCCTGGATATCTGCACCTCATGCTGCTACATAACGGACTTGCGAGGCATGCACTGTCCCAATTATTGATAAGCATTTGTGGCTTGCAGCTGTTCTTTGCCGGCATCATCGTCATCTGCCTGGACGAAATGCTGCAGCACGGCTATGGCCTGGGCTCGGGGATCTCCCTCTTCATCGCCACCAACATCTGCGAGAGCATCATCTGGAAGGCCTTCTCGCCCTACACCGTCGCCGGCCCCCGCGGCGTCGAATTTGAAGGCGCCATGATTGCCTGCTTCCACCTGCTGCTCACCCGTGGGGACAAGGTGGGTTCCCTACTTTTCTGTCAGATGTGAAGCTCCTAACGCTCGAAAAACATGCGGGTATTGAACCTTAATATGGGCTTCCAAAATTCACACAAGCAGAGAGTGAGCTTTTCTAGCTGTTGTGCACAGGTCCGCGCCCTGAAAGAGGCCTTCTATCGCAGCAGCCTGCCCAACGTCATGCAGCTGATGTCCACTATCGCCATCTTCATGGTCGTCATCTACTTCCAGGTAGCCTCCCTGCGCTGCATGCATGCTCTGCTGATTCCCTCCTTCCAAAGCGCTGAGCCGGCATGTAGCTGTGACAGTCCTGTTTTCCATGTGACTTTGGAAGATATTTATTGATTGGGGCTGCAGGGCTTCCGCGTGGACCTGCCGGTGCGGTCGAAGCAGAGGCGCGGCGCGCAGCAGAACTACCCCATCAAGCTGTTCTACACCTCCAACATGCCCATCATTCTGCAGAGCGCACTTGTGTCCAACCTCTACTTCATCTCCCAGCTCCTCTACAAGCGTTACGGCGGGAACATCCTCGTGCAGCTGCTGGGCAAGTGGCAGGTGACCATTACTCCCACCTGCATCCTTTACATTCTTTGTTTCTGCCTATGGACAGGTCCTGCCCTATGCTCATTTATTATTCACTGGATCTTTTAGTCTAGTCAGCCAAAAAGGCGAGTCAGCCAAGAAGGTCTGAATCTGATCATGGTCAGTTCCTGTGTTTCAGAATATTGTTAGTCCGATATTACGGATGTGGGGAGGTGTCCTGACAGAAGTGTGGGCTCTCATGACACAGGAGGTGGACATGTCGGGGCAGATGCACCCGGTGGGCGGGCTGGTGTACTACATCAGCGCGCCCCACAGCCTGGCGCAGGTGGCGGCCAACCCGCTGCACGCGCTTGTCTACGTGGCCTTCATGCTGGGCGCCTGCGCACTCTTCTCCAAGACCTGGATCGAGGTCTCAGGCTCCTCCGCCAACGACGTCGCCAAGCAGCTGCGCGAGCAGCAGATGTTCCTCCAGGTCAGCTTGCCTTAAAATTGTGCCCTAATTGCACTGTGGCTGCGTTGCCTTTTGCATTGCTCAGTAGATGCCTGCCAGTGGAGGAGCGCACTGTAATTGATTTACTTGTGTTTCCCCCTCTTGTCTCCTCCTGCAGCGGGTACAAGAATGCATGAATTTTGCCCTATTTTGGCTAGGTTGTTTACCGTGTAATTTTGGGGTGCACAGGGGCACCGTGACACTGTGCAGTCGTTGAAGAAGGAGCTGAACCGGTACATCCCCACTGCCGCCGCCTTTGGAGGCATGTGTATAGGCGCGCTGACCATTGTGGCCGATTTCATGGGGGCCATTGGATCAGGGACAGGTGAGCCCAACTGTTGCTGCTGACAGTGTATTCCTGATTTCCGAGGATAAACAAGATGTTTGTCCATGACCAGTCTTGAGGCGCTTGGCAAGGCCTGTTTCGTACATCCTTGCATCTTCAAAGCAGCACCTGGGCCTCCATGGATTGTGCCTTACTGTTGAATCTGCCGTGCAGGGATCCTCTTGGCTGTCACGATCATATATCAGTACTTTGAGGCGTACGAGAAGGAGAAGGCGCAGGGTCAGAACCTCTTTTGAGTGCATCAGGCCTCCACTGTATGACCTGGTTCCTGCTCAGGGGCTGCCGACTGTCTGCGAAAAACTGGCATTGATTACAGGATTGGTGCAGTGTGTCATCTGTGTCAGGTCTGGTGTGCTCCAGCAGTACAGATCTGGCAGAACTTGACTTGTTACTAGCACTCGGCCTCTTGTGGGTTGCTGTTGTATTGCCGTTGGTGCAGGGCCTCAACTTGAGGGAGGCTAGGGTCTTAGGGCAGCTTTGCAGGAATAGCTGAGCAAATGGCTGTCACCTGCTCTTACATTGGTCGCAGCATGGGCAGAGGATAGGGAGTGATGTTTTATGAGTGTGTGCGTGGCCTTCATAAGTGAGAGTGGGAAATACACAATTCTGGATAAGTTTTGTAATATGATGCATAAGCATATCACTGGAGCAGCTACTGGAATGAATCGTTTGCGTTTTAGCATTGCATGGCCATGGCGATGCCGGACCCACCTGTACAATTTGAGATTCGGCTTCCTCTCTGTATAATAGAGATGCCTCTTTCTGTTAAGATATATCCATCCATCGGATGACTTTCCCGTACCATAACTGCTGGAGCTGGTGCCAGCAACAACACCAGTACAAGACGGTCCACGTGGCTTTCTTGCTCTACTCGGAGACGAGTGTCCACAACGGCAGGCGTGCATTCACACTCCGCAAGTAATTATTCTTTTGGAATCAAATAGCCAGATATCGATTTGATATCAGGCTCACCGTATCTGCGCTGGGTTCATCAGAAAAGAAGCTGGCTCGAGTAGGCTTCCCTTGAAATATGAATAAGTTTGGTAACACGCTTGCATTGATTCTCCTTGTCGTGTGTGTCCTGCTCTGGTTGAGGGCCATGTACCATCAGTGGCAGTACACCGCCACAGTGGAGCACATCTGAGGGATGCAGGTACATCACCCAGTGCACCTCACACAGAATGTTGCATGTTTTCCTCCATCAAACCTGCTGGGAGATACTTGCATTTACATGCTGTGCTTGAGATTTGTTGCCTTGGAAGAAAAGGGGGACGTTTGACAGAGCGAGTGATTGTTTTGTCACAGGATGGCTCAAGACTATTCTCGAGCAATTGCACGGGTCATCGTGGCCCAGATGGCCCAAGGGGCAGGCTTTGAGCGCCTGCAGGTGTGCAAGACCTGTCCAGTGCCATTCCACCCTCGTCTCTGCAAGTCATCAGAGTATGCCTGGCAGCATGTGGGCATGTATAAAGCAATGCAGAGCTCATCTCTGTGCTTGCAGGCCAGTGCTCATGAGTCACTGGCAGACCTGCTGATGCGGTTTGTGGCAGAGCTGGGCACTGCATCACATTCCTATGCTGAGCTGGCTTGCCGGACATCCACAAACCTCAGCGATGTGGTGAGCTTGTAGTTCTCTGCATCAGGAATTGCTCTGTTTTATTGACAAGACTGCTCACTTCTGCATTGCCACATTAATGATATCAGTGTCTGTCCCTAATGTGTGCAGCTGCTGGCCTTTGAAGACATGGGAGTGCGAATGGAGGACCTCATCCACTATGCTAATGCTGAGGTGCCCGCTTGACACCATGCATTGGCTACCCTTTTCCTGCAGCTCTACGATCTCCACCTGCAGCTGCTCACCTTGGATAACTGTCTCCATTTTGCTTGGTACAGCATGCAAATTGGGATCATCCTTATGCTGCGTATGACTTCCCCTTTTCCACTCTGCAGGAGGAGGTCCCCTTTGCATGCCCTGTGGCAAAGTACCCAGTCAGCAAGCGACCTGTGACTCTCCCCACCTTTGCTGACCGGAAGGAGGTACAACAGACCGGCCCCTGTGGCACCAAACTTCGTTTCACATCTTTTCACGCCTGTCAGAAGTGACTCAGGATCAAGTGTTCTTTTCTACCTGCTGCAGGAGCCGCCAAAGCACGTCCCTGAATATCTGCCAGCCTTCCCAGACAAGCACACGTGCGATTTCCACCCAATATTGGCCTAAACTCCAGCATGCGATCAATCATTCGTCAATGTCATCAAGTTCAGACCCCATTCTTCGCAGCATCGTATGTCATCACAGTCATGTACCCTGACACAATCAGGGAATGCTTTCAACATGCATATTTGTGTGATTACTGGCGTTCACGCGATCAGGTATGTGGCGACGCCCGCGTACGCAGCGCATGAGAAGGACGCTCGGAAGCAGCGCGCGGCCGCCGACGCCGCCAAGCGCAAGGCGGAGACCGCCCTTGTCAAGCTGCACCAGCGCCAGACGGCGCTGGAGGCCGCCAATGCCGCAGCTGAGCCCTCTGCGGTGAGCCGCACCTGCAAATTGACATGACTCTCCTTGCCGCTGGACACATGCTGCTTTCCGCATCGAAAAATAAACGGACGTTTGCCACATGTCCTGTCCCGTGAGGGCACTGAAGCTGAGTTGCCAGTTTGCAACAATGGAGGATGTGTGCCTGCGAGAACTTTGCTCAAGAATGTGTGGCACACGTGCAGGCTGCAGAGAAAGTGGGTGCGCCTGTGCTGGGCGCAGACACGAACCCATTCCTGCAGCAGCCGCTGTGGGAGGACCAGCCCCCCAGTGAGGCCAGTCCAGACAGGTGCATTCCTTTACCTTTTCCTTGAATTTGCTTGAAATCTGCTGATTCCTACTTGGGCGCTCCAAGAGCTTTTCATGTCAATTTCTATGGGGTTCAAGTCGAGGTTTGTGGATGGCAGGAGTCTGGCAGTGTCCATCCCTGCGGAAGCGGCAGAGCCCGAGGCGAAGGGACAGGCTGACTCGCTGACAGATGCGCTTGGCCTGTCGAAGGAGGACAGCAACAGGAAAGGTGAGCTTGGACTGCTGCTCATTGTGCCCATCTCTTTGTCATCCTGGAACTGCAAACTCTGGCAGAAAACTGAGGACCCTGTAGCCGCACTTGAAGGTGCCATGGACATTGATAACAAGCCTTGTGTGAATGGTTCTTGCAGTGGAGTGGCTGGAGGTGGAGGCGGACGCTGCTGGCGCGCAGTTTGGCGACGCAAGGCCTGTGGCGCCGTTCTCTCTGGACTGGGCAGCTGGCGTGCGCGCCAAGGCTGTGGCATCAGCCTCACACCTGTGCGCCCCTTGCCCTGCCTCGGCAGCCCTGTGGAGCCTCCCGGCTGTGTGGTTGCTTTGCCGAACACAGTGCCATCGGGCCCTTGCACACGCCCGCTGGCCTTTGAGTGCATTCGAAAACGAAGAATGTGACCGGACTAGTAAGATGCAGGTGGATAGCAAACGGGTGCATGCGCATGTGATGTTCACTGAGAATTGAGGCATTAGATCAGCCCAAAATTGGTCGGAAGCGATGTAATGTGACCTTATGACTGAATGGCTGGCTGCGGGGACAGGGGTTTTGAGGATGCGTACGCGGCGCAGAAGGAGGCGAGTCCCGAGCCGACGGCTGCAGGCCGCAAGCGCAAGCTGACGGCCAAGGGCAAGGGCCGCGCGCAGGACCCGAGCATGCAGCGCGCAGAGCACATCCTGGCCATGGGCGGCCAGGTCGGGGCTGGTGCAGATGACATGGACATTTGATTGGCTGCACCATGTGAGATCCTCATTGGCCCGATGAAGTCTCTGATGCCCGGGCATCGGCATGCCTGCTGGGACTTGCACCCAGTGTGCTCCAAGGAAGTCCCAGGCCCCGGCAGCTTCAAGTTGCGGAAGTCTAAAGCAGCACTGGATATCCCGGGGATGGGCGGAGCTGGCCATTTGGACCAGAACCAGTCAAAGGAATCTTGTCAAGGAGGCTGTATTGGTTCACGCACAAATAGGGGCAATTGTTTTGGTGAGTGAATTTTGGTAGGTCAGCTGGACCTTAATACCCTTGAGGGTCATCGTGGAAGGGTCCATGTACTGCTGTAAAGCGCGCGATCCGATTCCTGGGCAATGTGTGAATTTGTCATGAGTGAATATCATTCTCTTGTCCCTTAAGAACATCTGTATCATCTCAGATACGACGCGACAATGTCGCAATGCTAGTGTTCTGAGATTGTGGGTGATGTCGGCATCTAGATCACAAGATGTCGGAAAATGCTAGGAAACAAATTTCATGAGGACAGTGTAATGAACGAAGGTATTCACGATTGAAAACTAAGATTCTCTGGAAAATTAAAGTGGTGCTTAATCACAATTCAAGAGCTCGTTGACTCCTTGAAAGAGTCACTTGACCTTTCATCATCTGCAGGGCGATGTGGACGTTACTGCGTTTGCGGGCGTGTCTACTGTTGACTACCACGACAGTTATCCTAGATGTGTGCAGCGCTACATACCTGACAGTGGGAGGACGCAGTGATGGGTTCGGGGGCCAGCTGCATGGGCAGGTGTCCTGCCTCCTCATGAGCAAGATGCTCCCCAATTACACATATGCCCACAGCCCCTTGCAGAAGATCGAGCACATGGACAGTTCTGGGGAAGACTGGGAGAAGATCCGCCAGATAGAGGCCTTTGTCAACCTGGGCTACGATGAGATCCTCATCAGCGAGGTGCCCAGTGATGAGGAGGTGGACACTCGCGTGTACTGCCACGAGTACACAGAGGCAAACCTGCAGCTGTATGACCTGCTCAAGGGAGAGCTTTTGCGCAAATTCGCTGCAAACAAGCGGCTGATGAAAGCCGGGCGCAAGGTGACAGGCGGCTTCAAGGTGGAGGTTCATGTTCACATCCGCAGAGGGGATGTAGACCCTCAAAGTCGCCGGTACATGTCCATGGGTACATACCATGACATACTCACGGCCATCAGGAAGGGGTTGGAGGTCCATGAAATCAGCATGGATGTGCACGTCCACTCAGAGGGGGACCAGGCAGATTTCCACAGGATGGTGGATGACTTTGATGCCGTGCTGCACCTGGATGAAGATGTGCTGCAGACTTGGTATGCCATGGCGCAGGCACAGGTGCTTGTGCTGAGCCAGAGCTCCCTGTCCTACACAGCAGGCCTGTACAACCAAGGAGTGGTGGTCTTTTCTGAGCCCAGGTTCATGCATGGGCCGGTGCCCAGCTGGTTTGTGTACCAGGATGACCCAGGGAATCTGGAGAGGAAATTTGCCGAGCGCAGGACGCGTGATCTGCTGCGCCACAGGGTGCAGAACGCTCGGCGGATCAGCTTTGCTGGGGTGATCAGTCGCTTCAAGGATGATGAGTAGTGGCCTGGTTGATGATCATTGATGGTCGTAAAACATTAAGTGTGGACTGAAACGACAATGACATTTGGCATGCTGAAAATGGAAGTGTCTTGTCTTATCAGTGTGATTCAGGAGCTCCTTTAGAAATTACAAATGTACAGGATAGACTGAACAAAAAAAGTACAGGTGACTGCCACCAGAAATGAATATATCAATACATTTAGATCTGGAGTGCTGGGACAGTGTATTGCAGACTCTCTGCAGAACTCTGTCCGAGGGAGAGGAGTTTAAGTTTGCTTGAATGGTTGCCGCCTAATCAGAATAGCTGTGTCAAAGTCAGGGGTGCTCACGGCTGTTCCTAAAACTTTGAATACCAATGCAAGCTGTCTACAGGCCTGGGAAGTCCACTGTCTGAGCCTTGGGAGACAATGCATAGCTGACACACACCTCACCACCTCCAGTACCTGCCTGTACCTGCACTGGCACCTTGAAGTAGATCTCCTCAAATAGGCACACGTCCTGATCTTGGCAGAAGTACACTTTGCAGAATATCAGGATCCCTGAAACGCTGTCTAAAGGTGAAAGATCGACCCGCACATCTGCTGACAGCTCCTCTGCAGTCTCGGTCAGTCGGCCACTGGACGGCTGGAGAATGACTCCTGTGCAAAGACAAGCAATTTCTCAGAGTCGGCGCACAAGCATGTTTGCATAAAAATGCAAGCTGGCAATAAATAATCAGCAATCAAGTTCTGACCAAGCAACTTGACAGATGGTCATTGCTTCAGAGCAGCTCACGATTTCGAAGGCACACTCACGATGCTCAAATGATTGTGTCTTCCAGAATTTCTTGTCCAATAATCAATGCACTTCGGCACAAGAGCTGAAACCATCCCAGTGTTATGACTGAGGTATCACCTTGTGCTCCAGGCCCCAGGGCCGAGGCTTCAAATCTGCTATTGGCTCCCTTTGTCAGGTGGTAGCCCCGGGGAAGCTGGATCCGAACGTGCAGATTGGCAGAGGCTGATGCGATGGCTGCATCTGAAACCACCAAGGTGGCTCCCTTGGGAATGGCAGGGTCCTCGGCAGAGCCCGGGCTCTCGGCCGGGGCAGCGTCTGGTGATACTGTAGGCGGCGGCACATCCTTCAGCTCCAGAGTGCGCAGCGAACCAGTCTTGGGGTCAAACACCCTGTCACCAGATGAAATGATGCTTCTGTCAGCAACCTGCTCACAGTGTAGCCTGCATTGCAGTATGCCTATTTGCTTGCTCTGCCCTAGCAAGAGCCATCTAATCCGGGCTCTGATTGACGGGCAGCATGTCAGAGTATTTGACAGACACTGCTCAGCAAAGCAGAAGCTGCGTTCTGCGCATGCAGGCTCTTTGTGTGACACTCAAGCCAAAGGTGCAGATGCAGGCAGGAACACCAACTGAGTGTTCTTTTGCTGTCTTTGTCTCAATCTTGCCCATGCGCCCATCATTTTGGACATGCACAACAAAATGGGGTCGCACCGGATGGCGCTGTTGTTTGTGTCGGCTATGAACACGGTGCCGCGCGGCCCGGCGCAGAGCCCCCCCGGTTCTGACACCCGCGCGTTCCCTCCAGTGCCATCTGTCAGGCCAGCAGCGCCGCTGCCTGCAACGGTGCGGATGCTGTCCGTCGCTGGGTCCAGCAGCTGCGCAACCACCAAGTCTCTCTTGAAATGTTACAATCTTATGCTTGCAATTGGTGCATGAAACCTGAACACTTGAATTCCATGCACCCGGATCTGGCCAGTGCATGCAGCAAATCTGTGTGTTTAGGCAGCGATGAGAATGGCCCTGCCAAAGCATAAAGCTTGACAACCATCACTCTCATGGCCTACTTATGTGGGTTTGAGTCCTGAGGTTGCAACACTACGGCGCAGACAAAGGGGCACCTTGAGCCGGTGGTTGTAGGAGTCTGCCACGATGACATCGCCATTGGAGAGTGCCAGCACGGCCAGCGGGTGCTGCAGCAGCGCGCCCGTGCCGGAGCCGTCCTTGTCGCCGAAGCGGAACAGATTGTCCGCAAACAGCGGATCGCCGCCCACATGCGCCTGCGCAGCCATCTCCCCCTCACCATCTGAGCTGTCAGGGGTTTCTAAACACTACTTGAACATCATGAAACTATCGATTAGAAACTGCTGGAGATGTACTGCACAGGATGGATGTCCTCCTTGACCACAGCGATGGTATACTGCCAATGGAAGGAAGGGGAAGGCGCTTGCTTTTTTGTATCTGTAGAGGGAGATGTGGGGTGGAGGCTTGCAACTGCAAGGAGAAATGTCCCTCCGCTTGAGCATGCGCAGAGTGGTTTACCTTGCCGCTGCCGGATGTGAGGTCCATGCTGCGCACGGTGCTGCTCTCGCTGTCGGCCACCCACAGCTCCCGCCCGTCCGCCGACAGGCTCAGCCCAGACGGCTGTATACACACAAAACTGCTTGCTTTTGCATGACTGTAACCTGTACAGCATTTTATGCTCGTTTTGTGCCTTCTCGCATGCGGCAGTGGCAGACGGCAGTGACAGAGTGAAGAGCTGCTCTAGAATTCAGGGGACTCTAAATCAACTGCTTTTAGCAAAAATGAGGAAGTATTCATCGTGCCAAATAGCTTCATAGAAGACGCCAGGTCGGCAAAACACTGCCTTGCGCGCAAAATCAGGTTATGGTACAACTTAATCTGGCATGGTGTGAGTTTCCTCCTCAGATTCAGAGTCCTCTGCATGCAGGGTGAGCGAGACGCGAATTTTCAGAATCTGCAAACCTGGGCCCAGGAGGTGGCCGGCCCGGTGGCGCCGTTGGCGTTTCGCTCGTAGCCGTCCCCGCTAAACGCTGCCGTGCTGCCGCTCGCCAGGTCATGCCGCCAAATCTGGTGCTGCCCAGCCATTGCTATGTACAGGGAGTCCTCCTGCACACAATGTCCTCAGTCCAATTGGAAATGTATTATGCACGCAGAGCTGTGCCCTGGGACTGATAGAAGGCCTATGGAAACTCAGTCCACAGTACTGTCTTGTGGTAAGGAGCAAAAAGAGCGAGTAGAGGTCCTTGAGGTAGTCCTGGTGCACATAATCTGATGGATGCAAGACAGGGTTTCCACAGTCGGTGATTTGCCTGCGCATTGAGGGCCAGGTCCCATGGGGAGTTGAGCCGCTGTGCTCTGCCGGAGCGGCCGCCCGTATAGTCCTGCTCTGCCTTCGCGCCGTCCCCTGCCAGCGTCCTCACAGTTTTTGTCTTCAGATTGACCTGCAAGCAGCGTCATGATACTATCACTCTCCTGCAAGCAGAGCAGCCACCTTTGACTCCTTAACGCAACAAGCAGGCGTCCACCTTGTAAGAGATTACTAAGACACCACCACCAAAGTAATTACTATATTGGGGACTATCACTAGTTTGATGTCCCGCTTCACCAAGCAGTAGCACAGAGGTACATGGCGAAGAGAAAGGGAATCGAGGGCAGATGTACCTCTCGCAGGGCGTTGTTTTCGGTGTCGGCCACGTAGAGACAGTCACGCCGCGCGCTGTAAGCGAGGCCCTGCGGCCGGTAGAGGGCGGCCGCCTGGTATGCGCCGTCGTGCAGGGCCGGCCCGTTTCCGCCAATCTGGTCCAGGAAACGGCCCTCCAGGTCGCACACCACGATCCTGCAGCAAGGCAATTTTTGAGCCGTGAACCCCCAAGAGATGCCTGATCTGCAGCAAAGCAACTTTTGTGCGTCTGAAAGCTTTAAGAGATGATCCAGCTTGCAGCTAGGAGGTTAATATCCGCCTGTCGGGCAGATCCCTCAACAAACATGGAACACAAAACGCAGGTGTATCGGCAGCAAGCTGCAATTCACGCATCCACTAGCAGCTGAAATCCTCTAATGCATTCTTGTGCTCTTAGCAGACCGGGTGAGGCGTGGAGTGCAAAAGGGCTGTTGCGTGCGCTGCGTGCCTGTGGTTGTTGCTGTCAGAGATGAACAGCCGGCCGCCGGCGAGGTCGGCGGTGAGTTTGCCCGGGTAGCGCAGCGGACTTGAGGCGGTCGCACTGCCTCTGCGCTCGCGCTCGAGTGTCATGGGCACTGGGGTGTCGTCCAGCATGCCGCGCTCGCCATAGTACTCCAGAGCAGCCGCCAGCATGTCGTCCACATTCTGCTGGTTGCCCTCGCCTGAGCAGGCGACTGATGCTCTCAGCAACCCATTTGCTCTGAGTTGGCAGTTGAGGCAAGGATCTGCCTGCACACTTCTGCTCTGGTCCCTCAGGCTGCAAGCTCTCTTTGCTTGCGTGCAGGCTGGACAGCACTGTAATTGTCAGATGCTTGTGAGCAAGCACATAAGCACAGTACCATTCTTGCCTTGGCTTTATGAGTGCTTCACGCAGAGACTAACAACCCTTACACTGTTGTGTTCTGCATGTGACAACGACTTCTCCTTTCAGCAAGTCAGGCACATGTGTGAAGGAATTTAAGCAAGGATAGGCTGCTGAGGCACAAGATGCCCTGACTGCAATTCTATGCAAGCATCTCCTGCTGCAAACGCTCTTCACGTGACATCCAGGCTGGACGGCCCTAATCTGTTAGAATGCTTGTGCACACACAAGAAAATGCATGACTGTGATTTGGATATTGAAACATCCAGGGAGTAGAGGGAGAGCCCACCGGGCAGGGTGGCAATGACGCGGCCGCGTGGCGACACGACGAGCAGCGTGGGCCACGAGGCGACGCCCAGGTCGCGCCACAGCACCATCCTGGCATCGTTGATGACTGGATGAGTGATGTCATAGCGCAGCACCGCATTCCTGATGGCCTCGTTGTCCTGCGCAGTGAACAGGTCAATCATGCTTGATGCCGGACATTCAGGGCACAATTGCATGCTGCCGAGGTGCCCCAAATAGACATGCAACCAGTAGCAGAGTTCCATGCATTGCTCAGAAAGTCACAAGAACTTCTCCCTTTTGCCTCCAAACCAGCCCTCCAAAGAAAAGCGCTACACAATTGCAATGTGGCCATGCATGCTCAATCTGGGACAGCTTCTTGTTGCGGCAGGTACCTTCCCTTAGGCTGAATAATTGAGCGGCAGATTGCATTTCCTGTGGACAGTTCTATGTAACAGAGCCGGTGCGCGCGTTCAGACACACACCTTTTCGTTGTCAAACTTGGCGGAGTGCACCCCGACGACGGCGACGGGGCGGCCAGCATACTTGCGCTCCAGGGCGGCCAGCTCCGGCAACACGTGCATGCAGTTGATGCAGCAGTACGTCCAGAAGTCCAGCACCACCACCTTGCCCTTCAGCTCCCTGCAGCCGGGGTGTATTTCAATCTTCATGTTGCTGCGAGCGACATCTCGGGCATGGCTTGTGCTGGACACACTGGTGCTTGTGTTCAGGTGCCCGCAGAAAGGATCACATCGCTCTTGAGTACAAGCTATGGCAAACGAGATGCTCATTCGTCACATTGAAAATGGCTATGGCAATGTTTTTTTTCTGGGGCAGGCATCTCAAGGACTTCATTTTCAATTGAAATCCTGCCTTTCATAATCAATTTCTTACAAATTAATGGCAGACCCACCTGCTGAGCTTGAGCGGAGGGGAATTGAACCACTGCGCGCCGGCAGGGAAGTCTGGGACTTCCTCGCCGCCGCCCCTGCGCTCCACGCTCTCGATGAAACGCCGGAACGCGGCCGCCCTCTCGCTGCGCTCCTGACTTAGGCCTGTGGTCGGGGACGGCCTCGGCAGCAGCGCGTTTAATATCGCCTTTGGACTCGCAAATGACATCGCCTGCATGCGTGGCGATGCAAACCACGTTAGCACTCCAAACTGTGCATGGAAATTTGTAGCACCCTTCAACCATCCCATTATCTACAACATGATTCATGCATGGGATCCGATACCAGCAACGCTCTGTACCCAGATATGCTTTGTTCATGAAGAACAAAGAACAAGACATGGCTCATCTTGGCGAGAAAATGCCGTTTAAAGGAGGGTGTTCTTTAAGATGGAGATTTATATTCTGCAGGACAGACCTTGCGCCAGTACTGGAATGCAGAGGCGACATAAGCCACAATGCCCAGCTGGATGATGGTGGCAACATGATACCGCTTGAGGAATCTCCTAACGCGCACATCCCTCTAGGCAAAGCACAGTCAAGATCACACGCCACCTCGTGGCAAAACAATTTTATGGTGTTCCTGAAGCTCAACATGCACTGCTTTGGCCTGGGGCATGAGGCTCACCTTTGTGCGCGTCAGGAGAACATAAAGGGACCCCAGGCCTCCTCCTAGTGCCACCACCTTCAACGCATCTCTCCTTGTGGTGGAGTAGCCACCGGGCAAAGCAATTATAGCGTCCAAAGGTCCTGGCACTCCCTGCATAACACACACGTCACCCCGCAAGTTCCACATCTCATAGACCTATGATGCATTCCATAGATCCGGCCATAGCAGCACAGGCTACATGCATGCCTGTGACTCTTACTATCATCATTACATTGACCTCCTTGGGCTTATTTAAGAGCGTTACATGTCCTTCGAGGCTTGTCATTCTCCAATCCAGATCGCTTCCAACAGTCAACCACACTTACATAAAAAGGAACAATTCTGGATTGTCATTGAGGCACATCTGGTGTCAAAGTTCACATGGCTACTTAGAAGTTCACTGGCTCTTGCACGTTCAAGTCCTCACGTTATCCGAAGGGCCAGCCTCTTTGCCGCTGTTTGCTCTTTCTTCAGCTGCTGATTCATCTCGAGCTGCCCAGTGCAGGCCTTGCAGAAGATCCACACTGATTTCTGCAATTGTAGGCCTCACTTTGTCCGGTCTCTGGGCCAGCATGTCTTCCTTTGAGAGAGTCGTCGTCACTCCCACCACCCGCATGCCTGCAAAGACCAAGCAGTGGATATCTCAACATGCAGCTGAGAAGCTGAACAGAAGTTGACCATACGATGGCACAGGCTGAACACAGAGGAACTGATCAACTCAAAGTGACATTCCCTCACCTGCAGCTCGTGCTGCCTGCACCCCAGCAGCAGCATCCTCCACAACAATACAAGCGCTGGGCTCCACTCCAACTTCCCTGGCAGCTGCCAGGAAGATGTCAGGCGCCGGTTTCAGCCGCTCAAACAGATCTGCCGACACTATTGCATCAAAGTCTGCCTCAGCGTCAAAGCCGACCAGCTTCAGATTTGCATCCACCTGCGCGGCACTCCCCCATCATTTCTGCTTAAATTGCTGCATGGCACTAGCACATGAGATCGCTATCACAGTACTGACCATAGAGAGATCAGGCCTCACCTTGACACGGTCAGCACTGGAGGCAACTGCCACCTTGAGGCCAGCTTCACGGCAAGCCTTCACCAGCTCAATGGCACCTGCAGTGTCAGTGGCATATTGAATGGGCATGCATCACGGGCATGCATGACTTCAATGTACGTAATTTTGGCATGCACCAGGAATCTGCCTCACCAGGAAGGCCGATGTCTTCTGTAGGATCAGCAGCCTTTTCAAGGTAGATACCATAGAAGACCTCCTTGAGCTTGTCTATGTCATCAATCTGGATCCCATACTTGCCAGCCACACCGCTCAAGAAATATGCCTCTCCCATGCCAGCAAAGGCTCGAAACTCATCTGGATCGACCGTCACTCCGTACACCTTCAATAGAGTCTCGGCACCCACCCTGACCAGAGTCACAGGAGGCTTTCATACATCCAAGGAAACAGCACAACGCAAACAATAGAGCATCGCAAAACGTCAAAGTCAGCCTCTGAGTCTACCTTTGCGTCATCTCTTCGCTGTTGCACAAGACACCATCCATGTCGAACAGGATGGCTTGCACAAGATTTGATGCAAGCTGCCCCTCCCCAGCACTTGTCTCGAGGGGAGCTGAAACTGCTTGCATCCTACAATTGGTAGATCTTTTCATTCTTATGCTATTCGAGGTTGCATATGTTTTCTTCCCTCTTAAAGATTGAGACTGGGATAGAGCTCTTGTGCCCCAGATCGTCCGTGATCTGACAGGCAACAAGAGGTCTTGCGGGGTCAGACAATGTCTCGATGCCACCGACATGACAGGTGACGGCGATATCAGACCTTCCGTGCCTTCTGCTACATTCGATAATAAGGAATAATTGCAGAAGCATTCAATGGTTTTCAGAGCACATGGGATCAGCTAAGATTACTAATATTTGGAACAGCCGAAAGCACATTTCCGAAAGCCAAGGAATGGTGTTTTCCTGTTGAAACTGGATCGGGAAATGCCAACTGAATTGCAAGATTGCTTGAAAGAAACAAGTGATTTAGTCTTTATGCTGTGTCTGGTGCCTGGTGTTTGGAACAAAAGTTTGTGCAGCCACTAGACGATCGCAATGTTTTGGTTTGGACGATGAGAACTTTCACCGGTCGAAAAACACCGATGAGAATCATTCAGCTTCGAGGCTAGTTGACGCGCTCTCTAGTGCTGTATCGTTCGCGGGATTCCTGAAATGGCGGTTCCACTGTTTCAGCCTTTCAGAGCGTTGGGATACATCACCGACGATATACCCTTCGCAGTCCAAAGGTTGGGCAGAGAAGCTTTTGTGACTGTAAGCGCAGGAAAGGCTTGGCAGGTACGTGCTAGTAATGGTCCCATTGCTATGTGTTGGTGCAGGCATGATTTGAGTCTTTTATCATGCAGCTTGTCCGCTGATTGACTTCCTTAATTGTTGTGCCAGGTGTACAACTGCAGTCAGCTCCGGCTTTCCCTGGTTGGACCACAGGTGCGTGCTGTTGTCCAAACCTTGATCTCGTATAGTTTGTCATCAGTACTGCTCACTGTCCAGCTGAATACTGAAGCCATGTACTGTGCCCCTAGCTGCCGCACACCATACAGGCGCTGGCTAGCAAAGGAGATTTGGTGTTTGCCGCTGTCAAAGGCGACATCATCGCATGCAAGCGAATGCACAGGTGGGTTGCCTTGATTATATTGCTTATGCTGAGTTGTACCTGAAGCGTCTATTCCGATGGGCGGGGTGTCTGCAAGAGGATGATCTTGAAGGCAGGGAGTATCTTTTGCAGGGAAGGCGTATACATCGGGCATACTGGGACTATCCTGCAGCTGCTGTGCCTGGGGGACCATCTGCTGAGCCTGGGCAGTGATAGCAAGTTGCTGCTGTGGAAGATTGGTGATTTTGACAAGCCCCAGGTGCAGCACAAATCCACCTTTATGTGCATGATGTGCAGGAGAATTCGTGCCAGGCATGTGTCGGCAGTGCGTGTGTCCATGCGTCCAGTGAATACAACTTGTTGCAGCACTGTCAAGATGGACATTCAACACACGCCCGTTGGGCAAATGAAGCAATTTGGTAGAGACAATAATGACATGGCATGCAGGTGTCGATGGACCTGGGAGATGGCTTCAGTCCTGCCTGCATGGCGCACCCAGACACATACCTGAACAAGGTCTTGGTTGGGGGCGCAAAGGGGCGCATGCAGCTGTGGAACTTCAGCAAGGGAGTGCGCCTTTTCGAGTTCACTGTGGCCGACAGCGACGTCAAGTGCATCGTGTCCTCGCCTGCCCTTGACGTTGTGGGCGTTGGTCTGGCTGACGGGTGCGCAAACATCACTCTCCCAACCTAATAAGCATGAATGCGATTTGGTGCGTTGCACTTAGCAGGCGTGTCATGCTGAACGTCAACGGCTGAGTGCCATGGATTTCTGCTGAAACAGGCGAGCACTGCTCCACAACATCCGCTTTGATGAGCCGGTGGCATTGTTTGCGAATGCATCTGGCACTGGCACCAATGATGAGGCGTTCCTGGGTGGCGGCCCCCGCAGCAGCGCGGCCGGTGGCGCATGCACAGCCATCTCCTTCCGGACAGGTTCGCCACATTCCCAGTGGAGATTTTGTAGCAGCCACAGATGCTTGCCTTCGGTGCTTGCCCGTTCCCCATATAAATTGCCAGAACTGGGGGCTTTGGGAGAGACTAGGAGCTAGTTACATGCGTGATTTGCTGCCCATTTGCCTGTAACCAAGTGGCTCTTGACCTTATCTCTCACTAGGGGTTTGCAGTTAGGTGAATTTTGGAAACCTCCAGCGAATTAGGCGCCGACCAGGGGTAGCTCCCGAAGGCCACACCCTATCCAGGCACCCAGGCTCCAGTTGCCTCAAGGACGCGGCGTGGGCCTTATAGATAATGATCACCCGTAACAAAAGCCGGTCCGCTCATGCGCGCAGGTGCCGGAGTGCCGCTGATGGCGGCGGGCGGCGGCGCGGGCGCGATCACAGTTTGGGACCTGGAGAAGCGGCGGCTGCACACGATCATCCGCGATGCGCACGACGCGCCAATCACGACGCTGCACTTCTTCCCGGGCGAGCCGCGGCTGATGAGCGCCGGCGCCGACAACGCGATCAAGCAGTGGGTGTTCGACGCGATTGACGGCACCGCTCGGCTGCTGCGCTTCCGGAGCGGCCATGCCGCGCCGCCCACGTGCCTCAAGTACTATGGGGAGGCTGGCACGCGCCTGCTCTCCGCAGGTGGCCTTTCAATTTCCCTATCTGATTTGAATTATCTCATACGTAAATTGGATTTGGGTAAGTTGTACAGTAGAGTCAATGTTACTTGAATGCTGTATGTCATGAATGTCCACCTGGCCACGGCCTTGTTTCAGTCTGTGAAGTCTTGCCTGAGGGATCATTTCCTGGGTGAATGTCTGCCCCCATTACTAGTCTGCAGTAGGTGGTTGCTGTGAATGATTTCCTGGGGTTGTAAGAGCATGTTGTGCTGTGGCATGGTGCAGGCCAGGACAGGGCGTTCCGCATGTTCTCGGTGATCCAGGACCAGCAGAGCAGCGAGCTGAGCCAGGGGCACATCGCCAGCCGGGCCAAGCGCCTCAAGGTGGACCAGCAGGAGCTCAAGCTGCCCCGCGTCACCGCCCTCGACGCCTGCCAGGTGATCTCCCCTGCCACATGCGCGCACCAGTCTCACTCATCCACCAACAACCTCCTGATGCCCATCCTGCTTCTTTCTCACCTCGTATCTGCCTGGATTCGACTGCATGGGATTTGTTGGAGAACTGAGGACATGCAACGCACTGACGCAGCCTCTGATCTGCTCTTGTTGCATGCTGAAGCACAAATTCTTGGACACAATTGAAAATAGAAAGTAAAGGGGATTGAAGGAATGTCTCTGGGTGCGTGGCAGCTGCGTGAGAGGGACTGGTGCAACGTGATATCTGCGCACGAGGGTGACACGGCGGCGTACACGTGGCGGCTGAGTCACCTCTCGCTGGGGGAGCATGTGCTGCGGCCGCGACGCAAGCGCGAGCGGGGCGCAGACGCCGCGCATGACGCCCCGGTGACGGCCGTCGCGATCAGCTGCTGCGGCAACTTTGGCCTGGTCGGCACCGCCGCTGGTCGCGTGGACCGCTATAACATGCAGTCCGGCCTGCACCGCGGCTCCTACAACAGGCATGCTGCCAATATTGTTGCTATATTATTGGTGACACACAAGATGTTTGATGGTGAGCATGAATGCAAGGGAAAAGAGCAACCAGTTCATGCCGAGAGCGGAACTTCAGCCATGCACCAGGATGTCAGGTGGCGCCAATGGATTTTGGTGAAGGACAGGGTGATGGAGGGGCAATATGCGCGCAGGGAGAAAGGCAAGAGTGCGCACGAGGGAGCTGTGGTGGGCGTGGCAGCGGATGCCTGCAACAAGTTGCTGGTGACGGGGGGACTGGACGGGCGGCTGCGCATCTGGGCCTTCAAGGGGCGCCAGATGAGGGATGAGATTGCTCTGGGCAGCCCCCCCACCCACCTGTGCCACCACGCCAACAGCGCCCTGCTCTCTGTCGCCTGCGACGACCTTGTCATCCGCATGTGAGCCCCCCACCCTCCAAACTTGCCTTGTCTACTTAGAGGCGTGTAAATGGCATGCAAAACTGCACGGTTCAGGGCAACAGGCACATCCAATCAATGGAAATTGAGAAAGGGTATCTGTAGGGTCCTTTCTGCGCTGCATTTGCCTGCCTGTGATATCAGGCATGCAGGATGACAGGAGATTAGGCAAGACTGCCGGCATTATGTTTTGCACAGCTCATGATTCAGTGTGTATGCTGGTCAAGCACAATCATGCGCAAGGTGCAGAGTGCCTTTTGTGTTGGGCAGGTATGATGTTGAGGCGGTGAGGAGCGTGCGCCAGTTTAAGGGCCACACAGACCGCATCACGGACATGCACATGAGCGCAGACGCCCGCTGGCTGCTGTCCGCCTCGCTGGACGGCACCGTGCGCGCCTGGGACGTTCCCTCCTCCATGTGCCTCCAGGCAAGCAGTACTGCCCGACTTGAGCAAAGTCTGGTAGCAGTGACATCTTTGGCCGTCTATTTTTAGTGGTAAACTGACCCAATGTGAGGGCAGAGGTACTCACATTGATGCGGACCCTGGAACTCATGGAAAGAGAGGTCTTCGAATTGATACCCTTGCAGGGAAATGTCAAGCTTGGATAAGTATGCTCAGTTTCAAGGTGCCTCAAATCGATGCTGGCTTTTGCTGAAATAAGTGAAAGTTGTCTTGGTTCCGCAGGTGCTGCGGCTGGGAGCACCGGTGACAGCGCTGAGCCTGAGCCCGGCCATGGACATGCTGGCGACCGCCCACGTGAACCGCCGCGGCATCTACCTCTGGTCCAACTCAGCCATCTACGGCTCCGGCGCCGACATCCGGCCGTCCAACAAGCCCGTCGACGCGCGCCTGCCCGCCCTCTCAGCCGGTGCGCACTCTGCCTCTCTCCCATGCTTCCGCCTTTGAAAAATAGCCATTTGTCTTGAGATGGGTGCTCGCACCAGTGGAGGTCACCACAACCTGCATCTGCATAGGTACCAGAAGCATGGCAGCTGTTCAATTAGTGCTTGCAGGGCAGGGGCATGCTTGTGACATCATTTTGGTTGTTGCAGGCGCAGGCCGCAGCGAGAGAGATGCAGAGCCCGAGGTGGACGATGCAGGCGATGCTGGTGGGAGCTCGGACGAGGACTACGGCGAAGATGACGAGGCGCTGCCGCGGCCCCTTCCCGACGAGGAAGCGCCTGAAGGCATGCCCGCACATATTCCTGCGTTTCAGGCATCTGTGATCAAAATTTGGGGGGCTTTTGCCATGTATTTCTTTGGCCAGCAACTAGATCACCTCCAGCAAGGGCACCCTATCTGAGCATGCTTGCAAGGAGTATAATTCATTTTTGCGGCTGCTGCTGCGCAATTTATAAGGGTCATTTTTATGGCTGGCAGATGAGGAGATGGAAGAGGCGGGGCCGAGCGGGCGTGTATCTGTGGTGGATGCCAGCGGGGCGCCGGTGCCGCTGCACCCGGCGCTGGTGACGCTCGCGCTGCTGCCGCGCAGCCAGTGGCAGGGCCTCGTGCACCTGGACGCCATCAAGGTGTGCCACTTGGATGTGCCAAATCCACCCACGATCACATACAGGGCAACACTCCTCTGGGCCTCATATATTGATGCAGTATCAACAGAGAAATGTGTTGCTGCTTTGACAGCCTGGGCCATCAGGCATTCATCAACCCTGCCCATATGCTAGCCATGCGGTGTTGTAATTGCGTGCTCAGGAAGGGGCGCAATGAGTATGTAAGCGCAGGTTGTGGATAATTTGCTGATGGTTGGGGCTTTCTGATGTTGCAGGAGCGCAACAGGCCGACTGAGCCGCCCACAAAGCCAGCAGCGGCGCCGTTCTTCCTGCCCACCATACCTGGCCTGGAAGGCAACCCGGTGTTTGACACAGAAGCAGACGCCGATCAGAATATAGGTGGGAGACTGACCCTATTCTCTGTAGTTAGCTGCTCAATCTCACACTTCCTTTTAGAGGAGGATGTTTCATTGCAGGGTCTGAATGCCACGCCACCTGTGAGGTGCACATGTTTGGTTTGCCGACTACTCATGTATGAGCAGTTTTTGGGGATTCAGTTTGTCATTTCTGGTGCGGTGTCCAGGGGTGTCGAGGGTGGCAAAGAGGGGGGCAGTGGGGGAGGTGTCGGATCTGGCACGGTTGCTGCTGGAGGGCCGCCGAGCTAAGGACTACACACCACTGCTGAGCTATCTGCGCGGCATAACTCCTTCAAAGCTGGATGGAGAGCTGCGTGCCATGCAGGTACAGACACTCCCTCACTTTGAACCAGGGTGGCTGCTTATACGCCCACAGCCTGGTTGTCTTTGCCCAAATCTCCTTTCCAGATCTGTTCAAGCCCTTGGCGCTCGTTACCTCTTGGCCTTTTCTCCTTTGCATCAGAGCCATAGCTGCCATGGGGAGCTAGCTGTTGCTGTCACCCACTGAGGCACCCCTTGATAGAACATACTGAATGAATTCGGCGGATTCAATCTGCATTGGGCGGAGGCTGGGAAAGGCTTTCTGCTGCCTCAGATAGCCAACTGCTGTGGCATAGCGAGTTCTTCATGTCATCTCCTATTTAAAAAAAAACAGGACAATAAAATTGACCCAGTGCGGCATGTGGGTGCAGCTAATTGTGGGTATCAGCAGCAAGGAGGAGCTGCAGGACCTGTGCAGGCTGCTGGACTTCCTCACAGTCGAGCTGGCCGCCAATCGCAATTATGAGTTCATACAGGCGCTGCTTCGACTCACACTGCAGGTGCGCACTAATACCTCTTTCATTCAAGCAGACCCTCTGTCAGCCTTAGTCCACAAATAGCATGCCGCACAGCAAAATTTGGCGGAGATTTGGGATGACCTCACCAGTTTGATACCTATATGCCATCCTGGGTGTGCGCATGCGACTGGCAAGGCACAAAGTATTGTCCATCATTGGGCAAGGATCGCCAGTGAATGGGTAACGAGGAGGTAACATTGCAGGTGCACGGAGAGGCGATTGTGCAGGAGCCAAAGCTGCTCAAGCGGGCAGTGAAGTTGGAGGAGATTGTCAGAAATCAATGGGGCCGTATGGATGACCTGTTCCAGACTACTCGCAGCACGTTGTCCTTCCTTGGTAATCTGCAAACGTAGGTTGAGGAGAGGACATGAGGCTACAACGCATAGATCGTCTCACGTGATAGGCCGTTGAGGGCCTACACATATGTATGCCATGCATGCATGCATGCTTTTGGCGGACATGTACGCCGGCGGTTGCTTTGGACAACTGAATCTCAACGGTGGCTGTAAAGATTGTGATAAATCCAGTAGCTGGGTGGTGATTTCATACCGCTAGATCAAGTGATCTGCGGTCAAGCAGCACGTGCAGAATTTAATGTTTTGGGGACCCTGTGTTACAGTAGTAACAGCCAAAAACATTGTAGTGCTGCAGCTTTTTGTGACAAGGTAGCTGCGCTGCCCCTTCGGCCCCCATAGCCGGTCTCCACCTTGTCAATCGCTGCCTCGCTGCTCACATTTGCTCCACTATCTTTTGGCAGACGTCTTGACCTACTTTACAAGTATTGAAAGGCCGCCACTGCTCACATTTGGGCACCGCCGTATGCATGCTCAGGGGACGATCGGTTACTACCACCCAGCCACCCAAGCTCCACCGTCATCATCCCAAAAGGCTCGAGCACGACACCATCAGCTGCCTAGCTTGTAGTACGGACCACCATGGGGGGACCCGATGGAAGAAGTCTGCATCGTACGCAAAACATTGTGTGTTGGCTGCTCCCTTGGCATAGTCACGCTAGCTAGTAACGAGCTGACGCATTGGGTGGAAGTGTTGTGGGGTCGAGGCGATTTTGCTGGGTTCTGCACATGATGATGAACAAGGTGAGCATGAGAGTTCCAAAGGTATATGGTTGATGTTCTGAAATCCTGGACCAAGCCGCCGCAGGAAAGGTGCATCCTTTGCATGCACTGATGGTGTTCCAACGACAAGCTCGTGTTGATGAGACTATACTTGATCACAGAGGTATTTTTGTACTCCATCAATTTGAAGTTGTTAGACAAGCCGACTACGGCTGTTTGCTGCTCAAAACCCTTACATGTGTGTGTGCCACAGGCTATTGTGTAGTGGCCTTCTGGAAGCTAACCTTGCCGTACACAACAGGTCGGTATCTGCTATATCAATTTTCTACATTTTAGCCCTTCACCAGTGCAGACGTCATATGTCTGACTGATCTCTAGGCACACACTGGCTGTTGAAGCCAACATGCCTGCAATGCAACATGTGCTGTAAAGAAATGTCGTAGAGCAGCCTGCATCTTCATACTAGGCAGCAACAGGAGCCTACTTTGGCCTCATGCACTGAGAAGCTCCATGTATTGCTCCTGCCAGTCCACAGTGCCTGACGATATGGATGGTAGCGCTTCCTTTGAGGCTCTGCCTTCGGATTTGATTCAGCGCATCGCTGCCTTCATCCCAAATAACGGCGACAAAGACAACAGAAGGTGCTTTCCCAAGCTTGATGTTAAAGCTTGTGTAGATTCAGCTCCTCTCGAAATACTAATGTTCAACTGTAGACTTGGTCATGCTTTGTGGTGATGGGTGCAAGTACGCTTGCGAGAGATTAAGTGACTGTTGCAGCAATCTGACATCCCATACATTCATGCAGGGCCAGACACAGCCTACACTTGGTGTGCAAGCGCTTCAATGAAGCCCTTAGAGAGCCATGCGAAATGTGGGCATACCTGCAGCTGCATGCCAAACACCTCTCCAAGGTGACAGCCGGATGTTACATGATTGTGTGTAAATATGCGCAGTTCACTCAACTCATGGCTTGGTTCTTCAATGTGTTAAATGGTGGCTGATGGGAGATCTTCTGGGGGTGCACAGTGCCAGCCCTGGTTTGTGAACTGGTTGAGACCCAGGGCGGCGGCCATCCAGACATTAGACGCCACATTCTCATCCGATGACTCTCACAGGCTGGAGCTTCTGCTATCTCTGCTGGGCAGGTAAGCACCGTCCTCTGTCTGCGCAGAAAAAATGACAAGTGAAGGGTAGTAAAGTTTAGCTCCGGGATAATGCTTGCAGATGTCCCGGGGATGAATAGTCTGCCCGATAACAACGGCCCTCTTCACTTTACCTCGACGCTGGTCTCCACGGCGCTCAAGGTCATTATAGGAGGGCACACCACCTTTTCCTTTGCCCCTTAAAAACATGCGCAGCCTTGCAGCGCGCCCTACAAGGCGATCAATTTCCAATGGGAGCTTCTTCACACGTTGTTGATACTGTGTCACAGCTTGCACAGCTAGCATCTGTCATCTGAGTTTTGATCTAGAGATCAATCTCTAGAAAAGGTGCTGCAGTGGAAGGACACCCGACGTCCCAGGCAGCTGGTGGGGCATGTTATACGCGGTTGTTGAGGGGGTATGGTGTGCCGGCCCTTCCTGCACAGGACACTGCAGGATCTGCGGCTGCGGTCGGACACGACGGATGTGGTGTTTGGCTCCAGCCACATCAGCCAGCCGGTGCTGTCCCACCTGGCGTGCTGCCCGCGCCTCAAGCGCCTCACCGTGTCCTCCGCGGAGCTCATGTCTGTGGACCTTGGCGCCCTGCGCTTTCTGGACCAGCTACAGGTGTGCTTCCTGCCCCTTCTGCTATTTAGTCCACTGTGAGACACCCTGTATTTCACCTTGGTCATTCCATGTCTGGCCTGCCTGATCTCGTTCGCTGTCCTTGCCATCCTGTTTTATGCCTACGGCGGCAACCAAGCGAAGGAAGCCGGGTGGCAAGTGCAGCGTTTGCTTGCAGGTAGGCAAGAGCATGCATTTGGTGGTCGGCATGCCGCGTGATCTGGCTGCTGTGGGCTTGGTCTGACATTTGCACATGTTCAAGTGTTTTGATAGCTACCGCATCATGCGAGCTGTTCCTCTGTCTGGCTGTACCAAGTGAACGCTTCTGCAGCGGACGGATATTCACAAGCATGACACGCGCAGGAAGTGAGCCTGACGTCCAAGTACGACAACACACACCACTGCCTGCCGGAGCCACTGCTGTGCCTGGGGCAGCTGCGCGTGCTGCACATCCGCTTCCCCTCCCTCACATCCGTCCAGAACTCGGTCTCCAAGCTCACCGTCCTTGAACGCCTGCGCATCGAAGGCCTCCAGGGCGGCCTCTCCATCGAGCCCGGTGCGCTGCCACCTCCTGCTTCTCCTCTCACGCGCTCTGGAGCCACAGGCTCTGCCTGAAGATTGTCCACCCCACTCCAATAGAAGCTTTGAGCCGGATGTTTTGGCAGCAAGCCGTGTTGGCACTCAGCTTTTTGGGCCTGACACTCTGCAGCCAGGCGTCTGTTTGGAATGCAGACGGCAATCAGTCGATCCTGGAAGGCTGTGCGCTGAGCTGCAGGAGGAACTTGCTGCTCGATCACCAGAGGAGCAATTCATTGTGCTGCATGGATGCATGTCATGTTCATAGCGTTAACAACACTGTGGCTGATGGTTGTTGGGAGCCTTTTTTTGGCAGGCCTGGGGCAGCTGGGCAGCCTGCGCAGCCTGGCGTTCAAGGACTGCAGCTGGCTGGGGGACCTCAGCCCCAACGCGCCCTCCTGGTGCCCCAGCCTCTCCGGCCTCACCGCCCTCACCGAGCTCGTCTTCAACCACTGCCCCCAGCTCAACACCCTACCCGATGCGGTGAGGCCCCCCGCCACCTTCACCCTTTCCACCACCCCTTGAATAGATTCCTTGTCAGGACCAACCATGTAAGTTCTAGAATGGCGCGCATGTGCATGCATGAGCTATTCAGGACCAGAAACTGAATGCCAACAGCGGCGCGCATGCATGCATGATAGCTCGTGGTAGCCAATGCGATGTTCAAGGACACAGGTGCTGGGGTGCAGGTGTGCGAGTTGAGTGCGCTGAGGCGGCTTGTGGTGAGTACCGAGGCCGGCGCGTGGGGTGGAGAGCACGCACGACGACGCAGCACTGATCTTCAGGTCAGTATCTCCATCTCCCTGCCATTTTGCAGGTTTTTTCTTATTGCACAGTATGCCACGAGATAAGTGCGACCTGCCTTTCCTTCCATCACACGGAAGATCACTAAAGCGAATGTCGAGCGCAGTGTTCTGACTTAGCAATGAGGTTCTGCGGTGGTTGCGGCAGGTGCCAGACAATTTGGGGCGGCTGACAAATCTGCGCACGCTGATCGTGGGCCTGAAGACGGTGAAGGCCATTCCGGAGCCCATCCTGCAGCTGACGGCCCTGGAGAGCCTGGCCATCACCTTCTGCAAGCTGCAGCGCCTGCCCTGCGGCGTCGCGGCGATGACTAATCTGCGCGCGCTCAGCCTGCAGGGCAACCCCGGCCTGGCGGTGAGTAATATCGTACTCATCTTTGTTGCTGTGCCCTTCTTGTTGTGCTGTTCCTGGCTCTTCCACCGTCAAGCAAGGCTTGCAGGTTATTGTGAGCACGGTGGATCTCTTGAGAGGTAGTTCTTGCCTGTAAATATAGCAGTTGTATGGTAGTGCCTGCGGCTGCTATTGCATGCGATTTGGAGAAGTTGCACCAGTGCGCGAGCAAGGACAGAGGCCGCCTCATCAGGCAAACTGCTGAGGAAGTAAGATTGTGAGCGTGTCACCGCAGATCCAAGAGAGCGAGGAGTGGGCAAAGATGGGCAGCCTGGAAACGCTGACACTGTCAGACATCGCGAATCTATCGCCCAACTCTTCTTTTCTGGCGATTGCGCAGCTGCCCGCACTGAAGAAAGTCAGCCTGAAGGGTAGCATGCCGGCTGACTCAAAGTCATTCAAGACGCTGCTGCGGCTGTCCAATGAGTTGGGAGCGCGCGGCATCCCTGTCGAGTCCTAGTCGTCCTTCATTCAGATGTGCTGAAGTTTTGCGGTGTGTGGGTCAGAACGCTATTGCCACCTTGTACAACATGTGTACATCATGATCTTGTTCTGGGTATTTTTAAATCTTCTCCTTTTTCTGAGAAGGTAATTAGCTAGGGACTGTCTTGCCTGCCAATATTGGCAGGAAGTTGATTTGATACCAATGGTATCCCAGGTGCAGCAGGGCAAGATGATTCTCCCACCACACGCGACATTGAAGTGTGCGTGGGCTGGTCAGAATAATTGCAAGGTCATTTAATGGCCACTGTGGTCAGTGCAACGAATGAGACTTCTTACAGACGTTCATCTCTATGGAAGACACCGTTCTGATTGCACCTTGTGGTCAATCAGGCATCTTTGGGGCAAGAGTCATCAGTGGGACCGTCCCACTGGGGGTCACCACCTGCAGTATACTGTGTAGCTTCGGGAATTCCCTTGGATTGTATTTTCTTATGTAATCGAATTCGTGGGTGACACATCCAGATGAGCACCTCGACAGCCCTAAGCGATTGTGGCACGCCAGGCTGGATTACAAGAGCTCGATCCAACTGGACTTCAGGTACAATGAAGATGAGCGAGGCCAACTCGGCAAGGCTGCGGACAGCATGCATGCCTGGCCATATGGCCAACAATGAATGCCTAGAAAGGCTCTCATGAAGCTTCAGCCATCTTCCTAATACAAAGGATGCATTACATATGGATAATAGGAATTGATGAAGCTGCCCGATGTGTTATGCTTCCAGAACCTTCTCACAGTAGCTCTAAGATCTGCCCTCTCATTGATATACCATCACATGCCATACCGATACTCATCTCGTAAGACTCCAAACACTCGGCTGCTTGACCATAACGGTCGTCCATGTCTGAAGTGGTGCGATGGCAAGAGAAGGAGTGTTGCCGTGCAGTCCATTTTGCTAGGTATCATAGCACTCCAGCTATGTATGTGTCAGGCAGGAAAGGTTCTCGTGCTCACGACACCTCTGGGAGTGTCACACATCATGAACCTGAGGGAAATTGCAGAAGAGCTTGCTCAGCAGAGGGCTCATCACATTACTGTAAGCTCCTCTTTCTCTGACATCCCTCTCAGTGACTCACATCATCATCAAATGGCACCAGCAAGCTCGAATATCGACCCTGGCATGTTGTTGACTCCTTTGTGCTCTGCAGTATGTCACCACGAACCTTGACATGAGTCCCCTGCAGCCTACCAACAATACTATATTGTCCTACAACATCCATGGCATGGCTGACACAGAGACACTGTCAGACTGGGTACTGTCCTCTAAGAACACCTCTGCGGGCGTGGCGAGCAGCTTCATGGTAATTATAAATCAGGCTTGCCTGGGCCTGATGAGCAATGAAACTGCTCTCACCCAGCTGAAGGTGCAACACTCTCATCTGCAGATTCTTGGTCAATCACTTTGCATGGACTTTTCGCTGTGATGCACGAAATGCTTCGGCAGTCAAGCTGATTGAGCAGAAATGTGGTGTCTGCAGGACTTTAGGGCTGATGTCATGCTGGCAGAGATCCAAAATCCATGCACTGCTCTGCTGGCGCATGTTCTGGACTTGCCATGGGTCAACCATTGGCCGCTGGCCCCAATTGAGCATGATTTTGACCAGAGGCCGAGCAGAAGCACCATACATCTTCTGGTGAGCCTCACGCCTCAGAAATAAACATCCAGGGTGCCTGAACAACACTCTTTGAGTGGCATGATAATGATGAACGCCTGCTTACATCGCGCCCTGCCAACACTGTCTGCGCAAGAGAAGGTCAATATATTAAATGCCACATTAGCACATCAACTCTGGCACTAAGTGCTCTGTGCTATACCACAGTGCTTCTGGGGGAGGCTGAAAAGTTTTCTGGCGCACCAGCTTAACGGCTTGAAGGTGTGGCGGATGCACAGCAGCACAGGTGAATGGACCTGCACAGCGCTGCTCTGCATTTCACCATGCATGGAGTCCCTACGGTGAGCTTCTCCACCTAAGCACATCGTCAGGCTTGTGTGCAGAGTCTCCAGAAGTCTCATTATCACCAAGCCTGAAGTGCAGAAGACTTCATCACAGTGGCGATGGCTTGCGGCATATCCCTGAAGCATGCTGCACAAGACCTGCTTTCATTGAAGTCGCATTTGGTGCTGTGCAGCAAGAAGTACGACTTCAATCCATATGCGGTCAAGGAGCGCAGGAGGATGGTCCTGTCAATGTCACCAGTTGACTGGGCAGCAGAGTGGTTGCGGCCAATGTCACCCAGCTACAAGTATGTGGGTCCAGTGCTTGCTGGGCCGGGCAAAGCACTTCCAGCAGACATTGAGGTCGCCCCTGCCTGTGTATGTGCAATCTGCGTTTATTCGTATTGGCCAAAATATCGTGTGCGTTAAAGGCATGGTATAAGTGAAACAAACTCCTTCTGCTAGGAAGTGGCTGAGGCAAAAGCCAAGCCAAGGTGTCAATGCAAATAAACAATGTGAATCAATGCGTCTGACTGGGCAAGCGCAGTGATGAAAGGCTTGCGCCCGCAGGCTTTTATGACAGGTGCTGGCGATCAGGGAGTCCTGCTGGCGTCCATGGGCACGATGGCTGAGCTAGGTGCGCTATTCTGACGAGCCTGTCATCGCACCACTGAAGTCAAGAAGAGGGCCATTTGTTGCGACAGCACCCTTCCAGAACCTTGCCGACTGCCGCTTCACCTGCATCACTGGCAAGGCTCCAGTGGCGCTTCAGCTTTTGACATGAATCTGCGGCCCACTCAGTTCCTAAACGCCGCAAGATGTGCAGACCAGGAGGAGCTGGCGAGCATGGCTGCAGCATTTGCGACGCTGCCGTGCAAGGTGCTGTGGAGGCTGACGCCCAAGGAGGCGCCTGATGCTGCAGCAGTGGCTGCACTTAACCTGGGCAACAACACTTGGGTCAGTCTGGAGCGCGCCATCACCCTGTGACATCAGCAATGCCAGTGCATGGTCAGCATTGGTCTTAGGCATCCTGCAGCATGGCTGGCAAGCCGTCCTGAGGCATGTGTGGTTACGCAGGTGGTGATGCGGGTGCCCCAGAATGATGTGCTGGCGCACCCCAACCTGAGGGCGTTCCTGTCGCATGTCGGCATCAACAGCATGTACGAGGTGTGTGCAGATCTTTATGATGGCGCAAACATGTGTCTCTCGGTTTGCCTGCTCACGCCATGCAGGGCCCTTGCTATCCAACCAGCTTGGTGTAAAGTTGTAGAAGCCGCGGCGGTTCTGCAATTTTTATGCTCTCACATGCCATGTCTGCTGCAGGCGATCTATCACGGAAAGCCAGTCGTGGGCATGCCCTTGTTTGGCGACCAGCCCAGCAACGCTGACAGGGTCGTGGCAAAGGTATGCGCGCCTGCATTTGCCAGCCTTTAGGCTTGCGATGACAAGAGTGCGTGCTCCAAAAGTGCAATTGCTCGGGCTGCCTTTGAGTGAGCCCAGTGCCATCACTCTGCAAATCGCCCCTATACGCTGTCCACTGCTCATGTCAACAATGCTACTGCTGGCAGAAGTGCACTTGAGCAAGACACTCAGAGCGCTTTTTATGCAGGGCTTTGGGGTGCGCCTGAGTCCTGATCAGGCCGGCACGCCCGCATTCAAGGAGGCGTTGATGGAAGTGCTGACAAACCCCAAATACACAGCGGCCGCCCGGGCCATGTCTGTCAAGATTAGAGCACGCAAGAACACTCCTGTGCAGGAGGCTGCAGGTGTGCATTCTTAGCTGCTATCGCAACATAGCAGCATTGCCCTGGCAGCCTCAAAAGTGCAACACCTGTTTCATTACATGAATCCTATCTATGCCTTGTGTGAATCAGATCTTGCACTGGGAACGCTCGGGCAAGGCGGCTTGAATTTCAGAGCTCTGTCACAGGTCTTTGCACCTATCTTGTGTAAGCCTTCTTCTGTCGAAGTCTTGACCTGTGCCTTGACTGATTGTTTGGCGCGCAGACTGGGTTGAGCATGTGATTGCAACCAAGGGGGAGCCCTACCTCAAGATCCCGGAGGACGAGATGTCCTTTATCGCGCGCAATTTCTTGGACGTCTATGCGATTATTGCAGCATGCTGCCTGTGTCCTGTGATGGCTGCATGGGCAGTTTTGGCCCTGCTCTTAAAGCGCTGCAAGCCCTTTCTGCTGCAGCTCAAGAGCGCAGTTCGTGGCTGCTTGCCAATTAATGAGAGAGCACACCAGGAGTGAAGCGGAGGAATATGTAGATTAGAAGGTCGGCATGCCGCAAAGGCGCCAGAGATTGCTCCTGTTCTGTTGCTGCTCGCACTTGAACGACAAAGAGTGTCTGAGTTGCTGGAATGAGAGTTTTAAAGCGCCTGCAGCAGCCTGCGCTGGGATTGAGATCATCTGCGCAAATGACGTGCAACTTGCAGTGACTTCCAAGAACTGTGCCGCAAGCTTGCCAATAGTTGACATGTACGTTTACGCTCTGTAGCTAGTAGCTGAGCTGACATAGTGGACGTGGCTGTGATAGAGGGAAATGGGGATCATAAAGCCTTGAGGGAAGGCATGGAATTTATGTATACCTGTCGTTGCTTCAAACAAGGCGTGGGTCCGCTGAAAACCCTGTGTCAACTCGCACAGCTGCTGACGCGAGTTTGAGCCGCACATGGGCTGCTGGATGGGTTGGCCGGAGAGCGATGACTCCAAGTACCTCTGGCGTGAGGGCGGTGAGCTTGCGCACCAGGCATACGCGAACGTGGCCAAGGCCATCTCGCAGTTTGAGCAGCTGTTCATGATCGCCAACCGGGGCAAGCCGGCTGCCAATGCGCGCCGCGTCTTCAGCGACAGCCCCAACGTGACTGTCGAGGAGATACCCATCAACGACGGCTGGACCCGCGACTGGGGCCCCTCCGTGAGTCCCCTTCACCCTCTGACCGCTTCACTTGGCTGGTACCTAGTGATATCAGGCGTCATGCAAAGTAAATGTCAGCACATTGAATGGCCTCTTCTACCTGTCTGGCCTCAGCACAGCCTCTTTTACCTTTTCTAGACACTAGCAAGGAGCGCACATGGGGTGCCTGCCATTTCTGATTTGTTGATTATGAAGCATCTGTCAGTCAGTGCCCTGCTGACCCACGGCATGGATTGTGTTTGGATCTAAACCTCTCATTGTGATTGCTGTGCAGTGCTTTGCGCGTGACGTGGACGGCCACCGCGGGGTTGCGGGAGTGCACTGGGACTACGACTGCCACGGCGCCCCCAACAAGATCGCGCAGGGCCGCCCTGCTATGATGCCCAACTGGGACAAGAACGTTGCGGCCGGCCGCGCTCTGCTGACCACCAACGGGCTGCCGGTGTTTAAGGCACCTTTGCACCTGGAGGGCGGGTCGATTCACAGCGATGGGACGGGCACAATGGTGGTCACCGAGGAGTGCCTGCTCGACCCCAGCCGCAACCCCCACCTGGACAAGGCCGGCATTGAGAACGTGAGCTGCCCTTCTTGCCTCCTCCTCTGTATTTCACATGCTGCACTGCTGTAGATGCGAGCCCATGCTGCATTCGAGTACTCAAGCAGAGGCCCGTCCAAATTGTGTTGTTTGCAAAGGCTTCGGATCTGTACAGACATGAGTCATGCATTACTGCAGACCAGAGTGACAGTGCGTGCCAAATGAAACAAAAATGGTTGCACATGGCTGGAGTAACCGGAAGTGTCGGGCTAGGCAGATGTGGGGCTTTGTGACCAATTGGCAAGGGTGTTGTGCGCAGATCCTGAAGGAGTATCTGGGCCTGGAGAAGATCATCTGGCTGTGGCGCGGCATGGAGGGCGACACCGAGGTCGTCAACGGCCACGTGGACAACTTGTGCTGCTTCATCCGCCAGGGCCACGACGCCCTGGCCTGGAGCGACAACGTGGACGACCCTCGGGTGTGCGCCATGCTCAAGTCATGAGCAACTGCACGAAATGTGCTTTCATGCCCTCAAGTCAGGCAGGTTACGATTGTCCCATGTCGCATGTCTAGATCTGCCATTGGCCGTGCCCGCCAGGTGCAGTCTGTCAGTACCAGCATGCTTCTCTGTCATTCGCAGGGAGACATACAAGTTACTTGCCGGGCCTAGTACTGCCCCACGCAAATCCAGATTTGGCTTGGAAGTTGAATCTCCACCCTGGGTGCTCTGGCATGCCAGCAATTCCATGAGGAAGCTTTATGGATCCAATAAATGATGATTGCTCTGACATCTGCTGCAGGCCCTTTGCGATCTTGTAAATTATGTTTGCACTCCTGAGTTAAAGCAGATGGGGCCATCCTGTTGTCCAACTCGCTATGACTGACGATCATGGCCCATGACTCCGCAAGTGCACACACGCTATTGTAAGGAACTGCTAAAACAATTTGAAAACATATCGCAAGAGGACATATACAATTATGAAGAACACCATCTGCTTCCATTTTGGTCCAGCACCCCTGCAAACAGAAGGGGGAGCATGTCAGACAAAATCCCTGTAATTCAGGAAACCGCAAAGTTTTGAAACTGCTCGAACTACCTCACACAGCTAGACAGCAGGAGCTATTCTGACCCAAAACCTTGATTTCATCACCCTAGAGGAGTCTGATCAGTATCTGCAGTGACCACGGACGCTGCACCACATGTGCTACAAATTACCTAATCGCGGTTGGATTGCACTGCATGGCAATCATGGCTGCAGGGTGCTCATGAAGGAGTGCTCACCCAGCAGGATCAGCTTGGCCGGCCCAAGGAAATTGCAAGCAGCCTGGAGAGTCCCGCATGACAGCACCCCGTGCATTGGCATTGATGACCTCTCCGTTTGCATCGATGATGACCAAGGCAGGAATGCCACTGATGCCAAATCGTTGTGCCGCTGCAGCAGCCTCTGCGCGGCTGTCAAAAGGCAGCGCCAGCCAGGGCATCGTCGCAAAGTACTCCTGGACAAGACATCAAATCCACGCACTCATCGGTGCTGCCTTTGGACATTTGCGGTGCTCGTGATAAAGCTGTACTTGCAAATTGAGACTGCTCTGGATATCTAAGTTGGCAGGTAAAACATATAGAGCTCTGCAAGATAAAGATGCTTGCCTCAAACTGTTTGGGATTCTGATCTGACGAAATGAAGACAACCTCAAATCGCTTTCCAGTCCCTTTCACAGCAGCATACACCTCTTGCAATTTGGGTGTGAACTGGCGGCATGGTGGACACCTGCAATTGCAAAATATCATTGTTCGCAAGTTCCCAGTATGTTTCAACATTGAGTGACGCTTGATTTGTGTACAATTAGAACGATCGGCGTACTACACACCAATGCGCCGAGAAGTAAAGACCGACCACTGTGTCCTCCAAGTTTGTCAGTGGCACTGAGCTTTCGTGGCTCACGAGGAGGGGTCCTAGAAGCGATCCAAGATCAGTCTTAACACCTTCGTTCGTCATCTGCACAAGGGCTGATGCTTAGCGAATTGGGCGTATTCTGATCAGTCTTTATGACACATCCGGCTGAAATGGCAGCATTAAACCCGTTTCCAAGTCCTTCACGATTCCCGAGGGGCTTCCTTGCTGCACTGTTTGACCCACGTGTGCAGATTTCGCACGTGCTTTACAGTCACGTGTTCAATAGTTGCCTGTATAGATCCAGATCACTGGAGTGACCAACAGTACGAACTCATTCTCTCGACCTGATTTCCTCGGGCCCAATACTGGGAAAAGTGCGATTTGCGGCGATGTAGAGTTTGTGAGCCTCCAGCATCCACCAGGTGAATCGGGTTGGCTGCTCACGGTGACCGCTTTCGAAGAATCTCGGGGCTTGCGGACGGCCATAATATTTTGATCGCGAGTGTAAAGAGCATTGTTTTACCAGAGTGCGAATAGAATCGTCCTTAGCGGTGGCATCGGACGTGGTTTGCGGGGTTGGAAGAGCAAGAGAAAGTTATCAATTGTGCCGAACACACTCCAGGGTAAAACTTTACCTGCGTGGCTTCCATTCAGCTCTCAGCTCCTGAGGACCCATTGGAGTTTGTTATTCGTGTCTCACATATTTGAACAGAACTTCTTTGTCTACTAACAAGTCTGACGATGCACTCTCCGGAAGGGCTGAAAGTTTGCATAGCAATGCCATCGGAGACTGAGTGATGCTGGGTTCCCAGCATTTTCTTGCCAGTTGCCTGGCATGAGGTCCCCTGATTTTATGCATTGAAACGTAGGTGTTATCCACAACAATGGATCGGATGATGATCGTGCTTACAAGTTGCATCCTGTTGGTCACGGGGAGCGAAGCAAGGAATGGTTTTGTGAGAGAACTCTTGCAGGTACGGTAACGGCTTTCCTCAGCCCTTCAGAAATTCAAATGGCACGCTGTTTGATTGAATCCACAAGACCGTGGCCTGTAGAATTTTATGTACCTCTTCCCTGTTCTTGCTAACCACTATAAGTGTAGCCGCCGCCTGGGCTTAGTTCTTCAGGATTAGAGCTCAGTTCCATGGCAAACAATACTTTAGGGTGAGGTAAAGGTAAAGGGGTGCCTGCTCTGCAGACGGCGTATGGGGATAACGCAAGCAACAGCACCATTTCCGCAAGCAGCAGCACCACAAACTACTTTGCTCCACACTGGGGAGCCAGCTTCCAAGCCACGAATTACCCTCTCAACAATGGCGAATGGGCGCCAAGCAGCGCTCCTGCCAACAGCAGCGCCATCTTCTACATGGACACATCCAACGAGTGCGCAGCCCCTCTCTGCCCATTGTGATCTTCCTTTTCACGACATTTGTCTCCTGCTTCATGTCTTTTTCGTTGTGTGAAGCAAACCTTGTCAGCGTTGGCTAAAGATGTGCTGCCTACAGAAAAGTCATGGATAGATGTGCTGATGGGGAAGTTGTGTGCTCTGCAGGCTCAAGTACACAGTGAGGCTGCAGGCGCCCTTGCAGCCAGGGGATGCAGTAACGAGCGTGGTCCTGGCGGGCTCATACTCAAATGACACTGGGGACCGCCCAGTCCTTGCATACCTGTTCGGGCCCGATGCAAGCCTGGTAAGCACCCTGCTTCTGTCACCCTACACTGTCAGCCTTGCTCAGACTTCGCACTTTAGCCCTGAGAAGGCCAGATAGGGCCCTGCTCATAAGATGGATGGGTCTTTTGCATCTGAGATGATTGGATGCTGTGTTTGCAGCAAGCACCAGCGTCAGTGGCTGACGGCTCATCGCCGTGGGAGCTTGCCAGTGGGCTCTTGTACCCGGAGGACATCCTGGACGAGTCGCCATACCTTTTCATAGAAATCCCTGGGCGCTTGACCGGCAGCTACAGCGGCTACAATGTTGACCCCCTCTTCGTCATTGTAAGTCCCTTTGAAGCCATTTGTCATGGGTCACTTTGCTGCTGCATAATACTCTACAGGTCGGACAAACTTTGCAAGTCAATCAGAAAAGTGTGTATGTCTGCGACTGACTCCAATTCAAATCTGCTGCAGGTGAACACACTCCAAACAAAGGAGGCATTCATTGCCGGGGTTGAGAACGGCCTGAAGCCTCTGAATGTAGCAGCTTTGAAATTTGTGGACCAGGTCTGATCCTTCTTCAAAGCAGCTGCTTTGGGTAGCATCTTTGTCGTGTGCTGTGCATTTCTCACCTTACTGTGCCCGATCATGGGGAGATTCTGCTGCGACGCTCCAGACATGCTTATCGCTCCACCTGAGATGTGCAGCCCTTGAGAAAAGCACATGACAAGTGCGTCCTGACCCGAGGCACACTTGCTGTGCGCAGGACACGAGCATATTCAGGGACGCCAATGCTAACGTCACCTCGTCAAGCGGTGTCAGCGCATCTGGCGGGAACGTGGTCACGAGCAGGGACCACGCGGATGCAGCTTCGCCAGCGACCGCTCCTGCCGACGGGGCCGGCCCGGCCAGCGCGGCAGCAGCCGGCCCGGCGGGCGCGGCGTCAGCCGTGGTGGGCTATGGGACCTCGACCTTCCACGTGGACCTGACGGCCTCGCCAGGCGTCTCCACCAACGCGACCGGGCTTGTGTACATCAACGTCAACCCTCAAGAGAACAGGTGCGCGCACATGCTCCCATGGGGATCAACTTGATGGTCAATTTAACCGGATCACACCGTGTTGTTTGCAGCGTCAGAGTGCCTTTTGCTGCCCTGCAGTCCCTTTTCATTTGCAAATTTTTCACTAGTATGATCTCCCCTTCGCACCTGCCCTGCCCTGGCTGGGTGTTTCCGTTGCCATGGATCACACGTGTCTCCCTCCCTGCGATGTTATGTCGGGCTGACCTTCTCCTTTTGTCCTGTGCAGCTTACACTACAGGATCTTCCTGAGGGAGCTCACGCCGTACGCTCTGGTGCGCAACATCAGCTGGATAGCCACTGACCAGGGCGGCCCCCGCGTGATCATGACCAAGAAATTTGGCCTGCGCAACGGCCCCAACCCCAGCGGCGGCCTGGGAGTGCCCCCCGACGGCAAAATCTTTGCCCTCACCACGTGCGCTCTCCAGCAGCAAACCTCGATCCTTCCTCGCACTGGAACCACATTGCTTCAATTTGCAGCTCCACTCTGGTGTGCCAGAAATTCGACCACCTCAGGCCCACCAGCACCAAGCATGTGGCTCCTTTTGGACGTATCAAATGCTGGTGTGCACTTTGCTCGTCACAATTGCCTTTGGACGCAGGCTGCGTGCTTGAGCCTCAAAGGAGGCAAAAATTACATCCTCCATGCCGCTGTAACGTGTGCCCCTTTGCACAGAGGAAACGAAGGGTCTGCATTGAAGCAATGCAACTCATGCTATCTTTGCAGTGATCTCATGGGGACAACTTGTGCTGCAGGGGCAATGTCCCTGATGAGAATCTGCTGGGTGGCCTGGGCACAGACGACCTGGAGATGTACCGATACAAGAACATTGCACGCGCCCTGCGCTACAACGCACTCGTCGTGCGCCTCAACAGCGCGGTGCACCCTGAGGGCCTCCTGGAAGGCACCTCGCGCATCGGCCCTGCCTCCTCGGACTGGCCAGCTCCCAGCCTGTGATCAGAGTGTATCTGTTCACACACACCGCCCTTCCACCGACTGGCATGTCCTCCACAGCGTCCTGCAGCACTTTTTGCTTTCGCAAGCGGTACAGGGTGTGAGGGGCGTTTCCTTGTCACGTCCTTCCTCGTGATCGTAAAGGACATCACTCTAGATGAGTCTGACCTATGCCTTGGCGGCATGCGCAGCTGGATGTAGCTGATGATGGTCTCAGGATGTATGAATATCACCAGAGGGGGGTTTTGTGTCCCAGATCGGCCTCTCTCTGGCCGAAGGATTGCTGCTGAGCGATCGCTGCAAAATGGTCTTTACAGGTGGTTTATGCGGTGAGCTGTTGTATAAGAAGTATGTGTTGTATGTGTGGCAGTGTTGTAAGGGTGCTGGCTGGGATTGTTATCAAGCCAGGACCACAGTCCAGTGATGGCAGACCGACAGGGCCTCTCTTGCATGGGGCCAATCAGGAGGGCAGCAGACAGACAGACGCTGCTGTCCTGGAGTGTTAGGGATGCCGAGAAGACTGTGCAGTCTTTCGCTATCTCAAGGAAAGCTTGGAGATCTCCATGGTGGCACCTTTTATACTCAGGTAATGGGCGTGGTGCATGCATTCCTCTCGCATTGGAGAGGGTGCAGATCTTTACCAACTTAGGCCTATCGCTTGAAGAACGTGTGAAATGAGTATTCAGCTCTGTCTTATATTTGATCTTCCTTTTTGGGGTGGTTGTCTTCTCACTTCATTCAATGAATGCTCAGCTGGCTGGGCTTGTGGGGTTTTGTGAGGCGCTCTAGAGGCCTGTCTGACATGATGTTTGGCACCAACTTGAGGCTGTCCAGGCAGCCGTGCTTATTCAAATACATTTTACTTTTCAGAATGCACTAATTAGAACCAAAGCTGCTTTTAGGAGTTGACACATGACTGTGAATGAGGTTCCGGAACAGCCAAGCTGTAAATTTCCTTGGGAGATTAAATGTCTCATAAACATTCATACAGCTCGCGCAGTTGTGACACGCATATTCAATTTGCAGTTGCGAATAGGCATACGTGCATGCGGGATATAGCAAGGACAGCATTGCATGGGACTAAGAAGAACCAATTGGCAATCCAAGTGCATTTGCCATGAGAATAGCATGCAAATCACAATTATTCATGTCTGTATAGTGCATATCATGCCCTCATTCCGAAGACATAGATACCAGTTCCAGGCACTTCTCAGAGAGACTCCATGTGGTCATTGAAGTACCTTTTGTCTTATTCAATTGGTCTGAAGAAACCATGCCCATCCCTTACACTTGCGAGCAGCTCTCAGATGCAGGTTCACATGCTACAAAGTCAAACATGCAAGCACTCAGGTCAGTGACTGCAGCTGCCCCACCAGCGTTTTGGCCAATAGCGCAGATCACACCTTCTCAGTGTCCGGCTGACAAATGCTGCAGACAGTCAAATGCGACTGTGGCCTGCTCCATGCAGTCATGAAGCATCCTGAGCACTCAACCCAGCTTCCTTGTGGTGCTGCAGCCAGCTACTCAGCTGTCCACATGGCTTGCTATTCTCTGCTGATAATAAACTCATGGAAGCACTGCACCTTTTTGATCAGGCCTCCTATGAGCCGAGAATTGCCCTGAATCAGGCCCTTCTGGGCGTACCCTGGCGCCTCCATCTGTCCATCATGTCAATCTTAGCAAAGCCAACAGGAGCTGTTCAGCCTAGTCCTGAGGGGCCTCAACGGCTCTGAACAGAAAATAGAAGACACCAGCATGACGTATTCTCACACGCTAGGCGTGGAGCTACTGCTGGTGCTGATGCAGTTCTGAGTCTGGTACACGTAGGTGCCCAGCTGCTCGGCAGGTCCCGGGAAGCCGCCGGAAGTCAGCAGCAGCTTCCCATTGGCCGACAGCGCGAGCGTGTTGCCGAAGTCCTCGCAAGTGCGCTGCGTTGAGACGTACTGGTTGTTGGGGCACACCATCGACGTCTGGGGGGTCACCGTCAGCCCATTGGAGCCCTTTGCCTGCGCACAGTGAATGAACACTAACCTCACGTAGCCACACATGTATGCAATTTTGCTGGTCATTTGATGCCCCTGGGCCGGGAGATCATTGTACTGCTGCTGCATGACGTTCACTTGCAAGGCAGCCCTTCCTCTCATCTCTGGCGCTCGCACTGCCTTCTGCATATCTCTTCGAGACCAACCATCTGAAGTGCGGCTGTGCCCCCTGCCAAACTGCTGCAGAGGCTCACAGAGCAACTGCACTTGATGGTGCTGGGCTACTTAAGGTTTCTAACAAAATGGAACAAGGACTTTTCATGCACATTCAGGCATGCCCATGCAAGGTAGGCTTGCAAATGTGCACTAGACACGCACCAGCTTGAAGGTGTAGATGTGGCCCCCAATGTCGCTGGTGTTGCCATTGCTGGGTGCTTGGCTGAAGGATCGCGGGTAGGGCAGGGGAGCATGCACCACCACCAGCTGCCCATCGCCAGACACAGACACCTGCATGTCCCACAACACCTCACATAGCTGATCCATACACATGCCGTTCATCTTCTTGCAACATCACAGGCTTCCCCGGTCACCAGAGCGGCTGCATGGAGGTCCCCCAGATTACATATTCTGCCGCATCTGCACAAACAAGGTTGCGCGCACATAGGCATCCACATTACAATGCAGTGATTACACGCATCGACAACCTTCTGTGACAAGGTGCACGGAGGCGTGCCTGCTGGCCGAAACGGCTGTTCTCAGGGGCACCGGCGGGCGCTGTAAGATTTGCGCGCTCCACGTAGGCATTGTTCTCCAGCGTGTACACCTTCACAAACCTGGGGCTCGTGGTGGTGTCAGGTGCGCCTATCACCAGCACCGACCCATCCGCCGACACATCTGCAACAAGAAAATACCTGGCCCCTTGAGTTCATTTTGTTTCTTTTCATTTACACTCTGCTTTTTTCGTAGACACCCCGCCCCTTCAACTCAGCTTGTTTGTCTTACTTATCAGCCTGCTTGCTTTGTGGGAAATCCCACTGTTTTCCGCGGCTGCTGCACATTAGGAGGCGGTGCTAATCCCGTTGCATGGGAAAATTATGCACACGCACTCAACAGCATGCTGCAACAAGATACACATATGTATATAAAAGACTCCTAAGTCAACTGTTGATACAGACTGATCCTGCATGAAGCTTTACAGAGGACTCATGCAGGACTAGAGACCTGTCTTCAAGGGCCAGTCAAGGTGGGGAAATCATGTCACCGATGTCGGCGCCAAAGCCGGTAGCGGCGGAGGTGTTGCCCTGGAGAGTCTGCACGAGCTTGTAGGACTGGTTGTTGTCCTGCAGCGCGTACACAAACACCTGCCCGCTGGTGACGTAGCCCGGCATCGCTCCAAAGATGCCGCACGACTGCGGCCCGGAGACGGCCAGCGGATCCGACACCACCAGCCACTTGCCCGTGTCCGACACCGTCACCTGCGCGCACATGCCGGCATCAAGCCGCAGCATTCCGGCATGTGCCGCCCCGCCAGGCTGTCCTTCTCAAGATTGTTTCTTTTTATTTCATGCTGTTCCTGCCAAAAGGTGCATCTGCAGACAAGCTGCAGGGATATGCTGCCACATATCCTAGCCCTTGTTATACTCTCAAGAGCCAGCCAACCGTGGGCACGGTGCTCAGGACATCTTCTCAGAATATCCACACTAATATACCGTCTGGCATAAGGATCAAAGCACAGTTGTGGCCTCTTGAGGTGTCCTGCTTAGGGCATTCGCAACATCTGCCCCATCTGGCAATCTTACTATTGCGCAGTGTGATATAGGGACTTGTGCACATGCCACACCTTGCGTCCAAAGTCGGTGTTGTTTGCGCCTCCCGGCGCAGGCAGCGTCTGGGCCAGCTTCCATCCCTTGCCATCCTCGCTTTGCTGTGGAATCCACCCCAATGTCTCAGCTATCACTTCCACAGCCATCTAATACAATCAGAGAGAGCTGTGCCTGCGGAGGCCCCTTTCCTCAGTAGTGAGTAGGATCGGCTGCGCTGTCGTTATTGGACATTTGCTGTCATCGAAAGTGGGACATGCATGCACGAACCTGGGCCTAGTCAGATGCCGCAGAGACTGTAAGCCCCACCTTGTACACGAAGACAGAGGCGTTGCCGTAGAGGGCGGCAAGCTGTGGTGTGGGCTGGGGGGCCACGGGGGAGCCGACATAGACAAATTCCCCTGCCTGGGTGGCGGCCAGCCCGCCGCTGGCAAAGAAGGGGTTCTTGCTGTCAGAAGGCGGCATGAAGGGCTGGTCAGTGACTGAGTAGCCCCGGGTCGCCCCTGGCAGCTCCGGCAGCTTGTAGACATACACCTGCACGCCAGCACAGCGATCAGGCATGCATGCTCCTTTATAGACATGCAGATGATAAATGTATGCCAGACTTTCCCTGCAGCTTGTCAGCAGATGCACCTTGCATACCGCGAGCATGCGATAATGACAAGCTAGCTGCTGTGGCAGCGCAAGGGCATGCATGCATGGCATAGAGGGCGCGCATGGGATCGGCAGCTACCTTGCCGTCGATGGCTCGGTCCTGGCCTCCATAGAGCGCCCCTGGCAGCACGCTACCTGCTGCTCCCACCAGGATGACCGAGGCGTCGCCAGAGAGGGCATAGGAGGAGCCCCACCTCAAGCCCGACAGGGGTGCTGAGTCCTGCACCGCACCAGAGCATGTAATCAGAGACGCTCGCGCAACAATCGACCCTTGAACCCTAAGCGGCCGGAAACGCAGTGGCTCACAGACGATGCCAGCTAACGCCCTTCAAAGACAGAGTGGGGGCTGCAGAGATGTGCCATGCACTGTACAATAGCGTGTGTCATGGCAGGTGAGGGCTGCAGCACCTTGATGGTCTGGGGGCAGGAATTGTACTGGCTGACGGAGGTGTAGAAGGAGTAGAGGTAGGCGGAGGCAGTCTGGCTGCCGGATGCAGGGCTGCCGCTCAGCAGCGCCACGCTGCCATCGGACGCCAGCGCAATCCCCCTGCCGCCCGCTCCCTGGCCAGGGGTGTTTGGCGAAAGTGCCTGCACCCAGCAGGCCGCTCCCCTCAGCATAAGAAGCAGATCGCTCCTGTCAGAATGGATGCAAGACACACGACCCCCCTCACTCGGCCATGTACGGTGCGTTTTACACCAGATTATGCAGCGCCCACATCAAGCTGGCTAGAAAGGAACGAAGAACTTCCTTCCACCCTTCTGGTGAGCAACGAGCTCTGCACTTCCCTGTATTCAGAAGATGATATGATGGATGAAGATCAAGAATGAAGGACTGTTGGCGTCACCTGTGAGTACTGGAAGACGCAGCTGCCATTGGCTGCAGCACCTTGGGATGGGGCGGGAGCTGCGGCCGGTGGCGAACTGGGTGAGTTGTTGGGTGAACCACTTGGGGAGCTGCCTGGAGAATAACTGGGTGAACTACTGGGAGAGCTGCTTGGGCTAGAACTCGGCGAACTACTGGGTGAACCACTGGGCGAGCTGCTGGGAGAGGGCGACTGGGCAGCTGCAATGGCAAGCAACACCTGCACACAGGGCGCCTCGTTCAAATTTGCCTGGAGAATGTCTGAGGACACTTTGCGCATGGCCATCCATGCAAGAGCCTCCTCTGATAGATATGTCTGGGTCTATTGGAAAAGCAGTCCCAGAGTCCTAACTTTGCATATCTATGAACATGAGGCAGATCCTGGTGTTTCCTGAGCTTCTCCAGAAGTGCAGGGAAGGTGAAGCCCCACCCAAGCCAGTATGATGTGCTGCTTCCAGAAGCCTCCTAATCTCCATCGCCTTAGATGTGTGTTGCTTCTGCCCATCTGAAGGTCTGCTTGTTTCGTGTCCAGTGGCGTCTATGCGGAGAAGTCGAAGGCTTCTTCAGGCACACTAAGAATGAGAAGTCGCTCACCAAGCAGAATCCTGCTGCAAGGCAAGCACAATATAGCACATGGGGATAATACGATATGTCATTAGTACGGACTGTCAGAAGTAACACTATAAAAGCTGCTTTCAAAACAAGAAAACATGGCAAGCCTTGGGAAATACACGGAGTGATAACATTGCAGCCCAACTTCACTGAACAATTGCTCTGAAGAGGTCTCAAACATCAAAAGATGGGACTTTTGGCTATCATCATCGCAGTGACCTTACTCTGTGGGATGTAGATCGGAATGATCCCGAATGGGAGAAACGGACGTCCGACAGACCGGACCACCAGGGTAGCAGCTGGTCGTGATCGTCGATGAATCGATGTGAGACAATTTGGACGTTCACAGAACAGAAGTAATTCCCAAGCAATGATTCCTAATGAATCTCCCTCCTGCTCTGTTGGCCAGGACCAGTCGCTGATGCCCTTGTCAGCTGGACGACAAGAGCCGCGAGTGTCGAACAGTGTGGAAAGTAAATTGTGCTCGGGCACTTTTGGGCAGATCAGGCCGAGATCGTATGTCAGATGCAGAGTTGAATCGACAGCTGGGCCTTAGGTGGTCGCATTAGCAACCCCACGACAAAGCCATGACTAAAGCGACTTGCCAAACTTGGCGTGGATATCTCCAGCTGCAGATCCTCCTGAAGCTACAGGAGCGTCCACCTTCCGTACTGTGTTGCCCATGCGTTCTACCGATGCCCCTGGTAGTGTGACAGGTGCAACTCCTCCGATACAGTCGTAAGGTCACTGCATGCCCACGATGAACTACGTAGTATAAAAAAAAACAACTACAACAAAATGTGTCCGCCCCCGGCCGGGCCCGGCCGCTCCCGGGGCCATCATCATGATCCCTCTGGCATGGGACTCCATGTAGCTACTACAGTAAGTAGTAACGCGGGCACATCCCTATGACACGTAATTGTGCCATGCATGCTGCGCGACGGCTGCCATCATGGTAAATGATGATCATGCATATATATGCCTACGACAGCTTACTTGAGCCGGCTAGCAGAGGACTTGCTAAGTCAGACTCCCTAAGTGTGCATTGCGCAAATACTGAGGTCGTGACCATCATGATGAAGGCACTCCGCGTCTGGACAGACAGCAATGTCACACTCACACATGCAGTGCTGTTATCACTCACGGTAAAGTTCAAGTTGCAGCAACACCATCTGACAAAACGCAATTGACAGTCTCCGCGCATGCAATGTGCTCATTGTAGCGTTTTGCGGACAATTCATCAGGTGCCAGCTGTTTGAAAATATCCATTCCACCTAGGAAAGTGAGTGTACAGCGCCATAGCCCTATGGCTTCTGGCTCTATCTGCGCTAATTATAGTACATGTGTAAATTGATGTACAATGGCGACGATCACATGTCATGCATGCCTTGCTTGGCTCCACTATCAGGACCGCGTCCCAGGAGAGGATAGACCCAACTTCAAGCTGACATCCATCCTCCTCCGCTTCAGCAGGAGCGCTGCCTTGTCTAGAGTACTTTTGCCCTTCACGCCCCCTCTGACAGCTAATTTGTTGCCTGTCCCCAGTCCACATGCTCGCTGCTGACCCCCTGCCATTGCTGCCTGCCCTGAGAAGATGGGCTGATCCTTGATAGCCTGCCGCCTGTGTTTCCTGCTCGCATGCACACAATTCCTGCCTCAGCCCAGTTATCTGGGAAATCTGAAAGGCCATACCAGTGCGGAAGGCGTAAGGAGTTCCAATATAAATACAACAGCTTCAGCACAGGCCAAGACTGAGATGCATACCTGTTGTTTGCAAATGCGCTGGCATCCCCAAATGACACAAGCGCTGCTGCTTCTGCGTCTGCACCTGAAGCTGGCAGCAGCCGCACTGCATCTGGCAACCCCAGCTGCTTCCGCTGCTCGTCCCTCCTCTTCTCCTCTTTCCTTGCACCCCTACACCAGGGATTTTACTTGTCAGCTCCATGGATATAATCAAGGCGTCTCACAGGATCTCAAGGCACTTGATTCCTGCAATGATCCAAGGGCAGCTGAGCAAATGATCCTCCTGAAAAGGCAAATTGGCGAGAGGCAAACCTGAGCTGACGCCGCAGGGCCTTATTGATGCTGTAGTCATCCTTAGTCTTTGCCTCGCTGTCTTCCAGCAGCTCGGACAGTCTGTCTGCACCTTCGCGGCCGCGCCTACTGTCCTCCACCCGCCGCTCCAGCTTGGAAAACGGGTCATCTTTGGCCTGTGCCTCCTCAGAGTCCGGAAGCTCATGCGTCTCTGCATCCTGCGCTGTGTACGTCTCCGCCTGCATGACACAAGTTATTAGTCAGACAACTTTCTCCTTTCCAGAGCACCTCAGACTGCGCTTACTCGACCAAGGGCTCCAGGCCTCACAATCCCTGGTTCCGGGTCAAAAAGATCAGTGCAGAGTATGCAACTTCTATAGTGCAAGTGGATCTTGGTGACTTGCCTTCCGTCTCGCGCCGGCCACCACGATGTACTCATGGTTCTTGGGATCCGTTTGCACTTCGATGTGCTCGCTGCAGCAGGGTGCCGTCATGGAGAAGCTCCATATCTTGGTGGAGAAGTAGTTCCCGATCTGCTTCTTCTCAGCGTTGAAGCGCACGCCCTTGCCGATCAGGTGACCGCAGCCGTTGCACCACACATTGAAGGGCATCTCAAAGCGGATCACCAGGATGCCCTGGTCAAGCTTCTTTGCGCGCTCCCTCAGCGGGTGCTGGCCCTGAAACTGCAGTGCACAGGGAACACAGAGGGTGAGAGCTGTGCTGATAACGGACAAGTCATGGGTAGCTAATCAGCTGCACACAATTCTCCAACAACATCTCACCTTGTTCAGGCCCCCCTTGGAGGGATCCCATTCTGGAGGGTAATAGAAGTTGTCTGCACGAGCTGCTGCAAGCGTACTCATGTCGGCAACAGCTGATCAGCCTCTTGCCGAAGCTTTCTAGACACAACGTAATGCAGTGATGTCCACAATAATAACTGAATGGCTAGCTAGACGACGCTGCAGAAGCGGTATGTTCACAAACTTCCAGTGTTATTCTGCGATATTTGGGCCTTTCTCACACATTCTCAAGACGATTTCAGGTGCCTCTTGATAATGGTAGACTTTCAAAAGAAGGTGTGGCTCTGTAACCACTGCACGGCTTCGTGCAGCCCAGATTTTGTGATGCAAAGTTCTGCAGTCCTTCCTCTACGACCAGGATGAAACGCCAAGCACAGTGCCTGACTACTGGATCCTTTCTTTTCTCCCGTAACACCACTAGAACTGAGAAAAGAAGTCAGAGTTCTGCGTATGCGTTCGTTTCTGAGCATCTCGAGCTCGTTGGTAACCGCGTAGTCACCCGCAGGGTCGTCTCGGAAGGACTTGGACTCTTGGACTTCAAGTGTGATCAAACCCTCCGTACAGCCGTACTGCAAGCTTCAGTAGTCAAAGGGAACGCTTCTAGTACCAAGCACCTTCTTCATGGTGTGTGAAGTTCTCGGGGGTTCCAATTTCACCGTTCCGGAATAACTTCCGTGAAGACGCAGCTCACAGAGTGCAGCAAACTAACAGTTCTGTGTCATTTGCATCATTGGAAACATGTACTATGATATATAATGCAACAACGAGAAGGTTACCTCTATAAAAGAGGTATTCTTCTATCCGCTTGCAGTGATGGTCTTGGAACCCAGAATGTCCTTATTATCATACCAAGACAAGTATTTTTCTGTAGTGTAAACATCAACTGTTCCAAATAAATGCTGTTGAATGCCTAAAAATGTACTGAGTGGTTGTCATGTGGACTGACCTATCGTTTAGCAGACAAGATGTGCACCTGGCCTTTCTTTCATAGTGTGCCTGCTGTGGGGTCAGGCGACGTTGTGAAGAAATGGAACCTGAGGTACTTTGTACTTTACACGGCACCCCAGCCCTTCATAGTGTACTACAGGAAGGTGAGTAGTGGGCGATAGCTGCCCTGTAGATTTCGGCATGAACCATGCACCCAGCTGTTGTTGCCAATTCGAGTGTACCCATGAGCGATACTTGCCATTGAAAGAGAAACAAGCATCTATATCTGTATCTGTGTCCCTCACTTGGGCAGGTTGGCGAAGCAGCCGCCAACACCCTGAAATTGAGCGGCGCAAATGTCACGGTGGGCCCTATCAACACATATACTTAGCCACGCTTATTGCCTAGTAGATAGTCCTTGCAATCAAAGATGACGTGCAGAGCTTAAAGCCCTGGCTTCAGACAGCACATTCTAACTTGAATCATCTGCACCAGGTTTCGAGCACAGTCAAGGGAGGCGCTCTGTTCCCATTTATAGTCGAGGCCAGCGGCGAGAAGTATGAGCTGGCTGCAACCACTCAGCAGGATCGCCGCAGGTTTGGTGGCCCAATTCTGAACTATTTATCGCTTAAATTCCCCAGAAACACCTGACAAGAGGTGCGTAAATGTCAAGGCTGCATGTTCTGAGGAGGTGTCTTGGCGGCATGGCAGATGGGTGGAGCAGCTCATGCAGGCCTCTGCCAGGGGCTCTCCAGGAGCCAGCGCACTCACACTGACGGATGCGCAAGCCAACGGCCATCTCCTGGCTCCTTCCCCACTGGGTGTGCCTCCACTGCTCTTACAAAACCCCCTTGCAAAGAAAGCAGCTTTTCTAAGCAGATTATACCTCTTGCACCTAACACATGGACTCTAAGGTGCAGGTCTGCGCAAGAGCTCCGACCATGCAGGGCCGCAGTTCCTTGACAGCCCCCCAGCCTCGCCGTCTGCCCGCAGGCACACCACAGGACAGGTGCCTCCTCTACTCCCTGGCACAACTTCCCTTGCATGACGTGCACTGATCTTTCAGTTGAGAACCTCCTATTACAGTACACATGCACACCTGCTGCAGCTCGCCGGATCCCCTCTGTCCTGAAGACTAATGCCGTTCTGAAGACTAATGCCGTTCTGACGCACAGGAGGTATTCACATCGCCATCAAAGCTGCGCCGGATTGCTCTGGACTTCAGCAGCCCACAGCAGAGCCCACATGGCGCGCCGCGCAACGGCAGCCCCGGCCTGCCGCGACGCAGCGGCACGCCGACTGCAGCTGGACACCGCAGCCCCCTGCCGGACGGCCGCCTCGGCAGCGGCTCAGCCGCGGCAAATAGCGGCGAGTCACCCGGCTGGGGCCAGAGCTTGCGCTCCCCTTCTGGGCAGCACAAGCGCTCCTCTCTCCTTGCTGCCATCTCCTCATCCATAAGGTGCAGCACGGCCAATCTTCTGGACATGCATGACGCCCATCACAACAAATGCCACACCCACGATTTGTTGACAATTTCACAATTCTGCACAATCATGCTGACACTCCTGCGAGGTTACCATTCTTGACAACTCTGCTGATATTCTGTGCAAAAGTACTGAGCCCCCTGATGATATCTTACCTGGTCTGGCTCAGGAATGTCATCGTGCCGCCCGTGCCCTCGGACATTGCATCCAGCATGTCGGATGAATCACACGAGTCAGGGATGACAGCGTTCTCGGCCTACACGGCCAATTTGCGGCCCCTCAGAGGGACGGGTACGCCCACAGCCGGCCAGGCAAAGCCGGCCCTGGGCGGCAGCCTGGCAGCGGAGTCCCTGCTGGAGCAGTTTGACCGCGCTCAGCAGTACGTGGTGCGCCACAAAGAGGACTTCTCTGCCGAGCGCCTGGAGTCTCTGCAGGTGCCCACCTCTGTCATGCCGGAGACTTGTTCGTGATTTAGAGCATGCCCTTACACCTTATCACTTATGCTGAGTGGGGATCCTGTTGCTAGCACGCCACGCGTGCGGACCACTGCTTTTGTGCTTTGCCTAGAGATTTGAAGGCAGTCTGACATAATATTGAGTTGCACAGGGCTGGGCCGAGGCGGCCAAGAGCGGCCAGCAGGGGAGTGACGGCACCCTGGCCGCCGCAGCCATGTACGTAGTGCAGGTCACGCAGGCAAATGGACTCTGGGCATCCGAGCACGACACCGCCTTCATCAGGTATTGGCTTTACAGATGCCTGGTGCATCACGCACCACTGCAGCGCCAGCCTGTCTCACAGTTCAAGACTCAGTGGAGCTGCTGTAATGTAAGATGGGCTGATAGGGATATATGCCGGGCGCAATCCACTATTCCTGCAGCCAAAGCATTGCACACATGGGGATCCCTGGAAGACACAAAGGGCTGAGAGTGATGCATGCTGGTTGCAGCCCGGACGCAATGCTGAGGGATGTGCAGCGGTGCCCGAGCGTGCGGTGCCTGATGGACCTGAAGGACTGCCTAGACTTCTGCTCGACCTCCTGGGTCTCCCTCTTCTGCCAGCTGGGCGGCGCTGAACTCCTGCTCCAGGTGTTCTTTCTGTGGTGTCCTGCGTCGTGGAAGAAACCCCGAATAAAGAACGAAGCTTCTATTCATGCCAAACAATGCACTGCACTCCTTATAATCAGCATGGGGATGGATCGTGCATAGTGTGGCAGGCTCCTTGAAACTGCCCTTTTGGAGAAAATTTGCTTTCTGCAGATAACCTGCCTTTTGGAATCGCGCTCCTATGTTAGTTGGGAGAGCTTGTGCCAGCGGGTTTTATATCTTGACAGCTGCTCCATGCTCGTGCGTAATCAGGTGACTCAGTTCCTGCAAATGCTTAGTTGAGGGTGACTCGCAGGCGCTGGACGCGCACGCGGAGGCCGCGGAGGAGGCCGCCGGCAGAGGGGAGGCGCGCGAGGCGCTGCTGGCGTCGCTGCAGTGCGTGCACGCGCTCATGAGTGGCGCGGCCGGCATGCGCGGCGTGCTCGCAGTGGACGGCTGCCTGCCGCGAGTGTGCACGCTGCTCGCGCACTCGCACACAGACGCTGCCAAGCTTGTCGTGGAGATGCTCATCAAGCTGTGCCTCTTCTCTGCCGACGGGTACCGCCTGGCCGTCAAGGTGTGCCGCTATTGGCTGGTTCAGGTGTCTGTGCTCTGGTATTTAGGGGTTTTGCGCAAGTCCACCACTCCTTTCAGCTCCTGGGGTTGCATCACCCTCGGGCATTGCCGAATGCATAAGGTCTCAGGTGCCGCAAGGGTTCCTCTTTCAGCACTCCTGCCCTCAGGCATTGCAGATTGCATGATATTGAGGTAGTGCAGGTAGAAGTGTTGGCAGTATTGCAGGCTGAAGAGAGCATGTACACTGTCGTGCAGGGGCTTTTAGGAGAGGGTGCTACAGAGGTAGCCGCCAGCCCAGCAGAGGCAGCAGTCACTTCAGGCACAGCATCCTCACCAGCTGCAAAAAAAGCGCCGCCCTCTGCACCGGTCCCTCCCCCGCCGCCGCCTCCACGTCCTGCCAAAGCAGCTCCCAAGGCACCGCCACCGCCGCCTGCGCCGCCCCCGCCACCTCTCAGGCAGCCCAGCCGTCCCGCACAGAGCCCCGGTGCTACCACAGTAGAGCCTACCGGGAAACCATTGCAGGCCAGGGAGGAAGTCAGCCGGCCGCCAGAGCAGGATGAGATTGCGCAGATCCATGCAGCTAGCGAGCATGCTCCGCTGCAATTGATTCAGCAGCCATCCAGAAGTGCAAATGGGCCTAGCAGTGGTGGGCCAGAGAGCGTGGGAGCATTTGGGGAGGGCAAGAGCACTCTGCTGGAGCAGTGCAGCTCCCTGATAGCCCTGCTCAAGGTGAGATACTTCTTTATCTCCCTGTCATAACTGTGCTGCATTGAACGTGTCAATGTGCTTTTATGGGAATTTCCGTCCAGAGTGTTGCTTAAGGATGTCAGCCAATGGCAAAACTGAGCAGGTGCAATGGTGTGGCATGCAGGTGGACAAGGCAGACGGAGGCGCAGACTTTGAGCTGTGCGACCACATCATCTCCTTCCTGAATGCAGCCCTCACCTCCCCAGAGGCCCAGGCCAACCTCCCCCTGCGCAAACGCTTCATCAACGCCCTCCTTGACAAAGGTGTCCCGTACGCGCCTGCTCCGAGTATTGCACTTGTGCCATGCACCTGCAATTCCAATATTGTCATGATCTGCCAGTCTCATGGCAGATGCAGCGCTGCGCGAACTAAATTGGCTTTCTCATAAATTGGCCTTGCAAATGGCGTGCACCTGCAATGCAAGGTGCATGGTAAGTATCTGCCAGGGTTAAGACAGATGCTTGCGCGACCTTTAAAATTCTTGTGCATCACTTGCTTGGCAGGGCTGCTGAATGTGCTGGCGGACATCTACAGCCTGCTAGACCCATACATGAATGCCTCCATAGACATGCTGCGTGCCAATGTCAAGGACGTCATCGCTGCACCCAAACCAACAGCTGCACCACCGCCCCCTGCCGCAGCGCCTGCCAAACGGCCGGCACCGCCGCCTCCGCCCCCCAAAGGCATGTACAGCCTCTGTAGCATTTTGATTATTACTATGGGCAATATTTGCATCGACATGCCTGACTGTCTGTCTCCTGGAATGAGCGACATGAGTGCATCAAGAATTCTGGAAGACAGCTATGATGGGACGAATGGCCACTTCAGGGTTAGCAAACCGCGATAGGACTCTGTCTGCTCTCTGAAAGGAGTGGCATGCATGCATCAGAAATTCTGAAAGATATCCACAGTGGGACGGAAAGCCACTCGAATGGTCTAGCAAATTGCCATGGGACACTAATCTCTGCAGCTGATGAGCAGGGCTGCTCAAGGGCCCAGGACGAGCGCCGCCGCCGCCGCCGCCCAAGGCGCGCGTGGACGCCGGGCCGCAGCCGAGCCGGAAGATGAAGGCGTTCTTCTGGGACAAGCTGCCCGACAGCAGGGTGGAGGGCACCTTCTGGGCAGCCCATCCGCCCGCCTACTCCTCCCTCAACCAACCAGAGGTGGGCTTTCCTGATGACCCCCCACACTGCTGCTTTGTGGCATCATTCACATAATCGGATTGGGCCTTGAGGAGGGTGAGGTCTCAAGGCTCTGTGGGGAAATAGCCCCAAGTTCATGCATTTCTGCTTCTAAGTGTTATGCAAGACGGCGCCCCACTTGGAGGTCATCTGACTCCATCCTTGGAAGGCAAAAACAATGCATGGGTTACACCACCCTGTGTTTATACTCAGCAAAATTCTTGGGACCAGCGCAGCCTGCAAAGGTGAGGGAGAGCCTGAATGTGGGCACAGGTGGAGGAGCTGTTCCAGGCGGTGCAGCTGCAAAAGGCGAGTGTGAAGAAGTTGGCGGTGAAGCAGCTGGCAGTACTGGAACTCAAGCGCGCCACCGCCATCGGCATCCGCATGGCCGGCCTCAAGTGCGTCCTGTTTCATTTGCCTTCTGCCCAGTTGCTCCTCTCCAATGGACACTCAGATGCTCACCTTGGAAACATGGGTTGGTTGGACTGTTGCAGACCCTGCCTCTCTCCCTCCCAAGGGCGTTGCTTGGCTTGTTGCAGAAGGATAAGGAGCGACTGCTTGCCAAGAACACTTGCAGCACCTTGATCATAAAAGTCCATGGCAATGCAAGTGTGAGATAACTGGCAGTGACTGATCACTCTGTGATGTGTGCGTTGTGCCCGACTGCAGCAAGGTACAGGAGACTAAGACTAGGTCGTTGCGTAGAGCAGAAGATGGCAGCATACATAACGGGGAACCACATCTGCAGCCAGGGTTAACTTGTTGAGACAGACTGAGCGGATACAGGGTCCACTGGAGCGTGGCGGCAGATGCGGTGATGCACTTGGATCGGCGGCTGCTGGCGAGCGCGGATGATGCAGCCGCAGTGCTCGCGTGTGTGCCCACAGCAGAAGAGCGTAGTATGCTTGAAGCCTTCCTCCGGTCCGGCGGCCGCGCGGATGCGCTGACCGACGCAGAGCGCTTGTGCCTTGACCTCATGAAGGTGTGCTGATGCACCACCCTTGCAGTTGCACAACTTGAAGGTCTACCTCACCGTTTCCTCGATGTCCCTCAGGAATGGCCAATTCAAGTCTGTGGTGTACAATTCCAAAATCCTGCCCTCATGTCCTTTGTCATCAGTAGCCCTGATCTGGTCAAACTAGGTAGCTTCACTCCAGCTATTGTCGCTCTCTCAATCAATTTGCTGCCTTGGAACGTTGCCCTTGTTGTGAATGGCTTGCTCTGCCCTGCAGTTTCTTGACGTTTCAAGTGCTGAAAACTCGCGTCCTGCGGGGTCATGTGTGTACAGGTGCCGCGCATCCAGGAGCGGCTGGCGACATTCGCGTCAAGTTTCGAGGCGCGCGCGCAGCTGCAGGAAGCTGGCCGCGTGCTGGCGGTCCACCTGGCGGCGCACGCTGAGCTGGCGGGCAGCGGCTGCTTCCGGGCGGCGCTGACGGCCGCGCTGGCGCTCGGCAACTTCCTCAACCATGGCGGCCGCCTCGGCCAGGCCGCTGGCTTCCGCCTCAAAAACCTTCCCAAGCTCCAGGTACTCCACTCCTCTCTTGCAAGCATCTGCATGCTCGCTTGTCATACAGGCCCTTAAGGAGAGTTTGGCAATCCTTCAGATTGACAACGCCCAGCCCTTTTGCTGTGCCCCTGGTGCATAAAGAAAGCCTCTGAGTTCATGACACAGTGACACGGGAGCAGATCAGCTGCTGGCTGCTGTCATGCCAACATTTCCAACAGGCGTTCTCCAGGCTTGCAGTGCTGTCACGTCGAAGTGTGTGACAGAGTTGGTCAGTGTCGCTTTCTGGTACCAGCTCTGTCTGACAAGGATAATGTGGGGCCGTGCCAGGACACACGCTCACGTGACGGGAAGACCACGCTGCTGCGGTACATCGCAGCGCAGCTGTGTACAGCAGAGCCGCCGCATGCGCTGCTCTCTGACGAGGCGCCCCACGTCGTGTGCCCCGCGCTGCAGACCTCCCTCTCGGTAGGACCCCCCTTACCAGACCCCCAATTTACGGGGGAACCCCACTTCCCTTCCAAAGCTCTCCCCTCTATGTCGCTCTGCAGGTGTCTTCAGGCAGGGAGATTGCTGACACGTTCTGTCGCTTTTGGTTCTGTAAATGAGAAGTTTTGACTTGAAGGTTGAACATTCGTTGTTGCATGAGAAGCGAGTGTAGTTGTAATGGGGTGTATGGCGCCCTGCAGGAAGTGGCAGAGTTGCTGGAAAAGGCGGGAGCTGCGGCGGCTGCCATGGCACGCGAGACGGAGAGAACGCCCCCGAGCGCCAGACTCTGCCTGCATGTGGCCGGCGCTGCGGACGGCGAGCAGGTTTCGGTGCAGCTTCTGCCTGACAACTACCATGACACCATGGTCACCAGCCTCGAGGCAAGTGAATTTTCCTTTTGCCCTGTATACCAGCCTCTCAGATGCCTGATTGCAGAATGTCAATGCGGTCATGGCTGCCCGCTGTGGACAATGCTACATTGACGCATGCTTCCAACAAGTTGCTCATCATGAGGTGTCTGGGTGGTGATCTGTATCAGCTTTGCATCTGGGAGAGCATGGAGCGTCTGAGAACGTGATGGCTCATTGCAGGAGGTATGGAGTAATCTGGCGGAGGCAAAGGGAACGCTGCTGGAGGCCAGGGCCGCCTTCGGCAAGCTGGTGGCCTACTTTGGCGAGAACTCGGCCGCACTCGCCACCGACGCCGATTTCTGGCGGGACATCACCGCATTCGTGCACGTATTCACGCGCTCCCAGCGTGAGATCATGCAGCAGCGACAGGTGCATTTTCTAGCCTCTGCAGAGTTTCTACCTCCTCAATGTCATTCACACAGCTACACCAGGAATGCGTGGCAAGATGTTGCTTCCTGCATGCTAGGGATGCTGTCCCTTTCGTGAAGAGTCCTTTTTATGCATTTTGCATGACAGGAGAGTTGGTGTACATGTGCAGGAGCAGGAGCGGCGGCAGGCCAGGCAGCAGAAGCAGGAGGCGCGTCAGCCGCCAGCAAGGTGTGCCAAAGCAAAGCACAGCGTTGCACAGGCCAATCACACATCTTCCTCCGGCGTGCCTGCGCAGTCTGACGCATCCACTGCAGACAATGCGGGACAGCAAGGACTGCCAGAAGCAGGGACCCTCCAGGCTGCTTCTGAAATTGGGCATCAGGAAGCAGTAGGCTGCAAAGCTGACCATAAGGCAGCCGATTCTTCCTGCGGCAATGGCAAAATATTAGCAGCAGGGGGCGCGGCCAGCGGAGGGATAGACTTGCATGCAACAGCGGGACTGTACACACATGAAGCCGCGAGGAGCTCTCCAGGCAAGGCTGCGAGGAGCATGGAGGGCAAGAGCGGTAGCGGCAACCTGACAGACAGTGCAGAGGATCTGGAATACCTGTTAGGGCAGCTGGTCGGCCGAGCAGAAGGCCTGCATGGGACTGCTGGCGCCCTGGCAACCTGAAAATGTACTCAAGCCATATAGATGTGATATGGCTTGAGTGCATTTTGCACATGTTCATATAGCGTAGATTGCTATCTAAGATTTAAAAGGCGCGATGACAAGAGGTGCACTGCAAACGCACGCTGCGATAGGGTGCTTTTTGAAATTTGACTACTCTATTAAAACGCAAATAGGGAATGGCACAACGATATTGATGAGGATTATTTGGCTTAGAAATGACTGTGCAGAGTCTGGGTAGCTAATTGTATAATTTGCTAATCTCCACGAATGCATATGCTGTGGCTGCACATGTTACTGCTGATCCTATTGTGATCTCCAAATATATAGAATCTGTAACGAATTTGTGCATTGTAATCAGGGCACAGGATACACACTATTTTGACCCTAAATACTAGTATACATATATGATTCAATCTGACGGTCACAGAAGCATGTCAGGCCCACGACTGCATCACTGCTGCCCTATATGGACGGTTTCCATACACTCAGCGACCTCTGCTGGTATGCTACAGTAGTAAAGTACATGTCCCCCTAACTTACGACACAAGCCACAAGTTGCCCGCAAGCTAAGCAGCTGCTCTCCTGAGCGCCCGAATCTCCTTCACGAGCCTCCCTTCCGCTTGATACACCAGGTACAGGGTCACCAGGAGGGCAGACCCGCCGACCGCCACGTGACCCACCAATGCAGGCCACAATCCCACAATCTTTTCCGCGCTGCCGTGGGGCAGACCGACAAAAATTCCCTTGGGGGAGGCAACGCCCCATGGCAGCCCCATGCCACCCAGGAAAACACCGTTGGAGCCTAGCACCACCGCAAAAGCTGCGGCCAGCGCCAGAAGGGTTCCCCTGCTGGGGAAGAGGCCCCGCAGGCTGTGGCCGGGCACGGCAGCAAAGTGGCGGCCGATGAAGTGCAGGCAGTAGAGGATGCGCAGGGCCATGTTGACGCTGTCGGCGGCTATGAGGCCGATCGCGCCGTGCGAGCGGACCAGGGCTGTTGCCAGGGCCAGGTGGATCCCGGAGCACACCACCAGCCACACATTCGACAGCGTGATGTCCCTGCAAGCACAGAACCTCGCATGCTTTCTGCTGCATTGTCTCCCATTTGTGATGGACAATCAAATTATAAATATTCCATTAAGGCACAAGCAAGCAAGCCTGCAACCACAGGAAGCTTCATCTGTGCGTCGCTTGTTATCCACGACTTGATGTCCCCATTCACGTCATTGCCATCAAGGGAAGGCCAGATGTCTGTGGTCACCCTGCAGCCGTCCCTTGATGATATTGCGGTGTGCAAGTGAGGGTGAGAAGGAATGGACAGGAAGCAAGAGGTGCCCTGCGAACTGAAGCTTGGAACGAACAGTTCTGCCGGGAGCCCACAGACAGGGAGAGGCGGTGCAACTTGCCTACTGCGGGCGACGGCGTGCACAAAGGCTTCTAGGATTCCATTGACGGCCAGCAGCAGGATGTAGGCGCAGTAGACGCCCAGGGCCTGCGGCGCGTCCGTCTCAGACCAGCGCCGTCCGTACACAATGCGCAGCACCACATACGTGTACGCCGGCCCGAACGCAACCGCCAACAGCCCTGCACATGCACCCAATCACGAGGTGCGGACTCTTCTGGCATGCAAAGGTATGCATGCAGCATTGCTCCTGAGCAAAGCAGGCCTTGGAGGCTGACAGAATCCCACACTGGGCTGGTGCAGACGCACAGCAGCAAGAAAGATAAGATGATAAGACAAGAGAAGTGTGCTGGGATGAGTCCCAAGATAAAAAAGCAGTGGATGAATAACCGGATGAGATGGCTCACCCACGACGGTGACGCAGCGCACGGAGATGGCCAGGACTCGGGAGCGCTGTGCGGCCGCGTCCTTGGCGCATAGCCCAGGCTCCGCCAGCGAGAACGCCAGGAAGGCCGCCTCCTCAAACGGCTGCAATCAACCACAAAATCCCATCAAACTCATTGCCCTGCACTTTCCTGTTCACCCTGCATGCAAGACCGGCGATGCACTGCTCTGCCTGACATACTCGAGACTTGCAATGCATACATCAATCAGCCGGAGTGGAAAGAGTAAGGTTGGGACAACACAGAGGCAGCTGTGTGGGACAAAGGGGTGGGAATTGTGGGGAACACAGGGGTGGCTTACCTGGAAGATGGTGCGCACGACGAGGGAGCCCAGGTTGGAGACGAGGCCGTAGACGCCCTGGCTGTAGCTGCTCTGAAAGGCCACCATCACCATCTTGGACCCCTCCGCCAGCAGCAGCTTCTCCAGCGCCTGCCCACAATAACACCACATGTCACGCATCATCCTATGCCCAATAACTTTCCTCAGGACAGAGTCTCCCAAGGGACGTCATGCGGCAGTATGGATACCAGCGGAGAATTTCAAGGAGGGTGTATTGCATCTGCCCACACCTGGAGGGTGAATATGGCGCACATCCAAAGCACGTCAACCTGGCGGAGCGGCTTTGAGCTGTCCTTGCTGGCATCATCTGCCTCCCCCTTGCCCCCTGGGCCTTGCTGAGGGCCGCCTGCACCCGAGGCGGATGCGGGAGGCTCTTCATGTGTTGAGCTCGACCCCTTGCCTGCACCCCGCTGCCGCAGACCCTGATGCCGCCCCTTGACATCCTTTCCCGCTCCACTTGATCCTGAAAGTCTCGCTTTCGTTGCTGCCAGCTCAGCGTGAGCAACCCCCGCGTGGTCGATATCGGGAGCTGAGCGCTTGCTCAGCAACTCCCAGCCCTCCGCACCCTGCTCCACGCTCAGGTCATCCTCATACGCGCCCTCGTCCTCGCAGCGCGAAACGTCCGCGTCCGCGGCGGCCGCGCGCGTCGGCAGCTCTGCCGCGACGGGCGGCGGCACGTCGGTGGGAGGGTCGTCCGGGGCGGTGGCGGCCAGGCTGTAGTCCAGCACTGCGGCCGCCTTCTGTGAGGCCGTGCGCGCCGCCGTGCGGCCGGCCTGGCCGCCGCAGCAGGACAGCAGCTCCCAGCCAAAGTGCCACGCATACACCAGTAAGGTCACCGCCGCATACGCCAGCTGCAGAACACTTCCGCATCCCATATCAGACTCTACTCCTTATAATTATCGATCAGGCGCATCAGATCCGTGCCGCATGCATGGCACAATAGAATGCGCATGCGCACGGCCTATCTTTGGCCCGAGACATGACGGACATACTCTACAGTAGAGCTTGCACAGCAGTACAAACTAAGGGCAGGGTTGACCTGTGCGAGCGAGAGCGCGATGCCGACATTGCAGGTACCGGCCTTGAGCAGGGCGAGCGTGAGAATGCCCCGGACCAGCGTGGCAGCCGCCTCGGCGAGCACGCGCAGCTGCAGCTTCAGCCGCACCTGCGCCAGAATGTACAGCGGCTCGCTCACCAGCTCCACCATGGCCGCCAGCCCTTCAGCGCACACACAGCAGTGCCCTTTCGACAAAAAACCATACGTCGTGTCACTGAGAGATAGTCCGCTTGCAATGCTCTCCACTGCTTTCAGACCCAGGTCATTTGGCACAGGGCTCCACCATTGCTGTACAGCATTATTGCAGGTATTGCAGGTCCAGTCCTACCTTGCAAAAGGATGGCCACAGCGTAGGGGTCGGCCAGGGAGGAGGCTCCCCTGAGGGCCACAGCGCACACGCACAGCGTGACAGCCGCCCCCAGAGGGATGCAGTATGCCGCGATGCGCAGAATGGCGCCCGGCCCGGAAGCATCCTGCAACTGCTGCGCGCGCAGGCAGCCGCGGCGGAAGCCCTCCCGGCTCAGAAACAGGATGGTGGTGTTTATCAGGTGGAACTGCACTGACGCCAGCTGCACCCAACATGAGCTGTCAGACCGCACTTCGACACTATAGAATAGATCATCTCAGTCAGTTAAAGCAGCATGATGTTTTCCCAGAAGGCACGTGGCAATGTGTCATACCCCATAGGCATCCACCGTCAGGAGGCGGGCTGTGAGCAGGTTCAAGAAGAATGTAATGAGTCTTGTAGAAACCTGGGACACTGCACCCACACGTAGTCTCCATTTAACCGTCCTTGTTCCCCAACCGAAAGTAGCGAGTGCAAAAACCTCGACGATGAACAGCACAAGCAATCTTTATACCAGCTGCTCTGAACAAAACAAATTTTCCAATGGTATTCCTTACCAACAAGATGCGAGAAGCCCTGCACAAGCACATTTGCGCTTCCACCCGTCATGCCTCTGTTTACATTCCCTGCTGTGCAGCCCCAGTCTCACGTGCAAAGGCTGGGATCGGACATGCGCACCACATCAAGCATTTTCTCAATTTGAGCACCGATTCTTGTGCGATTTGTGCAACAAGGAAGGAACCTGGCAGTTTCTGACAGGGATTTACAATTTGAACACCACCCCTGATACGCACGTGCTGCAAACTTTACTAATCTCACGGCACCACCCTGCCAGCCGCCTCGCTTTGGGCTTCACAGTGTGCGTCTGAAGGTTGAGCAAGGGCACGTTTGGGCTGTTCTCCAACAACATGGCGGAGGTGACGATGATTTCAATGCTGTTCTGCTTTGGCAAGAGCCTTTTATTGCAGGATGATGTTCAGAATGTCTGATGTTTGTTCCTTCTCTAACGCTTTCTCTATTTGTGCTGCAGAAGGAGACTCAGTCAGTGCAGACCTTTGGCAGGAAGGTGAGTTACGGATCGCTCAACTTGTGAGCCTGGGGCTGATCATCTGGGATTTTTTAGATACTGCACACTAACTGTTTCCTGCGTCTGTTCTTGTGCTGTCGGTCTTAGGCAGCTACATACTTCGATAACATGAATACGAAGCATTAACAAAATGATTGTGTGCGCGCAGAAAAATGCTGTCGCAGTGGCATACGTGAAGAGGGGAACTGGACTGCTGAAGCTCAATGGTGAGCAACCTCAGGCAGCAGCTTGATAGGAGTCAGATCACACTTTGATACTGCAGATATTTCCCATGTCCCTGTGGAAAGCAGATCGGATTGTTCGTACGTTCACAGACATTGCTCAAGTTTGGCGCTCTGTGATGAGCTACCAGATTTGAAGGGCCTGGGGGACTGTTGTGCAGGGTCTCCTCTGGAGCTCGTGCAGCCCGACACTTTGCGGTGGAAGGTGATGGAGCCAGTGCTGCTCCTGGGCAAGCAGCGCTTTGAGGGCGTGGACATCCGCATCCGCGCATCCGGTGGCGGCCATGTGTCACAGATCTACGGTGTGTACTTGCAGCTATTTTGGATCTGCTGACAGTTGATGCGTTGTGCACTAGCAGCTGTATCAGATCTGCTGATAGTAGTGGCATCTGCTCTGCTAGCTTCACTTAATCTTGCGCATTGTGCACAGAACTGTGCAGCGTGAGCTGCTGCAATGAGAGAGTGTGGCTGAGCCTTGTGTGCCTGTGCTACAGCAATCCGACAAGCCATTGCCAAGGGCCTCGTCGCTTTCTACCAGAAATGTAAGTTCTTCTGGCTGGATGCATTCTATGGCGGTGTCCTGCATGCATCCTTAATGCTGATCAGGAACAGCACATTGCCCAAGATTGTGCTGTGGAGGGGCCTGGAACACCTGAGGGGTGCTGATAAGTGTCTGGGCCTTGCGGATGTGCAGATGTGGACGAGCAGGCAAAGAGGGAGATCAAGGACATTCTCCTGACCTACGACAGGACTCTGTTGGTGGCAGACCCCAGGCGCTGCGAACCCAAGAAGTGCGCAGTTTTTCCATTTATGTCTGTGCAACAGGCTCTGGCGTTTTGTCCATATGCATGGAACCCTTTGAAGCACCGCTCAGATGAGTTTGCTTTGGCTGTGCAGGTTTGGCGGTCCGGGAGCCCGTGCTCGCTTCCAGAAGTCTTACCGTTAGAAGCAGCTTTTTGGATGCTTTGGGGAGCCAGGGTTCAACAGCTGGCTGTTCAGAGTATTTGGAGGCACGTTGGGCTCTTCAAGCATGTACCACTTATTGCTCAAAACTTCCGGAAATTTGGCATTGCTCCTGAAGTGGATTTGAGAGGGACCTGTGTGTAAACAATAGCAGTTCAACGTCAATGCAGCAAATTCAATAAAAGTCTCAGCTAACTGCGCTGAAACCAAAATTGCATCAGTGACTGCTTTGGCACCATGTACTCTTCTCTCTCACATGGGATTGTTCCTGTTCTTCCTAATGTTACAAACTGCATGCCCAAAAAGGAGACCGAAACAAGTGTGCATTCATCCATGCGCCCCTTGATCAACAATCGTTGTGAAAGTTCCCAAAGGAGGTTTAAGACCCATATCAGAGATCGAAAGAGTTCACAGTACGTTCGACTAATGAGTTCCAGCATAGTTTAACCTGCGCATGATAGCTGTCCTGAATCCCAAGACAAACGCCAGCACATGTGCTATCCAAGAAGACTTGCACACAATCGCCTGGTTCAGCATTGTAATTACTTGCCCCTCAGAAACTATCAAAGGTGCATTGATAGCGGCAAGAGCTGGTCTCCTGCAAAGCTGATATTCCTTTGCCTGTGCCTCGAGACACGGTTTGCAATCTTCTGATGTCAGACAACTCACTGGTCAACATCCTCAATTGTGTCCTCACTCTGTCAGCAGTGTTCCCACAACCCTGTCCCTCACAAGACCTCCTAAACACCTTTAGTACCAGCCTGGTTTCTCGTGAAGCCAGGTGTTCCTGGTGGTGGGAAGCACTGGTGGCAGTGACTGCACTTTCAATGCTCGCACTTGACTCAGCACCAGGTCGTGCTCTGTCTGCTTGAAGAGCTCCAAGACACGTGGGGTGAGCTTTCCTTTGGCTAGAACTGCCTCGAAGACTCTGCACACCAGCTCCTCTGGCAGACCCTCCAAACTTGAAATCCTGGTACAAATATATGACGATTACACTTCAAAAATCACAGTGGTGGGCTCCAGTCCTGGTGTTGTCTAACCTCGGCAAGATCTGCAGGATTTAGGTAGGCTTCAGTCATTTTGATGCGCAGTGACGTACCTATCGATGATTGAGGCAACCTTTTTTACGCTCAGGTCGATCAAGGTCGGTGATCCTCTTTGTGAAATACTCATAAGTCGCTTTCGTTGTTTTGCGATGCACTCATTTATGTGTTCTTTCGACCTGCTATCCTGTGAAAAACATGCCTCGCACCAACCAGATTGACACCCTTGTATTTTGAGAATCGATTACACGAGAGAACTTGTCTGGAAGAACCTTTGCTCTGATGACGCATTTATAGACCTCAAATCCCTTGGGCCTGCAGCTGCCAGAAGCTGCGACCTGTGACACAATTCTCACCTACCAAAATCTGTCAAATTTATTGTACAACGCATGCACATGTACACAAAGCGCTCTTGAATGCATTTCGCTCTCATTGACTCATTCCAGAAGGGGCTCCTGAGCAATGTGGCTGTGCTGGTCTTGGTCCTTGGTGATCCGCCACATGAACTCCGTGTGCTCGCGCGTCCCAATCATGTTTGCAAACCTGCAGCAAAGAGTCACCACCAATCACTCTTGCACCCAACGTGGCACCCACAAGGGCCCAGCGAGCGGCGCAGGCACCAGGAAGGACAAAAGGGTGCATGCATGGAATTATGCTGGTCTCCCATGCATTCCCTCTGGACCCTGATGCACCGATTGCTCCTTCGCATGCAAGAGAGCAATACAAGACGAAAGGACTGGACCCGACAAGGGGCAGTCAGCCATTTGAGTACATGGTGCGTAAACAGGACATGGGCAGAACTTCCATCCGCTGCATCCCGCAAAATAATACATGAGCGCACCTCTCGTCGTGGGTGATGACCACGAGCTGGAAGTTGGCCTGGGCGGCACGCTGGGCCATGATCTGGCGCAGGGCGTCGGCCAGGGAGGCCGAGTTGGCCTCGTCCAGGTTGGTGGTGGGCTCGTCCAGCGCCAGGATGCCGCAATTGAGGCAGAACGTCTCCGCCAGCGCCAGCCGGATTATCAGGCACGCCAGCACCTGCACCCCAACCCAGTTCTCCTTGATGGCCTGAGGTACAAAGCAAGGAGAATAGTCAGACCTGCCCGGACCAGGTCTGGGCACCCAAAAGTGCATGAAGTGCACCCTCAGAGCAGCTTATCAAAGTCCCGAGCATGTTCCCAACCAAGCCTCAGACAAGTGCATTACTGCCACATGGTGCAAGAGGGCCGCAGGGATCATGACAGTGAGTCAGTCAGGAGCGGTAGTAGGTTTAATGCATCACCTTTTGGCCGGCGGAGCAGCGGCCTCGCATGTCGAGTTCGGCGCCGCCTGCGACCATGGTGACGCGGTAGTTGTAGGAGCGTGCGGCCCCATGGTCGGCGTCGGCCGCGATCTGGATGTAGTCGATGTCCTGGTTGCGGTACGTCTTCTGCCACAGCTCCTTCACGATCTTGTTTATGTCCGCCATCTTGGCCGTGTGGAACGCCAGCAGCGCCTTCTCCAGCGCCTACCAAGGGCATGGAATTACTGAATTACTCATCTACCCTTCAGAATTACTTTTGCAAGTGACCCTTTTTTTAGCGGCATGTTCGACTGGGTGCCCCATCAGGCAAGATTTTTGCAGGCGTATCATCTACTGTCCCATTTTCGGCATATTTTGTCTCCTCAGAGACCGAGCATAGCCAGTCTTCATGCATCCGTGCTTTGCATATACCGGTAACAGGGTGCCGCATCCAGAGGTCATTTGGTGCCTTGAGCTCCATTGGAAGTGTGTCAATACCATGCACATTTGTCGCTTTTCAAGCAGAGGCCCCACCTTGTGGTACTTGTCCAGGTCGGAGGCGGCCATCTCGGTGGTCTTCAGCTCTATGAGCTGCTTGCGGTGCCTGTTGTCAATGTCGCGGTACTCCTTGGCAGACAGGTTCTCCCTGGCCCGCTTCAATCCTTCCCGCACTGTCCCCAGACTCCCCCGCGCCATGTCCTGATTTTTGCAGAAAGAACGGCACACATGGCTCATCCCTTCTGCACACTCTCAACAGATGCAAGGCACAGAATTCTTGCTCCTATCTGAGGCTCTTGTGCTTCAAAGATGTGCAATATAGCTGTCAGGATGGGCCATCGGATGTCACCATAATACTGTAATGTGACTTCTGGTGGCATCCTAGCATGCTACTGAAGCTCACCTGGTCCCGGCAAAATTTCTTCTTCTTTGCCTCAAGCTGGTCGTGCTCATCCTTGATTTTCTCGTGATCACCCAGATTGCCCATGTCGGCTGTCACCTGCAGCACATACAAGTATGCCAGTCATCCCACATGCCCGCCATTTCTTCTCCTGCACGCCTGCATGATCCATGAGCGGTCCTTCGAAGGCGCGCGAGACTCTGTTGATGCCAAGTGTGGCGCTATTCATGATCTGTCAAAATATCTGTGGTCCTGCTGCACTTAGACAACCAGTGCGAAAGAAGCCGACGAGAAAGAAAGAAAGAGGAGACCTTGGCGTGGCGGGCTTGCAGCTTCTTCTCTATGATGAGATTCTTCTGGTAGGCCATGCACTCGTCCATCTGGCGCTTCAAGTCATCATGGCCCTTGACATCCGCCTGCAGCCTCCCAATCTCCTCGCTGATGGCCTGCCGCAGCCACAACACACCCCTGGTCAGTGAAGCAGATTAGGGAACCCTGAGCGTAAGGACTGCTGGCATTCTCAATGCACGACCTCACCTCAGCAAATCACGGGTTCTCAGATTGTTGCATTAATTGAATCAAGCCTGTTTTTGCATCCCCGCTCTGATCAAATGAGGTGCCCCAGCTGAAGGTCAAGCGGGTGCCTACAGGACCAGCAGATTGCAAATAGAGCAGAGCAACAGACCAGCAGTTCTAAGCTACCAAGTCACACACCTTGACACGCTCAGCATTGGCCTCCATCCGCTGCTTGCTGGCCTCCATCCCAGCGCCAGCCCGCTTCAGCTGCTCCTCCTTGTCAGAGGACGCGTACTCTTCCACCGGCCGCAGCTTCGCGCGCAGCTCTGACGCAGCTGCATTCGCCTCGCGCAGCCGGCCCTCGGCCTCAGCTTCCCTCGCCCTGGCAGCTGTGCGCTGCTCGCCCCGCTCCCTGTTGTAAAATATGCAACCTCTCTTGAACAATTTCGATTTTGTTTGGAGCACCACTCCGTGTCCTCAGAGAACCGTCAATAGTTCAGCACCGCTTTATAGGCATTGAAGACCATCATTGGTGCTGGGTCAGGGGACACAGTGCCTTTGATGACAATGATAGGTACACAGATCCACTTACGGCTCACTTATAGCATCAGTGCTGCACTCAGCTTAATTGATGACGCACATGCATTCTGACACCTTCAATATGCTGCACATGGTTGGACCAGATTTCACCGGAGAAAATCCACCGAGGCAGAGAGAGCCTCACTTGGTGCGCTGCGCTCGCTCGGCTTCCAGCGGCTGCATCTGGCGGCGCAGCTCCTCGATCTGGCGCCCGGCGGCCGCGATCTGCGTCTCCAGGTCCTTCACCTGCGCGTCCAGCTGCGCACGCCGCTCCGCCGCCGCCACCTTGCGCATGGCCTCCTCCCGCACCTGGTGCCACTCGTGCGTCGCGCTGTTCACCTCATTCCTGCAGGCACACGAGCAGCCCACCTCAGCGGAGTGACACTTCACTTCTAGCGTGACGTGCAAATATGACGTCCTGCTGACCGCAAGAGAAAGAGGCTTGCTGTATCTCTGAGACCAAAAGCAGGGAAAGAACGACATCTGAAACAGACGGCTCCATTCTTGTCAAGGCATGCATGTGGATGGGGTGCATGCAAGCAAGCGTCAGAGCTTGTCAGCAGTGCACAGGGTTGTGGGCTTTGCAGCAGATTAATCGCAAATTCCTGCATCTGCCACCAGATGTCAAGCATTCAAGTGAATAGCCCCACCTGAGGCGCTCCAGCTTGCGCATGGCGGTGTCCTTTTCGCGCTCGAGGGCGGTACGCTGGTTCTCCAGGGCCTCCATGTCAGTGTCCACGTCACCGACGGTGCGCGCGGATCCGCTGGACCGCGCCTGCGCCGTCAGCTGCGCCACGTCCCTCTGAGCCTCCGCCAGCTCCACTGCCAGCCTGTCGATCTGCCACACCACCTCTGCATGCAGCTTCTGCGCTTCCTGCACACCCAATTTTTGAGAAATTCATCAGGCCACATCTCCACAAATTGACGAGGTGCAACGGCCCGCCGCTTGCCAACATGCATACTTCAGCGGCATGCATGACAGCTGCTTCACATTGGTTGATGACAAGTGAGCAGGGGCACATGCATCCCCCAAAAATATTCAAATAGTATTTCTTCAAAGAATCACTGCTAGCACATTGGGTAGGTTACCTGGAAGGCGTGCTGCGCTTCGGCGGAGTCTGCGCTGGCGTGTTCCAGGGTGTCTGCGCCGTGCTCTGCGGTGGCCTCCAGCTCCTGCAGGCGGTGACGCAGCTGGGGGATGTCTCCCTGGGACAGCGCCTGACAGCGCACCGACGTCGGCTGCAGCTCGCGCAGCGCCTGAAGCCGCGCACCCACATCGGCCAGCTCCCTGTCAAACTGCGCCGTCATAGCCGGAATCTCCCTGAATTGGTCGTCCTGCAGAACGCATCACATGCTCAGTGATTGCACTCAACAAGCAGTAGTCATCAGTCTGCAACATGACATCCTGCAGAAAATTGCAACGGCATCACTTGCTGACTGGGTGCACCCAAGACGCACCACACCACCAGCCTGTAACATGACATTCTGCAGAACACAGAGCATCACCTGTTGCCTAGGTGCACCCGGGGAACAATACATTACCAACTCAATGCTGTGGGTGTTGCACAATTCCTCTCAGGCGACACACGAGATAAATATTGAGACAGGGTACAGAAGTGATATTTGCTGTTTCACGGAAGGAGCGCGCCTGGTATTGCAGGAAGTTCTGCAGTTCTTGCTGGCTGAGGGGCCGGTTGCAGATCTGGCACTTGTGCTGCTCCACAGCCGTCTTCTTGAAGTGCACAATGTTGACGCTGAGGGCGGTGACGCGGGCAGCCTTGGTGCTGGTGTCCTTGTGCTGCCGCTCCTCCTTTGCCATCGTGTCCACGAACGCGCTGTCTTCCACATTCTGCAAGCAGGGCAGAGCACGTAATCTTCAAGATAGTCTATGATTTTCTTGTGCTGCGTTTGTTGGCTTCCCTGCATCATACAAATTTGAGCTGTGGCATATTGACTCTGTGAACTCTAGCAGTACACCACATTGAAAGGACCACCACCAGTAAAAGTCTTAATCAGTCTTTAGAAATTGGAAGACACAAAGATATACCAACATTACAACTTGGTGCAGCCACATGCCTGATTGTACAGCTGCGCAAGGCCCTGCTGGATCTTCTTCTGGAGCCTTTTGCACTCGTCTGAAGCTGCCTGCAGCTGCGAGCGAGCCGACTTCAGGAGGGCCTCCGTGCCGGAGTGTTGGGACTGCGCGGCCCGCAGCGCAGCGGCCTTGCTGTCCACATCCTGCTTCAGGTGCTGCAGCGCCACCTCGGCTGCTGCCTTCAATTCCTGAGGCTGTGGCAGACCTGCAGCCACTGAAAAGAGTCAGACGACATATACACATACTTTCCCAGCCACAGAAATACACCTTTGTTGACAATTGTCTTGACGTTGTATGGATCTGACAAGCAAAGCAATGGCCAGCCACTATGCATGGGAGGCAAGGCGGACAAAGCAGGATGCAGCACCTCTGCCTCGGCACTTGAGGAAGGTTTCTAGCCTGCTCTTGTGGCTCTGGATGAGCACGTCGAGCTCTGCCTCCTTGGCATTTACATCCTGGCGGCGCATGCGCAGCCTGGTCCCCTTGTCAGCTTCCACTGCAAGCCGCTCCCTCTCCTACAACACAACAAACGATTGGGTAAGCCCAATAGCCACGAGTGAAGGCATGCATGACTTCATTCCATCACACCCTCAGTTAGTGAATGGCAACTTTGACAGCAAAGATGAGAGATGGGAGAGCAACTGACCTGTCTCAAGCCAGACGTCTTCCCCTGCAGCTGGGTCAGTTCGGCGGACAGGCGCTGTATGTCCTTGTCCAGGCCGGCCTTTTCCAGAGCGGCTTGCCTGGCGGACACCTGGGCCTCTGCCTGGTGTTCCCTCTCCTTCACCTCCTCCAGCATTGCCCTGCTCACCGCCCGCTGCCCGCCGCTCGATATCTGGACAAGCATCAAACACAGAGACCCTTGGGACAGATCTGCAAGGCATGCATTATGAAGTGATAGAGACCAAGCACAGGGTATCAGGAAGACATGGTCCCCCAAGCACATTGTCAGGTTAGATGTAGCCAATCATGGGTTATCTGGGAAATTTAGTTTTTGGGTACCTTTGCAAACAGCATATGGTCCCTCCACTCTGAATGGTGACTATGTGAACTTAGATGGGATGTTAAGAATTTTGAGTACCTCGGCCTGCAAGCGGGAGATGGTGGTCTCGCTGGTGCGGATGAAATCCTGCTTGGACCGCACGCCCTCGCGCGCGCCTGCCAGCTGGGTGGTCACGCCATCCACCTGGCGCCCCATCTCATCATCCCTGCCGGCATTGGCCGCCTTCAGCTGCTGCAGCTCCTGCGTGAGCTTTGCCTCAAAGTCCTGCATCGCCCGCTTCATCCTGCAACATGCACGGGTGCACTCTCAGGACACTCCTTGGTGTGGGACGCACTCTTTTGGCGCGGGAAAGTGTAAATTGGTGTTGGGAACCATTCACCACTTTGTTTGCATGAGAGGAAGCACAGTGCAGCAGCCTTGAGGAGCATACGCGGCAACATGGCCCGGTGTCAGGGGGCCGTTGGCAGGGAGCTGCATGATGCCGTTGCGCATGGCGAGTTCTCGGATGAAGCGGTCTCTGTCGGCCACGTTGCGGCTGTGTGCTTCCGCGCCGGCTGTCAGGCGGCTCAGCTTCTGCATGGCTCTCTCATGCTGCTCACGCTCTGCCTCCACATTCATCCTTGCACCCTGCAGTGACACCCAGGCACATTCAGCGACTGGATCACGGCTCGATAACAGGCCGTCCATATAAATCACCAAAGCACTTATGTAAGGATTGGCTCGTGCAGACTTTTTCACCTGCAGGTCCACTTCTCGCGTGCGCAGCTTGTTGCGGCTGTCGCGCGTTGTGGGCTCCAATGTGTTGGCAAACTCCTCCAGCTCTTCCAAGGATGACTTGAGATCCTCCTCGCCATATGCAGCTGCCAGCCTAGCCCGTGTCTGCACAGCAAGCACACTTCCAGTCTCAGCCACTAACAAGAGCGCTGAGTGCTTTTCCAGAGCTTTATGCCAGATGCACAGCCTTCTGAGCTCTCTGGCGTTCTGGCAAATTTCTTAAATGGGCCTTCAATGGCTTCTTGCTCACCTCAGCGTTTGTCCTCGCTGTGACCTCAAGCCGCGTTTTAATATCTCGTTCCTCATCTGCGCAGTCGGCAATGCGGACAAGCTGACTGTCCAACCCATCCATCACCTGTGACAATCGGAACACGTTCATAAAATTTAAGGTGTCAGTGAGAATGAAGCGGTTTAGCTTTCAATCTTTCCGTTTCCAATCCCTCACAAGTTTCTTCCAGAGTCTAAATCCAGTGGCCACCTATATTACCATGCATCCCATGGAAGCATGGGGGGCATGCATGCCTACGCAATTGCTGGAAGTCTCAACAGGTGGCATCATACCTGTTGCAGCTGGGTCAGCTGCTCATCAATGGCACGGATGTGATCCAGCAGCTTCCGCTCCTGCGCCTCTCCTTCCTCCACATCCCGCCGCAGCCTGGCAGCGTTGTCCTTGTGCGTGCGCAGGTTCTCCAGCCGCAGCTTGAATTCCTTCACATCTGCCATCTTCTCTGTCCTCAACTTCCTGAGTGCCTCCAGTGCCTGCACAGCTGCTGGTTTCTGAGGACAGGGGGCCAAAGAGCAGGCATAAATAAAGGGTCTGTGAAGGATGAGCAGCGCACCTTGGTGTATTTTGTGGCTGCAAATATGTCGTCAAACCTCTTCTTCAAGGTCTGCCCTTCTGCCAGCGGCCAATTTGAGTCTTCTTGGTGCACGAAGATGACATTTTCCAAGATCGCCTGGAGGGCAGTAAACATGGCCAATTTGGTCAAACAGCCAGAGTACAGTCGACACAGAACTTACAATGCCGCACTGCCCAGTGAATTAATCAAAGAATCACCTTTGATACGCCCATCAAGGAGGGAACTATGCGGTCCATGTCTGCACAGCGATAGGACAGTGCTTCCTTCTTGTTGGTGTCACGGTTTATTGTCTGCAGAGTCTGGTCCAGCGCCTTGAATTGCAAGGCGGTCTTTTTCTGCGTCAGCTGCAGCAGAGCACGCAATCGTGTGAGTGGCATCATACCAATAGTACTTCAATTCTGCAGAGAATCTCACAGACCAGCAGAGAGGATGGTATCTGACCTGAAACGCTCTAATGATCACCACAGGCTGCCCAGTTGCTGTCTTGAAACGCAGCTTGATCTGTGCCTTGACTTCATTCTCCCCAGCGATCTGCACGCAGGGAAGCTCCACATTCAAAAGATGCTAACAAGTATGATGGCAACGACAGGACGTGATTGGACCTCCTCGCTGCAATTTTGTTGACCTGAAACTCCTACCTTGGGATCGTGGATGAAGCTTTGCCCTGACCTCGTATTGGGTGGCAAGTCTCCAGTGCAAGCTTGCTTCAGACACTCTATGATTGTCTGCATTCAGACAACGAATATCACGTTTGGAGCAAAGGCCAGACCATGCGTTGGTGCACTGCAGGACGTTAATTTGGAACATTGGAGGGTATGCTCACCGTTTTTCCAGCACCATTGTGCCCAACGATGAGCGTAAGAGGTTTATAGAATTCTATGACGTGCTGATTGTCGGGGCTGAAGCTCCTGATGCCCTTGATGAGCATCTGCAAAGAATGCCAGATTTTGCATGTGAAGGTGTTTTGGAAGCTTATATCCATTTCAATGGCTCGTGGTTATATCTGTTATTTCTGGATTTGTTGAGATAGCCTTCGGAACTTCAGTACACCTGTGCTTGAGAGTTTCAGAGCCCGACTTACCTTATCGATCGTGCACATCCTGCTAAGATTTCTATCTAGTTAGTTCTGCAGGGTGTTTATTCCTCTTTGCTGGACATAGGATCACGATTTGCTTGGAGAAGTAAGGTCCTAAGAGACCAAGGCAGTATTCATCACTCAGATCGTCAGTGTACTGTTGGCTTAATAGTTCCGTGCATTTGCATCTCGCCAGCCCCAATAGCTGTTTAAGAGCATTCAATATTTAGTGTTTGCCTTTTCGTGCATTTATGCTGCGGTTGATCGTCCCTTTCCAACAGGAGATCGTGCTGTGCATGCTTCGGCTGAGTGCCAATTGAGGCAACTGAGATACAGCAGCGAACGAAACAGCCATTTTCTTGGGATTTTTGCTCCCAAATGCCACATCACATCACATCAGGATACCTGCCAGTAAGAAGCACAATGACTCGCTAGCATCAAAAGGTCCGTCTTACAGTTCGTGACAATGATGATCTCGTTGCTAACTCAGTTAGGCTATCCACTGGCAGTTGCTACGAATACGCGTGCTCTCTAATAAGCTTAATTAAGCTGCTGCAGCGGATGTCATCAGGGTTGATCGCTCTTTTGTATCATTAATTAAACTGAAAAACCAGCACAAGACTCCGTTCGCTTTAAGACTTCACTTCTGATCACAAGCTTGACGCTGAGTCCATGAAGTAGCCCCAGGAATCCAGACGAGCGCAGTCAGCTTCAACTTGACGCTTGAGTCACTTATTCTGTATGGTGCAGGGTACACTACTGTACTCATTGACTGCCTGAGATATGACACTGGCACTGACGCCACCAGAACTGAAGAAGCTGACAATCGTGGCAATCATAATTTGCCGCAGGCACAATGGGAATATCAAGTGAGCTGCCAGGCTGCCCCCAATGCTAAACACATGAGCAACTTCCATCATGGTGCAACATGCTGGGTAATGGGTATCATTATGGCATTAAAGCAGGCATGGCACAAAGCATCTCACGCCGAAGCTGGGGCCCTCTTCAGACCGACACGTTTGTTTGAGAGGGCGCCGGGCCCAAGGTTACTCAGGATGACATCAGCCACATCCGCCAGGCCCACCGTGAAGGTTCCAATCTGTTGGATGGTCAGCAGGCTGATGACAATCCTGGGACACCACTTGCTGAGAGCCCAGTGTGGCAGCGATACCTCAGCCTCCTCGGTGAATGTGTGCAGGGCCCCGGCAGGTGCATTGGCCGGCTTCTTGTCTGCTTCATAGAGGACACCTGAGCATACACCATGTTATCCAAATCACCGATAGATTTGCTGAAGCACGTCACCCTGTGTTGTCATTACTCGTTGTCATGGTGGCTGCGCAAATACAAAGGGACATGTTATACCTGGGCAGATCAGCGACCAGTCCAGCCCTGCAGCCTTGTCAGAGAGCAGCTCTCCATAATTCTCTGTGTGTATCCTGCTTTGGTGCAAAAAAAGTCAAGGTATATTGCGTTTGAGCACAAAAAGCGTTGCACTACATTCATGGGTACCGACCGTGACATGTGCAGACAGCGTACCTGTACGGCGTTCGGTACAGCATTGGCAAATCATTGAAGGACTTGAGTTTGTCTGATGAGCCTGGCACGTCCAAAGCTGTGACACCACCCAGCATCCACAGTTTCTTTGGAGGCTCCAAACACTCTGCCACTGCCTCGACAATCCCTACGCTCAAACACCCCGCCTCTTGTCTGTGGCTTGCATGAGGAAAATGGCACCGAAGCCACCAGTAAAGAGGGTTGCAGACGTCAGTACCCTTGAAGAGAAGATGAAATTGTTGGCCGTCCTTTGCGTGCCCAGCTGCGTTTATGGCAACAGAATGGCCGCGCACTGCTTGTCTCACTGCAGCGCCATCCATGGCATCTCCCTCTATGACCTGTGGAATCAGCACATATTATCTGGCATCAATGTTTTGTCTTGCATGACATCTTCCCAGGTCAGTACATGAGGGTTGACTAAGGTGTCAATTGTGTCACACACCCTGCATTGACTGAGAATCTCAGTCTGGAGGAGCCCTTCCAATTTCTTCTTGTTCCTCACAAATAATGTGACATCTTGCTTATCCTGGACGGCTGCTTTCGCGATGGTCTGACCCACATTCCCCGTTGCACCGAAGATGATCAACTTCATTGGGACCTTAGATGTCTCTCTCAAAGGTATTGTGCAGAATGTCTATAACGCTTTGCTAATCTAGAGGCCTTTTATGTTCTTCTGCACCTGCTATGGACCTTGCCTTTCAGCTTGCCTCAAGAATCGGCAGATCTGCGGGACTGAATGTCCCCAATCTGTCTTGCAAGTAATGTATCCTCAGAACCGACGTAAATACTGCCCTTTCGAAGGAGACAAAGCTGAGGGGATCGAGATTCCGCGATCTCCATTTCATCGGACTCCCTTGTGCCAAATTTGTCTCCATGCATGAGACTTCAAACTTCAAGATGCAGGATCAAATGCTCGGATCCAAGAAATCCAAGGAAATGTCACAAGTGCTCTACAAAGGGTGATTCTGGGAAGCTTTGCATCTGTGCCGCTGAGATATCTTTGGACATCACCTTGCATACCTTTGGGGTATCCATTGGAACATCTTGCTAGGAAAGGCAGTGGATAGCTGTCCGACTCGCACCTATTGCCTTATAGATCATCTCTTGAAAGCCTCGGCGCGAATATCAAGAGGAGCAGACAGTCAGAATGTGATCATTGTCGAAGACTCCAGGTGTACGATGGCCAAGCAACAAGCTGCTGCCCATCTGTTGATGATCGTTCCTGTGGCAAGCGCTTGCACAGGCCTTCTTCTGTACTCAATATACAATCACAGAGCACAAGAAGCCAGTCAAGAGCTGATCTGGCTGCTGGATGGCAACAAAACTGAATTCAGGCAAGCAGAAACACAGTTGGGCTTATGAGAATTTTCCTGCGCAAACGAGTCATTGCATGGAGGTTTCTGTTGCACGTTGTCCTGCCACAGTAAAAGCATTACGCTAAATCTCGTTCTGTTATGCAGGCAATTATGTACCTTTATAAGTTCAGCATTTTGTGGTGCTGGCGTACTTTGTCTGCTCACTGTACTTGGCACTGCAAGGCTTGCACTGCGGAGAAGAAAAGCTAAAGGCTCATGGTCTCTGCATCCACGAAAAGAGCCACATCAGCGTGTGGCGCCTGCCACTGCTGCTGGTCTGTGCATTATGCTGGGTCTGGCTGCTGTTTGTGCCATGGGGATGCTGGCAGGAAGCTCAATGCTGACAGCAATGGACCACACTCTCAGTGTTGCGCTTGGTCGGGCTACAATGGTGACAGTCCTGCTTTCTTTCTCTGTGTCTAGATACCGTGTGATCATTCGTCCCAGTTTATCCTAGCAAGGATCTTCCCTGGCCAAAATACACATAAATTTCATCAGATCTGCAACCTGCGCAGGTCTACACGACTGCTGAGGCAGCTCTGCTTGAGGGGCAGCGCGCACTTGAGCTCAGTCTGAAACCCCCCCAGGACCTACAAGATGCTTTGTCCCGTGCAAAGGCATCCCTGCCACCGCCTCCAGATCCGGTTCAGCAGGTCTTGGGCGCCTTTGCAGATTCAACCCTGAGCAAACTATGTGAGATACTTTCCAATTACCAGCAATCAAGCTTGATGAATTGTACAAGAGATATTCCCCAATGAAGATTGGGATAAAGCCCACATTGGATCCATGCAATGGGCTCACAATTTACATCACATGGGTGACAGATTCTGGTGTGCATTGCAGTGCAACCAGCAATGGATGGAGTGCAGCAGGCAGTGAAGGAGAACATGGACAGGGGTGCAGCGAACCTGACAAAGAACAACACAGCACTGATTGCCCTTGTTGCTCAGTTGGAGAGGCTGCAAGGGGCGCAGCAGCCAGCTGGGGGCGCATGCCTGGAGCCCTGCCTGGACCTGGGGAAGTACCCAATGCTGCACAGCTCTGCATGTGTCTGCGCACACCAGGCTCTAAGCCACATGCACGACCTTGCGCTGCATGCGCGATACCTGGGCGCTGTTGCAATAGCCGGTGCGCTGCATGATGCCCTTTCTCCGAGAAGAGATTACATGTATGAAAATAAGTGATTTGCAAACTCTGGAACCTGGAAGGATATTTTCCCTTCATCGGTGTACAGTGACTGGCAAGTGGAGGGCTGATCACATTTGCTGTGGCAGGATCTGCAACGGTGGCAGTGGGCCTTGTCTGGCTTCTGGGACACGTGGCATTTTGGCTCGGCGGGATGCATGCCAAGCACATGATTGTGCAGCCTACTCTTTCATATGAGCATCTCCCACTGAAGAGCGCCATTGCTAGGGACATCAGTGAAGACAGCCTCATACCGGCCGAGATTGAAATGGGGAGCACCCTCCCCCAGGACTCCATGCAAGGTGAACAGAACAACCTTGACCTACTGTGACGATGTAGCATCACCAGCGCTGCAAGGAGGAATCCTGAAATCACACAAGGTGACATCTTCGGATGCCCCGCAGGAACACCGCAGGGGACACGAATGGCCGAAGTTGAATGCTAAAATGGCGACCAGTGCCATCAGAACCTTTGGCCAAGCTGTTTGAGGGTAGCTTGGTACATCATGCATTCATGGCTGCGTTTGATTTTGGAAACTGTACGGTTTGCATGTTGTGTTGAACCGTTGCATTTGGATTTGTGCTTACAGTCGTATCCACACTTGTTGCCACCGCTGTTTAGCTTTTGCTCAGGAGCCGCACTTTGACGGCCAATATAAGTTGGCTCTGTATCAATGGCTGAGCTTTGCCAATTCCAATGGCAGCATGCGCATCACTAGCCACGCCTATAGGACTAGCTAGGAATTTCAGGAAAATCCCTGTTGTAGCTAGCAGGGGTGCTTCACCTGAAAGCAGCTGCAGCGCCAATGTATGATTTCTCTGGTGAAAAGAGGGGATCCTGAATTTGATGATTCTGGATCTGAAGTCCTGCTGAAATTCCATCTGCCCGATCCTGCCCAACCTCCCAGCCTGCCCTTTGACCCTGTGATCGAGTAACGGCCAAATCCGATGGTGTCAGCAGGCATGTACTCGCATGTCTCTTTAAGTGACGCATTTTAGGATGTGTTGAGACAGATAGTAAGGAAACTGCAATATTCGTTTGGTGAGCTACTACAGTCTAGTACACCCATTGCCTTGTCCATGCCACATTTTGTGGGTTTGTCTTGTGCAAAGATTAAGATCGGAGTCAGATGACTCCGTGAAACAAGTATCGAGCTAATTTGTTCTAAAAAGAAACTTGGATCGCCCGCCAAACAGAAGCATCGACATATATACTAAGATGATGTAGCAGCACAGAACTATGAATCTGCAACGACGTGTGTCCAGCAGGGACTGTCCGATTGCATCATATTATTGCGTTTTGATCAGCACAAAGGCTTACCCTAGGACAGACTAGGAAGCCAAACCTGAGCGCAATAGCTTGTATCCAGAAATGGAAGTGGTGGAGCCTGGTTCCCTGGATGCTGAGGTGAGGAGGCAACGCGGCAGGTGTCCATCAGAGGCACCTAGCAGGCAGTCTATCAGATTTGGTCAGAGGCAGGCCTTGTCCAAATTGCCACACCACCAGAATAGCTCACAGCTGCAGGAGTGTCTGGACCCTGTTCGGGGAGTGAGGGATGCACTTCGAAGGTGATGTCATCAATCAATTCCCAAGCTTAAGGTCCATACAGGACAAATTTACAAATGGTGCACTTAATTCTGCCAAGGAGCGGCACATGTGCAAGCCAGCGGATGCCTACTGTGCATCCATCTACAGGCATGCCGCATGCCCATTGCGGCAATGGTGCACTGAAGCTGGCTAACGATGTGCAGGCAGGGCATAAAGCCGGTCAATCATGCGCGGAACAATGTAGCAGCCATTCAGGCACAGAGTGACAGGATTCGGGCATTGAAAAAGCAGCAAGAGGAGGCAGCCGAGGCAGCGCAGAGATCCAGGCCCACATCTGCAGCCTCTGTGAGGAGCAGTGGATATGCCAGCCCACACTACACACCCAGGTGTGAGCACCTTGAAAAATTCAGGCCAAATAAATGATCACGTTCATTCAGCGATTGCGCGCAGCGTCACGCACAGACCGTAAGGGATGCTCAAATAAATATTCCTGATTAGCATGCAATCTTCTGAAACAAAACCGCTGATGATTGCTCATCAGGCGTGCCTCATTAGGCGCAAAGCAGAGCGATGCACAGAGCGAATCTGGGCGCAGCAGCTCACAGGCCCCTGCTCCATTTGTCCCTGTGGTCAGAGCGCGCCCCACAAGGGATGATGGTGATGCCTGGCTGAAGAAGGATGACTATGGCTGCGTACCCCAGTATCTCATCCACCGGCAGCTAGAAATGGCTGCCGCATATGCTGAAGAGCAGGTGTGACTCCAGCATTGCCATTCAGGCATTCACAAAATGACACTTCACATGCACACTTCCGTGCCCTTATCGTGAAGGCACTTTGAAGTGGGTGAGGGCTTTTAGATCAGTGGGTGTGCGCAGGCTGAGAGAGAAGCAGCGAAGATCCCTGATGGGATGCGGCTGCTGCCTGAGGAGGAGCGCCTGGAGATGCTCAGCCTCCTGGAGGCCAGCAGAGACGAACTAGAAGCAAAAATACGGGTATGATCCCCACAAATCAGCATGTTACTATGGTGGACGAACGGTCCCGATGGTTACTCAGTACGCGCCAGTAGTGCAATCTCATCGTTTTAACATGTTGAGAGGAAGCCAAACAATGCTGTAGCTTCAGACAGGCAGGACTCTATGCGACAGGCGTTCCCTTCTGTGAGCACATGCCTTGGTGTGTGCAATGCAGGCACTCCCTTTCATTACAGAGACTGTCAGCCAGAAGAAGTACAAGGCCGGCCTGGAAGCAAGGCTGACGGAGGTTGAAGCAGCAATGGAAGCGTTTGAACAGCCTCATGTTCTTGTGCCCATGTGATGGCCGGCCCAACTGACTGTTGGCCTAACTGTCATCAGATCCTTGTGGGTGGCCAGGGAAGTGAACTAGATATCTGTGGTATTACCACAGTTGGGCCCCATTCCGGGAATGGTGCAGTATTACCCATTTCCTTCACATTCGTCTTGCTCGCATTTACCCTTTTGACCATGGTCATGGGATTCGGGCAATTGTTTGGGCAATCATTGCTTCTATTGTCATTGCGGCATTGCTTGTATTTTACTGAGGACAAATTGAAGGCTTTCTTCAAGTTGCATTCAGCTGAGGACAATTGTTTGCAGGCATTCTTTGCATGCATTTCTGACAGCACCAGGCTGCTGGCAGCAAAATCGGCTCTGTTGCTAATCTCAGTCCAGGTGTAGCAGTATGGCCTGTATCTGTGCCAAGGAGCGCTGCTTTGTCTCCACCATGAGCGCAAACATAAAGATCGCTCCCAGGACATTCAAGACCTGCACATCCATATCTCACTCTTTTCAGGACCAGTCAGACCGGAAGCACCAAGTGGTTGAAGCTGCATCCTTACAACATCTGCAAAACACCCTGGCACATGTCTTGGCGGCAGAGCAAAGGGAATCCAGAGCGCTCACAGCGTAGACCAGGTAAGCGCCGCCGAGGTGCAGCAGGGCGAGCATTGCTGGGAAGGTGAGGCCCACGATGAGGTTGCTGAGCCAGTTGAGGCTGGTGCACAGCGCAGCGGCGGGGCCCTTGATCTCATTGGGCAGCACCTCGGGCAGATACACCCAAGGGATGGGCCCACTGCCAATTGAGAAGCCCAGCACAAAGCCCATCACTGCGATCAATGACACTGCTCCCTCCACCACCCTTGATACTGCGAGCATCAGCACATGCCTCAACGCAGTATAAGTGTTGGCCGTGAAAATACAAACACACAAATAATGCAGGAGCTATCCCAACATGATATGCACACCCTTGCAAGTCATACAGATATCCGCTGATAGCTGCAAAGGAGCTCGTGTGTTCTTGAGCGCAAGGGCTAGTAAGGGCAATTGCAGGGGGCTCACATGGCAGATATGTTGAGATAGCGAGCGCAAAGAGGCAAGCGGCCATGACAATGTGGCTGGTGAGCAGCAGCTGGCGACGCCCTGCCCTGTCCATCAGCGTGGCTGCCAGCAGGGTACCAGCAACATTGACTGACCCCACTATGATGCTGCCCAGGACGGGTGAATCCAGGCCTGCCTTTGCAAAGACCTGCCCAAACATTTACACATGTTTTCAGCGTAAATCACGCAGCAGCTTCCAGCCACTTGCTAGCATATTTTAACCACAATGGCTTTCCGCAGAAGCAGTCTGCGTTGACATCAAAGATCTGCACGCAGGGGGCACTCACATCTGAGGAGTAGAACACAACAGTGTTGATGCCTGATGCCTGCTGCAGAATGGGGAGGGCAGCAGCCAGGATCATGATTCTCCTATAGCGCCTCTTCAGCAGCGAGCCCCATCCACCCTCCAATACAGACTGCTCCTGTGCATTCAGGCACAGCCAGTAAGTAAGCACAAATTTTGAGGCACCTGCCACCAAGTCTCATGACACATTTCATTCTGAAGAGATGCATTGAAGGCTATCCATCCAAGCAAGATCATGGGGTAACACACAGATAGAGAGATTGATCTTGTGCTACTGTGCAATCTCACCCCTGCAGCTTCCTCGCCTTGCAGAGGCTCCTCCAGGTTGGATGTCTGGTCCACCTCACCCTCTTCCCGCCACAGAGACCCCAATAGCCGGTGCTCATTGTAGAGGGCCGTGGCCCGCCTGCCCTTCCAGTTCAGCCACACTGGGCTCTCCGGCGTGAACAGTAATCCCACTGCCTATTGCAACCATTCCAGCACTCGTCAGATCAACATGCTTCGTCACAAGAATGATGCATAGTGCAACCAGCAACGGAGAGGGACTAGAGGTGTTTTGACGCCCACCTGCAGAACTGCAGGGATCATGCCGAAGAGGAACATGACGCGCCACCAGGAGACAAGGTGGGACCCCACGACGACAGTCTGAGGCTTGTTGTGCTGGTAAGGCAAGCCCACCAGGTATGCCACCAAAATTCCAACGCAGATGAACGCCTGAACAGCACACCAGTTTTGAGAAATTCTCTGATGAGATCAAAGTACAATCGCCAATTTGGAGTGATGCAGAATTCTTCAGTACTGTTCGATAAGGCACAAGGGCAGCTGAATTGGCAGACCTGGTTCAGTGTGGCCAGAGCGCCCCTGATGGAGATGGGTGCAACTTCCGAGATGTACCGAGGGACATACAGTGAAGCCGCTCCCGCTCCCACTCCTGCCAAAGCACGGCCTGCATGGCAAGGCACAGGAGCATGGCTCAGCATTATAAGTAAAGTTGCAAACGCGCGTGGTTTGGCAGGCTGGTAATTGACGATCATGTATCCCTTCGCAGTAGCGTGCCTGCAAGGAGTCCCCAATAGCCCCCAGGGGCGGCGGCACACAGAACTGTCCCCACCAGGAGCCATGCATTGTTGATCAGCAACGCCTTCTTGGGTCCCAGCGCATCTGCAGCCTGGCCAGCAAAGAGGGAGCCCACAACTGCGCCAACCACCACTGCAGACACCACCACTGCTCCCTGGCTGGTGAAGTCCAGGCCCAGATCTTTGGTAACCCAGAAAAGTGCTGTGTTCAGTATCCCGAGGTGGTACCCTGCGCATGCATCGCCGATGACACTGTCAAGGAAAGGACCCAGCTAGGTGACTTCCCTGCAGGTACAAGGCTGTGGGGCCTACTGTCTAGGAAACATTGCAGCAGTTGACCTGCCATCAGATGGCAGCATCAGATGGAGGGAAATAATTAGAGACAGTAAGCATTTCAAAATGGCGTTCATATCTTCAAGCGAAACGGCTTGCAGAACTCGGCATTGATCACACGGGGGAAGTTGTCTTGGATGCTCACCAAATTGATAAGAACCTAGCAGGGCAAAGCATACGGTGATCCACAACATCGCAGGGTATGCCATGATGGATTGTTTGGGATTGCGTCTCGACATTGCTACTTGCTTGCGGGGCAACGTCCCCCTAGCTGAGCACCTCAAGGATTTGCACGCTTGATCTATGTTTCTAGGTTCCACATCGACAATACTACTACAATAGCGTGTCTGGGGGATCAGCAAAGCAAAATGAACGGGACTTTAAATTTGCTGGACTTCGTGTCCAGTTTTATGGCACCCCTTGAATAGAAGCATGGGAGGGAGTTGGCTAAGGGCTTCAGAGGGCTCCTTCGCGCCAGGCAATCCAGGGCGTCTTGGCTTTGTGCCTTGCAAAAGCGTCTTCAAATTGTGCAAGTCAATCTTGTCGTGTCATTGGTATGCACAAGTGACTCCAAGGGGTCATATACAATGACATTCCACAGCTTCTTGAGCTCTGCTACCTCGACGTGCGGTGGATCTTGGGCTGTCGGACTTCTGCTTTTCGTGGGTGCTATTCAGGGTCTGAAAGCTCTTGTTCGCTTCGCCTCTGGCATATATGTGTACTATCTTAGACCTGGCAAGAATTTGAAAAGGCTAGGACAGTGGGCAGTGGTGACTGGAGCAACGGATGGCATTGGGAGGGCGTATGCTGATGGTCTAGCCAAGAAAGGTGAATCCTTGGAATTATACATTTAAGTTGATGATTTCAAAGTGCCTTGTGAGGTGCATGATGTGCATAGTGACCAGAGAGCTCAATTTGCCACGTGCACTGAAGACCCTTGTTCTTGTGAATTTTCTGGGTCGTTGCTTTCTAAAGCTCACATTAAGTTCATCCAAAAGTTGTTTTCGTATCCCCTACTCCATTGAATCCCCACCTGCACCTCGCCTGAATTCCAGTCTGCCTTTCACACAAGAAAGAGGCTGCCTCGACCTTGTATGGGAGGCATACCTGCTTGTCTTCTTCCCAGCATCCTGCATCAAACGTTCCAAAGATGAACATTGTGACAGTTCTTCAGTTTAGCCATGCATGAACGTGAAAGACTTGTCAGCCTGCAAGGAGATCCTCCGTTGCACAGCTGCTGCGGTGGCTTCCCAGCCAGGGAGGCTCGCATCTGAGCATGGTGGCACGTGCATGGGCACATTGGCAGATATTAAAATAAAGGATCCGTTCATTGCTGCTGCAGGCTTGAACGTGGTTCTCATCTCACGGACGCAGTCTAAGCTGGACACAGCTGCTGGGGAGATAGAGGCCAAGTACAAGGTGAAGACCAAGACGCTGGCTGTGGACTTTGGCAAGGCCGACGGCGCCACCTGGGCCATGCTGAAGGCTGAGCTGGCGCCGCTGGCTGTGGGGGTCCTGGTGAACAATGTGGGGGTCTCCTACCCGCATGCAGAGTACTACGAGGCCATCGATGACCAGCTCATCGATGACCTCATCAACATTAACATCCAGGCCACCAACAAGGTGAGCACTACAGCCTCGGGCTTTTAAACCTCCCTGAGATGCAGAGGTTCTGAGGCTTAACATTGTACAGTACGATATATGCATATTCAAAAGCCATGACTCTGTGAGAAGTGACCTCGGTGCTACTGGGAACGCATTCGGCTGGTGGAGGGAATGCAAGAACAACCAAGTCTGGAAAGCAATAGTCACGTTTTGCTTGACATAGTTAGCTCTTAAGGACTGGAAAGCGTGAAGAATGTTAAGAATAACTCAAAATGCACCATTGGTATCAAAGCCTGGTTCCCCAGAGAGGGTGAAGATGGATTTGTGTGTGGGGGCCAGATGACGCGCATCGTGCTGCCGGGCATGAAGCAGCGCAAGAAGGGTGCCATCGTCAACATCGGCAGTGCAGCAGCCACTGTGGCGCCTTCTGGGCCCCTGTACGCGGTGTACGCCGGCACCAAGGTGCGCCCTGCTCCCTGCCTGCCTGCTTCAGACAAGACTGCGCTTTATACTTTTTGCCTCTGTGTGTGTGATCGCCTCTAGAGCGAGCAGGGTGCTCCTGCCGGGGGGTCTGTAAGCATGCAGGGTTGGTTTGTGGGTGCTGCCGTCGCCTGCCAAGAAATGCAAGGTTGCCTTAGCTCCTTGCAATGGGCATGTAAATCGAATCAGGTCCTCATTGTGTGAGGGGTAGTAGCAACCCCCACATGAAAGCTCTAGAAGCTTTCTTGAGCGGAAGTGGAGCCTCAAACGGAATGATGTGCCGTGGCATTCATGTCATGCAAGCCTGATACTTACATGCCGGGCTGCAGGCGTACGTGGACATGTTCAGCAAGTCGCTGGACCTGGAGTACCGCCAGTTTGGCATCAGCTGCCACAACCAGGCGCCGGCGTACGTAGCCACCAAGATGTCCAAGATCCGCAAGCCCACCATGGACGCCCCCTCGCCCGCCAACTGGGTCAAGGCCGCCATCGCCCACATCGGCTACGAGGTCACCCAGTGCCCCTTCCCGTGCGTCCCTGTCCCCTACCCTCTCATCCTATCTTGTAATCCACTGGATCCACAGGCACCAGCCAGACCTCTTGTTTGTCAGCCATGTTTCTTCCTCTGCACATCATCACTTCTGTGGTGTACTGCCGCTGCTAAAAGGTGCTCCATATGGTGTTTGTCAGCGCGCAGTCTTCCAAGCATGCAGTCCACGCACTGAAGAGGTGTGACAGGCTGCTCCAGGGAATGCATGCTTGCCACTTGCCAGAGTTTTTTTTTTTCTGTTAGGAGAATTCGCTGTTTGAAGGGAAGGCGATGGATTGCAGGTACCACGGTGCGATGTGGGGCATTGTGAGCAGCGCGCCGCTGTCTGTGGTGAACCTGTACCTGCTGCACTTCCACCTGCTGCTGCGCAAGAAGTACTACAAGAAGCTGGAGCGCGAAGCCAAGGCCAAGGGCCAATAGACTCGTATCGTCAGTGGGAATGAACAGTTGTGACAGCATGTTCAGCGCTACTTTGCTAGATGCAATCACGGCAGTGGCGAGCAGGCACTCAGCACTGATGATGTGCTACACTGAGAAGTTGATCACCTGAAAAGGAGGAAGAGGTTGTGCAGGATCTACTGGACACTGATCTGAGGAACCTGGAGCGTTACTTTATTGATTTGGGATCTTTGCATCACTTGAGAATTGAGAGTGGGGCATTGCCATGGCAGCAAAAGGGATTGACTCGAATGTGCACCTGACTGAGAGTCAAACCTTGTCCTTTCAAGGCAAACCTGTACTCTGCTGGCGGCACTGACGTCGGTGTAATCATGTACTATGCTGGAAGATCTTCAGTGCATATTATCCCACAGCATCGGAACCGGCAACCTTGCATACACACATGCACCTACAGCGCTAGCATTGACGAGCATGCCAAATGAACCCGGTCCAAAAAAACAGCAGAGCCTCTTGAACATTCAATAGCAGCTCTGCCGTATGCTGAATGTGTCACCAGGATCTAATGCCGCGCAGCTTTTTGTTCCTCCTCCCCCATTTGCACAACCATGGCAAAACAACTCCGCTACACATAGCCCAAATAGCGCAGCAGTCTTTCCTACACTTCTATGTGTCAGCTGCTTGGTGCCCAGCCGCAAGGAGAGAAGCTTCCAGGAAACAAACTGAAACTGATCAGGGCCAGTAGTGGATGCGGAGGCCGCGGCTGCGCAGCTTGTGGAATGACTGCATGGCGTCCTCCATGGATACCTGGTCCTCCAGGTTGAAGATGTCCTTGCCAAAGTGCAGCTCGTAGAAGTACTCGGCCACGTACTTGGCGGCGCCGGCCTCCTGCAGGAAGGGCTTGAGCATGCCCTCCTCCACTGCCACATTCCCCTCCACATCCATCTTCACTACTATGAAGTCGCCTGCACCGCAGCGCTCACACCATAAACCTGAAAGCTATGAATTATAGCCAGGCGTGCTTATATGAAAGCTTTTTTATATGGAGTCTGCCCGGGCCTTGCCTTTCACTGCTCGGGGTGATTGAGCGCCGCAGAGACAGAGCCAGGACTGTCTTCAAGCAGCCCTGCTTTGCATGTCAGTTCCAAGGTGCCAAGTTTACAGGTCATCAGAAGCCTTGGAAAAATATATGAGATTCACTAATACACATGGCAGTCACATTGCACACATCTGCAGGAGGGGGGCTCAAAGGGCGTTGCTTGCTGGCCACCACTTCTGAAGGGTCTTCACTCTGCTGGAGAAGGACTGGCAAGAGCTTGAAAGCAGCACACCTGGCTTGTAGACGCTGCGGATGATGTTCATGGGGTAGGAGGGTGATTTGTGGTTGCCGCTGATGGCAAAGTTGTAGAAGTGCAGCTTGGGCTGCATCTCCTCCGGCACATACTTCCAGTACTTCTGGTAGGGGTCCTTGGCAAGCTGCAGCAAAGCCCCACAGAACAAAAACTCACGCATTGATTGCTTCATACACAGTATTCTGTCACATGATCACTGTAATTGGAAAGGAATTTTTTGTAATTGCCTCCACTGACTGCGCATTATTTGCACTATTGAAAGACCAGAAAAGTAACAATTAAGTACAAGGTTGTTAGCTTACCTCTGGGGACACCTCCCAGGCCCAGATCTCATCAAAGTCAACGCCCAGCGCCTTGTAGCGATCGGTGACCCATGACAGGCTGGTGTTGTAATGGGATGTGCCCAGGTCGAACAAGTACCTGCACAGAGAGCAGCTATGTTAATGAGTTGGGGGCTTAGACCGCTTGGCATCCTGGCCATCAAGCATGCAGACAGAGTAACACAGCCATGGTGAAAACATTGCACAGGATGTCAAACGGGTCAAAAAGAAAGGCGCGCACTTGCGCCCTGGGTAGACAGCCCGGAAGAACTGGGATGGCACCGCGTTCATGATCAGGTACTCCCGATCCTCGACTGGCACCTCCTGCAGTTTGCACCACACGTCAGCTGAGGTGCTGACCCCCTTGCCACAGCGCGGCGGCACTAGACGAATGGCACTCTGCAATCTTGAGGCCAGCCAGACCGCGGATATGTGCCAGAGAAGACAGATGAGCCTTCATGCTGACCCAATGTGGTCCCTTGGAACCCGAGGTGCCAGCTTGGCCTGTTTAAAGTGACAGCACCTGATGTCAAGAGGTGTTATGAAACATAAGAAATTCTGGCAGGGATCAGGATGCGGACCTCCTTGGGTTTGTTGGGGAATGGGCAGGCGCCCCAGTAGGGGTTGCGCAGGTGGCCCACCAGCGGCTCCATGGGAATCTCCAGGCTGCGAGGCAGCCCGTTGCTCGGGCACACATTCCTGCGCACAGCAGCATCAATGCAGCTGTACTGTCAAGGCTGACATGTGCACACGATATAAAGGTTTGTGACTTGACTATAAAGGCATGTAAGACAAGTGAACAGTAATGGGTGCACATGGAAAAAATCTGGCAGATGCCCTAGCATCTGGTTGTGCAGATGACAGCACTCAATGCCTCAATTTTTTGTCATTATTATTGCACGTTTTCAAGTCCTCAAGGACTATGTACGTCAAGCAACACCTGAATAATTGCTCTCCAGTCTTCTCAGTTCTTGCACTTCCTCCACCAGTCATATGGATGCCTCAATATATGCCTTGACAAGTGAACAACATGTACAGAGAACCTGCATATGCTACGGATGACAGGTAGGTGCATGATCAGGGAGAGATGCTGAGCTGCACCTGTAGACGAATTTGGGGAAGGTGGTTGCGTTGAAGGCGGCCAGAGTGGACTGGGAGGGTCCAGTCTCGTTGTAGCGCTGTGCCATGGCCATCCAGTGCTCCACGCGGTCGGTGTGCTTCTGCATTGTCTCGCAGATCTTGGTGCTGTACTCTGACGCGTGCAGGTGCCAGTCAGCCTCCCAAGCGGATGGCACGTACTCCTGTACATGTGGAAAATGACATTTTCATTTTTAGCTTGGATGGCATAGGGTTCCCATCATCAGATACTTTTTAAGGAAGTAAAGCTGCTCAACGAGGAGCAGCATGGACGTCAGCACTTTTGCAGTTGCAGAGATATTGGATCTTTGAAGCCGCGATCTGCTACGATGAAATGAGCAGTGGGAGTGATAAGGGGACGTTGTTGCTTTTACAGACGAGCGACCTATGCCCTGCAAATGACCCCTATGACACGAAGGCACGTCCTAGGAGACTTCTTCTCTAATAGATTGGGTTTCGGAAGAATTTATCGTAAGCAGCGCACCACAAACTCGTACGACGGGGCAGACTTGTGGCAGCCCCGCTTCCCTCCAGTGTATACTGATGCTGCTCCGCCGGCAGGTAGTTGCACGCTGATCTTATTCGGGTTGTGCCAGATCTGGGAACTGCTGACAATAGGAACGCTGTTTACGGCACAGAGCACAAGCGCGCATCTCAGAACGGTCGAGCAAGAAGCCATCCTGTGAATCTTTGCCAATCACAAGTAAAGTCAAGTAGATGGATTATTCCATTGCGATGCTTCTCAGATGACGTGTGAAGGTTTGATACATTGCTTGTATCCGGAAGAAATGAAAGTGGCCGCCTTTGGGACCATTTGTTCAGTCAGCTGTTACTGCGCGCTTTCATACGCTAGACGCCCTTTACCCCTATCTAGGCTCCTCTAACTCTCCAATTTGGCGAGTAGATTTCCATTGCATGCGCGAGCTTGACATCAACAACATCAATCTTGTTCAAAATGTTACGCGTAATCACTTCATTTTTGAGCACACACGCCCCCAATGCTTGGAACCTGAAAGTTGATATCATGATGATCATGATCATGGTGATCACCAGTCCCTTACACAGATCATCTGCATGATGCCGCATCTGTGGTCTCACACCGTGTGACACATGACATCATGATGTGCACAACAGTTAAACTTCAGTTTGGAATTGGACACACATTCGCCTGGGACACAATTGAGAAGACAGAACAGGTGTTCCGTTGCGGTTTGGTGAAGCGCCTGCAATTGCCACAATGTCACTTCCCCAAGGCCTGCATATATATTCCCAACTTGCTTGAAGCACGCTCAATGCTGCATGATGAAAGAGAATGCATCCATTCCACCGATATTCCCAACGCTCAGTTTGGGCCTTTTTGACTGCACAGGCTCAGCTCGCAGAAGTACACACACTGCATCACGGGTACTCGGTCGATTCTCCTGTCTCGCCCGGCTTCTCCCGCGGATTGGCCTGCCTCCTCCTCTGCGCCAGCTCCTTCGGCAGCGGCGTTGCCAGCCCCGGTCCGCCAGCCTGTCACACTCACACAGCACCGCTTCAGCCCTCCTCTTGCGCTATACACCTGCAACAGTACTTCATCTCCCGCGCCCTATGCTCCTCAACATTACACACGCGTCTGCAGATTGCGAGCAAGCATGCAGGAGATACAGCCGCAAATGAGCCCAGGGCAGCACCGTGGTGGAGCCGCCTCTGCCCCGAGAGCTGCCGCCGCCCCGCCGGCCGCCACCGCGGCCTCGGACCGCGGCTTCGGACTGGGCCATGCGCGCGTTGGCGCGGTGGACGGCCTCGGCGTAGGCAGCCGGCGCGGCGCGGTTGTTCATGTCGTGGGCGATGACGGTGATGAGGGGCTTGCGCTGGTTGTACGCGCGGCACTCCCGGATGAGGCCCTCCTCCACCACTCGCTCCACTGCTAGCAGCGACGCGTCCGGCCCCAGCCGCATCACTGCCGCCTCCGCCGCCTGCCGCATTTCACACATGATGCAGGCTCAGCTGCAAGAGCTCTCAAAAACGCGGTCATAGCCCTTCCTAATGCCCTCCACACGCCCAGGACATGCCCAAGAGAAATGTTTGCATCGGGCAGTACATCCAGGAACATCACCAGAGGTTTGATTGGGCAAGGGAGATTCAACAGCAGCTGAGCTTCTGCAAGAGAATGGCTACAAGAGATGTCATCTAATATGAGGACTCACCCGGCAGAGTTCCTGGCCAAGGCGGCCCTGATCGGTCCACATAGCGAGCGTCTTTACGCGCACGCGCGCGTGCAGCCGCTGCGGCACGTCCCCGGCCTCGGCGCCGTCAGCAGCACCCTTGCGCGGCGCGACGCGCCCCGACGTGGACGCCTGCCCCTGCGCAGCCGCTTGCGCTGCCGATTGCGGCGGGCGCATGACGGCCACGTCCGCGATCACGCAGCCCTCTGTCGAGATTGTTGTGCGCTCCTCCAGTGCCATCTCCTCCGAGGTTCCCGTGCCCTGCTCCCAGACACAGCCAACAAATATCAGCAGCCAAAGATCTGCAAGGGGAGCAGAACACACTTCTTATTCTTCACTGATCAGTTTCCATCTGCAAAGCCTTCACCTTCGCCTGACCATACTTGACATTTGATGCTGCTTTCCAACTTGCAAGGTGATTTGATGGATGTCTGCTACGATATTGTGGAATGAACAGGGCTGGACACCCCAGACTCTTTGCATCAGCGAGCGCGGCAACAGCGCCAGAATATAGAGCAGCAAAGCGCGCACCCTGCCGCCATCGTTGTAGAACATCTGCAGCTTGGCCTCGCCAAGCAGCTGCATACTGCCGGTGGAGATGGTCTTGCCGTTGCGGCGGGGGGAGACCCCCAGGTACTGCCCGTTACGGATCACGCTGGTGTCCCTGATGCCGATGTCCCGCGCCAGCTGCGCGTGCGCGCACAGGAACGCATACTCCCCGTGCACCGGCAGGAAATGCTGCGGCTTCACTAGCTTCATCACCTCCTCCAGCTCCTCCCTGGAACACATTTGCACACCCAGCGTCATCTCATGCACAAGCATTAGCTTTAGGGGCATATAATAATCCTTACAGCTGCAGCAGTATCACACGCGGTTCCCTGCCGAAAGAGGCCAGGTCAGACTGCTGTGCAGGTAAACGTCCTAGCCGTCCTTGGGCTTGCCGGATTCAAGAGGGACCCCACCACCCGGGGGGGCACAGTGCTCAGGATGAGGTTTCACAAGCACATGACATGATGTGTGGGGGATGCTATCGAAAGGGTGTGGATGGTGGGATGTGCACCTGTAGGCGTGGCCTGATGTGTGCAGGTTCTCGTTGCGAGACATGGCAATCTCGGGCCCAAGGCGGCTGATGTTGTTCATCATTTCAATCACGCGCGTGTCATTCCCAGGGATGACCTGCAACATGCGAGGTCATCACCACAGCCAAAGAATAGAGAGCCTTTCTTCAAGGGGATGACCTGCAGCAGGGCAGAACTAACCACAGCTAAATTAGATGAGCTTTCTTTCAGCTTGCATGGCGAGGCCAGAAAGGCACAAAATGCGCTTACCTTTGCTGAGTAAAGAATGAGGTCGGAGGGGTCCAGTCGCAGGAGGGGTGAGGCCCCTCGCGAAGCCAGGGACAGCGCCGCTCGTGGCTCAGCCTGCAGCACAACAACTCTCACGCCACAGCAAAGCATGCTATAATTCCAGATTGCTTTCACATGACGGATTTTCACAGGCGCAGATCCTCTCTGCTGGGCAGCAGGGGCATGGTGGCCTCATTTCAGCTACTTCTTGCAGAGATAGTGCGGTGGCTGCCTGATGTTCAGAAAGAATGCGGCAGAGGCAAAAGCAATGCATAGAAGAGTCTGTCTCAGGAGCTCAGTCTGGGCATGGAGGGAGCGCTACCTGGGAGCCTGTGGTGACAACAAGCAGCTCATTGGGATCCATGCCATCCATATCCTCCTGGCTGACCAAGTCCTTGGGGTCAATGGGCGCCCTGCCCTCCCTCTGCGCTGCCTCCAGGTACGTGGTCAGACTCATGCCAATGAAGCAGATCTTCCTGCCTGCTGCATCTGCTGCTGCCTTCACGCTTGCTAGCCTGAATATCCAGGAAGACAAGAGCATTCAGGAGGCACTCTTTTGGCTCCAAGCAAGTCATGCAACTTTGTCCACCAGGTACAGCAGAAGGAAGCATAATGACGGTCATGATATTTATTACATGGTGGCCCTGCCTCACCTGTGCAAATTTGAAGCGAATTGTGTGGTGATGATCCGCCCCTTGCCTTGATGCCCCATAACGCGCGTGATAAGGGCATCTCGCACTGTGGTCTCGCTTAGCGTGCGGCCAGGCGACAGCACATTTGTGGAATCGCTCATGAACAGAGCCACTCCCTCTTTGCCTGCGAAGACATCCCTCTGCTGAAACTAGGACACAGAAGATTGCATGAGGTAGGTTTGCATACCTAAAAAAGGGGTGGATAAAACCCAAAGAGGAGGTGAAACTCACTAACTGCCTCAAATGTGTTGCGGTCGAATTTATCCCCGTCCATAGGATCCTCATCAATCTTCCAGTCCCCTGTGTGCACTATGTTCCCATGCTCGCTCCTTAAAATCATGCCACAGCAGTCCGGAATAGAATGCGTCACCCTGATTGGTTCACACCTGCACAAGCAAGCACTTCTCAGACACTGTTGGCAAGTGCTTGATGAGTCACAGAGACTAATCAGAGACCGAGGGAGCGGTGCTCACTCAAAGGGCCCCAGTTGGAAGCGCTCATTCATTTTAAAGGTCTTGAAACGGGACTCGTTCCACAGGCTGTACTCCTGCATGCGCCGCTTTATGAGCTGCATGGCAAAGCCACCCGAGTAGATGGGCGTGTCTGGGTCAAGAGCAGGCACCACCTGCAGAGACACACACAGGCATGTCACTTCATGTGTGAGCTCCACTTTCTGTTGGGTAGAACTTGTGTAGCTCATCCCGGACACAACAAACTACTATGCAAGAGGTCTAGATGAGTGTTTGTTTGCTCACCCAGGGCATGGCGCCAATATGGTCCTCATGACCGTGAGTGATGATGACTGCCTCAATCTTGTCCCGCCATCGATGCAAGAAGCTCGTGTCAGGCAGGATCTTCTGCATGCCCAGGTCCGTGAAGCTGCACGTATAGCACGTTTGTTGCAGATCTGCTTGTGAACACGCCAAGGGGTATGAGCACTGAGGCGAGCATGTTGCGATAGAAACGTACTCAGGGAACATGAGTCCTGCATCAATGAGGATGTATCTGTCTCCAACGCCGACGAGCATGCAGTTCATCCCGATCTCACCAAGTCCACCGATGGGCAGGATCCGTAAGGGTGGACCCTCATCTGGAGGAGGCCCTGGGAAGGGCCTGTTGCTTGCAATATCACCACTTTAGATCGTTTAGTACACACATGCATGCAGAACATTGTACACATTGCAGAGGCACGACATGCACCTGTTTTGAAGATGCGATAGTGCTGAGCCAAGATGCTGCACCCCATCGCTGCTGATGTACTGCCTCTGCCGTTTTTTCGCTGCAGCATCCAGTCAAACGTTATAGCAGCCCAAATCCATTGAAGGCTTACAACTGCTGCAAACTTTAACATTCTTTGCTTCACACAATGAACAAGCTTTCCCAAGACGTAATTGACTTCCAACAAGGAGCTTTGGCAGCAAGTTTTGCAGTGGCGGACCTGCTTGACAGACAAGGCTTTTTCTGGACCTATCTGTGGTTTGAACAGGGCAACATCTTCCTCCTCGCCTCAGAAGTAAAATTGAGCTGCCTTCCCTCGTCAGCAAATGGCTGCACTGCAAATGGGGTAAGAGTGCAGCATTACAAAACGTCATTAATACTTTCTCGTCAGCTCAATTTGCCCTACCGCAACATCCCAGATGATATTTTACAGTGTATAAATAAATTGGCATGTATTGCAATCGCATCCAAGTTTCTTTCCTTCCAAAACTTGCAGAAAAACAGAAACGAGCAGCCAAAAGTTCATCTTCTGCCAGCGTGGCTCTGGGCCCTAGTCCAGTCAGCTGATCACTTCATGAAACCCTACCATGCATTTCTTGGACTCACGACTACCTGACTCACAGGGATTGAAAAATGGAATGAAGCGGGCAACATACAAGTGCCGAAAAAGAAACCATGAAAGATCTTCTATCACAATTTCAAGGGGATACCAACGTAATCGCGAACCTGATCACATGCCTCTGAGTGGACCTGTGTGATGCTTGAGTTGTGATGATTGGTAGTCTTCGCCGCAGAAGCTATTGTCAATATCAATGAGCCTCAAAGCATCAATAGTTGGCTTGCAAATCAAGCAATTGAAAGGCGCTTTGCAGTACCTTGCGAAAATTGGTGATTTGTTTTCCAACATAGTCTGCGGGATTTTAGTTTTTGTGCAAATTTCTGACTTCCTGCAGCTCTAAATCATCAATCTACGTTAATCAACACATCTGTGGTGCCACAGGCGCTGAGTTGCTCATTGAAGCCCTGCCAGAGAAGGTGTGGGGTGCTCTCACAACGGAAGTTGTGTTGAACAAGCTACACAAATCGTTGAGGGCATAATGCACTATTACTGACAACATCGGGGATATATGTGTGCACCATCTCACTCCTTCAAAATAACACCCTCAGGAATGCTGCGTACTGAGGGGATCAATTTTCTGTGCTTGCAGCTGATATTGCGGAGCATTAATTCCTCTCGGTCAGCTTATGCTTCAATTACCTACACGAATGCCTTCTTCGATGCATACAACGTGTTCGGATCAAACGTTGTGCAAGCAGGTGTCCTCGCAAAGGTGAGTGCGCAGACCTTGCTCGGAAGAGTGCCTGCAGCAGTGCCTGCTGTTGTGATGCACAATTTGAGCGTCAATTGCCTCTTCCATACAGCAAGCACTGGCGCTCTTCAGAACACAGCGGATTTTGAAGATTCACTTGGAGCTGGACAGCGCCGGCAGCAAGCTCATTGCAGAGGTATCAGCAGAAAATGGTAAGCTCAAGACACAAATGTCACCCCTGAGACATCGCATGTACAGGAATTTGTCTGCCCCTGAGGAGTGTAGCATGGACTCTGAAGCGAGATTCAGGGGTCCTGAATGTCATGGCGATGCATGCAGGTCTGGAGAAGCAGTACAAAATCCCTTGCATGGATTCTGAAATACTCCAGACCAGCGTAGACAAGGACACGTTCCCCACCTGTGTCAACGCTGCTGCAAATGAGCTGAACAAGTGAGCCCCGTACCCTGCAAGGCAGTGCCTAATGCAAAATAATAGGCATGCAGCACAATCATGTATTTTAAGTAGGAAGAAGAGTCAATGTGCATGCAGGTTGCTCTCAAGCTTCCAGTACAATTTGGAGGAGATCACAATCATTGCAATGCCAGAGGACTTGGAGGATGGGGCACAAGGGAAGCAGGGGAAAGCAGTGCAGCTGCACAGCTTTGTTGATCCTGCCAAAGGTCCGGCTTTCCTTTCAATGTTTAGCCGTAGTGTTGGGAATATTTCACGTTGTGTTTCCAAGTATCAAAGAATGTGCCGGTTAATTGCAGGGCATGCTGACAGAACGCTGCACACCCAGCTATCTGTGGACACACATGAGGTCTTTCTGGACTATCAGCATAATTCTCTTGAAGCCAGCGATGTCACCTTCAACCTGAAGGACTTCAAGGCCATGCTGATTCTGTGCGAGGGCCTGGGTGCAAACGTGACCATCTGCTTTGATCAGCCCGGCAACCCTCTGCTCGTACAGCCCTTGTTCCACAGCAACAACCCATTGGTAGGCCTCTGACTTGATCACACACAATGTGTAAACAATCCTCGCCCATTTCTTTGTTTGGACACATCTCTGTGTCTAAACCCCTGCATTCCCTGCACTGGTGTGGTTGGTTCTCAGAGACATGCACAGTATGACAACCTAGTAGTTAGACCACTTGGGTATTGGGAGGTTGAAATTTGGGAAGCTGCTGGGAAGTCAGGGAGCTGAGAAGAACTCACAAGGAAATTGTGTGCAGGAGGAGTATGTGCGGGCCGAGCTGGTGCTGGCAACGCTGCTGGAGACAGCGCGGCTGGGCGACTCGGGCCCTGCCACAGTGGCGGCCAAGGCGCGCAGGCGCGTGGACACTCCCGGTGGCGGCCAGATCCCCGGAGACACTCCCTGGCGGCCTGGTGACTATTCAGTTAAGCAGCTCAGGGACTGTGGGATTGTTGTGGCAATCAGGAGGCTCATGTCAACAGCCAGTCATGATTCTGGCAAGTCAACCAGTATGAAGCCTTTGCCAGCAGACAACTGAGACTGCTTGTTGCAGATTGGTGTCCAGGCGTCATCTTAGATGCATAGCCAGGCATGTTACTGGCTAACTTTGTATATGAGGTAGAGGGTTCTGATGATGATGCTCATGCTGGGCAGCTGTACGTGAGTGATGGCTTGTCTATGGGTGTGTGCAGATGGGCAGGCAGCTGGCTCCCCTGGCCATGGCAGACTGCAGAGCGTCAATCGCTCTGGGGCGGCAGCAAACACTGGACACCAGCCGAGCCGCTTCAAAACCCGCACTGAACCCCCACGGTGAGCAGGAAACATCTTGACTGATTCTTTTGGACGCCTGCTGCATCTTGGCTCTCGTGCGATTGAATCGAAGACAGTAAGCTGTTTTTGTGACGCGAAAGAGTCTCCTGTTGCAGGGCTTGAGCAGAAAATTTCCTTGCTATTTTGGTATCACCTGCTATTTTACAACATTGCAGGTTTCTGGACTCACCCGCACAGCCACCCTCAGCAGCAGCTCATGGGAGCGGCAGAGAGCTTGATGATTATGCTGGTCCATCCAATGGAACAGCAGAAACAGCTCGAGGACATGGTGGGGCACCCCTTCAACTGTTTAAAATCTGACTTTTCTGGAAATGCATGTTCACTTTCACCCTAATAGAATGGATACCAACAATGTCTTCATTGTGTCTTTCTGCTGCATGTCATGAGAGTCACCACGATGTGGCTTTTCACTGCCTGCCAGGGAACGGCCTCACACGATCGCGTCACACCCCTCTGGGCAGGCGGATCGATGCGGCATCGGAGAGGAGCAGCTTGTTTGGTTCAGGGCTGAGCAGTGGTGCTGCTGAAGGCAATGCTCCACCTCTTGACATTTTCCCTTTCCACCCTTAACTTTCCTGCAGCAACATTTGCCAGAAGTATGTAGGAATCTCGCCAATTGATGATTGCTTGATGCCTGGCCAGGTGATAACATGGGGCCCAGCAGCCGTCCAGAGGGGGGCTCAATGCACGGGGGAGGAATCGGCTTGATAGATGATGGCGGCTCAAGGCCAGAGGTGCACTACGAAGATGCAGGCTACCACAGCATGCCTGTGGATGAGCGCGGGCGCCAAACCATCCCATCGGGGCTCATCGATGATGGCTCGCACAATCCTTCACTCTTCAGCAACGAAGACCAAGGTGGAGATCCCTATCATGCAGCGCAGACACTTTGGTGCTGTTGGCATGCAGTCACTTACATCCTTGAGTGAAAAACACTTGGATGCTGACCTTGGGATTCTTTTGGGATTGCAGCGTTGCCATCTGGCATTGAGGGACGAGACGGAGCCAGGCCAGATCCCCAGTGGAGTGGCAGGGTTGCTCCCAGCGCAGCGCATCAACACATTGAAGAACCAGTCGGGCACCAAGGGCATGCAGCTGGTGCTTATCAGGACAGCGAGTGGCAAGATGGTGGGCCCATACAGCGCAGATACCTTGCAGCTGAGATGTATGACGATGATGAGGAGGACATGGATGATGATGAGGCAATTCCAGGGACTCCATGATCAGAAAATTTATATCCATCATTGCAAAATTACATGATTGACATGCTTTGGGCCTGTGTTTATATTTTTTCTTGCAGCTGTAAAGTGCACATGAGGTCCTGAACACATCAGGATGATCCTCCTTTGGTATATTCAGTACATTCACACTGTGTACATGGCGTGCGTTCCGGATGATCCCACAGGTTCCAAGCAGCTGCGCGTCAAGTTTTGGGCACATCATGACAGCCCTCAATTGCAAAAATGAGCGCCCTGAAGGTCTGCCAGACGGCCGTATTGTTTGTGAAGCACATTGCCCCGCCACCACGGAACAGCTGCGCCTCCATTCGATTCATGTCCCCAAAGCACACTGCTCCCTGCCCTCCATTCCAGGATGCATCCTGGTCCGCATTTGGAATTGACACACTCCACTTTGAGTGATCGACCGTATTGTCCCAGCCACGGTTGGCTGCTCTGATGTACACATGCCTCACATTCAAAGATTCATACTGTGTGGTGGGCGGGCACTGTGAGGGAATTGCATTGCGCCCATTCAGCCAGCTCTGGACCACCATGCCTGCCCCAAAGTGTGGCTCAATGACATCCTCATATATGCCGAGGCCATGCAGCGGCGTTGTTGCTTTGGCAAACGCCATGAAAGGCTCTCCTCCTGAAGATGTCACAGGCTGGCTAGCCTGTGCGACTATTCCTGGATATCCTGCATTGACACTGTGCTGCTAACTCTTGGGGCTTTGACAAGCTCTCCTGTACAGGCCCCGAAGAAATCCCAGGAACCAACAATTCTTGCCCGGATTATGGACAGGAGCAAAACATTATAAAGGATATGTGGCATTTTCCTTACCTCCAGTGACAAGATCTGCCATTGCCGGATAGGCGAGGGTGCTCCAGAGCGGCAGCTTCCACTCATAAAGGAATAGGGTTGGCAAGCGCAGCAGTGTCGCCACATCATTGAGTGCAGCACGTCTCATGCTTATGCACATGAAGTTCTGGCCCTCCAACAGTTGTCCCCAAAATTCCTCGCAGCATATGCCTGCTTTGCAGGTCCTGCTCCGTCAATTGCCCAAATGTTGCTCATTGGCATTAGCCTGAATCTCAGGCATTGCCACAGAAATGAAGGAGCACATCAAAGGGGGTGCTGCACCTGTGTATGAACCATCGCTGGGATTGTTGGGGAATTTGGGTGCACTGTGGACCAGCCAGAATCCGCCATCTTGCTCAAAGCCGAGCACGCCTGCACAGAGATCCTGTCATGCAACAGCATCATGAGGGCACTGGCACAGACGTCACCCTGCACCTGCTCACAGCAGCTCACCTTTGGCGTGCGCAAGATGGAAAGAGACGGTGCCGTTTGGCCACTCGTCATTGTACATGACATAGCCTGGTCCCCCAGAGTACAGTGGCTGCAAAGTCTCGGCAAGGGCATTGCCCCTAGTGCCTTTCAAGTTACTTTGCAACATCCACTCAAGACCTGCGGTGTGCACGCATCCTATTTAGCAGTGCAGGGAGGGGATCCTGGACGGCAGCAGAAAGTAAGGAGGGCCTTGGCATACCTCCCAAGGGACCTGCGGGATAGGAGCTGTCGACGTACACATACTGGCCGCCATGCGGAAGCTTGAGGATCAGCCACCTGAGCTGCACATGGTGGAAATGAGTACGACTGCAGGTGCATAGCATGGGTCCTGCTGTGTTGCAGAAATGAAGTCTTCGAGAGGATACTGCCGTGAAGGGCGACTCACCAGTCAACAGCGTTTTTTGATGCATCTCTGCAAGTGATGCTCTGTCCCCTAGAAGAGGTTGACAGGAGCAAAGTGCAGAGGAAAATCAAGACCACCGCCATCATTCGCAGCAAAGCCTTCCATATGTCCTTGAATCAATCACTTCTCAACTAACATGAGCATCTGAAGACGTGGGTGCAGAGTCACAGCTACAAAGGCCATATTATCACGTATTTGACCTCTATCGGACACATCAATGGCTCCGAGAGGCGCTCAGGAGAAGCGCTGAGGGCCCACGACGGTAACATGCAAGCCATAAAACACGAAAGTCGTCGTTGAGGCACCGCGATCGCTTCGATCTCAACCCTGCAGGCTGCTTTCGGAGATGTGTCCTGCTGATTGTCCTGCTGGCAAGAATTTGAGGTCAATTGATTGCAAGGGTGATTGCTGGTGCCAGCATGGAACCCTGAGCGCGCGTTCTTTGGTGCTTTCTTTCTCGAAGCTTGCGACTGGACAGAGCGCTGACAACTCGTGAGGAGCATCGGAATCGGAAGAGTGGCCCAGTCTCAGACGTGAAAGGGTCATTGTTGCGGTGGTGTCAAGAAGCCATGCAGCAGGGACATAGGTGACCTCTCGTATACGGTGTTTGCGAGCGAGCAATCATCGACACACTTCATTCGGGACTGTAGCATACAGCGAACATGGCCGTTTCAGCGAACAACGGCTGGGTCGATTCCTACCTCGAAGCACTGGTACGACTCCAATTGTGGCTGGCAATCTAGGTCGTTGTGCAGATATGCCTTTATATCTCCGGACGTCACGAACAGGACTGAACTACCTGTGCTTGTTGAATATTTTCCAAACATGTTGTTTCCTTTTAGTGATTAGTCGTGATGGTGCATGGAAGCTGCCTGCCTCTGAACGGCCTGCTGCATGGGGGTACACATCAAGTTGTCAGCTTGCTCATACCGATTGGTGTGCTGCAGCTGAGCTATGGGCTGTCTACGGAATACTCCAAAAGCCCGGCGAATGCTAAATCAGATAACATCGACGCAGATCGGCAAATATATGCGAAGTACTATGTGTCCCAAATCATGCAACTGGGAGAGGAGGGCATCCGGGATGCTTGGAGCAAGGCAAGCTGCCCCTTCCATGCGCAGTCAATTCTTCTCAGTTTTCAAGCGGAGTGTTCCTGAGGGGTTCAGCAGCAGTTGGATTTGGCAGTAGCTTCTGACCACCTTCACTCCATCAACATGTGTGCCTGGAGAAATATGAAACGAAGAATTTGGGAGCAGGAATACGGCCCAAAATACTGAAGTTTGTTAGGAGCATACTTTATCGACATGCCCAGCGGACAGATTGGTCACTCTGGTGGTGGAGAGCTTCATGTTGGCTCCTGAGCGGAGAATCATCTCAGAAGATGCCATGCGCCTCCAACCCCTTGAAGAAGGGTGTGAAGTGCGCTGGACACCAAGAGTAGCATGGAACTGTGGCAAGAGCCAGTTCCAGCAAAAAGGATGGGCAAACACTTCCCGACATACTCCAGACACATGCAGGCGACGTCGGCGAGGCATTATGGGGAGAAGGACGCGCGGCTGGAGTACCTGAGCTGGCGGGTGTGGTTCATGAAGCGCAACCGCGCGCTGGCCAAGGCCGACGCACAGCTGCGCGCGGCCGCCGGCATCGTGGATGATGTCAGCCGCCCCCACGCAGATGACGAGACATCCGACGATGAGCAGTTGCTGCCGGCCAACTCCACCGGCTCCAAGGGCGTCTCCTTCAAGCTGCCCAAGAAGGAGCCTTCCCTGCAGAAGGTGATCTCGCTGATCCAGTGCCCGGCATACCCATGCAGCATTAGTGGGGGGCCTGCAGTGAGTTTTTGGGTTATATTGGGGTGGGCGCACAATAGTCTGTGTGTTATATTTGTCTCATTCTTGATTCCAGTGAGATTATTGGTCCCGTGTGCTATTTGCAATAGGGATGCAGTAGGCTGAGGGACATGTGCATGCGCAGGTGAAGGAAGGGGAGAAGTATGTGGACGAGGGGAAGCGGCCGCCGTCGATCCTGACAAAGCCAGTGCAGAAGGACCCCTCCGTGGACTTCCTGGCGCAGGAGTACGTCACCAGCCCGCCGCCGCCGGACTCCGACAAGGACCTGTTTGAGGGGCGCGTGGACGGCCTGTACCTCGTGCTCATTTCGCTGCACGGCCTTGTCCGCGGCGAGCGCATGGAGCTTGGCGCAGACCCCGACACCGGCGGCCAGGTGCACTTTGCATCCCAACTGGTCAAACTTTGAAGCTGCAAAGTCCAATGCGGGAGGCCATTCTGGCAAGCGGACCATTTGGCAGTCTTGCAGGACTTCATGCAATGAGGTGCGCATCAACTGGGGCCATGCTCAGTTTTTATGTAGCACAGCAGTGGGCGAGAGCATGAAGTTCATAAAAGGGGACCAAATTTCTCTGTGCTCAAAGGTCTATATATAATTTGGGTGGTCTGATGCGCATCTGCAGGTGAAGTATGTGGTGGAGCTGGCGCGCGCGCTGGCGCAGCATCCGGCGGTGTTCCGGGTGGATTTGCTGACAAGGCTGATCCAGGACCCGAGCGTGGATCCGACCTACGGCGAGCCTGAGGAGGTGCTGTGGAAGGCCCCCGACGACCACGGCATGGGCGGCGCGTACATCGTGCGCCTCCCCTGCGGGCCCCCAAAGACCTACCTCAGGTGCTTCCACCCGCCACTTGCCTTCAGTTTGTCTCGTGCCTACTGACACTTGAAGTTGAGAATTGCCTCATGAACCAAGCCAGGCCTTGCTTTCGCATCCTTTCTTTGATGCCATGTGATAGCTTTCATGCCCATCTGGGTTTTAGCGTCCAGGGGTATCATTTGTAGCTGATAGCGGCCGTGCAGCAGTGGAAGCTGCTGCTGCGCGTTAGGCAGGTCCTGGCGGGCATGCAGAGGAGAAGGACAGAAGTATAGGTCTTCAAAGCTTGCTATATGCGAATGAGGATGTAGCGTCATTTGGGAAAGTGCACTGAGCGGCTGGGCTTGTCATCGTGCAGGAAAGAGAAACTCTGGCCGCACATCCGGGAATTTGCGGACAGGGGAGTGGCGCACACCAAGCACACGCTGGTGGCACTGGGCGAGGCGGGCACCCCCTGCGAGCTGTACGCGGTGCATGGCCACTACGCTGATGCGGGCGAGGTGGCCGCGCTGATGTCATCCACCCTGGGCGTCGACATGGTCATGACCGGCCACTCCCTGGGCCGCAACAAGCTGGAGCACTTACTTGGTACGGCTTTCCAGTGCCAAAGGCTTCCTGAGGCACCCACAGATCATGTCTCCAAAGAAACAAGCGTCGCATGCTGTTTCCTGCACTGATGCTGTCTGATCCAATGAGAGGTTATGAGCAAGCCACTATGTAGATGATTCCAGGGACCAGGCGTGCAGACTCACTACTTTGGATGACAACTCTAAATAGTTTGGTGCAGCAATGGCTGCTATCAAGTGTCTGGGTGACAGCACATACCCTTTCCTACAAAGAGTTTAATAACCCACATGCTGGACCTGCAGGCACCATGAGCAAGAAGGAGATTGAGGAGAACTACGCCATCAGCCGGCGCATTGAGGCGGAGGAGCGCGCCCTGGAGACAGCCACCATGGTGCTCACCTCCACGCAGCAGGAAATTGACGAGCAGTGGGGCCTCTACGATGGGTGACCCCTTCACCTCTCCACAATTACCATTAAGACTCACTGTTTTGCTGCTCCAGAGCTTGTGACTAATGTGGTAATGACATCATAATGTGTTATAATGAGCAAGGTGAAAGCCAGTGAGATTGGCACCTTTCTGTGGTCTGTGAGTGGTATTTGTGGACAACTTGGGAACGTCTGTGTGTTGTTGCTGCAGGTACGACGTGAAGCTGGAGCGGGTGCTGCGCACGAGGCGCAGGGTCGGGCGGACGATGCCGCTGATCAATGTGATCCCCCCGGGCCTGGACTTCTCCTCCCTCAAGGTGGACCTGCCCAAGGACCCCTCCCTGGCCAAGGGCCCCCCGCCCAAGCACGCCTTCTTCTCTCAGCAGTCCAACGCCTCCTCCAACCCCACCTCCCCCCTGGCCGCCAGCGACCCCACCAGCCCAGACAAGCCCCTGGACAGCAGCCCCTCAGGTACCAATTTCATTCTCCCACATCTCAGGACCTTGAGATCCACCTGAGCGTCAGATATGTTCCACAACATGGAACACAGGGATGCAGACCATCTACCTTGTGAAGCACATCCCTGGAGGTGCATGCATAGCGACAGACACAGCAGTCTGCCTTCGTGGTGGATGGCATCGCAGTCCAGGTGAAATGAGAGTAGCAGCAGCCATGCCCTGATTCAGTGAAGTGAGGGTGCCCTCCCAGAAGCTGGGGGGTGCTCTTGTCGGGGTGAAAGCAGCATGGCAGTGCAGGCTCAGCGTTCGAGCGCGCGTGTGCAAAATTCGGTGCCAGCACCCCCTCCTTGAGTCCCTCCTCTCCAGGACCCTCGCATTCCACCTCTTTACACCACCAATATTCTGGTGAGTTACAGCAGTTGATGATGCCTGCGGGCCCTACCGGCCCACCACCTTCTGCACGCTCCTGCCAGCAGATTCTGCACCATGCAGACCTCTGCTGCAGGCCAATCGTCCTATCCCAGCCAACAGAAATATATTTCTGCTTGGTCCAATTGCTGGGCTCACAGAGTGTCAAGCTCTCCTGCCTGGCTGCTCCACCGTGCGGGCTGCACAGAACGTTCTTGAAAACAATAATGCAGGGCTCACTGGGCCAAATGCTTGCGCAGATCTGGCGAGCGTGGACGAGGATGGCAAGGAGAAGTCTGTGACCAGGACGTCCACTGCGCAGGGCCTGTTCCCCTTCATCAATGAGGAGCCCCACATCTGGCAGGTGGGGTCTTGACCATGCTAGGCAAGAAAAATACCATGCTCGTGCAGCTGTGCAGATGACAGAAAGAAGGATGTAAATGTCCATGTCCATGCTTTCTGGATTTGGTATTATATCAACTTGTTGCAAGTCAGCATATTTGGGGGTCTTGGCATAATTCTTTTTGTGCTGGTGCGCAGGAGATCTTCCGGTTCCTGCGGAATCCGCGCAAGCCGGCCATCCTGGCCATGTCGCGGCCGGACGCCAAGAAGAACATCACCACGCTCGTCAAGGCCTTTGGCGAGAACCCTACCCTGCGCGAGCTGGCCAATCTCGTGCTCATCATGGTGCGTTCCTTGGGCCCCTCACAACCTTGCATCCATGTCATCACAGGCCTAGCAGCTCTTCTTGCTCATGCAGCATGTCACCACCTGCATGCATGATGGGCGCCCGGATGCAGATCATGTTGCTGCGCAGCTCAAAGCTTTGCTGGTAAGTCGTCTTGTTGCCCACCCATGGCGCTCATGGGACCAGACTGACCTTGAGGAACTCCCAAGGCCATCTGCTGGACATCTGGAGAATGCGCATCTGAGGGGTGATCTGATGCATGCGCAGGGCAACCGCGAGAACATTGACGGCATGGCGCCGGGCAGCCAGAAGATCCTGACGCAGGTGATGAAGCTGATCGACTCGCACGACCTGTACGGCAGCGTGGCCTACCCCAAGAAGCACGAGCAGAAGGACATCTCCGACATCTACCTGCTCCCCTACGCCACCCGCGGCATCTTCACCAACGTCGCCCTCCAGGAGCCCTTCGGCCTCACCGTCATCGAGGCACGCATACTCTACTCTCACATTCAGCTGCTCTCACACCTCACGCATGTGTACTTCAGTGTTGACAATCAGACCCACGCATGCCAGATGGTACCCATGCAGACTCTAGAAGCCTGCACTGTTCAGGCACTTCTTTTGCAGCCAAAAGCATCATCAGCTATGCCGTGCTAGCCCGAGACAACACGGCCTGATGGCAGCCGCAGCAAGCTCCCTGAACTTGCACATACCATGGCCACAAAAGCCCTGAGCACCAATGACAGCCTGTTGTTGAGTTGCTCAACCTGTCATTAAAGGGTGTTGACGTGGCGGGTGCAGGCTGCGGCGCACGGGGTGCCGACGGTGGCAACGAAGAATGGCGGTCCAGTGGACATCATGGCAACGCTGCACCACGGGCTACTAGTGGACCCCACCAACTCCAAGCAGATCGCGGACGCCCTGCTCAAGATCCTCACCAACCCCGAGGTCTGGGACGAGATGTCCCACAACGGTGCGCCGCCCCCGCCCGCCACGCTAACTGCTCATCCTGCTTTGGAGCATGCTCTTTGCCTTGGAAGCGTTGACAAGCACGCTGTGTGTCTTGTTTCTTGATGCAGCTCTCAGACCGTGCCGACATGCACGACACACTGTGTGCTTGTGAACTCTTGAACCTGTCACACAGAATGCACTGGCAGCAAAGAATTATTTTATTCTACTGTCTGGTGTGCAGACCTTTTTCGGTGCTGCATGTGAAAGTGCTGTTTGCTGGAGTAATGTGATTAGGGAAATGGTGGGTGCAGGTGTGGCCAACATTATGGCGTACTCCTGGTTCAGCCACTGCAAGAAGTACCTGGAGGCCCTGGAACTGGAGAAGCGCTTCACCAAGACCCAAAAGGTGCACATTCATTTGCTGATCCACTACATCCAGCATGTCACCCAGTCAACACGCAATTTCTCAACCAGTGTAAGGCGTGTTGGAAGTCCCTTAAGAGTTGCTGGGTATGGATGCCCACTGCCGATGCTCCTATGCATGCAAGTCCACAAGATTAGCTCATGCAACTTGGAGGAGCTCAGCTTTATTATGCGCCTGCCACTGCTAATCCTTTTTAAGGTAGCAGTGGATTTGGGGCCTCGCTGGCATGTGTGTCTGAATTATTATTGTGGGATGTTAATTCAGTATGCCACCATCTTATGGAGTGGGCGCTGAGCCTCTCGGGGAGTTGTGACCGTTTGGCTGAAGTTCCCCTGTGTGCGCGCGCTGCAGAGGTTCCAGAGCCGGCTGAGCGGGAACTGGGACGCGAGCACGCTGAAGCTGGACGAGCTGGTGGGCAGCCCCACAGGCGCAGAGGATATGAGCCGCCTGGCCAGCATGCCAGCCGGCCGCAGCCCCAAGGGCGTCCGCCGCGTTCCCTCCAACTCCCAGGTCACCCACCATCTCTATATCTGTGGGCTGTTGTGGCCCTCCTCATGCTGCATGTTGCAGCTCACCTCATTACTGCGTTGTCTCCCACTTTACACTTCATCGTGTTCAAATCATTGGACCTTCTCATGCTGTTGTATTGTAGCTCACCGCTCACCATGGCGTCCTCCAGTTCACACTCATGCGTGGTCTAAATTAAATGACTGATCTGGAGATCCAGGGTATGAAGGGGAACGGCTGTGAAACAGATCCCTCTTCGTGCAGGTCGTGCACGCCTCCGACGACGCCGGCCTCACCGGCCACTCCTCTGAGGACCACTCCCATGGTGCGGATCTCTCTTCTGCATGCATCTGTGCAGCTGTAGGCATTCTCGCTCGACAAGAAGGCTGTGAGTTTTGGCGGGAAGGGACAACGTGATGGTGGTGGTGGTGGCTGTTGTTGTCCTTTCTGGCAGCAATTCCTGCATGAACCCGTACCAGATGGTGAGAACGAGGGGCCCTCCGGCCTGAGAAACAAATGTGGGCATTGCACTCAACCACGCGCCCCGCATGGAAAGAAGAATGACGAAAACTTTGAGAGGGGTAGATTGGTGATCATGTCAGCTCTAAAAGATGATGAGTAAAGGGCGCATGCGTGCAGGGCAACCGGTGGGCGACACGCGCAAGCGCTTCACGGCGGTGGCCCTGGACGGCGAGTTCCGCGTGTCGGCCGTGGCGCCGCTGCTCAACAAGCTCATCAAGATGCGCAACGATGCCGGCGCCTCCGACCTCGGCATCGGCGTCGTCAGCATGCTCGGCTTCTCTAGCACTCGCAAGGCGCTTCAGGTGCTACTTGCTCATTACATCAGACATCTCTCGGCTCAAAAAAAAGAGGCAGTCAGCTGCACAGAAGCAGTAAAAAATTATGCATCCATTCATGATTGTGCATACATGTCATGGCCAGCAGCAGTGACCGTGAGGATGAGCATGAACACTAGGCCTTTTTGATTTGGCACTGGGGACTCACAGCTGGCGCTCGCGTGCAGGGAGCTGGCGTGCCGCTGCAGGAGCTGGACTGGATGGTGTGCAATGGCGGCGCGGACATCTGGCACCTGCTGCAGTCGCGCAATGGCAAGGACCCCACCTGGTCCCCCGACGAGCACTGGGACGCCCACATCACCTTCAGGCAAGGAGCCTTCGTCTCCTTAGTTGTATGAGAGCCTGATGCTTTGTTGATGCATCGTTATCCCACTTCACAATTCATCAGATATTCACGCCACACTGCACTCCAAAGAAAGAGCAGGTGGCATGAATTGGTGGGGCTGCGCCAATATGCTCTCCGGTTGAGTCATGTTGCAGCAAGCCACAGATGCTTGACGGGGCCACATTCGCGCGCAGGTGGGACCGGGATCCTCTGGCGCGCGCGGTGACAAAGCTCGTGAGCAACGACAAGAAGGAGACACTGGCAAGCGCGCCGACGCTCCAGAAGGCGCTGGCGCTCATGACCGACGCGCGGGAGGAGCACCACGTGCACCCGCACCACATCATGCTCCCTCTGGACGCGGACGCCAAGTCCATCCTGGGTGCGCTGCCCTCCTTGCCAATACTTTTGTCTGAACGCTGCAGGGCTCGGGCGCCATTTAAGCAGCTCTGGTAGAGCAGACAGCAATGCCACAACTTGCAGATTGCTGTGGCTCGCATGTTAACTCGAGGTCGATATTGTATCATTTTACAAATAAGAAAAGCTGATGCTTGGGAGGGGAATCAGATGGTAATGTCATGGTGCTTGGGTGCGCGCAGACATGGGCCCACGCGCGACCGGCAAGGACGCGGTGGCGACAGTGGTTGTGGACAAGATGCGGAGACGGATGCGGCAGAACGGCTACCACGCCCACATCACTCTGCAGGTGCACATCTGAAATGTCTGTCTGCCTGCATTCCTCTTGGTGCAGTTCAATTTCCCGCTGCAAGTTTGGGATTGCAGAGGCTGACTGGAGGTGTGCTTGTCGTGCACTGCAGATGGTGGTGGAGGATGAGCAGGTGGTGGCGACGGTGCACATCACGCCGATGCGCGCCAGCCGAGCACTTGCGCTGCGCTACCTAGCCACCAAGTTTGGTGCTGACATGGAAAACATCGTGGTGCGCACATGCACTGTCCTCCTCTGTCGCGAAGACCCTCTCGCACCTGGAGAAATAGACACTTGTCAGCAGACATGCCGCCAGTGGTCAGGGAACAGTTGCTCTGTAAGGTCGCGATGAATAGATAGACGCATAGATTGTGCCTGGAGTGGTGCTGACAATATGACATGTGTGGTGTGTCTAGCTGGTGGCGGTGGCGCCCTCGCTGGAGAAGACGGGCGAGGTCACAAAGGTCACAGCGTACACCTCCGACCTCATCGAGCTCGTGTCAGGAGTCAGCCCGGTGAGCCCCCAGACCTGCATGCACAATCGCCAATGTACGCCTCCATGCTTTCATATGCAAGTGGCTAAGCGGGGGAGCGGACGGGGCAAGTCCTTGTCCGCCATTAAACAGCACTTCTCCCATTCATGCTCTCGGTAGTCACTTGCATGTTAGCTGTTCATACGGCTTCAGTATTGTGCAAAGCAATCCTCCTGTCCAGCAAAGAAGAGACGGGGAAGCTGCCAGTGATCAAACTGATCATGTCTCTTGCAGGTGTACATCATCGGTGCGGCGGCGGACGAGCAGAAGGCGGAGGGGCGGGCGGCCAAACACGACAGCTATGCGCTGGACAAGATCTCCATCCGCGTCTCGCCCAAGGTCTTTGGCACGCGCATCCGCTGCCTGCCGGACGACTCCGCGCTCGCGACCGCGCTCGAAGATATCGTGGCCGGCCGTGTGGCCGGCGGCTACGAGGGCAACAAGCCCGGCGGAGCCCATGACGACGATGACTAAGCAGGAGGATGACTGAGGCGGACGACTAAGGCAGCGCTCGACTGAGATCACTTTGGCTAGAGCCACCGTTTAGCTGGGACTCCGTTTGGCGGGAATTCCATGGAGGTCGGCTGCGCTGCTGCCTACAGGGGGCAGGCATGTTTGAGCTGCAAGAACTTGCTCGAGGCAGCACTGGCTGGAGGCTGTGCTTTTCAGCTGTCGTGTTCATACTGGGCTGCCTTCTGGAGGTCAACATTCGCTCTGTCCAGGGTTGCGTGGGTCTGAGAGGGCATTGGACTGATGGGTGACCAGCATGCACTGCTGCAAGCTTACCCCATGCAAAGCCTGCAGCATACCTATGCACACAGCTTTGGTAAGGGCATGGAGATTTGCCGGCTCATAAAATAATTTAGGATAGCTAGTATTGCGTTATTGCAAAATTGCAACTCTCGGATTGGAGGCATGCTCGGTGCGGCGCTTCCCACACCTTAAGTTGCAAGGAGGCGCTAGTGACTGATCAGGTTGTTAGGTGCATGTTGGGATGTCAAGTGCTGTGAAGCAGCTAGCTCAGCGGTCCTGAACTCCAGTGGGACGTATTTGTATGCCGAGCTGTGAAGTTTGGAGCAGGCACTTTATAGCATCACTGCTTTACTGAGCCCAATCAATGAATGCTTGGGATGATGACACATTCTGCATGGCACTTATTAAGAGCAGGGTTACCCACTTATCCCACTTTACCATGCAGTAGTGGCCATGGCCGCAGCACTAGTACTTTTTTATGATGTGATGCGCAGCAGGACTATCTAGACCGTATGACAGCACTTGCTTGCAAGCACCAGCTGAGAATCTGCAGATTTCTGTTTGTAACCGAACTGTTCTTCCACCGGCTAGATCATGCAGCTGCAAACATTTGAGGAGCTTGATCATAATTTGTGCAGATTATAGATCATCTGTTATGATAACACATGTGCCACACTGAAGAGTCCAAGCTGATATGATCATGAGTTCTTGCGCAAGCAGCTAGCTGCACTATTAATAATATTAAGCGTGATGGTCATGAGGCAAGAATCTGCTGTGGTATCGGCAGGCACTGCATTGTTCAGAGAAGAGCATAGCTCCCGACTCAGCCCATAAGCTCACCTGCGCGGTGCTGTAGCCAGCCGCTAGCTCGTCTGTTGACAGCGCTGTCTGGATCTAAATATAAGTCTTGGCAAAAGAAAGGCATACTGGGCTCGGGCGTCCTACACACACAAGCAGCCTGATGCTTAGTTGGTACTGGAGCATTTTGCTTCTTCTTCGACGAGGACATTGTACACATGCATGGCATTGGACAGCATGAAGGTCACTACCTCATCCACCCTCTCTCCACCCGTGCTTTGCATGCGTCTTTCGTGGTTTCTTTGCTCATTTGTTCCAATTGATCGGAATCAAGTACTCAAGGAGATGATTGAGCATTTGGCGCCATGTGCCTGGTTGAAAGGCTTTCGAGCCTTTCGTCTGACCCCAGACAGAAAGGCATCAGAAGCACAAGCGCTTCAACGTGGCCTCAGCGGCATGGTATTTCACAGACGGATCACAGATGTTTCTTCCTTGACTGGAAGACCACTTACAGCCCTCGAAACATCGGAAAGGAGTGCAGGCTTCTCGGGCAGCTGGAGGTGAGACTATAGTATGAGATGAGGAGGTTGGGGAGCCCACTGTCGTTTTCAGTGTACTTTTTCTGCGAAATAGATACGCAATTCTTTACTGTATTTTTCCAGGAAAGACAGGGAACTGAGCGATTCGATGGACGCGCCCTGTGAGTTGATAAAGCTTCCTTGGATCTACAGAAAGGCCCTACTGGTGCTCAACAATATGGAGGTGAGAACAGCATTGACCCAAAGAGAAATCAAGTAACAAACATCTCTGTATCTTTAGGCTTGTCCACCTGCATGGATCTGACCATTAAAATCCTCCCCCAGGTGGAGGACAATGAGGAGTATATAAGGACAACTCTCAAGGCTGGAGGCCTTATGGATGTGGTAAGTGTCACTTCTGATGGAAAGAAAATAGGTAGCACTGTAATCCTCTGAAGTATCTGTCGTGCAGCAAGATTGCTACTGGAGAAATACTTCCCCAATCGCAGTCAGTCTCACAACTTTGGAGCTTGCGCTGTGTGTCAGGTTGAATGTTACCCGTGGAGCGGAGAGGTTGTGAAGCACAAAAGGCGTGACAAGCGCAAGGGTCACCACATGGGGCGCGTTGTGCGCACAGAAAAGGGCCCTTGCATTGAGTGAGGTTCTTCCTGCAGCTGGCAACCCAAATTGGTGATATCATCGATGTTGCCTATCCTTTGATGTGCAGCACGCCGCCAAGCAGATGCGCGCATGCTGTCTTATAAGACGATGTGCATATGCTCACAAAGTACCACTGAACGCGCAGGGTGACATGGGAGAATCCTTATGGAGGAGATGGGACCGACACCTTCCTGCTTAGCGAGGATGGGCACACACTAACACAGGTGCAGATACTTTCCATGTCAGCAGATTGTCACATCAAGCATCACCATATCTGTGTCCGTCGGGGCATAATATTTTGAGATGGCAGAAATGTCTCATGCAGGTGACCGACATGACAATCAGGGACACTGGAGAGAGGTGCCACTACAGGTAATAATCATTGCATTTCTTACACAATGGGTCATTGCCAAAATTGCAGTGCGCATGTAACTTGAAGCTGACAAAGCTCTTGTCGATCTGCTCTCAGGACGGTGTACCGCAGAAGACAATGACAAAGAGCTTCGATCAAGAGAACTGGAGACAGGACACTTAGGGAAGCTTGCCGGCACTGTGCATGTGACATTGACATCAGATCGATATTGGCTGCCTTTTACTCCAGTACAGCGCACTACCGTATTGTAGATAAGATGTACTATATTTCATACTTCATAAGATGTACCACTAGCAGGACTACATTGTTGCTGACAGCCAAAGCCATGCTGTTGGTGGTGCAAGCCGCTTGCTGACATGGCACAATTTTAATTATTCAAACAAGACCATTTTTGCAATCAAGCGAGAGCATGTTGCTATGGCGACAAAAGACTAGTGGTTCCCTAGACAAAAGACTCAGTGGTTCATATAAATTCAGCTAGGCGAAAATAAGGGTAGCTTCTCAGTAGAAACGGAATGCACGTTCATGGTCACTGCGCATACGGTATGTACAGTAGATGATCGTGAGTTTGCGCAGGTAGATTTAGCTAAAGGTGTGCTAGTCTAGACACAGCTGCTGCAGTTGCAGTTAGCAGCTGCAGTAAACCTCTCAGGGATACTCAATTGGTGTGCCTGTTAGCCTGCAGGTGTTGGTCTTCACCTTAGCATTCAAATCAGGTTGCCACTGCCAGCACCAGTCTTGACAGAAATATTAGCTTAGATCAGCTCATGAAAGCACTCAGTGATTGAGGCTCAATCTACATCATGTGATATTCTCATTTATCAAAGAGCGAGCTCGATGAATCAAAAGTCCTAGTGTTGCTAGGAACGTTGGACCATCGGTGCTGGATGCGCACAAGCGGGGCATGCAGTGACCGTCATCATGATCAGTGAGCTCAGGATTACTGCATGCATCAACCGGGCCGGCCGCGGCCTCTGCAGCCGCAGTCCACCATGGGACCAGCACGCATGCATATCATACCTTATGACTCATTGGATGCTACACTGGAGCATATGAAATCCATTCTTTCTGCTTGGAGATTGGCTGTTTAGAAAGCCCACTGCTGGGGACTAGCTCTGGTGGGTTCTGGAATGAAGGGGGACTTGGGTTAGCCACTCCACCCATAGATCCACCCCTGACTCTCATTCACCACATTCATCTCGATCTGTGTCAGTGCTCCTCCATCTGAATCAATAGCAACACAGCTTTCCCTGCTCAGAACCTCCTTACACTGGAGAGCATCTTCACGTAAGACCGCAGGCAGGACGAGGGAGCACCATCTTTCGCTGACAAGACTTCAGATTCCTTGTGCGATGATGAGAATACGCGCATCATAGGGTCACCGCCAGTCACGAAGAAGGCAAGGATTATGGGACCCCAGGTGCAGATGCCTACCCTCCAGACGTTCTAGGTCCAAAACCTTTCCTTTGAACGTGTACTTTTCCATGGTGGTTGGTGGGGAGACAGGCACCTGTAATCACATTAAGTTGATCCGATAGCCGTTTTAAGTTTACAATCCACTTTAGAAGCAGGTATTTGTGCTGTCTTCCGAACAACTGAACCGTAGGCGAATAGCAGAGCTCATGGTCCCAGGACTATATCTCAAGTCACTGATTACATCTTAGATTGTCCTTGACGGCGCATATTCCTCCACTTCGTACCTAAAAGCATCTTGGCCAGTGTTCCGGGGGAGAATCAGCTCTTCCGTTGGCATATAGATGGATGGGTGTCATGGGTGAGATGGAGCTTGCTGTTGTGCAGCTCATGCAGGAGAGTGCAGCGATGAGTAATGGGGTGCACCACGAGGTGCCGGAGTTCCTGGGATCAAAACGGATGATAAATAGGCAGGAGTACATCCGGCTCATGGAGCAGAGCCTCCACCGGCTGGGCTTCAGCGCCGCAGCACAGCAACTGGAGCGTGACTCGGTGCAGCCAATTCCTATTCTCCTGCCGGATTAATGATCCTGGGATACTGTCCAGTGTCCAAGGAATTTTCCCAAGGATTTCGTGCTCCAGAGACAGAAGCACATCCTTTCAGTCGAGGCAGCTAGATTCACCAAGAGGCTGTGCTGCGTGTCAGCAGGGCATACAAATGCAGCCGGTCACCGTCACGCAGTTCCAGGATCACATCTTCAATGGGCGCTGGGATGCTGCCCTGGCTTTGCTGCCACGCTTGACTTATGACCCAACCGTCGCCTTGCAGGCATGCTCCTTGTACCATTGCTATTCGGTCTCGGTGCAGGCATGCCCATATTTACTGGGGCAAATGCGTCATGCTGTGCTTCACTTGCAACAAGGCAATGCTGTGCTTGCGGCAGGCTCGCTTCCTAATCATACAGCAGAAGTACGTCGAGGCTGTGGAAGCAGGCCAGATGAGTCTCGCGCTGCGCACCCTGAGAAAGGAACTGACGCCCCTGAAAATCAATGAGCCACAGCTGAGAAAGCTGGCAGGTACAGCACCCATCACCTTTGTGCATAATTAAATCTGCAAGCTTCCCTCCTAGCTCTGTGGCTCTTCACTGCACAAGGTTTGCTGATGAGGGTGTGTCACTCCATCTGGAATGCATCGCACACTCTTGAATCAACATGAACGTTTGGCGCAGGTTGCTTACTGCGGCAACATGACGACCCAGTCAACCCGCTGATAAAGGATTTGGAGTGGGGCGTGCTGGAGGAGTGCAGCCGCGCGCAGCTCATCTGGGCGCTGCAGCAGCGGCTGCCGCCCTCCATCATGATCCCAGACAACCGCCTGGAGCAGCTGGTCGAGCAGGCCCTGGATGCTCAGGTACCCATCTCACGCTAGCCTTCTTACAAGGCGAACAGCTGATTCCGAGCATGTGCCTGTACTGACTGGAGGCCACACCCCTGGAGAGATTTTTGTGGTGGAGGTGGATGTCCTGGGGAGTAGTTGAATGAAACATTCCTACATGTTCTGTTTTTGTTTAAGTGTTGGCTGTGGGGTGGGTCCAGGTTGCTAAGTGCCCGTACCACAATACGCAGCACTTTCAGATCTCGCTCTTCAGCGACTACCAAGCAGGCATAGAGCAGCTTCCGACACACCCAAACCAGGTAAGCTTCCAGCATCAGCACAGAATGCCTGCTTGCATTTAGTTCCTTTCTTGTCTGCACAACTGATCAGTGCCTACCAACATGTCCTCTGCAGCCGATATACCTGTAACACTGATCAAGAAGATGGTCAAAGCCAGGACATTGACCATCTGTGCTTGGTTCTGCAGGTGCTTGAGACGCACAGGGATGAGGTGTGGCACGTGCAGTTCTCAAACAGCGGCCTACTACTGGCGTCGGCATCAAAGGATGCCACGGCACAGATCTGGCGCATCGGCCCCACAGGGGAAGCCGTGCACATGCACACACTGACTGGACATGACAAAGCGGTGGCCTTCCTGACGTGGAGTCCTGATGACAGCCGCCTGCTCACCTGTGGCAGTGATCATGAGGTCATGCGCCAAGGCTGATGCCCATCCAGTTGCCGGCCATTGCGCCTTGCAAAAGGTTGAAAGAAATTCCAGTTCTTTTTGTCACCAAGCAGAGAACGCCCAGTTGATGTTGTGTTGTTGTGCGCAGGTGCGGTTGTGGAACACAGACACAGGGCACTGCGCACAGGTGTACGAGCACCAGCAGAACCAGGTGTCCTCCTGCGCATGGCAGCCCGACAGCAGGCGCTTTGTTGTTGGCACAGCAGACAGGTGCATATCCCACTGCTCTCATGCCCCTGACAGTAAACCATCCAACTCCAGAGCAAAACATCTGAAAGGCCCAAACAATGCCTGCCTTACAGTGAAATACAGTAGGCGAGGAGCAAAGTATGCAGGATTACAAGTGCTGGCTGTGGGTGCGCAGGATTATGTACACGTATGATGTGGAGGGCCAGCTGCTGCGGCGGGTGAAGCTTCTGCGCATCAATGACCTGGCGCTGACGCGTGACGGCACTGTCATGGTCACCGTCAACCAGGAGAAGATCATCAAGGTCCAGCGCGTGTCCGACAACAGAGAAGCCCGAGAAGTGGGCGCCCCTCCTGTGTTGCTGCCCTCCACCTCATGCTGCCTCACATGCGGAGACCGAGACAGAAAGTTGTCCTGTCAAGGTTTGGGTTTGTATCTCTGTGGGACTTTGACTATTTGCTCAAGGGCACCCCGATTTACCTTTGCGTGGTGGCCCCCTAGAGAGCAGAAATACACGTAGCGGCGGGGGAATTGCACAAAGATCTCACTGGCTTTCTTGTCTCGTATAATCCTGTGTGCCTGTGGGCGCAGATGGCTGTGTCAGTGTCGGAGTCGGTGGCCATCATGAGCATGGCGCTGTCCCCTGACAACGCCTGGATCCTGGTCAACCTGTCCTCGCACACCATCCACCTGTGGCCCATGGAGCCCATGCTGCGCCAGCTGGACGCCTTGCACAGCGGCCAGATCAGCCCCGGTGTGCATCCTGCCGCCTAACTCTGCCGTCAGTGATCGACTCTTCACCATAAAGGGCGGCAAAACCTTGGCATCTTTCTTGACATGGCATGGCAGCTGCAGTTGAAGCTGTACCAGGTGTACTTGCATGTTGTGCACATTGTTGTGCTCATTTCAAGCGGACAATTGCTCATGGTGGGCATGGTGGCTGGCTGCAGATGAGGCGGTGCAGTGCATGACAGAGCCGGCGATGGAGTACAAGATGGACCCCAACCGGCAGCCACGCTTCATCATCCGCTCCTGCTTCGGCGGCTCCAACGCCTCCTTTGTGGCCTCCGGCTCAGAGGTGAGCCACAGCCACAGTCACAGCCTCTTGTTTGGTGCCTGGCGATTTGTAAATGGGCTTCCAGTGCCTTGATTGCAATTGATTTTGATGATCTGCGGAATCTGACTGGAAATGAAGGCTCTGACGTGTGGCGGGGTGATAAGAAAGATAATTTGGTCCCTACAGGATCCACCTTCCTATAAGCACTTGCTGAGATGTCAATCTCAGTGATCTCACAGTACCGTTGAAAGATACACTCAAAGAAGGTGCTGAATGTGTGGGCGAAGGGTGAAAGTTGCTGGGTTGTGCAGGACTGCCGGGTGCACATATGGCACCGGGAGAGCGGGGATCTGCTGGCGCAGCTGGAGGGCCACTCCGGCACAGTCAACAGCGTCTCCTGGAACCCCACCAACCCCTTCATGCTCGCCTCCGCCTCCGACGACAAAACCGTGCGGATCTGGATGGCCCCACTCGCCCTCAACCACAGGCCTGCCAGCTAGCGGCCGCACCTTCTTCTACAGATCTTGCCACAAAGACCGACACCTGTGGGCCCTAGTCTCTTGCATGCAGCCCTAGGAGATCTTGAACACAGGGGCCGGCACGGTATCGCACAGCTATTAGTGAGGGGAGAAAATGCAGGTGATTCAGAGAAGTATACCATGATGCAAGTGCAGCTGTTGAGATAGCATTAATGGACAGGGCATGTTCATTCAGCTGCTTGGCACAAGTTGACACTCCGAGGTGAGGGGCACATAGCTGTGCTGGTGCTACAGAGCACAGCGCACGTGGCTAGCTCTGGCGCAGGAGCACTTGTTGTACATTATTGAACTGTAGACTGGTGTGTACAAATTTGGCGGAGGGAGACATGCTCGGTGACTGGAATGTCACCTTGATTTGACGTCCCCGACTATTACAGTAACACAGATGCATGATTCCCGTTGATGAACGATTTATACTTGATTTATTGCGCATGTATTCAGGAGACCTTGCAGGGAACCATCTATTAAATTGCAAAGTGCTCAGTGCTAATTAGTGTTCCCAGCAAAGTTTGGGTTTTAATCGATTACATACATACATACAGTGTAATGTGGATGATTCATCGGATGATCATTTTTGGGGCAAGTAATTTACAACATTCTATATGTCTTACCCATAGTAAGCATGCAACAATAGAATTACACTCTTTGGAATATTTTTGGTGACTCACAAGTACTTTGTCGGACAAAATGGCTGATGTTCTGGTACCGCCGGTATCTGCATGATGGCATGCGCATGGCAGTGCCCTAGGGCCTCCATGGCTATCGTGATCAGATCCGCCGGCCTTTGCATCTACAGCTAGGGCTCCTTTAGCTGCCCTTTACTATACTCATGCGCACTAGTCCTTGTCTTTGAAATTTTGCCCAATGCACGTGATTGCCACGCGCAAACCACATGCTGTTCACATGATCTCATTCGGCTTCCAGCCCAGCAGCTTTCGGAATTGGTATCAAATTCCCCCTGAGTTCCAAATTTCTTTTCAAAAAACATATTGTACAAATGCGATCTTAGATTGGACATGGGTCCCGTCTGACAGCTTAAAATAATCATGCTCTTAGTCAGACGAATGAGAGTTCCTAATTCTGAAAGGCGTCTCAGAAACGATCTTACTACACAAACGCTTAGTATACTTGTCATTGTTTCATTCTTTTCAACTCTTCACGGCTCAGACTCAACTGCTCAGGTGAGGCAACAAGGTTGATCTGACTTGGGTTTGTAGGCGATCTGATCTTTGTTGGGCCATCAATCTGCTGCTATATGACCAGAATCGTTCATATTCTGGATTAAGAAGACACTCATAAGGTCTGTGATGCGCTCCTGTGCGGGCTTCACTGACATTTTTTAGAGAGCTGTGTTGCAATTGTCAGAACGCCCCTGTACGCTTCTGGATAGAGGAATACGCATTTTCAGAGGGAGAGACCACTTTGCTTAGAGAGCAGATAGAGGTAAGAAGGCTTCCTCCATTGAATTTTCTCAAATTGCCAGGGCGATTCGGGCTGCAGTCTTTGACAATTGTGACATGCAGGTGTCCAATGGCGCTGCCATTATAAGTGGGGAATCGTGGACAGAATTTCTGTCCACCAAGGGATTCTTTGTTCCTGACAAATGGGACGTGTACTGGGCCAACAGACGGGTGTGCATGCTCTGGCATGATGATGCTTGCGGTGGGCCTCTCCCGGCCTTTTTCAGTCCCCTTTTCCTCAAATGGATAATCAATCTTGCTTCCGCAGGCATGCTTAAAAGCACTGCCTCACACCCGAGCAGGCCAGAAAGTGAGCTGCATGCCAGGAATAGTAGCGCTTTCAGACAAGCGTCGCCTCATTGAAACTCTCACTAGCGCTTATGGAGAAGGGGCCTTCACCATTCTGCCTCGCACCTTCCTCCTCCCAGAGTGGTACTGGGATTGGCGCGTCTGGATACATGACCAGGTAAAGCAATGCTACTGTGCTTGCTGCTCACCTTGCACACCCTTATAACATTATCATATCTGTGCAGTGCCCAAGCTTGGGGGGCTTCTGTAATGACCCACTGTCAAGAGAACTTTCTGTGTACTCAGGCAGTAAGAGAGGGCGTGCAGGACAGGCTGTGGGTGTTGAAAGAGAATGCACACAGGGGGCAGGGGGTGGTGGTCCTCCCAGAGAAGGAGGCTGTGATGCGAGCCATCTCGGAACGAGGCAGAGATGGCGGTGTCCTCTACGAAATGTCACAAGCCTACATCGGCAACCAGCTCACTGTTGCAGGCAGAAAGTTCTACCTCAGGTGGGCTAGTGCTTCCTGGACAAAGCTGCTCAGATCCACTCAGAACGATGTCTTCTGCCTAAGTACATATCAGAACATAGTACCAGGTACTGATGATGAATTTTTCCTACGGCAATTGGTGTTACGATGCATCAAAAATTCATGCTGGCTTTGCTTGGGCGTTGCAGGGTGTGGGTCATAGTGACAAACGCGGAGCCGGTGCGTGTGTATTTGTTCAATGGGGGTGTGCTGCCCTTTGGCTCCCTCAAGGAGGAGGCTGCGGCAGCCGGCAAGGAAGCTTCCTGCTCTGCAGAAAGAGGCCAGGAAGAGGGAACATGCGAGGCCTCAGGCACGCAGGATGAGCTCATCGTCAATCTGTGGAGGAACAGGGGAGAGGCTGTCATATGGAGCGTCGATGACCTCCGGCGGCATCTGACAGACACAGAGAATGATTCAAGCACAGCCTTTGACAGAATCTGGGCTGCCATCCAATTGGCAATAGGTGTGCGCGTTCCCCAGCCCGAACAGCGAAAAACAACAGCTCCAAGAAAGTATGTTGAGATCTAATTTCTCAACAAGACTTGCATGCAGGGCTCACTTTTGAGGCAGCGCAACCAGAGCTCAGTGAGGCAGCCAGGCAGCACCCCTCACCACAGGGTGTTGCATTTGAGGTGCTGGGAGTGGATTTCCTTGTTGACAGCAACTTGCGGCCCTGGCTCCTGGAAGTGAACGCTGTGCCCTCCATGGCACGGCAGGTGCGTGAGTGCCCCTTCTGCGCAAGCTATATTGGCTGCTCTCGGTGAACTCTTTGCTGATGAATTTGGTGCAATGTCATCCTGCAAGAGCTGTCTCAGACACCTGTATTTATGACATGTCTGCAAGGAATGCAGGTTTTGAAGTTATTGTATGTGGAATGGTGTGCAGGTTCTAAAGTGCGCAGACTCGAAAGAGGGGTGTGAGAATACAACGGTGAATGCATTCGATCAGCAGAAGGCAGCTGTGGTTGGAAGCCTCTTCCAGCTGCTGCTCGCTACTGCTGGTCAGGCCACCAACAGCATGAAGGTGAGCTGCCTCTAGAATTGGAACACTATTTGTCAACTGAAGTACTCAGTTGATGGAGCCGCAAATGTTGTATCATCCTCCACATATGTTGACTTATCCTCCACATATTAGAGCGGCAGTGTAGGCAGAGGGGCGTATGTTACAGTAGCTCCCTTTTGAAGGGGCTTGAGGAAGCAGGATGGTGCACAGGGAGCGGGGGAATCAGAGATGCAGAGCCTTCTCAGTCAAGGAGCTGCAGAGATGGAGACTGCGCGCAGGGCCGGATTTATCCCCATCTGTGCGGCAGCAGAGGCAGCTGCGCTGTCAAAACGGCATCAGCCGCCATCTGTGGTAGGCAGTGGTAAAGAAAGCAGCAGTGCAGCGGCGCATAAGGACTGGGTTGCACGGGCATTTAGTGCCATCAAGGAGATTGGTATTCACATAGGGGAGTGGTGGTGGTCTGGGGAAAGGATTAGAGGAGTGTGGGTTGCCCTGGAGTGGGCGCCACGCAAAGTGGCACAGTTTCTGTTTTGGGCTGTTCCATCTGAATTCTTCCTTGGTCTGGCGGAAGGCGTGCCTGGAGCAGACACTGCGATCTTGTCCATGAAGAGACTGTCGGAAGACCGTGGCTGGGTTGCCGGCAGGACGTATGCTAGGTGGCAGCTACATGATAGCAGCACTGATGTATTGCGATGTAAGTGAGTGAAAGTTGTACTCTCTTTGAAGCAGGAAATTCGTTTGGGATCAGTCAGAACTGAGGGGAATCAACTGATCAGAAAAACATCGTAGAGTCCAAGGAAGCACAACATCGGCACGCCGTCGTCTTGAGGCTTACGAATGTTGGTGCACAACACCAGCGCCATCAACCATAATCTCAACTACTGTACTACCCACTGTGTCAGATATTGTCAGATAGGAACTCTGTGGTCTGAAGGAACATCAAAATACATTTATATCTATTCTTTGCATCTCAAGTGTTCTTGGCGTATGCCTTTTTTGTATTGACGCTCTTAAGCGAAGGTGACCTTTAGTAGAGTGCTCAACACTTACCACTCAATACACAATGAGTTCTCCTGTAAGGCAGAGAGGATCTAAGGGTGCAACTGCCAAAAGCGAAATTGATGATCTGCCTGTTAGCAAAGACCTTCGAGTCAAAGGCTCAGAACCAAGAATGATTTTGCTCTTCAGAAAAGCAGCATTTTCAAAAATGGATCAATGGGACAAGGTGCGCGACATGCTCCCTTCGCCAGCACAGAGAACTGAGCAATATACTGACCAACTTGACTGTGATCAACCGATGGAAGTCTCCAGCATGACCAACCGAGAACATTTGATAATCAGGAGGATCTCCTGGACTTGTTGTATTGGATGCGGCAAGTAATTGCAATACTGGCTGGTATAGCCTGGGGATTGGTGCCCCTCACCGGCCTCTATGCTTTCCTGAGGTGGGTGCCGTGCTGCTGTTGGAAATTAGCTACAATGAGTGAGGTTTGCACAGTCTATTCCCAAATTACCTTCCCACGGCAGCTGACTTATGCTCGGCTTGCAGCTTCATGGTGGTACTACTTGGAGCGCCGCTCCTATGGTATCAGGCGCAAAGGTGAGCAAATGCTACAGCTTCTTCAGCAAGGGCTGTTGGTCTTTTGTTCACCCCGCTGATCTACTGAGCTGGATCCTTGCGTGCAGGATTGATGAGGAGGAGTTTGGCGGGCATCAGAGTTTGGCAGGGGAGGGAACTGCACCATCGATGGCCCTGTTCCTGGTAGGCAGTCGCAGGCACCTCGTGAATGTTGTTCTTTTTCTTTGTCTTGCCACTCAGGAAGGGACCTTTCCAGCATAAGTTGTACTGCTCGAAGGCAGCTCCGCCAACAGAATCTTGAATTTGGCGTCTCCACTGACTCGCAAATATTGGCTGTGTGCTGCAGCTGGTATGGATTGTCACGTACACATTTGTGCACGCTGGCTGAGCAGCATCCTTACCACATCTGGCGATGTGGGCCTCTCGATGCTACCACATCATGGGTGCATGATTGGGTGTTTCCGGTCATATCCGAGGAGCGAGGTGTGCTGGCATGAAGCTCCAATGAAGTGTGAAGTCAGAGTGCTCAATCCTTGTCCAGAGGACGTGTTGTACTCGTGCAGCTACTGCCGCTCTGCTGCGGTCGGGGCGTCTGGTATCAGCAGAGAAGCAGGTTGGCACAGGTCAATTTTAGATGCTAGATTCTAATTGGCAGCTATGATCTCCAATTCATGGCGCATAAGTCTGCACGTTCAGTAGAATTGGTTGCCGGCTGCCAGCGGACTGCTGACAACGTGCATTTGTCAAGTTCTAGACATGCTTCATCTGATCCGGCTGATAGAGTTGGGACTCGGATTGCTGTGAAGGTAGGGCGTAAAAGTAACATTCCCATTTGATGGTAATTTCCTGCATTAATGACTATTCACCATGCGCTGCATATCATTTGCCATAGCTTAGCCATGTTTTTGGTTGGAACGCCAGCTGGCAGATCTAGATGCAATTTGCAAAGGCTTACCATGCATGCCAGGTTCATGGACACTTTTGCCCATGCGCGGTCATTTCTGATCTGCATGTGGAGTGCTATAAGCCTGAGCATACACTCAAATCACTGAGCAGCCACCTCATTGGAAAAATTGAAAGATATCAGTCCTGTCTGGTCAATGGTGGGGGTCGCAGTGCCCAATGGGCAGCCCAGTGCTGCTGCCCGTAGTGTCCCTTGGATGAACATGCTAGCGATGTGTTTGAGTGAAGCAGCATTGCCAACTCAACACAACCTTGCGGTCGATAATCATCGTTTTAAGCAGCGAGCATCCGCTCGAAGCGGTGGCTTTGTTAGATTTTAAGCCTAGTTCTCGATGGGGCATCTTGTCCATATTGAATCTGATCACAGTAGGTGACAGGGCCAAAACAGTTCAGACTACATAGAATTTACAGAACGTTTATTTATGCGTAACAAAGGAGCATGCCTGCTCACCCACCAGACTCTCCCGCACCAATGATCTCAAAAGTGATCCGCAAGACATGAAAGCCTTGGCCTGTATCACTATTTCAGGAGCGTGACTTATTGTTCAACTTACAATAATATATGCTTGAGTTCTTTCAAGGCTTCCAAGGCTCCAAGCAGAAAGTCGAAACGCTCGTCCTGGGGAGTGATGAAACTGCACCGGGACGGTAGCTCTTCTATTTTGCAATCGAGAGGGTGCAATTATGTCAAAATCGAGTGATAAGCGGTCGCCGAAAGCAGCGAAGGGGTCTCTCAAAGGCCAGAACGTTACCACCCATGCACCAACCTCAGCAGAGACTGGGACCAAAGCCAGCTGGAGCATGAGGCATGGCCAGAGCAATTTGCGATGGGGAAAGCACTTGCTGATCTGGTGCCTCTTTCCCGGGCTGACCATATTGGCAGCACTTTTGCTCACATGGACTCAGAGCACACAGGGTACAAGCCACCTCATGCAGCATCATAGCATGCACTTGCATTGCTGATTTGCCGCTGAAAGACAGAAAATTGGAGACTAATTGTGTTTAGTGAGCTGCAGGTGTCTGGTTTGATTGGGGAGGAGCCAATAGAGGGGCTGGGCAGCGTGTTGGGGTGGCGAATGGGGTGTTTCCGGCTGGCTGCAAGTGGCGCGATGTGCAGCATGATGGCGCTGAGAAGGATTTCTGGGCCGTGGAAGAGTACGAGTACTGGGATGAGGGCAAGCAAGTCTGGACGAGCAAACGGCCCCCTGCATGCATTGTTCAAGGCCATGCAGGCTCAAATGAGTGCGCCCACATGCATCCTTGTTTATTATGTTGGGAGCAAGGACGATCATGCATTGCATGTTGCAAGGCAACATTATGAAGACCTATGAGACGCATGCAAAGAGCAACTCTGAATGGAAATTTGCTGCATGTGCTGCCAGGTGGGAGACTGAGAGGCTGGGCTCACCAAGGACAGAAGTCAACTGTACAGTCACGCACTGCGTCTACCAGAATCTCTGGTACAACAACGGCCGTTTCTTTCTGCTGGTTGATGGCCCTGATGCAGTGGTAAGTCACTGTCACCTTCATTGCAAAGATCTACTGTACGCAAGAAGCACAATTGCCATCATGGCTTCCAGGAGCCTTACTTGAATGCATGTTGAAGTCAGTCTGATTTGTGATCAGACTGGGTGGAAGATGACGCGGAATCAGGATCTCAACATTCTGCATGTGGACAATGCGACGGCGTTCGTTGACAACCTGCAATGGCGCATGGTCACCAATGACACCCTCCTCTTTGACTTTGTCTACTTCCTTCATCCGGTGCGACACGAGCATCGCCTGTCAAGCCACAGTCTTGGGTCGATGCCTTTGTCTTACCAGAGAATCTCAGGAGCCTTGCTGGCTTCCGTGCATGCCTAAAATGAAAGTTTGCAGCCATGTTGTGAACTCTGCCTGTTGCTTTGTTTGCAGACTGCCATTGGTCATTGGGGAGAGATGATGTTTCCCCTATTTTCAATCCTGAAACGGGAGCCCCACTTCCAGTGGCCGCCAGCCCAGTTTGTTCTCCTGCATTTGAAGAAGGTGATCCTCTGCCGAGACTTTGCCAATTTTTTCTCATCTGTGGTCCAAGACTGTTCCAGTACAACTATTAGTGCCGCGTCGATCTGGTAAGCTGTATTCAGCTGGATGGACTGGCATGCACAACAGGTACATCTTTTGGAGTGGGCGCGAGCTGTGATTGCAACGACCTTGGGAGTGTTGCCTTCACGTGCCCTGCCACCACTCCTGATGCAGCAGGAGGTGGACTCTGTCTGGGACCAGATCTGTACGTCATTCTCACCCCTGGCAACATCATTGACCTGCGGGCAGTGTGTCCAGTGTGTCCAGTGTTACAGCTGCCCTCTAGCTGCCATCATGGTGTCATCACATTAATGTGGATTGCACATTTCAGTGGTAGACAGGGAAACCATTGGATTTTGGCACTGGCTGTGCATGGTATGAATATTGATAGTACAGGATTGTAATGGCAGCTCGACTGTATGGTGCAGTGTCGCCGCTGGAGGGGTTTGGGCGGAGGGAGTGGGTGTGCTTTGAGAGGGCTCTGGTGGTGCGCGACATGTTCCTGGGCGGAGAACGCACATTCCTCAACCAGGAGGACGCCCGCGCCTTCCGCTCCATGATTTACGCCCAGTACGGTGAGGGAGTCACACATGCAAGCAGAGGAAGTATCTTTCTCTCTCTCTCTCTGAGTAGAATATTTTGTGAAGAAAGTGAGTCTTTGTCTTGGTAGCGCTGGGCTTTTTGGTAAACGTGACGGCTCAAGGCTGCTTGATGTGCAGGGCTGCCGCCGCCCACCGAGCGGCCGGTGCCGCGCGTGATCACTTTCCAGCGCAAGCGCGCGAACCGCCGTGTGGTCAACGAGGAGCAGCTGATCAGCCTGCTCAAGGAGTTTGGCGAGGTGCTTACTGCCTCCCTTTCCTGGCAGAACGACCAGAACATTTCTCGAGTTATGCTCAGTATAATGCACAGCATCTGTGATCCCACAGTGGGTCAAGGTGACATGGGCTGGGGGCTTGAGGTTGCGCGATGAGAGGTGCAACCTCGACGGGTGCATTGAGGTGTGTGGTGCATGTGGCAAGGTGCATGTGGTGGAGTTCAACTCGTCGACACCGTTTGAGGAGCAGCTGCACACGGTGGCGGGGACAGGGGTGTTTGTCAGCGTGCACACCTCCAACCTGGCCAATGCACCCTTCCTGCAGCCGGGCAGCGCTGTCATTGAGATCATCCAGCGCAACTGGATCTGGGATAACCTGGACAGGTCCTTCCAAGTGCGGTGCTGCAGCATGCATTCATTTTAATCGTGGATATTCCACTTAGTCAAGAGGTCCCATGGAAACGTTGTTTGATTTCGCATGATCTGCAGGGCACCACGTGTTCCCTTGAATGAAGCAGAGTTGTGAAATTTGATGCATGCAACTTTGACATTTCTGCAAATGTAAGTTTATGAAACACCAAAAGAGGGGAAGCTGCTCGCGCGCAGTTACAAACGGCAAGGATGGGGGACATTCACCATTTTGCCTGGCGAGCCCGCTTTAGGAACCAGACCATCTACATCAACAAAAGGGACGGGGAGCGCTTTGGGGATTGGGAGCCTCTACAGTGTTCGGTATGCTACTGTATGCTGCCTGTAGACTCTTCACCAGTGCCACCAAAGAACTAATGCATGCTGAATTGTTTCATGCATCTATGGTCTTTTCTAATAAATGGATTTAATGGGACGCATGTTGTGCTTCAGACGGAGGACTGTGTGGAGGCGCACACGAATGTGGATGTGGTTGTCAACCTGGACGAGTTCAGGGCCTTGCTGGAGAGCCGTCTTCCCCTTGTCTATGGTGGTGCTAGCGTTGATGAGGCTGCACTGCCCTGGCCACCCATAGAGTAGCTAGAATAAATTACATGTAGGCCCTATCAGATCTCCGTACAAGATAGTGTGGGTGAGGTAGAGTTTGTTGCATCCCTGGCAGTCTGAAAACTTGCCTGGGGATGCTTCTTCAACATGTACAATTGGACTTCCAAGGAAGGGGTGTCCGGATACTACATGAAAAGCATCAGCTGATCTGAGATGTAAGAGCAAGCTGGCTGCACATCATTCCCTGACTGCTACAACGATGTACAAGAAAAAGTCTGCGCTGTGCAGATTGGCATGGCACCAGGCGAGTGGCGCGTCCAAGTCTGGTGAAACACCATTGATGAGGGCTTCTGCAGGCCTTCCATTCACCAGCAGATCTTTCTCTTGCATGGTAGCACTGCCCCCCTCAGGCTTTTCATTTGTGCTGCTGACAGCTTCTACGATCTCTCCTTTGACTTCTCCCTCAGCATCGGCTGCATTCCCATCCTGCAACCATGCAGCTCCACTTAAGAAACAAAATGTTAGCATTCATGTTCCAGGAAAGAGAGGCAAATGCAAGCTATGCAGAACAGAGGCAAGTGCGAGCTATTCAGCGGTCATCTCACCAGTTTGTCTCGCTGCTCGGAGCTGCTGACAATGCCAGCTGTTGAGTTCGTGGCTTCTGGTTTAGCACACAGAGCGGACAGCAGCTCCCTCAGCACCTCCCCCAAGCTCCTCAGCGCGCCAGTCTCAGTCACCGTCTCCACTGGCCGCGATGTGTACTGTGTGGCTGTGTCCAGGCTCGCCATGTACCCTATCACCAATCCAAAAAACCCATCATATCTTCAGGTCCAGCTGTATTATATGGTCTAGTGATAACAATCATGCCGCACGCCACTCTCCCTGGCCCGAGCATGCTGGACATGCATGCTGATCTCTGAAGGGGAACTAGGTCATATTCAGACGTTTTACCTCCATGAGACTGTCGGATGTACAGCCTCAAGGGCACTGAGGGCCTGCGCTCCCCTCGCGCCTTAGGGACCATCAGCAGAGAGCTGCAGACGGATGCATACTGCTCTGCATCCCCCTGCATGAATAAAGAGCCTTGTCATGCCGGCTGTTCCGAACAACTCAGCCAGTTGCAGAGATCAATTATGCACCAGGCACATGCGGGTGCAGGACGGCCATGGCTGCTCACCGCTGTGACAGCATTCCACATGTCATTCTGAGCCTGCAGGGCCATGTCCATGACGCCGCGGGCGCTGCCCTGACAGATGTATGCAGCTTCCTGCGAGCAAGTAGTCCGTGATGAGCAGAAGCTTGAGAATTACACAAGAGCAACCACCCGTCACAGCAGCTCTATGCTTACCAGCACCATCGTTACCATAATCTGCTAAGACCAGCATGGGTGGCTTGGCTGCGCACCTTCAGGGAATTGAAGTAGGCTGCCCTCAAGCTGGAGTCCCCATCCCATCTGAGCAAGACATCTGATGGAAAAGCTCGGAAGTGGACCTGTGCCAGGTGCACACTCTGTCACAAACGCGCATCTGCATGTGGTCCACAACGTCCTGCTTTGAACAGTGTGAGAGACCTGACGTCCAGCAGCGGCAGCCACCACTAGCACATAAATCAAGAAGACAGGCTAAGAGCAGCGCACAGTGAGTCGCCAGGGCTGCTCGTGATCGCTTGTCAGGAGGTCGTACAGAACTCCCACTGGGACTTGCCTGCACGGGTACAGCACCTGGATCTGATCAATTCCAAGTTACGTGCAGGGTACTGTCCCTTAATGCTATGCATACAAAGACACATGTGGGCACTCTCTGGACTCACCAGGGCAGAGGAATTCGCTTGTATTCAAACCAAGGACTATCTGTTCCCGGTGGCAGGACATCCTGGAAGCATAGAGAAAGAGATTGATGCACAGAGCTCCTCTAACGCATCACATGCTAAGGAACCAACCAAAGGTGACCCACCTTGAAGAATTCAAGAGCCTGTGCTGCAACCGTGGGTAGGTATCCAAGCCTGAAAGCCAGTGCCTGCCCAGGAGACACCAAGCTCAGAGAATCAGGACAAGGCGCTTTATTCGATGTGTGAGCCGAAACGATTCATAAAGAGGCGTTGTAAAGATCGCTTGTCCTCTATGTGACTTACATAAAGCGGTGAAGGCGTGTCCAGGGACGTTATTTCGTTGGAAGCCAGCACAAGCTTCAAGGGGATCTACGTAACAAATGAAGTGTAAGGACGAAAAAACCAATCTAATGGGTTATAAGCAGCAGGGGGACATTTTTGAAAGCTTGATCAAACCTGTCCAGCCCAATTTGCTTCTCTGATGGCCTTCTCTGAAGCCACCATTGGAAATTTCAGTGTGTACCAAAGTGTCCCTAATCGGTTCGGGTTTGGGGCAGATTTGTTGTGGCTATTTGAAGACGAAGTATCATTGTCTCGATCGGAGAGAACGAAAGTATTCAGTGCACCTCATGTTCTCCTATGGTGCATCAGAGTCTGGAGAATTGGATAGAAGGCGGCTTCACATGTGCATTCTCTTCTAAAAATAAATAACATCTTAGAGAAATGAACGTGATGCTCCTAAAAATCCGTTCGTAAGATCTGTTTTGGACAGGTGCCCGCAGGTGACTCAGACTGACTCAGCACAGATCTGCACAGCAATCAATGCTGTGTCTGGCGTGAACGGATGTTCCATTTCCCTTCATGTGATGCAATTATGCATTGAGAATCTTGGTTTATCTGTATGCGAGTGAAACTTGTGAATCCCCTGTGAAAAAGCCAGTGGGATTGGTCAGCACGATGTTTGCTGCATTGGTTCGGAAAGCAGGCTTGCGTGATCAGTTCCATCTGGTGAATAGATTTTCAAGCACAACTGCAGATGCCACGAAGGTGAGTCCTAGGTAACGTGCACCTCACAATCAGATCACAATATTGAGAGGCATGGCACGGACTCGCCACATTCTGTGTTCCTTGCTGATGGCAAGCGCTGATCACTTATAAATTTGCAGGTTGGATTTATAGGACTTGGGGCAATGGGAACTCGAATGGCAGAGAACCTGAGAAGATCAGGCTATGGGTTAGTGGTGCACGACACCAGTATTGCTGCATTGGACGCCTTCTGTAAGCATGAGGGTGTGGAAAGCGTGTCAACTCCCGCTGCTGTAGCCGAAGAAGAAGGTAGTCTGTGAATGAGTCCTATAAACCTGCAATTTCCAGATGTGATGTGTCGGAGACATGACAACTTGCAAATGGCAGGTGTGGCAGTAATCATCACCATGCTGCCATCCTGCAAGCACGTCATGGATGTGTACTGTGGCACAGAAGGCATTCTTTCAGCAGAAGGCTCGCCCCTTGCTCCTCACTGTCTCTTCAACAGGGGCTGCTCTTGCAGGCTGATCAGTCTGAGATTGCTGTGCCAGTGAGGTCAAGATCACACAAGTGCTTGTTACAGGTGGGACGAGACCATCATTGTTCATTGACTCATCCACCATCAATCCTGTGACTGCTCAGAAGCTGGCCCAGAAAGTTTCTGAAAGATCTCTGCACCGCGAGTCTCAGCCCTTTCCTGGATGCAGCGCTCGCAGCCCCATGATGGTGGATGCACCTGTGTCTGGCGGTAAGCTGGTGACGCCCATGGCCTGAAGATGTCTTATCTCAATGCAATGCATTGATGTCATGCCAACCTGCGCTCCTCCATGACTTGTCATATTGCTCTTGGCATTTGCAGGGATTACTGGTGCAAGTGCAGCAACCTTGACATTCATGGTGAGAATCATTTAGAAGTTGTTCCGCTTTTTAGACAGCAGAGCGCTGACCTTTAAGGAACAGATTTGGCAATGATGCCCGTTTTATTCATTGCAGTGCGGCGGCGATAGGAATGCCGTGAGTGCCGCAGGACCCTTTTTAAAAAGTATGGGAAAGAAGTCGTGGCATTGTGGAGCGGCAGGAATGGGACAGGCTGCCAAGGTCATATTCTTGTGAAATGCAATGTAATGCTGGAAACTCTTGTGAAATTCTTCCAGGGCATGAGATATTTGTTTGCGGCTTTAAATTTGAACTTATGATGCGTAGGTATGCAATAATCTAGCGCTAGCAATACAGATGGTCAGCATAGCAGAGGCTGCAGCGTTGGGAGGTCGGCTTGGCATGGATCCCAAGCTACTGGCAGACATATTTAATTCGTCCTCTGCAAGGTGTTGGACCTCCGACTCATATCACCCTGTCCCGGTGCGAGACCTTCGCCATATCTATACTCTGTGCAATATATCGCAGGCTGAAATTCAGTCGTTTCTGCAGCGCTCTCTGCTAGCGAGCAATGATGGTGTTCTTCGATCTATACAGGGAGTCATGGCTGATGTGCCAGCATCCAAGGGCTACAAGGATGGGTTTGCCACTCGACTCATGATCAAGGACCTTGGTCTTGCAATATCTGCGGCAGAGCATGCTGGCTCAGCAACGCCCATGGCCAATGAAGTTCTGAAGCTGTACCAAAAGGTAGGTTTGGTCGAAATTGCTTGCCGGGCCCTGATGCGCATCATACCTTTTGCTCAAATCTGAAGACAGGCAAGTATGCTGAGCTGAGGGAAATGCCTGCCATTTTTCAGGTTGCAGAAGATGCAGATGACCGCCTGGATTTTGGTGCAATCTACAGATATGTCTATAATGGAGATGCAGCAGATGCCAGTGGAGGTTCTTGAACGCAAAGTTTGAGGTTGCCCAGTAAAACTTGCAGGTCCACCCAAAACTCACATAGGATCCCTGGCTGCAATACAAATCCAGATCCTTGAGCTCCATTGTCAATTGCAAGCGATTTGCACAGCTGTCAGCAGTTCGATGATGTACAAACAGTCACGATTAGCCTCTGAGAGAGATCAAACTCTGGAAAATTCAAGACCTGAAGCTCAGGAGAAGGATTTCTCTCTTGTTTGATGCTCCATCATCAATCACATCCACGACCTTCACTTCAAATGTCCCATCCTGCTTTACAAGCCGAGTAAAAGAGGCAGTGCCACCGCCTACTCCAAAGTAATAGGATTTTGCGGCTATCCACGCCTTACCCACATCGGGCTTCAGACACTGTACAAACGCACACAACATAATCAAAGACCTCTGTACATTACTTGATGTGTTCTGCATGTGAATGGTGTCATTGCAGCCAAGAAAAGTACCTGTCTGATGCAATTGAGAAGCTGCTGTTGTGAGTCAAGGCTGTACACAGTCTCTGCAGAAAGGACAATGTCATATGTTCCCAGGAGACCTTCCGTTTTCAACAATCTGGGCAACCCAGCCCAGTCACCTACACCAACCTCAGAGTGGTCAGCATCCAGCGGGCCAGTCACGAGCACACATAAGGCGCAGACTTTTCAAATTGTCGCTCTCACATGCACGGAAGGAGAGTCACCTGCAAAGAATCGTGAGCTGGTCGATGTACAGTCCTCTGCATGTTCTCTACCAGCTGCTGTATTTGCTGCGACATTGGGAGCGGTGAGGGCCCTCAAAACTTCCCCATTGTAATCCTGCAGCAGTTTCTCTCCAGTGTAATCGAGCATGCACCCGTCAAATAATGCTGCTATTGCCGCTTTGTACCAAGATCCAGATGGTAGTAACCTGCAGTTGCTCACCTGGAAGTGCACCTCGGCACCAGCCCTCAAGAGGAGTATTCCTGGTATCCCTTGACCGCAACCCAGTTCCAGTGCCCTTGGCCGACCTTGCAGCTGTGGGTAGGCATGCTGGTCAAAGTCTTGCAACTCAAAGTGCTGACACATGAAGCGCGCCAAATCTACTGCACACTCCCACAGCTTGAAGCCTCCTGCATATGTATGTCAGTTTGAATATGCTTGTCGCCAGCAGGAAGGAAATACACCAAGCTCTGTGAGTGTGCTCTACGCCATAAGGAATTACCCTCATATTTCCCAGGGATGAGATCGCTGTCTGCCAGACCCTCTTCTTGAAGCATATTAGATGCTGCCTCGCTCGACAACCTACCCTGCCCATGCAAGGAAATCTTCAGTTGTCGGCATCAGGATGCAAGTAGCATCCTGGCACAGTCGCATAGTAATGAAGTACTTCCATACCTTTTGCAGGCTCAATCCTGGCGCTATCTCCACAACATCAGTGAGCAAATTTTCTCTGAGTGAGTGCGGACCGCCTGTGGAGGACTCTTCCCTGCCTTCAGCTTCCTGCACGAGGTGCTGTTTCCTGAGATGCTAAAGATCTTAAGGGTTGTTGCTCTACTTGTGCAATCTTCCATCGGTGACACAAACAGTGGACTTTGTGGAGCAATATGCATAGTGAACCTGGCTGAAAAGGAGCAATTCTTCTGCGGGCAAGGCTGCATCGTTATCTTTTCCTATAACCTGGATGCGCTCTGGGGTTGTGTCATCGCTGGCAAAATTGAATCTGAAAGGCTCGTTCTGCTCAAACATCATGAAATACGATCTGACGATCTGTCAAGCACAGCAAAGATCCTTTCATTCCAATCCCACACACATCAATAATTTTGACATAGAAATTCAATTAAATGCAAAGCAATCGACACTGAAGCAGTTGTACTGGTCCCGGGACAGAGTTTAGGACTGCTTCGTCATGAGATGACGTGGCAGTGACTAACCTCCGCAGGCGGCCCACGCTGCTGTTGCTTTCCCCCACAGGAAATTCCAATACAGCCTCATAACAGGAAGAATTTAATACATTTGCATACTTGCTGACATTCTACAAAAGTGTGCGTGACGATCCTTAAGTTATCGTAGTCGCCGAAAAGTGTATTTCTAGTACCCAAGAGTGCAAAAACGCGGGTCCTGTATTGCAAGACCTTCCACGACTGTACACTAGTTCGATATTGCTTATTACTTAGGCAGGAAGATCGACAGAAAAGGCTGAGGGCAACCGCCCAAAATGGTCCTGTATAACTTCAAGACCATTCAGGTGGTGCCCACGGCCAAGGACTTCATCGATATCGTCCTTTCCAAGACACAACGCCAGACTCCCACAGTCGTTCACAATGGATGGGCAATCAATCGTATCAGGCAATTCTACATGCGCAAGGTGAGGTTCACACTATTTCTCCAGAAAAGCCTCCTTTGCTTCTGCTTTTGCAGGGAGTTGTGAACATGGCGGAGGTGATCATGTGCTTACACTCTGCGTCCTTGGCGCGCAGGTCAAATTCACACAGTCAAATTGGCATGAGAAGCTGTCAAAGATCCTGGACGACTTTCCCAAAGTGGACGATATGCACCCGTTCTTCGGAGACCTGCTGAATGTGCTGTACGACAGAGATCACTACAAGCTGGCCTTGGGCCAGCTCCACACAGCACGCAACCTGATTGACAAGGTTTCCCAGGGTGAGTTGGCAGTCTTCAGTCAGCAAATCCGCAGTGTTTATTGAGAAAATCCCGAGAGGAAATGTGTGTACCTGAGCGCCTCCATTGACTGTGATGCCTCTTTTGCTGCAGACTATGTGCGCTTGATGAAGTACGGCGACTCATTATATCGATGCAAGGAGCTGAAGCGCGCAGCACTGGTGATCCTCAGGCGACTTCACTTACATTCGATACATTCCGAGAGCATGACTCTCTGCTGCAGTCCAGTGTGTGGTGGTCACAAAGCTTCTGTGGACTTCCAAATGAGACGCAAATGTCTGGGTGCAGGGTCGCATGTGTACCATAATGAAGAAGCAGGGGCCCAGCCTGGCCTACTTGGAGCAGGTGCGGCAGCACATGAGCAGGCTACCCGCCATCGAGCCCAACACAAGGACGCTGCTCGTCTGCGGCTACCCCAACGTGGGCAAGAGCAGCTTCATGAACAGTGCGCCTCTGCCCTCCTGCCTTGGTTGCAGATGGTGTTGTTTGCATTTTCTAGCTTCAATCCTCACAGTTTCTCTTTAAAGAGCTTGTCCCCATTACCGTGGCAAGTGTGTGACGATGGCGTTGTCGTGGTGGTGCAGAGGTCACTCGCGCAGATGTGGATGTGCAGCCGTATGCGTTCACCACAAAGTCGCTGTTTGTGGGGCACATGGACTACCGCTACCTCAGGTGGCAGGTCATCGACACACCAGGCATCCTGGACAGGCCCCTGGAAGAGCGCAACACCATCGAGATGCAGGTCTGTGTGCTTCTTCACTAGGGCCCAGCTATCAATTCTTCTATGCACGGTTGCCGTTGACGATGCCGTCCATTCGCAAACTAGAAGGTAGTAGAGGTTTATGTGATTGTTTGGCCATCTGTGCCACTGTCATTGACATGTGGTTCTGGCGGGCTGCAGAGCATCACAGCGCTGGCGCATCTGAGGGCTGCAGTGCTGTACGTTATGGACGTGAGCGAGCAGTGCGGGCACACGCTGGCGGAGCAGGCCGCGCTATTCCACTCCATCAAGCCCCTCTTCGCCAACAAGCCCCTGCTCATCGTGGCCAACAAGACGGACTTGACCTCAATTGACAGCCTGTCAGCCGAGGACAGGGCCATCCTGGACGAGATGGTCAGCGAAGCCGCAAAGATGAGCGGTGCGAGTCAATTCTTTATGGGCACATCTCCTTGTGCTCGGCGACAGTGCAGACATTGTCTGCACTGTCGCAGACAATGCAGACAGTTGATGCTCTGAGATGATGACGAGCAGGGGATGCTAGCTGTGGCTGACGAGGCAGTTGTGGGCGGTGCAGGTGTGGCACCCGGGGACGCCAAGCTGCTGACAATGAGCACACTGACAGAAGACGGGGTGATGGCGGTCAAGCAGATGGCCTGCGACCGCCTGCTCGCCTCCAGGGTGGAGGCCAAGCTGCAGGTCAGCCTGCGCTATTTTCATGCTCTTGCAGCTTGCCAATGCCTGTTGTTGTCGACTTCTTGCACCTAGTTCGTGAGTGGCACTGAGGGAGGGATTGGGCCTTTAAGCATGGCATTATGTTGCTGCGGCAGGGCAAGCGCATCCAGGATGTGGCCTACCGGATGCATGTAGCCACGCCGGCGCCGCGCGACAGGCAGGCGCGGCCGCCCATGATCCCGCCCACCGTGGCGGCTGCGCGTGCCCGTGCCGCCGCCGCTGCCGAGCCGGCCAAGAAGAAGACCGAGAAGGACCTGCAGGTGCCGCTGCCATCCTGGATGATACATTTGTCAGCTCCTGTGAACCAACGCTGCCTTGTCGCATTGCCGGGCTGCCCTGGGGGTTGTTCATGCATTTTCCTGCCACTGAGCCTGGTCTTGGAATGGGCCAAAAATGACAATGGGCTGATGGGGCTGCGTGTTTGGTTACGCAGGAGGAGAATGGTGGTGCTGGAGTGTACAGCGCAGACATGCGCAAGAGGTACGCGCTGGAGGATCCCTCGTGGCGCTACGACATCATGCCGGAGATCATTGAGGGCCACAACGTGCTGGACTTTGTCGACCCGGACATCGAGGCGCGCCTGGAGGCCCTGGACCGCGAGGAGGAGGCCATGGCCGCCGCTGCAGAGCTGGAGGTGCGCTCCTGATGCATAATTCCGTTTGTCTCATTTAAATAGCCTTGCAAACTTTCCAGATGGTCAGGGCTTCCACTTGTGCACACAATAATTTGTTATTGCATGGATGGCTGCATGTCAGAGCTACCTTAGGAGAGATATTTCTTGAATGTAGTGACTGCCGTCAGTGTTGTCCTGGGAGGAGTTGGTAAGTGTCCTGCTCCACTGCACTGATATGTTGCTGTGTGCTGCCAGGGCGATGACATGGATGAGGACGATCTGACGCCGGAGCAGAGGCAGCTGCTGAAGCAGATCCGTGCGCGCAAGACCATCGTGGTTGCCGCGCACCGCCGCAAAAAGAGCGCCGCCAACAACGCACCCGTCAAGCCGCGCCGCCTCGACGCTGACCGGTCCTCCACCACAAAAAACATGAAGGCACGACCTCTCCATTTATGTCCATTTGTGTTTTCGATTCTCTAGGTTCCGTACTCAAGACCCATACAAGCATCACAAATCACCCAGAGTCGAAGGTATCTGATATTGAGCATGTGCACTTTGATCAGCAGTTTCCCCCTGTATACCTCTAGTGCCATGCTGTTTGAGTGATGCCCAGGCTTGAATGCCACTTTGCTGAGGCAATAGCAGACGAGGAGAGTGTGCTGACAGATTGGGAATTCATGGTGCAGGCGTCTTTGGCGAGGGTGGGCGTGGATGCCAGCGCAGCAGTTGCGCGGGTGCGCGCGAGGAGCGTGAGCAGACAGGGCCGCAAGCGTCTGAGGAGCGCCTCTGCAGCAGCACCCGCAGACATGGAGGTGGACGGCAGCCAGGCACCCCCCAAGAAGCGCATTCATTCATCCAAGTCCAGGTCAGCACTGCACCTCCTTGCTCACGTGCTTGGCATCCACTGCTTTGGTCCCTTTAAAACACACGGCACGCCCAGCTTTAGCTGCTTCCCACTGTTGTATTCGAGCATCAGGCAGACCTTGGCTAGTCACCATTCTTAGGAGATGCAATATCGACTGGGATCACTGGCTGAGGGACCGTTCTGATGCCCAGATGGGGCACTTCTTGCAGACAGCCGGCCAAGGTGTGGTAGTTGACGTGGCTTCTGTGGGTGTTGCAGGTCCATGTCTCGCGGCAGGGCGCTGAGCACAGCCAAGCCGATCGAGGGGCGGGGTCTCAAGAACGAGGAGCAGCACAACAAGGCCATCAAGATCCACGACAGGATGCAGTACCGCATGGGCAAGGCTGCGCGCAGGGGAGAGGCCGACAGGCACATCCCAGACCTCAAGCCCAAGCATCTGTTCTCCGGCAAGCGCGGCATTGGCAAGACAGACAGGCGATGAGGCTGTCTGCTGTGTCACACCATGCCGTTGTTGTGTCCTTGTCTGTGTGCATCTGTGGTGCACGTCTGGTCCAACTGTCTGAGAATATCCTGCTTGTCCTGTCATGCAGAAAAGTAGCCTTATCTAGAGCAGAAACATTCGCCAATGAAGAAAGTGCTTGACCATAATATTTCTACCTAGACAAAAGAATGCAGACATCAAGGCAGAGCAAGCTATATAAAAAATAGTTGCTTGACAGAAGCTGACCGTTGATCAGAGCAAGCCAGGGGCATGAGTAGTAATTTGTGCAGAGCGTTGTGCACCTTGTATGCTGCATGATGAATGAGGCAGAGGGTGAAGGCGGTGTTGAATTGCTTGACTGACAGCTCAATGTGCTGTGATCCTCGTGGCAAACGATTGAATGGAACACGCCAAGTGCAAAGTGAAAGACTCAAGCTTCAACGCCATTTTTACAATTTTGCACTGCAATCTTCAATGCAAATTGATGCTTTATATATGTACTTCATTAAATATTGCCATACTGCTTTTGGAAGGAGCTGCTCACTTATTGAAAAGAAATCCGGTGAAGAACAATTGGCCCACATAATCAAAACAACGACTGCACTGAAGAAGAGTTGTACACGCGCCAGATGGTCTCCCCTAACAAGTTGGCCACCGAAAGCACAGTGAGCTCAGGGAAGGATTTCTCTTGGGGCACTGGAATGGTGTTTGTGACAATCACTTCCTGGAACACCCCTGAACTGAGGCGCTCGACAGCTGGCGGTGAGAACACCGCATGCGTGGCGCATGCATACACCTCCCTGGCCCCCTCTGCATGCAGCACCTTTGCCGCATTTGTTATCGTCCCTGCAGGCACCAGGCAGCACAAACCTCAGCACATACCCTTATATCACTCATCCAACAACCTCCTTGCAGCTAGTCATCACAGGCCTGAAAGCGCACTGCTTGGCACCAAATCCCTCACAGGCAGCAAGCACTGTTTGATCTCTGTGCTACCTAAATGCTTCCCCAGGGTGGCACAACCGGCTGCTGCTTTCGCAAGACATCAACCATGTGCCGGTAGATCTATTATGTACTTGTCGAGCATGGCAACTCTCTTTCGGAGTATTATAAGCGTTCATGCGCCAAAGGGCGCACCGGCGGTGTCGATCATGTCGTCCACGAGGACGGCCACCTTGTCCTTCACGTCGCCAATCAGGTTCATGACCTCGCTCACATTGTGCGCGCTCCGCCGCTTATCCACAATCGCCAGCGGCGCGTCGTTCAGCTTCTTCGCGAACGCGCGCGCCCTCGCCACGCCACCCACATCCGGCGACACCACCACCTGCGGCAACATCGCACATGCACTCCCTCAGCCATGTCCAACCCCTTCACTTCTTCCCATAAATACCTGGCACAAGCATGTTCAGGCGGATCTCCTTTGCCAAAGTAGTGGGTTGTGCAGTGAGCTTGACTTGCCCTGCAGGCACATCACAGACTGCAGTGTTGAGAGGCAGATAGGACGGTAGTGGTGGTGGTGAGGAGCGCACCAGGTCTCCAGTGCTGATGCGCTTGGAAGCGAGGTAGTCGAGGAGGACTGAGTCCCCATAGACATGGTCGACTGGGATGTCAAAGTAGCCCACGCACTGCCCCGAGTGCAGGTCCATTGCCAGCACGCGGTCGGCCCCTGCAGCCAATTAATACAGCCTTTAGGGTGTTTCGTCCCGGTGACCCCTCACGCTGCTGACCATGCACCCGCAATTGTATGAGACTCTGTAAACTCCCAGCCCCAGCACAACAGACGCCTACAGCGTCTTGGTGGAATCAACGACAACCCATCTGATGATGCCCTGGAACACCATGGCCAAGGCGTGTGAGCAAACACGCTGAAAAAGGGATGTTATCGGCAGGTCAGCAACCTTGCAGGTGTGAAAGGGGGTGGGTGATGGAGCGGCCAGGGGCATGCGCGCGCACCGGCCTCGGTGAGGAGGTTGGCGGTGAGCTTGGCGGCAATGGACTCGCGTCCGTGCGTTTTGCGGTCGGCGCGCGCGTAGCCAAAGTAGGGCACGACGGCTGTGATGGATCGAGCGCTGGCGCGCTTGCACGCGTCGATGGTGACCAGCAGCTCCATCAGGTGGTCGTTCACCGGCGGGCAGCTGGGCTGCACCAGGAACACGTCGCAGCCGCGAATCGACTCCTGCACGCACACAAAGGTAACTGCTGTGTCGGTATTTTTCAGCCTGCAATGTTCTTCTCTTGGATGGCCAGCGCCGTGCCAATTAAGTGCAACTTTGATTTTCATGGGAACTCAGCGGCATGGGCCAGAACGCCAAAAGGGGTGGATTGCCTCCAATGTTGAGGCCATATGAGCCCCTCCCACCCACTTCTGGCTGCTCAAGTGCAAACTGGATCTGCCGGTAATATCCATGCAAGAATGCAAGAAAATCAGAGGGGCTTGCGAGAGTCACCTGGACCTGGACGTAAATCTCTCCATCGGCAAAGCGCTTGATCTTAATGCTGCTCAGGTCCAGCCCCAAATAGCACGCAACTTCCTGTGCCAGAGCCTGCGCCCACAACCCCCACAATCTCGCTCCAAGCCCCATCCAAGAATATTAACGATCGATGAGTGTCCACTGTAAGGGTAGTACAAGACATGTGTACTGTACCAAGCTCTTCAGCAGCAGGTTGAAATGAAGGTGACAAATGGCCCCCATTCAGGAAACATGGGGCATCGCAGTGGTGCCAGGGCATTACCGGGTTGGAGGTGCCAGAAAAGATGCGCAACCGGTTTGGAGGCGTTGGCATCTTGGGCCCCCTGTAGGGCTGCGTCAGCTGGGAAGCCTGGCTGAAGGTGGCATCCCAGGCGTGAGTCTCTAAGATCGGCTTGGCCACCGAGGAGCGGCTCACACCATTTGACGACGAGGACTGCACCCCCTCTGCCAGGTGGGTTCGCCGTTGCCGCCCTTTGCTCTGCCGCTGCAACCAGGGCACACCAATCAGTCCAAGCAAGACGTGCAGCCAGCAGACTGCCAATATGTGCATTCTCCCCCATATCATACTCCCTCGAAAATGTCTGTGCCCCTTTCTATCATGGTGATGCTGCCCCAACTGCCACTTTGTGTCCTGACAGGGTAGCATCTTGGCCAACTCCGTTGACAGCAAGTTGTGGTTTCAATAAGGTAACTGAAGAAACCAAGTGAAAAGGCTATGTTGGTGGGCATCAGTGCAATTCACACCTGCAATCTTCTTGTCTGGTGCCAAGAAGAGGTGGAGTGTCTGCTGCCTGATGTCACCCAACATAACCAAAAGTTAGGCACCAATTAACATATAGCTGCCAACTCCCACGGCATGATGGCATCGTCATCTGATGTTTCACGGCCTTCATTTACACTTTTATTGTTGATGCTCGTCCCAACTAAAGAAACATTCTCACAACTAGCTAACACCTCCCGACGCCGACTATGCAAGAAGGGGCGTCTACCAGATACAGATGCCGCAGCAATCGACATGGATTGTTCCAGGACGGGAGACCTCGCCATTGGTGCCGTCATCAACCCCTCGAAGGCACACACCCGGGCACAGTGGCTGCTCTGTTCTATTCACTTTCGAAAACAAGCTGACCCATCTTGATCAGATGAGGACGGGAACTAATCGACCGAAGATGCTAAAGCACCCCAGTGGTACCACCGAACGCTACAGCTTGATTTTTAGGGAATTTAGAGGGGCACAATTGCATTTTCCTTTGTCTGTCTGGAAACGTGCTGGAAACCCCTCTGCCCGGGGTTTCAAGAAAATCGAGGGGATTGTTGGAGGAGGGTTCGGTATCTGCAGCGTTCAGCTTCCTCACATGTCTTTTTGCACTTGCATGTACCATTCTAGAAATTGAGCGGTCAGACGCGCATATCGTGACAACATCTGCTGCAAAGGTTCCCGGGAGAGTCTAAAATTCTGCGTTTGGTGGCAGACAACGTACATCAGTTGCCTAGTACGTAGTAATTATGCAAGCTGAGGGAACGAAGAGCGTGCCGCAATGGCCAACAGCAGCAGGCTTTCATAGCAGAGCTGCATCTGTATTTGGATCCCTGGAAGGCAGCAGCCTTGGAGGGGCTAGTGGCAGTAGTCAGCCCTGGTCATTGAGTCAGGACCACGTCTTCAGGGCTGGGAAGGCCAATGATTATAGCAGTGAAGAAGAGGAAGATGCCCAAGAAATCGATCGCAGGCAGAGGGAGTTCCTTCCTGGCAGCATGCTGGAGTTGGAAGGTAAAAGCAGACACCCATCCTTGGGAAAGACTGTTATGACGGGCAGCAAACGTCACCTACTGTTCCTACCTTTGTACTCATATTTCGTTTGACGGATGGTGGGTTACGCTGAGCAGGTGACGACAACGAAGACGAAGTCTTCAGGCCTAGTGCAGCCTTCTGCAAGGCGATGGACAAGGAGCAGGAATATGACGACACTGATGCCATGGCGATGGGTGAACGGCTTGAAGATGTTGATGGAAGACCGGCAGGGAACACAGAGGTGTGTTGTCCAGTTCCCAGGCTTGTGTCCATGTGCGTATGACCCTCTTGCCTGGGTAATAGCTGAAGCACCGGTGCAAAGTGCAGGTGCTCGAGGAAAATGTGTATGAGCAAAGGAGCAGGCAGCATGAAGCAGGAGCGCAGTTGGCAAGCACAGAGCCTGCAGCGCAAGAGCCAGAAGACATGCAGGTGGAACCTAGCACGGAGATTGTAGCAGAGCATGGATTGCCAGATGCCAGCACATCTGGCGCTGCTGCCAGACCAGGGACTGGGAACACAGCCGCGCAGAGCGCACCCGAGGATTTGCCAGTCAGCACAACAGAGCAGGCCAATGGAGATGGATTGAACAGCAGCGCACCTCCTGAGGGGCAGGATGAGGATGAGAAGGGCAGGATCAAGAAGAGAGTGAGGTTCCAGGAGCCTTGGGTGCCCCCGCACCGCAGAGATGACGAGAAGGGCGCTCAAGTGCGGTGAGGATCCGAGTCGTCCGCATCCGACAAAACAACGCATTCTTGTCTGCTCTCGCGCATTATGACCTTCAACACAAGGTCACAGTTGCACTCTATTATGAGTCGTTGGGCGTCCACTGGCTAGCAGGGGTGCAGTTTCATTCCTGTTGCAAACAGATCACTTCAATTGGGCAGGGAGTGATAATTGTTTGATGCATCTGCGAACAGGAGCAGGCCCACCTCTGTGCAGCGTCAAGGTTTGCCACCACGCACCAAGTCGTATGTTGCAGATCATGTGAAGAACCCTCAAAAGTACACTTGCTACACGCTAGATGAGCCCATCCTTGTGGGCGGCGGTGATCAGGGCAGCGCTGCAGATGGCGGCCAGGCGGACATGGAGAGGGTGAGGGGCTTAGCTGCTCGATTGAGTACTGACTCTTGCTTGCACATTCAAAGTTCCTCCTTGCTGCAAGGACAGCTGTTGCAGGGTTCTTTTAAGGGTGGGCGTGCTTCATATTATTTGACAGAGTGCGGAACTTCTGCAGCAATCTAATGTCTGCACCTTGCCATGCAGGCAGCTCGAGCAGCAATGAGTGCAGCTCATTCCAGCTCACAGCCAGACCAGCCAGGAGTGGTTGCAGACTTGCCTGCCTTCGGCAGTGGGATTGAGTTCAGACCGCAGTCAAAACGCAGTAAAGATGCCGTGCCAAAATCCGAAGTGGCAGACAAGGCGAAAAAAGCCGGCAGTGTGGTAGGGCAGCTCATGGAACAGGAAGACCTCCATGAAGATGGACAGGTGCTACATGCCATCCCGTGGTTCCAGCTTTTGCCAGATGAGAATACTGATCATGCTTTCATTGCCCTTGTGTAGACCATCCCTACAAGAAGAATCACCAGGCCTGAATGTTTGCCTCTGGACTCCACAGGAACCTATGGAAGTGGTGGCTGATATGGAGCGAGCAGACCCTGCTGCTGGGCAGCCACGCAAAACAAGGAGAAATTTCCGGGCAAAAGCAGCTGTTGTCGAACAACTTGAATGAGCATGGAATGTGGCATAAGTGGCGTGTGCCATGCACATTATTCCTGAAACAATTGAGTCCATGCGCGCATGCACAAAACAAGGAACAATTGGAAGTAGAATATTGGGAATTCAGTGAGACCTGCAGACATTTTCATTTTTCGCGAATAGGATGACCATGCCAGTGATGATGCCACTTTTTTCAGAGATTATTTACATCTGACTTCTGTGGCATTCTGCCCGTGCTATTACAAACGGTATAATGGTGATGGCCCATACCGGGTATCAGAGTGATGTGTAACGGTCACCGTATGCAGACAATGTGCCTCCAACAAATCATGTTGTTAGCTTACAATGCCCATCAGCAGGACGCACACGTACTTTACAGGCACATTATTCACATTGCAAGTGAAGCTTAGTTCCCAAATTCCGTTTTATGTTCTACAAGAGCTTTGTGTACCGGTATAGGCATTAAAAAGGAAGCCTCACAATGTCAGCCATTGGCTATTGCCCAATGACCCGGGTATCTAATTATCTATCAACGTTGTACCACCTTTGCATGCAAATGGACTGTCTCCATTGCGAGGCCTTTGGCAAACTGCCAAAGGTTTTTGTCTGCTTAGACTGCATCAACGTCAAGATCACCCATGCCAACCTCCTCTTCCTCACTGTCATCATCACCTGCAACCTCCTGGTTTGCCTTCTCCAGATCCAGCAGCTGCTCTGTCAGGAGCTTGTCATCCCTGTCACTCACCTGCAGATCACAACACCTCCAATCAGGCCACATGCAAGTGACACCCAAAACGAAGTTCTGGTAGGCACCAATTCTGAAGGTGTCAGGCAGGCAAGCTGCCGTCCTACACAAGGTGATTAAGAATATAGCTAGGAAATGGCACGTACCACGCGCGCTTCCTCCTTGACAATCATCCTGCCCTTCTTTGCTAGAATGCTCTCTGCGCATGCTGCGCAAGCCTCCTTGAGCACCTCAACACCCTTCACCTTCTCCAGTGTCTGCATAACAAGCTCATCCGTCAGTTAGAAAAACCAAGAGATGTACGCATCTGTAGGTCTTTGAATGCCAGGCATCCCAGTGAGGATGAATTTCCAGAGAAACAAGAAGCACTGGTGGCCGCACATTTGTTGTGAGCACGTAGAGCGGTGGCGCAACAAGCTTCATCTTGACTGGACAGTCCTCCGTGCTCATCTTCTCTGCCGCTCTCATGGCATCCTGTGCATGCCAATACATTTCATTAGGCCTCCACAGGCAGATTTTCACAGCAACTTGTCTCTCTTTGCAGTGTGCAGCATGCTCTCAGACATGCACATGCTGGGCTGCACCTGTATATGGAGGACGCCATCATAGGAGAAACAGGTGAGCTCCACATCTGCTCTGATCTTCAGCGGCTGCGGTGTCATCCTGCGCTTGATGTTCTTCACGATGGCCTCCTTGACAGCTGGCGTGAGCACATCAATGGGCTTGCCGTCGTTCAAGTCATCCTGCAGCTTCTTGAAGATGGCATCTGGGTCCTGCACCATCGTCTATTGCACAACAGCACCCAGTGTCAGCACTGGGCATCAGAAATACATCTCGCGCACTTTTGTCTCGACTCTTGCACCTGGAGAAGAACTGTCAGCAAGGAGATCAAGCACTGGGTGAAACAGGGCGAAAATACCTTGAAGGCGTCGAAAGCATGACCATAGGCCTTGTACAGGGGCCAGGCTACCCATTTGTACAGCTCCTCCACGTCCTGTCCTGTGGTCTCTGCCACATGCCGCACTATGCTGTGCACCATCTTGGACTTGCTGAAACGCTCGTCGCAAGCTGCCACATCCTCTGGCGACACTCGCCTCTTGCTCAGATCAATGTATCCCTTCTCCTTGTCCACACGCAGCACCATCACAGGTTCTTGCCTTCCAACCTGCACATGACAACCAAGTGTCATTTTATGACTTGGAGGCTTCCTGCCCAAAACTCTGAATGCCCCTGCAGACTCGAGGAGATGTGCCTTTGCTGAGTCCCGTTAATAGAAACCTCTGACCTGATGCATGCCCAATCATGCTGAGTTATTTGTGTCATTCATGTCAAATCAATCTTTCACGCCTTTCGTGTGACAAATGAGCTGTTACCTTGATAAGCTTTGTGATGGATCGTATTCTTCTTCTGGACAACTCTGACAGCAGGATCATGCCCTCGATGCCGTTGTATTCCAGCAGCGAAACGTACGCACCCATTTCTGCAATGGATTTGACCTGGACCATGACAACATCATCCACATCTGGATACTTGCTCTCATACATGCGGCAATCAGCGTGAGACGTCATAGTGGCCAGTGTCTTATGGACTCTCACCAAGTGACGAAGAGTTTCCTTCAATGCAATACAAAGTTCGGTGCAAAGCAACCTGCTTGAAGAGGACCACCGCAAGCCGCCCAAGCAGAAATGAATTGGCCTCGCCAGGGTTCACCCCTAGCCAAGGGGTCAACTATATTCAGAGATTGAGTTCCGCGCTTTTGGATAGGAAATCTTGGTCTTGCTTCACTTTGCCATCTGCTAGCTCAACTGCACCTTAGCTCTCGCCGCAGCTTAGTTCCTGTTCAGCAGATCATCATGCAGGCTGTGTGCTCAACCTCCGCGACCGCCTTCAAGGGCGTGTCCCTCCCTCGCCGTGCTGCACGCACTGGTGCGTGGCTGTCCTGCAGTTCAGCAGACTGTTTGTTGCCCTTGTGTCCTGAGGGGAGGCTGACTGGCAAGCCATGCTGTTTGCAGGTGTTACAGCTGCTCGCCCTGTGCTCGCTGGTGAGTATTGAGAGCTTGATGTGCTTTGATCAGTGCAAGGGCATCTGTAAGTACAAGTATTGTGGGACACGTACTCTTACGTGGCATCGTATTTTTGGAGTGCATGGTACTCTTTGGTGCAGAACAAGGACAAGTTGACGCAGATGAGGCTTGAGAGGGACCTTGTTTGGGTCTCTCTTGCAGCTTTCTGACATGCGTGTATATCTCTGCAGCCCGCGTGGCATGCAAGGCCGAGGCGAACCTTGCCAAGAAGGTGGCTGCTGCGTCCGTCGCTCTCCCTGCCTTCGTCGCCACTCACCCAGCCTTCGCTCTGGTACGCAACCCCGAGCCGGATTCTTCGCTTGTAGTCGATTTGCTAAAACCGAGTCCAGACTGGAGGCGAATCAGTGTGAGAGCGATGAGAGGAACATGGAGAGGAGGAGAGACAGAGAGTGGAGAGCGAGTGCACCAACAAAGGACTCCGATCATACTTTGCTGTTGTTCTGTTACCTGATAGCCTTGGTGTGCCGCCCCTCTCGGCTCCTGCAGGTTGACTCACGTCTGAATGGCGATGGTACTGGCAAGGCCCTCGGCATTGATGCCGGCATTGAGGCCATTGCTCTTTTGGGTGTTTTCACTCTGGTCTGGGCGCTGTTCTACAGCTCCCAGCGTGACCTAGACGCCGGCCGCAGCGGTGGCGATGACTCTGGTTTGAGCTTGTAGAAGGTGCTTGAACGTCACCATGCAGGCCCGCCTGCCCGGCCGCTCGCTGCACACACCATACTTTGTTGCTCAGTTGTGCTGCATGCAGGTGCAATGTCATCGTCGTGGGTAGACCCTTCTAGATTTGTTTTCCTAGATGCTTCTCACATGCTTGTCTTGTGCAGGTGTAGCAAAACCCTACTAGATATAGCAATAGCCTAGATTCCCATAGAAGACGTAGATCTAGATACTAGATATAGACATAGAGAATAGCATAGCACAGCATAGCATAGCATAAAAGACACTACTCAGAAGCATGTGCTGACATTGGAAATGTCTGTATGCAGGTGGACTCGCGGCTGAATGGTGATGGCACTGGCAAGGCACTGGGTGTTGCAACTGGTGCTGAGGGCTTTGCGATACTGGGCGTGTTCACTCTGATCTGGATCCTGTACTACATTGCCACCAAGGACGTGGGCGAGGGACGGGGCAGTGGCGACGACTCTGGCCTGACCTTGTGAAGGGGCTGTGCGTTTCCTTAGTCCTACCACTGTCTGCAAGGGACCCTGTCAGTCTTGCAGCGTTGCGCATGTGATCGGTGCAGCAAGTGAATGCGGAGCATTTTCGCAAGCCGTGCAGCACCGTCACAGCAGCCGCACAGGGTGCATGTTGTACTATAGGGCAGTTGCAGGCCTTACTGTCCAGATAACAGACTTCACGCACTGTGAATTGTTGTCTTGGACGTAATCACATTGTCATATTGTAGGGACATTGAGAAGATTATATCATAGACAAGAACTTCATTGGAAATTATTCAAATATTCTAAACAAGGTTGTTGGTGAGAATTTTTGAAAGCTGATTTTCACACAGCTATAAGTGCTAAAATTGACACTATCCTTCTTGCGATGTAGCCAACCAAAAATATATTTTCCAACCTCCAAACATGATCATGAAAATCATGATGTCATGTGGTGTCCTCGCAAGTGTCCAGAACAGCCTTGCACGGAGGCGTGTGTGCAGGCTTCTGAAGAAAGCGTCCTTCCACAGCGCATGCGTAAATATTAACCTGAAGATCTGGTACAATATCCAATGCGTGGTCGATGAATTGCTGGAAGCTACTGTTGTGCTTCTCAGCTTTCCTCAGTGCCGTGAGCCCAAGCTGCAAAATGATGGCAGATCTCAATTTCGATTGATCTGTCTGCGTATCTACAAGCATGTGGCATACTCTTGATTGTTAGGTGCTGCATTACCGAGCTCAACGCTCAAGCCTGAAGGCAAGTTTGAGTCACCTGGACCACATTTATGGCATCATCTGCATGGCTGGCTGACTTTTTGCAGCCTCTGAGGCTTGGCTGCTTCAAGGTTTCAATGGCCAGCCTTGGCACCTCAAGCTCTCTCCCCCTGCACCCTCCGCTTGGTTAGTCAATACCTGTTTGTGTAGGCTGTACACCCCTGCAGATGCTATTGCACGTGTGTGCTTGGATCTTGATCCTGTGAGTAGTTGGCCCGCACCTATTTTGGGAGATCAGGTTCTGCATCAACAGCGTGCGCGCCTCAATGCAGGAAGGCCGCAGATCCAAGCAGAGCAGCAGTAGCCGCTCTCCTGTCATGACGGACAATAGAATTACAGAACCGCTCCTGGTGTGCAACATGCGTGTTCTGGTGCTCCAGTCAGCGGGCGCACCATCTTCCAGCACACAGCGGCGCCCGCGCCTACCATGCAGCTGACCTTGTGGGTGCTTTAGAGTACACTCCTTTGCTTTCTGCGATCCCATGCAATGTCAATACCATTGTACTAATGCTGCCCTCAGAGACCATGTTCAAGTGACTAGGTAGATGGGCAGTGAAGACCTGCAGATATTCACGATATTTATCTTTGGGATCGACATTAGAGTCCTGAATAGATGCAGATATTCTCCTAGTTGATACGAGAGTGCGCTGCGCTGATGTTAGTTGATGATGCTGCCTTTCTAATCCTCCAATCCTCCCGGAAGGAGCGCAGAGCCTGCTGCAATACATTCAGATTGCACTACATCTCCAATCAAAGATGACAGAAGTAAACTATCTCTCCCGATCTTGCTTGATTTTGTTTCGAAAATCTTGTCCACATGACGTCAACATGTCGAGTCAACCGGCAAGGGTTGACCTGATCTTCCTTCCTTTCTACTGCCTCAAAGGTAAGAGTGATGAGAGCTCAAGAATTCTAAAGACAATTTAAATGCTAAGATGACTCTAGTTGCAATACAACGCGGGACTTCCAGCGTGTTTGGCCGTGATCTCTTGAGGAGATCCTCGCCGTTTGCCCATGCTGTTTCTTATTTTGTACCGTTCCAACCCGCATCTTCAAGGCAAGAAGCAGAAAAGATATGCTAGTTTGAGCACGAGCTTGGTAATCGCTAAGACCTGGCTCTGATCAACGTTTGAGGTACATCTGTGTCTACTGCAGGTCAGCAAAGCTGAAACAAGGATCCAAATTGAGGTCTCAAGAACTACTCGAAAAGGTAGTACTCTGGATGTAATGGCGTTGTCTCCTGTCATATACCTTCTTTTGTCTCCTTGACAGTGTGTCACATGCGGTTGGCAGGTCCAGACATGCAGAATCAACAAAAATGGACGTCATGTCATCAAAATATCAGCAGCAGGGAGTACTGCGGACGCTGCTGAAGCCTCATCAGAGGGCGCTGCCTTGTCAACAGCTTACACCGTACTGGCAGCAATCATCGGTGCCAGCGGTGCAGCAAGACTGGCAGCCCCATCACTGTACATGCAGCTAGCTAACAGCGCCTGTCCAAATGCAGCGCTTCAAGCGCTGCTGCGCCTGACAGGGGCTACCTTGCTCCCCATCACAGCTGCCTTCTGGGTGCTCAAGGTGTCCCTTCCCAAACTTTTCACACGGGTGCAACGGATGCTTGCATGCTGAATCAACATGCTCTGTCCTCTGAATAATTAAGCATGGTCTCTTGACATCTATATGGTGGCAGGGTGCAGCAGAGCACAATCGGCTCGGATCCAACACCTACAGAAGACTCAACTTGGGGCTGGTGGCGTGGGCGGGAGTCAACTTGGCACTGCTGGCGAGCGAAGCCTCCGCATTGACCTCCTGGTGCCTCAGGTGGACACCCGATTTTCTCTTGCCTTTGCTGCGAAAATGTCAGTCCTGTTTAGAAGCACCTTCACAGGGCCAAAGCATTCCTTTATACCCCGTGCATGACTTGGACGGCATTGCGCCCGCAAGTCTTGCAAACCCAGGGATCTGAGAGGATCGCGCATGCGCATGCAGCATTCAGGTGGCGTTTTATGCGGCTACTGCAGCACTGGGGGGTTATGCCTGGGCCAGCAGCTCAGGCTTTGCGCCCACAGGCCGCCAGGTCATCGACGGCTTCCTGGCAGATGTGCAGTCCCTATTCAGCAACAAGACGATCCTGAGCGGCCTCCTTGCGCTGCTGTCCGTGGCCTCTGTCGCTGTGGGCTCGCTCATCCTGCACCAGCCCCTCACCTACTTCCAGCCATCTGAGTTCAGGTGACAGACGCGCACATCTTGTAGACATACCGGATTATGGGAGAATTTGTTTGCATGATGCACAGTTGTATGGGAGTACTGATGGGTGGGGTGCAATGCAGGTTGGGTGCTGGCTTGCTTGGCACCTTGGCCATGCGTTCCTACGCAGCAAATGTGCTTTTTGCCGCAGTTGTCTTGACCACACTAAAGGTGTGCACCCTCATGCATGTGACTGTGAAGCATAGCACTTTTACTCTCTGTTCGGAACAATTGAGAGTTGCTGCGATGCTTCTGAAGATTCTGCTTCGATTTTTTTGTGGTGTGGCAGGATGCTCTTGACAGAGGCAGACACACCGCAAGCACTTTCAAGACGTTGGGGAAAGCCGCTGTTGCAACTGCCATTGCAGAAATAGCAATCTTTGCGAGCACAGGCTGCACATCAGGGATAATCAGAGAGGTGCTGTTTGGAGTGATCATGACATCCTATCTGTTGAAGCCCAAGGTCTCGTGAAGGCTTCAGCATGTCCATGTGTAGTTAAAAAGTCAGTGCAGATTGGTGAAGCCTTCTTCCTCAAATTCGGAAACTGGACTGTACAGAAAAGCATGCTGGTTTCTCTGTGAGCGCGTTTTGCAAATTTTAGGGCAACTGCCCATCAGTGTATTAAATGTGTACATGTCCAGAAGAGCAAAGACTGTGAGCCACATTTTGAGATTGGTAAAATAATTCCTCATGTTGACATCAGCAAATTCAGTGCGCCCAAGCTTCTGCTGCGGGTTTGGCATCACACAGAAGATGTTCAATTGCAAGTTCAAGTGTCAGGTTCCTTCATGTTTTCCAAGGCATCAATGAGACTTTGTAGCAATTCAATATCGTCAGCCGACACAACATCCATCTCTCTGCTGTCTGCATCTTCAGCAACTCCGAGTGCATAGATGTGAAGTCGATTCAGGTTTGTAATGCAAAGTTCCATGGCTGCCCGCGCACTCTCCGGTCTTGTGCCTGCAAAAGCACCAATGTCTCCCTGACCCAAAGGACACTTTTGCATGGCAGTCAATAGAAGTTTCTGTGAATCAATTGTTTCTGCACTTCTCCCCAATTGGAGCCTCTCAGCAGAGCATGCCTGCAAACCACGCAGCGCAATTGCAAAAGGGTGTACGGTCCAGTCAAGCACCTGCTGCAGACAGGGAGCAGCTGCGAAGCTCAGCACAGAGCATGCGTGCGAACAGCTCGCGCATGTCGGCGGTGCATGTGTCTTCGTTGTAGCAGTGCAGGTTGCCCAGGATCTCAAACACCGACAGGGCCCGCAGTGCAGCCTCCAGCTCCATGTGGGCCACCTGCACAAGCACACCCTCATGGTCCTGAATGCATATCCAACCTAGAAGGGTCCCATGCACGCCAGCAGAATAGGGCATACCCATCTGAGCTGCACATCTGCCCAACGGGAGCAAGAGATGCACCACCCCATTGCCGCAGCTGACATGCACCTGGACTGATGCGTGATAGCGACAGAACACTTCAGAAAGCATGGGAATGGGACTGCGGGAACCGGAGAGGACACCTTGGCGCGGGTGGCAGGTGCAAGGCTGGCGAGGTCGTCGCGTTTGAGGAGGCTGGCGAGCGACTCCAGGCGCTTGATGTGCTGTGGCGCCATGGGCCCCACCATGATGGCGCGCCCGTCGATGCTGAAGTCCGAGCGGTGCAGCGTCCTCGCCTCCTCGCCTGCATCCCCAGCTGCCGCCTTTCACAAAATTTTCCTACTCTATCCTTAGCGTCAATAGCGTGCTTCTTGCAGAGTGAGTTCAATCCCGGTAGCCATGACCATGATTTACCTCTTTCTTGGGCTGCATACCCTTAAGTCCTCATGGCTCACCATCAGGCAAGTGGCACCTGCCGGGCTTTATGAAGCTTGGATCCCCCATCACAAATAATAATTGCGGGAGGACGAGGGGTTGCAGGCGCATCATGGTTTGCAGAAGTGGAGGAGCAGCACGGTCTGGGCGCGAGAGGGCGTCACCTGCGCACCAGGCGGACTCGAATTCAGCGGGTGGCATGGTGAGCATGGCGGCGGCAGGGCCGGCGACGCAGCGCATAGCCATGCGGCGGAAGTTGCTGTCGTCTGCCAGCACCTCCAGCACCTGCACCGTGGCTTTGTTTAGTAACCCAGCCCGACTTACCTTGGTGACAGACAGCCAGAAGGCTAGCAACACTCCCACACTGTGTGTCCTGAAACCAGACCAGACAACCTCACAGTCAAATACTGTAGCGTGAGATCTCCACAATATCTATATGGGACTTTCACCTGCAGCACGTTCACCGCCAGCTGCCCCTCACCAGGCGACCGTACAGGCCACCGCCTGCTCAGGGGCCGCTGCATCACCAGCCCTGCATCACATGTGCATCAATACTTCCACGTGGTATCACAGTGGAAGCTTATATTGCTACATACTTATCAGTTCTTCACCAGCCCTGCAGCCATCCATGCAGTGTTTTTGGCCGCAGCATTTTTTGTTTGAATCCTGGTGCTGTTGTAGGCCTTGAACAGCACTTGTCATGCCTCTTTTGGAGCTTTATTGCCATGACCCGTGCTGCAAACAATGTGCAAGAGCATTCTCAATGGTAATCATCCGGATGAGGGCGCATGACAGTAAAGACAGAAGAAAAAGGTGGCACCTGCCAGCTGGCTCGCCTGTGCAGCCACCTCAATGGCCAGCTCTCGGGTGTCATCGTGGGCGATGGTCTGGTCCAGGAATGAGGCCTTTTCATACTCTGTCAGCGAGGTCATCAAAGCCAGGCTCCTGGCCACCAGGAGCTCTATGGTCCCTGCCAAGGCATCAGAGCATACGTCAAGACCTCCGTCCCAATCAGATCAGCAATGTTCATTCCAACGTCCTTCTTGTTGCATCTCAAGGGTCCAGGTTGGGTGCACAGTTGGTAGGAAAGGCCCACACCTTCACCATCAGCTGTGGAGTGTGCCTGCTCGAGCCAGTTGGGGTTGCCATCGGGGCTTGCAGCATAGGGGGGCACCGTGAAGGGCGGACGGTGCAGATCAAGCCCGGCTGCCACGAGCCGCAGTGGACCTGCCAGGCTGGGGTCATGCTGCGCTACCCTGAACGTCAGCATACAACGGCATGGTGACAGGGAGAACTACTGCATTCATTCACGTCCTCGGGCATGTGAAGGGATGAAAAGTCAAATTGTGAGAATCCATCCACATTACACATGGTAGGAGCAGCTTTGCAACATTTGATCCTTATGATGCCGTAAAGGAGACCCCTCACCTGTGGTAGAACAGGGGTGTGCAACACAGTTCTGTCAGCCATTCCATTGACAGACCTGCCTGGAACGCCAGGCCAGGAAGATCATTGCTGCCCTTCTCCATTGCCACTCTGACCTGCATTGCACGCGAGCAATGGGTATGTTGCACAGGTCAAGCCTTCCCAAGCAAGCAGTGCAAATGATTCTGACATAAATTGTAGAGCGTCCTGCTTTGGCACCTCAGTAATCCTTACAAAGAAGTCAATTCATGCAACAAGCAGGCAAAACAATCCCCGCACAACTCTACCTTTGGCCTCTGCAAAATTGAGACCAGAGCCATGAATTGAAGCAGTGAGGCCGCGCACCATGCGATAGATGGTTCGGACGGCGTCGAAGACAGCGTCAATGAAGATCACTGAGCGCGGATGCACCAACAGGTTGTTGCAGAGACTGTGCCAATGCCTCTGCTGCATGTGGATGGTTACGCTGGCAGGAAGGAGACCAATGGTGAGAGCGCGTAGGGCTGTTGGCACAGTGGCTGCACGATCCAAGGCTTCCTGTGAAATCAGAGCACGCTCACACTGTAAACCACCCAATTCATGTCAAGGAGTGACTGAGTGGCAGATGCATCTCAGGTGAGTTGTCCAGTCACCTCTGTTCTGCTGAAGTCCGCTGCTGATGCAAGGTTGTCTGCCACATCTGGCCCTGCTGCGCTCAGCAGCACAAGCACTACTACATCCAGGAGCCTCTGTTGGAAGTCTGCACCCTGTACAAGGGCAAAGGGTCTGTTTGCTGCTGCTCAAGCATGACCTCCAACTGTACAGCAGTTCTGGCAGAGTCAAGCATGCCAAAGTCTAGAAGGTTGAGCAGAATGTACCGCCACAAGTCCGGCCAAAGGCGACAGCGCTCCTGACAGAGCGCACAACGCTATCAGCAGCCGCAGGCCCTTCACCACATGACCATGCCAGCTGACGGGTGTGAGCCGGTACGTTGTGACAGACCTCACCCAATCACCTGCGACAACAGAGCATCGCATGCTCACTGTGCGCAATGGCTTTGACCCTACAGTAACACTCAATCAAACCACCTTGTGTGCACCCTGCAGGTCAGCTTTGTAGTGATGGTGCAGACAGGTAGCAGCCTACCATTCTCTCGGGGCTCCTGTGCCAGGATGCAGGCCATGAGGTGCAGGGGCAGGCGCGTAAGAAGCTCCACAAGGTCCGCTTTGAAGGGGAGGAGCTTTTCCAGGCGTGGCACTGCAAGCATGCGTTCCCTCTGCACCAGCTTGCGCAGGGACATGGCATCCAGCTCGTTCAGACGCTCCACACATTGGAAGACGTCCAAGATCTGCAGCGGATCCAACCAAAACTGGCTTAGAAAGCTCCCACACCCGCAACCAGCTGTTTGCCATGCTGGGATGACATGCATTGCACAAGGCTATTGGCAGATTGTCAACGGCTTCATGCAATTTGAGATTACTGCTTTTGCCAATTCCAAAGGCATCCAAGGAAATTTACCTTTTCCTTCTCACGCAGGGCTTCCTCCTGCAGTACTGCTCTTTTCTGCAAGGAGGTCCAGAGGCAGCGTCAGCAAAGAACAAAACAAATACTACAATTACAATTACTTATTATAATAAGTGAGGGGTAGAAATTCACACATGTTTCATCCAGATATGCAGGATCTCACTGGGCTAGCCTGGCACCTTTCGTTCAGAAATGCCCAAAAATTCCATGAGCGAGCAGGGAACGGAAGTGATCAATTTGCATAGGGAAGTTTTTGTGTTTGAAAAGCTTTGTAAGCTGCGCAGTTGTCCTCTGCCATGTGGTGGCAACTCGCGCAGAGACTTCAATTTGTTATTACCATATCAAATTTTCCTGCATCCTGGTCAAAATTACTAACGGTGAGACTCCAGCTTCCCCCTTTTCTCTACGTTCTCAATCACATCAATTCGACACAATCTAATAAGTTTTAATTTACCTGTCCTCACCTCCCCATTGAACCTGGAATATACGCTCTCTTAATATTGTTGGTGAGGCGGAGCTGATTTTGAAATCATGAGTCCTGACTCAGATGCACATGTGTTGCATACTCATATTGTGTATCGAAAATCACCAGCATAAGTATATGAAAGGGTCTTGGTTGGTCTACTTCTCTGACGCACGTTACGAAGTACTCTGAATCTGTTGGAAGGTTTGCACCATTCACTAAAGCACCGTCGCCTCAGCTCTTTCTTAAGGAAGCCAATAATTGAGATTACATGTAATTTTCTAAGAAATCACCTTGTACATCTTGTATCATTTTTGCTTCAGTCTCGGTGAAAGACTAGGCAAGAAAGCATCAGGATGCCACGAAAGCGTCAGCAGAAAGTACTAGCTCCTGTCCCAGAGGACGAAGAACTCGTCGAGGACTCTCCGAAAGAAGACTCCAAAAGCTTGGACGAGAATGTCATGCAGCTCATTGATGCTCTCGAGCAGCAAGGTTTGCTCATTGCGTTGTGCACTCCCTCTGCTTTGCAGCATTCTTTCTGGACGTTCTCTTGTTGTTGAGAAAAATTCTTTGGTGTGCACAGTCCAGGAGCGTGCAGAGAGCTTGTTGGACGCAGCAGAAGCAGAGTGCAGAGAGATACTGAACCTGTTTGCTGTCCAGCTTGTTAAGTTGCCCAAAGCGGTAAGAACGAGTCTGGCTTCCAATTGGCCATCCACGTGTTGAGAACTCATTTATAAACGTCGGGCACGACTGGTCTGCAGGTCAGAGAAATGCCTCTCGGGCAGTTTACAACCGATTACGGGAGCGATATTAACGCAGTCTTGCTGGAGGACATCAAGCGCCTGGCTGCACCCCAGGCACGTCTACAATAGGACTCACTGGGCGCTTGACAGTTTACATCAACAGCAGCTTTGTCTGAGCGAATTCTCAGCAGCTCGATCCCCCAACTGTGTCTTGTATGACCCCAGGCTGCTCCTGTGACGGTGGCGAGAGGCTCTCGTGCAACGGACAAAGCAGTGGCAACAGTCACACGCACGACAAGGAAGCGAAGAGGCGCCAATGAATCACCACCACACGACTCCGTAGCCACGGTGCTGACCTCTCAATGCTCAACCTTGGAGGATCATGCACTTTATTCACTCTGGAAGACTGACCCTGAAAGTGTGGGAACAGCAACATGTTTTACGCTTGGAATTCGCAGGAGATGAAGGCGAATAAGAAGGGCAGGGGTGCGCTGGAGCCCCTGAAGGAGAACATGGTGGCAGGAACACCTGCTGCTGGGCCCAGCAGTCGAGCCGTTCCCTTCACTCCAGCTGCTCCAGCCACCCTCATGCGCGTGCCCAAGCTGGGCGAGGTCTTCTACTCGCAGAAAGGTGGCTCTTTGTGTCAATGTCTGTGGTGGCAATATCCCGATGCATGTGAAGTCGGTCAAGACCTGCTGAGAATGTCTCTTGCGCAGAAGAATACAAAAGTATAGAAAGTGGCAGCAGTGTGATCAGTGCAGTGACTGAACATGTCTGCAAGAGCAGACAATCAGACAATCTATTTGAGCGGCTGTACTGCTGCTCAGTCACATAGAAACGTGTAAGATACTCCTGCTGCAGGACCCTCGGTTTGGCTGAGCTGTAATCCAACTGATATTGTCTCGTGCAGGATCTCCCTTGGGTGTCTTTGAGCAGGACCCGCTCACACAGCAGACAGTCCTCAACACAGTGATGAAGGGTGGCACCAGCCTCACAACACCCATGCCTGGAGCTGCAAAGAACTCCAGCAACATGGTGGCCACCGTGCTGAACCGCAAGAAAGGTGACCTCATGATGCCATGCGTCCACTGGCAAATGTGTATAACGACAGCGCGAACTCAAGACTGCAAGCTTAGAAACATGAGCTGCAGGTGATGATGGTGTTCATCTCATGATGTGCAGGATCTAGAAAGGGCGTGGCGGATTCCATGTGTGTGACAACCAGTGATGGTGAAGTTGTGACCGTGGATTTGGCGAGCGGCCTCAACAGCGTGCCAGAGCAGTACCGCAAGGAGGTGGCTGAGCAGCTGGAGGCCCTTCGCAGCCTGGCGACTGTCGCTCTCAATAATGTCACCAAGCGCAAGTGAGATTGTCAGTGTCATTCGCTGGTGGTGAGGCAGCTCCAAGACGGCTTTTGAGCTCCGGGGTGTTTTCTGTCAGGCAGTTGTCTTATCTTATCTGGAATTGGAGAGCATTTTGAGGCATATTCTGGTTTCATTGGTACCTAATCTGGGTCAGTTGACTACAAAATCCTGAGAGTGACAGAGTTGACGTCAGTTGACTTACCATTACTGGGCCATGGCATGTACTGGCAGTTTATGGACCTCGAGGAGCTCCTGTATTTGCGCCAACTGGAAGAATTTGTCACGGATTTGCCACCAATTCTCCTGCAATTGCGTTTGCTTGGCAATCCAGCCAAGCTAAGATGCCAGCTCCTGCATGTTCAAACTCAAAGTCGAAACTGCCACATGCAAGTGTTATCTTCAGTTTGTTCCGTAAGTGTGCCGTAACGCCTGGCACGCGTTACGACCAACATGCTGAGTACTCCGTCCTCCTGCAAAGTATTTTCGTCATAACAGCCGTTATTTGAGACTAATGGCAGCTGTCGCCAGTGATAACGCCTGCTCGACGGGACTCTATATCTTGGGCGAAAAAGAACAGGGTGATCTGGGTGCGATGCCATTCAAGATAGATAATTTTTTTCCTGCGCTATGCAATTGGCTCTGAACATATTTCATCAATACTTTGAAATTAATTGATGCACTGCAGCATTCAAAGAAGGAAAATACTCGGAGGCTTTAGTAAGCTACACATTGGCATTGGCCCGCAGTCCCGACGATGTCGCTATACTACTGAATCGAAGTCTAGCGGCGCTGAAGTCAGGTAAGAATGTTCAATAATCCTGCATATTTTTTGGCAGCCCCAAGGTGTCTTGTTTTGTTAATTCTGATCAAATTTCAAATGTCATGCCCAGGGAAATCACAAACAGCTTTCAAGGATGCAACACTGGCAGCGAGAATCGTTACATCATTGAGGACACAGGGATGTTCTTCATTGGCTACTCTAGTGCAGCTTAGCAAAGCAAAGTTTAGACGAGGCTTGGCACTGATGCAGCTTGGGAGGGCCGAGGAGGCGATTGCCTCCTACAGATCCTGTGCCAAGGTCCTCAGCAATGAGGACCCAGTCCTTTCACAGGAGATGTTGAAGGCAGTCGAGCATTGCACATCACGATGGGTGGCACTGGTATGCCTTAATCGCATGTTCAAAGATATGTACTGATAGACACTGTTGAATTTCTGGCCTAGTCATAACAATCCATCCATACTGTTCACTGCTTGTGCCCTTTTTATGTGCTGCAGCATTGGGCAGCGCTTATTGAAGATGCCCAGAAGCCAATTCTGCTCTCCAAGCGGGATGGAAAGCTCCTTAGACCGGTGCCCTCAGAGGTGCGCCTGTCACCCGACAGGCTCGGTCTTTGTTTGGCAGCAGCTCTGGAAAAGAAGCATGTGGGAGCAGAAGCCCGGAGGCTGCTCTGCAATGCTTGGAACAGAGGTGAGCGCACAGTCGCTGGTACACATGCGTAGAGAATCTTATAATCTTCTGACCTGCAAGATTGACCTTCAGTGCGTCCCTAATCTGTCATGACATGGCAGTGGGTTGAGCAGGCAGACACCTCGGACGTGGCGAATTGGCAATCATGCGCGCACGTGCATATTTGGAAGCCTCCAAACCGGAACAGGCATTGAAGGTGGGGACCTGCTCAAAGTAGCTGTTGTGCAGCTCAAACAAATTGTGATCTAATTGCCAGCTTGACTGCACATGGGTGTCTTTATGATGGTGTGCAATAACTCAATGCAGGATGCAAAGGCAGCTCTTGCATATGGACCCAAAGATGGAGACTGTAGCATCTGGGCGCATGCACATGGTGTGCACTCCCATGCACTGGAAAATTCAAAGGTACTCTGCACTATCCGTGGACCAACGCATGCTTGCCATACTTTGTCCAAAACGTTCAGCTGAATGCTCTTGTCACATGCCCATTTCCTCACAACGTATGAAGCTGCCCTCTTGCCCGGCCAGGATTTTCTCATGGCTGCGCTTGCCATGCAAAGAGCTGTGGAGCAGGACGGCGATGAGCCCCAATGGCTGCAGGACAGGGATCGCCTGCTGCTGCTAGTAGCTGATCGCCCAGCAACTGTCTTACAGGTGAGGAGGTCAAGCAGCACCAGGTCTGACATATCCTGTGACTGTGAAAATGAGCTGGTGCACCACTTGACCTTTCAAGAAAAAGCAGCAGGAGTCTGCTGGGCAGTCAAAAGTAGGCTGTGCTGACTCGAGTCTGCGTTATCCTCGGGCAGGAGGAAGGCTCAGCAGGCCTGGAGCGCTGGCTTGCTGCAGATAAGGAGCGGTCGCTCCCAGAGTATCAGCGCAAGCGGCCCAAGTATTACTACTACTACGAGTGGATGCGGCAGCGCATTGCAGACCACTGTGGTGCCCTGCCGGAGTCTGTTGTGGATAAGCTGCTGAATGTGGAGGCTGGGGAGCTGGACACCCTCCTCATCTACCCTGCTGGCGTCCAGGCCAAGGCACGCTCTCATGCAACATTTACCGTAATAGCATACATTGTTCAGCGGCAATCTTGCAAGCAAAATTTACCGTGTTTGCAGCGCAGCAGAGCATTGTGCGATTTCTGATCCAACGGACCTGCGCAGTGTCGGTTGGTTGGAGCCAGCATGCTCTTGTGGTGCATCACAAGAGAGCCCAAATGTAATAATTATATTTCTGGCTGCTGCAGGCAAAGCAGTTGCTGGATATTTTCGATGAGCATGGGGCGGAATATTTGGAGACCTGGCGCTTGCCGCCGCTGACATGGACTGAGCTGCAGGAGCTCAAAGCCCAGGCAGGGGTGCCTGCAATAGAAGGGTCCAGCCCAGGTGATGGCATTCACAAGCAGCATATTTTTTTTAACGCTGCCACACTAACTCCAGCAGTCTGCTTGCTTGAACTCCCACTGCATGTTCTGGCTAACGCAGCCTGTGTGCTTGTGGCAGATGATGCCAGGATGATCATGGGCTGTGAACAGTGCCAACCAGCTGCCTTGGAGCCGGCTGTAACAGGGAACATGAGTGATGAGGATGCCATGTGTGAGGGAGATGAGGAGGACTTGGACGCTGTGGATTGAGTGCTTTGCCAACTGGTTCAATTGTCTGTCCTGTACGTACAGTATGGTATACCAATTGCCCTGGTGCCACCACTGTTGGCCTGCCAGTCCGCAGTCTAATCATTGAAGCATGCAAGTGCGTCCTTGTGGCATCCTGTAAAAGCAATTATGATAGTTCAACTGTTCTCATTGATGTTCTGGTAATGATCTTGACTAATCTCAGCATGATCCGGAGAGCAATTCTTTCATCACCCTGAGTCCAGTCAGCCCTGATTAGGCTGATATCCGAGGTCTGACATGCACTCGAACCTTCTTCCTCTTGTCCTCATTGTGTTCTCGATTGAGGTGACGGCTCCTGAAAAGGGATGGCACGGCAGCATCTGGGGCTTGCAAGGTGCATCTAGCTGCTTATGACTCTGCCAAGGTCTTGACGAGCGTGAGCGCTTCAGTGCAACAGCAGCACAAGCCGTAGCATGCAGTAAGTCCACAGAATTCCTCAGAGCAACCGTTTTAGAGATCGGCAGAGATGGGCTGCCCATCGTGGGCGATCGGTGTGCTATGGGCCCTTTGCGCAAGTCTCCACGCCTCGGGGCAGATTGATCAGACGCCCTTTGGAGACGGCGACAAGAGCTTCAAACAGCAAAGTCAGCGGAAGGACGATCGGATCATTGACTTCTCTTCGTGGGGCAGGGTCCTTCAACAAGAGGTCGTTTGTCCGTCCTTCCAGCCACTTGGACAAGATCCACTGTGTTAATGCATGCAAGTGACCTGGCTTAAATCACCCTCACCTTGTTGATCAGAATATAAAGGCGACAACATAGCTATCAAATCGGCTCCCAGGGACACGGACGATAATGTGCTGGTGTCGCAGGGAACTGTAGCGTCAGCACCTGCTCCGTCGAGCAGCCTTGTCCCACAGCCTGTGGCTTTCTTTCCTCTGGCAGGTATCGTGACATGCAGAGCTTTCTGTCTTTTTCAAGTTGACCTGCATGGCGTACTTATTTGCTCCCGCTTGACAGCTTGAACAGCAGCTGCTGAGCTCACAGCTCCTCCAGGAGGCTGCTATGACTAATCCATACTTGGACTTTTGCAGGCAGATGGAGTCTTTCAATCCACCTATGGCTCCTACAATGGCACAGGCTACAATGTCACCTTTCTCCAAGACGACGTTGCTGGCTATGCTGCGCTCCAGTGCTCACAGGCAAAGAAATAGCCAACCGCCTGGTCATGCATCAAACAAGCTTGATCTTTGAAACACATGCATGTGTTGTGCGTGGAATGCATGATCGCCGCTGCGCTTCACTGTGCAGGCCGTGGACAGCACTGTGATTCTGGACCCTGTGCAGTATGGCACCAGTGGCCCATTTGCTATCAACATCTGGTTCAAGGTGGACAGCCTGAATGGGAATGTGTTTGAGTACATCTACTCTCACAATTCTACCTCTGGTGAAGCCGCCAGCTGGGGACCCGATCAGGCATGCTGCACCAGAGCCATCTAGAATTTGCAAATTGGGGCTTGCAGGCATTTGTGCCTGTTGCCAAGGCATGCATGATCGGCATGACCAACCCTGACAGCCACAGCACTCTGCATGCAAGTGTGCGTCATGTCTCTTTCTGAATCCTGGAAGCTCCTGCTTAGGGCATGGATTCCTGACCCATTATGTGATTTGCTCTCCTCATAGGTGCAGCTCTACTTCCCAGAGTTTGGACACCCTGCATACGGGGTTGTGCGGGCCATCGTCAAGGATGGATCTGACACGTATAGGGGCCTGCCCTCTGTCACCTTCTTGGACTCTTCTGGGGAGGTGCGAGGTCACCTGAGAGGCTGACCTGTCTGGTCATCATGATCCTGCTCTTTGAATCTTAGGCAAAGAAGAGTTCCGGTTCGTGACATGCACCTGGACTTGTGGCAGTCTTTTGACTAAGTGCATGCATGCATGTGTTCAGGTGTCGAATCTGGCGCGCAAGGCCACCAACCGAGGGCCGCCCTATCCAAGCCTCCAGGACATGCGTTGGCACATGCTCACCCTCACTTCACAACCCGACGGCAGCAATGGCTACTGCATGTATGTGGACGGCAAGCTTGCAGGGCAAATGCAGGAGAATGCCACCTACATCGGTACATATCCTTCCTCTGCTATGGAGCACATGCATGCTCTGAAGTTGTCATCCCTGGTCAACCATTTCACCAGCATTCATCATGCATCTCATCTTTCGTCACTATGGCATTGTTTTATCCTATGCCTGATAGTCCTGGCACATTATGTGGTAGTGCTGCAATGAGTGCAGTAGTTTGGCAGCAATAAAATGAAACACACACTGCCAGCTTCAGTATTCTGCACTGATCACCAAATCATTGCAGGCAGCGATGGCATCAGGCGCACAGTGGACGGGGGACAGCCGATGAACATTGATGGCAGCATTGTGCTCTGCGGTCGCTCCGATGGGGACAATGCGCGGGGTTACAGCGGTCAGCTTGCTGAGCAGGCTATCTGAGATGAGAGCCTGTCAGAAGCGGCCGTGGCCAAGATCTGCAGTGCGGTAAGCCTGCAGTCCTAATTTGCCATGAGCATTCACCCTCGCAAAACCTCCTGGGACGAGCAGCGTTGCTGATGCACAGCTACCCTATGCATGCAGACGAATCAGCTTGTGGGACTACCTGCATCCTCACAATCATATAGCTCCTCAGCGCTCATAATGCATGCATGCATGCTCATTTACAGCATCAGAAGAATTGCTGACATCGTCTGAAATGTGTGCACTGCTGCAGGGGCTTGGGTTTTCAAGCAATCAAATGGCATCCACATCACCATCAGATGTAGTGGATACCGCACCTCCTGCGCCCGCAGGTGATTGCAAAATTAGCGGTTGCCATTCTTATGTCGACCCAAATTTCTCTTTATTCAAGAGCGGGTGGCATGCATTATAGATAAAACGGGCCAACTGCTTGCACCTGCGCGCAGAGCCACCGACAATCACCCCCTTGGCGTCTGGAATCGCAGCACCCTCCTACTCTAAAATTCCCGTTCCAGTTGCTTTCTTTCCGCTGTCAGGTAAGAGCAGCAGGTGGAGTCACATCTGCAGCTGTGCATGTCATTGAATATAAAAGCAAGCAAATCGTGAAGAGTTGTTCATGGGAGGTTGGTAGCTTGGCTGCAGGCTACCACCTCAACTCAGAGCCCAAGCTGGCCTCTGGCGGAAACTTCAGCGGGGCTGGTTATAACATCATGTGGATGCCTGATCCAGACGTAGGCATTGTTGCTGAGTGCACCAAGGTACGCGACATTTTGCTGCCATGTTTGTTACTCCCAATACTTATTTTGTTGACGTTTCTTTTGTAATCTGACTCAATAGGGACATTCTCGGTGATGCTGGCACAGGTTAATGACAGCACCATTGTGCTAGACCCTGTCAGCTATGGCTCAAGCGGACAGTGGGCCATCAACATCTGGATGAAGCCTGGCAGTCTGTATGGCAGCAACTTCCAGTATATGTTCTCCCATGCTCAAAGCAAGTTTTTCCAGACTGGATGGGAATCCAACCAGGTGAGACATTGGCGCTGACACCATGAGTGCCTCCCTGCAGATGCATGGTATGTATCGCTTCTTTGGGCATGTCGAAGTCGTAAGTGAAGCTTTGCTGCCATAAGGTTGCAAGACTGACACATTGCGGTGTTTTTTGCTTCAGATCAGGATGTTCTTCCCTGAGCTGCTGCATCCTGCGTTTGGCGTCATCCGCGCAATAGCAAAGGACACAACAGACACTGAAACTGAAGACTCTGCTGTTGTCTTCCTGGATTCAGATGGCCTGGTAACCCGAGAAGCACTGGAGTACAAAATAGATCTTCGATGTTTAGCCTTGCGTTGCAGCTTGAAAATATGAGGTCCCCTGTTGAGCTTGTGCGGATGTGCCAGGTTGGCGCCTTGACCCGGAACGCGTCAGAGCCATCGCCGACAGATGCAGGCAGAGGAACTTTGCAGGATGGCAAATGGCACATGGTCACACTGTCTTCCCTCTATGATGGCACCCGGGGCTATGCAATGTTCATTGATGGGAGGCTGACAGCGGTCCTGAATGGAAACCAGAGCTACACAGGTGCGCAAATGTCTTGCTGACATCTGTCTGGCTTGGTGATGCCCACTAATGTGTCAGCCAAGATAATGCTTCCTCTATATGGCACTGTCTCAGATTTAGAAAGCTTCCCTCTGCAGATGCCTCAGGCAACCCCCTCCACATTGATGGTGGAGGCCCCATGCAGCTTGATGGCCCCATTGTGCTGTGCGGACGATCAGACAACGATACGCTGCGTGGCTACAACGGGCGACTGACCCAGCTGGCCATTTTTGACACATCGCTGTCTCCCTTGCAAGTGTTCTACATCTACAAGCAGGTGAATCTTGAGCACACACGGCTTGTCAAAACACGAGTGTCTATGTTTAAAGTTTTGCTGATGTTGAGGATGCTGCCGAAAGGATTCAGGCATCCTGTAGTAATGTTTGGCATCAACCTGAACAGGGTCTTCCCACAATTGCGTCTGCTGCCCTGGCTCCTGGAGCATACTACCCGGAATCAAGCAATGCATACAAGCTGTACGAGGACAGGACAGCGTGCTGGCTGGAGCCTACCCGCTCAGGTCTCTTCATGCCCATGTGATATCTGCATGTGCTGGCGTGATGATGCATGCATGCCACAGTTGACTTACGATGCATTCACTGGCAGGCGACCGAGCTCTGATTTGCTGTGCAGGGGGACAGCTGCAGCAGTGCCGTCCGTACCAGGTTTGCGTGGCACTGTCAGCTCAGGAGATTGGAGACAATGCTGACACGCTTCCAGATGAGGTGCAAGTTGGTGATGTGGGCATCTGCACAACCCCTCTACCCAACGGCCTGCTCCTGCCCAACGCCAGCTATGTGCCTCCAGCACGGTGTGGCAATGCGCCTTCATCGTGACAAATCTCATGCGCTACCAGTTTGCTGCAGGTGTCAGCTGTGCTGCATGCATGTATGCATGCGGGTGATGACTGATGGGGCTGGTGCAGGGCGTTCTTCCCTCTCACAGGCAGCCTGGCCTCCTACCCGCTGCCCACCTTCACAGGCGCAGCGATCAACACAGAGCCAGTCTCAGATCCTATCTTTGGCAGAGCGTTTGAATGCAGTCAGGAGCAGGAGTCACAGATAATCCTGGACACCGTGCCATATGCTGAGAACGGCGACTTCTCGGTCAATCTGTGGTTCCAGGTTTGACAATCCTAACCTGTCATATGCTGCTTATGCATGTCCAGTTGATGCCCCTCCTTCCTGTGGCAGAGGTTCGCTTTCTCCACCATCTGCATATCTGTCTTTTGATGTACAAATCCTTACGCTGTGCTGGTGGCAGGTCCGATCAACGGCAGGCTCTGACATGGAGTACATTTTCACCCACACAAATGCTGACCCAGTCAACTACAACGACTCCAATGCTGCCTGGGGTCCCAATCAGGCACGCTCCCTAACGAAATTTGTATCACATGTCTGAGGCAAAAGTTTATATACACCATCACATCCTGTATCCATGCAGCCTTTTGCCATGCCTGTGGTCAAACATGGAGCCCTGTCACGCAATGCAGGTCAGCCTGTACTTCCCAGAGAGTAGCCACCAAGCATTCGGCATCATTCGAGCGGTCCTAAGGGACAGCACCGACATGGACATTGGTGATGTGTCTCAGGTCAGTGATCCTTCTACACAGTCAAACATGCATTTCCGCAGCAGTCCTGGAACTGTGGTGTCAGGCTCGAGCACCAGGAGAGCCTTTCTAAGCAGCCTGTAAAGTGCAGATGCATGAGCGGACAATCGTTGCAGCCCAAACACAGTGCCATGGAGCTGATTGCAAAATGCAAAAACAAATTTATCAAGCATGCATGAAATTAGAGGCCCTGATTTTGTTGAGATGCGCAGACATGGGTGGACTCAGATGGCAGGGTGGCTTTCAATGGGCGCCGAGGCCCTGGCCTCACTGATCCACGCACCAGCTCTATGTCTACCGCCGACACCTCCTCCCTCCTGCTTGATGGTCAGTGGCACATGCTCACCCTCACAACCCAGGGCAACGCCACAAAGGGCTACAGGTGATGCAGACATGCTCCTGCTCTTGGTCCTGTTCCAATATCTTTGTCCTGATCAGCAGTGTGCTCACTCTGCACATACAGTTGGAGCAGCCACGCTTTGCAAGACAGCAGATGGCACTGTTTGATGGCTGCAGCAGGAGCATTTTCAGGGCTGTCCTCCCCTTGCATGCTACAGGTGGGGGTTGGTACATTCTGACGGGTGGCAAGTTTGGCTCAGGCTGTATGTGGATGGCACCATGAAGGGGCAGATGGTGGAGAACGTCGGCTACATCAACGACCAGGGCGACAATGCGCAGATCACTGGGGGCAAATCTGCCGACCTGTCGGGTCCAATCCGGCTGTGCAGCAGATCCGACAACAATGTCACCCGTCACTTTGGTGGTCGGGTTGCGTACCTTGGTAAGGCCCCTATAGCCCACAGCCTTATGATGGAACAGCTGCGCTTACCTCCTGCACTTGAAAAGGGCACGAAACCGATATGTGACGTTTGCAGTGCTGGCTTTCCCTTGGTTGAAGTGGTCTGATGGCTAGGTTTCAAGGGGAATTTGTGCGCGCTATGTTGTGGCATGCAGGCTTGTACGACATCAGGCTGACACAGGCGCAGGTTCGTGTGCTCTACCTGACAGTGCGGGCCGCCAATGCCACCTCCCCCTTCATTGCAATCGGCAACTCCGAGGCTCTCCGCGTCCCCTCCCAAGCCCCACGCGTCTCTCCGCCACCCGTACCACACTCCAGAGCTGATGTAAGCTGCCATCCTCACGTTGTTGTGTCTTGGCTTATGATCCCACGTTTGCTGGATTTTGTGAAGTACAATGAGCTCATTGCAGGCTATTGGGTCCACTGTAGACATGCTTGACTGCAGGCGCCTGCTGTTGGCTTGCCTCCTGTGGGAGGCCTGGTATCCATCTCTGGGAACAGCTGCTACGTGCCTCTGAAGTACAATGGCACCGTCATCAACTCCTGCGTCAAAATCCATGGCAACGATGAGCCAGTGTGCTGGGTCAGGAATGAGGGCTGGCAGGTGAGGCGCTTAGATATGTCATGCACGCTTTTGAGCCTGAGGACTGAGAGAGCCATTGTTTGAGGTCCCTTACGATCGATGATGCGCACAACATAGCGCCCATGATATGAATGTTCATGTAGCAAAGGTCGATTTGGAACCAAAACTTGGTGCAGCGCTCGAGTGTGCTCGTCTAATTGAATTCGAGGACATGTACGTGATGTCTCTGATGTGCTGCAGGCCTGCATGACCAGTGCACCTGCCATGGCGCCAGGCATAGTTGCCCCTGGGCGGGCCTCAATCAGCCCAGACTTCATCCAAATCACAGCTGCTAATCGCATGACTCGTGGCAACCACCCATGCGCCCTGCCCTTCGTCGTCAATGTAGGGACATTTTATCATCTATTCTTGAGCTCTTTGATCTGTGTCTTTGCAGTCAGATAAAGTGCCTTGCAAGGCATTTTGATATGGTACATAGATGAGGGCTGGAAGTGCTGAATGTTCCTGCTTGACATGACCGGCTGACGTGCAGGGCGAGATCTTCTCTGACTGCCTTATGCTCAACACCACAGAATGGTGCCCAGTCGTCTCAAGCGGCTGGCTGCAGCAGTGCGCAGTTCCTGTGGGTTCAGACCTGTCATCAACAGGTGAGGACCTGTTGTGATGCTGTGGGCCTCTTCTAGATTGGTCACCATTACAACCAAAACGTTACTGCAGCTCATGCTGAAATATGTGCATCTGCATGACACAGGCAAGCACCACCAGAGCACAAGTGGAGGAGGGCACCCCAATCACAGCGGAGCAATAGCTGGGGCAGTCCTTGGAGGCATTGCTGCCGTTGTTCTTGTCATCGTCGCAGCCTGTGCATTTGCGCACACACGCCGGCGCAGGTTGGGCAGTGTCACTTGGTTCCTCTCGGCCATAGCTGTCCTGCATGCATCATTGGGCAATGTGTCTGATCGAGAGAAGATGGTACCATGCGGGCTACATGGCAGTGTTCTGCTGTCCAGAAGAGCGCACATGTGCCCCAAGAGGTCGATGCTGTTGTTGTCTGGTGGCAGGGTGCATGGGCCTGTGTCCTTCCAGAAGTACAAGGACGATGACGGCGGCCTGGGCATGAGGGACAGCGCCTATTATGCTGGCAGCCACGCCATCTCCCACAAGAGCGGCGAGCTGGAGATGCACCACTCGGGCGTCTCAGGCACCAGGACCAAGTCTGGAACCAGCAGCCAGGGTGAGCAGCCTTCAAGCCTGGAATCACGCTTGCCTGACTCCAACTTCACACAGCGCTTGGTTCGGCGCCCAGAGCCTTTACATATAACTGGCAATGGACCTGTGTGCAGGCATCAGGCCACAGAATGGAGGCGCTGGTGCTGCTGGTGTCAAGATCCCCAACTCAAGCTTTGCCTCAGAGACAGCCCAGGGTATGCAGGCTCATCATGTCTCCTTGTGCTGTTCGTACTTTGATTGTTTATATGACATTCACCCTGCAAGAGATCAGACTCACTTGTATTTGCTTCTTCCAGGCAACAGCCGTCCCCTCACGCCGATGAGCCTGCCGGGCGATGATGCCGAGGCGCTGTCCTACCCCACCACACCCTCCTCCTCCTTCCAGAATGGCCTCAACAGGCCCAGCATGCAAGTGCCCCTGCGTGCAGGCTCTGAGATGTCTGCCCCTGTGTCTGATGACATCGAGGTGCGGCGCTGGAGGCTCCCATGAATGCACACCTTGCATCTGGCTGCTCTGTACTGTGTTCTGCTGGATTTTGCCAGGAGCTTTGCAAAGAGCACCATCTGGAAGGTTCATGTCACTTGGTTGTTTGCAGGTGAAGAGTGTGAAGAAGAAGAGTGGCCGCATTCCTGGCATGCGAGCATCAGAGACGCGCATTGCAACCTCTCCAGAGAAGGGCACTGGCATGGGAGATGGCAGTGAGCGGATCTATTGACAAGACCTTGTTCCAGACGTGTCACGCGGGGTGCATTGGAATGCCATACTCTTGTTCAGGGTCGTGTCTTGAGGAAAGGATGCTGCCTTTCCTGCCGAACTCTGTGCTAAGTTCTCTTCATCTGGCAAGATTTTGATTTTATGAGCATCAAACCTTGGGAGAACTACCTGCAGTGTGATAAATGTTGCTATCCAGCATTTGACATTCAGTCGCAATCCTAGGACTTGTATAATGTCATGCGAATTGTATACTATCTTTTGTTAGGATATGTGGATCGACATTGTAGGATATGCTGTATTGATGTCATGTGAGCAGTCTGTATAATCCATGCATATGCGCTCCTCATGTGCTCATTGTTACTCTTAAGTGGCAACATCCTGTCTAATGTTGCTTGAAAACTTCACCGGAATGCCATCATTCCCAAGGTCTTTGCCTGACTCTCAAAGACTCCTAGAGTCTGGAGTCCAGACTCTGGACCAGTACTGTACTGGTTTGGGCTTGGGCAACAGCAGTACATGGTGCCATCAGTAAAAGGTCATGACTATGCAGGCACATGAAGACATTTTTTAGCAAAGCCCACCTGCAAGCCAAAAAAGAGTTTACAAAAAGAGGAAAATCGCTATATGGAGGGCAGTGCAGGGAATTTCCCTCGTTCGACATTCCAAAATACTGAGGGTTTGTGAAAGCGGGGGAGTCATAGGTTCCTGGGAATGGCCAGGCCCTGCACCTCCTGCACCTCCTGCAAAAAGAGAACCATGTGCCTTGATCGACGCAACAGAACCGCAAGATAGCACAGGCTGCTTCTGGGCTGTGCAGCCAAGCAAGGGCCTTCTCAGGGTGCCTTTGTTCAACGGGTTCGATGCAACCTTGAACGTTGCACCTCCACCTCAGGACACTTTCAGGAGACCACCTGGAGACGGACAGATTCATTCAAAGGCCTGTAGAGGACAAGGTGGGACCTCAACCCTCCTTGGGTGCATGCTTGCAGGAGGCATGCACCACCAGGCCTTCACCCATTTGTGAGACAAAGTCAGCTTTCCGCCATCCCACAAGAAGTCGATCTGTCTCTGAGGAAATATCTGTACATAGTGCAACATTTGGCTCATAAGGCCTCTGAGCGGCTCTCAAAGGCGCCGCACTATAGGACCAATGGGCCGCGTGGCTTTCGAGGGTTCTTGCTGACTTGGGTGCGTGCCGCCGGGCCTTGGTCTTCCCCTCCACTGGTGTAGACTTGTAAATGAGATGCAAGTAGATCGAGATCTGACGGAGGTTGTTCCTCGGAGCATCCTGAAAGTCCGCCATGTTGCCTGCTTTGCCTGGCTTGAGAGGGCCTCAGACAACGATGGCAATACCCTGATAGAGGCTGCATCAAGCCCGTGTAGCTAAAGCCGCCAAAGCCGCCTTAGCGGTTAGTCGATCGGTAGGGAATCTGGTAGTTCGCTTGAGGTGCACAAGCTGCAAAGTTCGTGTAGGCAGAAACCTTCTCGTGAACTGCAGCAAACGCGAGTGCATATCTACCTTGCAGGTAAGATCCGACAAGCAACAATGGAAGACGTTATCATCTACAGCGTTGGAGCCTTGGTAGTGCGTGGCTTGCGTCGCGCTGTCTTTGGCCCACCGCGAGAGGAAAAGCTTGCAGAGGAGGTGGGAACCCGCACCTGCTTTTCTGCATGTGTCAATCAAGTGCCATTCGTTGATACATTAGACATGCAGCCATCTAGAGTGCATCGTGGTGTGAGAAATTCGAGACGATGGAAGCCATGTACCAGGGTTTTTCTTACGCACAACTTGCGCCTTGTCCTGTGGATTGGCAAGCTTTTGATGCCGCATCACGCAGTGGATTCAACAGAAAAGTTATGTCTGCAGGTGAAGCAGTTGCAAGGGCTGGTTGCTCAGCAAGACAGTGTCATTGCCCAGCAAAGTGAACGCCTGCAGCAGCTAGAGCAGGCACTGCAGCTCCCTGCTGCTGATGCACCTCAGCGTCCCTTGGCATTGCGTCTGCCAGGACCATCACATGCAACAGGTACTCTTACGGGCACTAATGGGATGGTGCTGCCATGTCTTATGATAAGATGCACGTGCATGTCATCACCCATTCATGACCGCAAAATGTCCTAGTGGAGCCCTGACAGTGGAGGATTTCATCCATTCTGTGATGTATTGGTGCAGGTCAATCTTCTCCTTCTCTCAAACGCTCCGCGCCAGCAGCAACTCCCGATGAGGCAGAAATCAGCCCAAAACGCTTTCGTTGGAGCCTCTTCCCCAACATTGCAAGGTGTGATAGCATCTCCCTTTCATTTGGCTCTGCCTTGCTGTGTGTCACCAACAAAACCAGAAGGCTTCGCCCTGCTGACCTCAACATGAGCGTATTGGGCTGGCAAGCTGAAAGAACAGGTTGTCTGCAATGCATGGGACACTGTAGCTCAATTGAATGTTTGCAAACACAAAGCATGCTGATTGTGGTCTTGTTCGCCGCAGGAACAAGGCTGAGGGACCGGCGCAGCCTGAACTGCAGCCCAGCTCTCCACCGCCCTCCAATCGCATCCCTGCAGCAACACTGGACACCTCAAGCAACCCGACCTCCAGTGGTGAGGAGCAGTCAAGCTCTGATGGGGCAGACACCAGCGCGTCCAAGAGCAGCATGTCAGAGGGCAGCATGGACAGTGAAACATCCTGCTCAGATGACGAGACTGGCGACACTGAGGGCACAGAGGAGGACTCCGGTGAGGAAGAGGACTCCAGTGAGGAGGAGGAGTCAGGTGATGAGGATATGCCAATCGAGGCTGTGCCCATTACCGCCGTCATGTCAGGCAGTGAGTCTGAGATGGATGCCAGCGAGACCAGTGAATCTGAGAGCGATGTCAGCGAGGCAGGCAGCGAAGAGGGCGGGCCCAGCTTGGAGCAGGGCACCTCCAACGTCTCAAGAGAATCAAGTGATGCAAGCACTGATGCCTCCAGTACTTCCAGTGAGAGCACTTCACCAGAAGCCAGCCTCACCGAGGAGGACAGCAAGGCAGGCACTGAGGTGAAACCCTGCTCATAATTGCCTGAATGTTCTTAGCGCATGATGGGGTCTTCGTTTTGTCTTGCATATGCTGCAGAAATGTTATGCTTCACTTCTGGTGGCACAGATGGAATCTGATGGTGTGTTATGCTGAATTTGACGCAGGCCAACAGCTATGAGAGCTCCGGCAAGTCAGAGGGCAGCTCTCACGACAGCCAAGGCAACCAAGCCAACCATGGACCTGCTGACGCAGATGCCCCGTATATTGACGAAGCCATCAAGGAAGCGTTTTCAGTCTTCTCGTGCGAGCAGTGCGGCGAAATATCCCGCCACTGTGGCTGCGACAAGGCAGCAGCAGATCCAGCAGTGACTGAGAAGTCTGCGAGTGGCGCATCTGAGGAGCAGTCCAGCGATGAGTCAGACATCTCCAACGACAGCGACCCAGTTGCAGTGACACCCACAGCCGCGGAGCCTGTGCCAGAGGACCAAACTGACCTGGCCTTGGACGCAGAGCAGGCGGCAGTTGACGATGGGAGCAGTGACCAGGAAGGAGCTGCAGACGAGGTGGCTGAAGGGGAGGCAGAGGAAGTTGAGGAGGGCATTGAGAGTGGTGGGGACGGGGAAGGGGAGGAGCACAACCACATGCTCTCTCAGGTCCAGGAGCAGATCGCAACGGCCATCTATGGGCTGCATCTTGGGGATGCCACTCTGGGCCAGGAGGAGATCCTCAGCGATCTGCATGTCATAACAGTCGCCATCCAGCCCCAGAGCCCAGACGGGGCCCCACAGGAAGCGCCGCACGGAGACCAGCCACCGCCCAGCAGTGATGACATTGCATCACCTGTCGTGCCAGGCGCAGAGCTTGCAGCCTACCCTGCTGAGAAGCAGGGCGGCCCCAGCAGCGAGCTGGATGGTGTGCCATTTGAGATGCTGGACGCCCCTGCCGCCAGCTCGTACGACCTTGCGGCGCAGCCCCTCACAGCCGCCAGCGTGGATGCCGGGGGGCACAGCGGCGACCAGAGCCAGAGCCGCCGCAGCCCCAAGCGCGCAGCCGCCGAGGAGCTGGAAATGGACGACTGGCAGCCGCGGAGGCGCCGCAAGCGCCCGCGCACGCTCTGCAGGCGCCTGCTGGCCATCCTGCCCCGGCCCCTGCGCAGGCTCACGCGCTTCGGCGGCCGCGCGTACTGGCGCGGCGTGCGCCGGCCGACTTCAAGCACCTCCGGCAGCTCGCAGGACCAGGAGACTCCAGAGCCCGAGAGCCCCCTGGAGGGCATCGTCAATCCGACAGAGGCCGAGGCTCAGGCCAGCGGCGGCCAAGCAGATGGCGGCTTTGTCTTCCAGGCCGGCATCCCCGCCACACAGGAGCCCATGGAGGATCATGTGGAGGATGACGCTCAGGATGAGGCAAGTGATGGGGTGTTGGAGGGCCAAGACATGTCCCAGGATGAGCCTGCTGCGGAGGACGCTGCTGGCATGGAGCCAGGCTCCCAAGCCGGCCTTATGACCATAGGGGCGACGGGTATCTTTCAGGATGTGTGTGTAGCCTACGAGGATGCGCTGCATGAGGAGGAGCTGGCCCTGCTGGCCCAGGCAGATGCCGAGGCCCAAGCCCGCCTCATAAGGGAATTGGCCAGACAGGTAACTTGCACACCATCCAATCTCTGACGGCGCTCTGTCGTCCAAAGCGATGATGCCCTCTTGTTTGGATTTGTGTTGTGTCCAACCAAATTCTGCAAGTTACTATAGCATTCTGCAATTGCTGAGATCTTCTCATGCTGCACAGGATCCCCGCTCGGAGGACATGCCAGGCCTGGGGCCCCCTATGGACGATGATAGCGATTCGGAGGACATGGACGACAATGAAGCCGACACCTCTGCGCCCAGCTCACCACAGGACATGTCTTCTGGCAACGAGAGGGTCGAGGAGCCATTGCCTGCCCCAGTAGAGGACACACCAGAATCGCCCATAGCCGCTGATGCGCATCGCTATGGTGGCATGTTCACTTTTGGAGCCGCACACCACAGCCGCGCTCCCAGCCCTCGCCGCCAGCACCTCTCCCACAGCCGCTCACAGGGCGAGGGGATCCTGACGCCGGTCCTGCGCCGCAGCAGCAGCCGCATCGGCCGCAGCGCCAGCCGCTCTGTGAGCCAGCGCAGCGGCAGCAGCTACAGCCGCAGCCGCTCGTCCAGCGGCTTGAGCCGGTCCCTGAGTCGGCGCGCCCGCAGTGAAAACCGCTCACCCGGCTCTGCCCGTTCAAGCTCCCCAGGCTACGAGCTGCAGCCCAGCCACTCACTCAGGCGCTCATTCCGGCGCAGCATGACGCCGTCGCGCGGCGACTCTGCTCAGCGCGCGTCGCGCAGCCGGTCTCCTGAGGCGAGCCGTGAGCGTCGCAGCGGGCACCGCTACACTACTGAATTTCGCTTCGGCCGCAGCCTGTCCCCCGCTGGCCACGCGCGCAGCCGATCTCCAAGCAGGGCCAGTCCCTCTGCTGACTGTGGACGCTTCAGCAGGCTGTCGCCCAGGTAATCCCTCTCCATCGTTGTAAAAATGCCTCCTAAGAAACTTATCAAAGTTCCTCTACTGCCATGCCTGTCAGACGTATGTCTTGTTGAGATTGTTGCCTGAGCAATTCTTTCTATACATGCAGTCCTGCCAGGAGCAATTCATCAAGCCGCAGCCCGAGCAGGCACAGTCGCAAGCCCCGCAACGGGGATGTCACCTATGAGACAGAGTCTGGCAGCCCGGCGCGCTCACCGTGCAGGAAGGCTCCCACAGAGGATGCCGAAGGTTTGTGTCAGGCCTGCTCTGGATGTCCAGCCACTTCCCTCTATTTGTGCTTGTGTTTGGCATGTACAGTATGAGTCTTTGGCACCTTTTGGGAACGCATAAGGCTGACAGGGGTTGCCCCCGTGCAGGTGAGCTGCGTCAGCTGGTGCGCGAGTGCGAGAACCTGGAGGCAGTTGCATCACCACGCGCTGTCGCCCGGGTGGCCGAGCTGTCCCCGCTGCTGAGCCAGCCCGGCGGCCGCAAGCGTGGAGTGCTGCTGTCGCCCTCCCGCTCGCCCATCCCCAGGGGCCATGTCCTGGATGACATATCGGCTGATCAGGGTGTGGCTCTTGCCACATATACATTGTGTCACCTGTTTGGTTGAATGTATCAGCATCACCATCACGTGCTTACCTTCACATCGATTAAGCTTGCATGCATGCTGGTGCGTGCCATGTGCAAGCCATGCTATCTTTTCATAGGTCATTCAGCTGCAGGTTTTGTTCCTGAGCTGAGATGTGTAGATTTTGCTTTGTTGCTCCAGAGGAGGGCGGCGGCCGCCTGACCGGATCGCCAGAGAACGGCTATTGGCTGGTGGGAGAAGGCGACCGTGAGGAGCCTGACTTCCTTGCCGCCAAGAGGTTGACGGCCAGCCAGCTGTACAATGACCTGGCGGACAACTACCACCCGGACGACGAGAACCTCGATGTTGCCTTCTCCCCTCCGCGCTTGGGCAGGCATGCACCGCTAGTCCTCACAAAACACATCTCCTTGTTAACCACCTTGCCTTCACCTCTTTTTTACCTTGCTGCCCCCTGCTGTCACTCCTGGCACATATGATAGTCACAAACGCAAGAGGCTGAGCTTGCGAGCTGCACTGCAGTGACCTGGACGCCGCGCCGGACGCCTCCGACCGCGCGCGGCGCCGGTTCTCCTCGAGCCCATCCCTGCGGTCCCCGCGCGGCCGCTCGCTGGTCCGCAGCCGGTCCCGCTCTGTGGTGCGGCCCAGGAGCCGCCAGGAGCCGTCCAGGTCACGCTCGCGCTCCGCGTCGCCTAATTTCGCTTGGACGAGCCGCGCCGCGCGCACGAACTGCCCCGAGCCGCCATCACCGCCGCCGCGCTCCGTCGAGCGCTGCACGGCGCCGCTGCCGCGCCCGGGCACCCCCGTGCCTGTGACGCGCGGCGAGGAGGAGCCACTGGGGCCGGTGGGCAACCTGCGAAGGCTGGAGCGCAGCCAGACACCTAGCGATGATGAGGACGTTCCGCCTGTTGCCGACCCCAGCTCGCCAGTGTCTGATGACCACCCGACCCAGGAGACAGATGCTGCACTGGAGGACCTGGATGCCCCAGTGCCAAATCTCAGGTGTGAAATCGTGCCCCTTTGTTTTGCATGATATTGTATGATGTACACAAGAGTGCCCACTCCTCACTGAATTTTGGTTGCCTTCTGCAAGTCCAAACCTTTGCAGGCGAATTATTGTGCAGGCAAACTCATAACTGCATTATACATGGAGTGTGGGCTTATTGTTTACTGCTGCTGTGCATAATGTGCAGGGCACATGTCTCGATCATGAAGCCTAGCGAGACGCTGCCACCTCGGTCAAGGTGCAGTCCTCATGAAATAGTCCTGGCCAAAATGCTTTCATCATGTGAAGACACCAGCTAGATCCACCAGCGGTATGGAGGCCCCCAGATGCATCAGGTTTGTTTGACCTAAACAAACAAATTGGCGTTCAATGGTTGCTGGCTGGTTTGTCCAGGCACCTGGAGACGACAGCTTATCAGGCGCAATTGATTAAAGAGCGCGAGGAGTGCCAAGCGAGAAGGAAGGCATCACGCATGGCACTACCCACACGCTGTGAAGACGGACAGGCAAGGTGAGGTTTCAGTCCAGGCTCTTCCTTCGCCCTCTGACTTTCTGCAGCTACCATTTAGGATTTCGCGCTTGTGTGAACATTGCTTGTCATGCAGCAGGGTGCCATCTGGAGTCAGCACTGGCTCCAGCGCCATCGAAGCACCGCAGGAGCCAGAATCAGTCTTCCAGTGAGTCTTCGTTCCCTGCCCAAATTGACAAGCCTGCTGACAAATTGATCAGGTTTCCGCAGAGCCACACTGTTGCAAAGATTGCCTCACCATGATGGCCGTTTTGAGCTGAGCACTGTGTGCTTGCTGCTCAGGCGCAACATGCGCTTTGCCCAGCGCATCTTTGAAGCGCACAAGGCGCGCGCCGACGCGCGCAGGGCAGCCGCTGCCGAGGCAGTCACATCCGCCGAGCCCCCGGCCGTGCGCCGGCCCCTATCTTCAGTTGTGGGGCGCGATGCCGCAGCCCGCAGGATTGGTGCGCGCAACAGGGTGGCGCTCGCCTTTGCCAAGATTGCCCGGCCGGCGCCGGCCTGGATGCCCATGGCCAACTTCGGCTTCGACAACCCCATGGTGCAAACACCTTCTCTGTATGGATAATTTTTCCCTCTATGTCCCGACAGCTATGTGGCCGGTGCCAGCCAGCATCCAAAGAATCTTACTGCTAAGTACAGGGCTCCAGGCTGTGTGGCCTGGATTGTGAGAGCATGAAGCAAGGCATGAATTGCAGATGCATGTTGTTGCTGCAGTGACTAGCATGTGACAGTGGAACAGAAACTGTGCGGTGAAGTTGCTGATTGGTGCCTGGGAGTGCAGGTGGAGGAGACAGTGGACCTCACGCAGGACGACAATGATGAGGAGGAGCTGCCAGCCGCCCCAGCTCAAGGCGGACGCGCCAGCACCGGCGGCATGGACAGCAGCGGTGAGGCAGATTTGGACGCCATGCCCCTGTTTTAAAGGGCTGCAGAGAAAGCCGCCACCGCCAACGATACGGCATCGCGCTGCACGCCTTATGCGCGCGTAAGGCGTGCTTCGCCTAATGGGGAAAACGGCAAGCACTGTTCAAGTCCTGCTGAACCGCTGTACTACCTTGAGAGTGTGTAGGCGTCTTATACTGGCCCCTGGATGCAAGCAATGCCCCTCCGGCATACCTGCAGTGACATGGCGTTTGTGCAGGAGGGGGGCATGGAGCGCAAGTGCTCACGTCCTTGTACCCACAAATGTGTGCAACCAGGAGATTGGGAACTGGATAATCTTTGTGTAGCAATACTGTGCAATAAGAGAGCTCAGCTTCTGAGTTTCTTAATAGAGCTTGCAAGATGCATCCTGCTTCCTCAGAGCAGGGATAGGCTCTGCTTGTTTGCTTTCAAGGTTTGCATGCTAGCAGCAGCTGGCTCCCACATAGACTTTGTACAGATGTATACTTGTGTGGGAACAACACCACATGTTCCATCTCGGGAACTTGCTGGGCTGTCTATGGTGAAAGGACCTGTACAGCTGGCAGTTGAAAGGCCTACCAAGCAATTTGTTTTGGAGCAATGTTTGCAAATGTTTGCAAAAAGTGTACATGCATGTAGGAACAGGTAGTTTTTGCAAGATTGCACATCGTACACTTGCATTGGGCATCCATCCTCTATGGATTGCTCAGAATAATGCATTTTTCCACTGCATTGTAGAAATGTGTGTACATTAGGCGGGTGACTGAGAGCTTAGCCCTGAGCCATCATGTATCAAGGATTTTGCGTGTTTGGAGGCTTGTTGATGGCGGTGAGCCTGCATGATTTCTTCTTCATTTTTTGTGTTCACAGGCTTGTAACATTGCATGTATATACTGAAGTCAATTGCATATACGTCTTTTCGTCCAGACAAGAGAGCATAACTACCTACCATAGAACACTATCTTCTCTCATCACTCCAACCAACCTATCTGGGCAAGATTATGCATGGCCAAGCCGCAGCTTTATCTTGCAATGCAGCATGATACATCTATTTGACATCCACTTTTTCAAGGGCTCTATAGGATTCAATGCAGCACATGGCTAGCTAACCCACAATGAAGCTCTCAGAGTTCTACTGCTGCGGAGTGATCTACAGCTGAATGCCGGCTAGCAGAGTCCGCTGCGCTGCTGAGAGAGATCGTCTATTGCGCCGCACCAGCTCTGCCAGCTCCTCTACAGCATGCCCCACCGGCCTGCTTGTGCATACACATGCACTCATCAGAGATCCCAACATGATTGATTGGACGCTCATCAGCCTGACTTGCACATACAGAGTGTGCTGACAGAAGGCTGCCGTGGGATCCCATTGGATCGCACCTGCTACCCGCAGCATTGTTGCCCTGGGCCAGCGCAACAGCTGCGCTCAGGAGCTGCTCGCGGTCTGAGGCGGTGGCAGACTCGTCCGGGATCACATCCACAGCTGCCTTCAGCCACTGCACGCCCTGGTCATGCGTGGCCTGCAGCAGCAGAGAATGGCCAAATGCCTCTAAGGAGCAATCAAGAAGCTACAACAAAGCTTGTGCTAGATCTTTGAGAAGGCACTTCCCCCGAACGACCACAGTTCCGTTCACACCCAAACTCACAAATCTGTGTGACCCACATCTCCTTTGTCATGCAGTGACCAAGTGAGGAATCAAGGGAAATATATCCCAGCAAAGGAAAGCGGCCCCCTCATTCTAGAAATGGGCGCACCTTCAGCAAGGCGATGAGGACATCAGCAACGTCCGAGGATCTGGGTGCGGGCAGCGCTCCAACCGCGCCTGCCAGCAGCAGCCTGACCAGGACAGGAGCTCTGGGGACGACTGCCGCTGTGATCTGCAGATATCGCACCAACATGTTTCAGCTGGTGCTGCATAGCAATCCCATGCTCTGCCTCAGAGTAATGACAATGCGGTCAGTGTTCTGCCATGATTCCTGGCTGGCTGGGCACCTGGGTGGCAGCGGATGGGCCGCACTGCAGCAGCAGCTGTGGCTCAAAGAGGCGCGTCAGGAAGGTAAGGATGGAGCAGCACGCATCCCTGCGCGCACAGTGTCACTTCATTATAGCGTCACACCAAGCAAATGTTTATTTGGAGAGGCATCATACAGAGCTCAGCATCCGTGCGCACGCCTCCTGTCTCTGTACTCACATCTTGAGAAGGCCCTCTTTGCTCCACAGGGCTGCACAAGTGCCGCTGTTCCGTCCCTCAACACATCTAAATTACATGACCTGAAGTCGTGCTCAAGGGTTACTCAAGAAATGGCGGTAAACGGCTGCGGATGGGCCGTGACTGCGGCATGTTGTCCAATGGACATTGGCAAACCACTCATGCAGCCTTCACGGTGAAAATCCTCAAGGCTCAGCACATGACTGAGAATGGGGTGATGCTTGGAGGTGTGTTGGGGTCATGCAGAGGGCGGTGCCTGTGCTGGACGAGGACGCCGGCGGTGGCAGCATCGAGGAGGCGGGGGAGGGTGGCGGACGTGAGCACAATGGCGGGGCAGTAGGACAGCCCGCGGCCGGCCAGCAGAAAGGCGTCGTCCGCTATGTCGGGGTCGTCGATGAAGTCCTGCAGGCTGCGCAGCTGCTCGCACGCCTTGCCCACCAGCCGCTCAAACAGCCTCCCTGAAGCGCACCACACAAACCCCCAGCATCAGACAGATCGACCCCTGACCTTGGACGCATCATGGTGGCTGTGACGGCCATGCAATTGCTTGCCAAAATTCAGATGCTCTGTTTTTGCACATCGAGCATCTGATATTGTGCGTTTGAAAAGGACCCGATCTGCGCACAAGCGGCTGAGGGATTGACATGCCACAGTGCACAAGGCAAGAATAGGGCAGCAAGAAAGTAGCTTCAAGCCGGCACGACCTCGCGAGGGTAGCCGAGGGGTCGCACCCAGTTCCGCGGTGAGGTCGGGGTCGCTGCCGAAGACCTTGATGAGCTCGGAGGCCACGTACAGGAAGCTGCTGTGCCGCGTCGCCTCAAACCAGCGCGGCAGCGTCTCCGTCAGCGTCGGCAGCAGCACAGCCGCCGACTTGCCTGCGGGAACCAACTCCGGTTTAGCGGAGCTCATTCATGGCGCCCAATATGGCTGGGTGCACTTGCTGGAAGTCATGGTGGGTGCAAATAATACACAAATGGAAATCAAATCATCTGGAGCATTCACACACTCTTTGTGTGTAATGTCATTAGTAGTGTATTGTTGGATTCAGGGTACAGGAATGTCCTCAAAATTGTCGTAACTTCTGCGATCGATGCCCAAATCCAAAGATGCCCCACCTGCGGTGCGGAGTGCGTAGCGGGGGCAGCGGGCGATGCGTTCTGTGGCGCGCGTGGAGCCGCGCAGGTGCTCGATGATGGCGCTCAGCAGCGGCCACACGCGCTGCAGCGCCGCAGCCACGCCCTCCGGGTCGCCCACGTACCTGCACGCCAGCAACAGCCACGGTGAGTCACACGCTGCAGGGATGACAGAATCTGGGAATGCCAAACCACGAATGAGGGGACAGGTCATCCATGTTGCTGGCCATACATGACAAAGAAATGCCCTTGTGCAAGCTGGCCTAATGCCACCTCAAGACTTGTCACATTGAAGCCGCGTCGGCATGGTGGACAACAATCTCGATGTGATTCCGGGTACGGGAGGATTGACAACAGGCACAGCACATTTGCAGCGAAGCGCTCAAGCGCGAACCTGAAGACGATGGTCATGCGGTCGACCAGCGGCGTGGCCTGCTCGAAGCCGGTGAGGGCGACCGGCGCGGCTGTGCCGTTCAAGACATGGCCATTGGCCGGCGGCAGCGGGGGCTGGTGCAGGCATGCGTGCAGAGCCGCCATGATGGGCGACAGCAGCGCTTCCAAGCCCGCCCTGCGCTGCTCTGCAGGCAGCGCGGACACCACCAGAGCCAGTGCCTCCACCACCTGATCAACATGACACTCTCACAATCCTGCCCCTGTGGCACAGATTACCATAGCGCACGCTGTGCTGCTGCTTATTGGTGCATTCATTGTCAGAGCGCTGATATTGAGGAAGTGGAAACAAATTTAATCAAATGAGCCCTGCAGGGGCGACAATCGCCGACTAGGGTGCTATGTCAATGCGGGATCTCTGTCACGCTTGGTCAAAGGCTCGCTATGGTGCAACGCAAATCATCCATGTCTGCTTGCTGCCAGCGTCAGTGCTGGAAATTCCACCATGAGAGAGAATGGTAGAGCAGGCAGCACTGACGGGGAACAAGCAACATGCAGAGCGCACCTGCTGCACATCGTTCTCCTGCAGGGCGGCCTGGCTTTGAGGGCCAGCGGCGGAGGTGGAGGCTTCGCCGGCCGACTGGATGCGCTGGTACAGGGACATAAGCACGTCCAGGTGGGGCGCCATGGCCGCGCCACATGCGTCGCACAGGTGGCGCAGCGCCAGCGCAGCTGCCTTGGCCGCCTCCTTGTTGTTCAGGCCTGATCAGTCACCACATGTATTCAGTGTGACAGCTGGCAGCCTCGCAAGCTTCAGCGTCTGTCGTGCAGGGAGCCATGTCCTCAAAAGGAGTGCTTGCTTCAGCCAAAGCAGAGGTTTGTTTGCTTCAATGAACTGGCTGATATCATCAGCACTTAAGGCTGCACGTGCTGCATTTTGATGAGCGATGACTGCCAGGAAAGGGCGGCACCTGTGGTGAGCATGTGGAGCAGCTGGGGCATGAGGTCGGCGATGCCCCCACCGCCAGCAGTCTTGGCGAGCCAGTCAGCGTAGGTGGCCAGCAGCATGGCGCCCGTGTACTGCAGCTGCGGCACGGGCGGCAGCTGCGGCAGGCTGCTGAAAAGCTGTAGAAGCAGCGCGTTCCCCGGCTCCGGCGCATTGCTGCGCACACCCATGGACCACCAGCTTGAAATTCTGCTAGAATTGAACTTGAACTTCTATATTACCAATTTTGCCTGAGCCCAATTGGTACGGCTATTGTGATGATACGGGCCATGGCTCAACAACTGTTGTCGCCAAGTGCTTCAAGCTGACTGCAGAGGACCAGGGTGGCACCTGTGGATGGCGCGCACGCAGTAGAGGGCGGCCTCGGCGGTGGCCCAGTTGAAGGCGCCCCCCGCGGCGACCTGCTCGCTCACCGCAGCCAGCGGCTCCGTCAACAGCTGCAGCGTCCGCTCGCCGCCCAGCACACCTCCCGCAAAGCTAACGACTCAGTGACCAAGTCATGGAATCTGTTATTGATGGACCCTCGTTGACCCTTCTCCACGCAATGACACTTCTAATGACACGACTGAGCTACATGCAGGCCGTTGCATAAAGGAGCCTGCAGTTTCCGGCATCAGTAGACCCTTGGCGCTCGGTCGTCAGTGGGCGCAGGAACAGATTCAAGGAGGCACCACAGCATGAGAGGAGAGCCAGGCATGCCCAATTGGCATGCTCAAGGGTCGCCACCTGCAGCGTCTAGGAGAGCGTCCCCCACGTCCTGGCGCGCATGCTTAAAGTCGTCGCGGTCGTCCTGCTCCCAGGCGTCCCAGTCGGTCGGCAAGCGCACTCGCCCGCGCAGCAGCGCCACCAGGTGCTCAAACGCCGGTGTGAACACACCCACGCGCCGCACCAGCTCGTCGTTGCTCTGTCACCCATTATGTCCGGTTCAGCTCAGCCACACAGGGCCACTCCTCATTGTCGTGTTATCACGCTATCAGTGTTGACGAGCAGCGCGCGCCGACACGGTGGACAGGTGGGCTCTTCCAGATGTTGTCACAGAAAGCAATGTGTGAGGCGGCGGAGGTTTGGGGCATGACTGTCTGAAAACGCCAGGAGGGCGAGGAGGGCTCACAGCAGGCTCTGCGCCGAAGGAGGAGGTGAGGTGGCGCGCAAGGCGGTGCCAGAAGATGAATGACATTGCTGCCAGCTCGTTGTCCGGGTGCGCAGCCACCGCCAACAGCGCCTCCACCGGTTGCAGCGCCTGTTGGGTGCCTGCCACAGCAAACACATCGAACACATTACAAACAAATCTGCAAGATCAAAGACCTTGCAGACCCGCCTGAAAACTGAAGAGCACAGCAACATTTGATGCTGCAGAGAAATTGAAGGAGACTCACAAAATCTTCCATTCTTCCCAAGCTGATCACTACTACTGTGTGTTTTGAGCTGAGCGGAACCCGCGCCAAACATGGATGCATAGATGGCATTGAAGTGGGCGGATTTGTACCTGTGGCGATGAGGCCGCAGTAGGCCTCGCCGACCTCCGCGAAGAGGCGCGCCATGCCCTTGGCCGTCTCTGTGTCGTCCCCGTCCTCACTGCCATTGTCCGCCGCATGAGTCTGCGCCGCCGCCGCCTGCGATGTGCGCATGAACCGCGGCAGCAGCTGCATCACCTGCGCAGCACACACGTGCTCACTGCATTGCTTGGCTGCACCCTTAAGCAAGCAGTAACGCAGCACGAAGGAAAGTGCTGAAGCTGAGGACAGGCGGCTTGATATTGTTATGATGATGCACGCAGATCTTCCGCCCTCAGAAACTGCCTCCAGCCAGTCACGACTGCAGTGCAGCACCTGCAAATGACCCTATGCCCAAATGGCAGCAGCAACGACCCAAACGAAGCAGAACGTTCTTCACAGCTGTCACGCTGCGGTGATGTACAAATGCGCAGGTGAAAGAGCACGCACCGCGGGCACAAGGCGCGCGACGAGCGGCAGCATGTTGTCCTCGGGCTGCCCTCCGGAGCTGCTGACATAGATTAGCTCCACAACAGCGTCCACTGCGCCGTCCAATGTGCGCTCCGAGTTTAGTCCGTCCAGTGCCGCGGTCACCAGCGGGTGCTGCGCCAGGGCCGCCCCGTCTAGATTACTGGCGCTGGCCAGCTTCAGCCACTCGCTGAAAGCCACCAGCACTCGCAGCGTCACGTCCGGCCCTGCACCGCCATATGAAAATTTCAACACACACACTGCACCGCCAAAGCCCTGCACCTTCACCAAATACTCACAAATACACAGCGCAGCGCTGAGGAGACTTGCTCATGTGCAGTGATCGGCCAGTAGTGAGGGCAAACGGCAGCACAGGATGGTACTTGCCAAGTCAGCATACAGGAACCAGAAGGGGACCTGTGTGCTGCTGGAGGACGGTGGTAAGCAGCTGCAGCGCGGTGGGGATGGCGGCCTCCATCTCCTGGATAAGCTGACGCCTCCGCTCGGGGCGCACCGCCGGCCGATAGCTGCCGGCCTCCTGCCGCATCAAATACGCCATCCCACTTCAGGCTCTCATTTCAGAAGTTGGCAGAACAGCCTCCTGACCTCCACATGCATGCTGATCAGTACGGCTGCAGAGCTCCAGAGTAGATCGCTACAGCGCCTCCTCTTTGTTGCAATTTGCTTGCAAAGTCTTGACCCTCCATGGAGTTCAGGGGCAAATTCCTTCATGATGGCTTGTTATGCAATGGTACACAGTATCAGTGATTGCATGCACCTGCGGCAGGATGGTGAGAAGCTCGAGCAGGCAGGGCAGCGCGGCCGCCTGGGAGTCGCTGCTCAGGCGCTGCACGAGCCACTGCAGGCTGCCGCCAGGGCCCCACTGCTGCGGCGGCATGTGCGCCACAAGCGCAGCCACCGCCAGGCACAGCTGCGTGCGCACAGGAGGCGACCCATTGCCAAATCGCAGCAGCAGCTCCACCAGCGAGTCGCGCAGGCTGGCTGCTGCGCCCTGTGGCAGCTCCTCAAAGTCGCGCTGCACCTGCACACATTGCAGACACTTTCGTGATGTCCTGCGTGGTTGCTCAAGTGCCAGCATCAAGCCATGTGTGAGTGGTTGTGAGTCAGCTGAAATGAGCCAAGCAATTTTATCATACAATCTTTTTTTTGTCTTGTAGCTCACAAATTTCCAACAGGGTATGATCAAATCGATTAGCTACAGGACGATGCCGTGAGGATCCATGCATACGATCTCTCACCTTTGTTCTGAGAGTCTGGGCACAGAAGTACTGAGCCTCCAAGCTGGAGCTGGAATCATGCAGGATATTGTCGCTGACGCTCCAAGCATCCAAGGAGGATTGCCACTGTTCCAACCAGGTGCTGGCCTGCTTCTTTACGTTGCCATCCGGGTGATGGTTGAGGGCGTGTAAGGCATCAAGGACGTTCTGGCGGGACATTGCAACATCTGTGGATGAACTCATGATGACTTGGATGCGGAAGCTATTGTGGTTGCGCTACCTGCGCGTTGATGAGTGCTGCAAAATCGAGGGTGCTAATTCTTTCCGATCCCAAAGGCAAGACAATTTTACCATTACAGCAGTGTGTTCAAAGGATTTTTCTTGTCTGGCTGAGTTCAAGGTCTTCGCTCCTGCCGAGCAAATTGATGAGCCAGATTTGCTTGACCCGACGTGCTTGGCTTCCATCCTTGAGGAATCTGCTCATTTCATGATCTTGCTTCCTCATGATGAAGGTCTGAGGAATTTGCTTGAGGTGTCAGGTACTCAAGATTGACCTGCATCTTTTTCTGAATATCTTGACATGCGTCTCAAGCCTGCAGCAGACATGGTGGTCAGATCAGAGCCAGTGAAAACTTGCAGCTTTCATGGTTTACCCGGTAAAGGGCCTTCGCCGTTTCAAATTCAAATTCAACTTGAAGCATAGTCAAGAGATGATAGAGTTGAACTGTTCACCAGCTGCTCATCAACCTGAATTAATGCAGCTGGGTGTGGGCGGCCTTGTCAAGAACAGGACCACCTGGGATTGGTTGATACGGGAGAGGGGCGCTACTAGGTGGCTCCTCTCCCAGATTGTGGGGCAGACATTGGTGAAGCGGGCACAGTGCAATGCAGAGATGTCTTTCCGCTGCCTTACCGCCATTTATCTGTACGGGAAGTTTTCTGACAAAGAAAATCCAGGACAGGCATAAAAAAGGCAATCCTGCATTGAACCATTGGCCAGGACCCTACCGTTACGTCAGACAGGCAAGCGGGAAACTGCTGGGCCGTTGTTGGCTGCCCCTCCACATGCAGTTGGAGCAGCTGATTTCCATTCTGATGAGCACGACATAGAGGGTAAGCCAGACTATCATTCAGATCAAACCAACGAAACTTGCAAATGTTGAACATACCACATGTCGCCGATCCCAAGGAGATTGCTGCAAACAATGGAAACACTTGCACCACCACAAGCCTGTCTGAGGGAGCGCGCCTGGGTGCTGTTGCGAATTTTCAACCCCAATATCATTTTAAGACAGTAAGTCCGGGTGCTTTGTGGCCATCAGAGACATTAAACAGCTACTGGGTATGGGCATCTGCGGGGTGCTTGCTGTACAGCACATACATTAATCCATACTAAGCAACCCATCTCTGCACCTCTTTCCATTCACACCGTCCTGCCAGAGCATCATGGCTTGATAGCAAGCTTGTAAGTACTCAACATGACTTCTGTGAAGACTCCACTGCAAGAGCATCAGCAAGTCAAAATGTCTGCGCATGAGTTCTGGTGCTTCCATTACCTTGCTTCTGAAGTGGCGGCATGGGATGTAGCTCAGTTTACTATCAAGGTTCAGCTCAGCACATCTTCTGCACAGCTCCTGCAGCCACTTACAGTCATCGGCAAGGCACAGATACTCAGCAACAGCACTGATCAACAGTTGCCGATTGCCCACTTGATAAATTCACAATGGGCAGTTCCTCACGAGTTAGAATTGACACGTCTGTGGAGGTGAGAGAGACTACCGAGGCTTTCAGTGCATACGCCAAGAAGAAGGCTTGCTCCAGGCGGTATCTGAACCTCCTTGTAGCGAGCCACTTGCCTTGTCAGCGAGAATACCAGATGTCGATGGTTTAGC